>JAABUM010000038.1_pt1 | contig 367367 bp, 341 predicted proteins | sample 5559161 | NCBI WGS metagenome assembly JAABUM01 (sample SAMN10711868, study PRJNA513369) | rock metagenome | isolation source: Antarctica rocks | place: Antarctica: Victoria Land, Siegfried Peak nord
GTGCCGGACCGCGACCCACCGCGCCCCCAGATCATCACCACTGGGACTCAGTCCGATCCGGTGCACGTACTCCCCCGCGATATCCCCCCACGCCTCATCACTGAGATACGGGTCCACCAGGGCCCCGGTGTCCGAGTCCTTCCTCGCGGCCACCACCAGGTGGTACACCGGCCGCTTCTCCGGACCCACCCCCGCCGCCACCAACGGCTGCTCCAACAACGACACCAACCGCCGGAAGTCCCGACGCCCGCCCTCCCCCACCGAAGGCTCCAACACGGCGGGGTCGTCGAACCCGCCGACCACCCGCGGGTCCACGTGCGGGTTCCGCCGACCCCGGCCCTCCTGCTGCGCCGGGCTCGTCGAGTACAGATACCGCAACAGGCCAGCCACCTTGCGGCCCCTCGGGCACACCTTGGCGATCACGACCGGCGCTCCACCCCGGCGCTCACGCCCGGGGTCCGCATCAGTCGCCCCGCCGCATCAGCGCCTCCGCCGCATCATCGACCCGGGCCACCGCCCGGCTCGCCAGCTCCACCGCCTGCTCCAGCCACTCCGGCGGCACCCCGCCGCTGTTCAACGCCGCCACGCCCTGGTTCACGTTCCCCCCGAACCGGCGCACCTGCGCCCGCGCCGCCATCAACTCACCCAACACCTCCCGGACCGCAGACGACGCCGGCGCCGCGGTCCCCCGCGCCGCCGCCAACCCCACCGACGCCAGGTACCCCGTCGCAGTCAACCCCGCCCGACCCGCCGCCGCCTCGATCGCGGCGAACTCCTCCTCATCGAACCGGACCGTGATCCGCCGCCCCCGACCCGGAAACCGATGATCCCGATGCCGACCCGCAACCACCACGGTCGCCTCGTCGGCCTCGTCGGCCTCGTCGACCTCGTCGGCCGGCTCGGCGGCCGGCTCCTGGTCCCCGTCCACCCGCTCCCCCGCTCTCCTGGCCGCTGATGCTGTTCAGACTGTCTCGACCGCGCCCGGTCGGGACAGCCCCGTCCCTGCGGCCCCGCCGGGTCGCCGCCCAGCCCTGCAACGCCAGGCCAGGGGCCGGCGCCAGGGGTGAGGTGTCACGCCCAGGCTGCCACCGATCGGCTCGGAGGGCCACAGGTTTGGCAGCCGAAGGCATATCTTTTCTCCGTCTTTCCACTGCCGCCTTCCACCTCCTGTCCGATTCGCGAGCCTCCGCACCACAGACGGCGCAAGAAGGAAGGCGTGGCGCCTGGGACAACCTGGGGCTGGGTCGTGAGCAGGAGTGGAGGCTGCACGCGAGACGTTGTCTCGCCTACGCGAAGCAGCGCCGCAGCCAGTCCTGCGTGAGAGCCTGGAGGAGGGCAGGCTGCTCGAAGGGCAGGTAGTGGCCCGCCGTAGCGACGGCGCTGTAGGACCCCCGCGGGTAGTTGCGCAGGAGCCGGAACTGGTCGGCGTAACCCGCCACCCGGTCGTTGCGGCCAGCGACAACGGCCACGGGGCCGTCGAACAGGCGTCGGCCTCTTGGTCGGCGAGCGCGTACCCGGGCCCGTCAGTCAGCGCGTCCCTGGTACTGCTCGACGCCCGAGCCAGCGCGTCGAACGGCTCGAACAGGCAGTGTTCCGCCAGAGCGCCTGACTCCGCACCACCAGTGCCCGGTCGCCGCGAGCGGCCGCCCTCGGCCGTCCTGGCGCCCCTGCTCAACTGACGTTTCGCAAGCGAAACCTTCAGCCGGACGCCTTCTCGCCGGCATACAGATCCGGCGCAGCGCTGGGTTGTATGGAATCCTCAGCCGACGAACGCGGCCTGGAAAACCCGCTCGGTCAGGCACTGACAGGTCGCCGCTCCAAGGCGAGCCGAACGCCGAGACCGATCAGGACCACGCCCGTGACTCGATCCAGGCGACGGCGAACTGCTAGGCGCGACAGCACCGGCTGCACGCTCGCCACTAGAGCAGCAACGCTCAGGTACCACACGCCCGCCAGCCCGACCAGGATCATTGACAACAGCAGCGTGCGGGGCAGAACAGCCGCGCCTCGAGGGATGAACTGCGGCAGCACGCTGAGAAAGATCAGCGGCGCCTTAGGGTTCAGGACGTTGGTCAGCAGGCCGTGGCGAAAGGCCAGCCGGGCTGGCAGAGGCGTCGCCGACTGGCTTAGATCCTGGTGCGCCGCTCTGCGCGAGCCCGCGGACAACAAGGCACGCATCCCCAGCCAGCACAGGTAGCCGGCGCCGGCCACCTTGACGAGCGTGAACGCCAGCGCCGACGCGGCCAAAACTGCTGAGAGGCCCAGCGCAGCCGCGACGGTGTGCACCAGCAGCCCGCTGATCGTCCCGGCGCTGGTCGCCACTCCCAGTCCCCGCCCGCGCAGCGCGTTACGGACCACGACCGCGAAGTCCGGTCCTGGGGTAATAACCAACACCGCCGCAACGGCGACAAAGGCGGCGGTGCGAGGATCCACCCGCCAAGTGTGCCCCGGCAGGCGGCTGTCGCGCTGTCCCGAAAGCCGATCGCTCACCGACTCGTCGCCCACTGTCTGAGGACGTGCTCGACTAGCCGGCGTGCTGCGGGCCGGTGGTGGCGTAGGAAGAGATCAGGCTCGGTGAGCTCGAGTTCCATCACCAGGGGCCCCCGCTGCGGGTCGACGATGTAGTCGACCCTGGCGTAGGCCAGGTGCCCGACCAGCGGCAGGACGGTCCGCTCCAGCTCGGCCGTCGCGTCGTCGGGGTCCACCAGCTGCTCGGTGCCGCCGTGGGAAGCCTGCACCCGGAACTCCCCGGCGGCCGCCACCTTGTGGACCAGGTGGGACACCTGCCCGGCGATCACCACCAGGGCGTGCTCACCGGCGCTCTGTACCGCCGGCAGGAACTCCTGCAGGAGCAGGTCCTCCAGCACCACACCGCTGGGCGAAACCAAGTCGCAGGAGCGCACCCCTGCGACGTTGGGCAGGCGGCTCATCCTGCGGCCTCCGGCTCCCACGGCTGGCTTGGCCACCACCGGGCCGGCACCGAAGGTCGACCGCAGCTCGCTCACGTCGACGCCGTCGCCCGCGCGCAGCAGCCGGCTAACCGGTACCGCAATGCCCGCGGCGGCCAGGTCCAGCAGGTAGGACTTGTGCAGGTTGCCCTCCGTGACCGACAGGGGGTTGACCATCGGGGTGCGCGCGGACTGGGCTCGCAGCCAGGCGGCGAACTCCCCCAGGTGAGCGGTGTAGTCCCACGGGGTGTGCAGCAGAACCGCGTCCGGCCAGGCCCAGCCAGGGCCGCGCCAGTCGATCAGCCGTGCCTGCACTCCGCTAACCGCGGCCGCCTGCAGCAGCACCGCCGAGTCGGCGACACCGCCGATCGTCCCCGCTGATGCGGCCAGTCCCAGCTTGATCGCATGCCTCCTTGGGCCCCGCAACGCCGGCGCTGTCCCGGCTCGTACAGCCCTGTACTGAAGCAGAGCATCCCGGGCCCCGGCAACGCGTGGCCTCTTTCGGCGGCACCCGCCGGTTCGCGGTGCTGCCGGCCGAACCGCTGACCGCTGCTCGAGGTGACACCTGTCCGTCAGAGGAACGGTGGATCCTCGCCGGGACTGGTTGCTGCTGGCGAAGGCGGGGTCAGTGTCATGGTCGTGGGGGTCAGTCGTCGGTTTCCTCGTCCAGTGACCTCAGACGGTGGTTGAGGTAACGCTGCTCGGGGATGCTGTGCGTCAGTCGTGCGGCCTGCCGGTAGGCCGCAGCGGCGCTGCGGTGGTCACCGGCCATTCCCAGAAGGTGCGCGTGGGCGGCGTGGAGTCGGTGGTTGCGTTGCTGGCTCGGGTCGTGCAGCAGGGCGTCCAAGGTGCCCAGCCCGGCCGTGGGACCGTGTGCCATGCCGACGGCGATCGCCAGGTTCAAGGTCACGGTCGGTGACGGCGCCTGATGGTTCAGCATCCGGTAAAGGATGCAGATCTCCAGCCAGTCCGTCTGCGCCCAGGTGCGGGCTTGGGCGTGGACGCCGGCGATGGCCGCCTGCAGCTGGAAGGGACCCACCGGCCCGGCGAGGAGGGTCCGCTCCAGTAGCGCCGTGCCTCGGCGGATCTTGTCGGCGTCCCACCGGCCGCGGTCCTGGTCGGCCAGGGGGATCAGGTCGCCGGTGCTGGTCAGGCGCGCCGGGGTGCGGGCGGCGGTGAGCAGCATAAGCGCCAGCAGTCCGGTGCTCTCCCCGTCCTCGGGGATCGCCCGGTGCAGCCGCTCGGTAAGCCGGATGGCCTCCCGGGTCAGGTTCGGGTCGATGGCGCGGTGCCCGGATGAGGAGGTGTAGCCCTCGTTGAAGAGCAGGTACAGCACGTGACGCACGGCGTGCAGCCGTGCCGGCAACTCCTCGGGCGGCACCCGCTCCAAGCGGGCGCCCGCGCGGCGCAGGGTCGCCTTGGCGCGGCTGACGCGCTGGGCCATCGTGGCCTCCGGCACCAGGAATCCGGCTGCCACTTGCGCGGTGGTCAGTCCAGCGACCGTGCGAAGGGTGAGTGCCACCTGGGAGACGGGGCTCAGGCCGGGGTGGCAGCACAGCAGCAATAGGTGCACCGTGTCGTCCTGGTCGCCGCCGTGCGCCTGGTCCGCCGACGGTGCATGAGCATCCGCGCAACCCTGCAGGGCGACCTGCTGTTCGCGGCGAGCACGGGCCGCCTGGCTGCGCTGGCGGTCCAGGAGCTTGCGTGAGGCCACCCGCACCAGCCACCCACGGGGGCTGTCCGGTATGCCGTCGGCCGGCCACTGGGTCGCGGCCGCCAGGAGCGCCTCCTGGACGGCGTCTTCGCAGGCGCCGAGATCTCCCGACCGGCGCAGCAGGGCCGCCAGGACGTGTGGGGCCTGCACGCGCCACACGTCCTGGGCGGCCTCGAGGGTCATACGTCGTCGCCCCCCACCTGCATGGTCGGGCGCAGCTCCACGGTCTCACCGGGACCGGAGAACTTCGCCGCGATCTGCTCGGCGCGCTCTCGGCTGGTGACGTCGATCAGGAAGAAGCCGGCGAAGTGCTCCTTGGCCTCGGCATACGGCCCGTCGGTCGCGATCGGTTCACCGCCCTTCCACCGGTACAGTCTGGCCGCAGCGGGGTCGCCGAGCGCCTCACCGCCAACCAGCTCGCCCTGCTCCTGCATCTCGGCCATAACGGCCTCAAACTCGGCGTTGCGCTGTGCACGCTGCTCCTTCGGCAGCGCCTGCTGGTCGGCGATGTAGTCGCCGGTGGGGTGTCCCCACGGCCGCGGGTTGGAGTGGATCAGGATCACGAACTTCACGTGCTCGCCTCACTTCACCAGAGGCGGCCGGTCCGCCTCCTCACCCGGAACGTCGGCGCCCAGGGCAGCGTCTCGACATCCAACGGCCCCAGCATGTCGAAAACTCCCCACCGCGGCGATGTCCCCCGACGCGGGCCTTGCCCGGACGGTGTTCCTGCCAGGCGCGAGCAGCCCACCCGCGCCGTAGCGCGGGCCCAGGCGCCGAGGGCTCCCTCACCCTCACCCTCATCCCCAGCAGCGGCAGCGCAGTCGCCGGGGAACGGCAGAGCAAGCCCGCCAGCACGGTCGGCCCGGTCACTGGGCCTGGCGATCGCCGGCTACCTGATCACCGGCGCGGTTGTGGTGATGTCCGCGTTCACGGCTTCCCCGGCCTACCGAGCCGGGCAGCAAGCGCTCACCACCGGGCCGCAGACCGCGATCCTCGACGTCCCCGGCAACCCTGCCCTGAGCGCAGCCCAAGAACTGGCCGCGCTGCAGCGAACCCCGGGTGTACGACATGTCGTCCCCCGCTACGACGTCAGCACCGACACCTGCACCTGCGCCGCCTCCGCGACGAGAACGTGTCCATCGGAGGCATGCGCGGATCTGACCCTGTCCTGGGTGGTCAGCCGCTGCCGTGACGACACGTTCTCCTGGGTCGACCCAACCGACGCCTACGGCGCCCGGACCACTCACCGCCATCGACCGCGCGGTGGAACGGCGCCGCGCCATCGCCACCCAGGTCTCCCATGGCACGCCGCTGTCCGTGCTGCGCGGCAGCCAGCTCGCCCAGACCCTACCGCTGTGGCTCTTGGGCACATCGCAGCCATCACCCCTCGGCACCCTCACCGGGGGCCGGCAGCGCTACCCGGGCAGGGTCGTGGGTCTGATCGGTGAACCTGGGTTGAGCTGCTTGTTCGCCGGCACCGGCGAACATGGCCCGCACCTGCCGTGAGGTCATACCCAGCACTCTGTTGTCGGAGTCCACCGCCGACCAGGCCAGAGCGCTGACCGCCCTGGTGGGACGTGACACGTTCCAGGCCGAGGTCCACAGCCAGGCCGCCGTCGCGCGGCTGCGACAGGTGCCCGGGGTGCGGGCCGTAGCAGCGTTCGTCCCCGGGAAGCTGCCCTCGGGCAAGCACGGCACCTACGTCGACTGCACAGGAACGGCCGTGCTGCTGCGAATCTCCGTAGCCACGTGCCTGCACGAACTACCGCGGCACGCAGCCGGCGTCTTGACTCACGCCCCGGCTCTCGAGTACGACACCAGGGTTGTCACGGTGGCCGCCATCCCGGAGAAGGTCTGGCGGGCCTCGAGCGGATACCAAATCCTGGTCGCGACCGCGAAGTCCGCTGACCCCGAGAAGGTCCGCACCGCGATCATCGCCGTCTCGGACAACCCCGAGGTCCTGACCGCCGGGGAGAGCCAAGCGGACAAGGAGCTGAACACCAAGACGTTCCGTGACATCACGCTCACCGCTCTGATCCTGGCCTCGCTGGTCGCTGTCGCCTCACTGGCAGCGGCCCTGGTCGAGCAGATCCAGCTGCAGCAGCGCAGCTACGCCATGCTGAAGGTGACCGGCGTCTCACGGAGAACCCTTGCTTCGGCACTGCTGCGCCAGACGACCCTGTCCGTGGCCCCCACCGCGGTGGTCGCGTGGGGCCTGGGGATGGTAGCGACCACGGTCTTTCTGCGCCTCAACGACACCAGCACCCTCACGCTGCCGTTAGCAGCATCACTATGGGTCCTGCTGGCCGCGCTGCTGATACCCGTTGCGTCGTGCCTGGCCGTCACCTCAACCCTGCGCACCGCCCTGGCAGCCAGGCTGGAATGACCCGGGGTTGCTCGCTCACCGGTGATGAGAGTGAAGTATCGCGAACGCACCTGTCGTTGCGTACTCTGCGGACACCGTCGTACGACCGTTGCTCTTGCTCGACCGGGTCCGGCAGGGAGTGTCTCGTGGACGATCGTCGATGAGACCAGTCACCTGCATCCGGAGCGGTGACCTGGTCGCTGGCGCAGCAGGTGATCCCAGCTCCGGACGTGTGTAGCTTGTCGGCTACGTAACAAGTCTGGTACCTTAGTTGCATGGAGGCGGTCCTGCGTGCCCTGGCGGACGACAGCCGGCGGACCATCCTGCAGGCATTGGCTGGCGGTCCGGCAACCGCGGGTGAACTGGCGGCGCTGCTGCCGATCGCCCGCCCGGGGGTCTCGCGGCACTTGCGGGTCCTGCGAGAGGCGGGTCTCGTCGAGGTCCAGCAGGAGGCCCAGCGGCGGATCTACGGTCTACGGCCCGAACCGCTGGCCGAGGTCGCTGGGTGGCTGGACCGGTACCGGGCGCTGTGGGAGCACCGGATGGACGCCCTGCACACCGAGGTGGTCCGGGGCAAGCGCGAGCGGAGGAGCACGAGATGACCGGTGGTGCGGGTGGGAGCGGTCGTGTCCTCGGCCGCCTAGGCTCCGTCGACGGCAAGGGCGTCGTGCGCGTGGAGGACCGCTTCGACACCGACGTCGACGACCTGTGGTCGGCGCTGATCGACCCCAGCCGTCTCGGCCGCTGGCTCGGCCAGGTCGAGGGCGACCTGCGGCTCGGCGGCCAGTTCCGGGCGCGCTTCTTCGCCAGCGGTTGGGAGGGAACCGGGCGTGTGGCGGCGTGCGAGCCTCCGCAGCGGCTCCTCGTGCTGACCACGGAGACCGGCGAGCAGGAGGAGCACGCCGTGGAGGCCACGCTGACCGCCGACGGCGACCACGCCGTCCTGGTCATCGAGGAGCGGGGCATGCCTTTGGACCAGCGCGCCGCCTACGGGGCCGGGCTGCAGGTTCACGTCGAGGACCTCGCCGCTCACCTGGACGACCGTGACCGCTGCGACGCGCAGGCACGCTGGGCCGAGCTCCTACCGGCGTACCAGGACCTGGCGACCCACGCCAGCTCGTCCGACAGCGAGGAGGAGTCACGTGGTCTCTGACGCGATCACGCTCAGCGGGGTGACCATCCCGGCCGCCCGGCGACTGGCCGCCTTCCACCCCGCCATCACAGGCGGGACGGTGAGCCTCGCTGACGACTCCTGGGCCACCCTCACCGTGCCGGCCGGGTGCTCGCCGCCGCGCGACGCCTGCACCGGTTGCCCTTGACACGCCAGGGCGATCCCAGCGTCGTCAGTGCCTCGGCACGGTCGCCCCGCGCTTCGTCCCCCAGCAACCTGCAGCGCCGCCGGTCTTTGTGTTCAGCGTCCGGGCTCCGCCTCAGCGTGCTCGGAGCCGGCGACGCTGGCGGTGAGCACGGGGGCGGCGACCGTGGCAGCGCTGATCGGTCGTTGGCGTGCGACCACCTCACCGACGAGCCTGCACTGCGGCCAATCGGCCGGCGTGGGCCGCGGAAGGATGGCCAGCGCTTCGGTCAGGACATTTTAACGAAATCAAACGGCAGTGAGACGAAACGCTTGCAATCAAAGCGGGGCAAGAGGAAGATTACGGATGGCGTCCGGCCCGGGCGGCACTGCCAACGGGAAGGGCACCGGCCATGGACAAGCGGTTCATCCAGCTGAACGACGTGTGCGACATTTTGGACATCTCGCAAACGCAGACCTATGCCCTGGTCCGCAGCGGTGAGCTGTCGGCGATCAAGGTCGGCGGCCGGGGCCAATGGCGCATCGAGATCAGCGAGGTCGAGGCTTTCATCGCCCGCATGTACCAGGAGACCCAGGTCTTCGTGGCCGCGCACCCGTTCAACGTTGCCGTACCGGCGGCCGCGAACTGAAACCCGACTCGACCGGGTCAGGGCCGCAGCCCAGCGGCACCCCGGGCAGCGGCGCGCGAACCGGGCCAGCCTCCACCCGCACGGCGGCCCTCAGCCAGGCGAACCCACCCTCAGGAGCCCAGAGCGCGCGGCCTGCTTACCGGCAAGCGCTGTGCTGCGGCCCGTGGCCCGCCTGGTACTAAGCGACTGATACCGCTCACTGGCCAGCTCCACCCGCCGCGCCAGGGCGTCCGCGTCGCCTAGACGCCCGCAATCGACGGCGGCTCGATGCGCCCGTACCGCCCGGCTCCAGGCCTGCAGCGCCACCAGCGAAACGTCCAGCGACGTGGTCATGGACCAACCCTGCCCCACAACACGTCAGGCCAGACCGTCAACCAGGTCAACGTAACGCAAGATCTGCGGAGCAGAACAACGACCGGCTCCGTGCGGTGCTCGGCCATGCACCACCGGCGGGCGGTGACACCACCAGGGTCAACAGCGGTTCAGGCTGGGCGGTCACCCGGGCACAGTAATGCCGGCTGCCGCTGCTGTCCTGACTGTCCCGACTGGCCCGCACTGGCCGGCGCGGGCACCGTGTCGATCGTCGGCGACAGCAAAGGTGGCACGGTAGCTGGCGGCGGCTGGGGTGCGCGCGGGGTCCTTTTGGGGTGGGCACGGGCCGGCTGGTGGGCCGCGGCAGCCTCGGCAGGGGTGCGCGGGCGCGGGCGCGGGTTTCCGGCTGGCGGCACTGGTGGGAGCTCTCCGGTGAGCGCAACGGTGGCGGCGATCTGTCGTACCTTCCGGTTCGTGTTCTGGCTGGCGCTGATGAGCGTCGCGAAGGAGTCGTCGGCAGTGCAACGCCTGGTTGCCATGATGATGCCGATCGCGACACCGATCTCTCGGTTGCTGGCCACGGCCTGCTGCAGGTTCTCCGCCCTGCCGCGTTGAGCGCTGAGCTCTACCCGCAGGCGTTCCAGGTGGAGGATGTCGACGGCGTGGTCGGTCAGCTCAGTGATGAGCTGCACGTCGCGGCCGGTGAGTTGGCCGTCGCTCAGGAGGCGGGCGGTCAGCGCGCCGATGAACCGGGCCGGTGGGTCGCCCTGGAACCGGACACCGACGACCTTGTGGTTGGACACGGTCAGCGGCTCGTCCTCTAGCAGCATGGTCAGCTCCGCCCAGGCCGCCGCCTCCTGGTCCGGGTGCGGGCGGTTGATCCGGTAAGGGCAGTGGCCTATCTCATTGATCTCGACAAGGCACCCATAGCCCATCGCTGACAAGGCGCCGGCCAGGGCAGTGAACATCTCCCGCGGCTGGAGCGAGCAGGGCAGCCGGGCGATGCGCAGAGCCGAACCGGCCCGGTCCGTCGAGCCGCCCCGGTGTGCGGTGTGCCCGAATCCGTCCAGGCAGGTCGGGGCCCAGCAGCTAGGTGCCGTGCCGAGGTGTCCTCGGTGATCAAGTCGGTCATTCCACGCTCCACAGAACGCAACCAACTGCAAGACGCCGCCGAAAGGCACAACGGGGCGTAGGACTCTTCTCTGAATCGCGTCAGACGCTATCACAATGTTATCGGAATACTAAGGGGCAAGTAAAGAAGCTCAAAAGGTTGGGATGACCGTCGGGGACGTCGAACAGGTCCCGCGAGGTCACCGCCTCACCAAGCCAGTGCGCGAACTCCACCGTGACGTTGTCCGCGGTCACCTCGTCCGGGACCGCACAGGAACCGCCCTGGTCCTCCAGACGCCGTGGCCCGTCGTTGACGTAGGCGAAGTCCAGGCGCAGCCGGTGCACCTCGGCCACGGGAGAGTGTTCGTCGTAGGCGTCGGCGAGGTCGCGCAGCGGTTGTGCGCCGTGGCCGGCGCAATGAGGGGCCGTGCATGCAGGCCAAGGGGTGAGCCAGCTCGTCGAGGGCGGATCCCAGGGCTCTCCCGGCATGAATGTGGGTCAAGCGGCCATCTGTTCGTGCCGAAGGCGAAGCTCGATTGGTCCGCAGGCGAGCATGGCGAGGGAAGTGGCGTTCGGTGAGTGGAGCCATATCGCTGGTTGTACCCGGCGTGCCAGGCAGCGTAGGCAGCCAACTTCGAGCTCCGGGACGACGCCCTCACCGGTACGGCGCAGTCCGAACAGATGGAGGACCGCCGCGCCGGGACCTACACGACGACACCCCTCTCCGTCCGTTACCGGACTTCGTTCGCCGGTGAACCGGTCGACGCCTAAGGTGAGTCGGTGCCGGAGCCACCCGCCGAGCGGCATACCGACGTCTGGCTCGGAACCCCACAGACCCGCCGGCGACGGCTCGGGAGCAGTCGTCGCGCACGACCGAGAGCCACGGCCGGGCTGCTGTCCCAACGGCGTCCAGCACCAGCAGGTCCAGCTCGGTGTGTTGGGGCCCACAGCGCGTTCGGCCGGTCGCACTGCCGCCGGTACACCAGCGCGTAAGTGGTCGCGCAGCGCCGTCGGTCGCCACCGACGGGCGGGGGGCAGCGCAGCGCCAACCCCTAGACCTGGCGTACCAGCTCCTCCGGCATCCGCCACAGGCCACGGTCGGACCTGCTTGGTCCGGCCAGCGCGGCCAGGCCGCCGATGCGGTAGCGGACCAGCCAGCGCTGCGCGGTGTGTAGCGGGACCTGCGCGTCGCGGGCGACCTGCGTGGGGGGCGCCCCGTCCTGCACGTGCGGCCGCAGGACCTACCACCATCCTTCCGCGATCGTCCGTTGCTCCGTCGGTTGTCCACTCGAAGCGGTCGTGCCGGTACTTGCGCTTGACCGGCGCTTCCTTTCCGCGACGCCTGCGAGTTGCCGCCGACCCATCCCGACATATCACCCGCGCCTTCGGATGGGGATACGAGGGATGAGCGACTTTGGGCCTGCTGGGAAGTCCGGCGCGCTGGAGGGCGCGGTAGACGGTGGAGCGCCCGACGCCGAACAGCTCCGCAAGGTCCGACGGGTTCTTCTGCCCGGTCCGGTGCAGGTCCACCAGCAGTGCCTCGCGGCCGGGGGTGCGCTTGGGTTTGCGCCCGCGGGGCTTGCCGGCGGCGCGGGCCACGGGGCGAACGCCCTCGGTTTCGCCTCCGCCGCATCCTCCACGGTGGCGACCAGCCACCTGACCTTGCCGCCGTGCCGCGCCTCATCGCCTCGTGATGGGCGCGGCTCGCCGGGGACCCCCGCAGCAGGACCGTGGTCGCGTGATGTGCCCGCGCAGGAACTCGACCACGAGCCCTCGGTGTCGCCGCGCAGAAGGTGCAGGTGTGGCCGGGCGGCACGAGAGTCCGTGACTCATCCTGTCCGACCGGCCAATAGCCTCGACGCATGAGCTGGGCCGACAAGTATCCCGAGCAGCGACTCGTTTCCTACGACGACAGTTGGGCGACCCTCTACGGCGAATACGAGGCACACCTGAAGGCGTGCCTCGGTCGGCGTTGGGAGTTCGAGCACGTCGGCTCTACGTCGGTCCCGGGGTTGCTGGCGAAGCCCGTGATCGACATCGCAATGCGCATGCCGGCAGAGCGTTGCCTAAGCGAGGCGACTCGGCGGCTTCTTCATGCGGATTGGAGCGGGCTGGTGCAGGTCGGTGACCACTGGGCGACGGTGTTTCCTGCTAAGGGTGTTCGATCCGCGATCGGGCACGTGTTCACGGCGGGGCAGTGGCCCGAGGCTCATCTGCGGCTGTTCGCCGATTGGTTGCGCCGCCACGAGGCGGACCGTGATCGGTATGCGTCCCTCAAACGGGGTCTTGTCGAGCGCGGCGTGTGGAGTGCGGAGTACACCGGGTCCAAGGCCACGTTCGTTCTTTGGGTTGTCAACCAGGCCCGCGCCGAACTTGAACTCTCAGCGGCAAGCGGCCCCTTGTAAGAGGCTTCGCACGAAATCGTCGTCGCCGCCCGGCGCCGATAGTTGAGCTGACGAATTCTTTACGAGCACGACCGATCACCACGCGCGCGCTCATCGGCATGTCGGCCGTCTGCCAGGACGCTGGTTACGGCGGATCGCATGCACGCCTCGTTGAGGGCGCGGGCATCTGAGGCACCAGGAGGCCGTCCCGGTAGGCGACCGTCTACTGGAACGCTCGCCCTCGATGTGTGACCTTCACCGGTAAGTGGCGTGGTTCTGGCAGCGCCATATGGCGCGGTCAGCGGCCGAGGCGACAGCAGCGATCATGTCCGGTAGCGATTCTACTGCCGGAAGGCCTTTGCCGTTTCGTGTAGGGGACTCTGGTGCTCGCCACTGGGCGCCGGCGGGCCGACGCCAGGGTCGCCGTGCTTGACTGGCGTCCATGTCGCTCACTGCCGAGTCCGAGGTCAGACGGGCAGCCGGCTGGCTGCCGCGACAGCAGGACCTCGAGGGCTGGCTGGCGGGGCACGAGCAGCGCGTCGGCGAGCGTTCGGAGGACCGGCCGCTGCACCCCGCCGTGCGCGAGCTGCAGACGCTCATCGAGGACGACCCAGTCGTCGGCATGTTCGCCCGGCGCATGATCGAGGAGGTGCCGCCGGCCAAGCCCTACACCCGACGCCACCTGCACAGCCCGGCGCAGATGCTGCGTCTGCTCGACGCGGTGATGACCATGGCACCTGAGTTCGGCGACCAGGCCGTGACGCTGCCGATGAACGCGATTCTGGACTGGACGATGGGCACCCCCAGCGGCTTCGCCTTCTACCGCGACCCCCGGGTCAACGACGCGCTCAAAGCAATCCTGCAGGCGTGGGGGGAGTACCTGAGCAGCCCCGCATCGCTGACCGCACTGAACCCCTCGCCGACCGGCTGGACCAGCCCGGCCGCCGCCCGTGCGATCGGCATCGGGCAGTACCAGCACGACCCGACCGACCCACACTGGGGGTTCAGCTCCTGGAACGACTTCTTCACCCGCCACTTCCGCGACGGGCAGCGCCCGGTCGCAGCCCCCGACGATGACAGCGTCATCGTCAACGCCTGCGAGTCCACCCCGTACGCGCTGCGTACCGCAGTGCAGCGCCGCGACACGTTCTGGGTCAAGGAGCAGCCGTACTCCCTGCACGAGCTGCTCGCCGGGGACCCGACGGTGGACGCCTTCGTCGGCGGCACCATCTACCAGGCGTTCCTGTCCGCCACTGACTACCACCGCTGGCACAGCCCGGTCACCGGCACCGTGCTCAGCGCCCGCGTGGTACCCGGCACCTACTTCAGCGAGGCCGACAGCGAAGGTCCCGCCGCGATCGAGGCGACGAACTCACAGGGCTATCTCGCCCACGTGGCCGCCCGCGCAGTCATCGTTCTCCGGGCCGACAACCCGGTGATCGGGGAGCTCGCCGTCGTCGCGGTCGGCATGAGCGACGTGTCCACCTGCGTCCTGCATCCAGACGTTGCACCCGGCCAGCACCTCACCAAGGGCGACGAGCTCGGCCACTTCGCCTTCGGCGGGTCCACCCACTGCCTTGTGCTGCGCCCCGGCGCCGTCGACAGCTTCACCCTCACGGCGCTTCCCAGCCCCGTCGACCCCCAGCCCCCCCTGGTCCGGGTCCGCGCCGCACTCGCGCACGCCTCCCAACGCTGAACCACGACCCGCAGACCGATCGAGAGACCACGTCGGCGGGAGCGTCTGAGTTTTTCCTGTGCTCGCCCCGGTCCCCCGAGTCACGCCCCGCCCTCACGGGCTGGACGTCCACACGAGGGCGCCAGGCACGTCCCGTAAGCCGAAGGCAGCTTGAGGCGGCCGTGGCAACCATGGGCGTGTCGTCGAGTCGCTGTACGCGCACGTGCGCAACAAGGCCGACGACCTGCTGATAGGAGCGTTGTGCGCGAGGGTGGTGCCGCCAACGCCGGACCGTCGGTGCATACAGCTTGGAGGCATCGCTGAGGCAGCACCCCGGACTGGACGCCGACGGACGAGTCCTCGACAGGGCTGAAGTCATCGAGCGTTTCACGATGCTGCCCGCGGACCGCTTCCCCAATACGATCGCGTACGCGCGTGAGCTGAGCGCGGGCGAGGGACACGACCGGTTCGACTTCACGCTCAGACTGCTTCTCCAAGGACTCACCCCGCCCACGGTGAAAGACAGCTAGAGCCCCGTCCTCGAGCCCGGGCGAGACCTCCAAGGTTCATGCTGCTGGTCAGCCTGACGTACACCGGCCTGGGGGGGCTGCTTCACGGCGCGTCGAGCAGGCGCTGTATCGACTGCGCCAGCCAAGCCTCCAGGTCGGCGTGGTTGCACGAGTCCGCGCTGAGCACCCGCCGCCGGGTGACGACCCCCATGACCAGCGCTTCGACGGCCGCGGCGCGCTGGTTCGCCTCGTCCACGGACAGCCCGTAGGCCCGCAGCTGGAGCACCAGCGGTCCGCGGGACTCGCGGTCCAGGAAGGCCACGAGGGCAGCCGCGGCCGATGGGTGATCACTGGCAGATCGCTGCAGCACCAGGAGCGGATCGGCGGCTTGGACGTCGTTCCATCGGCTGACCATGCTCTGGGCCAGCCGGGAGCCGAGTGACTCCCGAGGGCCCGGGAGCACCCGGTCCAGATGCAGACCGACCTGCGTGACGGCCAGGAACAACCCCTCCTTGCCACCGAAGTACCGGGTGATGAGATTCGGCGAGACCCCTGCCGCGTCAGCGACAGCTTTCACCGTCGTGCCGTGGTACCCGCCGGCGGCGAACTGGCGTCGACCCTCGGTCACGATGCGGTCCTTGGTGCCGGCGGCGTCCCGTACGCGGCGGACGGTACCGTTCGGGTCGCCGGTCACCGCGACCTCCGCGGGAAGGCATCGGCCGGGCTGATCCCCATGTGTATGATGATACACATAGTGGCGACGACGTCGCTGCGTTGGACGGGAGCTGCGATGGACAGCCACAGACCTGGCTCTGTTCCCGAAGCGGTGTTGGACGACCTGCGAGCACGCTTACGCTCGACCCGGTTTGTCCCGCTGCCCCAAGGAGTCCGCTGGAGTCGCGGAACCGACCCGGACTACCTGGCTGAGCTCGTCGCCCACTGGGCCGATGCCTATGACTGGCGAAGCCACGAACACCGGATCCGGGCGTTGCCGTGGGTGCGCACCGGCGAGGGTCCCACGTCGCTGCGCTCGGTTCACCAGCGCGCGGCGGACCGGGGTGCACCGGTGGTCGTGCTGCTGCACGGGTGGCCAGATTCGGTACTGCGGTTCCAGCGGGTACTTCCGCTGCTGGCCGATGTGCATGTGGTCGCACCCGCGTTACCCGGGTTCCCCTTCGCCGATGAGCTGCGAACTGCCGGGATGTCGGTCACCGCCATGGCTGAGGTCGTCGCCAGCTGCCTGGACGAGCTGGGCTACCGGCGCTACGTCGTGTCCGGCGGCGACGTCAGCGGTGACGTGGCCGAACAGCTCGCAGCTGCCTACCCCGACCGCGTGGCTGCTTTGCACCTGACCAGCCTGTCGCCGCGACATCTGCGTGGCCTCGACCCGTCCTGCCTGAGGGAAGCGGAGCGCAGCGATCTGCTCGCAGCGCGACAGTGGCAGCTCAGCGAAGGCGGTTACCTCGCCGTGCAGTCCACCCGGCCGCACTCCCTGGCACCGGCTCTGGGTGACTCCCCTGCCGGGTTGGCCGCGTGGCTGATCGAGAAGCTGCGCGCATGGAGCGACTGCGGCGGGCAGATCGAGTCAGTGTTTCCCCGTGAAGACCTGCTGACCTGGTTGACGGCCTACTGGGTGACCGGCACCATCGGGTCGTCCTTCAGCCCTTACGTCGAAGAAGCAAGGCTGGTACAGCGAGTAGAGGCACCTACGGTGATGAGCATCTACGCGGGCGACATCAAGATCGCCTCACGCGAGCTCACCGAACGATTCCTCAACGTCGCCGCATGGACCGAACACCCAACCGGCGGACACTTCGCCGCCTGGGAACAGCCGGAGTCCTACAGCAGCGGCCTGCGCCACGCCCTCCGGTTGGGCTTCACGTGACGCCGGCCGCCACAGCACCAGAGTGTGCCGCACCGTGGAGCGGCGGTCGGCGAATCGACGCAGCGGCGTCGTCGAGCGGTAACGGCCGGGTCAGGGCGACCGTCAGCCCGAGCGCGCCGCACCGAAGCGCAGGCCGTCGACGAGCAGCCTCACCATCCGGTGGCTCTGCTCGAGCCCGTCGTCGACGGGACCCGGCATGCACAGGCGGCTCACGGCGATGAGCAGCTCCTCGGCGTGGACGTCGGACCGGTCTGCGATCTCGCGCATCGGGACATCGATGGCCGAGGCGGCGAAGCCCGCTTTCGCGGCCTCCAGCAGCGCGTCTGCGCAGCAACGTCGGCATCGCCTGGCGACGCGGATGACGCGGATGACGCGGATGACGCGGATGACGCGGCCAGGCCGCACCGTCGCGGGGTCGACCCGCGGTAGCGAATGCTGCACGGCGCCGGTGCCGACGCCTGTCACGTCCTCGGTTTTGGTGCTAGATGTTGGCCGCGTGGTCGGTGCCAGTGAGGCGGACTGATAGGTCCCAGAGCTGCTGGGCGACGTCGCTGTCGCGGGCGGCCTTGGGTGGGTCGGTCACGTCGGGGTAGCCGCGCAGGTGCCGGAGGCCGTCGGGTGCGACGTAAGAGCCGGACGGGATGTCGGCGGTGGCCGCGTACAGGCTCGACGCGGCGCCCGCGGCGGCGTCGTTGAACATCCGGACGGCGAGCTTCTGCAGGGCCCCGGTGACGCCGCCGACGTGCGCGGCCAGGCCGGTCCGGGCGAAGCCGGGGTCTGAGGTGATGGCGCGGACGGGGCTGCCTGCCTTGGCCAGCCGCCGGGACAGCTCGAGGGTAAAGAGGCTGTTGGCGAGCTTGGAGTCCCGGTAGGCCTGGAGCGGGTCGTAGGTCCGGTGCTCGACGTTGAGGTCGTCGAGGTGGATCTGCCCGCCGGCCAGTAGCTGGGAGGATACGACCACGACCCGGCCGCGGATGTGGGGCAGCAGTGCGAGGGTCAACGCGAACGGGCCCAGGTGGTTGGTGCCCATCTGCAGCTCGAAGTTGTCCTGGGTCCGGCCTTGTGGGACCTGCATGATCCCGGCGTTGTTGACCAGGATGTCCAGGTCCCCGCTCCAGCCTGCGGCGAAGGAGCGGATCGAGGCCAGGTTCGCCAGGTCCAGGGCGCGGACCTGGGTGCGCCCGCTCATTGCGTCCGCGGCGGTGCGGCCCTTGGCGACATCCCGGACGGCCAAGGTCACCCTCGCGCCGGCGCGGGCGAGCTCGGTGGCGATGATCTCGCCGAGGCCGCTGGATGCTCCGGTGACGACGGCGGTCCGCCCGGACAGGTCGGGCAGGTCGAGCGCGGTCCAGCGCTGGCGGGCCATCAGTGCGCGCCGCTGAGCATCGCGAGCACGTCGCCGTGCCGGCCGTGGGCCTCGGCGTTGCGCAGCAACAGCACCTCGTCCACGCAGATCTCCAGGGCCTCGGGCTGGGTGGCAAGGATGGTCATCACCTGGGTCAGGAAAGCCGGCAGCGGCATCCCCCGGCCGGCGGCAGCCTGGCCCATGAGGTCGGTCTGCACCGCGGGGGGGATCAGCTCCAGGACCTGGACACCGGTGCCGGCCAGCTGGACTCGCAGGCTCTGGGTGTAGGAGTGGACCGCGGCCTTGGTGGCGCAGTACGTCGGGGTCATCGCCAGCGGCACGAAGGCCAGCCCCGAGGAGACGTTCATGACCACGGCGTCGGTCTTGGTGGCCAGGAACGGCACGGCCTGGGCCAGCAGCCGGATCGGACCCAGCAGGTTTGCCGCGACCGTCTCCTCCGCGACGCGCAGGTGGCCCGGGTCGGTCAGGTCCTCGCTGAGCATGATCCCGGCGTTGTTGACGACCACGTTGAGGTCGGGGTGTCTGGCGGTGACAGCGGCGAAGCAGCGGCGGACCGAGCCCGGATCAGTGAGGTCCAGGACGGCCGAGTCCATGCCGGGGTGCTCTGCGGCGATGCGGGTCAGCAGCTGCTCGCGGCGGCCCGCGATGATCACCCTGTTGCCCGCTGCGTGGAACCGCTGAGCCAGTCCCAGGCCGATCCCGGAGGTTCCTCCGGTGATCAGGATGGTGTTGCCGGACATGCGCATGATCTCTCCTGTCGGGGGGTGGCGGGGCACCTTGGGCCCGCTGCCTCGACGATGCACCCGGGAGGCCAACGGTGGAGAGGAGCACTGATCCAGGGACCGGCACTGCGTGGATGCGCCGCCGTCGACCGGCGATGATCGCGGTATGGACCGAGTGGACCGAGCTGGCCTGGCTGACTTCCTGCGACGGCGCCGGGCGGCCCTGCAGCCGGCCGACGTCGGGATGGCCCCCGGGCTGCGGCGGCGTACCGCCGGGCTGCGCCGTGAGGAGGTCGCCACCTTGGCGACCATGTCGACCGACTACTACGCCCGTTTGGAGCAGCAACGAGGGCCACAGCCCTCCGAGCAGATGCTCGCCGCCGTCGCGCGGGCCCTGCGGCTGACCCTGGACGAACGCGACCACCTCTTCCGCCTCGCCGGGCACACCGCCCCCACCCGCGCCAACCGGTCCGACCACGTCAGCCCCGGCCTGATGCGGGTCCTGGACCGCCTCGACACACCCGCCCAGGTCGTGTCCGACAGCGCCGAGACCCTGGTCCAGAACAGGCTCGCCGTCGCCCTGCTCGGCGACCAGACCCGGTTCGAGGGACCCGCCCGCAGCGGCGCCTACCGGTGGTTCACCGACCCCCGGGAACGGCTGACCTACCCCGAGGCAGACCACGACCTGCAGACCAACGTCCTGGTGGCCAACCTGCGGGTGTCCGCCACCAGGGGCGGTCCCGACAGCCGGGCCGCCGCCGTAGTCGACCAGCTGCGCCAGCAGAGCATGGAGTTCGAACGCATCTGGAACCGGCACGACGTGACCGGACGCAGCGACGACAACAAGACGATCGTGCACCCCCAGCTCGGGCCCATCCAGCTGCAGTGCCAGATCCTGTTCACTCAGGACCAGGGCCAGGCTCTGCTCGTGTTCACCGCCACCCCCGGCAGCGAAGGCCACTCGAAGCTGCAGATGCTGGCCGTGATCGGCACCCAGCACCTGGACAGCGAACAGCAGCCCCCAAGCGCCACAGCGACCGATGCAGGCACGCGCTGAACCGATGCACGGGCACCGTGGAGCCCAGTAGTGCCCGCCGCAGCGCCCCCTCGGCGACCTCGGGCAGCGCTCGAGCAGCGCATCGCGTCAAGAGCGCGACGAGCCCCGGCGCGCGCGGGCGGCCCGGTCGCCGTACCGGTGCTTTGATCACGCGTTCCGGGACCCCAGCGCGCGGGCCATGTCCCGCTTGTCCTGCTGTTCGCGCAGGGTGTTGCGCTTGTCGTAGCTGCGCTTGCCCTTCGCCGTGGCGATCTCGACCTTGGCCTTGCCGTCCTTGAAGTAGAGCGCCAGCGGGACGATGGTGTGGCCGGTCTCGGCCGTCTTGCCGCTCAGCTTGGCGATCTCGGACCGGTTGAGCAGCAGCTTGCGGCGCCGACGCGGCTCGTGGTTGGTCCAGGTCCCCTGGGTGTACTCGGGGATGTGGACGCCCTCCAGCCACACTTCGCCGTCGCGCACCGTCGCGAAGCCGTCGATGAGCGAGGCTCGCCCGGCGCGCAGCGACTTGACCTCAGTGCCGGTGAGCACCAGGCCGGCCTCGTAGGTGTCCTCGATGAAGTAGTCGTGACGGGCCTTGCGGTTGCTGGCGATCAGCTTGCGCCCGTGCTCCTTCGCCACCTGTCCGCCTCGTCTCTGTCCGGCCGTTGGGTCACGGCAGCTCCCCGGCACCACGATCTGCCTTCAACAGTGTCACCGCCACGGGTATGCCGGGTCCGCAACGTTACCTGGCGGACGCGCCGGGAGGGGGCACGCCCTTCCGCTCCGACCGACGCCAGGGCGGGGGCGCGGTCACACCCGCAGGTAGCGGCGCAGCGTGAGCCACGACGTCACGACCGCCAGGGCGACGGCGCCCCCGACCAGCCACGGCGTCAGCCGCCACACGTCGGAGACGTCGACGAAGCCGATCGACAAGATTGTCGCCAGGAACCCCGACACGCCGTAGTGCACAGCCGCCCACAGCAGTCCCACGGCGGCCATCGCGCCTACCAGCGTCGCGACGAGCGTCTCTAGCACGAACGGCAGCTGGATGACGAAGGCGGACGCGCCCACGAGCCGCATGATGCCCGTCTCGCGGCGGCGGCTGAAGGCGGTCTGCCGGATCGTCGTGGCCATCAGCAGCACCGCGCACACCACCATCGCCGCCGCAAGGCCCAGCGAGCTGAGCGACAGCACCCGCAGGAAGCTGAAGAACTTGCCCAGGATCGCCTTCTGGTCCTGGACCTCCTTGACGCCTGGGGCGCCCTGGAACGAGCTGGCGATGACGGCGTACCGGGAGGCGTCGGAGAGCTGCACGCGGTAGCTCTCGGGCAGCTGCCCTGCGGTGACGTTGGCGGTCAGCGAGCTGCCCCGGAACTGCTGCTTGAAGCGGGCGAACGCCTGCTCCTGGGTCTCGTGGTAGACGTTCTTGACCAGCGGGCGCATCGAGTTCAGCTGGCTGAGGATCTGCTTGCGCTGCGGGTCGGTGATCGGGCCGGCGGCGCAGGCCGGGGTGGTGTCGCCCTTCGCGCACAGGAAGATCGAGACCTGCACCCGGTCGTACCAGTAGTCCTTCATGGTGCTCACCTGTCGCTGGGCGAGCAGCCCGAAGCCGAGGAAGAACAGGGACACCATGGTGACCAGGACGACCGACACGGCCATGGACACGTTCCGGCGCAGGCCGGTCCAGATCTCCCCGAGGATGAACTGCAGTCTCATATCCGTCCTATCGCTGCGCGCCGTAGGCGCCACGGATCTGGTCGCGGACCATCTCGCCGTCGTTGAGCTCGACCACCCGCTTGCGTAGCTGGTCGACAATCTCGTCGTCGTGCGTGGCCATCACGATGGTGGTGCCCGTGCGGTTGATCCGGTCGAGCAGCCGGACGATGCCCATGCTCGTGGTGGGGTCGAGGTTGCCGGTCGGCTCGTCGGCGAGCAGGATCGGCGGCTTGTTGACGAAGGCCCGGGCGATCGCAACCCGCTGCTGCTCCCCCGCGGACAGCTCGTGCGGCAGCCGCTTCTCCTTGCCGGCAAGTCCGACGAGGTCCAGTGTCTCGGGCACAAGCGTGGAGATGTCGTGGCGAGAGCGGCCGAGGACCTGCAGGGCGAACGCGACGTTGGCGTAGACCGTCTTGTTCGGGAGCAGCCGGAAGTCCTGGAAGACGACGCCGAGCTCCCGCCGCAGCGGTGGCACCTTGCGCGTGGGCAGGCTCGTGACCTCGCGGCCGGCGACCAGCACATCGCCGGCGGTAGCCAGCTCCTCCCGCAGGACGAGCCGCAGCAACGTGGACTTGCCTGAGCCGGACTGGCCGACGACGAAGACGAACTCGCCCCGTTCGATGTCGAGGGTGACGTCTCGCAACGCCGGACGCTTGGCCCTGGGGTACGTCATGGTGACGTTCTCGAAGCGGATCATCGGGAGACCATCTGGTGCGAGCCTTCGGTATCTGGAGGTCGGCAGGACGGGGACGGCATACCAGCACGAGCCTACGTCGAAGTCCTTGCGCTTGGCTGGACCTCGCGGGCTCCGGCGTTGCGGCCGGGCGGGACGTGCCGCGACCGTGCTGACCGCAGCGGCAGGCGTCCCTGGGCTACTGCTCGTCGCGCTCGGCGCTGCGCTTCATCCGGATGCCCGCCTCCAGGAACCCGTCGATGTCGCCGTCGAAGACGGCGGCCGGGTTGCTCACCTCGTACTCGGTGCGCAGATCCTTGACCATCTGGTAGGGGTGCAGGACGTAGGAGCGCATCTGGTCGCCCCAGCTGGCCTTCACGTCACCGGCCATGGCCTTCTTGGCCGCGCTCTCCTCCGCCTGGCGCTGCAGCAGCAACCTCGACTGCAGCACCCGCAGGGCCGCCGCCCGATTCTGGATCTGCGACTTCTCGTTCTGCATCGACACCACGATGCCGGTCGGCAGGTGCGTCATCCGGACCGCGGAGTCGGTGGTGTTGACGCTCTGGCCGCCGGGGCCCGAGGAGCGGAACACATCGACCTTGATCTCGTTCTCGGGTATCTCCACGCTGTCGGTCTGTGCGATCAGCGGGATGACCTCGACCGCGGCGAACGAGGTCTGGCGCCGGCCCTGGTTGTCGAACGGGGAGATCCGCACCAGCCGGTGGGTGCCCGCCTCGACGGAAAGGTTGCCGAACGCGTACGGAACCTTGACCTCGAAGGTCGCAGACTTCAGGCCGGCCTCCTCCGCGTAGGAGGTGTCGAGCACGGTCGTGGGGTACCCGTGCCGCTCGGCCCAGCGCAGGTACATCCGCAGCAGCATCTCGGCGAAGTCCGCGGCGTCGACGCCGCCGGCTCCCGAGCGGATGGTGACCACGGCCTCCCGCTCGTCCCACTCGCCGGAGAGCAGGGTACGAACCTCGAGCTCGCCCACCGCCTTCTTCACCGACGTCAGCTCGGCCTCGGCCTCGGTCATGGTCGCGGCGTCGGCCTCCTCCTGGCCCAGCTGCACCAGCACGTCCAGGTCGTCAATCCGGCGGTCCATCTCGACGATGCGCTCGTAGTCCGACGTGAGCCGCGACAGCGTGCTGGTCACCTCCTGCGCCCGCTCCTGGTCCTCCCACAGGTCAGGCGCCCCGGCCTGCGCCGACAGCTCGTCGATCTGCGCCTGCAGCCGCGGCAGGTCCATCACCTCGCGTACGGAATCCATGGTCTGGCGCAGCTCTTTGAGCGCTATGGCGAAGTCGACGGACACGCCTTCGAGGGTACGGGACCCGGACGCGGACACCCGTCTCCCCTGCGCAGGGCGGCGCAGGGCGGCGCAGGGCGACGCCGGTGCACGCTCACTGCACGACGGCCCTGGCGTGCGACTCCACGTTCAGCTCGACGGAGCCGCCGAACGCCCGCAGCAAGGGGTCGGCCAGTGGCAGGCGAGCGGCACCCCGGAGACGGACCACTGCGGTGCGCCCGTCGGGGCTTCCGGTGCCGGCTGCCAGCCCCCAGCGTGAGACGCCCTCCGGAGTCGGCTGGCGGGCCAGGTAGCCGGCTGCTGCGGAGACGACCGTGGCGTCGCTGAGAGGGACCGCCGCCTGGAGCCCCGCGCCATACGTCGACGCCAGGTCGATGGAGTCGGCGGCGTCCAGGGCGGCTCCGTCGGCGGCGTCCATCATGCGGGTCCGGGCCAGCTGCACGGCGGTGACGTCGACCCCGCCGATGACGAGCAGGAGAGTCACCACGGTGAAGCCGAGGACGAGCAGGGCGACCTGACCATGCTCGCGGTCAGGTCGCGCCGACGCCGGACGCTTCAGTCGGGCACCGACCCGACCGCCGGGCCGCCGCGGTGGGCGGTGACTTCCCGGCCGGGTCTTGCGGCGGAGGCCTGTCACGGTGCGCCCGAGGCTGTCACGGTGCGCCCGAGGCCTGGCTCGGTGCGGCGAACCGGTCGACGGACGCCACGTGGGTAGCGCTCACCGGCACCGACAGGGGCACCACCGCGGCGAAGGCGGAGGGCACGAAGGGCAGCGGCACGCCTACCTCGGCGGTGACCTCGATCCGGCCGTCGCGGCGTAGGCACGGCGAGCCGTCGCACCGGATATGGAGTGAGCCGTCAGCGGAGAACCCCTGGTCCTCGAGCGCGACGTGCGCCGCAGCCTGCGCCCGACCCGGCGCCTGCGCCGCATCGGCGGCCGTGACGTACGCGCGGCCCGCCTCACGCGCGGCGCCCGTTACGGCATAAGCCCCCGCCTGAAGCCGGGCCAGCGTCATGACGAGGTAGAAGAGCGGCACCATCAGCGCCACTGACAGCACGACGAACTCGACCATCGCGCTGCCCGAGTCGCCGCAGTGCTCGCGGAGTCGCCGCGCCAGCATTGACAGTCGGTCGCGGTCTACCCGGTGTCGGCTGCGGAAACGGTGCAGACCCATGTCACTGGACCTCTGCGAACGCGCGGCCGTGGACCACGAGGTCCCCGCTGGGCCCGAACATGCCGACCACCGGCAACGGGGCGACGATCCGTACATCGACGACCTTGACCCCGGCGACCGTGGCGGTCGAGGTGGAGACGTCAGCGGCAAAGCGGTCGGCAAGGCTGAGCCGGACCAGGTCCGCGGCCCGCTGCGCGCCGTCGAGCGGCTGGTTGTCCGCTCGAGCGCCGAACCGCGCTCCGTCTGAGGCGCACTCGATCAGCGTGTTGCGGACATAGAGCGCCAACCCGACCTGGAACACGGCAAGGAACAGCAGGCTCACCAGTCCCGATACCAGGACGAAGTCAGCCACGCCGGACCCCCGGTCGCGCAGAGGGCGCCCGTCCACGGCCAGTCCCTCAGCGGGGGCCCGTGACCGCGGCGAGCGCGGCGGTAAACATCCGCTGGAACGTGTCGCCTGCGATGCCCCACAGCAACGTCACGAGCCCAGCGGTCATGATGGTGATGAGCACCCACCCAGGGACGTCCCCCCGCTCGCGGGCGCCGCCTCGTCCGCGGCCGTCGGCCTCGCCGTCGAGCTGGACCGCTCGGGTGACGCCGGTGAGCAGCTGCACCGTGAGAACCAGCATGCACTCGCGGATCGCGCCGATTGCCTTCATTGTGTGCTCCTTCGGTGTCGAGGATCAGATGGACAGGCGCAGGAAGGTGAAACCGGGATAGACGGCAAACAGGACCGTCACCGGCAGGACAAGGAACACGACGGGGATCATCATGACGATCTCCTTCTTGCCGCCCTCCTCCATGATCTGGCGGCGTCCTGCCTCCCGGACGTCCTGCGCCTGCGCGCGCATGACGTCCGCCAGCGGAGTTCCACGCTCGACGGCAATCACGATGCCGTCGACGAACCGGGCCAGGCTGACCAGTCCCGTCCGATCGGCGAGGCCTTGCAGTGCTCGGGGAAGGTTGGCCCCGGCACGAGCGTCAGCCAGGCACGCCCGCAGCTCGACCGACAGCTCGCCCTGCGAGAGCCGGCAGACCCGCTCGAGGGCGCCGATGGCCCCCTCACCGGCGCCGATGGCGAGGGCGAGAAGCTCGGCAACGGTAGGGAACTCCTGGAGCATCCGAGCCTCGCGTCGACTGGCCTGCCGGGAGAGCAGGTGGTCCCGGACCACCACGCCGGTGCCTACGGCGCAGAGCACGAACAGGACCGACTGCACAGCCGACCCGCCGTGACGCAACCAGCTGAGCGTCACCACAGTGAGCGCGCCAAGTCCCGCGACTGCTCCCCACACGACTTGTTGCGCCCGGAAGGCGTCGACGTCCGGCGCCATCCCGGCCCGTTGCAGCCGTCGCCGCACGGATGGCGCGCCCCCGAGGACCCGGTCCACGACGGCGGCAAGCTCGTCGATGACAGGGCGCATCAGGCGTGCTGCGGCCCAACGGCCGTCCAGCTCATGGCGAGCCGCCAGCAGGCGCGAGGGCCGCGGTGCGTCGCGCAGGTAGGGCGCCAGGCGGGCCTCGAGACCAGGTTGGCGGTTCATCGGCAGGCCGGCGACGACCAGGACCGCACCCAGGGCGAGCATCAGCCCGAGCCCCGCCCCGGCCCAGGACCAGCCGAGCGCCGGCTCAGGGCCCGGTGCAGCAGCCGGTGCGAGGATCGGCGCCCTCACCGCAGCACCCGTGCGTCCTCGGGGAGCCGGCCGACGCGGATCATGATGCGATAGGCCAGCAACGACATCGCCGCCCCGAATGCCAGCACCGCTACCCCGGCCGGCTGGCTGTAGGCCTGGATGGAGTCACCTCGCGTCGCGAGCATCGCGAGCACGATCCAGGGAGCCGCCACGGCCAGCCGGGCGGCGTTGACGGTCCAGCTCTGCCGCGTCTCGAGCTCGGCCCTGGTGCGGGAGTCCTCGCGCAGGAAGCAGGACAGCGTGCGCAGCAGCCGGCCGAGGTCACTGCCCCCGACCTCACGAGCGATACGGAGGGACTCCACCAGCCGGTCGCCTACCGGGTCGCTCAGCCGCTGTTTCAGCTGGTCCAGGCAGTCTTGGAAGCGGCCGGTCGCTCGGTAGTCCTCGGCGAAGGCGGCGAACGACGGCCGGAGCTCCTCGGGGCCGCGGACGGAGAGCTGGCTCAGGGCCTCCGGCAGCGCCAGGCCGGCTCGGACACCGGAGCTGATGTTGTCCACGACGTCGGGCCAGAGGTCACGCATGCGCGAGCGGCGCTTGCGGGCGCGCATGCGGACCACGGCGACGGGGGCATACCCCGCCATGGTCGCGAAGCACAGTGACACGGACGTGACCTTGGTGACGACCTCGAAAGCCATCAGGGTGAAGGCGAACAGCAGGACACTGGCGCACAGCAGGCTGCGCGTCGTGATGCTGACAAAGCCGGCCTGAGTCAGCTCGTCTCGCAGGCGAGTCATCGGACCGTCTTGTCGGCGCTTGCGACGCGGCACCCGGGGCCAGCACGACCACCAGATACAGAACAGGCCAGAGCCGAGGAGGAGGCCGATGATGATCCCGGCCATCCTCAGCCGCCTCCGGCGAGCAGGGCCGGAACGTCGTAGCCAGCGTTCTCGAACCGGTCCATGTGCGGAGGGAAGCCGTCGGCCCTGGTCAGCAGGCCGTCTCGCTGGACGTAGAGGTCAGCGATCTCCACGACGTCGCCCTCTACCCGGCCGGGCACTGCCACGACTTCGCGCACCCGTCGCACTCCGTCACGCTCCAGGGCCACGTGCACGAAGAGGTCGATGGAGCTCGCCACGGTGGGCACGACGAACCGGCTGCTGACGTTCTCGCCGGCCAGCAGGGGCAGGGTGCACATCTTGACCACTGCTTCACGGGCGCTGTTGGCATGCAGGCTGCACATCCCGGGCAGACCGCTGTTGAGGGCGATGAGCAGGTCCAGGCTCTCGGCCTGGCGGACTTCGCCCACAATGATGCGGGAAGGGCGCATCCGCAGCGCCTCCTTCACCAGACGTCGCAGCGGCACCTCGCCGGTGCCCTCGAGGCTGGACTGCCGGCACTGCATCGCGGCGACGTCGCGAAGCGGGATCTTGAGCTCGAAGACCTCCTCGCACGTCACGACCCGGTCCCGCGGCGGGATAGCCGCGGCGAGACAGTTGAGCATCGTTGTCTTGCCTGCCTGGGTGCCGCCGGCCACGAGGATGTTCAAGCCACTGACAACGGCCGCCTCGAGGAACCGCGCGACCTGAGGAGTCAGGGTGCCGAGCCGGACCAGGTCGTCGAGGTGGTCGGCCTTGACGACTGGTGCAGCGAAGTAATCGAACCCCGTGAATGGCGCCAGTTTGCTGGCGCCTTCAGGGTGTGAAGGGCCCGCAGGTGTGCTCAGCCAGGCCCGTCCAGGCTGGGGTGTTCCGTTGTGGTTGTTGGCTGGCTGGCTAGACCCGTGGTGCTTGGCCGGTAGCCGCCGGCGGGTGCGTAGCTGGCCCAGGAGCCCCCGGCGTGGTGGCGCCACCGCTCGGCGGTGCTCGCTCCGACGCCTAGCAGGTCGGACAGGACCAGGGTTGGGACGTCCCGGGCCAGGGAGAGCAGGGCTGTGTTGCGTGCGGCTCGGCTCTTGATGCCTAGGCTCAGCAGCTGGTGGCGAAGAGCTGCCTCTCCCAACGCTTTCCCGGCTCCACGGCCAGGGAGCAGCCACTGCTGGCCGAGGTCGGGGAAGGCGCGGGCGATCCCACCGGTCCAGGCGTCCGGGACGCTGCGGTCGGCGAGGTCACGGGCTATCTGTCCAAGCGGCTCCCCGAGTTCGACGGCGTCCTTGCCGAGCTTGATGCTGGTCACGCCGTCGCGGGTGGTGACGTCGCGGCGTCGCAGGCCGACGATGGTGTTGGCGGGTTGCCCGTACAGCAGGACCAGGCAGACCGCCAGGCGCAGGCGGTGCTGCATTGTCCGGTCGTGCAGGGCTTTGCGGACCAGGGCCCACTGGTCCTGGCTGGGCATGAACGAGGTGGGGTCACGGGCGACCTGGGCACGGATGAAGACCGGCGAGGTCAGTCCGCGAGGCTCGGTCCAGCCGAGGAAGACGGCGAGGTCGATCGCGGAGGAGGGGTGCTGGGTGATCCACTGGTCCACCGCGGACTGCGGTATCGCCTCCGCGCTGATCCCCTGCCCGCGTAGCCAGGCCAGGAAGTGGAAGGGGGCGCCCAGCATGGTCCGGGCGCTGGTGCACACCGAGCTGGAGGGGCGTCCGCGGGCGATCCGCTGGCGGGCGCGGGCCAAGGTATGCCAGATGGCGTAGCTGCGCAGCACGCTCTGATCCTCGGGGTGAGCGCCGCGGAGGCGGGCCTCGATGATCCGCTCGAGGCGGGCCAAGTGCTCGTCACGGGCTGGGAGCAGCCCTGAGGCGACCATGAGACGGCGCAGGTGCTCCACGGCGATGGCTCGGCCGGCGAGGTCACCGCCGGCTTGGTCGAACGTGGCGTGGGTCAGCGGGGCGCGTCCGTGGGCGATGTCGACCAGCACGGTGCGGGCGTGCCCTCGAAGCAGCCACCGGGTCGCCTGTTCGGTGTCGTCGACGCGGGCGAGGGTGTCCACGAACGGAACCAGTTCCGCTGCCACCACTCCTCTGTGGTCGGTCAGCGTCGCGATGATCCGGGCGCGGAACCGGCAGCACAGGCATCGGTGCTGGTTGCGTCCGGCCGCGGAGAACGCGAACGCCTCAGCGCCGCAGGTCTGGCACTGGCCGGTTGTTGTCGACCCGCACGAAGGGCATTCAGCCTGGCTGCGGCCGCGTAGTCGAGGGCGCGGGTGTTGGCACGCTCCGCACAGGGTCTGCGGGATCCGGTAGCACGCGCGGCACACCGCTTCCCCGCTCTTGGTGGTCGTGATCTCTGCCAGCTGCCCGCACCTGCCGCAGCTGCGGGCGGGGCGCTGGTAGCAGTTCTGGCACAACGGTCCGGCAGCTGGCCGAGCGGCGACCCGCGTCCGGTTGCCGCAATGGGAGCAGGGCTCCCACGTGCTGGGGTCCCTCTTGCTGCAGCCCGAGCACAACACCCGGTCGGCGTCGAGGCGGCGGTGCGCCCTCCTCCACCGCCGACAGCCCGAGCAGCTCTGGTACCGGCCGGCTTCCACGCACCGCTCACAGATGACCGATCCGTCCGAGGTCTGCCGGCCGCGGGGACGGACCTGCTGACACACCGAGCAGGTCGCCCGGCTCATCAACCGGGCACACCGGCGGCAAGCCATGCCACCTGACGGCAGTCGACGCTCCAGCGGCGCGGTCGACCCGCATGTCTCGCATCGCGGGAGGTTGACCGCGATCCCCGCTCCGGCCAGGGCCCGGATGAACCGCTGCGTGCAGATCTGGCTGCGGGAGGTCCCTGAGATCAGCAGCGTCGGGTCCGGGACCACGTCCTGGACCAAGTGACCCAAGGCCGATGTCGTGGCTGCCACGGCCTGGGCGCAGCGCTGCACGGTCGCCGGGTCCGCGTCGGGCAGCACCGTCGCGGCCGCCTGCAGGACCCAGCCCATCCTGGTGGCGGTGTTCTGCTGCGGGGTTCCGCGCAGCTTGCGCCGGTGGGGATCCATCAGCGCTCAGGAACAACACGGACCCGCTTGGGGCGCTGCACCCCAGAGCCACCCGCCGAGGGGCTCCCGCCAGCGACCGCCCGGGGGGCCACGGTGCTCTCGGAGGCGGTGATCTCGATCAACTCGCTCGGGCTGCACTGCAACGCATCACACACCGCGGCCAAGACCCGCACGTTCAACCGTTCCGGGGTCTGGGTCACCAGCCGGTACACCTGCGTCGCGGACAGCTGGACCCCACGAGCTTCCAGCAGCGGCTGCAGGTCGGTCGTGGCATACAAACCACGCTCGGCCATCAGCCGTCGCAGGTTCCACTCGATCCCGAACGTGCGTACCTTCACTGCCCCGTACTCCGTCCTAGGTCCCCGGCGATGCGGTCCAACGCGGCCCGTAACGCCGTGTTCTTGAAGTCGCCGCTGACCCCGGTATACAGCGCGGTCGTCGCGCCCCACGCGTGACCCACCTGCTGTTGCACGAAGAACGGGTCGAAGCCGTCCTCGATCAGGTGCGTGACGTAGGAATGGCGCAGGCAATGCGGGTGCAGCTCCGCCGGTAGTCCCAACCCGTCCCGGTACTCCCCGAACCGGCGGCTCACGTAGTCCACCGAGACCGCTCCACCCCGCTCCGTCGGCCACAGCGCCAGCCCGGCAGACGGACCGTACCGGTCCCGGACGACCTCGAGGTACTCCTCCAACACCCCCGTGGACCACGGCATCACCGCCAGCACCGATCGCCGCCTCGGCGGGCTTCCCCTCATCGCCTTGCCCCAGCGCACGTTGCACACCCCGAAGCTGCCGAACTCCGGCGCCTTCGGGTTGGCCTGGAAGTCCACCGTCTCCAGCTTCGCGGCCTCGCGGCGCCGCAGCCCGAACGCGTAGATCACCTTGAACAAAGCCGCATCCCGCCACGCGGCCTGCCAGCCCTTGCGGCCCAGCCGTTGAGCGGCCTCAACCCGGTCGTCGGCGTAGTCGAAGAACCGCTGGACCTCCAGGCGAGTCAACGGCCGCACCGCTGGGCGCGCCTCAGCCTCCACAACGTGCGCCACCGTGTTCCACTCGTGACAGACCTGCACCGGATGCGAGCCGAAACGGTCCCAACACTCCTGCGACCAGCCGTAACGAGCGTCGACCAGGTAGTCGCAGAACTGTCGCAGCGACCCCTGATACCCCCGCAGCGTCGAGCTGCTCACCCCCCCGGGCCCACGAAGGTGAGCCGACCAGTCATCAACATCCTCCGGACGCCACTGCCACGGGTAGTCACCTGAAAAGGCCACAAACCGACGGACCATCTTCACCCGCCCCTCCACCGTCCCAGCCGTCAGCCCCCGCGCCGTCATTTGCGACCGCCACCCCCGCAGCATCGCCTCGGCGACCACCTCCTCGGGATGCAGATGCGCCACCGACGACGGCACCAGCCGGGCCGCCACCACCTCCCCAGACCGATCGGTCACGCCCCAGCCACCCTCCACGTCAGGAGGAAGAACCTTGCATCCAGCGCAAGGTGCTGTCAACGCCGCAGGTCAAAGGCCCTACCCCAGAATCCCCAGAACCGCACCCGCTACGGTTGAGAACGAAAGCCACGCGCGCACAACACGATTGCAATGGCGTGAATGCACCAGCAGATGCAACTAGCCGTAGTTGACGAACTTGCGGATGTTGACGCTCCAGTGCTCCCGGGTGATGTCCGGGATCACCACATGCAGCCGGGAGCCGTCGGCCAGGGTCGCGTCCACGAACGGTGAGGACAAGTCGACCCGTCGGCCGGAGGTCTTCAGCATCCGCTCGACGAGGTCGCGGATCTCGTCCGCTGTCAGGATCGTCGTGGTGAGCTCGGCGACGCCGGCGCGGGCTATGAAGATCTTGGAGGGTTCGTTGACCCAGATCTCCTCAACCAGCGGGTCGTCGAAGTATCGCTGCAGCGGGCCGAACCCGGCGACCGAGTCCCACAGAGACTTGGCTGCCTGGTCGAGGTCGGGCAGGGTGGGCATGCCCCCGTGCAGGGACCGCTCGTCGTAGTCGGTCACCGCCGCGCGGACAAGGCGCCGCACCTCGGGTATGTCGCGGGCAGGGTCCAGCCCGGACCGGCGGATCAGCTCGCGGACCTCGCCCTCGAGCGTGCCGACACCCTCCACCCTCGTACCCCCTGCGCTTGCCCCAGCCGGACGGGCGCGTTGGTCGGGCAGCGGAGCAGCCGGAGCGCCGTGGTGTCGATGATGGTAGGGGCAATATGTCCGCTCCGTGCCAGTTCCGGCCAGCTCTGTGGACAACGCCGGCACAGCGGTGACCCCAGGGTCAGGAGGTGCGGTTGATGCGGCCCACGTCGCCGTCAGACCGACGAGTACACCGCGGCCAGCCGGGCTCGAGGGGCACGACGAGCGCAGCCGCTCAGGGGCACGACGAGCGCAGCCGCTCAGGGGCACGACGAGCGCAGCCGCTCAGGGGCACGACGAGCGCAGCCGCTCAGGGGCACGACGAGCGCAGCCGCTCAGGGGAAACCGCGAGAGCGGGACGGACACGATCGGTACGCGACGGGCGCGACGGACTGGCGGCCCCGGCTCGAGGCCGCCCTACCCCGACGTCACAGCGCGCGCGTGGACGGCCAAGCCGTCGACGGCAGGCGTGTCAGCGGCCGCTGCCCCGCAGCGCTCCCACACGGTGACGGCGGATCCGTGGCCTCTCGTGGTGTTCGGCGGGCTTGGCGTCCCGGCGGTCGATGAACATCTCGAGCGCTGCGGTGTTCACCCGCCAGTTCCCAGGACCACCGACCTTGACGGCCGGCAGCTCCCCCGAGCTCACCAGCGCGTAGGCCTCGCCGATGGAGCAGCCCAACAGCTCGGCAACCTCGGACAGCTCTACGAAGCGGACTGCCACGATCCTCAACCCCTCTCCTCCGGATGGACGGCGAACGGGATCACGTCAGCATGCGCGACCTCGGAGTCTTTGTCAACGGTGCAGTTGGCACCGACTGAACTCAGTTCCCTTATTCTAACGGCTGTTTGAACTCGACCACGTCACAGCCAGGAGACCTCTCTGTCTCGCCGCCGGACCGGCAGGGACTCGGCCCGTGAGGCAGCGACTGCCCCGACGGCGCCCGTCGCGCCCACGACACGGGGTTCAATGTGGCGATGAGCGCTACGGACTGGTTGCTGAGCACCGCCGAGAGAGGAAACCAGGCGACCAGCCTGGACCGGCGCCATGGCGACGGCGTGGCATGGACCGGCGGGAACGATGTCCGCGCGCTCATCCATGGTGCGTCGTACTTCCCCGAGCTGGCCCGCTGCGTGCGGCTGATGCGCCGTGGCGACGTGCTGCTGTTCACCGACTGGCGTGGTGATCCGGACCAGGCACTTGACGAAACAGGAAGCCAGGTCGCCCGCGTCTTCAGCGAGGCGGCTGCCCGTGGAGTGGTGGTCAAGGGCCTGATCTGGCGTTCCCACCTTGACCGGTTCCTGTTCAGTGAGGAGGAGAACCGGCATCTCGGTGAGCAGATCGGTGCCGCCGGCGGGGAGTGCCTCCGCGACATGCGGGTCCGCCCGGGCGGCTCCCACCATCAGAAGTTCGTCGTCCTGCGCCATCCTGGCCGCCCGGAGCTCGACGTCGCCTTCGCGGGCGGCATCGACCTGTGTCACAGCCGGTTCGATGGAGCCGCGCACGGTGGTGACCGCCAGAGCCAGCGCATGGCGGCGGCGTACGGTCCCTGGCCACCATGGCACGACGTACACCTGGCAGTGCGGGGGCCAGCGGTCGGCGACATCGAGACGGCGTTCCGCGAGCGGTGGCAGGACCCGACGCCGTTGACCAGGAACCCCTTCTACCGCGCGGTGGACGCCGCACGCCGCGAGGACAGCACGCCAGGGCCGCTGCCGGCTCAGCTGCCCGACCCGCTGCCGCGGGGGTCACAGGCGGTGCAGGTCCTGCGGACGTACCCGAAACGGCGCACACCGTACCCGTTCGCCCCGGACGGAGAGCGCAGCATCGCCCGCGCGTACGAGAAGGCGGTCTCACGGGCGCAGAGCCTGATCTACCTCGAGGACCAGTACCTATGGTCGGCCGAGGTCGTCGCCTGCTTCGCCCGAGCTCTGCGCACCAGCCCCGGGCTGCGGATCATCGCGGTTGTTCCGCACCATCCCGACCAGGATGGGAAACTGTCGTTGCCACCCCAGCTGGCCGGTCGTCGACAGGCCCTCGAGGCTCTGCGCCGTGCCAGCGCCGACCGCGTGGCCGTCTACGGCGTCGAGAACCGCCTGGGAGCGCCGGTTTACGTCCATGCCAAGGTCTGTGTGGTCGACGACGTCTGGGCCTCGGTCGGCTCCGGCAATGTCAACCGCCGGTCATGGACATACGACTCCGAGCTGTCCTGCGCGGTAGTGGACACCGCCCGCGACGAGCGGCACCCCCGCGCGGTGGACCGGTTCGACGACGGCGCCCGCGTCTTCGCCCGGGAGCTGCGGCTCTCGCTGGCTCGCGAGCACCTGGACCGGGGCCAGGACGAGGAGGCCGACCTGATCGACCCGCATGCAGCATTCGCCGCCTTCGCCGACAGTGCTCGGACTCTGGCCGGCTGGTACGCCGCGGGGCGACGGGGGCCCCGGCCGCCGGGCCGTCTCCGGCCCTACCACGCGCCGCAGCTCAGCCGTCGCACGCTGGCGTGGGCCACCCCGCTCTACCGGACGCTCTATGACCCCGACGGGCGAGCGCGTGCGCTGCGCCGCCAGCACCTGTTCTGAGCCCAGTCCCGGCCGCACCGGGCGTGCCGGCACAGACTGCGGTCGACCCGACCAGCAGGGACTCGACCGGCGGGGTCCCCGACCACACAGGGTGGGGCGGCAGAATCGACCTATGACGCAGACGCCGGTGGCGGCGGTCGACCCCAGCACGGTGGTCGTCCTGGAACCGGCGACCAGTCGGCGGGTGCACCGACCGGCCGACCTGGTCGAGCTGGTCCTCGTCCTGGTGCTGCTGGTCGGCTCGGTGGCGCTCGGCGATATCGCGGTCGGGACCGCGGGCGGCCTCGAGCAGGACCTGATCGGAGCCGGTGGCGCGCTCCCCCGTGTGCTGCTGCTGCTGTTCAGCTGGGCCGGAGGCATCGGGCTGCTCGTCCTGCCGCTCGTCCAGGGAGTCGAGCTGGTCCGGCACTCCCGTTCATGGCAGCTCCTGGAGGCGGTCGGGGCCGCCGGGCTCGGGGCTCTGCTCGCGTTGCTGCTACAGCAGCTCGTGCTCGGGGGGCACCTGGGCGGCGTGCTCGCCGCGCTCACCAAGGGCGAACCGGGCACCGGCCGGACCACCCCGGTCGACGGGGTGATCCTGGCGAGCGTCGCGTTCTTCACCGTCTCGGGTTTGCGCAGGGGGTCGGCGCTGCGCACCGCGGCGACTGTCGCCGTCACCGCGTCCGTCCTGACCGACTTCCTCTCCGGAGGGGTGACGGCCCTGGCGCTGTTGGCCAGCACGCTGCTCGGCTGGGCCGTTGGCCTGCTCACCCGGTTCGCTTTGGGAGCGGCATCCACGCAGCCACCGGGCTCGGCCATCGCCTCCGCCGTGGTGGGGTGTGGCGTGCGGATCACCCGAATGGAGCGGGTGCCGCGTGCGCAGGATGAGGGGCGGCGGTATGCAGCCTCGGGTCCGGACGGAGCGGTAGAGGTCCACGTCGTGGACCGCGACACCTTCGGCGGTGCGGCAGGGCGCCGTGTCCTGCGCCGGTTGCGGTTGCGTGGCCGCTCCACCCGGGGTCCGTATCTCACCGTCCGCAACGCGGTGGAGCACCAGGCGTTGATGGCGATGGCCCTGGCCAAGGCAGGTGTGCCCGCTCCGGAGCTGCTCGCCGCGACCGAGGTCGGCCCGTTCGCCGCGGCCCTGGCCTACCGCCCGCCATCAGGGGAGCCGCTGGCTTCGACCGACGGCGCCCTGCTGAGCGAGGGGGCGCTGGAGGCCGTATGGCGCCTGCTCGCGCGGCTGCAGCAGGCGCGGATCGCCCATCGGGGGCTGAGCACCGAGCACCTCCTGCTTGACCGGGGCGGGGGTGCGGCCCTGAGCGAGGTCGGCATGGGCGACATCGCCGCGGCGGACCTGGCCCTTCGCCTCGACACAGCGCAGCTGCTGACCTCGATGGCGTTGCTGGTTGGTCCCGCGCGGGCGGTGGCCAGCGGCGTCTCCACGCTGGGCAGCGAACAGCTGGTCCGCGCGCTTCCGCTGCTGCAGACGGTCGCGATGGGCGGCTCGACACGAGCGGCCCTGCGCGCGCACAAGGATGTGCTGCGCGGCGTGCGCGCGCAGGTGCTCGAGCTGGCGCCGGACGGTGAGCCGGTCGAGCAGCTCGAGCTTCGACGGGTCACCCCCCGCACGCTGGTGACCGTCCTTGGAGGTGGCGTGGCGGCATACGTGCTGCTGACCCAGCTGGCGAAGGTGAACCTCGGCCAGGTCCTGGCCAGTGCCCAGTGGAGCTGGGCCCTGGGGGTCCTCGGCTTCACCGTCCTGACCATCGCCGGCGCCTCGCTGGTCATCACCGGGGCGGTGAACGCCCGGCTCCGGTTCGCGCGCACCTACATGACGCAGCTCGCAGTCGCGTTCAGCGGGCTGGTCGCGCCCTCGGCGATCGGCAACGTCGCCCTCAACATGCGTTACCTGCAGCGGGCCGGCGTCGACCCCGCGGTCGCCGGGGGGAGCGTCGGACTGGCCCAGCTGGCCCAGTTCTCCAGCTACTTCATTCTGCTGCTGTCATCCAGCGTGCTCGCCGGCACCGGACAGCGGGCGTCGTTCACCCCGCCCCTACCGGCCGTCATCGGGCTTCTCGGCGTGGTGGCCCTGCTGCTGCTGGGTCTGGCCGTCCCGGCAGGACGCACACTGCTCATCGGCCGGTTCCTGCCGGCCGTTCGCCGGGTCGTGCCCCGTGTCGTCTCCGTCTTCCAGCAGCCGCGGAAGGTGGCCACGCTGTTCGGCGGGGCGCTGCTGCTCGACGCGTCGTTCGTGGCCGCGCTGACCTGCGCGACCCGGGCCTTCGGCGCAACTCCGCCGGTGGCGGCAGTCGCGGTGGTCTACTTCGCCGGGGCGATCATCGGCTCGGCCGTGCCGACACCCGGAGGTCTCGGCGGCATCGAGGCGGCGCTCTCTGCCGGGCTGGTCGCCGTGGGGGTGGACGCCAGCGTGGCCGTCTCCTCGGTCCTGCTGTTCCGGCTGTGCACCTACTGGCTTCCCATCCCGTTCGGCTGGGCTTCGCTCAACTATCTGCAACGCGCCGCCGCGATCTGAGCAAGCACTCCCGACGCCGCCGCACCCGAAGAGAGCGCGAGGGGTCTACGCTCATGGCGCAGCCGGCCGATGCTGGGCGGCACTGAGACGAGGGGTTCCCATGCGCCGCCGCCGCTCTCTGTACGCGTTCACAGCGGTCATCGCCGTGCTCACGACAGTGGCCGGGGCGTCGGTTGCCAGGGCCGCGGGGCCCGCGACGTCGGCGTCGGCGTCGCACGGGATGAGCCAGCGCTACGTGCACGTGTGCGCGAGGCCGGCCCCCGGGTACGCCGGCTGCCATGCCGTCCGTGCCGAGACGGTGGACTCCTCGGGCAGGGTCACGTCAGCCGCGACGAACCCGTCGGGCTACGTGCCGGCGGACCTGAGGTCGGCCTACCGGCTGCCCTCGACGACAGGGGCAGGGCAGACGGTCGCGATCGTCGACGCGTACGACGACCCCCGCGCGGAAGCGGACCTCGGCGTCTACCGCTCCCGGTTCGGCCTGGGCGCCTGCACCACGGCGAACGGCTGCTTCCGCAAGGTGAACCAGAACGGCGGCACCACCTATCCGAGCCCCAGCACCGGCTGGGCGCAGGAGATCTCGCTGGACCTCGACATGGTCTCGGCGGTCTGCCCGAAGTGCCACATCCTGCTGGTGGAGGCGTCATCGGCGTCGCTCAAGAGCCTCGCCACGGCGGTCAACCAGGCGGCCAGGCTCGGCGCCAAGGCGATCGTCAACAGCTACGGGGCCGACGAGTACTCATCCGTGACCGGCTACGACAGCTCCTACAACCACCCCGGCGTGGCGGTCACGGTCAGCTCCGGCGACAAGGGTTACCACGTCGAGTACCCGGCCTCGTCGCGCTACGTGACCGCGGTCGGCGGGACCCGCCTGGTCCGGTCCTCGACGACCCGGGGCTGGACGGAGACCGTGTGGTCGACCAGCTCCAGCGAAGGCGCCGGGTCCGGCTGCTCGGCGTTCGAGTCGCAGCCGGCGTGGCAGTCCTCGGCCTCTGGCATCAGGAGCGTATGCGCCCGGCGCGCCGTGGCGGACGTCTCCGCCGTCGCCGACCCGGCGACCGGGGTGGCGGTGTACGACTCCTACGGCTCCGGTACACAGTCCGGCTGGCTGGTGTTCGGGGGGACCTCGGTTGCCTCGCCGATCATCGCCTCGGTCTACGCGCTGGCCGGCAACGCCGGCAGCGTGACGTACGGCAGCTACCCCTACTCGCACACCAGCGCCCTCAACGACGTGCGCTCGGGCGCGACGGCGTCGTGCGGCACTGCGCTGTGCAAGGCGGTCAGCGGATGGGACGGGCCGACCGGTCTCGGCACGCCCAACGGCACCGGTGGGTTCTGAGCCGCACCACGTAGCGGACAGGAGCAGGCCGCACCCCGTCGCGATGGCTCGCGTTGTTCACCGCCTCTTCACCCGGTGGAGGTGCGCCGTCGAACGCCATGGCCCAGTATCGGTTTCGCCCTCCGAACGGTCTCGGCCTCGGCCGCACCAGGACGAGGTGCACCACCGGTCTGCAGCAGCGGCCTGAGTCATGGCTCGGACCGCCACCGACAAGGAGCCCCGTGATAACGAAGTCCGCGCGTGCCCGCAGAGCTGCCGCCCCCGGCGCGATCGGCGCTGCCGCCCTGATGTCCCTCACGCTCGCCGTCTGGCCGTCCACGGCCACGGCAGGACCCCTTCGCACGGAGGGCCCAGCGCCGGTCGCCACTGCGGCACCGGCGGTCAGCGCTGGCCAGGTGAACCGGCACCGGCAGCGCACGACCTTCGACCTGGAGGGGCACCGCGGCGCCCGCGGGCTGCGTCCGGAGGACACCCTGCCGGCGTTCCGCAAGGCGCTCGACATCGGCGTCCGGACCCTGGAGCTGGACACCGGCGTCACCAAGGACGGCGTCGTCATCGTCAGCCACGAGCGCTTCATCGCGCCGCTGGTCTGCACGGACACCGCCCCGGTGACGCCCGGCGACCCGCAGTACCCCTACGTGGGCAAGCTCTACCACGAGCTGACCTACGCCCAGGTGGAGACCGTGGACTGCGGGTCCCGGCACCCGGTCGACCCCACCACCGACCCCTACTACGCCTCCCAGCTGCCGGTCCCCGGGACCCGGATCCCGACCCTGGACCAGGTCTTCAGGCTCGTCGAGCGGCGTCACGCCTCACACGTGCAGCTCAACATCGAGACCAAGATCGACCCCACGCACCCGGACGAGACGCTGCCCCCGGGTGCCTTCACCCGCGCGGACCTGGCGGTGATCCGGCGGCACCGGGACGGCATCGCCCGGAGCCTGCTGCAGAGCTTCGACTGGCGCACGCTCGACGTCGCGCGGCGGCTCGCGCCTCAGCTCCGGCGAGTCGCCCTGGTCGGCACGGACACGGTGCAGGCCGGTCAGCCCGGAGCGTCCCCGTGGCTCGACGGCCTCGACGTCGACAGCTTCGGCGGCGACATCGCGGCGACCGCCGCCGCGCCCCGCGTGCGCGCCGACGTGCTCTCCCCCGACCAGACCCTGGTCACCGCGGGCCTGCTGACGAGCGCACACCGCCACCACGAGCTGGTCGTCCCCTACACCGTGGACGACGTCCGGACGATGCTCGCCCTCATCGACCTGGGCGTCGACGGCCTGATCAGCGACTTCCCGGACCGGTTGCGGGACGTCCTGAACAGCTTGGGCTTCACGCTGCCGCGCCGCTACCCCTCCTGAGCGTCGACGCAGCGCCCGACGGCTACCGGAGTGGGAGCTCGGTGCGGTCGCCCGCGGGCCGCGGGCCGCGGATCCGTCGGTCGTCCGCCGCGATCCGGACGTCGTTGATGCTCGCCTCGCGTCGGCGCATCAGTCCGTCCGCCGCGAACTCCCACTGCTCGTTCCCGTAGGAGCGCCACCAGCGGCCGGACTCGTCGTGCCACTCGTACTGGAACCGGACGGCGATGCGGTCGTCGGTGAACGCCCAGAGCTGCTTTCGCAGCGCGTATTCCAGCTCGCGCTCCCACTTGCGGGTCAGGAACGCAACGACGTCGGGCCGTCCCCGGAGGAACTCGCTGCGGTTGCGCCATGTGGTGTCCACCGTGTAGGCGGCCGCGACCCGCTCCGGGTCGCGGCTGTTCCACGCGTCCTCAGCGGCCTGAACCTTCTGCTCGGCGCTCTGCGGCGTGAACGGGGGTAGCGGCGGGCGGGACATCGGACCTCCTGGACCTCGGGGTCTGGACGCTAGCAGGGCATCCGGCGGCAGCGGACTGCCTTGCCGTCACGCCCGGGCACGTCCCACCCATGGACGGCGACCTGCACTGCGCCTGCGGCTGGGCTGCCGCAACCGCAGCGGGCGAGGGCTCCGGTCCGCCCTGAACCGGAGACTGCCCGGGACCTGTGGATCGCCAGCGGCGAGGGTGCTGACTACGGTCTGATGGGTCCGTGCCGCGCCGCGGCACGGACGAGACCGACGCGCAGTGGGTGAGGGGTATGCCGTGCAGGTCCGGCTGAGCGTCGTGGACCTCGGCGGGGACCGCCAGCCGAGGGACTACGAGGTGAACGCCGCGTCCGGTACGAGCGTGGCCGCCCTGGAGCCGTTGCTGGCGGCGGTGCGTGAGGGACGAGGTGGCACGGGCGTCTTCGTCGACGGGTCGGCGCTGGGCCCGGGAGCGCGCCTGGGGCAGCCGCCCCTGGTGGACGGCTCCGTCCTGACCCTCGGTGGTCCAGCGATGGTGCCGCGGCGGCGGGTCCCCGGCCTGCTGGAGCTGCACGTCGTCGGGGGCCCCGACTGCGGGCAGGTCTTCCATCTCCCGCCTGGCCGTCGTCAGGTGGGCCGTGCTGCCGAGGCCGCAGTCCGGCTGGAGGACCCGGACCTGTCCCGGATGCACGTGGGCCTCGACGTCCGAGACGACGGCGTCCACGTCACCGACCTGGGATCGAGCAACGGCACCACCGTCGACGGGCACGCCGTCGACGGCGGCCCCGTGCTGCTACCGGTCGGCGGCCGGCTCGTCGCCGGCACGTCCACGCTCGTGCTGCGGGTGCCTGACTGCGCCCCCGCGGCGCTGTCGGCGGGCGATGACGGTCAGCTGGCCGTCAACCGCAGCCCGCGCATCAGGGCACCGGTGGAGCGACCGGAGTTCCGGCTGCCGCCGCCCCCGGAGCGCCGCGAGCCGCTCCGCGTGCCCGTCCTGGCCTCGCTGCTGCCCCTCGTCCTGGCCGTGGTGCTGGCCACGGCCACCCGCAACGTCACCATGCTGCTGTTCGGGCTGATGAGCCCGCTGGTGCTGGTCGGCAGCCACGTCAGCGACCGCAGGGCCCGGCGGTCGGGCGACTCCGCGGCCGTTGCGGCGCACGCCGTGGCCAGCGAGCGCGTACGCGCCTCGGTCGTCGCTGCCGTGGCGAGCGAGACCGCGTGCCGCCACTGCGAGCTGCCGGACCGGGCCGCCCTCCTGCTGGCCGCGGAGCGACCGACGGCCCGGCTGTGGGAGCGGCGGCGGCACGACGAGGACCTGCTGACGCTGCGGATCGGCACCGGGACGCTGACCTCTCGTGTCGTCGTGGTCGACCATCTCGGCGTCCCCACCTCGCCCCACGTCAGCGACGTCCCCGTCCCGATCCGGCTGGCGCAGGTCGGAGTCGTAGGTGTGTCCGGTCCGCGGGACCAGTCCCTGGGCTTGGTTCGGGGGCTGGTGGCCGACGTCTGCGGGTGGCACTCCCCTGTCGACGTCTCGCTGGTCATCCTCGCAGCCTCGGTGCAGTCCGGCGCTGACTGGACGTGGACGGCATACCTGCCGCACACCCGTCCGGCGCACGGCGAGCCGTGCCGCAACCTGGTCGGCATCGGGGCAGCCGACGCGCAGGTGCTGCGCCGGGTCTCCGAGCTGGCCGCTCTCGTGCAGGAGCGAGCGGCAACCGTACCCGGCGGCGGTGGCGCCCGGCGCTGGGAGGGCGCCCGCACGGTCGTGCTCCTGGATGGTGCGGAGCGGCTGCGGACTGTTCCCGGAATGGCGCAGCTGCTCGCCAGCGGCCCGGCCGCCGGCGTGTACTTCGTCTGCCTGGACGACACGCCGGGACAGCTGCCGGTCGAGGCGCAGGCCACGGTTCGCCTGGGCTCCGAGACGGCGGCCACGTCGACGGTCCTGGTCACGGGCGACGCTCCCCTGCAGGCAGTCGTCGCCGACCGGGTCTCAGCACGGTGGGCCGAGCGCTTTGCCCGCGCGCTGGCCCCGCTGCGCGACGCCACCCCGGCCGGCGACGGGTCAGGGCTGCCGGAGTCGACCCGGCTGCTCGACATCCTCGACCCTCAGCCAGGTGACCCGCTGGGACGCCGAGTCACTCGCCGGCCGATGGCGACGCCGGCCCCGAAGCACCAGCGCCGTCCTCGGAGTCGGCGCAGACGGGGTGTATGCCGTCGACCTGGCCCGCGACGGCCCGCACGTCCTGGTCGGTGGGACAACGGGATCCGGCAAGTCCGAGCTGCTGCAGACCCTTATCGCCTCACTCGCACTCGCCAACCGGCCCGACCGGCTGAGCTTCGTGCTGGTCGACTACAAGGGGGGCGCCGCCTTCCAGGGGTGCGCCGACCTGCCGCACACGGTCGGGCTGGTCACGGACCTCGACCCGCACCTCACCGAGCGGGCGCTGACCTCGCTGACGGCCGAGCTCCAGCGGCGAGAGCGCCTGCTGCGCGCCAGGAGGGCGAAGGACCTCGATGACTATGAGGCGCTGGCCGGGCCGGCCGATGAGCTCATCCCGAGGCTGGTCCTGGTGATCGACGAGTTCCGGGTGCTGGCCGAGGAGCTCCCTGCGTTTCTCGGCGGCATGGTGCGGATCGCCGCGCTCGGGCGCTCCCTCGGGGTCCACCTGGTGCTGGCGACGCAGCGACCTGCCGGCATCGTCTCCGCCGACATCAAGGCCAACGTCAACCTGCGCATCGCCCTGCGCGTCAGGGACCGGAGCGACTCGCAGGACGTCGTGGACGCGCCGGACGCCGCGGCCATCTCAGCACGCACGCCCGGGCGGGGCCTGGCGCGCAGCGGAGCCGGCCGGTTGACAGCCTTCCAGGCAGCCCGCGTCGGCGGTCCAGGGCCGCCGGCGCCGACGGCTCCCGACCGGCTGACCTGGCAACGCCTGCGCTGGGAGACCCTTGGTGACCCGCCGGACATCGACGGCGGAGGCGCCGACCCAGCCGTGACCGGGCCGAGCGACCTCGCCCGCATCGCCGATGCGTGCCGAGCGGCCGCCGAACTGGTTGATGCGGTCCAGGTGCCCAGCCCCTGGCTGCCGCCGCTCCCGGCAGTCGTCACCGCTGAGTCGGTGTCCACGGGCGAGCAGCGGCCCTGGCAGATCCCGCTGGGACGGGTCGACCTGCCCGCCGAGCAGGCGCAGCCCGCCTTGACGTGGGACCTGGAGCGGGGAGCCCACCTCGGCATCGCCGGTATGGCGCGAACCGGGCGCACGACCGTGCTGCGCACAGTCGCCGGGACGATCGCCGGTCGCCTACCGGTGTCCGAGGCCCACCTCTACGTCATGGACGGCGGGTCAGGGGCGATGGCGTGCCTCACCTCGCTGCCCCATACGGGGGCGGTCGTGTCCCGCTCCGACCCCGGCCGTCTCGACCGGCTGATCCAGCGCCTGGACCAGGAGCTCGAGCGGCGCCAGGCACTGCTGGGCCGTCGGGGGCACGGCTCCATCTCCGAGCAGCGGGCGGCCGCTGTCGCCTGTGGCGAGCCGCCGTTGCCCTACCTCGTGCTCCTGGTCGACGGTTGGGACGGGGTGGCGCAGGCGCTGGAGGGGATCGACCACGGCCGGCCCGTGGACGAGCTGCTCCGGCTTTTGCGGGACGGTCTCAGCGTGGGACTACGCGCTCTGGTCACGGGCGGCCGGAGCGTGCTGCTGTCCAGGGTCACGGGGGTCATCCCGGACATGCTCCTGCTGCAGATGGCCGACCCGAGCGACCTCGTGCTGGCGGGTATCGCGCCTCGTCAGGTGCCCGCGCACCTGCCGCCTGGTCGGGCGGTTCGCGTCGGTGACGGCGCCGAGGTCCAGCTCGCGGTGCTCAGTGCAGATCTCAGCGGGCCCGCGCAGGTGACCGCCGTGGTTGAGGCCGGCGCCGAGGCGCGGCAGCGCGGGAGGGAGCCGGAGGGGTGCTCCAGGCCGTTCCGGGTCGAGGCGCTCCCGACTCACGTCGACGCCGCCGACCTGGCCGGCGCGAGCGACGACCTGCTGCGTGCATGGGCCCTGGTCGGAGCCGGCGGCGACGAGCTGGACCCGGTCGGCGTGGATCTGTCAGCAGCCGGCACCGCGGCCCTGGTGGCCGGTCCCCCCGGAAGTGGCCGGTCCACCACGCTGGCCACGATGGCGCTGTGGCTCGGTGGCCACGGCACACCCGTTGCCCTGGTCGGGACCCGTCGCTCCGGGCTCCACCGGGTGGCCGGCCGGCCAGGCGTCGTGGGCCTGCTCCCGCCGGAACAGGGCGGCCAGCTACGCGACTGGGTCGACCGGCATACCGGGCTCGTGGTGGTGGTCGACGATGCGGACCTGCTGCTTGACGCCCCCGTCGAGCAGGCCCTGGTCGAGCTGTTGCGCCGCCCGGACGGCCCGCCGGTGTCCGTCATCTGCTCTGGCGCGTCGGCCCAGATGGCTGCGATGTTCCGCGGCCTCACCGTGGAGGTGCGCACCCGACGGCTCGGCGTGCTGCTGCAACCGTCCGGTTTCGCCGACGGGGACCTGTTCGGACTGCGGCTCGGAAACCGGCACCGGCTCCGTGCCGACGTGCCCGGGCGGGGCCTGCTCGTGAACCGGGACGCGGTTGTGCCCGTGCAGGTGGCGCAGACCCACTAGCTGGCGCAGACCGCTGACGTGCGACCGCCCCTGGCCGATCGGTGGCGCTTGCGCTACGCCAGAGCTCAGAGGCTGTGCAGCTTGGCCGATGGCGTCACGATGCGGCGCACACCGGAGCCGAAGTCCACGTAGACGGCGGCATCGCCCTCACAGCCGGTGACCAGGCCGACCCCGTGCCGGTCATGGCTGACCCGGTCACCCTTGACGAAGTGCGTCACCGGCTGGTCGGCCTGGCGGGAGCTGTTGAAGGGGCTCGTACGCAGGAAGGGTCGTGCCACTGGAGAGGCCATGACCCCAGTATCCGCCGGATCAGCCCTCACGTCGCGCCAAAGTGCAGACCGGGCTCGGTGCAGTTCCATATCCACCGCATACCAGCCCCAGAGGCCAGCGTGCCGAAGCGGTCGAGCAGCGTCAGTCGACCGGATCCCGCCGCTGCAGCAGCACGCCGGCTATGCCGGCCAGGCTGACCAGGAGCACGGCTGCGCCGAGATCGGCACGCTCGGACTGGAACATGCCTACCGAGACCGGGATCAGCAGGGCCTGCCACAGCACGCTCGGCGTACGAGCCCAGCCGCGGCGCGCCGCGACCGCCCTGGCGAGCACCCCGAGCAGACCGGCGACGAGCAGCAGGAGCACCATCGACATGACGACCCTGCCGCCGTTGGCGACGTCGTGCCTGGTCAGGCGAAGCGCGTAGTAGCCGCAGAAGCCGAGGAGTACCAGCGCCTGGAGCCCGAGTGCGCCCGCACCGACCGCCGTTGCGCCGCGTCGACGCGCCAGATTCGGGGGGGCCTGGGCGGGTGCCACCGGTGCTGTGGCGGCTGCCGGATCGGCGTCGTGGTCAGTCACCGTGACCCGTGCCGGTGGGGGACGACGTGACCATACTGTGACCCATCACTCACCAACACGAGGCGCATCGCCGACCCGTCCGGCTGGGCAAAGGCAGCCAGGTGTGCCAGTCTGGAACACCGGGACGCCACCTGTCGTTGGCATGACAGAACACGGATACGACAAGGACGTTGTATCGCTCCCGAGTCTACGACCACACAGACCACCCGATGACACACCTGGGCCCAACTGAGCCTGGCGCACCAGAGGCCGACCAGGCCGACTGGGCACGATGACGAGGAGCACGATCCTGATGGACTGGCGCAACCGCGCTGCCTGCCTGGACGAGGACCCCGAGCTGTTCTTCCCGATTGGGAACACCGGGCCCGCCCTGCAGCAGATCGACGAGGCGAAGGCCGTGTGCCGTCGCTGCTCCGTGATGGACACCTGTCTGAAGTGGGCCATCGACACCGGACAGGACGCCGGTGTCTGGGGTGGCCTCTCCGAGGACGAGCGGCGTGCCCTGAAGCGCCGCAACGCTAGGGCCCGTCGCGCCGGCTGAGGCCGACCCCTTCGCGGTCTCCGGGGCAACGGCTGGGCGCCGAGGGCGACCCAGCCGTTCCTGTCCCCGGACGCCACTGGCCCCCGGTCAGCGCTAGGGCCCTCGTCAGCTCTCCGGCCGCCGGAGCCGGGCGACGAGCCGGACCGTCGTGCCCCGCGGGCTCCGGCGCTCCCATGTGATCCTGCCTCTCATGTCGTGAACCAGGGACGCGACGATCTGCGTCCCCAGGCCGCTCCCCAGGCCACCGGAGTGGGGACCGTCGACCCGTCCCATGGCCGCCAGGTCCATGTCGACGGGCAGGCCCCGGCCGTCGTCGCTGATCGTCACGGTCAGCAGGTCGTCGCCGTCCAGCCGCGAGCGGACGGCAGCCAGCGTCACGGTGCCGCTCCCGGTGGCGAGCCCGTGCTCGACGGCGTTGTGCACCAGCTCCGAGACCGACATCGCCATGGCGGTTGCGTCGTCCGCGATGAGCCGGCCGAAACTGCCGGTCCGGGCGGTCCGCACCTCCACCTCCTTGGTCGTGGCCACCTCCACCACCGCCGTCAGCAGCCGGTGCGCGATGTCGTCGAAGTCGACGCTCTCGTCGACGCCCTGGCTCAGGGTGTCGTGCACCAGAGCGATGGTGCCGACGCGGCGTACCGCCTCCTCGAGCGCCTGCCGAGCTGCGGTATCCGGCAGCCGGCGGGCTTGCAGCCGCAGCAGGGCCGCCACCGTCTGCAGGTTGTTCTTCACGCGGTGATGGATCTCCCGGATCGTCGCGTCCTTGGTCAGCAGCTCACGCTCCCGACGGCGGAGCTCGCTGACGTCACGCAGCAAGATGATCGCGCCGATGCGCCGCCCCGCATCGATCAGCGGGATGGCGCGCAGCGACACGCAGGCCCCGCGAGACTCGATCTCGGTGCGCCACGGCGCCCGGCCCGTGACGACCAGACCGAGGCCTTCGTCGACCGGCGCATCGGGCCGCACCAGGCTCGTCGCGATGGTCGGCAGCGAGGTGCCGGTGACCTCACCAGCGTGCCCCAGCCGGTGGATCGCCGAGATCGCGTTGGGACTGGCGTAGGTGACCGTGGCGTCGGCGTCCAGCCGGATGACGCCGTCACCGACCCGGGGCGCCCCGCGGCGCTGGCCGGTCGGCGCGCCGCCAGCCGGGAACTCGCCGCTCGCGATCATGCGGGCGAGGGCGTCGGCCACAGCGAGATAGGTCACCTCCAGCCGGCTCGGCGTCCGCATCTGCGCCAGGTTGGTGTGCCGGGTGACCACCGCGACAACCTCGCCGCGGCGCACGACCGGGATGGCCTCCTCCCGGAGCGGCATGTCCTCGCGCCACTCCGGACCGGCTTCCCGGGCGATGGCGCCGGTGCGTCGAGCCTGCTCGACCAGCGGCCGCAGGCCGCTGCGGAGACGCCGGCCCACCAGGTCGTCGAAGAACACCATCGGACCCGTGGTAGGCCGGACGTGTGCGGCGGCGAACCATCCGTTCGACCGGTCCGCGACCCACAGCACGAGGTCGGCGAAGGACAGGTCGGACAGCAGCTGCCAGTCGCCGACGAGCAGGTGCAGCCACTCCACCTGGTCCGGTGCCAGCGCTGTCTCAGCACGCAGCGACTGCGTCAGGGTGGGCATCGCCCGAGCGTAATCGGGGGCCGCCGCGGCCTCCGTGGACCGGCTGCGCCTCAGGTGGAGGCGCTGCCGCTCTTGATGACGCCGCGCAGCGTGCGCAACGCGACGGAGAGGGCGGAGATCCCGGGGTTCTCCAGTCTCTCGATGCCGGAGAGCGCCGTCGTGGCCCTCGCCAGGGAGTCGACGTTCGCCTGTGCCCACTGGGCGACCCGGTGCTGGGGTGTGCCAGAGGAGGGCGTGGACTGCAGGACGGAGGTGGTCAGCGACTCCAGGACCGCGTACAGGTCGTCGCGAAGCGCAGCACGAGCGAGCGCGTCCCAGCGGTCGTCCCGCGGGAGCCGGGTGACCCGGGTCAGCATCGCGTCGATGCCGAACCGGTCGGAGAGGGCGAAGTACGTCGGCGCCACCTCTGCGGCGTCCCGGCCCGTATCGGCGCAGATCTCCACGACGTCCAGGAGCGAGAACTGGTCGAGCAGGGCCGCCGACCGCACAGCAATGTCCTGGGGGGCGCCGGCCTGCTCGAGCTCCGCGGCCCGCCGCTCCAGCCGGCGGCGCTCCCCGCCCTGGAGCAGGGCCGGCATCCGCGGCCCCAGCTCCTCCAGCACGCCGCTGAACCGCTGCACCTCACCCGCGACGTCGAGTACGGGGGGCCGGTTCTGCAGGAACCAGCGCACCGACCGGTCGAGCAGCCGGCGGAACTCCAGGTACAGCGTGGTCTGGATGCCCGTGTCGGCGGCCTGGTCGAGGGACTCGACAGCGGCGACGTACGACGGCAGGTTGAAGATCTCGCGGCAGACGACGAACGCCCGAGCCACCTGCTCCGGTGTGGCGCCGGTCTCCTCGGACGCGCGAAAGGCGAAGGTGATGCCGCCCCTGTTGACCATGGAGTTGACGACGGCGTTGGTGATGATCTCGCGGCGCAGCGGGTGCGCCTCCAGCCGCTCCGCGTACGCCGTGCGCATCTGCTCCGGGAAGTAGGCGGTCAGGGTCCGCTGGAACCACGGCTCATCCGGCAGGCCAGTGGGCAGCAGGTCCGACTTGAGCGCCAGCTTGGCGTAGGCGACCAGCACCGCGAACTCGGGCGAGGTCAGTCCCACCCCGGCGTCCTGCCGGCGCCGCAGGTCGCTGTCGGGAGGCAGGAACTCCAGCGACCGGTCGAGCTCGCCGCGCGCCTCGAGCCAGCTCATGAACCGTCGGTGCACCGGCAGCATCGCGTGGTCCTGGGCACGGGCGTTGCCCAGCAGGACGTTCTGCTCGTAGTTGTCCCGCAGGACCTGTGCAGCCACCTCGTCGGTCATCGAGTGCAGCAGGGCGTTTCGCTGCTTGAGGGTCAGGTCGCCCGCCAGCACCATCGCGGTCAGCGGAATCTTGATGTTGACCTCGTGGTCCGAGGTGTCGACACCGGCTGAGTTGTCGATGGCGTCGGTGTTGACCCGCACCCCCGCGAACGCCGCCTCGATCCGGCCCAGCTGGCTCAGGCCGAGGTTGCCGCCCTCACCCACCACGCGGGCGCGCAGCTGGTTGCCGTCGACCCGGATGGCGTCGTTGGCGCGGTCCCCGATGTCGGCGTTGCGCTCGGTCGACGCCTTGACGTAGGTGCCGATCCCGCCGTTCCAGAGCAGGTCGACCGGTGCGAGCAGGATCGCCCTCATCAGCTCGGCCGGCGTCATCGACAGGACCGAGTCGACGTCAGCCGGACCAGCAGACGCCGCGACGTCCGCCGACCCGGCCAGGCCCAGAGCCGCGGCGACCTGCGGGCTGACCGGCACGGACTTGGCCGTCCTCGGGTACACGCCGCCGCCCTTGCTGAGCAGGCTGGTGTCGTAGTCGGCCCACGACGAGCGCGGCAGCGCGAACAGCCGCGCCCGCTCGGCGAAGGAGGCCGCTGGGTCCGGGTCGGGGTCGAGGAAGATGTGCCGGTGGTCGAACGCGGCCACCAGGGCGATGTGCGGGGAGAGCAGCATGCCGTTGCCGAAGACGTCGCCGCTCATGTCCCCGACGCCCGCGACGGTGAAGTCCTGCACCTGGGTGTCCAGGCCCATCTCCCGGAAGTGGCGCTTGACCGACTCCCAGGCGCCGCGGGCCGTGATCCCCATCCTCTTGTGGTCGTAGCCCGCCGAGCCTCCGGAGGCGAAGGCGTCGTCCAGCCAGAAGCCGTAGGACTGCGCCACCCCGTTGGCGATGTCGCTGAAGCTCGCCGTGCCCTTGTCGGCCGCGACCACCAGGTAGGGGTCGTCCCCGTCGTGCCGGACCACCCGCTCCGGCGTGGTCACCGCATCGCCGTGCCGGTTGTCGGTGATGTCCAGCATCCCGCTGACGAACAGCCGGTACGCCGCCACTCCCTCCGCCAGCCACGCCTCTCGGTCGGCCGTCTGGTCGGGGAGCATCTTGGCGACGAAGCCGCCCTTGGAGCCGGTGGGCACGATGACCGCGTTCTTGACCATCTGCGCCTTGGCCAGGCCCAGGACCTCGGTGCGGAAGTCCTCACGACGGTCGCTCCAGCGCAGGCCGCCACGAGCGACCTTGCCGAACCGCAGGTGCACCCCCTCGACCCGAGGGCTGTAGACCCAGATCTCGAACATCGGCCGCGGCGCGGGCAGGTCCGGGACCTCCTTGGGGTCCAGCTTGAGGCTGACGTAGCTCTTCGCAGCGCCGCCGTCGTCGACCTGGTAGAAGTTCGTGCGCAGGGCCGCCCGCACCACGCCGAGGAAGGCCCGGATGATGCGGTCCTGGTCCAGGCTGGCGACGTCCTGGACCGCCGACTGCAGCGCCTCGGCCAGCCGCTGCTCCGCTGCGGCGCGGTCGGCGTCGGCTCGGTCAGCGGCACCGAAGCGGTCGGGGTCGAAGCGGGTCTCGAACAGCGCGACCAGCTGGGCGGCGAGCGCCACGTTGGACAGCAGCGCGTCCTCGAGGTAGTCCTGGCTGAACGTCGAGCCGGTCTGGCGCAGGTACTTCGCCACGGTCCGCAGGATCACCACCTGCCGCCACGTCAGCCCGGCACGCAGCACGAGCGCGTTGAACCCGTCGCTTTCCGCCCGCCCGTCCCATACGGCGGCGAAGGCGTCCTGGAAAGGATCGCGTGACCAGCCGGGAGGGATCTGACGAGCCAGCCGACCCTGCGACGTGGACACCGCGTCACGGCTCGCCGCGAGCCGCAGCCCGAAGTCGTAGACGAAGGCGTGGACGCCGTCGGACCTGGCGATCTCGTACGGTCGCTCGTCCACCACCTCGACGCCCAGGTCGGTGAACAGCGGCAGGATGGACGTCAACGACAGCCTGCCCCGCCGGTAGACCTTGAACCGCCGCTCCTGCCCGGGTGCGCCCGGCTCGTGGTAGAGGTTGAGCTGGATGGCGCGGTCGCGGCCGTCGGCGACCACCGCCTCGACATGGCGCAGGTCCACGACGGCGACGCGGGGCGAGAAGTCCTCCTTGTAGCCCTCGGGCAGGCCCCGCCCGTAGAGGCCCACCAGCCGTGCGCCGGCCTCCTCCCCGCACTCGGATCGGGCGGCCTGCGCGAGGTCCTCGTCCCAGGTGCGAGTGGCGTCGATGATCTGCCGCTCCAGGGCGGCGCCGTCGACGTCCCTGATCTGCTCGCCCCGCGGGGCGCGCACCACGAAGTGCAGCCGGGCCAGCACGGACTCCGAGACACGGGTGGTGTAGTCGACCGTGTCGCTGCCGAACGCCCTACGCAGCAGCGCCTCCATCTTCAGCCGCACCGCCGTCGTGTAGCGGTCGCGCGGGATGTAGACGAGCGCGGACATGAACCGGCCGAGCTCGTCCTGGCGCAGGAACAGCCCGGTCCTGCGGCGCTCCTGAAGGTGCAGCACCCCGGTCGCCGTCTCGTACAGCTGGTCGGCGTCGACCTGGAACAGCTCGTCCCGCGGGTAGGTCTCCAGCACCTCCAGCAGGTCCTTGCCCGAGTGGCTGTCGGCGGTGTACCCGGTCCTGGCCAGGACTGCGGCGACCTTGTCGTCGATGATCGGGACACGCGTCACCGACTCGGTGTAGGCACTGGAGGTGAACAGGCCGACGAACCGCCGCTCCCCTGTCACCGCACCCGTGTGGTCGAAGACCTTGACACCGACGTAGTCGAGGTAGCTGCGCCGGTGGACCGTGGAGCGCGAGTTGGCCTTGGTGATGACCAGCAGGTGGCTGTCCCTCGCCTTCGCCCTCGCCGCTTTGGTGAGCCGGCTGAAGCTCGCGGATCGCTCGCCGTGGCGGCGCAGCAGGCCCAGACCCGTGCCCGGGACGGGACGAAGCACCTCCTCGCCGTCCTGCTGCAGCAAGGAGTACTCGCGAAAGCCAAGGAAGGTGAAGTGGCCCCCGCTCAGCCACTCGAGCAGGCGGCGCGTGCCGGCCACCTCCGCCGCGTCGACCCCTCGCGGTGGCCGGCCGGCCAGGTCATCGGCGATCTCACGGCACAAGACCTGCATGCGCGGCCAGTCCTCGACGGCGACCCGGACGTCGGCCAGCACGGCACGCAGTCCCTCGGCGATGGACTCCAGGTCCGCGTGCGAGCTCTGCCGGTCGATCTCGACGTGCATCCACGACTCCGCCGACTCCGGCGGCTCGGCTGTATCGGCTGTATCGGCTGTATCGGCTGTATCGGCTGTATCGGGCGACTCGGCTGCCGCGCCGTTCGCCGTGCTCCCGGCGCCGACCTCGTGGTCCATCAGCTCGACCAGCGTGCCGTCCGCATCCCGACGGACCGCGACCTGCGGGTGCACGACCAGGTGGATACCGCGTCCCTGCCGGCCCAGCTCACCGGTCACCGAGTCGACCAGGAAGGGCATGTCGTCGGTCACGACCTCCACCACCGAGTGGCCGCAGGACCAGCCCTGCTCCTCGACGGTCGGGGTGAACACGCGCACCGTGGCCGTCCCCGGCTCGCGCTCGGCCGCGAGCTCGCGATGGCTCAGTGCAGCGCCCAGCAGGTCCTCCGGGCCCCTGGCCAGCAGGTCCTCGGTCGCCACGTGCCGGTAGTAGCGCCGCAGGAACGGCTTGTAGCTGAGCCCTCCGGGTCGCTGGGCGAGCTCTGCCGCCTTCGCCAACAGCTGGGCGCGGGACTCTTCGAGCGACGCAGACATTCCTGGAGTTCCTCACCGCCGGTGCGGGCGCACCTCGTCGTGCACCCCCCAGCGAGGCTACTCCCGGCTCCGAATACGAGGCCGGTGCCGACACCGGGACGGCGGACGGCGCAGCTGCGCGCTCACTTCCCCGTGGTGCCGTCGAGCAGCTCGCGGGTGGCGTCTGCGTGCCCTGCGTGCCGAGCGGTCTCGTTGACGAGGTGGATCAGGACCCACCGCAGGTCGGCACCCTCATGCCGGTTGCAAGGCAGGTGCATCGAGGCCATCGCCCTGACCGCGGCATCCGTCGCTGTCGCCCTGTCGTCGTAGGCCGCCAGCGCTGCCGCGACCGTGAGCTCCGGGCCGGGGGTGAACTCGGCCTCGCTCCTGCTGGTCTGCATGCCCAGCATGCCCCCGTCGATCCAGCGCCACTCCACATGGGTCAGGTGGTTGACAATGCCGAGCAGGCTGGTCAGAGCCCCGTCGGGCGTCCATCGGGCCTGCTCGTCGCTGAGCCCCGCGACCTTCCGGACGACAGCGCCGCGCAGGAACCCCAGCCAGCGCAGGAACACCTCCCGCTCGTCGGGGGTGCCTGTCGGGTATTCGGTGTCCGCGACTGAAGGCACCGACACAACGTACCGAGGTGTGTCTGCCGCTGCGCTGCATGTGTCCCGGTTCCTGTCCGGTCGTGGCAAAGTTCGTTCCCCTCCCACGACGAGAGGCGTCAACTGGAAGCGGGCACGCCTGTCTCCGGTCGCCTCGGAGGCTGGGTCGCCGTCCGCCCACAGGGTTGCGTGGTCCCACGGCTCTGGCTCTGCTACCTGGCTGGGAGTCCTCTGTGGGAACCGACGTGACGGTGTCTGCGCCAGGCGCCGCCCGCAGGGTCGGTCCGGATGCCGTCCGGCGCGTCACGCTCCCGGCGGTATGGGTGGCCAGCGCCTGCTTCGCGTTCCTGTTCACACGCGTCGTCCTGAGCGCCGGGATACTCGGGGCGGACGCCCACGCCTACTGGCTCACCGGCCGGCACGCCCACCTCTACGGACCCGCACCGCGACACCTGGACGCCTTCCTCTACTCCCCTGCGTTCGCCACGCTCGTCTGGCCGCTGACCCACCTTGCGTGGCCGCTGTTCCTGGGGTTGTGGGTCATCGCCGAGGCGACGACCTTCGCCTGGCTGCTCGCTTCGCTGGGGTGGCGGTGGTCCGTCCCGCTGTTCGTCGCGTGTACGCCGGAGCTGCTGCTCGGCAACATCTACGCGTTTCTCGCCCTGGCGGCCGTGGTCGGGATACGTCATCCGTCCGCCTGGACGTTCCCGCTGCTCACCAAGCTCACGCCGGCGCTCGGGTTCGTGTGGTTCGCGGTGCGAATGGAGTGGCGGTCGCTGGGCAAGGCCGCCGTCGCGGCGGCCGCCGTGGTCACCGGCTCGGTGCTGCTGACGCCGGTGGCCTGGGCGGAGTGGGTGCGCTTCCTGCTGTACAGCGACAGCGAACCACGAGGCGTTCTGTACCTTCGAGTAGCAGCGGCAGTCCTGCTCACCGCGTTCGGGGCGAGATCGAACCGGACCTGGCTCCTGGCGCCGGCGATGCTGCTCGCGTGCCCCGTGCTCGGCGGCTTCTTCCCCTTCACGCTTCTTGCCGCCGTGCCGCGGTTGCTCACCGCGATGACGGACAGGGACGACGATGCCGCGCTCGCCCGCTGACCAGAGTCCATAGTCACTCCGAGCGCTGATCCCATACTCAAATAGAAGTAAGACGAGTCAAATGGACTATAGGAATGTCAAACTTGGTTCAACATACTGGAGGGACAGAGCGGCGGCGTCCTGCCCGGCTCATCTCGTGGAAGGTACGCACCGGCGGGTGCGCGAGGTGAACGACTACCTCTCGGGCGACGCCGCGGCCCCGGACGGCCAGCGACAAGCCGCGGGCGCGGGGTCGTTGGGAACCTCGCTGACCGACCTCGGCGACCGCGTCACCGCCGGTCGGAAGTCCAGCGTCAAGACGGCCGCCCTGCTCGAGCGAGCGGACCTGCCCGTGCGGGTCGGCGAGTGGGCCGTCCTGCGCGCCACCTGCGTCGTGGCCGGTATCGCCCTCGGCGTGCTGCTGCTTCATGGCGGCGCCGTCACGCTGCTCGGCACGGTGCTCGGCGCGGTCCTGGGTAACGTGGCACCGGTTCTCTTCCTGAAGTTCGCTGCGAAGCGCAGGGCCAAGAAGTTCGAGCGCCAGCTGCCCGACGTCCTGACCTTGGTAGCCAGCAGCCTCTCGACCGGCTTCTCGTTGCTCCAGGCCGTCGACGCGGTCTCCCGGGACACGGCCGACCCTTCCGCGAAGGAGTTCTCCCGGGCCCTGGCCGAGACCCGCATCGGCGCTGAGATCGCCGACAGCCTGGACCGGATCGCCGACCGCATGGACAGCACCAACCTGCGCTGGACCAGCATGGCCATCCGGATCCAGCGGCAGGTGGGCGGGAACCTGGCCGAGACCCTGCGGACGACCGCCACCACGCTGCGCGACCGGGAGTCGCTGCAACGGCATGTGCGGGGGCTCTCCGCGGAGGGACGCCTGTCGGCGTACATCCTCATCGCCCTGCCCATCGGGCTGTTCTTCTACATGATGATGACCAACCGCCCCTACATCTCACTGCTGTGGAGCTCGTTCATCGGTTTCGCCATGCTCGGCGCCGCCTGCGTGTCGCTGGTGATCGGCGTCCTCTGGATGCAACGCGTCGTCAAGGTGGAGGTGTGAGCGGAATGCTGCTCTACGTAGGTGCCGGTGCGTTTGCGCTGGCCAGCGCCACGCTCGTCCTCCTGCTGCTCAGCGGCCGCGCGGAGCCGAGCGGCGTGGCCCGGAGCCTGAACCTCATCCAGGGTCCGCGCACCGACCAGGCCCTCACCGGCAACGACCTGCCCTTCGCCGACCGGCTGGTCCGGCCGTTCTTCGCCGGCATGCACAACCTCGCGCTCCGGCTCTCGCCGGCTGGAGCGACCCAGCGCATGTCCCAGCTGCTCGACCTCGCAGGGAACCCTCCCGCGTGGACCACCGAGCGGATCATGAGCCTGAAGGGCGGCGCGCTGCTGGCGGCCGGCGCCGCGGGACTCGCCTACGGTCGCGGCCCGACCCTGAAGGGGATCGCCCTCGGCGCCGTCGGCGCTGCGGTCGGGTTCTTCCTTCCCGACTTGCTCCTCTACAACAAGGGCGTCAAGCGTCAGGAGGATCTGCGCCGCGGCCTCGCCGACGCACTGGACATGCTCACGGTGTGCGTCGAGGCGGGTCAGGGTTTCGACAGCGCGATGAGCCAGGTCGCCCGCTCGGTCACCGGCCCGGTGGCGGGAGAGTTCACCCGCGTGCTGAAGGAGATCCAGATCGGCAAGTCGCGGGGGGAGGCGTTCGCGGCACTCGGGAAGCGGACCAGGGTCCCCGAGATCAAGACCTTCGTCAGCGCCCTGGTGCAGGCCGACCGCCTGGGGCTGCCCGTGGGCAACGTGCTGCGTCAGCAGGCCGAGCAGATGCGGCTCATCCGGCGCCAGCGGGCCGAGGAGAAGGCACAGAAGGTGCCGGTCAAGATCCTCATCCCGATGCTGCTGTGCATCTTCCCCTCGCTGTTCATCGTCATCATCGGACCGGGCGCCATCCGGGTGATCGCCACGTTCTCGCACATGGGCGGGTAACCGCCCGTGCAGGGACAGGAACCTGCCGTTGCGACGCTGCTCGCACCCGCGGACCCCCCGGGGGGACCGTCCGAGCATCCGCCGGCCGCCCGGCGCCCCGTCATCATCCGGGTCCTCCCGTTGGCCGGGGTGGCCGCCCTGCTCGGCACGCTGCTCCATCTCGGCGTCCAGCCGATCAGCGACCCGGACACCTGGTGGCATCTGCGCGCCGGCGGATACCTGGCGCAGACGTGGCGCTTCTCCGGTCCGGAGCCGTGGAACCGTTTCGCTTCCAAACCATGGGTGCTGCATGAATGGCTGCCCGAGCTGGTAGCCAACAGGGCCTACGTTCTGGGCGGTCTGCCCGCGGTGGCCTGGCTGTTCTGCGCCGCCGGTGTCGTCCTGCTGCTGGCCGTCTACCTCACCGCTCGACGGTTCAGCGAACCCCTTGCCGCCGTTGTCGCCACCGCTCTCGGTCTCGCCGGCATGGGCGCCAGCCTCTCCCCACGACCCCAGGTCGTCAGCTTCATCCTCAGCGTCGTCTTCGTCGGCGCCTGGCTCCTGTCCGCGCGGGACCTCAGAGTCCGATGGTGGCTGCTCCCGCTGACCTGGGTGTGGGCCTGCGCGCACGGAATGTGGTTCAACGCCGTCATCATCGGTGGCGCCGCCCTGGCCGGCATCATGCTCGACAGGAGAGCCAGCCGTGGCCAGATCGTGCGTATGGCGGCCGTCCCCACCGGTGGCCTGCTGCTCGCGGCCCTGACGCCCGTGGGCCCACGGCTGCTGCTCGCTCCGCTCGCGGTCAGCGGATACACCAGGTACGTCACGGAGTGGGCTCCGCCGTCGATACGCGACCCGGAAGTGGCAGTCACCCTCGGCATGGTCGCCGTCGTCGCCCTGATCTGGCTCCGCGAAGCCCGCCGGCCGGCCTGGACGCACGTCATGATCCTGCTTGTGGCCACTGTGTGGGCGCTGGCCTACGCCCGAACCGTAGCGCTGGGGGCGGCCATGGCTGCCCCGGTCTTCGCCGCGGCCGTGCAGTCGCTCCTCCCCGGAGAGCCTGGCCGCGTCGGTCGGGGCGAGCGGCGCTTCCTGCTGCTGTCCGCCGGCCTCTGTCTGGCCGCGGGCGCCCTCGTGGTGCCCTCGACGGCGCGTGCGCCGGCGAAGGTGCCGTCGGGACTGGACCATGCGTTGAACGCGCTTCTCGCCGGCGCCGTGGTGCTGAACGACTACCAGCTCGGTGGCTGGCTGCTGTGGGCACATCCGCAGGTGACGCCGGTCATCGACGGCCGAGCCGAGGTGTTCAGCGTGCGCCACGTCGACCAGTACGTCGCCGCCACGGCCGCCCGCGGCAGGTGGCGGGACTTCGTGCGGGCGTCCGGCGCGCAGGACGCGCTGCTGAGCGACGGATCCACCCTGGCAACCGCGCTGCAGGAGCGCATGGGCTGGAGACTGGTCGGCGCTGACGGCGGCTACGTGCTCCTGCGGGCGCCGGCTGCACGGAAGCTCTGAGGGAGGCTCAGGGCGGCCGCCGCGCCATGGCGGGGGCCGGCCAGGCAGACTGTCCAGACAGCTTCACTGCGGCCCCCACACGAGAACGAAGGAGTGCCACCGATGTCCACCGATGCCATCGTCCTGCTCAAGGACGACCACAAGCAGATCCGACGGCTGTTCAAGCAGTTCCAGGCGGCCGGCGAGGGCGCCCGCGCCGAGAAGGACTCGCTGATGAAGCAGATCATCGAGCTGCTGACGATGCACACCTACATCGAGAACGAGTGCATGTATCCGCGGGTGCGCGAGCTGCTGCCGGAGCTCGAGGACGACGTGCTGGAGTCCTACGAGGAGCACCACGTGGCCGACGTCCTGGTGATGGAGCTGGCTGCGATGGACGCCGCAGAGGAGCGGTTCGTGCCGAAGGCGACGGTCCTGATCGAGAACGTCACCCACCACATCGAGGAGGAGGAGCAGGACTGGTTCCCGAAGGTACGCGCCGGGCTCGGCCGCAAGCAGCTGCAGGAGATCGGGGCCGAGCTGGCGGAGCTGAAGAAGCGCGCCCCACGCTCGCCCGCCCAGCCGTCGGCGCTGAAGAAGGTCGTCGACGCCGTCATCGCCTGACCGGCGGTCGGCCGGCGAGCTGCGGACACGCCGACGAGGCCTGTGGGTGAGGCCGCGCCGGCTAGCGGCCGAACTAGGCTCTCGGCATGCCGGCTGAGTCCGAGGTCGACCCTGCCCTGCTGGCAGCTGCGGCAGCGCGGGTCGCGGCGGCTCGCGACGACGTCCACGCCGCCGCGGAGATGGTGGTCGACCAGCTGCCGGACGCCGGGGAGCGCCGCACGCAGGAGCTGCTGGACTCGCTCGTGGACCACGCCGCGGACGCGCTGCGCGTGCTGACCGAAGAGCTGACCGGCACGGCGCGGAGCCTGCGGGCGGCGGCAGGACGCTATGCCGAGGCGGAGCGAGCCGTGGTCCTCCAGGTCCACCCCGGCGGTGCCGACCGCGGAGCGCCATGAGCGCTCCCGACGAGCTGGTCGTCGCAGGCGACCCGGCATCCTGCTCGCGGCTCGGGGCGGTGCTCCGGCACGAGGGTGCCCGGCTGAGTGAGCGGCGTGCCGGCCTGGCCGCCACCCAGCACGAGCTGGCCGCCTGGCGGGGGGCCGCGGGCGACGCGGCGCGCGGTCACCTGGCCCGGCAGATCGTCGCTCTCGGCACGTGCGCTGACGGCCTCGACCGGGCGGGCGCCGAGGTCCAGCGCTACGCCACGGACCTCGCAGAAGCCAAGGCGCTGGGGAGGCTGGCGGAGCAGTCGGCGCTCACCGCAGGGCTTCGCATCGTGGACGGGCGGGTGGTCGAGCCGTGGGGAGTGGCCAGATCCGCCGACGCGGCGCGCCGGCTGGCGCTCGTCCCGCAGGTGCAGATGCAGGTGGACGCGGCGCAGGGTGCTGCCGAGCGATCAAGGACTGAGCTTCGGCGGACGGTGTCGGAGCTGACCGAGACGTTCGCCGTGCAGTCCGGACGGCTGCGCGGCATGCCGCGGGGATGAGGCTCGCTGGCAGCCACGCCGACCGGCGAGGACCCGAGCGGGCGGGAAGCGGCCGGTCGGCACGTACCTTGTCGGCATGAGGATCACCGACGAGGTCGCCTACACCGCCCGCCCTGAGCAGGTCTTCGCCATGCTGTGCGATGAGGACTTCCAGCGGCGCAAGTGCCAGGCGACCGGTGCGGTGTCCTTCGAGGTCTCGGTGACCGTACGCGGCGAGCGCACTGTCATCCGGACCAGGCGGACGATGCCCACCGCCTCCTTCCCGGACTTCGTCAAAAGCATGGTCGGGGCCACCCTCCCGCTCACCCAGACCGACGACTGGGGACCGGCTGCGGCGGACGGCTCCCGTCAGGGAACGATGAGCGTCGAGGTCTCCGGGGCACCGATCGGGATGACGGGTGCCTTGACGCTGGCACCGACCCGGGCCGGCACGGTGCAGCGGATCGACTGCGACCTGCGGGCCCGAGTGCCGCTGTTCGGAGCCAGGATCGAGAAGGCGGCCGCCCCGGCGATCCAGGCCGGCATCGCCGTCGAGCGGCAGACCGGTCAGGCGTGGTTGCAGCGCGGGTGAGTTGGCGTCTGCGAGGTACGGTCAACGTATGCATATGGTATCGACCATAGGCAAACGTTCTGAAACCGAATAAGGTCGGCATGACGGGACACGCCCGCCCCCTGACCTCGGAGTCTTCATGCGTCCTTCTGCACTGTGCCTCGCGACCTCGGTCGCCCTCGGCCTGACCGCCTCGTCCCTTGCTTCAGCCGGCACCGCGGCGGCGTCCGCGCAGCCCTCGGGCCGCGCCTCGCACAGCTCGAGCCCGCACGTCAAGCGATCCGCGCACGACGGGCGCATGACGTCCACCGCGTCACCGCAGGTCCAGCCCTATGCCTGTGGCGCCCCCACCCTCGTCAGCTCCACCGGCGGCTCGGTCTCGGTCGGAGTCGCCGCCGAGCACACGCTCACCTACGGCGTCACCCTCGACGACAACTGCCTCGCACCCGACACGGGCAACGTGGTGATCTACCTCTACCAGGACAGCGGCGCCTACTACAGCGAGGACGCCGTCTACCAGGGCAACGACGCCAACGGCAACCAGATCTGGCAGTCGAAGTTCACCTTCGACCCGTCCTCGTCCGATGCCGCAGCCTTCTGGCTCGACAGCGACACCTACGCCGGCACGTGGCACGCCGGTGCCCAGGTGCCCGGCACCACGTCGCTCTACAAGTTCGCCGCGGCGGACGCCTACGTGAAGCGGTACTCCACCATGAGCGTCGACGCTTCCGAGCCCACACCGAAGGGCGCCACAGAGACGGTGATCGGCACCCTGAAGCGGGCCGACTGGGCGGACCACCTCTACCACGGCTACACCCTCCAGCCGGCGCAGCTGCAGTTCCGGACGACGACCGGGCTCTACTCCACAGTGAAGTCGGCAACGACCGACTCGTTGGGGAACCTCAAGACCACGACGACCGCCACCGTGAACGGCTGCTACCGCTGGTACTTCGCCGGCTGGACCACCACCGCCCCGGCGACCGCGCTCGGTGACTGCGTCAGCGTGACCTGAGTCGGCCCTGTCGCCGCAGCCAGCCCGGGCTGAGCTGCGGCGACCGAGCCAGGACGACGGAGCCAGGACGACGGAGCCAGGACGACGGAGCCAGGACGACGGAGCCAGGACGACGGAGCTAGGCTCCGGCGTCCTGCTCCATGTGCGGGTATCCGTGCGAGGTCGCCGGCACGAACGCCTCCTTGATGGCGCGTGGGCTGGTCCAGCGCAGCAGGTTCAACGGGGAGCCGGCCTTGTCGTTGGTCCCCGAGGCCCTCCCACCGCCGAACGGCTGCTGGCCCACGACCGCTCCGGTGGACTTGTCGTTGACGTAGAAGTTGCCGGCGGCGAACCGAAGCCGCGCGGAGGCGTCGGCGATGGCCGCGCGGTCCTGCGCGATGATCGAGCCGGTCAGGGCGTACATGGTCACCGACTCCATCTGGTCCAGCACCGCGTCGTAGGTGTTGTCGGGGAACACGTGCACCGACAGGATCGGCCCGAAGTACTCGGTGGTGAGCGACTCGTCGCTCGGGTCGTCCACCTGCAGCACGGTGGGCCGCACGAAGTAGCCCTCCGAGTCGTCGTACCGGCCTCCGGCGACGACCCGCACACCCGGCGTCGCGTGCGCCCGGTCGATGACGTCCTTCAGCCGCCCGAACGCCCGGTCGTCGATGACAGCGCCCATGAAGTTGCCGTAGTCGGTCACCGGTCCCTGGGACAGCCCGTCGGTCACCGCTGCGAGGTCGTCGCCGATCCGGGCCCACAGGCTCTCCGGGATGTAGGCCCGGGAGGTCGCTGAGCACTTCTGGCCCTGGTACTCGAACGACCCGCGGACCAGTGCCGTGCGCAGCACGTCGGGGTCGGCAGAGGGGTGTGCCACGACGAAGTCCTTGCCGCCGGTCTCCCCCACCAGACGCGGGTAGGAGCGGTACTGCGGCAGGTTCGTGGCGACCGTCTGCCACAGGCTGCGGAAGACCGGGGTGGACCCGGTGAAGTGGATGCCGGACAGCAGCGGGTCGGCCAGGGCAACGGCGGACACGCTCAGCCCATCGCCGGTGACCAGGTTGAGCACGCCCGGCGGCATGCCGGCCTCCTCGAGCAGCTTCATGGTGAGATGCGCTGCCAGGGTCTGCGTCGGGGAAGGCTTCCACACCACGGTGTTGCCCATCAGCGCCGGAGCCGTCGGCAGGTTGCCCGCGATCGCCGTGAAGTTGAACGGCGTGATCGCGTAGACGAAGCCCTCGAGCGGACGGTGGTCGAGGCGGTTCCAGACGCCCGGCGAGTTGGCGGGCGGCTGCTCGGCCAGGATCGCCCTGGCGAAGTGGACGTTGTAGCGCCAGAAGTCGATCAGCTCGCAAGCCGAGTCGATCTCCGCCTGGAAGGCGGTCTTGGACTGCCCGAGCATCGTCGCGGCGTTGAGCCGGGCGCGCCAGGGTCCGGACAGCAGGTCGGCGGCCTTGAGCAGGATGGCCGCCCGGTCGTCGAAGCTGAGCGCACGCCAGGCCGGCGCGGCCTCCTTGGCCGCAGCGACGGCTGCCTCGGCGTCGGTGGCCGTGGCGTTGCGCATGGTGCCCAGGACGTGGCGATGGGCATGCGGCTGGCGGACGTCGATGGCCTCGCCGTTGCCCATGACCTCCTTGCCGCCGATCGTGTGCGGCAGGTCGCGTCGAGCGCTCTGCAGCTCGGCCAGGGCGCTGTCCAGTGCGGACCGCTCCGGGCTACCCGGCGCGTAGTCGTGCACCGGCTCGTTGGTCGGTGCGGGCACCTGGGTTATGGCATCACTCGCGCTCATGACGTTCATGGCTGGGGCATCTTCCTCTCGGCCGAGCGCTGTCCAGGTGCAGCGGGGGTGCCTATCGTTCCAGGTATGCCGCTGCACCTCGACCGTACCCAACTGGCCCTCTTGGAGCACGGCCGCGCAGGCGCCGACAGGACCGTGGTGCTGCTGCACGGCATGGGGGACTCGGCGGCCTGCTGGCCGGACGCCACCGCCCGGTGGGCCGAGCGCCACCGGGTGATCGCCGTCGACGCCCGTGGCCATGGACGCTCGCCGCGCTTCACGGCGGCGGAGCTCGCGGACGGCCCCGGCGAGGTCATGGTGGCCGACACCGTGACGTTGCTGGACGACCTCGCCCGGGCCGGCGTCCAGCGCCCCTGCCTGGTCGGGCACTCGATGGGCGCCAGCGTCGCCGCTCTCGCGGCGGCGGAGGCACCTGACCTCGTCCGCGCGCTGGTGCTCGAGGACCCCGCCTGGCGCGACGACCTGGAACGGCGGACCACGGTGCAGCGGGCCACCGAGCGGGTCGCCGGCGCTGAGCGCGCCCGCCTGGACGTCGCCGCCGAGGTGGAGCGTGGCCGGCAGGAGCACCCCTCCTGGCCGGACGCCGAGCTCTGGCCATGGGCCGTGTCCACGACCGAGACCGACCATGGCTTCCTGGCGCTCGAGAACCCCCTGCCGAAGGCGCCGTGGAGGCACGTGGCACGCTCGCTGCGCGTGCCGACCCTGCTGGTCACCGGGACCGTGGACGTGATCGTCGGCGTCGAGGTACGGCTGGCGCTGGGCGAGGTGGCCAACCCGATGATCGAGGTGGCCGTGGTCGAGGGCGCCGGGCACTGCGTGCGGCGCGACCGGCCCGATGGCTACCACGCGGTGGTCGACCCGTGGTTGTCGGCGCTGTTCGAGACGGGCATCGCCGCGGCCAGAGCCAGCTCAACGGCCGGCTCAACGGCCGACTGAACGGCCGGCTCAACGTCCGTCGTCACCCCAGCCGCAGCCTCCGCGCTCAGCCGAGCGACGCCAGGATGACCGGCAGCTCGCTCACGTCGTACCAGGACAGCTCCTCGTCGTCGGCTGCGCCGGGCTCGCCGACGTGGAACGAGGCCACATGCGCCAGGTCCAGCGGCTCCGACAGCCAGACCAGCGACTCGGTCGAGGGAGCGCGGCCGCCGTCCGGCACGGACGCCAGGACCCCCGCAGCGGCCACGTCCGCGGCTGCCACGAGCCGCCACCCGGGTCCTGCGCCGACGGAGGCGTCGGCAGCGTCGCACAGTGCGGTGTACTCCAGATCGTCCTCGTCGGCTCCCGGCACGGCCTCCCGCAGCCTGTCGGTGACGGCATGGCCACGGCCAGGCGGCGGCAGCCGACCCTCGGCGTCCAGCCGGCGCAGTGCCGCCGGCCCGAGCGGCACGAACACCCGCCGTACGGCGCTGCTCACCCGTCGGCCTCCGCGGCGCGGCTCGGGGCGGCGACCAGCTCTGCCAGCGCATCGACGAGGCACTGCCCGAGCACGTCCAGGTCCGGCATCGCCTCACGGTCGGCGTTGAGACCGAAGTACATCCCGCCGTCGTAGGACGTCAGCCCCACCGCCAGCGCCTGGCCGCGCGCCAGCGGCATGACCGGGTAGCTCGACAGGAGACGGGCGTCCGCGACGTACCGGGCCTGCTGTGGGCCCGGCACGTTGGTGATCACCAGGTTGAACAGCCGCCGAGACATGGCGCTGGCCAGCCGGGCGCCCACGGCATGCAGGGTCGGAGGAGCGAAGCCGGCGACGCCGGCGATCGCCTCGGCACCCGCCATCCGCCGGGTGTCCAGCTGGGCTCGCGTCGAGTAGGCGACCCGGTGCAGCCGCATCAAGGCGCTCGGCTCACCTACCGGCAGGTCCACGAACGTCGCAGTGACCCGGCTGCCGACCCGGGCGTGCTCGATGCCGCCCGGGTCGGTGGGGTCGGCGGTGCGGCTGTCCTCGTAGACGCTGATCGGCACCATCGCACGGACAGTGCTGCCGCCCCGCAGCGCCTCACCGCGGGTCAGCAGCCAGGTCCGCAGACCACCTGACACAGTCGCCAGGGCCACGTCGTTGACTGTCACGTCCGTCACGTACGGAGAGCGGGTGCACTGCGAGACCTGCAAGCGGACCTGCCGATAGTCGGCGAGGTCGGTGCGGACCATCACCCATCGACGGGTCGTGCCGATCTCCGCGTTCAGCGGACTGGATGGAGCAGGCCGAGCGGCGGTCCGCGCCATGGCGCCGGCCACGCCACCGAGCCCGGCCAGCACCCGTCCGCCGACGGCCTGCACGTCCGCCAACCCGGCTCGCACCGTCTCGACGACCTGGCTGGGGCGGCGGACCGCGTCCACCAGCGCACCGGCGACCAGCTCGAGGTCGCCCGGGGCGATCGACGGCTGCCACGGCTGCTCCACAGCGCCGGCAGGGGCGCCTACCAGCGGTACCTCGTCCAGCAGCAGGTGCGCGATGTCAGGCGTGCCCTCGCCGTCCACCAGCGCCTGGTGGACCTTGGTGACCAAGGCGAACCGGCCACCGGAAAGGCCCTCGACCAGGTAGACCTCCCACAGCGGGCGGCGCCGGTCCAGCACGCGAGGCTGGATGCGGGCCACGAGCTCCTGCAGCTGCTCGTCCGTGCCCGGGCGCGGCAGCGCCGAACGGCGGACGTGGTAGGCCAGGTCGAACTGCTCGTCGTCGACCCAGACGGGGCTGCCCAGGTGACCCGGCACGTCCCGCACCCGCTGGCGGTATCGCGGCGCGAAGGCGATCCGCTGCGCGATCAGCACCACCAGCCGGTCGTAGTCGAACACGGCGGCCGCGGGATGCGCACCGGCACGGGCACGCGGCGGCCGGTCGGGCTCCCCCGCCGGCCCGAAGATCATCACCGAACCCACGTGCATCGCCGTGGTGGCTTCCTCCAGGTAGAGGAAGGACGCGTCCAGCGAGCTCAGGCGGTCCGGCACGTCGTCATCGTGCCAGAGCCCAGAACGGGCAGGGAGGGCCGCACGGGGAGCGTTGTCAGCGCCCCCGCCTGCCGCGCCGGGCCTGTGGCCGCGAGCCGGCCGCACCGCCGGCGACCTCGGTGGCCATGCGGACGAAGGCGTGGCGCAGTGCGGACTGCGGCGCCCCTTCGGCCAGCGAGCGACCGGAGAGCAGGACCGCGTCCATGGTGCCCGGCTCGGCTGGCAGGAACCATGGGTCGTCCACGCCGGCGAACCGGGCCAGTGCCTCGGCGATGCGCCGCTCGGGGTCCTTGCCCACTGCCGCCGCCCGCACCTTGTTGACCAGGACCTTGGGTCGGGGCGAGGGCACGGTACCGAGCTCCTGCAGCCCGCGCACCAGCCGCTGCAGCCCGATCGGATCCGCGGCACCTACGGCGATCATGCGGTCGGCGGCGGACAGCGTGGTCAGCGTGGCGGCGTTGCGGCGCGGCGCCAGCGTGTCGTAGCTGAGCTCCTCGTCGTCCTCGAGGTTGAAGCCGCAGTCGACGACGGTCCACCGGGCGAGCCGGCGGGTCATCGCCAGGACCTGCTCCAGCGGTGCCGACCTCACCTCGGTCCAGCGCTCCGCCTTCGGGATGCCGGTCAGCACGCGCAGGCGCGGGGCAGCCTCGGGAGCCAGCCTCGCCAGCGTCGCCAGCTCCAGTGTGCCGTGCTCTGCCGCCCTCGTCGCCGCCGCGATGCCGGGCGCCTCGTCCAGCAACGACAGCACCTGAGCGACGCAGCCGCCGTAAGTGTCGGCGTCGAGCAGAACCACGGTCGATCCCTGAGCGGCGAGCTCTGCGGCCAGGTTGACGGCGACCGTCGTCCGGCCGGGCGCTCCCGCCGGGCCCCATACGGCGAGGATGGTGCCGGGCTCCGCGTCCCCCGGCTGCGGGACGTCAGCCGCTGCGGTCGGCTCGACGGGCCGAGCGCTCGAGGTCGCCCCTCTGCGGCGGCCCGTCCGGCCAAGGGGATCGTCGTTGCCACCAGCAGGCCCACGCTCCACCCCCACGCCGGCGAGCGCCTGCTCGATCTGCGCCACGGACCTCACGTCGACGGTGGCGGGGTCTGTCGCACCGGAACCAGGTCGAGTGGGTCGTGCTGGCATCCCGGCCGCCGAGTCCCCGGTCGCGGGGTCACCGGTCGCGGGGTCGCCGGCCGCGCGGTCACCGGTCGCGGGGTCCCTGGCCGCGCGGTGGTGCTTCGGGTCGGCGGCACTCTCCACCAGGGCTGCCAGCGTCTGCGCTGGAGCGTCGGCGGGAAGGACCGAGGCGACCCCGATCTGGTGCAGCCGGCGCTCCGCAGCCTCGTCGCCGGGCGCGCACACGCCCACCACGGTCACCCCGAGGGCGCTCATCTGGTCCACGGACGAGCGGTCGAGCAGCCGCAGGTCCGCCGAGACCACGGCCAGGGGCGCGAGCCCTGCGGCCGTGGCGGCGAGCAGGTCCGCGAGGTCGGCGCATCGGCGCACCACCGTCAGCGCAGGGGACCGGTCGAGCGCGGTCACCACCGCGCTCTCCCACCGGCCGCTGCTCATCGCGACCAGCACACCCCTGGTCACGTCGACGCCTTGAGCGGGGAGCCGGGCACCGGCACAAGCGTGACCTTCGCGCCCTGGTCCACCGCGCCGATGAGCTGCTGCACTCTCTCCGAGGGGACCATGACCTGCACGCTGGCGGTGCCCGTGGCACCGGCCAGCGCGCTCTTCGGGTCGGGCACCCGAGCGACGGCCGCGGCCTGCAGGGTCAGCTGCGGCTTGAGGTAGCGGGGGGCGGCGGACGCCGGGTCGCGCTGGTTGACCCAGACGTCGACCACCGAGCCTGGCACAAGGGCGGCTGCTGCGCCGGAGTCGACAGGCACGGTGACCGGCTTGACACCGACCATGGAGCGCGGCCCCAGAGCCGAGAGCGGGAGCAGCTCGCCGGCCCGCACCTCACGCAACGCGTAGCTGTCCGGCGGGAGCCTGCGGTCCGCACGGACGTAGGCGCCCACATCGGAGCCGAGCTGCACATCCACCCTCCGCAGCTGGTCCGGCCCGACCAGCTCGCCGGGGACCAGGGTGGACGAGGCGGCATACATCGGCACCGTGTCGTCTGCGGAGGCGATGACCCTGGCGCCGAGAGCGGTAGCCAGCAGCACCAGCAGGACACCCGCGAGCAGGCGCCCGTCCTTCCAGGACGGGCGCCGGAGTCGGTGCGCGACCGGTGCCGGCAACACGGCCATGACTCCCCCTCGAAGGTCCACAGCCCTGGCCGGCTGCTGCCCGGTTCGCCAGTCTGGCATCCGGCCGCGCTCAACGATGCCGTTATCCACAACCAGCGACCCGAAGCCCACAGCCAGACTCAGGCAAACCACACATGTTGCCGTAAGCGGCGAACACTGCCAAGATGACGCAGGATTGTGGTAAACATTTGGTCAAGGGATCGCCATCGTCTGTCCTACCAACAGGAGCCCACCGTTATGTCTCAGCGCTTCATTCAACTCGCCGACGTGTCCGAGGTCCTGGACATCTCCTCAGCTCAGGCTTATGCCCTCGTGCGGTCGGGCGAGCTGCCGGCCATCAAGGTCGGTGGCCGCGGCCAGTGGCGCGTTGAGGCCGCCGAGCTCGAGAACTACATCCAGCGGATGTACTCCGAGACCAAGACGTTCGTGGCCGCGCACCCGTTCGGCCAGAATCTGGAGTGAGCGGACCGTGCTCGCGGCTCCTACGGACAGCTGGCGGGCGCCTTGAGCACCACTCAGGCTGTGCCAACCAACGCTACCGCGCTGAACGGGACGATCCGACGGGCAGTGACGTTCTCCGGCCGCGGCGGCAGGTCGCCAGGATGCTCCGCGAAGTCCAGAGCGTCCGCTCCGACGGCGTCGATGGTGCCGGTGTGGGTCAGGCCGCTGACGTCGGTCAGCCGGACCCGGGACCGGTCCCGGGACAGGGCTCGCAAGGCATAGCCGAGGCCGAACCGCTTGGCCGGTCCGGTGGGCACCAAGCCGCTGCTGCGCTGCTGAGGCTTCCCAGGGCCAGGATCCACCAGGACGCTCAGCACGGCAGTGAGTGGGACAAGGGTGGTCCGCTCCGCTTGGTCGGTGGCCCCGCTCCGCTCACGCACCGGGACCCAGTCCGCACCGAGGTCGACCAGTATGCCGCGAACGCCCGCATCTCCGAGGGTACGGATGTCGATGAGGGAACCGATACATGCAGTCAGCCGCTGCTGAAGCCGCACGCCGGCCCGTTCCCGGCGGGTCCGGTCCGCCACCTCGGCGTCGAGGTCGCGGCGCGAGCCGGCCTCCAGCTGCGCCTCAAGATCGTCGAACAGCTGCTCCCACCGCACCGCTGCATTGTCCAGCACACGGCCACCCCTCCGCAGCGGCTCGCCCGCTCCGCCGGAGAGCAGGCCACCACCACCGGTCCGACGTCTGTTAAGGCGGTCCTGGATGCCCCACTCCGAGGCAGGTAGCGGGCGAGCACGCCGCCCGGCAGCACCGAGCAGGTCGCTGGCGCAGCCGGCGGCCCTCACCGTCCTGTCGGTGCTCGGGGCCGCTGCCGGCGCCGTCGCCCTGCTCTTGGTCGCCCGCGACGAATGGCGGGCGATCGACGCGCCTGGACCGGCGGCCCCCTCGGACGGCATCCTGCTCGCCGTCGCCGTGGCGGGTTCCCTGCTCGCGCTGTGGTTCCTCCTCTGCGTGCTGCTGGCTGCCATGGCGGCACTGCCGGGCCGCTCCGGCCGGGCCTGCCGCGCCGTGGCCGACCGGCTCACCCCCGCCTGTGCCCGGCGGGTGGTGGCGCTCGTGCTGGGCTCCACCCTGACGGCGACGGCGCTGCCCGGCACTGGAGCGAGCGCCGAGGTCGCCGGACCGCAGCGGCGGTCGGAGGTCGCCGCTGCCGGCCACCTCACTCACGCGCGCCCCCTGCATGGCCGTTCACCAGAGCCGCGGCCGGAGTTCCCCGTCACCGGCCGCGTCGAGACACGCCCGGCGCCGACGGCCACCATGGTCGCTCGCCACGACCCGTCGAGGGCCGGCGAACCTGCGCCGTCGGAGCCGGACCCTGCCTGGACGCCGGGGCGGCCAGCACCTCCGGTGCACACGGCGGTGGACCCCTCGCTCGGTGTGCTGCGGTCATCCACGGGCGCGCGGCAGGTCGAGGAGCATGTGGTGGTCCGGCGCGGAGACACGCTGTGGGACATCGCGGCCCGGCATCTCGGGCCCGAGGCGACGGCGGCGCAGATCGCCCAGGACTGGCCACGGTGGTATGCCGCAAACCGCTCCCTCATCGGCGACGACCCCGACCTGATCCTGCCCGGCCAGCGGCTGGTCCCCCCGACGTACCGAAGGTGACCCGATGAGAGGACGTGACCGATGACAGAGCACCGATCCCAGCCGCTGGAGCTCGCGCACCGAGTGACCAGGATGCGCGTGCTGCCCATTCCGCAGACCGCCCCGGAGGTGGTCGCGGCACCCACGTTCGAGCCGCAGGCGGCACCCCGGTTCGTGCAAGGCACGCTGGCAGTCGACTTCGACCCCGAGCACAGCGCCGCCTACTTCGGCCCACAGCCGACCCGCAGCTCGGAGCTGCCGGATGCCCGCGAGTGGGCCGGTCAGATCGCCCAGGCGCTCGTCGAGGTGATGACTGCAGCGCGTCCAGCACCGCAGGTCGTCCGCTGGACCTCTCCTGAGGTCTATGCCGCCGTCACGCGCCGGGCCGCCGCCTCGAGCAGGCGGGGGGTCGGCGGTCAGCGGCGCGCAGTGGTCCGCACCGTGCGGATCTGCGAGCCGGCCGACGGCGTCGTCGAAGCCTGCGCCGTGGTCGTGCAGAGCGACCGCGTGCGAGCCCTGGCGATGCGGATGACCGGGCTCGACCGTCGCTGGGTGGTCACCGACCTTCAGGTCGGCTGAGCATAGAGCTCAGCGTAGAGCTCAGCGCCGCCGCTTCTTGTTCCGAGGCCGCTGCTGGCGCTGTGCCCGCGGGGCGGGCCGGTTCGCGGACCCAGCACCGGCCTCGACCACGTCACGCTCCTCGATCGAGCCGTCGTCGCTGGGAGCCGAGTAGTGCAGCCGTGCCGGTGCCTTCGGCGTCTCGAGCCCCTTGGCACGGATCACCGGCTCGGGAGGAGCCACAGCACCGTTCGGTGAGACCCCGGCCATCCCTGCGGGCACGACGCCGTTGGTCGGCGCGCCATCGGGGGCGCCGTCGGGCGCGCCTTCAGGGGCGCCGTCCTGAAGCCCGACGGTCGCCGGCGCGCCGGCGTCCTGGAGGTCCGGCTCGGCGTCCTGGAGGTCCGGCTCGGCGTCCGCGGCAGGCGCCTCCACGTCGACATCGACGTTGAACAGGAAGCCGACCGACTCCTCCTTGATCGACTCGTTCATCGCCTCGAAGAGCAGGAAGCCCTCGCGCTGGTACTCCACGAGCGGGTCACGCTGGGCCATCGCACGCAGGCCGATGCCCTCCTGCAGGTAGTCCATCTCGTAGAGGTGCTCCCGCCACTTGCGGTCGAGCACCGAGAGGACGACACGGCGCTCCACCTCGCGCATGACCTCCTCCCCGAGAGTCGCCTCCCGCGCGTCGTAGGCGTGCTGCGCGTCCGACATCAGCTCTTCGCGCAGCATCTGCGCGTTCAGAGCGGCCCGCCCGCCCGACTCCTCCTCCAGCTGCGCTGGGGTGACGGACACCGGATACAGCGTCCTGAGCGCGGTCCAGAGCTGGTCGAGGTCCCAGTCCTCGGGGAAGCCGGCCGATGTCGCCGAGTCGACGTAGCCCGCGACGACGTCGTTGATGAAGTGCCGGATCTGCTCGTGCAGGTCCTCACCGGCCAGCACGCGCCGCCGCTCGTCGTAGATGACCTCGCGCTGGCGGTTCAGGACGTCGTCGTACTTGAGGACGTTCTTGCGGATCTCGTAGTTCTGCGCCTCGACCTGGCTCTGGGCGCTGGCGATCGAGCGCGAGACCATCTTGGACTCGATGGGGACGCTGTCCTCCATCTTGGCCGTCAGCATGAACCGGTCGACCATCGCGGCGTTGAACAGCCGCATCAGGTCGTCCTGCAGGGAGAGGTAGAAACGGCTCTCCCCGGGGTCCCCCTGACGTCCGGACCGGCCGCGGAGCTGGTTGTCGATCCGGCGTGACTCGTGCCGCTCGGTGCCGAGGACGTAGAGGCCGCCGAGCTCGGTCACCTGGTCGTGCTCGGCGGCCACAGCGGACTCCGCGTGCTCCAGGGCGCCCTGCCACGCCGCCTCGTACTCCTCGGGCGTCTCCACCGGGTCCAGCCCGCGCTGCTTGAGCGAGGCGACGGCCGTGAACTCGGGGTTGCCGCCGAGCATGATGTCGGTGCCGCGTCCGGCCATGTTGGTCGCCACGGTCACCGCGCCCTTGCGGCCGGCCTGGGCGATGATCGCCGCCTCGCGCTCGTGCTGCTTGGCGTTGAGCACCTCGTGCGGCACGCCCTGGCGGCGCAGCTGCTCAGAGAGGTGCTCGCTCTTCTCCACGCTGACCGTGCCGACCAGGACCGGCTGGCCCTTCTCGTGCCGCTCGACCAGGTCCTCGACCACCGCGTCGAACTTGGCTTCCTCCGTCCGGTAGACCAGGTCCGACTCGTCCTCGCGGATCATCGGCATGTTGGTCGGGATGGAGACCACGCCCAGCTTGTAGATCTGGTGCAGCTCGGCGGCCTCGGTCTGGGCCGTACCCGTCATACCGGAGAGCTTGTCGTACATCCGGAAGTAGTTCTGCAAGGTGATCGTGGCCAGCGTCTGGTTCTCGTTCTGGATCTCGACGCCCTCCTTGGCCTCGATCGCCTGGTGCATGCCCTCGTTGTACCGCCGGCCGGGCAGCATCCGGCCGGTGTGTTCGTCGACGATCAGGATCTCGCCGCCCAGGTTGACGTAGTCCTTGTCCCGCTTGAACAGCTCCTTGGCCTTCAGCGCGTTGTTCAGATAGCCGATCAGCGGGGTGTTGACCGACTCGTAGAGGTTGTCGATGCCGAGGTAGTCCTCCACCTTGGCGATGCCGGACTCGAGCACCCCGACGGTGCGCTTCTTCTCATCGACGTCGTAGTCGCCGTCACCGCCCTCACCGTCGCTGGACCGCTCGAGGCGCTTGACCACGCGGGCGAACTCGACGTACCACTTGGTCGGCTGGTCGGCCGGGCCGCTGATGATCAGCGGGGTGCGGGCCTCGTCGATCAGGATCGAGTCCACCTCGTCGACGATGGCGAAGTGGTGGCCACGCTGGACCAGCTCCTCGGTGGACCACGCCATGTTGTCGCGCAGGTAGTCGAAGCCGAACTCGTTGTTCGTGCCGTAGGTGATGTCCTTGGCATACTCCACCCGGCGCTCGGCCGGGGTCATCGAGGCCAGGATGCAGCCGGTCTCCAGCCCCAGGGCGCGGTGGATCCGGCCCATCATCTCGGACTGGTACTCCGCAAGGTAGTCGTTGACGGTGATGACGTGGACGCCCTTGCCTTCCAGGGCGTTCAGGTACGCCGGCAGCGTGGCCACCAGCGTCTTGCCCTCACCGGTCTTCATCTCCGCGATGTTGCCCAGGTGCAGTGCCGCCCCGCCCATCATCTGGACGTCGAAGTGGCGCTTGCCGATGGTGCGGCGGCTGGCCTCACGCACCGCGGCGAACGCCTCAGGCAGGATCTGGTCCAGGGTCTCGCCGTCGGCGAGCCGCTTGCGGAAGGTGTCGGTCTCTGCCCGGAGCTCGGCGTCGGTGAGGCCGGCGAAGTCGTCCTCCACGGCCGCCACCTGCTTGGCGATCCCGGCCAGCCGCCTCAGGACGCGGCCCTCACCGGCACGCAGCAGTCGTTCGACGATCTTCGGCACGCGGGACTCCTGGACTCGGCTGGTGCAGACGGCAGGCACTACGGCAAGCAACGGACCCACCCAGGCTAGTCGGGACTCCGCCAAGGGCCCAACGGCCGGGCGGCCCGGGCGGCCCGTGGCCGGGTGGCCGGGCGGCCCGCGGGCGGTTGGCGGGCGGTTGGCGTTCCGGTAGCGGCCGGGAGGCGACCGCGTCCTGTTCCACGCACCCGTAGCGTCGGTGCCGAGCGGAAAGGCGCCGGGGAAGCCGGCCGAATGCAGCGGTGGCAGGGTGGCCCCCATGACCGTCTCGGGGAAGCCGCCCGTGGTCCACCGGCACGCGGTCCGCATCGCGTGCCTGGACTCCTCGGGGCGGCTGCTGATGATGAACTGGCGCGATCCGTCCAGCGGTGAGCTGTTCTGGGAGCCGCCAGGCGGAGGGGTCGAGCCCGGCGAGAGCGACCTGGAGGCGGCGCGTCGGGAGTGGTTCGAGGAGACGGGGCTGGCCGACGTGCTCGACCAGGCGGCAGGCGACGCGCCCGTCGTGGTACACCGCGAGGAGCTGTGGAACGGCCGCCGGGTCATCGCGGACGAGCCGGTGTTCCTGGCCCGCTGGTCCGGCGAGGGCCCCGACCTCAGTCGGGAGCACCTGCTGCCGGACGAGCGGGTCAACCTCGTGCAGAGCCGCTGGCTGACCCGCGCCGAGCTGCAACACCTGGCAGAGCGGGTCACACCCGACATGGTGACGGTCCTTCGGCGGCTCGACGCCGGCGGCGCCTGGGCCGGCTGAGCGTCCGGCGGGACCGGCGGGACGGCGGGACGGGCGGGACGGCGGGACGGGCGGGACGGCGGGACGGCATACCGGACAGGCCCGACGTTCTGCGGCGGTACGGCGGGCGCGGCTCGTCTCGAGATCCCATTCCCGCTACCGAGGTCCCAGAGACACAGCATGAATCGACGGAGCATCCTGTGTCTCTGGGATCTCGGGGCGCCGGGCGGGACCTCGGGGCGCCGCGCGGGATCTCGGGGCGCCGCGCGGGATCTCGGGGCGCCGCGCGGGATCTCGGGGCGCCGCGCGGGACCTCGGGGCGCCCGGGCGGGGCCTCCGGGCGCCGGCAGCCGGCGGAGGCGGCGGAGGCGGCGCAGGCCGAATCTCTTTGCTGAGGCCCCGGGCATCGGCCACAGTGATGCCATGAGCCCCTTCCCGGACGCCGTCCCGGTCCTCGCGGACGGTGTCGTCACGCTGCGGGCGCCGCGGCCCGACGACGTCGAGGCGATCGTGGAACAGGCGACCGACCCGTTGATGGTCCAGTTCACCACCGTGCCCCACCCGTATGCCGCCCGCGACGCTGAGCAGTTCCTGGAGTCGATCCGGGCGGGGTGGAGCGATCCCGCCGGTCACCGGTACTGGGCGATCGAGCTGCCGGACGCCGCAGGAGCCCCGCGTTTCGCCGGCACGGTCGGCTACGGGCGGGAACAGGGGGGCGCCGCGGATGTCGGCTTCGGGCTACACCCGTGGGCCCGCGGTCACGGCCACATGACGCGGGCGCTGCGGTTGGTCCTCACCCACGCGTTCGACGCGGACGGTGTCGGGTTGGTGCACTGGCGAGCGCACGTGCCGAACTGGACCTCGCGGCGTACGGCGTGGTCGTGCGGCTTCCGGGTCGAGGGCACCATCACCGGCCTGCTGGCCAGTCGAGGCAAGCGCTACGACGGGTGGTTCGGCACGCTGCGAAGGGGCGACCCGATGGCTCCGGCGCACGAGTGGCACGTGCCTGCAGTGCTGCAGGGCGACACCCCGCGGCTGCGACCGTGGCGCGACGACGACCGCCCGCGGCCGGAGCAGACGCCCGATGCCGCCTCGCTGCGGTTCATGCCGAAGGGGGCACAGCCGGCCCCGGAGGAGTTCGACCGGTGGCTGACCGAGCGGCGCTCGCGGATGGCTGCCGGCACGGCGATCGCGTGGTGCATCGCCGACGCCGCCAGTGACGAGCCGCTCGGCATGGTGAGCTGCTTCGGGCTCGATGACCGGTTGACCCGCGGCAGTGCCGAGGTCGGCTACTGGCTGCATGAGTCGGCGCGGGGGCGGGGCGCGATGGGCGAGGCGCTCGAGCTGCTGGTCGAGCACTCCTTCACCTCGGTCGAGGACGGCGGTCTCGGTATGCACCGCCTGTCGGCGGGCACCGACATCGACAACCGCGCCTCGGCGCTGGTGCTGCGCCGTGCCGGCTTCGCTCAGCTGGGCACCGAGCACCAGGCGTTGGCCCACGTCGACGAGGCGCCGACGGACGGACTGCGCTGGGAGCTCCTGGCCGGCACGGACCGTGACGCGGTGCGTGCGGCATACCTGACGCCGGTCTCCCAGGAGGGTGAGCGGGTGCGGCTGCGGCCGTGGCGCGACACCGACGCGCCGTTCGTGGTGGAGGCCTGCACCGACGAGGGAACGCGGCACTTCCTGCGCACGCTGCCGTCGCCGTACACGCTGGAGGACGCGCGACGTTACATCCGCCGGGCGTGGGAGGCTCAGTGGGACGGGGCGACGCTGTTCTGGTGCATCGCCGACGTCCACAGCGACGAGTGCCTGGGGTCGATCGCCGTCATGCAGATGACCGGACTGAACCCGCTGTCCGGGGAGCTCGGCTACTGGCTGCACCCGCGGGGCCGCGGCCGCGGTCTCATGAGCGAGGCCGTACGGCTCGCCTCCGCGCATGCGTTCACGCCCAAGGCGCACGGCGGCCTGGGTCGCGAGCGGCTGGCTCTGCTGACCGCCGCCACCAACCATGGGTCCCAGGCGGTGGCGCGGCGGTGCGGGTTCGTCGAGGTCGGTCGCGACCGCAAGGACGAGATCCTGGGCGACGGGACGGTCGTCGACCTGGTCCGCTTCGACCTGCTGCGCTCGGACCGCTGCGGGCCCGGCGACATGGGCGGCGGCAAGGGTCGGCGGGAGGCCGGCGGGGTTTAGCGACTCACCCCGGCGCCGGTGACCCGCTAAGCGGTGCTGGACCGGACGACGCTGTGCAGACCCAGCCACCCGGCGAGGCTGGCAAGCTCGGACTCCAGTGCGGGCTGGGCCTCCGGCGGGGCGGCCGGCTCCCAGTGAACGGCATGGACCAGCAGCCGGCCGGTGACCCGGTCGGCCTTGAGGTCGGCGCGGGCCACGAGCCGGTCGCCATACAGGAAGGGCAGCACGTAGTAGCCGTGCACCCGCTGCGCCGCCGGTACGTAGATCTCCAGGCGGTAGTCGAACCCGAACAGCGCCCGGGTCCGGTCCCGCTGCCAGATCAGCGAGTCGAACGGGCTCAGCAGGGCGTGCACCTGCGCGCGTCGCGGGATGCGGGCGGCGACGTGCAGGTACGCGGGTCGCCGCCAGCCCTCGACCTCCACGACCAGCAGCTCCCCACCCTCCACCAGGGCCGCGACCGCCGGACCGGCCTGCTCCGGCCTGAGCCGGAAGTAGTCGCGAAGGCACCGCTGCGTGCCGATCCCCTGCGCCCGCGCCGCGATGCGGACCAGGTCGCGGAATGCCCCCGCATCGTCGTCGGCCGGAGCCAGTGTCCGGTCCGGCGGCAGCTGCTCCAGCACGTGTGCGGGCAGCACGCGGGAGAGGGCGGCATACCGGCGCTCGAACTGTGCGGTGCGCCCGGCGCTGGTGATCTCGCCGGCCCAGAACAGGTGCTCGAGTGAAGTCTTGACCACCGACCAGTTCCAGCCCCAGTCGGTCCGGTTGCGTGGCTGGTCGTGCGCGAGGGCCACCTCGGCCTGCCGGGCGGTGAGCGGGCCGGCGGACCTGACCTCGGCCAGGACGGCGGAGACGATCCCAGGGTGCTCTCGAGCGACCCGCTGCATCCCGTTCCACGACTCGCTGGCCGCCAGGCGCATCCGGAACTGCAGCAGCGGCCAGGTGGCCGGAGGGATCAGGCTCGCCTCGTGGGCCCAGTACTCCACCAGCCGTCGCGGAGCCCGGTCACGCGCCTGGTCGAGCAGCGCGGTGTCGTACGGGCCGAGCCGGGAGAAGAAGGGGAGGTACTGGCTGCGCGTCACGACGTTGACGCTGTCGATCTGCACGACGCCGACCCGGTCGACGACCCGCTGGAGGTGACGGGTGGTCACCTGACCGGGGGGCGGAGGCGGGTCGAGGAAGCCCTGGGCGGCCAGCGCGACACGACGTGCCTGGGCGGCGGAAAGCCGTTCGACTCTCGCCGCCATAGAGCCATTGTGGTGCGGCCTTGCGACGGTCGCCCTGGTCCCCTACCCCCGTCCTGTCAGAACGGAGCCCGGTGAGCGGTCGCCTCGCGCGTCAGCGCCGCGAGCCGTCCGGCAGGTCGAGGATCTTCTCCCGGACGGCATACATGGCCGCCTCCATCCGCGAGTGCATCTGCAGCTTGTCCAGGATGTTGCGGACGTGGTTCTTGACCGTGTTCTCCGAGATGAACAGGGCCTTGGCGATGTCCTTGTTCGCCATCCCGCGCGCCACGAGCTTGAGCACCTCCAGCTCGCGTTCGGTCAGCCGCGGCACCAGCAGAGCCGGTCGCTCCTCGTGCTTCTTGATCATCACAGCGAACTCCGAGAGCAGCTTGGACGCCATCGACGGCGAGATCAGGGACTGGCCGGCGTAGACGGCCCGCAGACCATCGGCGATCTGCTCACCCGGCACGTCCTTGAGCAGGTAGCCGTTGGCGCCGGCCCGGACCGCCTCGTACAGGTCGGACTCCTCGTCGGAGATGGTCAGCATGACGATCTTGGTCGAGGGCACCAGCTCCTTGATGGCGGTGCACGCCTCGATGCCGGAGTGCTTGGGCATCCGCACGTCCATCAGGACCACGTCCGGGAGCAGCTCCTCGGTCCGGCGGATCGCCTCGGAGCCGTCGCTGGCCTCGCCGACGATGTCGATGTCCGGCTCCTGGCTGAGCACCAGCTCGAGGCCACGCCGGTACAGGACGTGGTCGTCGACGACGAGCACCCGGATGGATTCGCTGTCGCGCCTACGCGGCGCCGGAAGCGTGCCGGTCGCCGCGCCGATCGACGGTGTCAATGACGGGGTCACAGATGCCATGATGCCATGCCGGGACAAACCCGTCTGCACCAATGCGAACCGCACCTACTGCAGGCAAAGGCCCCGACCATCGGTTCCAGCGCGCTCACCCCGTTCGCGCCTCCGCTCTCTCCTCGAGGCGGGCGGCCACACCGTCCAACGCGTCGGACGCCACCGCGTCCACGCTCAGCCGGATGACGCCGTAGGACCATCCCCGCCGCCGGTAGACCACGCTCGGCCGGTCGCTCTGGCTGTCGTGGAAGAGGTAGAAGTCGTGCCCCACGAGCTCCATCTCGTACAGCGCCTGGTCCAGCGACATCGGCGAGGCGGCGTGGACCTTCTCGCGCACCTCAATCGGCGAGTCGACGGCACCGATCGAGCCGGGGAGGGCCTCGTCGCTGTCCCCTCCTGGCCTGGTGCCGTTCGCCGACGCCGAGCCACCCTCCACGGGGGGAACGGCAGTCCGGGCCGTGGCCTGGGCCACGGACTCAGGCGCATGCCGTCCACGGTGGACCCGCCGGCGGTCATGGGCGCGCCTGAGGCGCTCGAACAGCTTGTCGACCGCGATGTCCAGGGCACCGTACTTGTCCTCGGCGCACGCCTCGGCCCGGATGACCGGACCCTTGACGTAGCAGGTGATCTCGACCTTGTCGCACTCCTTGGACTGACGAGGGTTGACCTCGTGAGTGACCACCACGTCGAGCCGCTGCACTCGAGGCGCGAGCTGCGGGACCTTCGCCAGCTTCTCGTCGAGATGCTCACGGAACCGATCCGAGACTTGGACGTGCCGTCCGGTGACCACGATCTCCACGGATGTCCTCCTGCGCTGAGAGCGATGCACCACCTGCCCAGGCGGTGCATGGGGTGCGGGCCTGCGTCGCCACTGCTGCGCCGCATCACCTCCGCTTCTGGACGTCATGCATTCCTCTGGCCAGACGCTAGCCCTTGCCCACCGGCGAGCGAAAGCGGGGCAGGTCAAGCTCATACCGAAAAGCGGGCAACATCAAGGGTTCGGACCAGTGACCCCAGAGGTACGCCGCGGGCAGGGCGCGTCAGGCGGCGCTCACCCGGCGTGCGGCTCCCGGCGCGCCGTTGCGGCCACGGTGGCGGCGACGACGTGGCGGGCCCCAGCGGCATGAAGGGCGCGAGCGGCCTCGGTCAGCGTCGCGCCTGTCGTGAGGACGTCGTCGGCCAGCAGGCAGCACGCCCCGGGGACGGTCGACCGCCAGGACGGCCGGGTCTCCATGGCGTGGTCGAGGTTGGCGGCCCGGGACGGCCGGCTGAGGCCGGCCTGGTCGGCAACCCTCCTGCGCAGCCGCAGCACCGGTGCCAGCAGGACCTCGTGCGGGGGGTAGGCAGCGCATGCCAGGGCGCGGGAGACCAGGGTGTGCAGCACCGCGTCCCCGCGCCGTCGGACCGAAGCCCGGGACGAGGGGACCGGGACCACGAGCACGGGCCCCTCGCCCGAGGTGAGTGCAACCCGGGCCACCGGGTCCGCGCCGAGCGCGCCGACGAGGGAGTCGGCGAGCAGGGGAGCCAGCACGGCGATCAGGTCTCGGCGATCGGCGTCCTTGGCCTGCACGACGGCCGACGCGCCGGCGTAGGGGCGCCCCGACCAGACCGGTGGAAGACCACCGGGACACGGGACGGGCCGCACCCGCCGCGGGCCGCCCGGGAAGGCCGTCGCAGCAAGCTCCGCGTCGCACACGGCACACCATCGGGTGCCCCGACGACGGCACCCGCCGCACTCCAGCGGCAGCGCCAGCTCCACCAGTGCACTGACGGCCTCGAGGACTCCGACACGGGCGGCCCGACCGGGTATGCCTCCGCCGGCTCCGCGGCCACCGCCCATTGCCGCAGTATCCCGCGCCGGCCGGTAGATCCCGTGCCGCCGGTAGGCACCTGTGGACCACAGCCCTGCCCGTGCCTGCCCGTGCCTGGTGTGCCTGCCTGTGCCTGCCCGCGTCTGGCTGTGCAGGCCGGTGCCTGAGCGGCTCAGCGCCCCGCAACCGCGACGTCGGTCCCCCGGCTCTGGAGCGCCCAGCCGGCACCGGCCCGCTCGTAGACCTGGCCAGCGTCGGTCATCACCAGAATCCCTCGCAGGTCACCGGTGCTGGTGATCCACCGAGCCCCCTTGACCGGGGCCAGCGGCGTCGTCGCAGCACCGATGGACGCGACGAACGGGCGCGGTGCCGACGTGGCGGAGGTCTGTCCCAGCACGGCTAGCGTCCGGTCGTCGACCCAGCAGAGGTCGGTGGCGGCGCTCAGCGGCGTACCTACCCGGAGCGGCGCGGCAAGGGACCTGGGCCTGCCGTCACTACCCCGGACGATGCCACTGACCTGCACCCGGACGTCGCCACCTCTGGCGCGGCGGGTGACCAGCGCCACCCGCTGGTCGTCGGCCGCGACGCGAAGCGCGAGGACGGTGCGCCCCGCCAGCCACGGCGCCGCCACCGTGGCAGGCGTCATCGAGCCGTACTTGGCTGCGGTGTCGAAGACGTAGATGCTGCTCGACGCAGATTGGCCCCGCGCCGCAGCCCTGGCGGCAGCAGACGTGCCCTTGCCCGTCGCCTTGCCTCTGACCTGGGCGAGCGGCACCCCGCCGGTCCATACCCAGCCCTTGGTGTCGAAGCTCGGGCGAGTCAGCCGAGTGGCGAAGCGAGGCGCCACGGTCTGCTGGCCGCCGCGCCAGACCGCAAGGTCCGCATGGTCCCCGCCGACGGCAGCCAGCTTGGTGCCGTCGCTGGACAGAGCCAGACCGATCCACCCGGTCGTCATCTGCGGCAGCACCGGCGCAGCGCCCCTCGCCGCGTTGGCGCTCCGGTCTAGCGCGACGCCGTCACCGCTCGTGCGCTGAAGCTTTCTGCCGTCGCGCAGGATGATGCCCGGTCCGTTGACGCTCGCCGGCCCGGAGGGATAGCCGACGTCGTCCGACAGGGACGGGTAGCCGTGCATGTTGGGGAGCTCGACGGTGCTCCCGCCGACCTCCAGCGACACCTGCGTGACGGTCGGCGCCTGGGTCAGCGTGGCCACGAACTGGGCCCAGAGCGCCTGGCGCAGACGCGGGTCGGCCGACAGCCCGGATGTGGCGAGGTCGACGGTCGCCAGGCCACCCTGCACCGGCACGGCCTCGAGCGCCAGCCGGGTGTCGCCGGCCACGCCGGTGACCACCGCTCCTTGCAGGTAGCCGGGCACCGGGGCCAGCTGGGCGCGCGCCAGGCTCGTGGCCAGGCCGGAGCCGATCGGCAGCCAGCGCACGTCCGGAACCAGCACCTTGGCCGCGGGGGCTGCGTAGTAGATGGCGTAGGCGCGGTAGAGCCGCTGCAGGTCCGACGTGCTGAGCCAGAGGCCGAGCTCTCTCGGTGCGCTCGCGATGCGCCACTGGCCGGCGACCCGCGCCACCCGGAACGTCGCGGAGAGGCGGCGGGGAACGTGCAGCTCGTGGTACTCCCCGGCCTCGTCGACGCTGGCGACGATGGTCGCGCCGACATGGACGTCGTGCCCGGCGGTGCTGATCTTCAGCGTGGAGTCGCCGACGACCGTCACCTGCGCCGCGGGGCGCCACGACCGGGCGAACTGAGGCGACAGGAAGGACCGCGCGACGACGTGCTCGTCGTCGAACCCGGCCCCCGCCCTGAGGAAGCCACGCACCACACTGCCGGGGTCGTCGCCGGGGAACGGTCCGTTGGGCAGCATTCGCACCGGATCCGGGTCCGGACCGTCGACCCCGAAGCCCACCTGGACCGGACCCCCGGTCGGCAGGCCGCCACAGGCGGTGAGGGCGGGACCGCAGAGGACAGCAAGCGCGCTCAGCCCGATGGCGGCGCGCCGCCGCACGGCGGCGCGGCCGCGTCGCCCGCTCACGAGGAGCCGCCTCGCGCTGAGCGGGGCAAGGGCACTGCCACCCCGGCCGACGCAGCTGCGATGGCTGGACCGGGCGAACCCACCGGGTCGTCGGCGCGCTCGTCGGCGCGCTCGTCGGCACGGTCGGCCAGTGAGGGCGACGGCTCGTCGGTCGGCGCGAGCGGCAGCGGCGAACGGGTGATCCGCAGCCCCGGTCGGCGTGGGATGGTGAGCCGGAAGCAGGAGCCGGCGCCGGGCTCGCCCCACGCCTGCAGCCAGCCGTGATGCAGCAACGCGTCCTCCAGGGCGATCGCCAGGCCGAGCCCCGTGCCGCCGGTCGTCCGTGCGCGCGCCGGGTCGGCGCGCCAGAACCGGTTGAACACCAGACCGGACTCGCCGGGCCGCAGTCCCACGCCGTGGTCCCGGACGGACACGGCAGCCGCCCGGCTGTTGACCGCGAGCGCGATCTCGATCGGCCGCCCCTCGCCGTGCTCGATCGCGTTGACCACGAGGTTGCGCAGCACCCGCTCCACCCGGCGGGGGTCGATCTCGGCGACGCAGGGCTCCGCCGGTGCCCTCACCGTGATCACGCTCCCCCGGCGCTCCGCCAGCGTCGTCGTGGACTCGACCACCCTCCCCACGGTCTCGCGCAGGTTGGTCGGCTCCGCGTCGAGCGCCGTCACGCCGGCGTCGAAGCTGCTGATCTCCAGCAGGTCGGCGAGCAGGCCCTCGAAGCGGTCCAGCTCGCCGCGCAGCAGCTCCGCCGAACGGGACGCCGCAGGGTCGAAGCTGTGCCGCGAGTCGTGCAGCAGCTCACCGGCCATCCGGATGGTCGTCAGCGGCGTCCGCAGCTCGTGCGACACGTCCGAGACGAAGCGCTGCTGCACCCTCGAGAGGTCCTCTAGCTGGCGGATCTGGCGCTGCAGGCTGTCCGCCATGGCGTTGAAGGACTTGGCCAGCCGCGCCAGGTCGTCCTGCCCCCGCACCCGCATCCGCTCGGTGAGCAGGCCGGAGGAGAGCCGTTCGGCCACCTCGGCGGCGCGGCGGACCGGCGAGACCACCAGCCGCGTCACCACGTACGCGACGGCTCCCACCAGCAGCACCAGGGCCAGCCCGCCGAGCCCGAAGGTGCGGCCCACCACAGCGAGCGTGGCCTGCTCACGCTGCATCGGGAAGACGAAGAACAGGTCGTAGGAGCCCGCTACCGAGAGCACGACCTGTGTCCCTACGGCGACCGCGGGCACGTCGGCGTCGGTCTCCGGATCTCGCACGCTGATCATCTGGAAGTGCTGGTGGGAGGGATCGGTGGAGACCGCACGCCGCAGGTCCAGGGGGATCGCGGAGAGGCCGACGGCTCCGGACAGGACCGTGGGGACCACCGTGCTGTGCTTGTTGGACAGGGAGCGGGTCAGCACCACCGCTCGCGTCTGTCCCCCCGCGGGCACTGCCAGCGAGCGCACCACGTCGCCGGCCAGGATGGCCAGGCCGTCGGCGTCGGAGCGGTTGGTGGCGTCGAAGTTCGCCTGCGCCGAGCGGGTAGCCGACTCGGCCTCGGTCTTGGCCGAGGTCACCCGGTCGCTCACCAGCCCGTTGGCGATGCTCTGGTAGAGCGAGGAGCCGAGCAGCAGGATGACGACGAGGCCCAGCAGCATGGTGACGCCCACGACACGGGCCTGCAACGAGGCCAGCCACTGGTGCACCCCCCAGCGGGCTGTGCCAAGGACGGCCAGCCGCAGCCCCCGCAGTGCCCGCCGAAGCTGGTGCGCCGCCGTCGCACGCCGCGGAGCCGGGTCGCTCGCGGAGGAGACCACGGCGGGGGCGGCGCGGAGGGCGCGGGCGGCGAGGGGATCGTGGGCCGCGCGGCGCAGGCGCGCCTTGCCGGCCGGCCGGCCGGGGTGTGCCCGCTGCTGCGTCATCGCGGCGCCATCCTCAGCCGGGACCGGCCTTGTAGCCGACACCGCGGACGGTCACCACGATCTCCGGATGCTCGGGGTCAAGCTCGATCTTGCTGCGCAGCCGCTGGACGTGGACGTTGACCAGGCGGGTGTCCCCGGCGTGGCGGTACCCCCACACCTGCTCCAAGAGCACCTCGCGGGTGAAGACCTGCCACGGCTTGCGCGCCAAAGCGACCAGCAGGTCGAACTCCAAGGGCGTCAGCGACAGCGACGCGTCGCCCCGCTTGACCGCGTGGCCGGCTACGTCGATGGTCAGGTCGCCGATCTCGATCCGCTCCGGCTCCGGCTCGTCGGTGCGGCGCAGCCGGGCCCGCACGCGGGCGATCAGCTCCTGGGGCTTGAACGGCTTGACGACGTAGTCGTCGGCGCCGGACTCGAGCCCCACGACCACGTCCACGGTGTCGGTCCGCGCGGTGAGCATGACGATCGGGGTGCCCGACTCCGCCCGGATACGGCGACACACCTCGATCCCGTCGATGCCCGGCAGCATGATGTCCAGCAGCACCACGTCCGGCCGCGTCTCGCGGAACATCGCCACCGCGGAAGACCCGTCCGCGCAGTGCACCACCTCCAGGCCCTCGCCCCGCAGCACGATACCCAGCATCTCGGACAGTGCCAGGTCGTCGTCCACGACCAGGATGCGCCCCTTCACCAGCTGTCCCTTCGTTGTCGACCGGCTCAGGGCATCCTCGCACCCTTCGGGCCGGGCACGGGGCAGCACGGCGCGCACCGGCCACGCAGCACGCGGCATACCGGAAGGAGCCGGTATGCCGCGTGGCGGGTGGGTGCCGCCGCTGGCGGGTGAGGGAGCGGTCAGTAGCGGTAGTGGTCGGGCTTGTAGGGCCCGGACACGTCGACCCCGAGGTACTCCGCCTGCGCCTTGGTCAGCTCGGTGAGGTGCACGCCGAGGGCCCCGAGGTGCAGCCGTGCGACCTTCTCGTCCAGGTGCTTGGGCAGGACGTAGACCTGCTTCTCGTAGTCGCCGGGCTTGCCGAACAGCTCGATCTGGGCGATCGTCTGGTTGGCGAAGCTGTTGCTCATCACGAAGCTCGGGTGACCGGTGGCGTTGCCGAGGTTCATCAGCCGGCCCTCGGACAGCACGATGATGGACCGCTCGCCGCGCCTGGACTCGTGATCGGCCGGGAACGTCCACTCGTGCACCTGCGGCTTGATCTCGGTCTTCGTGATCCCGGGGATCCGGGCCAGTCCGGCCATGTCGATCTCGTTGTCGAAGTGGCCGATGTTGGCGACGATCGCCTTGTCCTTCATCTGCGCCATCTGCTCGGCGGTGATGACGTCGTAGCAGCCGGTGCAGGTGATGAAGATGTCGCCGTAGCCGACGACCTCGTCCAGCGTGGCGACCTGGAAGCCCTCCATCGCCGCCTGCAGCGCGCAGATCGGGTCGACCTCGGTGACGATGACCCGGGCGCCCTGGCCGCGCAGCGCCTCCGCGCATCCCTTGCCCACATCGCCGTATCCAGCGACCACGGCCACCTTGCCGCCGATCAGGACGTCCGTGGCGCGGTTGAGGCCGTCCAGCAGGCTGTGCCGGCAGCCGTAGGTGTTGTCGAACTTGGACTTGGTCACCGAGTCGTTGACGTTGATCGCTGGGAACAGCAGCTCGCCGGCCGCGGCCAGCTGGTAGAGCCGGTGCACCCCGGTCGTGGTCTCCTCCGTCACGCCCTTGATCCCGTCGGCGATCGTGGTCCACTTCTGGGGGTCGGTCGCCAGCGTGGCGCGGACCGTGTCGAGGATGACCTTCCACTCCTCGGGGTCCTCCTCCTCGGTGGCCGGGACGACGCCGGCGGCCTCCCACTGCCTGCCCTTGTGCACCAGCAGCGTCGCGTCACCGCCGTCGTCGAGGATCATGTTCGGTCCCTCGCCGCCGGGCCAGGTGAGGACCTGCTCGGTGCACCACCAGTACTCGGGCAGGGTCTCGCCCTTCCAGGCGTAGACCGGCACACCCTGCGGCGCGGCGGCAGTGCCGTCGCGGCCCACGACGACCGCCGCGGCCGCCTCGTCCTGGGTGGAGAAGATGTTGCAGCTGGCCCAGCGCACCTGGGCCCCCAGGGCGGTGAGCGTCTCGATCAGGACCGCCGTCTGGACCGTCATGTGCAGGGAGCCCGAGATGCGGGCGCCGGCAAGCGGCTGCTGCGCGGCATACTCCTCACGCAGTGACATCAGACCGGGCATCTCGTGCTCGGCCAGGCGGATCTGGTGCCGTCCCGCCTCGGCCAGGCCGAGGTCCCGGACCTTGAAGTCGTCGCCGGTCAGCGTGGGGCTGCCCGGTGTGCTGGTGGTGGCGGTCGCGGTGGCAGAGGTCATGCAGGCACTCCTTGCGAGATCATCGGACCCGGCGCCGCCCATCAGGGCTGCCGCGGGTCAACACCCACGCCGGCAGGAGGCGATCTTACCGCGCCAGCCGCACGCTTCCGTGACTCCGCTAGCTGCTCGGCACCTGCCAGGCCGCCGGGTGGGTGGCGCCCCGGTCGATGTCCGGCTCGAGGTACATCACCAGCCGCAGCTTCGGGACGGCCGCCCGTGCCCGAGACTCCGCGGCGTCGATCGTGGCGGCGATCTCGTGCCCGTAGTCCTTGCTGCCGACGGCGAGCTTGGCCGCCACCAGCAGCTCGTCCGGTCCCAGGTGCAGGGTGCGCAGGTGGATCACCCGGTCGACGTCCCGTTCCTCCAGAGCCGCCACGATCCGGCGTACCTGCTCGGGTCTGGCGCCCTCCCCGACCAGCAGGGACTTCATCTCGACGGCGAGGACGACGGCGACGGCGACCAGCAGGAGCCCGATGGCGATGGTGCCGACGCCGTCCCAGACGCCGTTGTGGGTGAGCAGGGTCAGGGCGACGCCGACCAGCGCGAGCACCAGGCCGATGAGGGCGGCGAAGTCCTCGAGCAGGACCACCGGGAGCTCCGGGGCCTTGGCTGTGCGGACGAACTGCACCAGGGTCCGCTGGCCCCGGGAGCGGTTGCTCTCGCGGATGGCGGTGCGGAACGAGAAGCCCTCCAGCGCGATCGCCACCACCAGCACCGCGATCGGCACCCACCACCACTGTCCCTCGATGGGCTCGGGGTGCTGGACCTTGTGCCACCCCTCGTACAGCGCGAAGAGGCCGCCGATGCTGAACAGCACGATCGAGACGATGAAGGCGTAGACGTAGCGCTCCCGGCCGTAGCCGAACGGGTGCTCCGGCGTCGCGGCCCGCCGGCTGCGCCTGCCGCCGAGCAGCAGCAGCAGCTGGTTGCCCGAGTCGGCCAGCGAGTGCACGCTCTCCGCGAGCATCGAGCTGGAGCCGGTCAGCAGGAACGCCAGGAACTTCGTGACGGCGATGCCGGCGTTGGCGGCGAGGGCCGCGACGATCGCCGTGGTTCCGCCTTCGGTCGACATGGCGCAGAGTGTATGCAGGTCCCGGCCCGCGGTGAGCCGGGTCAGTCGAGGTCGAGTGCCAGCAGCACGTTCTCGACCACCTCGGCGAGCGCGGGGTGGATCCAGTACTGGCCCCGGGCGACGTCCTGTGCCCGCTGCCCGAACGACATCGCCTGGATCAGCGGCTGGATCAGGTTGGAGGACTGCGGCCCGATCAGGTGCGCCCCCAGCAGCTCCCCGGTCGCCGGGTCGGCGAGCACCTTGGCGAAGCCGGTCGTGTCCTCCATCGCCCAGCCGTAGGCCGTCGCGCCGAAGTCGTACCGTGCCGTCACGAAGGCGCGGCCCTGCTGCCGGGCGGCCTGCTCGGTGAGACCGACGCTGGCGATCTGTGGCGAGGTGAAGACCGCCGCCGGCACGTACCGGTGGTCGAAGGCGCGCAGGTCCCCAGGATGGGCCAGGTTGTGCGCGACCACCCGGGCCTCGTGGTTGGCGACGTGCTTGAGCTGGTAGTCGGAGCTGACGTCGCCGAGCGACCACACCCCCTCCGCGGAGGTGCGACCGAACTCGTCCACGAGGACGCGCCCGTCCTCGCGCAGCTGCACCCCACCGGCACCGGCATCCAGGTCTGCGGTGTTGGGCGGCCGCCCCGTCGCGACCAGCAGCAGGTCGGCCTCAGCCGTGCTGCCGTCGGTCAGCTCCACGTAGCACTGCCCGGCTCCCGACCCGTCTCCCTTGAGGCCGCTCACCTCGACGCCCAGCCGCACGTCCCACCGACGCCTCGCCAGCTCGGTGAAGCGGTCGGCGATGTCTGCGTCGAGGTGGCCCAGCAGCCTCGGCCCACGGGCCACGACGCTCACCTGCACGCCGAGCGCGGAGAAGACGTGCGCGGCCTCAGCGGTGATGTAGCCGCCGCCCAGGATCAGCAGCCGCCCGGGCAGCCGGTCCACGTGCAGCAGGGTGTCGGAGGTGTGGAAGGGGACCCCGGACTCGCATACGACCGGCGGGGCAAGCGGTGAGGAGCCGGTGGCGATCACCACCTGGTCCGCGGTGATCGACTCACCCGTCGAGATGGCCAGCGTGCGGGGCCCGGTGAACCGCGCCCGCCCGAAGAACGCCGTCGTGTTCGGCCCGTTGACCCGCCAGGCCCGGCCGGCCTCGGAGATGGGGTCGATCCGGCCGAAGATCCGGTCGCGGATGTCGGGCCAGCGCACCCCGTCCAGCGTCGCGTCCACGCCGTACCGCCCCGCGCCGCGCACCGACGCGGCGACGTCCGCGGCGTAGACGTACATCTTGGTCGGGATGCACCCGACGTTGAGGCAGGTCCCGCCGAAGCGGCCGGACTCGATCACGGCCACCTGCAAGCCGTCGAAGTCCGGGGTGACCAGCGAGTTGCCGGACCCGCTGCCGATGATGGCGAGGTCGAAGTGGGTCGCGCCGCTGCTGATGCTCACCTGATCAGCGTGAACCATGCCCTGCTGCCCTGTCACGGCGGGGAGAGCAAAGCCCGTCGCGCCGCCGGCCCGTGCCGGGGCGGCTCCGAAGGCGTCTGGGCTCTGGCAGACTGACCCCCACAAGTAGCAGCATGCGTGCTCCGGGGTCGGTGCGAGTCCGAACCGGCGGTGACAATCCGCGACCCGTCCGCAGCCAGCGGCCGGTTGACCTGGTGGAACTCCAGGACCGACGGTGAAAGTCCGGATGGGAGGAGCACGCGGCGGCGCAGCCCCGTCTCGGGGTGGTGTCGCCGTGCACGCGACTGTGCTGTCGGCCGCCGCTCCAGGCGCGCCTGCACCGCGGATCCGCGTGCGTCCCCGGACCACGCCTGCCCGAACCGGCGGGAGCGTGGATGGCGACGGGCACCACCTCGGGGTGGACCACCGCGGACGGTATCGGGTTCCGGCGCGCCCTGGCGCTGGCCGGGAACGGCGTCGAGGGGCAGAACCCGCGCGTCGGATGCGTCCTGCTCGACGCCCGCGGCCACGCCGTCGCCGAAGGGTGGCACCGGGGTGCCGGGACGGCGCACGCAGAGGTGGCCGCTCTCTCCGCCGCCGCCGGGCGCGCCCGCGGCGGGACCGCCCTGGTCACCCTGGAGCCGTGCGCGCACACCGGACGTACCGGTCCCTGCACGCAGGCGCTGCTCGCCGCCGGTGTGGCGCGGGTGGTCTACGGCTGCGACGACCCGGACCCCGTGGCCGGAGGCGGCGCAGCGGCCCTCGTCGCTGCCGGGGTGAGGGCCGACCTGGTGCCGGAGCAGGAGCTGCGCGCCGCGTCCACCGAGCTGGTCCGGCCGTGGGCGGTCGCCCACCGCCACCGCCGGCCGCTGGTCACCTGGAAGTGGGCCGCGACCCTCGACGGGCGCACCGCCGCGGCCGACGGCAGCAGCCGTTGGGTCACCGGCGCCTCGGCCCGTCGCGACGTGCACCGCCTGCGGGCGGCGCACGACACCGTCCTGGTCGGCACCGGGACCCTGCTCGCCGACGACCCCGCGCTGACGGTGCGCGACGTGCCCGTACGGGAGCCGCCGCCGCGCCCCGCGGTGATGGGACTGCGCGCGGTGCCCGCGTCGGCCCGCGTCCTGCACGGTCCCGTGCCGGCCCTGCTGCTGCGCACCCGCGACCCGGCGCAGGCTCTGGCGCGGCTGTGGGAGGCCGGCGCCCGACGGGTCCTGCTCGAAGGGGGCGCCCACCTGGCCGCCGCCTTCGCCCGCGCCGGTCTGGTGGACGACCTGGTCGCCTACCTCGCGCCGCGCCTGCTCGGCTCCGGCCTCCCCGCCGTCACCGACCTGGGGATCGTCTCCCTGGCCGAGGCGGTCCAGCTGGACCTGTCCGACGTCGCCGTCCTCGGGGGCGACGTGCGGCTGACCTACCGGACCCGGCGGCCCCTCAGCACCACCGCGACGACTGACGCCAGCAGCCACGCCGCCCGACCAGAGATGGAGCAGTGATGTTCACCGGAATCATCGAAGAGCTCGGGCGGGTCCGGTCGCTGGACGCCGGCGCCGGGTCGGCACGCCTGACGGTCGAGGCGGACCGCGTCCTGGAGGGCGCGGCGCACGGCACGTCGATCGCCGTCAACGGGGTGTGCCTGACCGTCGCCGAGCACGGAGCGGGCTCGTTCACCGTCGACGTGATGCCCGAGACGCTGTCCCGCAGCAGCCTGGGCGCGGTGAGGCCGGGGTCCGCGGTCAACCTGGAGCGGGCGGTCAGGGTCGACGGGCGGCTCGACGGCCATGTCGTCCAGGGGCACGTCGACGGGGTGGGCACCGTCCGCTCCCGGGAACCGGGGCCCCGGTGGGATGTCCTCACCTTCGAGCTTCCCCGCGTGCTCGCCCGCTACGTCGTGGAGAAGGGGTCGATCGCCGTGGACGGGATCTCCCTGACGGTCACCGCGGTCGACGACGGGGAGGGCACCTTCTCGGTGTCGCTGATCCCCACCACCCTGGAGCTGACCACCCTCGGGACTGCGGCTCCGGGGGCTCCGGTCAACCTGGAGGTCGACGTCCTCGCCAAGTACGTCGAGCGGCTGCTCGCCGCCAGGGTGCCGGCGTGAGCGGCTCACGGGGCGAGGCCGGCGTGCCCGAGGCGGTGCGCGCCCTGGCCCTCGGGCGGCCGGTCCTGGTGATGGACCAGCAGACGCGCGAGAACGAGACCGACGTGGTGCTGGCTGCCGCGACGGCGTCGCCGGCGTGGGTGGCCTGGGCGGTGCGGCACACCTCGGGCCTGCTGTGCGCGCCGATGCCCGACGATATCGCCGACCGGCTGCAGCTGCCGCCGATGGTGGCCCGCAACCAGGATCCCCGCGGCACGGCATACACGGTCTCGGTGGACGCCCGGCTGGGCGTGGGCACCGGTATCAGCGCCGCCGACCGGGCGCGGACCGCCCGGGTGCTGGGCGACCCGTCCACCGGCCCGGACGACCTGGTCCGGCCCGGGCACGTGTTCCCGCTGCGTTCGCGACCCGGCGGGGTGCGGCAGCGGGCCGGGCACACCGAGGCCGCCGTCGACCTGTGCCGCCTGGCGGGGCTCCCGCCGGTGGGCCTGATCGCCGAGCTGGTCCACGACGACGGGACGATGATGCGCCGCGACGGCGCGCTCGCCCTCGGCGCCGACCACGGCCTCCCGGTGCTGACCATCGCCGCACTCGGAGCACACCTCGACGCCCTCGACGCCATCGACGTCGCAGAGGGCACAGGGGACACAGCGGCCGGGCGCCCGCCGCTCGCCCGCGGGGTCGTGCGATGGCCGGCGCCGCCACGGGTGGTCCGCGGCGCCCGCACGGTCCTCCCGACCCGGCACGGTGAGCTGAGTGCCACCGGCTACCGGGACACGCTGACCGGAGAGGCGCATGTCGCGCTGAGCCGTCCCTCGCCAGCGGACACGGTGCCGCTGGTCCGGGTGCACTCGGAGTGCCTGACCGGGGACGCGCTCGGCTCGCTGCGCTGCGACTGCGGCCCGCAGCTGGACGACGCGGTTGCGGCCATCGCCCGGGAGGGCGGCGTGCTGGTCTACCTGCGCGGCCACGAAGGGCGGGGCATCGGGCTGCTGGCCAAGCTGGCGGCATACGCCCTCCAGGACGCCGGCGCCGACACCGTCCAGGCGAACCTCGAGCAGGGCCTTCCAGTCGACGCACGCGAGTACGGCGCCGCAGCCGCGATCCTCGGCGACCTGGGCGTGGGCGCGGTGCGGCTGCTGACCAACAACCCGGCCAAGGCCGACGGGCTGGGCAGCCACGGGATACGGGTCGAGCAGATGGTGCCGTTGCTCACCGCGACGGGACCGCACAACCAGCGATACCTGGCCGCCAAACGGGACCGGCTGGGCCACCGGCTGGCCGCGACATCAGCAGGTCGCCCGTGAGCGGCAAGGGCGCGCCGGTGATGCAGGCCGAAGGGCGAGGACTCCGGGTGGTGGTCGTGGCCGCGTCGTGGCACGAGCAGGTGATGGCCGGTCTGCTGGCCGGGGCCTTGCGGGGCCTGGACGACGCCCAGGTGGACCAGCGGTCCGTGATCCGGGTGCCGGGCAGCTTCGAGCTGCCGGTCGCGGCGGCCCGGGCGGCCGCCACCGGCGCCGACGCCGTCGTCGCCCTCGGTGTGGTGATCAGGGGCGGCACACCGCACTTCGACTACGTCTGCCAGGCCGCCACCACCGGGCTGACCGAGGTGAGCGTCCGCACCGGCGTCCCCGTCGGGTTCGGCGTCCTGACCTGCGACGACGAGGCACAGGCTTTGGACCGGGCCGGGCTGGCCGGCTCCCAGGAGGACAAGGGACGCGAGGCCGCGCTGGCCGCGGTCGCCACGGCCGTGGCGCTGCGCGAGCTGCGCTGAGCCGGCTCCCCGGCGGCATCGGGTCCGGCGCCTAGCAGCGCCTGGCGTAGTGGCGACTCCGGAGACGCAGCCGAGGGCGTTGAGGTCGCCCGGCTGCTCAGCGAGCCGCCGCCGGTACGGCATACGTGGTGGTCCGTTCGCGGACCGGGCGGCCGATGCCCTGCGCGATCGCGGTGAGCTCGGCGACGCTCTTGGCGGAGCCGTGCTCCGACCCGGCCATCCGGCTTATCGTCTCCTCCATCAGCGTGCCGCCGACGTCGTTCGCGCCGCCCCGCAGCATCGTCCGGGTCCCCTCGACGCCCAGCTTGACCCAGGACGTCTGCACGTTGCGGATCCGCCCGTGCAGCATCAGCCGCGCAACGGCGTGGACCGCGCGGTTGTCACGCAGGGTCGGGCCCGGCCGGGCCAGTCCGGCGAGGTAGACCGGGGCGTTGGTGTGCACGAACGGCAGCGGCACGAACTCGGTGAACCCGCCGCTCCGGTCCTGCAGTGCCGAGAGGGTGCGCAGGTGGGCCACCCAGTGGCGCGGGTGGTCGACGTGGCCGTACATCATCGTCGAGCTGCTCGGGATGCCCAGCTCGTGCGCGGCAGCAACCACCTCGACCCACTGGGCCGCCGGCAGCTTGCCCTTGGTCAGCACCCAGCGGACCTCGTCGTCGAGGATCTCGGCCGCCGTGCCGGGGATGGAGCCCAGTCCGGCCTCCTTGACCTCGTGGAGCCACTCGCGCACGGGGATGCCCGACTTGGCCGACGCGGTGGCGATCTCCATGGGCGAGAAGGCGTGGACGTGGATCCCCGGCGCCGCGGCGCTCACCGCGCGCACGATGTCGACGTATGCCGTGCGCCCCAGGGCCGGGTCGATCCCTCCCTGTAGGCAGACCTCGGTCGCCCCGAGCGCCTGGGCCTCGGCGGCGCGCTCGCCGACCTGTTCCAGGGACAGGGTGTAGGCGTCAGCGTCGGTCCGGCGCTGCGCGAAGGCGCAGAACCGGCAGCCGACGTAGCAGACGTTGGTGAAGTTGATGTTGCGGTTGACCACGTAGGTGACGTCGTCGCCGACGGCGTCACGGCGCACGTCGTCGGCCAGCGCGGTCACGGCGTCGAGGTCGGCACCGTCGGCGGTGATCAGTGCCAGGTAGTCCTGGTCGCGGAGGCCGGCCGGGTCGTCCTGCGCGCGGTGCAGCGCGGCGCGCACGTCGGCGTCCGGGCGCTGCGGTACGCCGCGGTCGATGCGGGCGGCGACCTGCTGCCAGTCCCCGTAGACCTCGTCGAAGTCGCTGCGCCGGTCGGCGGTGCGGCCCTGCTCGTCGACGTCGCGGTGCAGGTCGACGCGCCCCCGGCCGGCACCGGTGGCGACCATCCCCCCGTCCGGCTCCTGCCACGGCCTGCCCTCCGCGTGAGCGTCCTGCCGGGCAAGCCCGGTGCCCAGGTCGGCCAGGGCACGCACGTGCGGGTGCAGCCGCGGGTCGATCCACGCCTCGTCCCGCACCAGCGCGCCGAGGACGAAGCGTGGGTGGGCGGTCAGCCGCTCGCGCAGAGCCAGGCCCGACTCCCCCGTCCACCGGGCGAGGTCGCCGACCTCGGGCCACGGCCGCTCGGGGTTGACGTGGTCGGGCGTCACCGGCGAGACCCCGCCCCAGTCGTCGACCCCAGCGGCCAGCAGCCGCGGGATCTGCTCCGGATCGGACAGGTTGGGCGGGGCCTGGATCGTGACCGAGGCGCCGAGCAGCAGCCGGGCCACCGCGATGGTGGCGAGGTACTCCTCCTGTCCCAGGTCGGGAGCCGACCGCATCGCGGTGTCGTCCTTGGCCCGGAAGTTCTGCACGATGCACTCCTGCACCGAGCCGTACTCCCGCGCGACCCGGCGGATCGCCAGCAGAGAGTCGAGCCGCTCGGCCACAGTCTCCCCGATCCCCACCAGGATCCCGGTCGTGAACGGCACACCGACCCGGCCGGCGTCCTCCAGGACCCGCAGCCGGACCGCGGGGTCCTTGTCCGGGGAGCCGAAGTGCGCCTGCCCCGGCTCGGTGAACAGCCTCGTGGAGGTCGTCTCGATCATCATCCCCATCGACGGGGCGACCGGCTTGAGCCGCTGCAGGTCCGACCAGGTCATCACCCCCGGGTTGAGATGCGGCAGCAGGCCGGTCTCCTCCAGCACCCGGATCGCCATGGCGCGTACGTAGGCCAGGGTGTCGTCGTAGCCGTGCGTGTCCAGCCACTCGCGGGCCGCGGGCCAGCGGTCCTCCGGCCGGTCGCCGAGGGTGAACAGCGCTTCCTTACACCCCTGCGCCGCGCCCTGCCGGGCCACCTCGAGGACCTCGTCGGGAGACAGGTACGCCGCCGGCAGGCGATGCGGCACGGTCGCGAAGGTGCAGTAGTGGCACCGGTCCCGGCACAGCCGGGTCAACGGGACGAACACCTTGCGTGAGTACGTCACCGTCCCGGGGCGCCCGGCCCTGACCATGGCGGCGTCCCGGACCCGCGCGGAGGACGCGAACAGCGCCTCCAGGTCCGTTCCCCGGGCACCGAGCAGGACCAGCGCCTCGCCCCGGTCCAGCGCCTTGCCGTCCCGGGCCCGCGCGAGGGCCCGCCGCATCCCCGAGTCAGTCACCGCTGCAATGTACAAGCCGGCGGGCTGTGACGGCTCAGAGCGGCCAGGACTCCAACCGCCAGGCGGCGTCCCAGAACATCCACTCGTAGCGGGCGGCGGTGGCGAACGCGGTCCGCATCCGCTCCCGCACAGCCGGCCCCGCGTGCCCGGCGAGCCGGTCGACGACGGCCTTCGCCTGCTCGGTGGCCGCCGTGAAGGCGGGGTCCCCGTACGTGCCCACCCAGTCGCCGTACGGGTGCGCGGACAGCTCGCCCACCCGCTGTCTCAGCCGGGTCCCGACGTCCTGGTAGATCCAGAAGCAGGGCAGCACCCCCGCCGCCAGGACCGGGTACGCCCCCTGGACGGCGAGCCCGAGCAGGAACGAGGTGTATGCGGTGCACGTCGCCGACGGCTCGAACCGCGAGACGTCGGCAACGTGGGACTCGTGCAGGGAACGCTCGACGGTGATCGCACCGTGCGCCGAGCCGGCCCAGAACGCCACGTCGTCGGCGTCGTCGGCCTGTGCGGCGCACAGGGCGAGCACTCGGGCGTAGGCGACCAGGTAGTGGGCGTCCTGGGCCAGGTAGGCGACAAAGCGCTGCGGCTGCAGGCTCCCGTCCTCCAGGCCGGTCAGGAACGGGTGGGCGTCGATGGCCTCCCTGATGCCGGCGATCCCCTCCCACGCCTCATCGGTGAACCTCATCGGCTCCCCCAGACCTGGTAGAAGTGGTGGACCGGGCCGTGGCCCCCTCCCACGTCCAGCACGTCCGCCGCCGCGATGGCGCCGGTGAGCCACGCCTTGGCCTCGGTGACTGCCTCCAGCCACCCGCGCCGCTGCGGTCGCAGGGCGGTGACGGCCGACGACAGGGTGCACCCGGTGCCATGGGTGCTGGTCGTGCGCAGCCGGGGCACAGAGAGGACCTGCTCCTCGTCCCGGCTGGCGTAGACGTCCACCGCCGCCTCCTCCGGGCCGAGATGACCGCCCTTGAGCAGCACCCGGCGTGCTCCCGCCTCGACCAGCCGCCGGGCCTGGTCCTGCATCGCGGGGACGTCGGTGGCCACGCTGTCGCGCAGCAGGTCGGCGGCCTCGGCGAGGTTGGGGGTGACCAGCGAGACGAGCGGCAGCAGCCGCCGGACCGCCTCGACGGCGTCCTGGTCCAGGAGCCGGTCGCCGCTGGTGGCGACCATCACCGGATCCAGCACGACCGTCTCGTGCGGCTGCTCGCGCAGGAAGGCGGCCACGGCGTCGGCCAGGTCGCTGGTGGCGAGCATGCCGATCTTGATGGCGTCGACCCGCACGTCCGCGACCAGGGTGTGCAGCTGCTGGGTGACGAACGCCGGCGGGACCAGGTGCACCCCGGTGACGCCCTGGGTGCTCTGGGCGGTCAGGGCGGTGACCACGGTGGTGCCGTAGGCGCCCAGCGCCGAGAACGTCTTCAGGTCGGCCTGGATGCCCGCACCGCCGGAGGGGTCGCTGCCGGCGATCGCCAGAGCGACGGGGGGTCTGCTCATCGGGGGTCCCTTCCACTGTCCCAGGCGGACCGGAGTGCCCGGGTGGCCGCCGCCACGTCGACCTGGCCGCAGATCGCGCTGACCACCGCTATGCCGCATGCGCCGTGCGCCCTGACCAGCGGCGCCCTCTCGACGTCGATGCCGCCGATGGCCACGCAGGGCCACGGGCTCGCGGTGACGATGTCCTGCAGCGTCGCCAGCCCTGCCGGTGCGGCGGCGTCCGGTTTGGTCCGCTGCGCCCACACGGGCCCGACGCCGAGGTAGTCCAGGACGTCCGGGCCGTGGGCGCGAGCGGCGGCGACGTGTTCCCACGTCTGCACGGAAAGGCCGAGCAGCGCTGCCGGCCCGAGCAGGTCCCTGGCACTGCGGGGATCCAGGTCCCCCTGGCCGATGTGGGCTCCGTCGGCGCCGACGGACTCGACCAGGTCGACGCGGTCGTTGACCAGCAACGGCACACCGGTGCCCCGCAGCGCAGCCACGAGCCCCCGCCCGAGCGCCACCAGCTCGTCGTCGTCGGCGTCGGGGTCACGCAGCTGCACCGCGGTCACCCCGGCGCCGACTGCGGCCACCACGGTCGCGGTCACCCCCGCCGCGGCGCACAGCTGCGTGTCGGTGACCAGGTAGAGCGACAGGTCCAGGGTCCGGTGCGCCATGGTCAGCGGAGCGAGACCCTCACAGCCAGCTCTGACGGGGTCAGCGACGCCAGCTGGTCCAGCAGCGCCACTGCGAAGGAGCCGGGGCCGCCGGACCGCTCCGCGGCCTTCTCGGCACTGACCGTCAGCGTCGCGGTCGCGGCGGTGGCCGCGACGAGTGGGTCGTCGACCACTGCGGCGAAGGCCGCCATCATCGCCCCCAGCGCGCACCCGACACCCGTGACCTGGGTGAGCAGGCGGTGACCGTTGGCGACCCGCACCACCCGGTCACCGTCGGTGAGGTGGTCGACGGGGCCGCTGACAGCGACCACGCTGCCGTGCAGGCGGGCCAGCTGCACCGCCGCGTCCAGCGCCGCCTCGGGGGTGTCGACCGAGTCGACGCCCTTGCCGCCCGCCCCCCCGGTCAAGGCCATGACCTCCGAGGCGTTGCCCCGGACCACGGTGGGCGCCCCGTCGGCCAGCAGCGTGCGTGCGATGTCGGTGCGCCATCCCAACCCGCCCGCGGCCACCGGGTCCAGCACCCACGGCGTCCCGGCCGCCCCGGCCGCGGCGACCGCCCGCTCCATGGCGGAGACCGTGTCCGTGTAGGGGGTCCCCAGGTTCACCAGGACCCCTCCCGCGACTGCCGCGAACTCAGCGGCCTCGTTGGGGTTGTCGACCATCGCGGGCGCAGCCCCGACCGCGAGCAGCACGTTCGCCGTCCACTGGGCCACCACGATGTTGGTCAGACACTGCACCAAGGGGAGCCGCTCGCGCAGCGCCTGCAGAGCCTCGGAGCAGTCCTCGGGACCGACAGCGCCGGCAGCAGCCATCAGGTTGACGTCCCTTCGCTAGTGCGAACTAGATCAGGTTCGACGGGTGTCCTCTCAGCCGCTGCCCGACCGGGCGGCGGCACCCCGCGTCGGCGACGACTATAGCCGGGCCGTCGCGGCGCCCCGCCGGCGACCTAGCGGCGTCGGTCGTTGAGGTCGGCCACGTGCGGGGAGACCGCTGGGTCGAGGCCGAGCCCGATCGCGAGGTAGGTCGCGGCGAAGTCGGTGAGGGCGATCTGCCCCGCGAGCCGGGTGAGCGGGTGCCCCGGCTCGGTGACGGCCTCCGCCACCCGTACCCCCGCGTCGTGCGCCGTGCGCAGCACCGCCTCGGCCAGGGAGTGGCTCTCCGCCGCCTCAGGTGTCATCGGGTCCGGCGGGACGTCGCGCAGCATGAGCAGGCCCAGGCGCGGCTGCGCCGGCCCGTCCAGGAAGGGGTCGGCGAAGATGTCGTGACCCGTGGCGGCTGCGCCGACGTTGCTCAGGGCCGCGCCGGTCCCGCCGCCTGCGGTGAACGGGCCGTCGAAGCAGGCCACGATCTGCGACGCCGCGTCCGGCAGCTCGCCCCACGAGGCGGGCATCCGCGCGGTCCTGGCGAGCATGCACGCCGCGCGGTTGGCGGCCACGCCGTTGAGCGGCCCGTCGCCCAGCACGACCGGCACGCTCTCGCCGAGCTGGACCGCGAGGACCTTGGCCGGGTTGACGAACGACTCCGACGAGGGCCGGCACGCCTCGGCCTGGCTGTCGAGCCGGTCCGCGGTCGCCATCAGCACCGACGCGGGCGCCTGGAACAGCTCCAGGGCGTCGGCGGCGAGGACGACGGGCGTGAGCAGCGACCACAGGGCGGTCCGCGACGACGTGCGCCCGTGGCCGACGTCGATGTGGACTCCCCTGGCCCGCCGGCACACATCCGCCAGCGGGGAGTCGGGGGCTCCGACGGTCAGCAGCGCGGCACCGCGGCGGGCCGCCTCGGCAGCCACGGCCAGCGGTCCGCGCGCCCTGCCCGAGAGCGAGACCGCGACCACCAGGTCCAGCGAGCCGACCCATCCCGGCAGCGGCACGTCGCGCCGGACCGACACCGGCACCGGCGACCCCGGCTCGGCCAGCAGCTCGAGCACGTCCGCGACGACGGCGGAGCCGCCCAGGGAGGCGACCAGGACCGACCGTGGCCGCTCGCCGCGCGCGACCCGCTCGATCCCCGCCTCCTGCGAGAGGGTGACCGCCTCCCGGACCTGCGCTCCGGCGGTGGCCAGCGCGCGCAGGCTCTCGCGCGAGTCGCGGCGGCCGATCTCCTCGGGGCTGTCGATCAGCGACTCGTCCATCAGCGGCGGCATCTGCGCGCTCAGCCGCGGGTCGGGCGAGCTTCGTCGACGAGCAACACCGGGATGCCGTCGTCCACCCGGTAGGCGAGCCGGCAGGTTTCGTTGACGCACTGCAGCTCCGGTCCGCCGGTGGGACCGGTGCCGTCGCCCAGCTCCGAGCGGCACGCCGGGCAGCGCAGGATCTCCCGGAGCCAGGGAGGCAGGCTCTCCCCGACGGGGCCGGTCGGCGCGGTCGGCCCGGTCGCGGACGGTGGCTGTGACGTCATACCTGCGGCACTCCGTGCGCGTCCCGCACCACGGCGAGCACGGCGTCCCGGACCTTCTCCATCGTCACGGTGTCCTCCGCCTCGACGTTGAGCCGCAGCAGCGGCTCGGTGTTGCTCGGCCGCACGTTGGCCCACCAGAACGGCTCGCCGTGGCTGCCGTCGCCCGGCCGGTCGTGGGTGACGGTCAGCCCGTCGAGGTCGTCGAGCTGGACGTCCTGGCCGCCCGCCCAGGCGCGGACCTCGGCGGTCGAGGCCCGCACGTCGGCGACGGTGGAGTTGATCTCGCCGGAGGCGACGTAGCGCGCGTAGGAGGAGACCAGCTCGGACAGCGGCCCCGCCTGCTCGCCGAGAGCGGCCAGGACGTGCAGGCCGGCGAGCATGCCGGTGTCGGCGAACCAGAAGTCGCGGAAGTAGTAGTGGGCCGAGTGCTCGCAGCCGAAGACCGCGTCGTGCTCGGCCATCAGCGCCTTGACGAAGGAGTGGCCGACCCGGGACCGGACGGGGACCCCGCCGGCTTCGCGGATGACCTCGGGCACCGCCGCGGAGACGATGGCGTTGTGCACGACCGTCGGCGTGGTCCCTGCATGGTCGGGATCGGCGAGGTCCTTGGCGATCTCACGGCTGGCCACCAGGCCGCTGATCGAGCTGGGGCTGACCGGCTCGCCTCGCTCGTCCACCACGAAGCACCGGTCGGCGTCGCCGTCGAAGGCGAGGCCGATGTCGGCCTGGTGCTCGACCACGGCGTCCTGGAGGTCCACCAGGTTGGCGGGATCCAGTGGGTTGGCCTCGTGGTTGGGGAAGCTGCCGTCGAGCTCGAAGTACAGCGGCACCACCTCCAGCGGGAGGGCCGGCAGCCCGGCGCCGGTGCCCAGCACGGCGGGGACCGTGTGCCCCGCCATGCCGTTGCCGGCGTCGACGACCACCTTGAGCGGGCGCGAGCCGGAGACATCCACCCTCGCCCGAAGGTACTCGGCGTAGTCGCCGAGCAGGTCGCGCTCGGTGATCGAGCCGTGGGGCCTGCTCGCCGGCTCCGGCTCGGCTGCCGTCGTCGCCGGGTCAGCCGCCGGGCCTGTGGCTGGGCCGGTCGTCGTGGCGTCCAGCGCGCGCTGGGCCGCATCCCGGACGTCGGGGAGGCCGGTCTCGGAGCCGACCGGGCGAGCGCCGGAGCGGCACAGCTTGATGCCGTTGTACTCCGCGGGGTTGTGGCTGGCGGTGAACATCGCCCCTGGGCAGTCCAGCCACCCGCTGGCGAAGTACATCCCGTCAGTGGAGCAGAGCCCGATCAGCAGGACGTCGACACCGCGGGAGGCGGCGCCCTGGGCGAACGCGCGGGACAGGCTCGGGGACGAGGGGCGCATGTCGTGACCGACCACCACCGACCGGGCGCCGTCCGGCAGGGCGACCACGTCGGCGAAGGCGGCGCCCAGGGCGGTGCAGACCTGGGCGGTGAGCTGCTCGGGGACCAGCCCGCGGATGTCGTTGACCTTGACGAAGTCGGACAGCCTCGGCGCGCTCACGCTCCAAGCCTAGTGGTCGCGCAACACCCTCAGATGGCCTCGACGGCCCGTCTCCACGGCGCCTGGGCGCTCGGCGCCGTCCCCGGTCGGACGTCCTGGCGCCGGCGGTGGTGAGGATGCGAAGGACGGCGCGCTGGACGCAGCCGGGGACGCCACCCGGGCGGGGCGATGGAGCCGGCCGCCCTTGCTGACCGCGTCGGCAACCGCCAGCAGGTCGTCCTCGCCGCTGATGGTGCCGACCCGGTCAGCACCGACGTCGCCGAGGCCGTCGAACAGCCGGACGGTCGCCCAGCCCCGGGGCGCCATCAACCGCTCGGCGTGGGTGGCGCAGAGGTCGTAGGTGTGCGGCTCGGCATACGTCGCCAGCGGGCCGAGCACGGCGGTCTGGTCGGCGTAGACGTAGGTGAGCGTGGCCACCGCGGCGCCGGCGCAGGCCGAGCGGGAGCAGCGCCGCTCCAGACCGGTCCCCTCCACAGCCAGGACTGTATGCCGCCGGACCGGCCGGATCGGAGAGGACAGGCCCGGCGCGCCGTAGCATCGGCTCGGTGAGCGATCGATGACCGGACCCGCCCCCTCACCGGCGTCGGGACCGAACCGGGCACCGCGAGGCCGCACCGGCAGCAGGCGGGACCGGCGCGGTCGCGGGGTCCGCGGCCCGCTGGCGTGGCCGCCGGTGCCGGCGATGCAGTCGCGTGCCGACCTGTTCGACGAGCTCGTCCTGGACGCCGCTGCACGGCTGGAGGGACGCGCGGGCAAGGCGTTCGCCGACATCGAGTTCGCGGTTGAGGACGTCCCGCCCAGCGACCCCGCCTCGTGGGAGTCGGCGGACATCGCGCTGGGGCGCCTGTTCCCCGCCGAGGCCTCGATGCCGCCGCGGATCGTGGTCTACCGCCGCCCGGTCGAGACCCGGACGCAGGACCGGCGGGAGCTCGCTGCGCTGGTCAACGACGTGGTCGTCGAGCAGGTGGCTGCGCTGCTGGGAGTCGACCCGCACGAGCTCGACCCGGGCTACGAGCCGGACGAGGACTGACGCCGGCAGCAGGCCGCCAACCCTGCGTCAGTGCGACCGTTTGGGCAAGGACCTGGAGCGGGCAGCGACGCCGGGCCGCGGGCTCACGCGTCGTCGCGCCCGGCGGCCAGGTGGGCATGGATGGCTGACCGAAGGTGGTCGTGCTGCGCGCCCAAAGCGGTGTCCGCGTCCTGCCATCTGCCGGCCGGATAGAGCCAGACCGGTCGCTGGACGAGATGGACGGGCTCCCAGTCGTAGCGGCCAGACGTGCGCGTGAAGGTACGGGTCGGTGTTGCCGAGGATCTCCACGTTGACCCGACGAAACCCCGCGTCGACTGCCGCGCAGGCCCGCTCGACCGCTTGAGCCAGGAGAGCCATGCTGTCGAGGAACGCTCGCCGCTGCGAGCGGCTCAGGTCCGACAACCGTCCCGCCAAGGGGTCGTCGGTGAGCAGGACGCAGTAGCCGGGAAGCCACTGGACGTCCCCCATCACCGCGAAGCCGCCCGGCAGCCGCGCCAGGACCGTCGGGTTCTCCCCTCGGTGCGCCGACCCGATGCGATCCCGCCTCCAGTCGCCCACCTGCCGAGGCTACCCACGCCGCGCGTCAGCTCCGCCGCAACACGACCGCCGGGCTACCGGGGCGGCTCGACCGACCGCGGCTCCAGCCCGAGCCCGCGCACGTACGCCGCGATCTCGCCGAGGGAGGCCACCCACGATGCCGGGTCGGCGACGACGTCCCCCATCAGGGCATCGAGCTCCCTGGCCCGCGAGGGCCGGCCGATCAGAAACGGGTGGTTGGTGAGCACCCAACACCCGCCCTCCGCGACCAATGCCTCGTACTCGGTCTGCCACAGTGCCCGCGCCTTGGCCGGTGTCTCGATCAGCCCGCTCCCCGACACCTCCGGCAGGAAGCAGAACTGCTCCCAGTCGTCCAGCGCCCACTGGATGGGGATCTCCACGACAGACTCCGCGGCGCCGGGGCGCACAGCGAGCTCGTATGGCACGTCGGAGTCCATCAGCGTCGAGTCGTACAAGAAGCCACGCTCGGCGAGCAGCGACGGGGTGTGCCACGACAGGTCCCACATCGGTGCTCGGTAGCCCGCTGGACGGACGCCGGCCACCTCCTCCAGGGCGGCGACACCGCGGTCAAGCGCGGTCGCCTCCTCCTCCAGGGACAGGCCGGACGGCTGCTCGTGCAGGTATCCGTGGTGGCCCACCTCGTGACCGGCCGCGACGATGTCGCGGACGACCGCTGGGTAGCGGTGGGCGGTGTATCCGGGCACGAAGAAGGTGGAGCGCACCCCGTGCCGGTCCAGCATCCGCAGCAGCCGCGGGACGCCGACCAGCGGACCGTAGGCCTGGTGGCTGATGATGCCCATCCGCCGGGCGTTGTGCGGCGCATTCCACAGGACGGCCGACTCGGCGTCCACGTCGAACGTGAATGCCGCGGCGCCGGCACGGCCTTCGGGCCAGCCGAGCGCGCCAGCGGCAGAGCTCATCGCCGAACCCCCATTGCCATGACGGTGACCAGCTCGTAGGCGATGTTGGCCGCCGCGACCGCGGTGATCTCGGCATGGTCGTAAGCAGGCGAGACCTCGACGACGTCGGCGCCGACGACCTGGAGCGCGCTCATGCCGCGAAGGACCGCCAGCAGCTCACGGCTGGTCATCCCGCCCGCCTCCGGAGTGCCGGTCGCCGGTGCGAAGGCTGGGTCGAGGACGTCGATGTCGATAGAGACGTAGACCGGACCGTCCCCCACCCTGTCCAGCACCCGCTCGATCACGCCGGCCGTCCCGATCCGCTCCAGGTCGCGGCAGTGCACGACGGTGAAGCCGAGCTCCTCGTCGTCGAGCAGGTCTCTGCGGTCGTAGAGCGAGCCACGGATGCCGACATGAGCGCAGCGGCCCTTGACGATGAGCCTTTCCTCCGAGGCCCGCCGGAACGGCGTCCCATGGGTGCACGGTGCGCCGAAGTAGGTGTCCCACGTGTCGAGGTGGGCGTCGAAGTGCACCAGAGCGACCGGCCCGTGCACGGCACGCACGGCACGCAGAGCCGGCAGGGCGACGGTGTGGTCACCGCCCAGCGCCACGAACGGCCTACCGTCGCCGATGAGGGAGCCAATGCCTGCCTCAATCTGGTCCAGGGCTTCGGGGATGTCGAAGGGGTTGGCGGCGATGTCCCCCGCGTCGACGACCCGGGCCAAGTCGAACGGCAGCGCGTCGAGAGCCGGGTTGTACGGCCGCAGCAGCCGCGACCCCTGGCGGATCGCCGACGGTCCGAAGCGGGCACCCGGCCGGTAGGTGACGCCGCTGTCGAAGGGCAGCCCGACGACCGCGACGTCATACCCCTCGACGTCCTCGATCCGCGGCAGCCGGGCGAAGGTGGTCAGCCCCGCGTACCGCGGAACCTGCTGGCCGTCGACCTGACCGACGGTCCCGTTCATGCTGCGCATGTGCTGCTGTACCACGATGGCTTCTTCCTCGGGGATAGGGAAAGACGGGCGCCGGTCAGGCGCGGGCGCGGGTCGAGCCGCCGTTGGCCTGGACGACCTGACCCACCATGGCGGACAGCCCCGGGTCCGCTAGCAGGGAGACGACGGCGGCGATCTCCTCGGGGCGGCCGATCCGGCCCAGCGGGATCTGCTCGGCGTACACCGTGTGCATCGCCGCCAGGGAGAGTCCGGCCTCCTCGGCGTCGACCTGCAGCTGTGGGGTGTCGGTGACGCCGGGCGCCACGGCGTTGACGATGATCCCCTCCGGGGCGAGCTCGCGCCCGAGGGTCTTCACCAGCGCGATCAGACCAGCCTTGGAGGCGGCGTAGGCGGTCGCGCCAGGCCACCCGGTGACGCCCCACTCACTGGAGATGACGACCACCCGGCCGCCACCACGGCGGCGCATGCCGGGCAGGACCGCCTGGATCAGCCAGAAGGTGCCCCCCAGGTTGGTGTCCACGACCGCCCACCAGTCCTCCAGGTCGTACGAGACTAGTGGCGCCATCGTCATGTACGCGTGGTTGGCCACCAGCACGGTGACGTCGCCCAGCCCCGCCGCGACCCGGTCGACGACGTGTTGCACCTGCTCGCGGTCGCTGACGTCCCCTGGCGCGGCCAGGCCACCTATCTCCTCCGCCAACGAGGTCAGCGCGTCCGACGGCCGGCGGTCGTTGACGGCCACCCGCGCGCCGTCCGCCGCCAGGCGCCGGGCGATGGCTGCTCCGATACCTTGGGCGGCGCCGGTGACCAGTGCCAGCGTGCCGGCCAGCGGGCGGCCCCTCTCGAGCTGGCTCACCTCAGATCACCGCTCCCGCGTTGGGGTTCAGGACCTCGCCGACACAGAAGGTGCCCTCGTCAACCAGGAAGGCGACGCACCGGGCCACCTCCTCGGGCCGGACCAGGCGTCGCAGCGGCAGCGTCGCCAGGTAGTCCGGCGCCCGCCAAGGCGAGTCCTCCGCAAGCATCGGCGTGTTGGTCGGGCCCGGCGCGACCAGGTTGACCCGCACCCCGGAGGCAGCAACCTCGGCGGCCAGGCTTCGCGCCATACCGATGACGGCGCCCTTGGCGGCTGCGTAGTGCGCGTCCTCGGCGCCCCCACCGACCGCCAGCTCGCTGGACACGGCCACCACTGAGCCGTCGCCCCGCTCGAGCATCCCAGGCAGCACCGCCCGGCTCAGGTGCAGCAGCCCACCGAGGTGGACCCGGAGCATCAGCCGCCACCGCTCCGGCGCGATCTCGCTGACCGGAGCCATCTCGTAGTGACCCGCCACGGACACGGCAGCGGCGACCGGACCCAGGACACTCTCGGCCTCCCGGACGGCGGCCGCGACCGACGCCGCGTCGGTGACGTCGACGAGGGCAGCGAGAGCACAGTCGTGCACCGGCGCACGGTCGAGCCCCGCGACCCGCCAACCCCGCCCGGTCAGCTCTCGCGCAACGGCCCGGCCGATGCCGCTGGCGGCGCCGGTGACGACGGCCGTCCGCGGACCCTCGGTCACCTGCCGTACACCGCCGCGCCACCGCCGGCACCGGCGGCATCGCCGGCCTCGTCGGCCGCCTCCTCCTCCTCGACCACCGAGGCGGGGACGATGCCTTGCCGCACGGACGCGTAGATGGCGCCGCCGACCACGGCGAGCACCGCAATCGTGATGAAGACCGACCAGTTCAGGTAGCCCTGCGGGTAGACCTGGCGGGGCCAGGCGATGTTGAGGAACTGGAAGACCACCCAGACCGTCGCGACGCCCGTAACGGGCACCGTGGCCCCCCCGAGCGAGAACACGCCCGCCCGCCACGAGCCACGCAGCTGTACTACCAGTGCCCCGATCAACGGGAAGAGGAAGCCGAAGAAGAACCCTCCCGCCGAGAAGTTGACCATCAGGGTGTAGACATCGGAGGCAAGGTTGCTCAGCAGGAACAGTGCCGCACCGATCACGGTCGTCACCGCCAGCGCCACGACGGGAACCCGCTGGCCGCGGCTCAACCGGGCCAGCGCGCGTGACGCGGGAAAGGCGCGGTCGCGTGCGTAGGACCAGATGACACGGGAGGCGGACGTCTGCAGGGCGAGGAAGCTGGCGGTGAACCCGACGACGAACAGCAGTTCGACCGGCTTGGCGATGCCCGAGCCCAGCTGCGAGCGCAGGGTCGACGTCACCGGGTCGGTCTCCTTGCCACTGGCGACGGCTGGCAGGTCGGGGATGGCCAGGATGATCGAGAGGCTGGCGTACATGACCACCAGCGCGATGAAGGTCAGCGAGAAGACGACCGCCTTCGGCAGGTTGCGGCGCGGCTCGTGCACCTCCTCCGCGATGGCGCCGGCGCTCTCGAAGCCGACGAAGGAGAAGCCCACGAAGGCGATCGCCACGAGGAACGGCCCGGATAGCGAGAGGTAGCCGCCGGGGCCGCCGGGGCCGCTGCCGGTCGTGAGGACCGAGAGCGGGTTGTTGCGGTGGAACAGCAGCAGCCACGTCCCCAGGCCGACGGAGCCCACCACCTCGGCGATGATGCTGCCAGTCATGAACGCCTTGAGGGCAGTCCGGCCGATCAGGTTCAAGGCAGTTCCGCCGAGAAGGATCACGAAGGCGATCAGCGCCTTCTGCGTCGCCGTGGCGCCCTGGAACCCCACGACGTCGGCGATGAAGCCGGCAGCGCCCAGCGCGACAGTCGCCATGGCGATGACCAGCGTCCACATGTAGGCCCACCCGGCGAACCACCCGTAGCCGGTGCCGAGCAGCCGTCGCGACCACTGGTAGATCGACCCCTCGAGCGGCCAGCGCGAGACCAGCATGGCGAACACCAGCGCCACGAGCAGCTGCCCGGCGAAGACAATCGGGAACGCCCACCAGAACGATGGCCCGGCGGTGCTGATCGCCAGGGCGAAGATGCCATAGAGCGCCACGATGGGTGAGATGAACGCGAACGCGAAGGTGAACGAGGACCAGAGGGAGAACTCGCGCTTCAGCGTGTGCTCGGCGGGAGCCGGCGACGCGGAACGTGTCACGAGGGCCTCCTTGATGGTTCGGCTCCTGACGGGTCGGCCGATGGTGACAGGTGGAAGGATGCGTCCGGCAAACGACACCGCCGTTTCTCGGACGAACCCACGGTCCCGAGCGGCCAGCCGCTGTAGAAACCTCCAACCCGCAGGGACGGTACTGGCTACTGTTCGAGCCATGCCCACGAGCGAGGCCGGATCCGGTCTCAACGCGCCCAGCCGGCTGACGACGGTTCGCGACCTGCTCGCGGTCACCGGCCTGCGGCTGCGACTGCGAAGCGGTGAGGACGAGGCCCTCGACCACCCGGTGCGTTGGGTGCACTCGACCGAGCTCCCCGACCCGGGCAGGTATCTGCGGGGTGGCGAGCTGGTCTGTACCGTCGGCGTCTCGCTGAGCGATGAGCAACGCTGCCGGGACTACGTCCGGGCCGTGTCGGCAGCGGGCGGCGCCGCCATCTGCTTCGGGGTCGGGGACGTTCACGCCGAGGTGCCGCAGGCGCTGCTGGCCTCCTGCGCCGACCTGGGCATACCGTTGCTCGAGCTGCCTGCGGGTGCTCCGTTCCTGGCACTGAGCGAGCATCTGGCCGACCGTTGGGTGTGGGCCGAGACGGCAGTGGCCGAGCGCGTGGAGGAGCTGCTCACCCGCCTGCTCGACGCACTGGCGAAGGGCTGCCCGGCGGAGCAGCTCGTCGCCATCACCGCCACGGCGACGAACGGGCAGCTGCAGGTCCTCGATGGCCCGCCGACGTCGCTGCGCTGGACCGGACAGGGCACGCCACCCACCGCGGCCGTGCGGACGCAGGTGGGCCTGCTCATCGACGTGGCCCGCCGTCAGGACGCCGCCGTCGAGATGCAGCGTCGCCGCCACGTTGGGTATCTGCTGCAGCTGGTAGGCGACGGGCTCGCTGAGCCTTGCGCGCTGGATCCGCTACTGGCCCCCCTCGGTCTGTCGCAGGGCCAGCTGACCGTGTCGGCGTGGCCGCTCGGCGCCGGGGACCGGCTGTCGCGTGACCTGCCTGGAGCTCTCGTCGGGGATGCTGGAGGGCTGGTCCTCACCGTGAGCGCATCGGCTGCCGACCCTGCTGGCCACGGATCGGTGCGGCTGGCGGCTGCGCGGAACGGGCTTGCCTGCGGTCTCGCGGCGCCCGGGCCGGCCCACGAACTGCCTCGCGCAGTCGCGGAGGCACGGGCCGCGTACCGTTTCGCCGAGCGCAGCGGTGGCGTCGTGGGGCGGGAGGGCATGACCACCCTCCAGGCGCTGCTGGAGCAGCAGCCGGTCGCGGTACTCACCCCGTTCGTCGACCAGTTGATCAGGCCCCTCGTGGAGTCGGACTGGCGTCACGGCACCGCCCAGCTCCAGACGCTGCGGGTGTTCCTTCACAACGAGGGATCGCTCCAGCAGACTGCGAAGGAGCAGTTCGTGCACGTGAACACCGTCCGGCACCGGCTGGCGGGCGTGCACCGACTCACCGGAAGGGACCCGCTGCGTTTCGCCGACAGGGCGGCGTTCGCCGTTGCTCTGTGGGCGCTCGACCGAAAGAGCCCGCCCTCGCAGTAGCTGGTGTCACCGGGCACGGCCTACCCCGCGTTGGCCCCCGCCCGGGCACAGGCGATCCGCCGTGATCTACTCGGAGCGGTAGGAGCACAGCGGCTCTGCCCGGACGAGGCGCGTCGTACCCGGCCGAAAAGCGCGAGCGGGAGCGAGTCGTGGGTGGTGCCGTCCAGCTGGCCGGGTCCTTGCTGATCCTCGTGCCGTTCGTCCTCTCGCAGGCGGGGCGCCTCTCCTCCACCTCCGCCGGTTACCTCGCCTCGAACCTCGTCGGCTCCGCCGTGCTCGCAGTGGACGCGGCGTATGAGCGCCAGTGGGGGTTCCTGCTGCTGGAGGGCGTCTGGGCGGTCGTCTCGTTGCTTTCGCTGCTACGACCGCACGCCGGATCCCCACCGGGCGCTGCAGGGTAGTTGCGGCTGCTCGGCCGAGCCGGCCCAACTGGTTGGGCTCAGCCCCCGACCTCGCGGAACGCCACGCTGGGCGTGGTGAGGGAGAGGTCGGCGAGCGGCGAGACGGTGACCAGCCGACCGTGCGGGTCTGCGGTGGAGGTGACCACAGCGGCTCGGACCCGGCCGCTGCGCGGGGTGACCCACACCGACGCCGACCTGGCCAGGGGACGCAGCACGACGCTGTCGGGGGGGACCCGCACCGACCCGGTGTGGGTCGTGCCGTCGGGCCGCACCGTGCTCACCGTGACCCGCGCCGGCTCACCTACCGCGGCCAGGGACAGAGCTGTCGTCAGCGGCGCGGCGACCTGGGGGCCCAGTGCCGTCCCGGCGAGCTGGCTGACGGGTTCGCCGGCTGCGGACCAGGCCAGGTCGGAGTGGCGGCTGTGGCGCGAGGCGGACTCGACCAGCGCACCGGCCACGACCGGCACCGTGGAGCGGACCTGCACGGCATAGGAGCCGGCAGGCAGTCCGGACAGGTCAAGGTCACGTGTCGAGCCGCCGGCGAGGCGGAGCTGGCCGCCGGAAGGAACGGCTCGGGGGCCGGAGGGGGTGAGCACCCGCACCTGCACCGATGCCGCGTCGACCCCCGGAACGGCGATCCGGACCGCGGCGGGGCCGTCGACGCTGACCCCGGTCATCACCTGCTCCCGCGCCGGCGGGGCGGTGGCGCCGGTGGCATCGGCCCCGCGTGGCACGAGACCATCGAGCCAGCTGTCGGTGAGCACGGCGTAGACGGCGGCGCCGAAGGAGCGCACGTGAACCACCGGCGCCCGTTCGGATCCGGCGATGGCGTCCAGGGCCACGACGCGCCGGGAGCGTGGTGCCACGACGACGCCCACCCCGTTGGCCGAGGACACCGGACCCTTGGCACCCAGCACGGCCAGGTCCACCGAGGCCGCCACGGCACCCGGGTTGACCAGTAGCACCCGCTCCCGGCGGCCGGCCTGCGCCCCTCCGCCGACCAGCCACGAGGACATCGATGCCGACCCGCACGTCGTGCCGAGCAGCGCCCGAGCCTTGCCGCCCAGCCGGACGCGCTCGGCGGCCACCGTTGCGCCGGCCAGCGCCCCAGTGGCCGTGACGTCGGTGGCGGCACCGGCCCGGCCGGACCACACGCCGCCCCGCCGCTCGAGGCGGGTGTGCGTGGACGCCGCCTGCAGGGGTCCGGCAGCCACCTGCCCCACGCCGCCTGGCGGACGGCCCGGCAGAGCGGCTGCGGGTGCCGTCGCCACCAGCACGGTGCTCGGCGCGCCGGAGGCGCCGAGCCCGGCGCAGCTCAGCTGGGCCGCCGTCACCGGTACCGGCCCGGCCCGGCCCGGCCCGGCGGCCGCCGCCGCGCGCTGCGCCGCGCCAGTCGGTGAGGTGCTGACCGCGACGGAGACCGAGGGCACCTGCGGCGACCACAGCACGAGTCCAGCCCCCGCGGCGGCGGTGACCAGCGACCTTAGCGCGCCGGACCCTCTCACCAGGGCCGCCTCGAGCGGCGGTTGCCGAAGGGCAGCGCAAGGAAGACGGTCAGCCCCAGCAGGCCCAGCTGCAGCCGGTCCCACTCGGGATGGCCGGGCCGGACCCGCACGACCAGAGCGCCGGGGCCGGCCGGCAGCACGTATGTCGGCTGCGCGGTGCCGGGCACGGCCCGCAGGGCAGCTCCGGCGAACCGCACCTGCGCGAACCGCACCCACGAGGGCGGCTCGGCCACGACCAGCCGCCGCCCCGCCACTCCGTCAGGGAGCCTCGCTGTCGTCGCCGCGTGCGACCCGCTCACCGGGACCGTGGAGAGCAGCGACAGTCGGTCGCCGCCCGACCCGGGCCCACTCAGCAGCCGGGCCCTCGCCGAGGGGACGGGAACATCAGAAGAGGCACCGCTGCGCGGCAGCACCCGCCAGAGGGTGCCCTCGCGTCCGGTGCCGAGGCGGACCAGGCCGGCGGTGGCGTCCAGGGCTGCGGCGACCGAGCCGGTCGCGTCGCGCAGGGAGACGAACCCGATGCCGAGGTCAGCGAGCCGACCCGCCGCCTCGGCAACGGGCAGCGCACGTGTCTGCGCAGGGCTCAGCAGAGCGCGCGTGGCGTCGGCGAGCTGCGGGTGCGGTACGGCGGCGACTGCGGGCAGGACGCGGGCGAAGGGCCCCGGCTCCGTGCCCAGCAGCTGGTAGTCGATGTCCGCTCCACGCGGCGTCACGGCCAGCAGTCGTGCGGCCAGCGGGGCGCCCATCTGCTCGGCAGCGATGGCGGGGATGCCCGGTGGTGCGGTCAGGTCGGTGACCGGCCGCCAGGCCACGAACGCGGCGCCGGCCAGAACCCCAGCGACGGCGAGGGCCAGGACCGGTGCCACCAGGACCGCCCGCCAGTGCCAGCGCGCACCACGCACCCGCCTCACCAGGCCACTGGAGCCCACGACCGCCGCGGCGAGCAGGGCCACCGCGGCCACGTCGATGCCGGTGCCGGTCCACGGGGTGATGGGGCGGCCCGCACCCGACAGACCCGCGGGGACATGACCCAGCACGAGGTGCGGGGCGGCCAGCGCCGTCGCCAGACCGGCCAGGGCCAGGGCGGCGAGCGCGCTCAGCAGCCGGGCGTCCGCACCACGGCGCAGCAAACCGCCCAGACCCGCGAGCACGACGCACCCACCGAGATAGAGGCCGAGCCCGCCGCTCGCCTCCGGCGGGTGCAGCAGGGTTGTCTGCCAGGCCGGAGCGGTCGGTCCGCCCCAGGCCTGCAGGCCAGGGCCGGTCAGCAGCAGCGAGGGCTCCTGGACGTACTGCGCCGCCCATGGTCCGACGAGCGCGGCCGGCACGACCAGCAGGATCAGGCCCCGCAGGCGGGGCGTCCCGTGCCCGAGGACCAGCAGCAGCGCCGCAGCGACGAGCGCGAGGGCGCCGAGCGGCGGGTCGAACGCGCACAGCAGCGCCACGGCAAGGGCGGTGCCGAAGGTGACCGGCGCGGTGCTCCGGGCGCGGGCCGCGTAGCCGACGCCTGCGACCACGAGCGGCAGCAGGATGTGCCCGACGACTGCGCCGACCCGACCGGCCGCGGCCGCGGCCGAGAGCGGTGACAGCGTGGCCCACGCCAGGGCGGCCCAGGCCCGGGGCCATCGGGCGGGGGTCGTCAGCCGGGAGCTCAGGTATGCCGACCACGCCGACAGCGGCGCCGCGGCGAACAGCAGCCAGGCGAGCGACATACCGGCGGGCGTGGTGGAGGGCTGGACAAACGGGAGGTGCCCGACGACCCAGGCCATCGCGGCGATCACGGGGACGTAGGGCCCGACCTCGGTGCCGGGCCCGGATCCGAGCCCGGCACCGTGCCAGGCATCGAGCCACGAGTGCCACAGCTGCGCGGCGTCCGAGCGCAGCGGCAGCAGCTCCGCGCCGCTCAGCCCGGTGCCGCCCGGGGCGAAGGCACCGTGCAGCAGCGGCACCCGCCAGGCGCTGACCGCGACGGCCAACGAGGCGAGCACCGCGAGGAAGCCGGGGTGCCGGGCCACCCGCTGCGGCCAGGTCCGCGGCGTCACCGCGGGCTGCTGCGACTCCTCGGGCACCGGACCGCTCTCGTGGTCCTCCTGCCAGATCCGGCCCGATCCGCCCGAACCGGGGCGCCCGGACACCGGGCCCTGCCTGGCGCGTCCCTCGAAGGCCACCGCGTCGTAGAACGCGTCCAGCGTGGAGCGCAGTGCGGCCGAGCGCGGGACGAAGAGCCCGACCAGGTCGCGGCGTCGGACGCGCCTGGTCCCCCGGGCCCGCCAGCGTGAGCTCACGGCGCGCCAGGCGAGGGCCAGCGCGCCGAGGTCGCTCAGCTCGGTCCTGGCCTGCCGGGGTCGCTTGAGCAGCAGCAGCGCCACCGCCGACCCGAGCGAGGAGAGCGCGATCCACGCGGCGAGGAACGGGGCGAGCAGAGCGGGGCATCGGGCGAGCGCGACCAGCCGGGTCTGGCGCCGGTCGGTCCTTCGGGCGGCGGCTGGCGAGGGACCTCCTGCTCGTGCACCGGAGGTCGAGGCGGCTGCCTCGCGGATGGTCGCGGTCGGCACCACGAGGACGCGGTGGCCGGCCAGCTGGGCGCGCCAGCACAGGTCGAGGTCGTCGGCGAACTGCGGGAAGGCGGGGTCGAAGCCGCGCAGGGCGGTGAACACGTCGCGGCGCACGAGCATCCCGCTGGAGCTGACTGCCAGCACGTCCGTACGGTGGTCGTGCTGGCCCTGGTCCACCTCGCCGCGAGCCGGCCCGCCGGCACGGCGACCGGAGCGGGTCAGCTGCTGGCCGACCTCGACCAGCCGGCCCGGCGCATCCCAATGCACGACCTTGGGGCCCGCGATACCGACCGACGGGGAGCGACGCGCCGCGTCGAGCAGCCGCGCCAGGGTCAGCGGCGCGGGGGCGCTGTCGTCGTGCAGCAGCCACAGCCACTCCGCGGTGCTGCCGGGGTGCGCCGCCTCGGGGATCTCCTGCGCGGCTCGCGCGACCGCCGCCCCGAAGCTGGTGCCGCGACCCATCCGCACGACTCGAACCTCCCCGACGGCGCGCCGGATGCCCTGATGTGCGGCGAGCACCGCCGCGCTGTCGTCGCTGGAGCCGGTGTCGACCGCGACCAGCCGGTCCGGGGGCCGGCTCTGCGCGGCGAGCGCATCCAGACACTGGGCCAGCCACGGCGCGCCGTCGTGCACCACAAGCACGGCGCTGACCACCGGGACGGCGGCCTGCACCTGTGCCGGGTCCAGCCGCAGGTGCGGGGGGGCGAGGGTCATCTCGGCATGCCGTCGTCGGTCGCCACCGCGTAGGCGACTAGACCGCGCGCTTCTTCAGCTTGCGGCGCTCCCTCTCGGACAGCCCGCCCCAGATGCCGAACCGCTCGTCGTGGGCCAACGCGTAGTCGAGGCACTCACCGCGCACGTCGCACCCGACGCAGACCTTCTTGGCCTCACGCGTGGAGCCACCCTTCTCGGGGAAGAACGCTTCTGGGTCGGTCTGGGCGCACAGGGCCCGCTCCTGCCAGGACAGCTCCCCCTCGTCCGCCTCGACGTCCGCGGTCATGACCAGTTGTAGCTCGTGCACGGCCCCTCCTCGACCCAACAGTTAGCCTGCACTCGCGTCGTCGGATCTGGTGGGCGCGGGAGCGGTAGGTCCGAGGAGCCGTGGCCCGGCGACCTCGGAGCGTCCAGCGGTCCGTACGACCAGCAGATGACAACAAGGAAATTACACGCGTGTCATCCCGCCGAGTCAAGCGGCGATCTGCTATTCGCACCGATTTCTTACCTTTCTCAGACGTAGCCGCCAACGGTCGGCACGCAACCGGCGTGGTGGTCTGCGTCGCTGATCGCCTGACAGACTCCTGTCCCATGCAGATCACGGCACTTGCGGGGGGCGTGGGCGGCGCGCGGTTCCTGCGCGGGCTGCTGCGCCACATCGACCGCACCCCCGGGCTGAACGGCAGCCACGTGACCGTCATCGGCAACACCGGCGACGACATCACCCTGTTCGGGCTTCGGGTCTGCCCGGACCTCGACACGGTGATGTACACCCTGGGTGGAGCCGTCAACGAGGAGCAGGGCTGGGGTCGCGACGAGGAGACCCACACCGTCCAGGGCGAGCTGGCGGCATACGGTGCGCTGCCGCAGTGGTTCGGTCTCGGGGACCGGGACTTCGGGACCCACATCCTGCGCAGCCAGTGGCTGGCGCAGGGGATGCCGCTCTCCGCGGTGACCGAGCGGCTCGCCGCCCGGTGGGGCCTGCCCGAGCTCGGCGTCCGGCTGCTCCCGATGACCGACTCGCCGGTGGAGACCCACGTGGTCGTGGAGGAGCCCGTCGGCTCGGCGGCAGCCGGGTCCGGGCCGCGGGCGGTGCACTTCCAGGAGTGGTGGGTGCGGATGCGGGCGGCTGTGCCCGCGCAGCGCTTCGTGGCCGTGGGCATGGACCGCGCCGTCGCCGGACCCGGCGTGCTCGACGCCGTCCGGCAGGCCGACGTGGTGCTGCTGCCACCGAGCAACCCGGTCGTCTCGATCGGGATCATCCTGGGCGTCCCGGGGGTCCGTGACGCCCTGCGCGGCACGGCGGCGCCGGTGGTGGGGGTCTCGCCGCTGATCGCCGGAGCACCCGTGCGCGGTCACGCCGATGCATGTCTGCACGCCATCGGTGTCGAGGTCAGCGCCGCGGGGGTCGCTGGGCTCTACGCCGACTTCCTGGACGGCTGGCTCGTCGACGGCGCCGACGCCGGGATGCTCGCCGGATCGGCGCACGAGGGCCGCCTTGAGGTGCGGAGCAGGCCGCTGCTGATGAGCAGCGTCCCCGCGGCTGCGGACATCGCGGGGGCGGCGCTCGACCTCGCCGGATCCCTTCCGGCGCGCGTATGACGGACGCGCTCGTCGTCACGCCGGTCCATGGCATTCCCGAGGTTCGCCCGGGCGACGACCTGGCGGCGCTGATCGTGCAGGGGCTGCGGCGCAGCGGGGTGGACCTGCGCGACGACGACGTCCTGGTCGTGTCCAGCAAGGTGGTGTCCAAGGCACAGGGGCTGACGGCCCCCGGCGGGGCGGGCGCACGCGACGCGGCCGTCGCCGAGCAGTCCCGCCGGGTCGTCGCCGAGCGAGTGTCCCCGCTCGGCTTGACCCAGGTGGTCGAGAGCGTCGCCGGGCCGGTGATGGCCGCGGCCGGCGTCGACGCGTCCAACACCGGGCCGTCCGACGTGCTGCTGATCCTGCCCCGCGATCCCGACGCCGCCGCTGCCGCGCTGAGAGCCGAGATCGAGGCCCGGTGGTCGGACGGCGCCGGCGCCCCCCGGGTAGGCCTGGTGGTCAGCGACACGGCGGGGCGGCCGTGGCGGGTGGGGCAGACCGACTTCGCGCTCGGCGCCTCCGGAGTTCAGCTGAGCGAGGATCTGCGAGGGTCCGTCGACGCCGACGGTCGCAGCATGGCGGTGACCGAGCGGTGCCTGGCGGACGAGATGGCGGCCGCGGCCGATCTGGTCAAGGGCAAGCGTGAGGGCATCCCGGTGGCACACCTGCGCGGCATACCCGGCGCGCCGGGTCGGGCGGGTGCTCCGGCTCCGAAGGGGGCCCCGGGTGTTCCGGATGTTCCGGGTGCTCCGGGTGCTCCGGGTGCTCCGGGTGCCCCGGGTGCCCCGGGTGCTCCGGGCGCTCCGGGTGCCGAGCGACGCGGTGCCCGGGCACTGGTCCGAACCGGGCGGGATGACTGGTTCGGCCTGGGTCGGGCCGAGGCCGTGCGGTCGGCGCTGGGCGTGGAGCCCGGCTCCGCGCTCGCTCGTGCGGTCGGTATCGCGTCGACCGGCGCGGAGCCGTCCCTGGTGCGCGTGCACCGAGCCGTCGCCGTCGCCATGGCGGGGCTGGACGGCACGAGCGCCGAGGTGGACGCGGACGGCGCGGTCACCCTCGCGGCGCCGGACGACTTCGCGACCGGTGTCGCTGCCGCCCGGCTGGTGGTCGCCCTGGCCGGGGAGGGCTTCGCCGCGACCGTGACCCGGCCCAGCCTGGACCGGCGCCCGCGTGCAGCGCCCGAGGGTCCCGACGGGGGCCGGCCGGTGGCGGTGGTCAGGCCGCGGCCAGCTCCGTCCGCAAGCGGGTGAGGCCGTCCCGGATCCGTGCCTTGGCCGTGCCGACCGGCACCGCGAGCAGGACCGCCACCTCGCGGTGGGTGTATCCGCCATGGAAGGCCAGCTCGAGCGCGCCCCGCTGCAGGACGCTGAGCCGTCCCATCGCTGCGCGCACCTGCTCGGCTTCGAGGTGGCGGCCGGCCGCCTGAGCGGTGTCGTCCGCGAGCGGGACGTAGCCGCCCAGATGGTGATGGGTGTCCCGGCGCGAGGAGGACTCGGCGGTGCGCACGCGGTCGACCGCCCGGCGGTGGGCGATGGTGGTCATCCAGGCGCACGCCGACCCGCGGGCCTCGTCGTACCGGGAGCTGCGCTGCCAGATCTCCAGGAACACCTCCTGGCACACCTCCTCGGCCTGTGCGTGGTCGCGCAGCACGCCCAGCACGACACCGAACAGCCGGGGCGAGACCAGCTGGTACAGCTCGTCGAAGGCGGCGTGGTCGCCGGTCGCAGCCGCCGCGAGCAGTGGGCCGCACCGCTCGCTCAGGCTCGCCGCGGCGCGGCGCCGTACGGCCGCCAGCTCGCTGCCGGGGGGTCGGTCCAGCGGTTCAAGGGTCGCGCTCGGCACCTGCACGTTTCGACTATGCGGGCACAAACAGACGCGACCGCACTCTAAGCAGCCTATTGTGCAAGACAGACCAAGACATGTCCGGTCTGCGCCCATCTGGAGCACTGCGCCTTGCGTCCGCGCCGGGCGCCGTAGCGTGCAGCAGCCCGTCGCCGATGACGTAGCCGCGCGGGGGTCGCCTCAACGCGGTGGACGCCGAGCCGCGCGGTAGCGCCGGATCAGGGTGTTGGTGGAGTCGTCGTGGGTGAGGTCGGGCTCGTCACCCGACTGCAGCTCGCCCGCGATCCGGGTCGCCAGGACCTTGCCCAGCTCGACCCCCCACTGGTCGAAGGAGTTGATGTCCCAGATCGCACCCATCGTGAAGACCCGGTGCTCGTAGAGCGCCACCAGCTGGCCGAGGACGTAGGGCGTCAGCTCGGCGGCCAGCAAGGTCGAGGTCGGGTGGTTGCCGGCGAACGTCCGGTGCGGCACCAGCTCCTCGGCGACTCCCTCGGCACGGACCTCCTCGGCGCTCTTGCCGAACGCCAGCGCCTCGGTCTGGGCGAAGAAGTTGGCCATCAGCAGGTCCTGGTGCGGCCCGACCTCGGTGGGCTGACGCACGAACCCGACGAAGTCCGCCGGGATCAGCGAGGTGCCCTGGTGGATCAGCTGGTAGTAGGCGTGCTGGCCGTTGGTCCCGGGCGTGCCCCAGACGACCGGCCCGGTGTCGGTGCCGACCGGCTCGCCCTCCAGGGTCACCGACTTGCCGTTGCTCTCCATGTCGAGCTGCTGCAGGTAGGCGGAGAACCGGCTGAGGTAGAAGCTGTACGGCAGGACGGCCTGGGTCTGTGCGCCGAAGAAGTCGCGGTACCAGAGCCCGATCAGCGCCATGAGGGCCGGCATGTTCCGCTCCAGCGGCGCGCTGCGGAAGTGCTTGTCCATCGCGTGCGCGCCGGCGAGCATCTGCGCGAACTGCTCGGCGCCGATCGCGACCATGACCGCCAGCCCCACGGCCGACATGTAGGAGTAGCGGCCGCCGACCCAGTCCCAGAAGCCGAACATGTTGGCCGTGTCGATGCCGAACTCGCCCACCTTCTCGGCGTTGGTCGACACCGCGACGAAGTGCTTGGCGACGGCGGCGCCCTGGTCCGCGCCCTGGTCGCCGCCCTGGTCGAGCGAGTCGAGCAGCCAGGACCGCGCCGTCCTGGCGTTGGTCAGCGTCTCCACGGTGGTGAAGGTCTTGGAGCAGACGATGAACAGCGTCTCCGCCGGGTCGAGGTCCTTCAGCGTCTCCAGGATGTCCGAGCCGTCCACGTTGGACACGAACCGGCACTGCACCTCACGCGAGCGGTAGGCGGCCAGCGCGTCGTACGCCATCGCGGGGCCGAGGTCCGAGCCACCGATGCCGATGTTGACCACGGTGCGGATCCGCTTGCCGGTGTGCCCGGTCCACTCCCCCGAGCGCACCGTGTCCGAGAAGGCGGCCATCGCGTCGAGGACCTCGTGCACGTCCGCGACGACGTTGCTGCCGTCGACCGTGAACGTGCCCTCGCGCGGCATCCGCAGCGCGACGTGGCCGACCGCTCGGTCCTCGGTCAGGTTGATGTGCTCTCCCGCGAACATCGCGTCCCGCTTCTGCTCGACGCCCGTCGCGCGGGCAAGGTCGACCAGCAGGGCGATGGTCTCCTCAGTGAGCCGGTGCTTGGAGTAGTCGAGCAGCAGCCCGTCCGCCTCGACCGAGAAGGCCGCGGCCCGCCCCTGCTGTGCCTCGAACAGCTCGCGCAGGTGCTGGTCCTTGTGCTTCTCGTAGTGCGCCTGGAGGGCCGACCACTGCGGCGTGCTGCTGACCGTCATCAGCCCTGCTCCTTCGTCCGATGTCTCGCCGGCGCCGACCGAGCCCGGCGCCCCGCCAGCAACCTACCGCCGCCGCCCGACCGGCTCACCTCGGCAGGTGCCTGCGCGGCGCCATCCGGGCACCGTGCCGCGGGCGGCGGGCGCCGTCCAGCTCGAGCAGGCGCTGGACCCGGTAGCGATGACCGCGGTAGGGCTCGAGCAGCTCGGCCAGCCCGGCGTCGTCGACCTCGCTGCCGAGCAGCGCCCAGCCGATGTTCTTGGCGACGTGGTAGTCGCCGAAGCTGACCGCGTCGGGGTCCCCGAGCGCCCGCTGGCGCACCTCTGCCGCGGTCCACTCCCCTACGCCCGGTATGGCGCGCAGCCTGGCCTCAGCCGCGGCCGGGGACAGCGACAGGCACTGCTCCACCCGCCCGGCCACCCCCGCGGAGCGGACCGCGGGCGCCGATCGGCCGCCGTCGACCGATGCCCTGAGCCACTCCCAGGACGGGATCCTTGCCCAGCCGGCCGCGGTCGGCTGGACCCACAGGCCGCGGGCGGCGCCGGCGCCGGGCGCGCGCTCGCCATACCTGAGCACGAGCGTGCGGAAGGACCCGAACGCCTCTTGGCCGGTGACCTTCTGCTCGATGATCGCCGGGATCAGCGCCTCCAGCACCAGGCCGGTGCGCGGCACCCGCCAGCCGGCGAACCTCCTGGCGGCCCGCGCCACCCGGTCGTCGTAGGCCACGAAGCCGCCGTCGTCGTCGAGCGCCCCCAGCATGGCCGGGACCGATTCCAGGGCCCACGGACCGCCGGGGCCCCACGCTGCGGCATCGACCTCAGCCCAGCACGGCAGCACGCGCAGCCGCAGCGTCGCGGGGCCGTCGGGCGTGCGCAGGCCACGCCAGATCGTGCCGTCGTCGTCCCGCCGGTAGGTGGGGTCGCCGGCCCCGCGGCGCAGGCCGCCGATCACGGCGGCCACTGCCACCGGCCGGGAGGAGCGCCATACGCGGCAGGCCGGGTCCTCGGGAGGCAGGCAGGGCGCTGAGCTCACTGGGCGAGTCTGCTGCACCGGTCCGACAGGCGCCCGGGACTGCCGGCCGCTACCCCGGCGAGCCAGCCTCGGCACGCTCACGGGCGCAGGCCACGAGCGCGGCAAGGTCGAGCCCGTAGGTGGGCCCGTCGCTGCTGGCGTAGGCGTCGAGCCGCCGGGCACCCCGCTGCACCAGACGGGCGGCGCCGGTGGTGTTGCCGCGGGAGGCGTGGGTCAGCCCGACGCAGACCTGGGCCAGACCCTGCCAGAGGTCGCGCTCGGCCGCGGGACCGGCCTTCCACCGAGCCTCGAGCACCTCGTGCGCGGCGAACGGCCGCCCCTGGTTGACCAGGCGTCGGGCCGTCTCCACGGTCTCGTCCGGCGGCAGGGCCTGCTCCGGAACCGGCTCGACGCCGGCGGCGCCATAGGGCAGCGGCCGGCCCAGCGCGTCACGCGGCCTGCTCTGTCGCGGGCGCCCGGTGGCGTCGCGGTCCCGGTCCCTGGTCATTCCGCCATCCTGGCGCACCGGGCCCACGCTCCTCGCCGCGAGTGTGCCCGAGATCCCCGCGGCGGCCCCGAGATCCCAGAGACACAGGATCGACGTGACCTCAATCCTGTGTCTCTGGGACTTCGGGAGCGCACGTGGGATCTCGGCGGATCTCGGCGGATCTCGGCGGACTCGGCGGACTCGGCGTCGCTCAGGGGTCGCTCAGGGGTCGCTCCGGGGTCGCTCCGGGGACCGCGCAGCGAAGCGTCCCGAGACGGGAGACTTGCTACCCCGGCGCCGCGGCAGCGCGGAGGCGCCGGCCGATCAGGTGGTGGGACCGGGCATACAGCCAGGCGAGCAACGCCAGCAGTACGTCCGCGAGCGTGATGACCAGCCGCGAGAGCAGCACCACGGCAGTGGCCGACGACACCGTCATGGTGGTGCCGAGCAGGAGCACCAGGACGGCCTCCCGCACGCCGACCCCCGCAGGGGCCACCACGGCCAGCATCCCCAGCGACGCCGCGAGCGCGTAGCCCGAACCCGCGCCCAGCGCCAGACCGCCCAGGTCGCCCGTGCCGGAGACCGCGGCCGCGAGCACCATCGTGTGTACCCCGAAGCAGAGCCAGGCGCCGAGGAGCAGGCCGACGCTGGTGAGCACCGCCCTTCCCGACAGGTCGTGCTCTGGCGGATCGCGACGCAGCAGCCGCAGCCCCACCGCGACCGCCCGGTTCAGCAGCGGCGGCCAACAGGCCAGGGCGAGCAGCGGCACCGCCAGGACGAGCCACCACCCGCTGCCGGACTCGTCGCGGCGCAGCAGCATGGGCAGCGCAGGCAGCCCGGCCAGCAGCCCGGTCAGGATGCCGAGGCCGATGCTGACCAGCCCGACCACGGCCGAGCGCCGGCGCGGGATGTGCAGGGCCGAGCCCATCTCCGCCTGTGCCACCACCGTCCACACGCTGCCCGGGAGGTACTTGCCGAGCTGGCCGACGAAGAAGATGCCGGCGGCCGGCGGGACGGGCAACGGCGAGCCCGCGTCGCTGAGCAGCACCCGCCAGCCGAGCATCGTCAGCACCGGTCCGACGAGCGCCAGGATTCCCGCGACCACCATCGGACCCGCTGCGGCGCGGCTGAGGTCGCGGGCGACGGCGTGCCAGTTGCGCCCCAGGGCGACCACCACGGCTACCAGGACCAGCACCAGCACCACCGCGCGCAGCAGCGGCACCAGCCGTCCCGGACGCAGGGTGCGACCAGCCACCCGCACTCAGCGCCGCCGGAAGGTGAGCAGGACGAAGGTGTAGTCGAGGCCGAGCCGGCGCCAGTGCACCGGCCGCTCGGGATGCCGCAGCCCCGGCTCGTCGAGGGTGCCGACGAGGTCGAGGCCGACCTGCCGCGCCTGGTCCACCAGGTCCCGGATCTGGCCGGGTCCGAAGATGTGGACCGGGCCGCCGTATGCCGTATGCCCCGAGGTGTCCGGCGGCTCCTGGTCGTAGTCGGTCGAGACGCAGAGCACCCCGCCGGGGCGGAGCACCCGGGCGCTCTCGGCGAGGAACGGCTGCACCGGCACCCCGTGCTCGATGACCGACATGCAGGTGACCGCATCCAGGCCGCCCTCGGGCAGGCCGGTGTCCGTGACGTCGCCGTAGCGGAAGGTGACACCGTCGCGGGTGACCGGCTCGCCGAACTCCAGGTTGATGCCCAGCAGCGCACCGGACTCGTCGCCGAGGCCGTACAGCCGCAGCCACGGCAGCACGGGGCTGTACCGCGCGCTGCCGGCGTCCATCACCCGCAGGTCCCGGGCTGTGCGGCCGGCGCCGGGCTCGTCACCGGCGAGGCGCAGCAGCACCCCCACGGCTCCGAGGGCGTCCCAGTTCTTCGGCCGGTCGCGGTGCAGCGGCAGCCGCAGCCACCTGGCTTCGGCGACCGCCGCCTCCCACTGCCGGCGGCTCTGCAGCACCCCGGTAGGCGCGACGCTGACGGGGACCGGCCGCCGCAGCGGCCGCTCGCCCGGCTGGGCCGCACCGCCGTCCGTACCGCCGGCCGCGCCGCCCTCCCCTCGGCCGGGAGCCAGGGCGGGGACCGCCGCCTCGAGCCGCCGCTGCACCCCGACCCGCGCCCACAAGGCGTACTCGGCGCCGCGCTTGGCGACGGCGAGGGCCGCGCCGCCGGGTGGGGCCGCCACCTGTCCGTCGACGGGTGGCCGGCTCATCAGCGCCTCCAGGGCCTTCAGGTAGGGGATCCACGGCCGGTCGAGGTCCGGTCGCCTGACCCGGGAGCGCAGCCGGTCGACGAACGTCCGGTCGGCCAGCCGCGCCATGGCCGTCACGAGCGCCGTCTCGTCCCCGGCAGGTGTGATCAGGCCGTCCACGCCGTCCCGGACCTGCTCGGCGAACGTCCCCACATCGCTGGCGAGCACCGGCAGCCCGTGCGCCTGCGCGAGCAGGACGTTCTGCGAGGCGGTGGCGCTGCGGTAGGTCAGGGTCAGCACGTCGTGCTCGGCCAGCAGGTGCGGCAGCCGGGCGGCAGGCACGTAGCCCGGCTGCACCTGCACCCGCCCCCGCAGAGCCGGGTCGGCGGCCAGCGCCTCCACCCTCCGGCCGGCCTCGCCCCACAGCTCGCCGGCCACGGTCAGCGTCACCGTGGGCACGCGTCCGGCGGCGCGGACGGCGAGGTCGACGCCCTTGTAGCCGCGGACCATGCCCAGCGCGAGCAGGCGGGTGGGCCCGTCATACGGCGCTCTGGGTGCGGGCGGACCGCCCGGCAGGTGCGGCGGCATCGCCGCCACCAGCACCTGGCGGGCGCCCAGCTCGCGGGCGGTCTCGGCCTGCCCGGCGGTGTGCACCAGCACCGCGTCGGCACGGCGCAGCAGCGTCGCCACCAGCCCGCGGGACCCGGGATGCGGCTCGTGCGGCAGCACGTTGTGCGCCAGGACGACGATGCGGGGTCCGCCGCCACCGAGGCGCCCGCTGCCACCACCGCCACCACCGCCGCCACCGCCACCACCGCCGCCACCGCCGCGGCCGAGGCCCCGGGCGGCCCCGAGCAGCGCGAGGTGCGCGGGCACCACGGCCGGGACGACGTGCACCACGACGACCGCGTCGTAGCCGCGCAGGCGCCGCCCGGCGCGTACCCAGGAGTCGGGGCGCGCCCAGGACAGCACGCGTACCGTCCGCGGGTACGGCGCCACGTCCGGCTCTCCGTCGGGGACCGCAGGCGCGCCGGGGTACAGCGCGCTCGGGTACAGGTGGGTCCAGGCGACCAGGGTGACGTCGTGACCGGCGCCGGCGAGCCGGTGCGCGAGCGTCGTGGTGTGCGCGGCCACGCCACCCTTGGCCGGGTGCGTCGGACCGACGACCGCCACCTTCACGATGCGGCGCGGGAGCAGCTGGGCACGGCGGGCCTCAGCCGGCGTCGCGCGAGCGCACGACCAGGTCGGCGAGCAGCGCGAGCGAGCCGATCATGATCGAGCTCACGATGAGCAGGACCGTGCTGGCGGGGAAGTAGAACGGGTGGCGGACCATGTCGACGATGCCCTTGACCAGGCCGATGGCGAGCATCCACAGCGCCGGCGGCAGCAGCACCTTGAGCGGGTCGAAGTACACCACCATCCGCAGCACCTGAAGGATGTAGCGGTAGGCGTCGCGGGCGAAGTGGAACTTGCTGGTGCCGGCGCGCTTGGCGTAGGACGTCGGCACGTACTTGATGTCGTGCTGGTTGGCCAGGAACGCCATCGTGATGGTGGTGACGCAGGAGAAGCCGGGTGGCAGCAGCCGCAGGTACGGCAGCGCCACCGCGCGGCGGAACGCGCGCAGCCCCGAGTTGAGGTCGGGGATGCGCTGGTTGGACAGCCGCTCGGCGATCTTGCGGATCAGCCACTTGGCCGGCACCCGAGCCCACTTGTGCGTGCCCTGCTCGGTGGTGCGCGCGCCGACGACCTGGTCGTAGGACGGGTCGTCCCTCAGGATCGCGACGAGCTCGGGGATGCGCTCGTTCTCGTACGTCATGTCGGCGTCGGTCCAGACCACGATCTGGCCCCTGGCCTGCTGCGTGCCGATCCGCCGGGCCGTGCCGGAGCCACCGTTGCGCCGGAACGGCATCACCGTGACCTCTGCGTAGCGGGTGGCCGCCTCGCGCAGCACCGCCAGGGTGCCGTCGGTGGAGGCGTCGTCGATGCACATCAGCTCGTACGACATGCCGCTTCCCCGCATGGCGACCGTGATCCGCTCGATCTCCGCAAGGACGTGCGACGCCTCGTTGTAGCAGGGCAGCACGATGCTCACGTAGGGCGCACCACCACTCTCGGGGACCGGCGCGACACCGTGCTGGGTCAGCTCGCCGGCCTGAGCGGCCGGCTCGACGTGCGGCGACCCGCTCAGCGGTGTTGTCGCAGTCGCGGGCATCTCGGTCGTCCTCATGTCCGTCATGACGGCGTCGAGCCTACCGGCGCATGGTCGGTCGGCCGCCCAGTCGGGACCAATGTCGGCCGCGCCGCGGCGGCATCAGGCGACCGCGCGGCCCTCGTAGTGGTAGCGCGCCGGCTTCGCCGCGCCGGCCTCGTAGTAGGCGTGCATCCAGGTCAGGGTCAGCGGCGACGCCTCCAGCAGCGACCGGACGTCGCGGTCCAGCGCACAACCCGCGAGCGCCTTGTTCAGGGCGTTACCGCGCCGCTGCCACCGCGCCACGGACTCGTCCTCGGCGAGGCCGTGCTCGACGAAGTGCAGCGTCCCTCCCGGCTTGAGGACCCGCGCCAGCTCGCGCAGGGCTGCGGCCGGGTCGGCGATCCCGCACATCGTCCAGGTGCTGAGCGCCGCGTCGAAGCGGCCGTCGCGAAACGGCATGTCCTGCGCGTTGCCGCCGCCGAGCACGACCGGGGTCGGCGAGGCTGCCCGTCGCCGCGCCGCCAGCCGCAGCGCGACCGCCGACGGCTCCACCGCCCAGACACCGCTCACCTCTGGCGGCAGGTGCGGCTGGTTCAGCCCGGAGCCGTAGCCGACCTCGACGACGTTACCGCACAGCCCGGCGCACACCCGCTCGCGGATCTCGCGCCGGCCCTCGGAGCCCATGACCAGGTTGACCAGCCGGGGCTGCACCTCACGCTGGTACATACCCATCCCTTGGATCCTGCCCTGCACCTGGTCTTGCCACAAGGGCGCGTCAGGACGGTGCGGGCGCGGTCCACACCTCGATGGTGAGCGGCACCAGCCCGTCGGGTCGGCGCTCGAGCAGCCGGGCGTCCTGCAGGACAGTGCGGTGGACCACCGGCGTGACGGGCGACCCGGCCGGCGTCCGCACCGCGGCGGGACCGTCGGCGGCGAAGAGCACCAGCCGCCCTCCGTGGGAGCGGACGTTTCGCGCGACGGCGGCCGCCGCTGCCGCGCGCCGCGCCGGGTCGTGACGCACCGCCGGGGTCAGTGCCAGGCTCGGTATCCGGCACATCCCGCGCACCACCTGCGGCCACTCGTTGACGGCCCGGTCGTCGACCATCAGGGCCACGTCGCCGGGCGCGAACGAGCGGCATACCTGCTGGACGGCCTGCAGCTCGCCCGCCTCGACCCGCTCCCCCCGGTGCGGCCAGGTCGCCTGGGCCTCGGACATGAGCAGCAGCGCAGCGGCTCCGAGGCCGACGGCCACCAGCACCGGGACGGGGAGGTGAGCGGTGGCGAACCGGGTCAGCGCGGCAGCGACCGCCACCGAGCACACCACGACGAGCGGCAGGACGACCACGAGCCGCCGGTCCGCCCAGGGATGGTCAGGGGTGATGCCCGGTCGGTACCAGGTGAGCAGCGCGGACCCGAGCGCCACCAGGTAGGGCCCGGTCCAGCGCTGCAGCCGGCGCCCAGCCGTCCAGCGCCCCGCGACCCGGTATGCCGCCACGCTCACGAGGACCAGCGTCAGGGCCACGGCGACCGGGCCGGTCCACCACGTCGTCCACGCCAGCGACTGCTCGGCATACGTCCGCCCTCCGTCGACCGGCAGTCCCTGGCGCGCCTGCAGGCCGGCGACGACCCGTGAGCCGGGGTCGGCAGCCGACTGCCGGACGGTCTGCCAGAGCGGACGCGACGCCAGCACCAATGCGGCGAGAGCCACCGCCGCGCCCGCCAGGACCGGCAGCCGCGCCCGGACGCGGTCCGGCAGCCGCGCCCCGCGTCGGGCCGCTGCCAGCACCAACCACGAACCCGCGGCCAGCAGCGCACCCAGGGCGCCCAGCGGGATGAGCGACGAGCCGATCGCGCCGAGGTACCGGCTGGACAGCGCGGCGCCCGCCACCGCGGAGACGCCTGTGGCGACGCCCGCGCCGAGCAGCAGCCAGCGCCCGGCCCGGATGCCTCGCAGCAGCAGCAGCACCGCGACAGGGAGCAGCAGCACGCTCTCGCGCAGCGCGTCGGGGCGGATCAGCCCGCCGCCACCGACCAGGACCCCGGCGAGCGCGCCCAGTCGGCAGGCGTGGACCCGACGACCCTTGCCGCCGGTCCGGGCCGCCTGGGCGAGCACGATGAGCCCAGTGGCCAGCACCAGCACGGCCAGCGGCTCGGAGTACGTCGAGCGGTTGGTGTGCAGCATCGGGAAGCAGATCGCGACGCCGAGAGCACCGAGCGGGCCCCACCGCGCCCCGACCATCGCGCCGGTGAGCAGGCCGACGGCCAGCACGCCGACACCGCCGAACAGCGCTGCGGTCCAGGTGGCGCCGCTGACACCGCCCAGCCAGTAGCCCACGGAGTACCACGCCGAGGGCCCGATCAGGAACTGCGGCTGGATCCGCGGTGCCGCGGCGGTGCCGGTCTGGAAGAAGGCAGGGCTCTCGAGCGTGACGCCGGGGATGCCCAGCGTCCCGGGGCCGCCGATGGTGGCGGCGGGCACCTCGATGGGCGTCCGGTGGGTGCTGGCCAGCGAGATGCTCGACTGGAGGTAGCTGCCCGAGTCGCGGCGCGGGAGCACCTGCTCCGCAGAGGTCAGCCCGGCCCAGGCGGTCGCGCCGAGCGCCACCGTCACCAGGGCGGCGGCGGTCCAGACCGGCATCGGCTTGGAGGTGACGAGCGCACTGACCCTCGCCGCGCCGAGGATCACGAGCAGCAGCACCGGTATGGCCAGCCACGGCGTCCAGGCGCCGAACGGCGCCAGGACAGCGCACGCCGCGGCGCCGAGGACCGTCGCCAGCGCACAGCCGACCACCACGCGGGTCAGCAGCCGGGCGAGCGCCCGCTCCCCCCGCAGCAGCGGGAGCTCCTCGGAGTCCGGGTCGAGCCGGGCCGTGTCCGCGTCACCTGTCGCGTTCTCTGTCGCGGTCGCGCCGCCGGTGTGGCCGCCCGTGTCGCTCACGCTTGGCAACGCTATCCTCGTCGGTCGAGCGATCTGCGCAGGCATCGCCTACCGGCCTGCCTGCCGGGCCTTGCGCGGCGCGCGGCGAGCACCGTTGAGCACCTCTCGTACCGTCGGCCGGTTGACCGGCCCGTCGAGGGCGCTGCGACGATGCGCAGATGCGCACACCCTGGTCACTGCTGGCCGACCTGGTCCGAGCCGACCCGGCACGACCCCGGCTCACCTGCTACGACGACGCCCCCGGGCCCACGCAGGGCGAGCGGATCGAGCTGTCGGCGCGCGTCTTCGCCAACTGGGTGGCCAAGGCGGCCAACGCTCTGCAGGAGGAGTACGACGTCGGGCCCGGCTCGGTCGTCCGGCTCGACCTGCCGGTGCACTGGCGGACGGTCTACTGGGCGTTCGCCGCATGGTCGGTCGGGGCGACGGTCGACCTGCGCGACCCGCCGGACGACGCCCGGGCCGCGGACGTGGTGGTGACCACCACCCACGTGGCGGGGCCGCCGAGCGGCCCGGTCGTCCAGGTCACGCTCGCAGCGCTGGCCCGCGCCGCTCCCGGCGTCGTCCCACCGGGCGTGATGGACGAGGCCCGCGAGCTGGCAACGTACGCCGACACCTTCGACCCGTGGGCCACTCCCGAGCCCGCGGACTCGGCGCTCGTCACGGACGCCGGCGTGACGGCATACGCCGACCTGGTGCCCGCAGCGACCGGTGCGACCGCCGTCCGGCTGGGGCTCAGCGGCAGTCCCGGCCAGGTGCTCGTCGGACTGCTCGGCGCGTGGGCGCAGGGCGGCTCCGTCGTCATGGTGCGCGAGCCCGACCCGCTCAAGCGGGCGGACCGGTCGGTCGAGGAGGGCATCAGCCGCTGGGCCGGGCCGGCAGAACCGCCGCCGGAGTGCGCTCACTGAGTTGAGCGGCTGCCTACTCGCCACCGAGCAGACCTTCGTGCTCCCGAGCAGACCGCCTCGCCAACGAGCAGACCCTCGTGCCACCGAGCAGACCTCCTCGCCAACGAGCAGACCTTCGTGCTCCCGAGCAGACCGCCGCTGGCCCGCTCGGTTGCACGAAGGTCTGCTCACTGCGCTGGACCCTCCCGGCGAGGGCTGTGCGAGCCTCGGTCCATGAGCGTCACCCTGATCGGTGCCCGAGAGGGCGCGCGGCTGGCCGCGGCGCCGTGGCCGTACGACGAGGTCGGTTGCACCGCGCTGGAGCTCCCGGACGGCTACCGGCACGTCCGGAGGTCCGCCGAGCTCGGTGAGGGCCGGGCCGTGTTCGACCGGGCCGCCGCCGACGTGCTGGCCTGGCAGGTGCAGAGCCGGTCCGGAATACAGGTCAGGGCCTCGAGCTGCACCGCCGAGGTCGGCGTCGTCGTCGAGCTGGCGATCGGCTACCGGCGACTGTCCGTGGTGGCCCCCTGCCGGGTTGTCTACGTCGTCGAGGAGGAGCACCGCAGCGGTTTCGCCTACGGCACGCTGGCGGGCCACCCGGAGCGCGGCGAGGAGTCGTTCGTCGTGTCCTTCGAGCCGGCGACAGACCGGGTGCGGCTGCAGGTCACGGCGTTCTCCCGCCCGGCGACCCTGCTCACCCGGCTGGGCGGCCCCGTCGCGCACGCCGCCCAGGACCTGATGACCCGCCGTTACCTTCGGGCGCTGGGCTGACCCGAGCGCCGAGGCTGCCGAGCCGGCGTTGATCGTCGGTCGCGGAGGCGCGCCGGTCCGCGGCGCACCCACGATGACCGCGAGCCCCGTCTCGCGCGAGATCCCAGAGACACAGGATGATCGGGCCGCGAATGCTGTGTCTTCGGGATCTCGAGCGGCGGGGTGGGATCTCGGGCCTGCGCCGATCCGCCGATGCGTGTCGTTAACAGTTTGGTAACAGTTATTAACCCCGGCGTAACTAAAGCGGTTTATTGACTGGGTGCCAAAGCGCCTCACCATCTCTGACGTCGCGCAGGCCGCCGGCGTCTCCGAGGGTGCGGTGTCCTTCGCGCTCAACGGACGCCCTGGAGTCAGCGAGGTGACCCGCCAGCGCATCCTGACCGTGGCCCGCGAGCTCGGCTGGACCCCCAGCCACCGCGGCCGCGCCTTGTCGGCCTCGCGCGCCCTGGCCGTCGGACTGGTGGTCGCCCGGCCCCCGGAGACCCTAGGCGCCGACCCGTTCTTCCCCGCCTTCGTCGCCGGCATCGAGACGGTGCTCTCTGCGCGCCGGCAGTCCCTGCTGCTCCAGGTCGTGTCCGGCAGGGCGGCCGAGCACGAGAGCTACCGGGGACTCGCCGCGGACGGGCGTGTGGACGGCGTGTTCCTCACCGACTTGCACGTGGACGATCCGCGCCCCGCGCTCCTGGCGGAGCTAGGTCTCCCGGCGGTGCTCATCGGGCCGGACTGCGGCGCCGGATGGAGCACGGTGGCGGTCGACGACCGGCCGGGCATCGTTGCGGCCGTCGAGCATCTGGTCGCTCTAGGTCACCGGACCATCGCGCACGTCGCCGGCCCGCAGACGTTCGTGCACGGCGTATCGCGCAAAGACGCCTGGGCCGGCACCCTCTCGGCAGCCGGGCTGCCGAGAGGGCCCTGCATCCACTCCGACTTCTCGGCCGCGGGCGGAGCCCTAGCCACCGATGCGCTCCTGGACCGCGCCGACCCGCCGACCGCGATCGTCTACGCCAACGACCTGATGGCTGTCGCCGGTATGTCGGCCGCCGCCCGCCGCGGCGTCGACGTCCCGGGCAACCTGTCGGTGACCGGGTTCGACGACACGCCGGTGGCCGCGCACCTGCAGCCGGGACTCACGACCGTGCGCACCGACGCCATCGGGTGGGGAGCCGCCGCGGCGCTGGCCCTGCTGGCCCTGATCGACCGCAAGCCGCTGCCCCCCACGGACCTGTCGCCACCGGTGCTGGTCATCCGCGCCTCCACCGCCGCTCCACCCGCCCCGAGAATCCGGGCGTTTAGCACCGGGCCGTCACACGACGCGGCAGCCCCGACCGATCGGAGAACCCCATGAAGCGCACCATCGCCTACAGCCCCCTGCTTGCGCTCTCCCTCGCCGGGACCGCGGCCTGCGGCGGCGGAGGGTCTGGCGGCGGCTCCAGCAGCGCCGGCGGAGCGACCAAGGCCAAAGGACCGATCAAGGTCTGGCTCTCGAACAACCCCGAGGAGATCGCCTGGGGGCGGGCGATGGTCAAGGCCTGGAACGCCGCCCACGCCACGGAGCAGATCACCGCCCAGGAGATCCCGGCCGGCAAGAGCTCGGAGGAGGTCATCGGAGCCGCCATCACCGCCGGCAACGCGCCGTGCCTGATCTTCAACACCTCCCCCGCCGCCGTCCCGCAGTTCCAGAAGCAAGGGGGCCTTGTCGCGCTGGACAGCTTCTCCGGCGGTGCGGACTACATCAGGTCCCGGACAGGGGCGCCAGCGGACCAGTACAAGTCCAAGGACGGAAAGTTCTACCAGATGCCGTGGAAGTCCAACCCCGTGATGATCTTCTACAACAAGGCCCTGTTCAAGAAGGCCGGCATCTCTACTACCAACCCGCCGCTGAAGACCTACGCCGAGTTCCTCGCCACCAGCCAGAAGATCGTCGCCAGCGGGGTCGCCAAGGCAGCCATCTGGCCGGCCCCGACCAGCGAGTTCTTCCAGTCCTGGTTCGACTTCTACCCGCTGTATGCCGCAGAGAGCGGCGGCAAGCAGATCATCGAGGGTGGCAAGGCCACGTTCGACAACCCCCAGGCGCAGGCGGTGATGAGCTTCTGGCGGCAGATGTACGCCAAGAAGCTCGCGCCCAACGAGAAGTACAGCGCCGACTCCTTCGCCGACAAGAAGGCGGCGATGGCGGTCGTCGGTCCTTGGGCGATTGCCGTATACAAGGGCAAGGTCAACTGGGGCGTCGTGCCCGTGCCCACCTCGACCGGCATGCCTGCGGAGCAGATCCACACGTTCTCCGACGCCAAGAACATCGGGCTGTACTCGGCCTGCAAGAACCAGGGCACCGCGTTCGACGTGCTCAAGTTCGCCACCAGCAAGGAGCAGGACGGAGCGCTGCTGGACAAGACCGGCCAGATGCCACTGCGGGCCGACCTGCCCGGCACCTACCCGGACTACTTCACCAAGAACCCGGCGTACAAGACGTTCGCCGCGCAGGCCGCCCGCACCGTCGAGGTGCCCAACGTGTCAGGTTCGATCGCCATCTGGCAGGCGTTCCGCGACCAGTACTCCGCCTCGGTGATCTTCGGCAAGACCCCGGTCGCCACGGCGCTGAAGACCGCCTCGGAGTCGGCCACCAAGATCATCGCCCAGGGCTGACGGGACCGACACCATGACGACAGCCACCGTGAGCGGGCGGCACACCCCGCCTCCCCAGCGGCGGACGAAGCGGTCGGTGGCCCTGCTGGGCCACCATCCACTGGGCATCGCCCTCTCGGCGCCCTACGCGATCTTCCTGCTGGTCGTGTTCGCCTACCCGCTCGTCCTGGCCGTGTGGATCAGCTTCCACGACTACTTCTTCGCTGCCCCGGGCGCGCAGGTCGACCGGCCGTTCGTCGGGCTGGCCAACTACACGGCCGTCCTGTCCGACCCGGCGGTGCGGCGCTCGTTCGTCAACGTCGTCGAGTTCCTCGTCATCAACGTGCCGCTGACCGTCGCCCTGGCCATGGTGCTCGCGACGGCGCTCAACGCCGCGGCGCGCGGGCGAACCTTCCTGCGGGTGGCCTACTACGTCCCCTACGTCTCGGCCAGCGTCGCGGTCGTTGCCGTGTGGCTGTTCCTGTTCAGCGGCGACGGGATGGTCAACCACCTGCTCGGGCCACTGGCCCCGAACCCGTCCTGGCTGGTGAACAGCACCTGGGCGATGCCGGTGATCGCGGTGTTCGTCACCTGGAAGCAGCTCGGCTTCTTCATCCTGCTCTACCTCGCCGCGCTGCAGAACGTGCCGAAGGAGCTGTACGAGGCCGCGTCCGTCGACGGCGCCAGCACCTGGCAGTCTTTCCGCAACGTCACGGTGCCGGGGGTGCGGGCCGCCACGACGCTGGTGGTCATCCTCTCGACGATCACGGGGGCCAACCTGTTCACCGAGCCCTACCTGCTGACCAACGGCGGCGGCCCGGACGGCGCGTCGGCCTCCCCGGTGCTCGTGATGTACCAGAAGGGCATCGAGCAGGGCAACCCCGACGTGGCCTCGGCCATCGGCGTGCTGCTCGTCATCGGCGTCCTGCTCATCTCGCTGGTGAACCGCCGGCTCCTGGAGAGGGACTGACATGTCGGACATCGCCCAACAGCCAGTCGGCGCCTCGGCGGCCCAGACGCCACCGGACACCGACGAGCCCGACCGCACCGGGCAGACCCACCGTCCACGGGGCTACCGGGGCCGAACCTGGCCGCGGACGGTGGTGCTGGTCCTCGGTGCCATCGCGTTCCTGTTTCCCTTCTACTACATGGTGATCGGCTCTCTGCAAGAGAAGCCCGACACCTCGCTGGCCGGGGCGCTACCGACCCACGGCCTGACGCTGCACAACTACGCCCAGATCAACGAGCGGGTCAACCTGTTCCGATCGCTGGTGAACTCCGGGATCTTCACCAGCGCGGTCATCGTGCTGACGCTGATCTTCGGCCTGCTGGCCGGCTACGCGATGGCGCGGCTCAGCTTCGGCGGCAAGGCATCGCTGTTCGCGATGATGCTGCTGATCCAGATTGTGCCGTTCCAGCTGCTGCTGATCCCGATCTACGTGCTGGTCGTGCGCACCTACGGGCTCGGCGACTCCTACCTCGGGATGATCCTGCCGTATGCGATCAACTCCACGGCCGTGTTCGTCTTCCGCCAGTTCTTCCTGCAGCTGCCGGAGGACCTGTTTTCGGCGGCGCGGCTGGACGGCGCCGGAGAGCTGCGCATCCTGTGGTCGATCGCGCTGCCACTGGTGCGGCCGGCCCTGCTCACGGTGACGCTGCTGACCTTCATCGGCCCGTGGAACGAGTTCCTCTGGCCGTTCCTGATCACCAAGCAGCAGGACCTGCAGCCGCTGGCCGTCTCGCTGGCCAACTACATCAGCAACATCGCCGGGCGCGCGGCCAACCCGGCCGGTGCCATTCTCGCCGGTGCAGTCGTCTTGGCGGCGCCCGCGGTGGCGCTGTTCGTCGCCTTCCAGAGGCACTTCACCTCTTCCGACCTCGGCTCCGGGGTCAAGGGCTGATGCCGGCCGCAGCCGCGGTCACGGTCCCCTACGCCCTCACCCGCCTGGGCACCGTCATGAGCCCCCAGCCCGGCGACGGGACCGAGGCGGCCGGGGTGCTCAACCCCGGCAGCGGACGCACCCCGGACGGCGTTCTGCACCTGCTCCCCCGCCTGGTCGCACCGGGCAACGTCTCGCGCGTCGGGCTGGCCGAGGTCGTGCTCGCGGACGGCGTGCCGGTAGGGGTGCACCGCCGCGGCGTCGTCCTCGCGCCCGACGAGGGCTTCGAGCGCGGCGCCCACCACGCCGGTGTCGAGGACCCGAGGGTGACCTGGCTGGCCAGCCTGGGGGTGCACGTGATGACCTACGTGGCCTTCGGTCCGCTCGGCCCGCGGCTGGCCATGGCCGTCTCGACCGACCTCATGCACTGGCGCCGGCTGGGACCGGTGCAGTTCGCCTACCAGGGCGACCTGCGCACCGACCTGTGCCTGTTCCCCAACAAGGACGCCGTCTGGTTCCCCGAGCCGGTGCCCGACCCGCAGGGGCGGCCGGCGTTCGCGATGCTGCACCGGCCGATGTGGGACCTGGGGTGGGTACGCCCGGACGAGACGACGCACCTGCCGGCCGGGGTCACCGACCCGCGCCCGGGCATCTGGATCTCCTACGTGTCGGTGGACCAGGCCGTCGCCGACGTTCGGGCGCTGGCCCGGCCGCAGGACCACAGACCCGTCGCGCTGCCCGAGTTCGACTGGGAGGCGGTCAAGATCGGCGCCGGTCCACCTCCTCTTCGGGTCGACGAGGGCTGGCTGCTGATCCACCACGGCGTGGTCGGGGAGATACCGCCAGGGTTCGACCCCACGACCCAGCGGGTGGAGTACAGCGACGGCGCGATGCTGCTGGACCCGAACGACCCCGCGCGGGTGCTGGCCCGCACGTCGGCCCCGATCCTGCGCCCGACCACGTACGCCGAGACCCACGGCACCGTGCCCGGCGTGGTCTTCCCGACCGCCGTGGAGGAGGTGGACGGCGAGCACTACGTGTTCTACGGCATGTCGGACGCGCAGATCGGCGTCGCCCGGCTGGACCGGCTCAGCCGTTCATCTGCTCCCTTCGCCGACGTCCACGCCGGGCGTCGGCTGCCCGTGCCTCTCAACGTGGCCCACCCCATCGGCGCCACAACGCCCCACACCGTCGCCGCCACCACGTCAGGAGATCCGCTATGAAGCTCCGCCTGCCCGCCGCCACCTCCACCGCCCTGCTCGCTGCCACGGCTGTCCTGGTCGCTCCCGTGCCTGCCGGCGCCGCGCAGCGAGCCGCCGCGTCCGCGCCCCGTCCGGCGGTCGGGTCGGCGCTGGCCGGCCCGCTCGCGGCCGCGGCTGCGGCCCATCCCCTGACCAACCTGGCGCACCTCAACTTCCTGCGCGCGAGGGTCCAGCCGCCCGCGCAGGCGGGGCACACGACCTACCGGATCGCAGCCGAGCCCGGCATCGGCACGCTGTGGACCTACGCCGACCGCCAGGACGACGGGACGTATAAGCGTATCGGAGGAGGGACCTACCACCCCGAGACGGACACCTACGACCAGGGCGCGTACAACTCCGACGACATGGCGCGCGCGGCCGTGGTGTACCTGCGGCACTGGAAGCAGACCGGCTCGGGCAGCAGCCGCACGGCGGCGTACGAGCTGCTGCGCGGCGTGATGTACATGCAGACCGCCAGCGGGCCCAACCGCGGCAACGTCGTGCTGTGGATGCAGCCCGACGGCTCGCTCAACCCAAGCCCGATCATCAAGGAGCTGCCCGACCCGTCCGACAGCGGCGCGTCGTACTGGCTGGCCCGCGCGGTGTGGGCGCTCGGTGAGGGGTACTCCGCGTTCCGGGGGCAGGACCCCGGCTTCGCTGCGGTGCTGCGGGCGCGGCTGGACCTCGCCGTCGGCGCGCTCGACCGGGAGACGCTGAGCCGGTACGGGCAGTACCTCCAGATCGACGGGCGCCGCACTCCCGCCTGGCTGGTCGTCGACGGGGCGGACGCGACCGCCGAGGCGGTACTCGGCCTCTCGGCATTCGTGCAGGCAGGCGGCTCCCCGGCGGCGCGGACAGCGCTGCGCAGGTTCAGTAAGGGCGTTGCGGCCCTCTCGGCGGGCGACGCTCGCAGCTGGCCCTTCGGCGCGATCCTGCCATGGGCCCTGTCGCGGTCGGTCTGGCACGCGTGGGCCTCGCAGACCCCGGCCGCCCTGGCGCGGGCGTCGGTCACCCTGCACTCGCCGGCGCTGGCCGCCGTGGCGAGCAAGGACTCCAATGTCTTCGAACCGTGGCTCCTGACGTCCGGCGGTCCCGACAACGGCCGGCTGCCGACGCGGGTCGACGGCACGCAGATCTCCTACGGCATCGACTCCCGGGTCGAGTCACTCCTTGCCACCGCGCAGGCCACGCACGCCTCCGGGCCGCGCCGCCTCGCCGGGATGACCGCAGCGTGGTTCTTCGGCGCCAACGCGGCGGGGGTGCCGGCGTACGACCCGTCGACCGGGCGCACGGTCGACGGCATCTCGGCGACCGGTGACGTCAACGACAACGCAGGCGCCGAGTCGACCATCCACGGCCTGCTCGCGATGCTGGTGCTGGACGCCAACCCCGGCATCGCCCGCATCGCCGAGCACGCCGGAGCCGTGCAGCGGCGGGTCGGGTCCACGACGAGCGAGGCCGAGGACGCCACGCTGGCCGGCGACGCCACCCCGGTCACGCCTACCTCGCTGTGGACCGGCGAGTCGCAGTACGGCGGCACCGGTTACGTCGCGATCGGCAACGGAGGCTCGGTGACCTTCAGCGTGCCCGCCGGCAGCGCCCGGCTGGTCATGCCCGTCGTCGACCTCCGAGCGGGCAGCTCGGCCGTCACGACCTTCCGGTCCGGCGGAACCCTGCTCGGCACGGTGCACTCCGCTCGGGTCGGGCCGCAGGGCGACTCGCCCGCGCCGGGCGCGTTGCTGCCCGTCACCTTGCCGCACGCCTTGCCGTCCGTTGCTCCCGGGTCCAGCGTCGCGGTCACGGCCACCACGGTGTCCACCGGTGGCGACGCAGCTCTGCTCGACGCGGTCATGGTCGAGCCGGAGGTCTCGCGCTACGTCATCGGCGGTCACGGCCAGGGCACCGCCCTGTTGCGCAACGCGACCGGCTCGTCGGTCGAGACGACGGTGAGCGTCCCCGGGGAGGGCGCCGCTCGCGTCGAGTCGTATGACGCGTCGGGACGGCTCGTCGCGGCTCACACCCGGAGCGGCCCCGTCGTGCCGGTCAGCGTGCCGGGCGGGGGCTACGCGATCGCCCGCCGCTGATCGACACTGACCACCCCTGACCGACACTGACCGCCGCTGACCGACTCGCCCGCGATCAGGCCGCCGTTCGCCCCGAGATCCCAGTCAGCTCGCCGAGATCCCAGAGACACAGGATGCGCCAGGGATTCATCCTGTGTCTTTGGGACCTCGGGAAGCGGTTTGGGATCTCGGGGTGCCGAGCCGCCGTCAGCCGCTCAGTCGCCGTAGCCGTCGCCGTCGATACCGCGCAGCCGCTCGACCGCCTCGAGCGCGTAGTCGAGGATCGAGCGCCCGGCCAGCCCCTCCCCCGAGCTGCCCGGCCCGCCGTGCACCACGGCGTGCGCGAGCGAAGCCGCGTCCAGCGCCGCCAGCTCCACCCCTTCGGGACGGGGGCACACGTCACTGGCGACCACTCGAACGCCGGCCGCGAGCGCCTCCCGCACGATGATCGAGTCACCGTCCCAGTCCGTCGGGCGCAGGAACACCTGCGAGCGCGCCAGCGCCCGCGCGACCTCGGCCGGCGGCAGGTCGAAGGACACCTGCACCCACGGTTCGGGCGCCACCCGCTCACGCAGCCGCGCCAGGTGCGGACCGTCGGCGCCGTAGCCGAGGATCCACAGCCGGGCATCCGGCCACTGGAGCCGGACCAGCTGCACCGCCTCGACAGCCAGGTCGGCGTTGTAGTGCCCCAGGCCGGCATTGGTGGCAACGGTCACCAGGTGCGGCTCGGACGCACGGGCGGCGACCGCCGCGGTGGACGGCTGACCCGGTGGGACGAACGGCGACACCACCCGCACGCGGGAGGCGAGCTGCGCGGGCAGGACGGAGCCGATCTGGTTATTGACCGCCCAGATGCGGGTGTATGCCGTGAGGCTGCGCCGCAGCAGCCTGGCCTGCCACGGCGGCTGGGACTCGATCTGGTGCAGCGAGGAGCCGGAGTGCAGGACCAGGACCGCCGACCCCGGGAGCACCGCGAACACCGGTGACAGGACGATGGCCCGCCACAGCCGGGTGATGTGGAACAGGTGGAGCGTCCGCCTGCCACCCAGCTCGTGGGCGCCCTGCAACGCCCGGGCCAGCGACCCCGTGTCCAGGTAGACCACCTCGACGCCCGCGCGCCGCAGCCCGTTCGTGAGGTCGTGGACGCTGCGGTGCACGCCGCCCACCTCGCCGTGCTCCTGCGCCCACTGGACGACCCGCACGCGCGACGGCTGTCCGCGCCGACCTGGCTCTGTGCGCCGACCTGGCTCACTGCGCCGACCGCGCCAGATGCGCCGACCGCGCCAGATGCGCATGCCCGGCTCAGCCCGCCTTCCCGGCGCGCGCACCGAGGGCTCAGTCCAGCCGTGAGCTGGTCAGCACGCCCGCCAGGTGCCCGCCGGCGGTGATGAGCGCCAAGGGCACGAGCACCAGCAGCAGCGTCCGCGAGCCGGCCAGGTCCCCGCGCGAGAGGTCCACGATCCCGGCCAGCACGGCCAGCAGCGAGGCCTCGATCGCGACGAAGGCACGGAATACCGGCAGGTAGGAGAACGCCCGACGCACGGCCGCCAGCCCGGACACCCGCGACCGGGCCGTCGCAGCGACATCGTCCGCCGGCGGACGTCCGGTCTTGGCGCGGGCCACGTGAACCAGGTCGGTGAACGCCTTGTTGAGCAGCACCACCACGGCGACCAGAAAGCCGAGCACCGTCCACCCTCCGACGTGCAGCGGCGCCGCAAGGGAGTAGCGGTCGGCACGCAGTCCGAGCGCGATCGGCAGCAGTGACTCGGTCAGGTAGTGCCCTACCCGGTCCAGGTAGATGCCGGTGGGCGAGAACCGCTGCCGCCAGCGCGCGAGCTCTCCGTCGCTGCAGTCGAGCAGGATCTGCAGCTGCATCGCCAGCGCCGCGAGCACCGGCCCGAGCAGACCAGGCAGCGGCAGGAGCAGTGCGCCCGCGACACCGGCGCCGGTCATCAGCCAGGTCACGCCGTTCGGGCTGATGTGGGTCGGCAGCATCCAGCGGGTGACGTGGATGCTCAGGTGGCGGATGTACAGCCGACCCGACCAGTGCTCGGCGTTGTAGCGCGCCATGTGGTCCACCGGCTGGGCCACTGCACGCAGCCGGTCCAGGGAGGGTGAGTCCTCACCCGGGTCGTGCGCCACCGCGGCCGTCACGGCACCACCCGCCGCGGAGCCGGGCCCGGCACCGTCGGCCGCTCGGTGGCGACCCGGCGCCAGCCCAGCGCCGACTCGACCGCAAAGAGAACCGCCAGGTATCCGGCACCGACCGCCAGCACGGCGTGGAGAGCGCCGGGTGCCCAGGCGGCGACGGCGAGCAGGAGCACGATCCGACCGTCGCAGCCCAGCCCGAACAGCGCCACGTCCGGCGCCGGCGGGATGCCGGTGTCGCGGAGACGGTAGAGCGCGTCGTAGCGGTGGTAGGCGACCGCTGCGGCGAACGCGAACGCCGGTCCCCTACGGTCGGCGGCAAGGTGGGTGGCCGCGACCCCACAGACGGCCGCGACCTCGGCGAGCCAGAGGGCGGCCGGCAGCTGCCAGGCCAGCCGGTGCCGCACCGGCGGGCGGGCCGCCGCGCCGACCAGCACGGCGCCGAGCCAGGCGACGACGACGCCGGCCGTGGCCGCGACCGGACGGTGGGCCAGCGCGTCGAGCGCGACCGCGCCGCCGAGCAGGACCACACCTAACGGTGCGACAGCGAGCGGCAGCCTGAGCCGCCGCCCCGCCGCACGGCCCAGGGGCCCGAGGTCGAGCTGGTGGTCCAGGGAGTCCCATCGGTGGGGTGCACTGCCACCTGTGGGAGCGCGCCACCCGTCGCTTCGGCCGACAGCTCTGACCACCCGCCCGCCCTGGGTGTAGGCGGCGGCGACCAGGGCCGCGACGATGAGCGCCCAGAGCACGAGGCGCGGCCGGAAGGTCAGCAGGCCCAGGGCGATCAGCAGGTAGCGCTCGGCGATCGGCAGGTGCAGCACCTGCCTGACCGCGACGCCTGCGCGCGCGCGCGACGACAACGGTGCGGGCAGGCTGGTGGAGCTGCCGGCCGGACCGCTGTCGCGAGGCTGGGCGAAGGGAAGCAGGTCCGGCCGGCTCCGGCGCAGTGGCCGAAGGCGCTCGGCATAGGGAAAGTCCTCGAGGTGCCGCATGGTGACCACGGCCATCGCCGTGGTTGCGAGCACCCAGCCGTCGCGGCCGCCGTGGCCCTGCCGCACGGCGACGGCACCGAGCGCGGCGCAGACGGCGTACTCCTTGACCCGGTCCCCCACGGCGTCGAGCCACGCACCGAGGGCGCTGAACGCCCTGGTGAAGCGGGCGATCTCCCCGTCGACGCAGTCGACGACCAGCGCCACCTGCAGCAGCACCGCGGCGAGGACCCAGGCCCAGCGCTGCCCCGTCGCCACCAGCGCGGCGGCCACGAGCCCGGTCGACACGCTGGCTACGGTGACGGCGTTCGGGGACCACCCGTGGCGCAGCCCGAAGCCGGTCAGCGGCCGGGACAGCCGTCTGGTCATCAGGGTCGACACCAGGCCGTCGCCACCGCGGGAGGCGCCGCGAAGGCGCTGCTGCCACGGGCCGCCGGCCGCGCCCGATGCCGTGACACCGGCACGCGACCAGGAATACGGCCCCAGCGGCACGGCCTGCACCGGTATCCCGGCCCGCACCAGCGCGAGCACGGCCACGGCGAACGGGTCGGCAGCCTGGAGGTTCGCCGCCGCAAGGTCCGCCGTCGCCGCATCGGCAGCCTGGAGGTCCGTCGCAGCCAGTTCCGCCGCCGCCGCATCGCCAGCCGCGAGGTCCGTACCCCCCGGCGCCCCGGCTGCCTGCCCCCAGGCGGCGGCCGCACGGGACCGGTCCGCCGCGTCGACGCGCAGCACCCCCGGCAGCACCCGTCCCGGCCGGGTCACCACGTGGTATCCGGTGCCGACCGACTCGACGAGCCGCCCGTCAGCGCCCACGCGAGCCGGTGCAAGCCGCTCGACGCCGCTGGTGACCGAGCCGGGCAGCACGGTCGCGACGGCGGAGCCGACGCCCGGCTTGTCCAGCAGGTCGAGCAGGGCCGGCACGCTGGCCCGCAGGTCTGCGGCAGCCACCACCAGCGGCACGTCCGGTACGGCGCCGGCGATGCGGGCTAGCCGATCCAGGCCGGCGTGACCCGAGTCGCCCGAGTCGCCCGAGTCGCCCGAGTCGCCCGAGTCGCCCGAGTCGCCCGAGTCATACTCGACCGGCCGCGATACGCCGGCGGTGAGCTCGCGCAGCACCTCTGCGATGCCGGACAACCCGTCGTCGAGAGGCGCTGGGCCTTCTTTCGGCGCGCTGCTGGGTGCGGCGAGCAGCACCACGTCGGCGCCCGCACTGAGCCCGTGCACGGCCCGCGCCCCGTCGTTGCCGACGCCGCCGGCGGGGGCAGCAGCGGATGAGGGAGGGGACACGGCCGGAGGGGTGGGCGCGACCACGCTCACGAAGCGCCGTCCGCGTCGGCGTTGTATCGCTCGAGGACATCCTCCATCGGCCCGTCCGCGACCAGCTCACCCGCCCGCAGGTAGAGCCCCCGCTTGCCGAACCGGCGCAGGTCCTTCTCCGAGTGCGAGACGAGGAACAGGGTCCGGCCGCTGTCCAGCAGCGCCTCCATGCGCTGGTAGCACCGCTCACGGAACGCCTTGTCCCCCACCGCGAGCACCTCGTCGACGAGGATGATCGGCTCGTCCAGGGTGGTGATCACCGAGAAGCCGAGACGCACCTGCATACCGGAGGAGAAGTGGCGGTAGGGCATGTCGAGCGCCGCCCGCACCTGCGGCCCGGCGAAGGCCACGATCCCCTCGAACCGGTCGTCCACCTCGTCCTTGCCGAGCCCGTGCAGCCCGGCGGTGAGGTAGATGTTGTCCCGCGCCGACAGCTCACCCACGAAGCCGCCGGTCAGCTCGATCAGCGGGGCGACCCCCTCGGTCACCGTGACCTCACCCTCGTCGGGGAGCAGCACGCCGGCGATCATCTTCAGCAGGGTGCTCTTGCCGCTGCCGTTGCCGCCGACCAGGCCCACGGCCTCGCCCTCGTGCACCTCGAAGCCGATGTGGCGCAGCGCCCAGAAGGTCTCCTTGGGCGCACCCATCCGGCGCTGGAACAGCATCTCCCTGGCCGAGATCCGGCGCCGCCGGGATCGGAAGAACTCGACGCCGAGATCCTCGACCGAGATGACGGCGGTCACGGCTCAGATCTCCTTGAGCACGGCGCGTTCGAGCCGGGTGAAGACGGTCTGCCCGACGAGCAGCAGGCAGACGGTCACCGCCACGCCGACCCAGACCGCCGGCCAGTTGACGTGCTGCTCGAAGAACCCCGCCCGCAGCAGCTCCAGGACGCCGTTCATCGGGTTGAGCCACATCACCTTCTCCCAGGGCTCGGGGATGACGTGCTTGGCGTAGAGGATCGGGGTCAGGTAGAAGGCCATCCGCAGGGCGATGCGGATGACCCGCTGCATGTCGGTCACCAGGACGGTGATCGGTGCCAGCAGCAGCCCGAAGCCGATCAACAGCAGGAACTCCAGCACCACCCCGAGCGGGAACAGCACCAGACGGTAGTTGAGGTGCAGGTCGTGGCGCAGCCCGTAGAAGACGCAGAACGCCACGATCACCGGCAGCGAGAGGAGGTACTCGACCCCCTTGGCGATGACGACGCGGACCACCCACATCTCGCGCGGCAGGTTGGTGGAGCGCACCAGCTTGGCCTCCTGCAGCAGCGCACGGGAGGTGTCGTTGAGCGACCCGGAGAACCACTGCCAGGCCAGCAGGCCGGTGAGCAGGAACAGGAAGTACGGCTGGTAGCCCACGGCGCGCCGGTTGAAGAAGACGACGAAGACGACGAAGTAGATCCCCGACATCGCCAGCGGGTCCAGCACGGTCCAGACGTAGCCGAGGAAGCTGCGCGCATAGCGCACCCGCAGGTCACGCAGCACCAGGGTCCACAGCACCTGGCGTCGCGTCGCCACCGCCTCGACCCGGTCGATCAGCGTCATCGGTCCCCAGCCCTGTCTGTGCGAGCGCCTGTCGGCACGATCGGTGGTGGTGCGCCCGGTGAGCTCGGGAGATGCTCGCGCCTCACCCGGTGAGGACGGCCGAGTCCACCGAGCCGACGGAGCCGACCGGTCCCGCGGACGCAGCGGCGTCTCGCCCGTCCGGCTCCCCTGGCCCGGCCGACTCCTCCATTCTGCCCTGCTCACCCGACGCCGCCGGCGTGCCCGACGCCACCAGCTCGGCGGAGGCTGCCTGCGAGGCGAACGGGTCCACCTTGCGGACGTCGATCACATGGCCGGTCAGCCCGGACAGCAGGGTGTCCAGGCAGGCCCGGGCCACCGCGGCGGACTCCAGCAACGAGCTCTCCGGCTCGACGCCGAACGCCCTGCTCCGCATCGGTGTCTTGGTCCGCTCGGGGTTGACGCAGTTGACCCGCACGCCCGAGGCCGCCCACTCGTCCGCGAGCGCCTGGGTGAGGTTGACGGTCGCGGCCTTGGCCGAGGAGTAGAGGCTGTAGCCGCTGCGGCCCCGGGTGTAGGAGCTCGACGTGAACAGCAGCAGGCCGCCGCCGGTGGCTCGCAGGTGCGGGTAGAACTCCTGCGCGATCAGGATGGGAGCGATGTAGTTGACCTCGGTGGCAGCCCAGATGGTCTCCTCCGAGGTCTCCTCCAGGGTGCCCCTGGGCAGCACGCCGGCGGTGTTGACCACGTAGTCGACGCGGCCGGTCTCCTCGAGCACCGCCTTGCACGCCGCGACGATGTCGGACCGGCGCTCGACGTGGGTCCGCGTGGCCGAGCGGCTGAACGAGCGGACGGTGGCGCCGTAGCCGCGCGCCAGCTCGGCGATGTCCGAGCCGATGCCATAGCTGCCGCCGAACACCACCACCGTCCTGCCCTCCAGCGCGTCGCGGTACTCCTGCGGCGACCGGGACTGGGGAAGGTCGTGGCTGGTGAGCTGGAAGAGCTTGTCGGCCAGGTAGACGTCGATCGGCTCGGTGACCTTCATGTTGCGCTCGTCGCCGGCGACCACCGAGATCGGGACCTCGGGCAGGTAGCGCAGCACGACCGTGCAGTCGTCGGTGGCGGTGAAGTCGGGGTCCTTGGCCGCCAGCTCGTAGGCGCGGCGGATCACCGACAGGCGGAACGCCTGGGGCGTCTGCCCGCGACGCAGCTCCGAGCGGGCCAGAACGTCCTTGATGACGTTGTCCGGGGTGACCGAGACGATGGTGTCCGCGGAGGGGATGGCGGTATCGACCGCCTCGTGCCGCGCGAGGGCCGCCACGACGTCGGCGATGATCCGGTGGCTGAGCAGCGGCCGGACGGCGTCGTGCAGCAGCACGTTGCACTCCTGGTCACCGATCGCCGCCAGCGCACGGGCGGTGGTGCCGTTGCGGGTCTCAGCGCCCTCGAGGATCTGGGTCACCTTGGTGAAGCCGCCCTGCTGCACGATCGCCCGCACCGCGTCGAGGTGGCCCTGGGCCATCAGCACGATGATCTCGTCGACGAGCGGGCTGCTGTCCAGGACGTCCAGGGTGTGCTCGATGATCGGGCGTCCGGCGATCTTGATCAGCTGCTTCGGAAAGTCCAGCCCGACCCGGCTTCCCACGCCGCCGGCCAGGACGACGGCTACGTTGCGCAGAGAGCTCACGCGCAGACGTTACCCCGTGCGCCCGCTCGGACCGGTACGCCCGGCCGTGCTCAGGGCACCGAGCCTGGGAGTGCACCCCCGCCGGGCGCGCCGCCGTCGAGCACCCCGGTGAGCGCCCGATGGAAGGCCGCACCGGGATCGGCCACCCCCACGTAGTGGCGCAGGACCTGCTCACGGGTGGCGCGCAGGGGGTCGGGCCCGAGCAGGTCGTCGAGCACCTCGTCGAGGTTCGACAGGTCGGCTGCAACGACATACGCGCCGGCGGCGACCCCATGGCGCTCGGTGAACCGCGGCACGCCCTCCCCCACCGCGACGACGGCCATCGGCTTGTCCGAGGCCAGGAACTCGACCAGCACGCTGGACACGTCGGCCAGCATGGCGTCCGCGGCGTTCGCGCTGTCCGAGAACGTCTGCCGCGCCACTACCGTGCCGTACCGGTGCACTCGCCCGGTGCGCGCGGCGTCCCGGGCGAGCAGCGTCTCCACCGCCTGGACGTGGGCGCGCTCGGCGGGGCGCTCGCGGCTGAACGGGTGCGGGCGAAATATCACGGTGCCGGGTCGGCGGAGCAGGGCGCTGACCACGGCGAGCGCCTGCGGCAGCGAGGAGTGCGTCGTGCTGTCGTTGTAGCCGGCCCACGTCGGGGCGTACAGCACGGCCGGCGCCGCCACCTCGGCCACCGGCCGGTCGGCCCGCTGGACCGCGGCGCTCTGCGGCCGGCCGACCACCACGAACTTCTCGGCCGGTATCACCACGCCGTTGCTCGCGTAGCGCTCGATCGCCGCCTGCCCGGAGACGAAGATGAGGTCGTACATCGCGTGCGCCGGGTGGTAGGACAGCGCCTTGTCCGACTCTCCATGGCCGAGGTAGACGTGGGTCAGCTGCCGGTAGGTCACGAAGTCGGCGTTGGCCGCCACGCTGTTGACGTAGAGCGCGGCGCGCAGGCTCGGCACGACGACGTCGTCCAGCTCCCGCCAGGCCGGCCGGGCCACCACCGGGACATCGGTCAGCGTGGCCAGACCCGCCAGGGCTCCCTCGTCGCGGGTGACGATCGCGTAGCGGCGGCCGGTCCGCCGCAGCTCCTCCAGCTGCGGCAGCCACATCTGCACCTGGTACAGCGCGCCCCGGCGGGCGGTGTGCAGGACCAGCTCCGGGCGGTATGCCTCGAGCGCGGCCCGCAGGGCGCGTGTCCGAGCGGCGCGACCGGCATACGCGCGCAGCGCAGCGGCAGCGGCGACGGTGAGCACGAGCGCCTGGGCGGCCGCCGCCGCCGCGAACCACCACGGCGACCCGCGGAGGACGGCGACGAGCGCGAGCACCAGCAGCAGCAGCAGGGCGAGTGGCACGAGCACCCGCGCCGCGACCGACCGCCGCGCGGGAGCGAACCCGGGCAGCTGCAGAGCGACGGTGCGCGGCTGCATCCGCTCCAGCAGCGGCTCGACCGCCGTCAGCACCAGCAGCACGCCCGTACCCGCCCAGGCGAGCTGGTCGCGCGGACGCCCGGCGAGGTATCCGACGGTGACGGCGACGAGGGCGATCATCCGTGGGCTGGCCCAACGGCCCGGCCGCAGCCGGCGTCCGGAGTACGGGTCCCCTCCCGGCGACAGGGGGCCCGCCGAGGACAGCAGGACCGGTGCCGCCCGGCGCAGGTCGGTGAGCAGACCACTCATGCCGGGCGTCCCTCCCACCGCGCCGGCGCAGGACCAGGGGGCATCTGAGCCTTCCGTGCGACAGCAACCGTGACAGCTCACCTGCGGGCAGCATATCGGCGCGGCCACCGCCGACCGGGCCTGCGACCAGCGTGTTCGCCCGGCACGGCCCGCTACTCTGAGCGCTCCGCGATGCCCCGATGCCCCCCGACGCCCCCGACGCCCCGATGCCCGATGCCCGATGCCCCGATGGAGGCGTGCATGGCCCGCCCGACGCCCAGCCGCCTGCCGCAGGTCAACGTGACCATCCTCGCTGCCGGTATGGGCACCCGCCTCGGGCGCCCGTTCCCCAAGCCGCTGACCCGGCTCGCGGACGGCCGCAGCATCATCCAGCAGCAGCTGGACAACATCGGGGCCGCCTTCGGGGACGAGGCCTTGGTGCGGGTCGTCGTCGGGTTCAAGATGGAGCTGGTCATGGAGCACGTGCCGGACGTGACCTTCGTCTACAACGAGAACTACGACTCGACCAACACCAACCGCAGCCTGCTTAAGTCGCTGCGCGGCAGCCCCCGCGGCGGCATGGTGTGGATGAACGGCGACGTGGTCTTCGACCCCGCCATCCTCGAGCGGCTGGCCGAGTACATCGCTGCTGACCGGTCCGCCATCGCCGTCAACACCGAGGCGGTGGGGGACGAGGAGGTCAAGTACACGGTCGACGCCGACGGCTTCGTCAAGAACCTGTCCAAGACGGTGCTGGGCGGCCTGGGCGAGGCGGTCGGCATCAACTTCGTCGGCTCGGGTGACAAGGCGGCGCTGGTCGCCCGGCTGGAGCAGTGCGCGGAGCAGGACTACTTCGAGCGCGGTATCGAGCTCGCCGTGGAGCTGGACGGGCTGCGCGTCGTGCCGGTCGACATCTCCGACCTGTTCGTGGTCGAGGTGGACTTCGACGAGGACCTGCGCCGGGCCAACGCGGCCCGCTGACCCGTCCTCGCGCAGCCTGGTGACACCTCGCGCAGGTCCTATCATACCCGAGGTGTCGCCAGGGTGCGCTAGGTATGCCGCCCCGCCACGGCCGAGGGGTCGGGCCGGACGACCGGCTCACCGTCGACGCGGATCCGGCTGGTCAGGAAGCCCCATCCCCAGCACAGGTGCATCGTCGGCAGCACCAGCGGGAGCAGCGCCCGCTCACGCGCGGTGACGTCACCGGACATGGTCAGCCCGCCGACCACGACCAGGACGGCATACCCCGCCGGCGCCAGCCAGGCCGGTGCCCAGACGAAGCCGAGCAGCATGCCGCCGACCACCCCGAGGAAGGCCGCCGGTGGGGCGAGGTACCGGGCGTTCATCGTGCCGCTGTGGGTGCGGGCGACGACGCGGCGCCACCGCCCGTAGTCGCGGTACTGGCGCGCCAGCGCGCGGAACGTCGCCCGCGGGCGGTAGGCCACGCACAGCTCGGGCGAGAAGTACACGACGCCGCCGGCCGCACGGATACGGTGGTTGAGCTCCCAGTCCTGGGCGCGGACGAAACGCGGGTCGTAGCCGCCGAGCCGGTCCAGCCACTCACGGCGGAAGACGCCGAGGTAGACGCTGTCCGCGGGGCCGGCCTGGCCGCCGGTGTGGAAGGCGGCGGAGCCGACTCCGAGCCGCGAGGTCATCGCCGCGGCGACCGCGCGCTCCAGGTGGGTCCGTCCCTCCGCGTGCATGATCCCGCCCACGTTGGCGGCCCCGGTCCTGCTCAGCAGCTCCACGGCCGTGCGCACGTAGTGCCGGTCCAGCACCCCGTGGCCGTCGACGCGGACGACGACCGGCGACCGGCTCACGCTGAGAGCACTGTTCAGGGCCTCCGGGGTGCGCCCTGAGGGGTTCCGCACCGTCCGCACCCGGGGGTCGGCCCGGGCCAGCCCAGCGGCGATCCGGCTCGTCCCGTCGCTGCTCGGACCGAGGGCGAGCACCACCTCCACCGGGCCGTCGTAGTCCTGCTCGAGGATCGCGGTGACCGCCTCGCGCAGGTGCCGCTCCTCGTTGAGGATCGCCATGATGACGCTCACGGCCGGGGCAGACCCGCCCGGGGCGGCGAGAGCAGACGCGCCGGGGCCCGCCTCGGGCGGCGGTACCGCGAGATCCGGTGCGCCGGACGGCCGCAACGGGTCGCCAGCGTGGGTCACCGCGTCACAGTAGCCGCTGACCCACACCGTCTCGACGACGCAGCCGTCCGACGAGTCGTCGACGGCACCGCACAGGACAGCCCCCGGACAGCCGCCGGACGACGCAGCCGTCCGACGCAGCCGGGCGAGGCAGCCGGACGACGCAGCCGGGCGACGCAGCCGGGCGACACGCATGCGGGCAGGTGCCGCCGTGTTCAGGGCGCGGACAGCCTGCGTCCGTAGACTGCGGCCCGTGCCTGGGGACCTCGACGACTCGACGGACGCGCGCCCCATACCCGTACCTCCGCACCGACGTGCTGCGAGCGGTGCGCAGCGCGGGTCCGCGCCGGACGGGTCGCCGCGTCCGCCGGCTCCGGACCGTTCCGCGGGGCCCAGCCGGGCGACCGGGGCAGCCCGGCCGGCCGGCGACGACGTCATCACGGTCGACACCCGGGGCCATCGCGGGCGGCGCAGCCGGGTCACGCGGGCCGAGGGCCCCCGCGGAGCGAGCGGCCCCTCCCCTGCTGCTGCGCCCAGTGGCCCTTCGGCCCCCCCTGCCCGCACCGCCACCCGCGCCATGCCGGCGAGAACGGCGCGCCCCGTCGCCGCACCCGCGGGCCCGGCGACCGCCTCGCCGCGCGGTCCGCGCCGGCGACACCCGGGCCGGTGGGTGCTGGTCGCCGTCCTGCTGCTGCTGGTGGCCTGGTGCGGCTCGCTGGTCTGGGCCGGCACGTCAGCATGGAGCTCGGTGCACCGGGTTGCCGCGACACCCACCGCCGGTGACCGGCCCACCGCCGGATCGGGCACCAACTACCTGCTCGTGGGCTCGGACAGCCGGGCCGGCCTGACCAAGGCGCAGCGGCACACCTACGCCACCGGCAACGCAGCCGGCCAGCGCACCGACTCGATCATGCTGATCCACCGCCCGGCCAGCGGCGCCCCGACCCTGGTCTCCATCCCCCGCGACAGCTACGTGCGCATCCGGGGCCACGCCATGAACAAGATCAATGCGGCATTCGCGTATGGCGGCGCGAAGCTGCTGGTCGACACCGTCGAGCAGGCGACCGGCCTGCGGGTGGACGGCTACGTGGCGGTCGGCTTCGGCGGGTTCGCCTCCGTCGTCGACAGCCTCGGCGGGGTGCAGATCAACGTCAAGCACGCGATGAACGACAAGAAGGCCGGCATCAACCTCAAGAAGGGCTCCCAGCTGCTCGACGGCCGCAACGCCCTCGGCTACGTCCGGGCCCGCTACTCCGACCCGCTCGGCGACCTGGGGCGGGTACAGCGGCAGCGCCAGTTCCTCGGCGCGCTGATGAGCAAGGCTGCCACGCCGTCCAACGTGCTGCTGCCCTGGCGGCTGCACAGCATCGCCGGCGCGGGCGCCAAGGCCATCACCGTGGGCGACGACGACTCGCTGGCGGGGACGGCCAAGGCCTTCCTTGCCCTGCGCTCGGTCGCCAAGGGCGACGGCCAGTCGCTCACCGTCCCGATCGGCAACCCGGGGCTGGTGACGCGCGTCGGCGACGTCGTGACGTGGGACGCCGCCAAGGCGAGGGCCCTGTTCAAGGCGCTGCGCGAGGACACCCCGCTGTCGGTCAAGCCCTGACCGTTTCCGGCGGCCGCAACCCCTACTCCCTCTCCAGCCGCCCTGCAGCCCAGCCCACGCGCGTGGCCCGAACCCCTTGCGCACGATTGTGACGCCACAACGGCTCCGGTCCGGCGCGTCGGCCACCCTTTCCTGCGCAAAGCGCGGACAGCGGGCCTCCGGCGGCTACCTGAGTGCCGACCCGGGCCTCCGGCGGCTACCTGAGCGCCGACCGGGGCGCCCGGCGGCTACCTGAGCAGCTGCCGGGCGATCACCATGCGCTGGATCTGGTTGGTGCCCTCGTAGATCTGCGTGATCTTCGCATCGCGCATCATCCGCTCCACCGGGAAGTCCTTGACGTACCCGGCGCCGCCCAGCAGCTGCACGGCGTCCGTGGTCACCCGCATGGCGACGTCGCTGGCGTGGCACTTCGCCGCGGCACCGAAGAAGGCCAGGTCCGGGTCGTCCCGCTCTGACTTGGCAGCTGCGACGTAGACCAGCTGCCGAGCCGACTCCAGGGCCATCGCCATGTCCGCGAGCATGAACTGGATGCCCTGGAAGTCGGCGACACGGGTGCCGAACTGCCTGCGCTCCTTGACGTAGGCGAGGGCGTAGTCCAGCGCCCCCTGCGCGATGCCCACTGCCTGCGCGCCGATGGTGATGCGGGTGTGGTCCAGGGTCCGCAGTGCGAGCTGCAGGCCCTTGCCCGGCTCGCCCACCAGGCGGTCTCCGGGCAACGGCGTGTGGTCGAAGAACAGCTCCCTGGTCGGGCTGCCCTTGATCCCCAGCTTGCGTTCGGGCTCCCCGAACGAGAAGCCGTCGTCGCCACGCTCGACCACGAACGCGCTGACGTTGTGCCCCCGCGGCGCGTCCGGCTCGGTGACCGCGAGCACCGTGTAGTACTGCGAGACACCGGCGTTGGTGATCCACGACTTCTGGCCGCTGAGCACCCAGCCGTCGACGGCACGGGTGGCCCTGGTCCGCATGGCGGCGGTGTCGCTGCCCGCCTCCCGCTCCGAGAGGGCGTAGGAGAACATCGCCTCGCCGCTGGCGACACGCGGCAGGTAGCGGGACTTCACCTCCTCGGACGCCCCCAGCAGCAGCGGCATCGTGCCGAGCTTGTTGACGGCGGGGATCAGCGCCGACGAGGCGCAGGCCCGGGCGACCTCCTCGATGACGATGCACGTGGCGAGCGCGTCGGCGCCGACGCCGTCGTAGGCCTCTGGGATGTGCGGCGCGTGGAAGTCGGCGGCACACAGCGCGTCGTACGCGGCCTGCGGGAACGCGCTCTTGTCGTCCACCTCGGCCGCGTGCGGGGCGATCTTGGCGCCCGCCAGCGCCCGGACGGCCTCGCGCAGCGCCTGGTGGTCCTCGCTGACCCGGAACAGGTCGAACCCGGCCGCCCCCACAGCGGGCTCAGATCCTGTGCGGAGGCAGGTCGGACAGCGCCGGGATCACGTGGTTCTCGAACAGGTGCATCCCCGAGGTGTCGTAGGCGGCCTCAGTGAAGTAGGCGATCGCGTACGTCATGCCCGCGGACTGCAGCGCGGAGAGGTTCTCGATGACCCGGTCGGGCGTGCCGACCGCCGGGCCGGAGCGCAGCGACGCCAGCTGCTCCTCGACCTGCGCCTCCGGGACGCCGGCCTTGAGGTAGTGGTCGCGGGTCCAGGCCAGCCGGTCCTGCACCTCCTTCTCGCTCGTGCCGATGACCACGTTGTAGTTGGCCGAGCGCACGATCTCGCCGAAGTCGCGCCCGATGTCGTCGCAGTGGCCCTTCAGGACCTCGCTCTTGTGAGTGAAGCCCTCGAGCGTGCCATCGAAGTTGGTGTAGTCGGCGTACTCCGCGGCGATGCGCAGCGTGCGCTTCTCGCCGCCGCCCGCGATCCACATCGGAATACCGTTGAGCGCGCTCCCGGGGAACGTCGTGCCCTGCAGCGGCTGTGGGTGGCACAGGGCCCCGTCGACCTGGTAGTGCTCGCCCGCCAGCGTCGCCGTCCCGGTGGTCCAGAGCTGGCGGAAGATCTCGACGCCCTCCTCCAGCCGGCCCAGCCGCTCCCCCGCCCCGGGGAAGCCGTAGCCGTAGGCGCGCCACTCGTGCTCGTACCACCCGGCGCCGATGCCCATCTCGACGCGGCCCTCGGAGATGCAGTCGATGGTGGCCGCGACCTTGGCGAGGTAGGCGGGGTTGCGGTAGCTCATGCAGGTGCACATCTGGCCCAGCCGCACCCGGCTGGTCACGGCCGCCAGCGCCGCCATCAGGGTCCACGCCTCGTGCGTCGCCTCCTGCGACGGGAGCGGGACGGTGTGGAAGTGGTCGTAGACCCAGACCGACTCCCACTCGTGCAGCTGCTCGGCCCGCTGGGCCAGCCCCGCCATCACACCCCAGTGCTGGTCGGGCTCGATGCCCACCAGGTCCATCCGCCAGCCCTGGGGAACGAACAAACCGAACCGCATCGCGACTCCCGTCGTCGGTGAACACCTGTGGTCCTCGGCCGCCCTCGCCGCTGTCGGCACCACGGCCGACCCGTCGATCCTGCCACGCGCAGCGCACGGCACGCGCGAGGCGAGCGTCAGCGGGGGCGCCAGTGGGTCGAGGCGGACTGCCGCTGCGCCAGGTAGCGCTGGTAGGCCTCGTCGTAGAAGCCGGTCAGGCGCTCATCCGGCGCGATGGTCGCCGACGGCGCGGTCCACCGGGCGAGGTCCACCTCCGCCCCCGTCGCCTGCATGGCGGACAGCACGGCTCCGCGGGCGCCGACCTCCGGCAGCCGCGCCACGCTGAGCGGCGCCTTCAGCACCGTCGCGAAGATGCGCAGCCACGGCAGCGACCTCGAGCCGCCACCGCACACGGCCAGCCGGGCCTCGTCGGGGCGCTCCGCCGCTTCGAAGCACTCCCGGGCCGCGAAGGCCAGTGACTCGCACAGCGCCCTGACCAGGTCCTGGCGCGTGGTGGTGAGCCGGATACCGGTGAGCTGGCCCGTCGCCGCGGGCGCCGAGAAGGGCGCCCGCTCGCCGGACGGAGCGAGGTAGGGCAGCGCCTCGACGCCGTCGGCGCCGGCGGGCGTCGACTCGAGCGCCGAGTCGATCTCGTCGTGCGTCATGCCGAGCGTGGCCAGCAACCAGTCGAGAGAGGCGCATCCGAGCATGGTCGCCTGGATCCGCAGCCAGCGGTCACGGGCGGAGGTGGCGATCGTCATACCACTCGGCGGTCCAGAGGACGGCCGCTTGTCGACGAGCACCTGGGCGGCGAGCGAGGTCCCCACCACCAGCAGCCCGTCCCCGACTGCGGCGCTCCCCGCGCCGACGGCGCACGACGGCATGTCGTAGGGTCCGCAGGTCACCGGGACACCGGCCGGCAGACCGAGCAGCTCTGCGCCCTTCGCCGACAGCGGCGCGTGCGGCAGCGGGCGGACGACCGGCGCGAGCAGGTGGCTCCACCGGGTGAGGCCGCAGGCGTCGATCATGTCGGCGCAGTACCCGTCCCCGGAGGGGCTGCCGAACGGGAGAGAGGCGTCCGACGGGTCCGTGCCCCGCTCGCCGGTCAGCTGGGTGAACACCATGTCCTTGCAGTAGCCGGCGGTCTCCGCGCCCTCCAGCGACGCGGGCTCGTGCTCGGCCAGCCACCGCAGGATCGCCGCCTGCGCGCCGGCGAAGAGCGCGCTCCCGGTGGCGTCGAACACCTTCTGCATGGTGCCGTCCGCAGCCCACTCCGCCACTACCGGCGCCGCCCGGGCGTCCATCCACGACACCGGGGTCCGGGTCGGACGCCCGTCGGCGTCGGTCAGCCAGCAGCCGTCTCCCTGGGCCGTGAGCGCGACGAGCTCCACGCCACTGCCGGGGATGCGCTGGAGCAGCTCGGCCACCACGGCCGACACATGGGCGATGACCTGCTGCGGGTCCTGCTCCACCCTGCCGCCGCACCGGTAGTCCAGGGTGAGCGGTCGCCCGGCCTTGGCCATCGCGGCGCCGTCGCCGTCGAACACCGCCGCCTTGACCCAGGAGGTGCCGATGTCCACGCCGAGGCGCAGGGGACCCTCCAAGGCCTCGCCGCCGCTCACCCCCAGATGCTACGAGACCGCCGACCGGTGGCACCCGCCGTTCGGCTGCTACCGGGCAGCCTCGTCCGCTGCCGACTCCTGCAGCTCGGCCAGCAGGTGCACGGACGTCCTGGTCGCGGGGTAGAGCTCGCCGTACGCGGCGTACAGGCGGTCGTAGACCTCGCGCACCGCGGGGTTCGGCTGTACCCGTCGGTCAACCCTGGCCCAGTCGGTCGCGGCTGGGACCAGGCCCACTCCGATCGCCGCCAGCAGAGCGTCGCCGTAGCTGGCCCCGACGGTCTCGGCCGGAAGCAGCTGCTCACGCCCGGTGACGTCGCTGACCACCTGGGTCCACAGCCCGCCCTGCGTGCCGCCGCCGACGGCGAGCAGGCGGGTCACCGCGTCGACGTCCTGCTCGAGCAGCTCCAGGATCTGGCGGATCCCGAAGGCGATCCCCTCGTACACCGCGCGGAACAGGTGGCCGCGCCGGTGCCGAAGGCTCAGCCCGGCGACCACGCCCCTCGCCCGCGCGTCGAAGATCGGCGTCCGCTCGCCGGCGAAGTACGGCAGCAGGAGCAGGCCGTCGGAGCCGGCCGGCACCGCAGCCGCCTCCGCCACGAGCTGCTCGAAAGGCACGCCTCCGGTGAGCTCCTGCACCCATGCGGTGAGGCTGCCGGACGTCGACATGCCCGCCGCCAGGGTGTAGCTGCCCGGGTCCACCCCGGCAGTCGTCCACAGCATCGGGTGCGAGCGCAGGCTGCGCAGCACCTGCACGAAGAACATCGTCGAGCCGTACATCAGCATCAGGTCGCCGGGCCTGCGCACGCCGGCGCTGAACGCCTCGGCCCAGGCGTCCACCGTGCCGGCGCAGACCGGGGTGCCCACCGGCAGACCAGTCGCGGCGGCACCGTTGGCGTCAACGGTCCCCACCACGTCGCTCGGCCAGGCCAGGCGCGGCATCGGCAGTCCCGCCATGACCTCGGCCGCCCAGTCGGCGTACCAGCTGTTCGCCTTGATGTCGTACATCGGGTCGCACTGGCTGGCCGTGTGGTGGTCCAGCACGTACTCACCGGTGAGCCGCGCCACGATGTAGGAGCTGGAGTTGTACCAGCGTCGGGCGCGGGCCCAGACCTCCGGCTCGTGCCGCTGCACCCAGAGCGCCTTGGGACCCACGGCCTGGGTGGACAGCGGCGTGCCGCCACGCTCCAGGATGGCGTCGGCGCCGTAACGCCGAGTCAGCTCCTCGATCTCGGCCGTCGCCCGCATGTCGATGCCGTAGAGGATCGCGGGACGCACCGAGGTCGTCGACTCGTCGCAGAGGACGAGGCACGGCCCCACGCCACTGACGCAGACTCCGGCGACCGTCGCCCCGTCGGCGGCCGCCACGAGCCGCCGGCAGATCGCGACGACGTCCGGCCACCAGACGCCCTCCGGGTCAGCCTCGGCCCACCCGGGGCGGGGCAGCGAGAGCGAGTGGGCCTCGGTGGCGGTGGCCAGGATCGTGCCGTCGGGCGTGGCCAGGACACCCTTGCTGCTGCCCGTGCCCATGTCGATGCCGATCAGGAGCTCGCTCAACGCCTACCCCCTACCCTGTGGAGTCCGCCCCTGCGCCGCGTCAGGGCGCGGGAGCCCCTCCCCGGGCGGTGCTCAGGCGCGGCCGTGCGAGACACGCGACCGGCGGGCGACGGAGTCCAGGGCCACCGCGAGCAGCAGCACCGCTCCGGTCACCATGAACCGGAAGGACGAGCCGAGGTTGAGCAGCGTCAGGCCGCTGGAGATCGACTGGATGACCACGATCCCGAGGAGGGCGGAGAAGGCCGTGCCGCGACCGCCGAACAGGCTGGTTCCGCCGATGACCGCGGCCGCGATGGCGTTGAGGTTCACGTCGCCGGTGCCGCTGCTCTGGTTGGCCGCAGCCAGCCGCGAGGCGGCGAGGACGCCACCGAGGGCGGCGAAGCCGGAGCACAGGATGAACGCGGAGGCATACGTGGCTCGGACGTTGATGCCGGCCCGGCGCGCGGCCTCGGCGTTGCCGCCGACGGCGTAGATCGAGCGTCCCCACTTGGTGCGGGTGAACAGGTACTGCATCACCAGTACCAGCGCCAGGAACAGCACGAACATCCAGCCGACACCCCGCGTCTGGTTGAGATACCACACCACGACGCCGAGGACGACCAGCAGCAGGACGCTGCGGACCGCCAGGGTCCTGGTCGACTGCGCGGACAGACCGGACTTGTGCCGCGCCTGCGCCTGTCGCAGCCCGGTCAGGAACAGCCCGCCCGCGGCGAGCAGCACCAGCGCGTACGACAGCGCCGACGGCAGGAACGCCAGCTGGGCGAAGTTGACCAGCCCGGAGGTGAACGGCAGGTTGATCGAGCCCTGGGGTCCAAGGACGTAGAGCTGCACCCCGAGGAACGCCAGCAGCCCGGCGAGGGTGATGACGAAGCTGGGCACGCCGAAGCGGTTGAACATCTGCGCGTAGCCCAGCCCGATCAGGCACCCGGCCAGCAGGGCGGCGAGCACCGCGAGGACCGGCGAGATGCCGTGCTGCACGAACAGCACGGCCACGATGGCTGCGGACAGGCCGCTGACCGAGCCCACCGAGAGGTCGATCTCGCCCACGAGCAGCATGCACACGATGCCCAGGGAGATCACCCCGACGGGGGCGGACTCCAGGGTGAGGTTCACCAGGTTGGCGCTGGACAGGAAGATCGGGTTGAGGATCTGGAAGACGGTCCAGATCACCACGAGCCCGGCGACGACCGGTATGACGCCCAGGTCACCGCCCCGCGCCCGGTCCACCATGCCCTTGACGAAGCCGCTCAGCCCTTCACGGGACTGGAGCCGCTCGTCCTGCAGGTCCGTCGCCAGGGGCGCGGACGTCTGGTCTGTTGTCACGACAGGGACCCTTCGTCGGTGCTGGGTGCGGTGGGTGCGCTGGGTGCGCTGGATGTGCTGGGCGGGGCTCGCCGCGCGGACCGCTGAGACACCACGTTGTCGCTGGCGCCGGTGATGGCCGCGATGATGTCCTCGGAGGACACGTCGGCCACGCTGAACACCCCGTTGTTGCGGCCGAGCCGAAGCACGACCACCGTGTCGGCGACGGCCTTCACGTCGGCCATGTTGTGGCTGATCATGATCACCCCGAGCCCCCGCTCGCGCAGGCGCTCGACGAGGTTGAGCACCTCGGCGGTCTGGGCTACGCCAAGGGCCGCCGTGGGCTCGTCGAGGATGATCACCTTGGGGTCGCCGAGCAGCGACCGCGCGATGGCGACCGTCTGGCGCTGGCCTCCGGAGAGGGACGCGATGGGGATCCGGACGGTGGGGATCTTGGCGGACAGCTGCCGCAGCAGCTCCCACGACCGGTTCTCCATCGTCACCTCGTCCAGGCGCATCGGGTTCAGCTCCTGACCCAGGAACAGGTTCTCCACGACGTTGAGGTTCTCGCAGAGCGCCAGATCCTGGAAGACCGTCGCGATGCCCAGGGCGTGGGCGGCCGCCGGGCTGGGGACGGTCACCTCCTTGGACTCGAACGTGATGGTGCCCGACGTGGGCAGGTGCACGCCCGAGAGCACCTTGACCAGCGTCGACTTGCCGGCTCCGTTGTCGCCGACGATCGCGACGACCTCGCCGGAGGCGACGTCCAGGTCGATGTCGGTGAGTGCCGCGACAGCACCGAAGCTCTTGGACACCCCTCTGAGGCTGAGCACGTTCTTCGTCGCGGTGCTGCTCGCGGTGGCTGTTGCGGACGACATACACACCTCTTCGTCTGGGCGGGGACCGGTCCTGCTCCCGGTCCCCGTCCCAGCGGTCTGCTGGGGCGGGGTGACCGGGGGGACCAGGGGAACGTGCCGGATCGGTGCAGGGGCTACTTCACGCCGGCCGCGGCACAGGCAGCGGCGTACGTCTTGGTGCAGATGTCGGCAGCCTTCAGCGGGCCGTTCTTGACGAGCACCTCTTCCAGGTTCTTCTTGGTGACGACCGTCGGGGTGAACAGCTCCGAGGGCGTGTTGAACAGCGTGGTCTTGGCGGCCGGCGGCTTGCCCTGGGCGAAGGCGTAGGCGACCTCGGCCGCCGCCTCCGCCACGGTCTTGATCGGCTTGGAGATGGTGTTGTACTGGTCGCCGTTGACGATCCGCTGCGCGGCGGCGAGCTCGGCGTCGTTGCCGGTGACCGGGGGCACCTTGACGCCGGCGGCCTTGAACGCTGCGATAGCCCCGCCCCCGGTGCCGTCGTTGGCCGCGACGACGCCCGCGATCTGGCCCTTGAAGCGGGTGATCTGGCCGCTGGTCCAGTCCTGGGCCTTGGCCGGGTCCCACATGGGCGTGTCGTACTCGGCGAGCAGCTTCATGCCGCTCGTGTCGACGACGCTGTGCACGCCCTTCTTGATCAGCCCTGCGGCCGCGTCGGTCGGGGACCCGTTGATCTGCAGGATCCCGCCGGAGGTCTTCGTCGCCTTGAGGTGGTCAATCAGCGACTGGGCGATGCTGGCGCCGATCTTCTGGTTGTCGAAGGAGACGTAGTAGCTGGCCTGCTTGGCGGGGATGGGACGGTCGTAGGCGATGACCGGCACCTTCTGCGCCTGGGCGGTGTTGACGATCGTGGCCGCCGCCGCCGAGTCGACCGGGTCGATCACCATCGCCTTGACGCCTTGGGCGAGCATCGAGTTGGCCTGCTGCTGCTGCTTGGACGCGTCGGCGTCGGCATTCTGGTACAGGACCGTGCACCCCGAGCACAGCGCCTTGATCTTGGCCTCGAACAGCGGCTTGTCGTAGAGCTCGTAGCGGGTGGACGCGATGTCCGGCATGAGGAACGCGATCTTCGCGTTCGCCGCCGAGCCGCCCCCGCCCGCCGAGCCGGCCGAGCCGGCCGAGCCGCCGCCGGACGACGCGCCCCCGGTGTCCTGCTTCGCGCAGGCGCTGAGCGAGGTCACCGCGATCAGGGCGACTGCCAGTGCGGGGACCCGAAGTCTGGTGCTGTGCATGTGTTCTCCTTGGTCGTTGCGTCCCTTGGGACACGGTGTTCTCTGACGAACCGATGGGGCAGGGAAGGGTGCCGTGAGCAGCGGCGCTACGCCGGCAGCAGGGCCACCTTGATGGAGTCCGTTCCGTCGGCGACGAGGTCCAGACCCTTCTGGAACTCGGCCAGCGGGAGCTGGTGGGTCACGATGCGGTCCATGGGCAGGCGGCCGGACTCCAGCATCCGGGCTGCGGCGGGCCAGCAGTGCGGCCCCAGGTGCGCGCCGAGGACGTCGAGCTCCTTGTCGTCGCTGATGATGCTCCAGTCGACGGTGACGTCGCTGCCGAAGACGCTGTACTCCACGAAGCGGCCGAGCTTGCGCAGCAGGCCGAGACCCTGGGGCACCGCGGACGGGTGTCCACTGGCCTCGAGGTAGACGTCCGCGCCGTAGCCACCGGTCAGCGCCAACACCTCGCCGGCGACGTCGTCGCGGGCGATGTTGAGCGTGGTCGTGGCGCCGCACAGGGCGGCCAGCTCCAGCTTGGCGTCGGACATGTCCAGCGCGACGACCTGCGCCGGTGACTTGGCCGCCGCGCCGGCGACCATGCCGAGCCCGATCGGGCCGCACCCGGCGACGACGACCACGTCGTCGAAGTGGATGCCGGCCCGCTCGACCGCGTGCAGCGCGCAGGACAGCGGCTCGACGAACGCCGCGTGGGCCGCAGGCATCCGGCCGTCCAGCTTGTGCACGAGTGCCTCGGCCGGAAAGAGCATGTACGACGCCATGGCCCCGGGCGTGCGCCGCTTGAAGCCGTAGATGTCGTGGGGCGCGCACATCCAGTACTCACCGCGCAGGCAGTAGCGGCACTTCCAGCAGGGGACGATCTGCTCGGAGGTGACCCGGTCGCCGACCTCGACGCCCCACCGGGCGGCCGCCTCCTGGTCCAGCTCCACCACCTCCCCCACGAACTCGTGTCCGGGCACGACCTCCGTCTCGGCCCATGCCGGACGGCTCGCGTCGCCCCAGAACTTGGCAGCGCCGTGGTAGCACTTCAGGTCGCTGGCGCAGATGCCGACGGCCTGGACTCTCACCAGCGCCTGACCCGGCCCGGGCCGCGGCACCGGGAGCTCCTCGAGGCGGTAGTTCTCCGGACCGTGGCAGACCACTGCCTGCATCGTCTCGGCCATCGACGTCCCTTCGTCTCGACGTGCCCGCTGCGTTGCGTGGGCCACGACAAGGGACGCTAGAGTGATCGGACACGTTTGTCCAGCACATTCGTTCCCGTTATGGACTTGTGATGAGTATGAGCCGAACCGCCGCCGCCCTGCCGGCCGCCGTGCATACTGCGGATGTGGTCGGCCGACCGGGGACGCCTGAGCCGGACGGCCCGTCGCGCTTCCCCCCGGAGCTCCTGCACGCGGCAGCGACGCTGTACTACCTCGAGGACGCCACGCAGGCGCAGGTCGCCAAGCGGCTGGGCACCAGTCGGCCCACCGTCAGCCGCCTGCTCGCGGAGGCCCGCCGTCGCGGCATCGTGCGCATCCAGGTGCAGCCCGTTCCGGCCAGCACGGGGAGCTCGCTCGCGCGGGAGGTGCAGGCGGCTCTCGGGCTGCGCGCGGCCTACCTGGCCCCTACGCCTGCCGGTATCGCGGTCGGCGCCGCGCTGGCCCCTGCTCTGGGCGACGCCTTGCGCGACGTCGGCCTGCAACCGGGCGACATCCTGCTGGTCACGTCGGGTCGGACCGTGTATGAGGCGGCGCAGGCCTCGCTGCCCCAGCTTCCCGGCGTGCGGCTGGCGCCGACGATCGGGGGTCAGGACGAGCCGGAGCCGTGGTACCAGACCAACGAGATCACCCGCACGGTGGCCACCAGGGTCGGCGGCATCCCGTCCTTCCTCTACGCCCCGGCGCTGCCCGGAGCCGAGCTGCACCAGTCCCTGCTCCGCGACCCGTCGATCCGGGGCGTGCTGGAGATGTGGGAGCACGGCACGTGCGTCCTCATGGGGGTGGGCGGTCCGCTGCTGGGCCGCGCGTCGCTTCCGCAGTTCTTTCCCAAGGACGCAGCAGCAGTCCGCGACGCCGTGGGCGACATCTGCTCCCGGTTGTACGACGCGGACGGGCGGCCGCTGGAGTTCCCTGGCAGTGACCGGCTCATGGCCATCTCGTTGGAAAGCCTCCGTCGGGTCCCACACAGCATCGCCGTGGCGACAGGACGCACCAAGGTGCGCTCCATGGTGGCCGCCGCGCGCGCCGGATACTTCAACCGGCTGGTGACCGACGAGACGACAGCCGCGCTGCTGCTGGCGGAGGTCGCAGGCCAGGACACGCTGGCGCATGTGTCTCCCGAGCCGGGCCGAGCGCTGGCTGCCTTTCACTCCTCCTCGGAGCGGCCGACCTGACATAGTGGCGGTAAGTGAGGTGACCATGGCTCTGCACCCCGATTCCCGTCCTCCCGAGAACAGCCAGGCCACACCGTGGTGGGGCTTCGCCTCCGCTGCCGAGGCGGCCGTCCGCCAGCTCAACCGGTCGGTGCCGGGCATGGACCTGTGGCTCGCGACGCACGTGGTCGAGGACCGGCAGATCGTCGTGGCGAGTGCGGGGGCCTGGGCGCAGCTGGCCACCAAGGGGACAGCCTTCGCATGGCAGGCCTCGTTCTGCGCCCAGATGGTGCGGCGCGGCCCCTCGGTCGCGTGCGACGTCGAGGAGGAGCTCTCCTACCGCGGCGTCGCGACCGGTCCGTTGGCCAAGGTGCGGGCGTATCTGGGCGTGCCTCTGCTGCGCGGCGACGACGAGCTGTTCGGGACGCTGTGTGCCTTTGCGGGGTCCCCTCGACCGCCGTCGCTGAGCGACGGCCTGCCGACGGTCACGCTGGTGGGGCGGCTGCTCGGCTCGGTCCTGTCCGGGGAGCGCACCGCGCACGAGCGCTCGGAGGAGGCGGCCAAGGCCTACGCGCTCGCTCAACGGGATCCGGTCACCGGCCTGCCCAACCGCAGGGGCTGGGAGCAGCGCCTCCAGTACGAGCAGGAGCGCTGCGCGCGGTACGGCACCCGCGCCAGCGTTCTGGTCGTGCGGGTAGACGACCTCACCGGGCTGCAGGACCGCTCGGGGCACGAAGCCGCCGAGGAGCTGGTGCGCCGGCTCGCCGGCGCAGTGAGCGACGCCTGCCCGCGCTGCGACGTCGTCGCCATGGTGGAGCGGGACGCTCTTGCCGTCCTGTCGGTGGAGACCGACCTGGCCGCCGCGGAGGACCTGGCAGCCCGGCTGCGTCGACGGCTGCGCTCGTCGAACCTGTCCGCCGCCCTCGGCGTCGCCAGCCGCGGCGAGGACGAGAACCTCGTGGACACGTGGGCCCGCGCCGCCCTGCTGGCCCGGGCCGAGCCGCAGTGGCACCGCGGGGCCGTCCCGCGCGTCAGCCGTCGAGCTCGCTGAGCGCCACGGGGACGTACGCCGGGACCTCACGAGCCAGGTAGCCGACGGCGCCGATCCCAGCGGCAGCCAGCTCTCCGCTGCGGCCATGGAGGAAGGCTCCCCACACGGCAGCCTGCGCCGGGCTGGCACCACGCGCCAGCAGCCCGACCATGATCCCGGCCTGGACGTCGCCGGAGCCCGAGACGCCCGAGGCCGGGGCCTCCGGCGGACACGACGGTCCCGGTGAGCGATGCCAGCTCGGCCGTCGCCGCGGCCGGGTCGTCCGCGACCCGGCCCGATGCCACGTCGAGCGCCAGCGCCAGCTCCGTGCGGTTGGGAATCAACAGGCAGCGGGCGGCCACCGGACCCAGCAGCTCAGGCGCCGAGGTCACCACGCTGATGGCACCGGCGTCGAGCAGCACCGACGCCGCGCTGTTCGCCAGGGCCGGCAGGACACCGCCGAGCAGCGCGACCGCCGAGCAGCGCGACCGCCGAGCAGCGCGACCGCCGAGGCCGGCTCCAGGACGCCCGCCCCGAGCAGCACGCCGGAGCACTTGACCGCCAGGTCGGACAGCACGGCGTGCGCAGCCGGGTCGAGGTCTCCGGCCGGGGTCTGCGGCACCCCGAGGACCAGGGCCTCCGGCATCGCGACGGCGACCGACGCCGCCAGTGCCTGCACCGTCGCGAGCTGCAGCTTGCCCGCGCCGGCACGCAGGCACCCGTGCGCGGCCAGCAGCAGCGCCCCGGGGGTCTGGACACTTCCGGCGGCGATCAGCACCCGGCCGGTCGAGTCCTTGTCGCCGTCCACCGCAGGCAGCGGCCAGTCGCGCAGCACGTCCGGCGGTGACCAGGACCGGCTCAGGAGCCGACACGCGTGCCCTTCCCGGCGGACTCGGGCTCCGTGGTCTGCGGCACGCCGGCCGCGCGGTCCACCGCGGCCGTGTCACCGGCGGCGACCAGCCGGAACCGGCCACCCTCGACGGGCTCGTAGCGGGTCATCGAGCAGTTGCCGAGCGGCCTGTCCGAGTCGATCCGGAGCAGCTCCTTCTCGTCGAGGTCCTCCAGGCAGAGGCGGAAGGCCATGATCACGGCCTGGTGGCTGAAGATCCACAGCTGCGCACCGTCATACTCGCGGTCCTTGAGCCGCTCGAGCAGGCTGCGGACCCGGAGCAGGACGTCACACCAGCTCTCCCCGCCGGGGGGCCGGTAGTAGAACTTGCCGAGCAGCTGCCGGCGCCTGGCCTCGTCGGGGTATGCCTCACGGATACCGGTCCCGGTGAGGCCGTCGAACCAGCCGAGGTCGCGCTCGCGCAGCCGCTCGTCCTGGACGACGTCGACCTCGACGTCGCTGCGCGCAAGAGCCCGCTGCGGTCGCCGCCGCCCTGCGGTAGGGGGAGGTGAGCACCCTGGTCGGCCGCTCCTGCGGGGGCAGCGAGCTCAGGTAGTCGCCGAGCGCCTCCGCCTGGGCCACGCCCGCGTCGGAAAGCTCCACGTCGGCGTCACGCACATCCGGCTCGAGGCGCCCAGCGCCCTTGCGCGCGCATCGCGGTCGGCGACGTTGCCCAGGCTCTCGCCGTGCCGGACCAGGACGATCCGGCTCGGTCCACGCCGGCCCGCAGTCGACTGCGGCCGCGCCGGGCCGGGCGCTGCTGCGACGGGCTCGACGCTCACGTGGGCTCCTGAGTGCTGGGTGGTGCTGGGCGCTGCTGGGCGCTGCCGGGCGGTGCCGGTCGCTGCCGCGCGGTGCGGGGCGGCCGTGGCGGGTCGAAGGGGTCGGCCGGGCGGTACGACGCCGACGAGCGTACTCACCGGTCGGGGCCGCACGACGGACCGGTCGTTCCCGGGCAGGGTGCCGTCCGGCCGTTAGGGTTCCCGGATGGCGCTCACGCTCTCGGTCCTCGGCACCGGCTACCTCGGTGCGGTGCACGCCGCCTGCATGGCCGATCTCGGGCACGGGGTCGTGGCCGTGGACCCGGACCCGGGCAAGATCGCCGCCCTGGCCTCGGGCCGGGCCCCGTTGTACGAGCCGGGGCTGGACGAGCTGCTCGCCCGGGTCCTGCCGACGGGTCGGCTCCGCTTCACCACGGACTACGCCGAGGTGGCCGGGGCGGACGTGCACTTCCTGTGCGTCGGGACCCCCCAGCGCAGGGGCGAGTTCGCCGCCGACACGTCATACGTGTTCCAGGCCGTGGAGGACCTGGCTCCGCACCTCAGCTCGGCCACGCTGGTCGTGGGCAAGTCGACGGTGCCGGTCGGCACAGCCGCCCGGCTCCGCGAGGCGCTGCAGGCGTCGGCACCGGCGGGCGCGGAGGCGCACCTGGCCTGGAACCCCGAGTTCCTGCGTGAGGGCTTCGCGATCCGGGACACGCTGCGCCCGGACCGGTTCGTCTACGGCGTCGCCGACACGGACGCGGCAGCGGACGTCGCCCGGCTGGACGAGGTGTATGCCGTGCCGCTGGGCGCCGGGACACCGCGGATGGTCACCGACTACGCCACCGCGGAGCTGGTCAAGGTCGCGGCGAACGCGTTCCTGGCCACCAAGATCTCCTTCATCAACGCCATGTCGGAGGTCTGCGAGGCGGCCGGCGCCGACGTTGTCCAGCTCGCCGAGGCGATCGGCCACGACGACCGGATCGGCTCGAAGTTCCTGGGCGCCGGGATCGGCTTCGGCGGCGGTTGCCTGCCCAAGGACATCCGGGCGTTCATGGCGCGGGCCGGCGAGCTCGGCGCGGACCAGGCACTGACGTTCCTGCGGGAGGTCGACGCCATTAACCTGCGGCGGCGCTCCCGGATGGTCGACCTCGCCCGGGAGGAGTGCGGCGGCACGGTCATCGGCAAGCGGATCGCCGTGCTCGGAGCGGCGTTCAAGCCCGACAGCGACGACGTGCGCGACTCCCCCGCCCTCGACATCGCGCACGCGCTGCACGCCGACCGGGCCGTGGTCACCGTGCACGACCCCAAGGCCATCCCCGTGGCCCGGATGGCGCGTCCCGAGCTCGGCTACGCGGACACGGTGCAGGAGGCCTGCCAGGGCGCCGACGTCGTCCTGCACCTCACCGAGTGGCAGCTCTACCGCGACCTCGACCCGGCGGCGCTGGCTCCCCTCGTGGCGCACACCACGGTCATCGACGGCCGCAACGCCCTTGACCCGGTCCGCTGGCGCGCTGCCGGGTGGACCTACCGCGCGCTCGGCCGCCCGGGCGTCCCCAGCGGCTGAGGCCCCCACGCGCCCCTCGCGGCTCCACGGGCGGGCGCCGTCCTCGGAATCGAAACCGCCTGCGCCCGGTTGACGCCGGCGTGAACCAGCTGACCCTGAACGACCCGGGCGTGATCCGGGAGGTCCTGACGACGCCGGCGACCTGGGCGGTCGTCGGCCTGTCGACGGACCGGTCCCGGACGGCATACGGCGTCGCCGGCTGGATGCGTGACCGGCTCGGCCACCGGATCATCCCGGTGCACCCGCGCGCCGAGCAGGTCTGGGATGAGCCCGGCTACCGCTCGCTGGCGGACATCCCCGACGGCGAGCGGGTCGCGGTGGTCGACCTGTTCGTCAGCTCGGCCCACGCCGGGTCCGTCGTGGACCAGGCGATCGCCGAGCGGGACCGGCTCGGCATCGCGACGCTCTGGCTGCAGCTCGGCGTCGTGGACACCGCTGCGGCGCAGCGCGCCGCGGACGCCGGCCTGCGCGTCGTGATGGACACCTGTCCAAAGATCGAGTATCCCCGCCTCGCCGGCTGAGCACGGGATCGACCGCCGGCACCGGGTCGCCTCGCCCCAAGGGCGCTGAGGTCCTCCGATGTGCCCGGACGTGCCCTTGGCTGACGTACTGCACCGCTCGAACCGACCTCACATCAGCGCGGCCCGCTCACCCGTCCTCGCGCAGTCTGGTGACACCTCGCGCAGGTCCTGTCCTGCCCGACGTGTCACCAGGGTGCGCTAGGAGGCTGGCGGCTGCCTGGGGGCGGTCCGCTCGCGCAGGAGCGCGCCCTTGGCCCGTGCCTCGGCGGCGAGGTCCCGCTGGTAGGCCAGCATCCGCTCGGTGAGCTCCGCCGCGAGCGCGTCACGCCCGCTGGCCAGGATGCGTGCGGCGAGCAGGCCGGCGTTGCGGGCGCCGCCGATGGACACGGTCGCCACGGGCACGCCGGCCGGCATCTGGACGATCGACAGCAGCGAGTCCATGCCATCGAGGTAGCGCAGCGGCACCGGCACGCCGATGACGGGCAGCGGCGTGACCGAGGCCAGCATGCCCGGCAGATGGGCCGCGCCGCCGGCCCCCGCGATGAGGACACGCAGCCCACGCTGGTGCGCCGACCGGCCGTAGTCCAGCATCTCCTGCGGCATCCGGTGGGCCGAGACCACGTCGGCTTCGAAGCCGATCCCCAGCTCGCGCAACGCCACTGCGGCCTGCTCCATCACCGGCCAGTCGCTGTCGCTGCCCATCACCAGGCCCACCGACGCCGCACCGCCGTCAACCCGCTGCAACCCCTCCGAGTCCGCCACCATCACTGCATCACCGTCCCCTGCAGGTAGTCCGCGGCGTGGCGGGCGCGCTCGCGCAGACCGGACAGCCGCGACCCGCTGACCGTGACGTGCCCGACCTTGCGGCCCGGTCGCACCGCCTTGCCGTAGAGGTGCACCTTCAGCCCGGGGTCCCGGGCCAGGATGTGCCGGTAGGCCGGGTACAGATCCGGGTAGTCCCCGCCGAGGACGTTGGCCATCACGGTCCAGCGGGCGTGCGGGCCGGGGTCGCCGAGCGGGAGGTCGAGCACCGCGCGCAGGTGCTGCTCGAACTGGCTGGTCACCGCACCGTCGATCGTCCAGTGGCCGCTGTTGTGCGGCCGCATGGCCAGCTCGTTGACCACGTATGACGCCTCCCCGGTCCGCTGGTCGCGCACCTCGAACATCTCGACGGCAAGGACGCCGGTCACCCCGAGCGCACCGGCGATCCGCAGCCCCGCCTCGGTCACCGTCGCGGCCAGGCCGGGCTCCAGGTCCGGGGCAGGCGCCAGCACCTCGGTGCAGACGCCGTTTCTCTGCACCGTCTGCACGACGGGCCAGGCAGCGGCCTGACCGGACGGGCTCCGCGCCACCAGGACCGCGATCTCCCGGACGAAGTCGACCCGCTCCTCGACCAGCAGCCCCGATCCGAGGGCGCCGCTCGCCGACCCGACCGACCGGGCTGCCTCGCCCAGCCAGTCCGCCACGTCCTGCGGTGAACCCGCCAGACGCACGCCCTTGCCGTCATAGCCGCCGCGCGGCGTCTTGGCCACGACCGGCCAGCCCACCTCCTCGCCGAAGGCCTGCACGCCCGCGGCGTCGACGACCCGCTCCCAACGGGGGCAGAGCACCCCGATCTCGCCCAGCCGCACCCGCATGGCGAGCTTGTCCTGGGCGAAGATCAGGGCGCCGGGTGAGGGGTGCAGGGGTATGCCGTCCGCCTCCAGCGCGGCCAGCACCTCCGCCGGGACGTGCTCGTGGTCGAACGTCACCACGTCGCAGCCACGTGCGAAGGCCCGGACGGTCTCGATGTCGGTGTAGTCGCCCACCGGCGCGGACGGGACGACCAGGGCGGCTGCAGCGTCCTCGGACTCGGCCAGCACGCTGAGCGTCAGGCCGAGGGCGACTGCAGGGGGCTGGCACATCCGGGCCAGCTGGCCGCCGCCGATGATGCCGACGACCGGGAACCCACCCGGGGCGCGCTGCGGCATCCACACGCGGCGAGCCTACCGGTGGCCCGGTTCCTGCCTCCGCGACCGGGCGCGGCGATGCTGAGCGCCGCTCGGAGCGGGCGCGGCTACCCTCTGCGGGTGACACGAGCCCAGCCCGACCCCGCCCGGCCACCCTCACTGGCCCGCCGGCTGCGCGACGCCTACGAGGTGCTGGTCCGCGAGGCGCTGAAGTTCGGGCTGGTGGGTGCGGTGGGCGTGGTCGTGGACGTGGCCGTCTTCAACTGGCTGCTGTACGGAGCCGACGTGCTGCACGGCCGACCGATCCGGGCCAAGATCGCGGCGTCCGCCGTGGCGATCCTGGTCAACTACCTCGGCAGCCGCTACTGGACCTTCCGGCACCGGCGGCAGGCGCCGGTACACCACGAGGTGGCGCTGTTCGTCTTCTTCAGCCTGGTGGGGGTCGGCATCCAGCTGCTCTGCCTGGGGATCTCGCACTACGTCCTGGGCCTGCACAGCCAGCTGGCCGACAACGTCAGCGCCAACCTCGTCGGGCTGCCACTGGGCACGCTCTTCCGCTTCTGGAGCTACCGCCGCTTCGTGTTCGGCAGCGAGGCGCTCGCCCCGGCGCCCTCGATGCTGGTCCCCGACACGCTGGACGCGCCCAGCGAGCAAGGGCTGCCTCGATCGGACTGAGCCGCCCTGCCGCTAGCCGGCCTCGCCCTCGGACAGGAACAGCGAGAACACCGCCGGGCGTGCCTGCCGAAGCTCCAGCCGCCCCCCGTTCGCCTCCGCGAGGTCGCGGGCCAGCGCGAGACCGAGGCCGGTGCTCTTGCCGCTGCTGACCGACCGCTCGAAGATGTGCGGTGCCAGGGTGGCGGGAACGCCGTCGCCCTGGTCGCTCACCTCCAGCACCACCGAGGGCCCGCTGCGGCGGGCCAGCACGTCGACCGTGCCACACCCGTGCGACAGGGAGTTCTCCAGCAGGGTGGACACGACCTGGGACAGGGCTGATGGCGTGGCCTGGACCCACAGCCCACGCTCGCCGTCGACCCGGACGCTGCGGCGCGCGCCTTCGAAGGCGGGTTGCCACTCGCGCTGCAGGGACGCGATGACCGAGTCCAGCGACACGGACACCCCGGCCGCCTCGCTGCTGCGCCGGCTGCGCGCCAGCAGCTCGTCGACCACCTTGGTGAGCCGCTCCACCTGGGAGATGGCCACGGCTGCCTCCTCGTGCATCACCTCGATCTCGTCGGTGACGGTGATCTCCTCCAGGCGCATCAGCAGCGCGGTCAGCGGCGTACGAAGCTGGTGCGAGGCGTCGCTGGCGAAGTCACGCTCGGAGGCGAGCGAGCGCTTGAGCTGCTGGGCGCTGCGCGAGAGCACGTCCGAGACGCGGTCGATCTCCTCGATGCCGCTGTCCATCGGCGTGAAGCGGGACTCGCCGGCGCCCAGCTGCTCCGCACGGTCCGCCAGGGAGCTCATCGGCTCGGAGAACTTCCGCGCCTGGGTCGAGGCGACGGCCACTCCTGCAGCGGTGCCCAGCAGCAGGTGCAGGACGATGAAGCCGATCAGCAGCCAACCGATGTGCCCGTCGGCCTGTCGCTCGTCCAGCCACATCTGCAGCCCGGTCAGGTGGTCAGCCCGACGGTTCAGCGCCAGCAGTCCAAGGACCATCACCGGGACGCCCACGATGCAGACCGAGACGGCGATCGCCAGGAGGGTGGAGCGGATCAGCTGTCGGCGCATGACGGACGGTCAGGGCCGTTCGTCGCGCTCGAACCGGAAGCCGACACCACGCACGGTGGCAATGTAGCGCGGTTGGGTGGCGTCGTCGCCGAGCTTGCGCCTGAGCACCGAGATGTGCATGTCGAGGGTCTTGGTGGACCCGAACCACGAGGTCTCCCAGATCTCCCGCATCAGCTGCTCGCGGGAGACGACCTTGCCCTGCTCGCGGACCAGCACCCGCAGCAGGTCGAACTCCTTGGCGGTCAGCTGCAGCTCCTCGTCGTTGAAGAACGCCCGGCGCGCCTCGGGGTCGATCCGCAGGTCGGCGTTGGAGGAGGCCGACTCCGAGGCCTGCCGCCGCATCAGGGCCCGCACGCGTGCCAGCAGCTCGGCCAGCCGGAACGGCTTGGTGACGTAGTCGTCCGCGCCGGCGTCCAGCCCGACCACGGTGTCGACCTCGTCGGCGCGGGCCGTGAGGATCAGCACGGGGATGGTGTGACCGTCGGCACGGATGCGCCGACACACTTCGAGCCCGTCGATGTAGGGCAGGCCCAGGTCGAGCACGACCACGTCCGGGCTCTCCTTGGCGCCCTCGATCGCCGCTCGGCCATCGGCTCGGACGTCGACGTCGTACCCCTCACGGCGCAGTGCGCGTGCCAGCGGTTCGGAGATCGCCGGGTCGTCTTCTGCAAGCAATACACGGGTCATATACGTATCGTACGCAAATCACAGCACTTGCGCAGCAACGTCCTTTTTTCTGTCAAACCGACCACCACGGCGGCCGCTTCTCGACGAAGGCCCGGATGCCCTCCACGCGGTCCGGCGAGGACGCCGCCCGCCGCCAGGCGTCGTCCTCGACCTGGAGCGCCGCGCCGAGATCCAGCCCCGCTCCCTCCCGCATCGCCCGCTTGGCGCCGCGCACGGCGACGGGTGAGTTGGCGGCAATACCGGCGGCAATCCCCAGCGACCGCTGCGCCGCGCTCCCGGCTTGCACCAGCTCGTCCACGACGCCGAGGCGCGCCGCCTCGGCGGCGTCGACCCGGCGGCCGGTCAGCACCAGGCCCGCCGCCCTCGACCAGCCGACCCGCCGGGTGAGCAGCTGGGTGCCGCCGCCGCCCGGGACGAGGCCCACGGACACCTCGGGGAGCCCGAGGACCGCTCCGGCTCCGGCGACGATGAGATCGCAGGACAGGGCGATCTCGAGGCCGCCTCCGAGCGCGTAGCCCTCGACCGCCGCGATCGCCGGCATGGGCAGGTCCAGGACGGCACGGTATGCCGCCCGCGACACCTCGCGGTGTGCGGCCAGCTCGGCGTCGCTGAAGCCGTTGCGCTCCTTGAGGTCCGCTCCCACGCAGAACGCCGTGGCCGACGTGCTGGTCACCACGACGCACCGCACGCTCGAGTCGGCGGCCAGCGCCTTGACCTGCTCGGTCAGCCGGAGGGCCAGCTCGGTGGAGACGGCGTTGAGCGCGTGCGGCCGGTCCAGCGCGAGCTCGACGACATGCGCGTCCGCGCCGTGGCGGCTGACCGTGATCATGGCGTCGCCGGCTCGAGCGGAGCCGGCCTCAGGTGCACGACGTCGCCGGCAGAGTGCGCGACCCGCCCAGCTGCGGTCTCGAGCACCAGCCGCCCGGTGTCGTCGACGGCGCAGGCGCGGCCGACGTCCACCGTCGCGTCCGACCGGTGCAGCCGCACCTGCTGTCCCAGCGTCAGGCACAGCTGGCGGTAGCGCACCCGGAGGGTGTCGAGCGGCTCGCCGCCGTCCGACCACGCCCCGTGCAGCCGAGCCAACCGCGCCAGGTAGCCGGCGACCAGCTCCTCACGGGACACCGGGCCCGCGCCGCTCAGCGCCAGCGACGTGGCGCTCTCGACCGGCAGCTCGGCAGCGCTCTGGTCCACGTTCAGCCCCACGCCGGCCACGACCAGGCGGCCGGCGGCATCGCCGGCCGCGGAGATCTCGCACAGCACACCGCCGACCTTGCGCCACTCCCGCCGACCCCCTCGCGCCCGGTGCAGCATCAGGTCGTTGGGCCACTTGAGCCCGACTTTCTGGCCGGTGAGGTCGCGCACGGCCTGCGCCATCGCCATGCCGTTCAGCAGCGGAAGCCACCCCTGCATCGAGGGCTCGCTACCGTCGGCGGGCAGGACCACCGATACGGCGATGGACGCGGCTGCAGGCGCCTCCCACCGGCGGGCCAGGCGGCCCCGGCCGTGGCTCTGATGGTCGGCGCAGACCACCCTCCAGGCGCGCGGCCGGCGGGCTGCCTCGGCGTTGGTCGAGTCCACGTCAGGGAACACGTCGACGTCTCGCCAGGGCGGCCCGGCCGCGGACACGGCGGCCTGCAGCACGGCGGCGTCCAGGGGTCGTCGGATCACCCGACAAGGCTAGGCTGCCCGCCATGGCCGATGTCGTGGACCGCGATGGCGTCGTCACTGCCGGTGTCGGCCCTGCCGGTGCTGAAGCCGAGGCGGCTGCCAACGGTGCACACCGAACCGGCGGCAGCGGCCCTGCGAGCGACATCCACACGACGGCAGGCAAGCTGGCCGATCTCGAGCGGCGCAACGACGAGGCGGTCCACGCCGGCTCGGCCAGGGCGGTCGACAAGCAGCACGCGAAGGGCAAGAAGACCGCGCGGGAGCGGATCGGGATGCTCCTCGACGAAGGCTCGTTCGTGGAGATGGACGAGCTGGCCCGGCATCGCTCGCGCAACTTCGGCCAGCACAAGTCGCGCCCCTACGGCGACGGCGTCGTCACCGGCTACGGCACTGTGGACGGGCGCCAGGTGTGTGTGTTCGCGCAGGACTTCACCGTCTTCGGCGGGTCCCTGGGCGAAGTGTTCGGCGAGAAGATCGTCAAGCTCATGGACCTGGCAATGAAGATCGGCTGCCCCGTCGTCGGGATGAACGACTCCGGCGGCGCGCGGATCCAGGAGGGGGTTGCCTCCCTGGCGCAGTACGGCGAGATCTTCCGGCGAAACGTCCAGGCGTCGGGCGTCATCCCCCAGATCTCGCTGATCATGGGCCCGTGCGCGGGGGGGGCGGTCTACTCCCCGGCCATCACCGACTTCGTCGTGATGGTCGAGCACACCTCGCACATGTTCATCACCGGACCGGACGTGATCAAGGCGGTGACCGGCGAGACCGTGGACATGGAGGAGCTCGGTGGGGCGCGGGCGCACAACAGCCGCAGCGGCTCCGCGCACTACCTGGCCAGCGACGAGCACGACGCCATCGAGTACGTCAAGGCGCTGCTCTCGTTCCTGCCGAGCAACAACCTCGAGGATCCGCCGGTGTTCGAAAGCGAGGTCGAGGACGTCGTCAACGAGCAGGACGCGTTCCTCGACGGCGTCATCCCTGACTCCGCCAACCAGCCCTACGACATGCGCGTCGTCGTGGAGCACGTCCTAGACGACGGCGAGTTCGTCGAGGTGCAACCGCTGTTCGCCATGAACATCGTCTGCGGCTTCGGGCGGGTCGAGGGCCGGTCGGTCGGCGTGGTTGCCAACCAGCCGCTCCACTTCGCCGGGACCCTGGACATCGACGCATCCGAGAAGGCGGCCCGGTTCGTGCGGACCTGCGACGCGTTCAACGTGCCCGTGCTGACCTTCGTCGACGTCCCGGGCTTCCTGCCCGGGACCGACCAGGAGTGGAGCGGCATCATCCGCCGCGGCGCGAAGCTGATCTTCGCCTACGCCGAGGCGACCGTGCCCAAGGTCACCGTCATCACCCGCAAGGCCTACGGCGGCGCCTACGACGTCATGGGGTCCAAGCACCTCGGAGCCGACATCAACCTGGCGTGGCCCACCGCCCAGATCGCCGTGATGGGCGCCCAGGGGGCGGTCAACATCCTGCACCGCGCCGAGCTGCGCCGGATGGTCGAGCGGGGCGCCGACGTGGAGACGGTCGCGGCCGCGCGGCACGGCCTCATCGCCGACTACGAGGACACCCTGGCCAACCCCTACATCGCCGCCGAGCGGGGGTATGTCGACTCGGTGATCCCGCCGTCGTACACCCGCAGCTACGTGACCAAGGCGCTGCGCGCGTTGCGCGGCAAGCGCGAGATGCTGCCGCCGAAGAAGCACGGGAACATCCCCCTGTGACCTCTGCCGAGCCCGCGGAACGCGCCATCCGGGTCGTGCGGGGGGAGCCCACGGCCGAGGAGGTCGCGGCGCTCGTCGTGGTCCTCGCCGCCCTCTCTCGCGCGCGCCGGGCGGCCGCCGACGGCACCGACGGCACGGACGCCATGACGGCGGTGCGAGGCTCCTGGACCGACCGGGCCACGCTGCTCACCAGCGCGTGGGCGACCGGTCGCGACGGCTGGCGCGCCGCGGCCGCGCGCCGCTGACCCGTTCTGCGGCGACGCAGGTCGAGGTTCACGGCACCGCGCCGCCGTCATCCCCGGACGGCGGCTCGGCAGCGAGCGACCGCCCGGTCCGCTGGAAGCCGGAGGCGGCATAGACCCGTGCCACGCTCTCGCTGCCGGCGGACAGGACCAGCAGCGTGATGCCGTCCGCGAACGCGGCCCGTGCCAGCAGCGCGCTCAGCGCCGTGGCCACCCCCTGGCAGCGCAGTGCCGGCAGCGTGGCCACCCCCACGATCTCGGCCACGTCGCCGACCGGCTGGTAGGCACCGGACCCCACGACCCCCTCGGGGTCCCGCTCGGCCACGGCGAGGACCATCGCGCCGGTCGCGATCCGCTCCCGCACCTGCTCGACCAGGAGCGGGCTGAGCAGGCCCAGCATCTCGTTGCGCTCGTCCACCCCTGCCCGGCCGGGCGCCGAGCCCGCGGGGCCGAACGCCACATCGGCCACCGCTCGTGCGGCGGGCACGGCCGGGTCCTCGGGGTCGGCCGGGTCGACCAGCCGCACCGACACACCCGACGCTGCCGGGGTGTCGCGCCCCGGCTCGGCCGGGGTGGACAGGCCGCCCCGCTCGGCGGCGCCCGCCTCCAGCGACATCAGCACGTAGTCGTGCACGACCAGCCCGTAGTCGCGGGCCACCGCCTCCAGGCTGGGGCAGCAGTCGGGGAGCCACTCCAGCGCCAGCGGCAGCGCCAGCTCGCTCCGCACGCGGTCGAGCTCGGCCAGGTCGGCGCCGGTGACCGGCTGGCGGCCCCCCACGGTCGGGCGAGCGTAGTAGTTCCAGGCGCCGCGGGTGCGGAACAACGTGAACGGTCCGACCTCGATCGCGTCGGCGCCCTGGCGCGGGACGGCGTCGAAGTAGGCGTCCGCCGCCCGCACGAGGTCCATCCGGTCAGCGACCGCAGAGGTTGACGGGGGAGGCAGGTGGGCGGGCATGGCTCATTGTGGGTCCTGGCACCGCGTCGCCACCCCGGCTCGGGAAGGTACGTTGCACCTCGTGACCGCAGACATCGAAGGGACGGGGTCCGCACCCGCCCCGCAGCCCGCCCCCACCCGGCCGCGCTCCGAGGTCGACCGCATCGCGGACGACTACGTCGAGGCGGTGCTGCAGATCAGCCCGATCACCGCGTCCTACCTCGGCATCCCCGGACGGGAGGGCGACCTGGACGACTTCTCACCGGCCGGCCTGGACCGTCATGCGGAGCTGCGCGGGCGGACCCTGGACGCCCTGGCCGGCGCCACCCCGGCGGACGACGTCGACTCGGTGACGGTCGCGGCCATGCGGGAGCGGCTGGCGCTGGCCCAGGAGATCCACCACGCCGGGCTGGAGGAGATGTCGCTGAACGTGATCGCCTCGCCGCTGCAGGGCATCCGCTCGGTCTTCGACCTCATGCCCACAGCCACCACCGAGGACTGGGACCACATCGCCACGCGGCTGACCAAGGTGCCGCAGGCGCTCGGGCAGTACGTCGAGTCGCTACGGCTCGCGGCCTCGCGCGGCCAGGTCGCACCGCGGCGGCAGGTCCAGAAGTGCATCGAGCAGTGCGCCGAGTACACCGCCGAGGACGGCTCCTTCCGCCAGCTGGCCGCGCACGCGGCCAGCTCCGAGGGGCCCTTGCACGGCACGGCCGCCACGCACCTGCACGAGGCAGCCGAGGCCGCCTGCGCGGCATACACGGCACTGGCCGAGACGCTGGCCGCGGAGCTGCTGGACAAGGCTCCCGAGGCCGACGCCTGCGGCCGCGAGCGCTATGCCCTGCTCTCCCGAGACTTCCTGGGCGCCACCGTGGACCTGGAGGAGACCTACGCCTGGGGGCAGGCCGAGGTGGCCCGGATCGCCGCAGAGATGCAGGAGGTGGCCGAGCAGGTCAGGCCAGGGGCGAGCGTGGCCGAGGCGATCGAGGCGCTGGACCGGGACGAGGCGTACCAGCTGCACGGCACCGACGAGCTCAAGGCGTGGATGCAGGGCAAGGCCGACCAGGTCATCGAGGCGCTCGCCGACACCCACTTCGACATCCCCGAGCCGATCCGCACCATCGAGTGCCTGATCGCCCCCACGAACACCGGCGGCATCTACTACACCGGGCCGAGCGAGGACTTCAGCCGCCCGGGCCGGATGTGGTGGTCGGTGCCCAAGGGCGTCCACGAGTTCGGGACCTGGCGTGAGCTGACCACCGTCTACCACGAGGGCGTGCCCGGGCATCACCTGCAGGTAGCGCAGACCGTCTACCGGTCCGACACGCTGAACCGTTGGCGGCGCATGTTCGCCTGGACCTCCGGGCAGGGCGAGGGTTGGGCGCTGTACGCCGAGCGGCTGATGGCCGAGCTGGGCTTCATGGGGGACCCGGGCAACCGGATGGGGCTGCTCGACGGCCAGTCGCTCCGCGCGGCGCGGGTCGTGCTGGACATCGGCATCCACTGCGGCTTCGACGCGCCGCCGGAGGTCGGCGGGGGCGCCTGGAGCTACGACAAGGCATGGCGGTTCCTCACCGCGCACGCCAACATGGCCGAGGGCTTCCTGCGCTTCGAGCTGGACCGCTACCTGGGCTGGCCCGGCCAGGCACCGGCATACAAGATCGGCGAGCGGCTCTGGCTGGAGCTGCGTGAGCAGGTGCGCCGCCGCGAGGGCGCGGACTTCGACATCAAGGCCTTCCACCGCCGGGCGCTCGACATCGGCGGCGTCGGTCTGGACGTGCTCCGCGAGGCGGTCCTGCGCCAGACCTGACCAGGCCGGTTCCAGCAGACCCGGGCACCTGAGAGAATCACCGCGTGCACATCGCGGTTGCCGTCCTGGCCCTCGTGGGCACCGTGACGCTCGTGGCGGCCCTCGCCGGCAGGTTCAACCAGTCGGCGCCGCTGTTCCAGGTGGCCATCGGCGTCGGCGCGTCGTACCTGCCCTTCGTGCCACAGGTCAAGCTGAGCTCGGAGCTCGTCCTCGTCGGCTTCCTGCCGCCGCTGCTGTACGCCGCGGCCATCCGCAGCTCGCTGGTCGACTTCAAGGCCAACCGCCGGGCGATCGCGATGCTCTCCATCGGCCTGGTGGCCTTCACCGCGTTGGGCGTGGCCCTGGTGGCCTGGTGGCTGCTGCCGATCGGCTTCGCGACCGCCCTGGCTCTCGGCGCGGTCGTCTCGCCGCCGGACGCAGTCTCCGCGACCGCCATCGCCCGGCGGATCGGGCTGCCACGCCGGGTGGTCACGATCCTCGAGGGCGAGTCGCTGCTGAACGACGCCACGGCGCTGGTCCTGCTCAGCACGGCCATCGGGGCCGCGACCGGCACGGCCGCCGTCTCCGTCGCCGGAGTGAGCCTGGAGTTCGTGCGTGCAGCAGTGGGCGGGGTGGTCGTCGGCCTGCTGGCGACGGCCCTGATCGCCTACATCCGCAGGTACGTGACCCGCACGGTCACCGACACCTCGCTGTCGTTCATGGCGCCGTACGTCGCCTACCTCCCTGCTGAGGCGATCCACGCCTCAGGGGTGCTCTCGGTCGTGGTTGCCGGCCTGCTCCTGGGCCACAAGGCGCCGGTGCTGCAGAACGCGTCCTCGCGGCTGGCGGAGCGGGTCAACTGGTCGACGATCCTGTTCCTGCTGGAGAACGCGGTCTTCCTGCTGATCGGTCTGCAGCTGCGCCCCATCCTCAGCGACGTGCGCCGCTCCGGCCTCCCCGTCGGACAGATCGCTCTGGCGTGCGCCGCGATCTTGGTGGCCACGATCGTCCTTCGTCCCATCTGGGTCTTTCCGGCCCGCTACCTGGTCATCCGGCCCGGGCCGGACCAGCACGGCAACCCCGTGCCGTGGACGACGTCCGCGATCGTGTCCTGGGCCGGTATGCGCGGCGTGGTCACCCTGGCGGCGGCGTTCGCGCTGCCGAAGTCCGAACAGCGCGAGGTGCTCATCCTGGCCGCCATGGTCGTGGTAGGGGGGACGCTGCTGCTCCAGGGCGTCTCACTGCCCTGGCTTGCCCACCGGCTGGGCGTGCGCGGCCCCGACCCGCGCGAGGACGCGCTCGAGGAGGCCACCGTGCTGCAGACCGCGGTGGCGGCAGGGATCGCGGAGCTCGACCGGATCTCCGGCGACGCGCACCCCGATGTCGTCAGCTCGGCCAGGGCCAGGGCGGAGTCACGGACGAACATGACGTGGGAGCGGCTGGGCGACCCCGACGCCGCCGAGGAGACGCCGAGCGACGCCTACCGCCGGCTGCGACTGGGGATGCTGGGCGCGGAACGCTCCAAGGTCCTCGAGATCCGTGATGCAGGACGCGCCGAGCACGACGTGCTCGAGCAGGTCATGGCTGCCCTGGACCTGGAGGAGTCGATGCTCGAGCGGTTCGAGCGGCGGACCCAGGACCTGCGTCAGGAGCCACTGCTCTCGCCCGACCGCTCGAGCGGCGAGTGCGAGCACCTTCAGGAGTCCGGCAACCACATCGCACCGCAGACCCCCGCCGGGTGCCCCGACTGCGCGCGGGAAGGGACCCGCCCGGTCCACCTGCGCCTGTGCCTGGCCTGCGGCAACGTCGGCTGCTGCGACTCCTCGGAGGGGCGGCACGCCACCCGGCACTTCAAGGACACCGGTCATCCGGTGATGCGCAGCTTCGAGCCGGGCGAAGCGTGGCGCTGGTGCTACCTCGACGAGCTGGTCGGCTGAGCACACTGGTCGCCATGGCCCGCCCCACGCCCGACGCCGCGCTCCGCCTCGTCCTGGCCTCCGCCTCCCCTGCCCGCCTGGAGACGCTGCGCCGCGCCGGGATCGAGCCGGCCGTCGTCGTCAGCGACGTCGACGAGGAAGCCGTCGTCGCGGACCGGGAGGCGGGGTACGGCGCGCTGGCACCCGACGAGGTGGCTCTGCTCCTGGCCCGCGCCAAGAGCGAGGCGGTCGCGGCGACCGAGGCCGCAGCCGGCGAGCTCGTCCTCGGCTGCGACTCGATCCTCGAGCTCGACGGCGAGGCGATGGGCAAGCCGGCCGACGCGGCGGACGCAGCGGTCCGCTGGCACCGGATGAGCGGCCGCAGCGGCATCCTGCACACGGGCCATTGGCTGGTCGACGGTCGGCCCACCGACGCCGGCGGGAGCGGGGCGTCGATCGGCATCCTGGCATCGGCGACGGTGCACTTCGCCCGGCTCAGCGATGCGGAGATCACGGCGTATGTCGCGACCGGCGAGCCGCTGCGCGTCGCCGGAGGCTTCACCATCGACGGGCTCGGCGGGGCCTTCGTCACCGGCATCGAAGGCGACCCGCACACCGTCGTGGGACTGAGCCTGCCGGTGCTGCGGGACCTGCTCGCCCGGGTCGATGTCGGTTGGTTCGCCCTCGCCCTCGCCGACCGGCGGTGACTCAGACCGGCGGTATGCCGTGCCGCCGCTCGCTGAACGAGCGGTCCCGTCCTGCGGCATACCGCAGCCGCAGCAGCAGCTCCGAGCGAAGGTCCTCTGCCTCGACCACGCCGTCCAGCACGAGGTCCGAGGCCAGGCGCTCGAGGTCGACGTCCTGCACGTACTCCCGGCGCCGCTCCCGCACGAAGCGCTCACGCTCGACGGGGTCCTCGATCTGCGCGATCCGCGCGGCGTAGACGGCGTTGACCGCTGCCTCGGGACCCATCACCGCGATCCGTGCCGTCGGCAGCGCCAGGGTGGCGTCCGGCCCGAAGCCCGGGCCGGCCATGGCATACAGGCCCGCGCCGTACGCCTTGCGCACGACGACGCAGACCTGCGGCACCGTGGCCTCGGCCACCGCGGTGATCATCTTCGCGCCGTGCCGGATGATGCCGCCACGCTCCACCTCCGAGCCGATCATGAACCCGGGCACGTCGGCGAGGTAGACCAGCGGGATCGAGAACGCGTCGCAGAGCCAGATGAAGCGGGCCGCCTTGTCCGCGCTGTCGGAGAACAGCACTCCGCCCTTGACCGCCGAGTTGTTCGCGACGACGCCGACGCTCTCGCCGCCGAGCCGCCCGAGGCCCACGACCAGCTCCGCAGCGAACAGCGGCTTGATCTCGAAGAACGAGCCGTCGTCGAGCAGCCCCTCGACCACCTCGTGGACATCGAACGGCTGGCTCTCGAGCTCCGGGACGCTCGCCCGCGTCAGCGGCCGTGCCGGCTCCTCCGGCTGGTACCTCGGCCGCTCGCCCCGCCAGGACGAGGGCAGGTAGGAGAAGTACAGCTTGGCGAGGTCGATCGCCTCCGCGTCGTCGCGCGCCAGCAGGTCACCGCACCCGGAGACGGTGCAGTGCATCCGAGCGCCGCCCATCTGCTCCAGCGAGACCGTCTCGCCGACCACCATCTGCGCCATCCGCGGGCTGCCGAGGTACATCGAGGCATTGCCCTCGACCATGATCACCAGGTCGGTGAAGGCGGGGATGTAGGCGCCGCCGGCCGCCGACGGGCCGAACAGGGCGCAGATCTGCGGCACCTTCCCGGACAGCGCGATCTGGTTCGCGAAGATCCGCCCGGCCCCGCGGCGCCCCGGGAACAGGTCGACCTGGTCGGTGATCCGCGCCCCCGCGGAGTCGACGAACCAGAACAGCGGCAGCTCCTCGCGCAGAGCCAGCTCGGTGGCGCGGACGATCTTCTCGACCGTGCGCGCGCCCCACGAGCCGGCCTTCACGGTCGGGTCGTTGGCCACCACGATGGCCGGGCGCCCGTCCACCGTGCCCTGCCCGGTGACCACCCCGTCAGCGGGCAGCGACCCGCCGCCCGCGGCGGCGCGCGAGTTGGCGTAGCGGCCGTCCTCGACGAAGGACCCGTCGTCGAAGAGCCGGTCGATCCGCTCCCGCACGTACATCTTGTGCTGCGACTCGAGCTTGGCGGCAGCCGCAGCGGTCGGCTCGGCAGAGGCCGCGAAGGCCGCTTCGAGCCGCTGCCGCAGGTCCCGGACGCCCGGGTCCCCGAGCGGCCGCTCGTGGTCGGGACGGTCCGGCATACCGCGCCTTCCTACGCGCCCGCGAGGCCGAGACCGCGGGCGATCACCATGCGCTGGATCTCGCTGGTGCCCTCCCCTATCTCCAGGACCTTGGCGTCGCGGTAGAACCGGGCGACGGGGAACTCCTCCATGAAGCCGTTGCCGCCGTGGACCTGCGTGGCGGTCCGGGCGGCCGCGACGGCGGCCTCGGTCGAGAACAGCTTGGCGACCGCGGCAGCCTGCTTGACCTCGGCCGCCGAACGTCGTCCCGCCCGCACCTCGTCGGCCAGCCACGCCGCCTTGTAGGTGAGGGCCCGCGCGGCCTCCACGGACACGGCCAGGTCGGCGATCGGGAAGCTGACGCCCTGGTTGACCGCGATCGGCCGCCCGAACGCAAAGCGGCCGCCGGCATAGGCCACCGACGCCTCCAGGCACGCCTGCGCCAGGCCGAGCGCCAGGGCGCTGATCGCGACGCGCCCGTCGTCGAGGGTCTTGAGGAACTGGCGCAGGCCGCACCCACGCTCGCCCAGCAGGTGGTCCGCCGGCACCCGCACGTCGTCGAAGAAGAGGCCGTGCGTATCGGACGCATGCCAGCCGAGCTTGTCGTATGCGGGGTCGACGCAGAGCCCCGGCGTGCCGGCCGGGAGCAGGATGGTGCTCACCTCGGCCGAGCCGTCGGGCGCCTGTCCGGTGCGGGTGGTGACCGTGATGACGGACGTGATCGCCGTGCCGCTGTTGGTGATGAAGGTCTTGGACCCGTTGACCACCCACTCCGGACCGTCCAGCCGGGCCGTCGTCCTCGTGGCCCGGGCATCGGAGCCGGCCTCGGGCTCGGTCAGGCCGAACGCGGCGAGCGCCCGGCCGGTGACCAGGTCCGGCAGCCAGCGCTCCTTCTGCTCCGGGCTGCCGAAGGACAGGATCGGGTTGATGCCCAGGCCCACCCCGGCCGAGAGCGTGATGCCGACGGACTGGTCCACCCGGCCCAGCTCCTCGATGGCCACGCACAGCGACGTGAAGGCCCCCTCGCCCGGGTCACCGCCGCCGTACTGCTCGGGCGCCACCAGACCGAACAGGCCGAGGTCCCCCAGCTTCGGGACCAGCTCGACGGGGAAGCGGTGCTCGCGGTCCCACTGCGCGGCGTGCGGTGCGACCTCGGCCTCGGCGAACTCGCGCACCACCGCACGGAAGTCCTCGTGGTCCTTGCTCAGCTCGAACACGGCGCTCCTCCTGCCGCCGGACCGGTGACGGGGATGGCCCGGGTGCCGGCACGGCCGCCTGCTTGACGTTGACGTCAAGGTAAAGCACGATCGGCGGCGTGACAAGCGTCGGACCCGCGCGAGCACCGGAGTCCGGGGTCGGTGCTGCCCCTGCCGAGAGCGACCAGCCCTGGCCGATCGCCCGCGTCGCCACCGAGTTCGGCCTGACCCATCGCACCGTCCGGCACTACGAGGACCTCGGGCTGATCCACCCCGAGCGCAGGGGCAGCGCCCGCCTCTACCACCGTCGTGACCGCACCCGGCTCGCCCTTGTCCTGCGTGGCCGCAGGCTCGGCTTCCCGCTGCAGGAGATCGCCAAGATCCTTGACATGTACGACGAGCAGCCCGGCGAGTCCGGACAGCTGGGCTACCTGCTCGGGCAGATCAGCGCCCGCAGGCAGGCACTCGAACGCCGCAGGCAGGACATCGAGGACTCCCTGGCCGAGCTCGACCAGCTCGAGCGCCGCTGCCGGCGCGACCTGGCCAGGCTCCGCTAGCCGCGTCACCGCCGCCCGCATCGGCGCTGAGCGATTACAAACACGTGCCGATGCAGGCAAACACATACAACCGCCGCTAAATACAGTGATATGACGATACGGCACCCCGCACTTGAACCTGTGTGAGTGAGTATAAACGCAGGCAGATGGATGCAAACGGAACTCTGAAGCGGCAACGCGAGACCTCCTCCATTTGTCCACCGAGCGGCCATCCCCCCGCTCATCCGGACACACGATGTTGGAGGAACACCCCATGGTCAATGCCACGCAAGACAGCCTTCGCGCGAACGGCCGCCCCGCCCGTACGCTGCGCCACTCGGTCACCGTCACCTCGGCCCTGGTGCTTGCAGCCGGTCTCGCGGCGACCGGCGGCGCCTCGGCGTTCGCCGACGGGCACATGAGCTCGGGACGGGCCCAGACTCTGCTCAACGTCAACCGCAGCTTCACCACGTCTCCGAAGCCTGCCCCGACGCCCACCCCCAGCAACCTGCTGGTCGGTGCCAGAGCGGCCGACGTCAGCTTCTCCGCGATGGACGCCACCATCGGTCCGGTCCGGGTGACCCGCACCTTCTACACCGGTACGCTGCCGGCGACGTTCAGTCGTGGGACGGTCACGGCAGGGGTCAAGATCATCGTGTCCTACAAGACCCCCAGCGCGAATACCGCGTCATACGTGAAGTCGATCCCAGCAGGTGCTGACGTCGAGCTGTGCTTCCATCACGAGCCCGAGGGCGACTACGCACACGGTGCCGACTTCGTCAAGGCGTTCGATATCGAAGCCGACGTGGTGCACAAGGCCAACCCCGCCATGCACTTTGACTACATTGCACTTGGCTACGCCTACCAGGGTGGCCCGACGAGCAGCGCCGGTATGGACGGCTCCTACGTCCCCGACAAGTCGGACTTCAACTACGTCGACTCCTACCAGCGTTCCGCCATCCAGCCGGCGCAGACCGACCCCAAGGTGCAGAACTTCATCAAGGCGCTGCATGCCAAGGGCAAGAAGTTCAACGGGTTCACGGAGTACGGCCGCGGCGTCGTGGCACCGGGCGCAAGCTTCAACCAGAGCATCGCTACGGCACGCGCCAAGATCATCGCTGTCGACGCGACGTACATCAAGACCCTGCCGGACGTGAATGTCTGGGCGTACTGGTACACCACCGGCAGCGCCGGCCAGTGGCGGTTCACTGACAGCGCCTCGATCGACGCCTGGAAGACCGTCGAGAACGCGAACAAGTAAGTCGACCGCCCCTCGAGAACGAGGGTAGGGCCGACTCGATCCATCTCCGTACAGCCGCGGTCCCCTGACCGCGGCTGTACGGCCGTACGGCCACAGTGCCCCACAGCCAAGGCGCTAGGCTCCGCCGCATGGGCCCCATCAGCACCGTGTTGATCGCCAACCGCGGCGAGATCGCTGTCCGGATCGCTCGGGCGTGCACCGATGCCGGCCTGCGATCCGTTGCCGTCTATGCCGATCCGGACCGGGACGCGCTGCACGCCAAGATCGCGGACCAGGCCTACGCGCTGGGTGGGTCCACCCCGGCGGACTCCTACCTGGTCCAGCAGAAGCTGCTCGAGGTCGCCTCACGTTCCGGCGCGGACGCCGTCCACCCCGGCTACGGCTTCCTCGCCGAGAACGCGTCCTTCGCCCAGGCGGTGCTCGACGCAGGGCTGACCTGGATCGGGCCCTCGCCGGCCGCCATCGACGCCCTCGGCGACAAGGTCAAGGCACGGCACATCGCCTCTCGCGCCGGCGCCCCACTGGTGCCGGGCACGGCCGAGCCGGTGCAGGACGCGCAGGAGGTGGTGTCGTTCGCACGCGAGCACGGGCTGCCGGTGGCGATCAAGGCGGCGTACGGGGGCGGCGGACGCGGGCTCAAGGTAGCCCGCACCCTGGAGGAGATCCCGGAGCAGCTCGCGTCGGCCACCCGCGAGGCCGTCGCGGCGTTCGGCCGCGGCGAGTGCTTCGTCGAGCGCTACCTCGACCGGCCGCGCCACGTCGAGACTCAGTGCCTCGCAGACGCACACGGCACCGTCGTCGTGGTCTCGACCCGCGACTGCTCGCTGCAGCGCCGCCACCAGAAGCTGGTCGAGGAGGCACCCGCGCCGTTCCTCAGCGCAGCCCAGCACGCCGAGCTGGTCCGGGCCTCCAAGGCCATCCTGGCCGAGGCCGGCTACACCGGCGCGGGCACCTGCGAGTTCCTCGTCGGCCAGGACGGCACCATCTCCTTCCTGGAGGTGAACACCCGCCTGCAGGTGGAGCACCCGGTCACCGAGGAGGTCACCGGCATCGACCTGGTCCGCGAGCAGTTCCGCATCGCCGACGGCGAGAAGATCGGGTACGACGACCCGGCCCCGTCACGGCACAGCATCGAGTTCCGGATCAACGGCGAGGACGCCGGTCGGGGGTTCCTGCCGTCGCCGGGAGTGGTGACGTCGTTCCGCCCGCCGCTCGGTCCTGGCGTCCGCGTCGACTCGGGGGTCCAGTCGGGCGATGCGATCAGCGGCGCGTTCGACTCGATGCTGGCCAAGCTCGTGGTGACCGGCCGGGACCGGACCGAGGCGCTGGCGCGCTCCCGGCGTGCGTTGGCCGAGTTCGCCGTCGACGGCATGCCCACCGTGCTGCCGTTCCACCGGGCGGTGGTGGACGACCCGGCCTTCGCGCCGGCCGACCCGGACCAGCCGTTCAGCGTGCACACCCGCTGGATCGAGACCGAGTTCGACAACCTGATCCCCCCGCACCACGGAGCAGTCGGCACACCCCCGCCGCTCGACGGGACGCGGCACGCCGTCGTGGTCGAGGTGGGCGGCAAGCGCCTGGAGGTCGTGCTGCCTGACAGCCTGTCCCTGGCCGGCGGTCCCGGTGGTGCAGCCGGCGCGGTCCGCAGGAAGGCGCCCCGGAGGTCGGCAGCCGCACGGGTCGGTGCGGCGGTGTCCGGCGACGCGCTCACCTCGCCGATGCAGGGCACCATCGTCAAGCTCGCCGTCGAAGAGGGTCAGAGCGTCGCCGAGGGCGACCTCGTCGTCGTGCTGGAGGCGATGAAGATGGAGCAGCCGATCAACGCCCACCGCTCCGGGACGATCACCGGGCTGCAGGCGGCGGTCGGCGTGACGGTGGCCAACGACGCGGTGATCGCCCGCATCGTGCAGGCCTGAGCACCGACCGCATCCCGCGCCGGTCCTCCAGTGCCCCTACGCGCTTCGATCCCGGCGAATCGCCGGCCAGCCCGGTTCGCGCTGCTGCTGGCAGGGCTGTGCCTCTACGGCTTCAGCGCCGGGCTGCTCGTCCTGGCCGGCCTCGGCCTTGACCCCTGGGACGTGCTCCACCAAGGGCTCTCTCGGACCACCGGCTACCAGGTCGGCACCTGGTCCATCCTGGTCGGGGCCCTGGTCCTGCTCGCCTGGGTCCCGCTGCGCCAGCTGCCGGGGATTGGCACCGTCTGCAACGTGGTCGTTGTCGGGCTGGTGCTCAACGCGACACTCGCCGTCCTGCCCGCCCCCCGGGGCCTGCCGTTGCGCGCCGCGGTGCTCGTGGGCGCGGTCGTGCTCAACGGCATCGCGACCGGCGCGTACATCGGCGCGGGGCTCGGACCCGGCCCCCGGGACGGCCTGAGCACCGGCATCGCCGCCAGAGGGATCTCCCTGCGGCTGGTCCGCACGGTCATCGAGGTGAGCGTGCTGGTGATCGGGTGGCTGCTGGGCGGCAGCGTGGGTGTCGGGACGCTGCTCTACGCGCTGGCGATCGGCCCGATCACGCACGTCACGATCCCGGGCCTGCGGCTGCGCGAGGGCGCCGGGCGCCCGGACACCGGACGGCCCGACAACGGACGGCCGGGCACCCCCGAGGGGTGACCGGCCGCCTGCCTGCCGACGCTGGGGACGCCTACTGCCCGGGCGTCTGCTCCTGGATGCCCAGCCGCTCGTCGAGGAGCTTCTCGCCCCGGGCGACCTGGTCGCCGTGCGCACCACCGGTCTGCTCGTTGAGCATCTGCCCTGCCTTGTCCAGCGCCTCCCGGGCCTGGTCCGGGTGCTCGCGTGCCAGCCCCTCGGCCTTCTCCAGGAAGCCGCCGATGCCTTCGGTCATGTCCGTGCCTCTCGTCGTGTGGGAATGCTGCGGATCCGACAGGGGACCATACCCCGGGCCCCAGGAGAACGGCTGGCGGTGAGCCGGCAACACCGGGCGCGGGCCGGCGCTCAGCCCGTCGAGTGGAGCCGGCGCGCGGCCTCGGCGATGGACCCCGACATGGACGGGTAGACGGTGATCGTCTGGGCCACGTGGTCGACGGTCAGCTTGTGCTGCACCGCCAGGGCCACCGGGAAGATCAGCTCGGACGCCCGGGGCGCCACCACGACACCGCCGACCACCACGTCGGTCCCGGTGCGGGCGAAGAGCTTGACGAACCCGTCGCTGACGTTCTGCATCTTGGCCCGTGGGTTCGTGGCCAGCGGCAGCATGAGGGACCGGGCCTGGATGCGGCCCTGGTCCACGTCCTCCTGGGTGTGCCCGACCGTCGCGATCTCGGGGTCGGTGAAGATGTTGGCGCTCACGGCGCGCAGGTTGAGCGGCGGCACGGCGTCTCCGAGGGCGTGCCACATCGCGATGCGGCCCTGCATGGCTGCCACGGACGCCAGCGGCAGCACCCCGGTGCAGTCGCCGGCGGCATAGATGCCCCGGACCGAGGTCCGCGAGACGCGGTCCACCTGCACGTGACCGGCCGCTCCACACTCCACGCCGGCCTCGGGCAGGCCGATGTCCCCCGTCTGCGGCACCGAGCCGACCGCGAGCAGGGCGTGCGAGCCCTCGATCCGGCGGCCGTCCTGGAGCCGGACCACCACCCCGGCCGCCGTCCGCTCGACTCCGGCCGCACGGGAGCGGCCGAGCACCTGCATCCCCCGGCGGCGGAACACCTCCTCGATGACGGCGGCTGCGTCGGCGTCCTCTCCGGGCAGCACGCGGTCGCGGGAGGACACCAGGACGACCTGGCTGCCCAGCCCCAGGTACGCATGGGCGAGCTCGGCGCCGGTCACTCCGGACCCGATGACGACCAGCCGCTCCGGGACCTCCGGCAAGGAGTAGATCTGCTGCCAGGTGAGGATCCGGTCCCCGTCCGGCCGGGCGGAGGGCAGCACGCGAGGCGTCGCACCGGTAGCTACCAGCACGACGTCGGCCGGCACGTCCTCGACCTGCCCGGTAGGGGACTCGACCTGCACCGACGTGGCCGACCGCAGCCGGCCGATCCCGCGGCACACCCGCACGCCGTCACTGTCGAGCCGGGCGGCGATGTCCTGGCTCTGTGCGGCGGCGAGGCTGAGCACCCGCTTGTTGACGGCGGGCAGGTCGGCCCAGGCGACGTCGTCAGGAACGGTCCCGGTCCGGTCGCTCGCGATGGAGCCGCCGGCCGCCCCCCCGTCCGGTGCCGCGAAGCGGACGCCCAGGCCGGCCGCCTGCCCCAGCAGCGCCATCGAGTCGGCGGTGGAGATCAGCGTCTTGCTGGGCACGCAGTCGGTCAGGACCGCGGCACCGCCCACGCCGTCGCGCTCGACCACCGTCACGCCGGCGCCGAGCTGGGCGGCCACCAGCGCGGCCTCGTACCCACCGGGTCCTCCGCCGAGGACGACCACAGCAGGGCGCCGGTCACTCACGGGTCAATCCAACCATCCGGACCCCCCGGGCTCGGTCCGCCGTTCGTCCCCCTGCTCGCTGCGGTTCGCTCAGGTCACGTCGACGCAGTCCCCCGGCGCCGTGGCGGGAGGGGTCTCGTCGTTGCCCGCGAAGGACCAGCGGTAGCACCCGTCCACGGTCGCCGTCGTGGTGGTCCTCAGCTGGCCGGTGGAGTCCGAGCTGATCGTCTTGACCGTCGAGTAGCTCCCGGTCAGGGTGCGGAACTGCAGTGACACCGGCTGGTAGGCGTTGCCGTGGTACTGGTTGTCGGTCCAGTTCGCGCGGGCCAGCTTGCCGGTCACGGTCTCGGTGGCACCCTTGGGCGTCGGCTCCGAGGCGTTGGTCGACTGAATGAGGGAGAACCGCCGGACATGGAAGGCGCCGCCGGGGAGGTCGTAGTTCTGCGTGGTCCCGGGGATGCGCACGGTCGAGCCCCAGATGCCGGCGAAGTCGTTGGTGTAGAGCGGCAGGTCCGCGGTGTTCGCGTGCAGCGGGTCGACGGTGAACGTGGCCCTCCAGACCTGGTAGGTGCCCTGCATACCCGCGTAGCCGGCGGACCGGTCGGTGTAGCCGACCCCGTCCTTGTAGATCTCCACCGTGACGTTCTGCCCGCCGGTGTCCAGGCAGGGATCGTCGACCACGGCCGTGTAGGTGACCGTCTTGGGGTCGTGGACCCCGGGGGCGACGTCCGTGGCGCTGCTGCTGACCAGGGCGGGTGTCCCGCAGGTGGCCGCCTGCACGGCGCCCGGCGCCCGGGACGGAGCAGCCCCTGCCTGCGCCGAGGCCAGCAGCGGAAGCAGCAGGACCCCAACGGCGACAACGACCCCCGCCCCACCGTGTCTCACGCATCTCCCATCGACGACTCGAGCGCCGGCACGCCGGGCTGCGCACCCGTACCCAACCATCTACCCACAGAACAGCCGGCATGTCAGCAGTTGGCGGGCACCTACCACTTCCCCAGCCGGTGCCGGAGTGGGTCCCGGCCCTGGAACCGGGTCCGGAGCAGTGAGCCTGGTCAGCCGAGGACGGTGACCAGGGCGACCGCCAACGGGATCACGAGCGCCGCGATGGCAGCCGGCTGCCAGAGGACACGCACCGCGCAGGGGCCCTGGGCAGGGAGCAGACCGAGGCTGGCCGCCCGGGCATACTCCTCCCTGGTCGCCTCGATGACGTCGGCAACCACTCGCGACGTGACCGCCGCCGAGGGGCCTCGCGCCCGGCCGGCCCCGGCCATGTCCGCGTCGCCGGTCCGGCCCGCACCGTCCCGCCCTGCGCCCAGCCCTCCCAGGCTGCCCCCGACCCAGCCGAGGCCGGTCGCGATCCCGGACCTGGGGCGGTCGACCTGCGTGGAGATCGCCCACGAGGTGTACCTGCCGGCCGGGGTCAGCACCTCGAGGTTCCACCTGGTGCGCACCTCCTGCACCATCTGCCAAGGGATGAACACGTCCCTCAGGACGTTGGCGAGTGTGACGCCGTCGGCCGCGACCCGGACGTGCGGGCGCAGGAACAGCGCCCAGGCCAGACCCAGGCCGACGGCCAGCCAGGCGAGGAACGCCGGGTTGGGATCCCGACCCCAGGACCTGGCCAGCGCGATCCCGAGCACCGCCGCGACGACGACGTAGACCCAGCCGAGCAGCTGCGCCGAGCGTTGGCGATAGGTCAGCTCCCGAGGTCGGGTCCCCCGCGAAGCGCTGCCGGCCATCCATGGACGATACCGCCGGTGGCAGCGGCCGAGCCGCGGATCGGGCCTCCCGGCGGCGGCGGTGGGTCATGATGGACCTCGACACGAACAGCGGCAAGGGGGGACGCGTGGGCGCAGGAGGTGGCCTGACCCCACCGGGCTGGCAGGACCTCCCGGTCACCGCGGCACCGGCTGGACCCGTTGGACCGGCTGGCCGGGCTGGACCCGTTGGACCGGCTGGCCGGGCTGGACCCGTTGGACCGGCTGGACCGGCTGGACCGGCTGGAGGGTTTGCCGGCGGCGCGGCACCATCGCTGCTCAGCGCGCACAAGCCCGGCATCATCGCCCTGCGCCCGCTGTCGCTGGGCGACATCTACGACGGTGCCGTCAGGGTCATCCGCGGCAACCCCACGGCCACGGTGGGCCTGTCGCTGGTGGTCAACCTGGCCACGCTGCTGCCGTCCGCCGTCGTCAGCGTGGTGCTCGTGCACCTACTCGGGCAGTCCACCAGCGCACCCGCCAGAGGCGCCCTGCGCACCCTGCTGCCGGTCGTGGTGGTCCCGCTCTTCGCCCAGCTGGCGGTCGTGCTGCTCTCCGGCCTGCTCGCCTACGTGGTCAGTGAGGCGGTCCTCGGCCGCAAGGCGGCGCCCGCCGAGACCTGGCGCGCGGTCCGCCGGCGGATGGTCCCGCTGCTGGGTGCCACGGTGCTGGTCGGCCTCCTCGCCGCCGTGCTGCCGACGGCGTTCCTCGCCCTGGCGGTCTGGGGCCTGGCGCGCCACGAGGCGGCCCTGGTGGTGGTCGGCCTTCTCCTGGCGGCCGCATTCGCGCTCGTCGTCCTGGTGCCGGCTGGGGTGGTGACGGCGCTGACCGGCCCGGCGATCGTGCTGGAGCACCACGGGCCCATCGCAGGGGTGCGGCGGGCGATCCGGCTGGTCCGCGGTGGGTTCTGGCGGCTGCTGGGGATCCTGCTGCTCACGGGGCTGATCACCGGTGTCGCGTCGTACCTGCTGCGGCTGCCCTTCTCGATCCTGGGGGCCGTCGGCGCCAGCATCGCCGGTGCGCGCTCGCCCAGCGACTCGGTGACGGTGACGGTCCTCGCCTCCACCCTGGGCTACCTGGTCTCGGGCTCGGTGGTGACCCCGTTCGCGTCCGCCGTCGCCTGTCTGCTGTACGTCGACCGCCGGATGCGCCTTGAGGCGCTGGATGTGCTGCTGATCCGCTCGGTGCAGCAGGAGCAGGACTTCGGGCCCGCTCCTCTCTCACCGGCCTACCCCGCTGGACTGGAGCAGGGGCCGGCCGCAGCCGGCGGGGCCGGCCCCCGGTGAGCCTGCAGCCACTCCTGCTCGCCCGGGGGCTCGACCCGTCCCCCGGACCGGCCCGCTCGTTGCTGCGCGAGGAGCTCGCCAAGGCGCAGTACTCCGATGGCGGCACGCTGGTCGACCGGCTCCTGGAATGGGTGCTGCGCCACTGGAACCAGCTGAACAACAGCGCGGAGCGGAGCTCGGCGCTGCTCTCGCCACTCACGACGGCGGTCCTGGGCCTGCTGGTCATCGGCCTGCTCGCCTACGTGCTGCCGCGAGTCCGGCGGGAGCGGCGAGCAGGCCGTGGCGGTGGACCAGTTCTCGACGACCTGCGCACATCCGCGCAGGCCTACCGCGAGCGGGCGGCGAGCGCACTGCGCGACGGACGGCACGGGGTCGCGGTGGTCGAGGCGTTTCGCGCCATCGCGCGGGAGATGACCGACCGGACCGTCCTGTCCGGGGAGGCGGGGCAGACCGCGCACGAGATCGGCCAGCAGCTCGCCGCCGCGTTCCCGTCCCACGCCGTCCGGCTGAGCGCTGGCGCCGACCTCTTCGACGCGGTCCGGTACGGCAGGGCGACGGCCACCCGCCAACAGGCGGAGGCGGTGATCCAGCTGGACACCGAGCTGGCCAGGGCCCGGCCCGTGCTCGCTGCTTCTGGCAGCGTGCCCTCGCTCGCGCCCGACGTGCTCTCGCAGGCGGGCCGGTGAGCTCCGCGGCGACTAGCCCGGCGCAGGCCAGCACGGCCCCTGCCTCGACCCCTGCCTGGTCCGAGGCAGGCCCGGGGGGCCGCTCGCGGCGGCGGTGGCGGGCTCCGGCGCTGTGGGCGCTCGTCGCCGCGCTGGTCGTACTGGCGGTCTCCCTGCTGACCGGCGGCCACGCCCCGGGACAGGGCTCGCTGGACCCGGACAGCGCCCTGGGCGACGGCTCCCTGGCGGTCCGGTCCGTGCTCGCCGACCACGGGGTGCAGGTGGTGGTGGTCCGCTCGCAGGCGCAGCTCCTGCGCGCGTCGGTGGCCTCCGACACGACGGTGGTGGTCACGGACACAGACCGCCTTTCGGACAGCACGGGACGGGCGGCTCTGCGTCACGTGGCCGGTGCTGCCCGGCTCGTGCTCATGTCGCCCGGCCCGCGTGTCCTGACCGGCCTGGCGATCCCGGTGGAGCCCGCCTACGACGCGCGGTACGCCGCCGTCCGCGCAGCCTGCCAGGACCCGGACGCCGCGCGGGCGGGTGAGATCTCCGGCGGCGAGTTCGGGTACACCGCCGAGGCGTCGGCTGACGGCGCGGTCGGCTGCTTCGCCGGTCTGCACGGCAGCTACCAGGTGACGCTGCCCCGCTCCGCGGACCGGCCCGCGGTCACGGTCCTGGGCTGTCCCGACGTGCTGCGCAACCGGCACGTGACCGAGTCGGGCAACGCCGCACTGGCGCTGGGGATCCTGGGCGACACGCCCCGCCTGGTCTGGTACGTCCCCGACGTGGACGACACCCCCGTGGGAGACGCGAGCACGGTCGCCTCTGCGCTCCCCCCGTGGCTGTCACCAGCCCTGCTGCTCGGCTGGTCGGCTCTGCTGGCCCTGCTCCTGTGGCGGGGACGACGGCTCGGGCGCCTGGTGACGGAACCGCTCCCGGTGGTGGTCAGGGCGGTGGAGACGACGCAGAGCCGCGGCAGGATGTACCGCAAGGCCGGTGACCGGGCACGAGCGCTGGCTGTGCTGCAGGCCGGCACGCGCAGCCGGCTCGCCCGGTACCTCGGGCTGCCCGTTACCGCTGCGCCCGCTGCCGTGGTCACCGCGGTGTCCGCCGCGACGGGGCGACCGGCGCTCGAGGTGGCCTCGCTGCTGGTCTCGGCCACCGCCCCGGACGACCCGAGCCTGCTCGCCATCGCGGGCGACCTCGCCACCCTGGAGAAGGAGGTGCGCCGCAGATGAGCTCTACTGCACGTCCGGTGGACTCACCGGTCCCCACCCCGCCCGGCGCCGGCTCCCCGACTGCTGCGTCGGCGGTGCCCGAAGCGGTCGGCACGCCAGGGACACCGGTCGAGCACGCACAGTCGGCGCGGCAGGCCCTGCTCGCTGTCCGGCGCGAGGTCGGCAAGGCCGTCGTGGGGCAGGACGCCGCCGTGTCCGGCGTGCTGATCGCCTTGCTGGCACGGGGACACATCCTGCTCGAAGGCGTCCCGGGAGTCGCCAAGACGCTGCTCATCCGGTCGCTGGCCGCCGCCCTGGACGTGGACACCAAGCGGGTCCAGTTCACCCCCGACCTGATGCCCGGCGACATCACCGGGTCACTGGTCTACGACGCGCATACCGCCGAGTTCTCCTTCCGGGAAGGCCCCATCTTCACCAACCTGCTGCTCGCCGACGAGATCAACCGGACACCGCCCAAGACGCAGTCCGCGCTGCTGGAGGGCATGGAGGAGCGGCAGGTCTCCATCGACGGCCGGCCGCGCACGCTGCCGTCGCCGTTCCTGGTTGCCGCTACCCAGAACCCCGTCGAGTACGAGGGCACGTACCCACTTCCCGAGGCGCAGCTGGACCGGTTCCTTCTCAAGGTGACGCTGCCGCTGCCTGAGCGCGTCGACGAGGTGGAGGTGCTCCGTCGCCATGCGGCCGGGTTCGACCCCCGGGACCTTCCCGCCGCCGGACTGCGCCCGGTTGCGGGGCCGGATGACCTGCTCGCGGGGATGGCCGCAGTCAGGGCCGTGCAGCTGTCCGCGGAGATCGGGGGCTACATCGTCGACATCGCCCGGGCCACCCGGACGTCCCCGTCCCTGGCGCTGGGCGTCAGCCCTCGCGGCGCTACCGCACTGATGGCGACGAGCCGTGCCTGGGCCTGGCTCAACGGGCGTGCCTTCGTGACCCCCGACGACGTGAAGGCGCTCGCGCACGCCACCCTGGCGCACCGGCTGTCACTGCGTCCGGAGGCCGAGCTCGAGGGCGTCAACGTCGGGTCGGTGCTCGCCAGCGCCCTGTCATCGGTGCCGGTACCCCGCTGACGTGCGAGCCGACCCCGTGACCGTTCCGACCGTGCCGACCGCATCGATGAGGCGCTGAGATGGCGCTGACCGGGCGCCTGGCGCTGCTGCTGCTGGCCGGCGTCGCTGCGGTGGTCCTGCGACCGGAGCGCTCGACGGTCTGGCTCTGGTGGGCCCTGACGGCGGTAGCGGTGGTCGTCGACCTGCTTCTCGCGGTCAGTCCGCGGCGGCTGGAGGTGGTCCGCGCGCCGATCGGCCAGGTGCGGCTTGGCCTCAGTGGCGCGAGCTCGCTGCTGCTGACCAACCCGACGCGGCGGACCTTGCACGCCGTGGTGCGCGACGCCTGGCAGCCGTCGGCAGGCGCGGGCGGAGAGCGGCATACCGTCACCCTGCGGGGAGGGGAGCGCAGCCGGCTGGTGACGTCGCTGACCCCGACACGGCGCGGCGACCGGGTAGCCGACCGGGTGACGGTCCGCAGCACCGGTCCGTTGGGGCTGGCGTCCCGACAGCGTTCACGCGAGCTTCCCGGGCGGATCCGCGCGCTGCCGCCGTTCACGTCCCGCAAGCACCTGCCCAGCCGGCTGGCGGTGCTTCGGCAGCTGGACGGGCGCTCGGCCGTGCGGGTGCGTGGCCAGGGGACCGAGTTCGACTCCCTGCGCGACTACGTCGAGGGTGACGACGTGCGCAGCATCGACTGGCGCGCGACGGCGCGTCGTACCGCGGTGGTGGTGCGCACCTGGCAGCCCGAACGCGACCGCCGGCTGGTGCTGCTGCTCGACACCTCCCGGACGTCGGCGGGCCGGGTAGGGGACATGCCGCGGCTCGACGCCGCCATGGACGCCGCGCTGCTCCTGACGGCGCTCGCGTCACGCGCGGGTGACCGGGTGGACTTCCTGGCCGCGGACCGGCGGGTCCGGGCGCGGGTGCGCAGCTCCAACCGCACCGAGCTGCTCTCCGCGGTCGTGACGGCGATGGCACCGTTGGAGCCCGCGCTGCTCGAGGCCGACTGGCCGCTGCTCGCCGGGGCCGTGGCCGCCCTGGGCCGCCGCCGGGCCCTGCTGGTCCTGCTCACACCGCTGGAGCCGTCGGCGGTGGAGGAGGGCCTGCTGCCGGTGCTGGCCACGCTGACCCGGCATCACCGGGTCGTGCTCGCATCCGTCGCCGACCCCGCCGTCACGGCGATGGCGGCCGAGGTGTCCAGCGTGACGGCTGTCTACGACGCGGCCGCGGCGCAGCGGACCATGGCACTGCGCGAGCGGAGCGCCGCAGTCCTGTCCCAGCTCGGCGTGCACGTCGTGGACGCAGACCCGGACCGGCTGCCGGTGGCGCTGACCGACCACTACCTCATGCTCAAGAGCCGGGGACTGCTCTAGCGTCCGCGGGTGTCCGATCCGCCGCCCCCAGATCCGTCCGCCGCCCCGAGGTCCCAGCCGCCGCCCCGAGATCCCATCCGCCGCGCCGAGATCCCAGAGACACAGGCCGGGATGGCACGTCATCCTGTGTCTCTGGGATGTCGGCGGCGCGGGTGGGATCTCGGCGCGCCCAGGCGGGCGCCAGAGCTCCGGTATGCGGCGGTATGCGGCGGTCAGCCGGCCACGGGGAGCAGCGCGCCCGCGTCCTCGGCGGACAGGTCACCGGTGGCTCCTCGACGGCTGGCCCACCGCCCGACGGTGAAGACGTAGGTGAGGAAGGCGATCTCGGCCGCCAGGCCGATCGCGATGCGGGCCCACGTCGGCAGCGGCGAGGGAGTCACGAACGCCTCGAGGACACCCGAGACCAGCAGGACCACGCCGAGGCCGAGCACCACGGCGATCGCGGAGCGACCCTCGCGCGCCACCGCCTGGGTGCGCGTCATCGCCCCCGGTTCGACCCAGGACCAGAACAGCCGCAGCCCGGTCGCGCCGGCGACGAACACCGCAGTGAGCTCCAGCATGCCGTGCGGCAGGATCAGGCCGAAGAAGAGCCCGGCACGGCCGTGGTGGACCATGATCGCCCCGATGACACCGATGTTGACGACGTTTCTCCAGAGCAGGTACAGCACCGGAAGGCCGAGCACGCCGAACGCGATGCACATCGCGGCGACCCACACGTTGTTGGTCCACACCCGCAGCGCGAAGTGGGACGCGGCGTACTGGCTGTAGTAGTGCGCGAAGTCGCTGTTGACCAGCTTGTCGATCTCGGCGGGTGCGGCCAGCGAGGACTCCAGCCGGGGGTGCTCCAGGAACCACCACCCCACGACGAACGCCACCGCGACGTTGACCAGCCCGGTCCCGACCCACCACCGGCGGGTGCGGTAGAGAGCCGCCGGGAAGGTGTCGGTGAAGAAGTACGCGGCATCGGACCAGCTGGCCGAGCGGGTGCCGGCGGAACGGTTGCGGGCCCTTGCCAGCAACCCGGACAGGTAGGCCACCACGCTTGGGTCGGGAGCACTGGACCGGACCACCGACAGGTGCGTCGCCACCCGCTGGTAGCTGTCGATCAGCTCGTCCGCCTCGCCGCCGGACAGCCGCCGTCGGCTCACCAGCTCCGAGAGCCGATCCCACTCTGCCTGGTGCGCCCCTACGTAGGCATCGAGATCCACCACGCCACTGTAGGTGCCGGCCTCGAGCCGTGGCGGCAAGCGCGCGGCGTGCCGGGGCCACCGGTGGCGGGTTAGGCTGCGATCCCTGGGGCTACGGGGGGGTACGGGGGGCGACGGTGCGGCTCGACATGGACAGCGACGACCTGGTCACCGGCGAGGCGGTGGCGCTGGACCTGCCTACGGCGGGGTTCGCGCTGCGTGCCGCCTCGGGGATGCTCGACCTGGGGGTCGCGCTGGTCCTGCTGTGGCTGGCGGGCATCGTCGCATCTGGCCTGGCGTCCAACACCGACGGCGCGCTGCGCGCCACGATCGTCCTGCTCGCCGTGGTCGGCGTGGTCGTCGGCGTCCCGACCGCCGTGGAGACTCTGACCCGCGGGAAGTCGCTCGGCAAGCTGGCCACCGGCACCCGCACGGTCCGTGACGACGCCGGTCCGATCCAGTTCCGGCACGCCCTGGTCCGTGCCCTCGTCGGAGTCGTCGAGCTCTACCTGTTCATCGGCGCTCCTGCCCTGATCAGCTCGCTGGTCAGCAGCAAGGGCAAGCGGATCGGTGACCACGCGGCCGGCACCTACGTCGTGCGGGAGCGCTTCACGGTCCGCATGGCGCCCCCACCGCCAATGCCCGCGCACCTGGCCGCGTGGGCGTCGTCGGCCGACATCGCCGGGCTCCCGGACGCTCTGGCCATGGCCGTGCGCCAGTTCCTGGGCCGGGCTGCGTCCCTGAGCCCGCAGAGCCGGGCCGACATCGGGGCACAGCTCTACGCAGACGTCCTGCGGTATGTCGCACCCGCTCCCCCGCCAGGGCATCCCGAGTACCTGCTCGCCGCCGTACTGGCTGACCGGCGCGAGCGCGACATCCAGCGGTTGCAGCGCGACGCCGCGCTGCGCGCTCGCCTGCTGCCGCACGACCCGTTCGGCGCGCCCGAGCGGCCGCCGGCCGCCCCCGTTCGTGCCCGCTAGCGCACCAGCCGTACCCGCGCCGGCGACCTGTCGCCCTGGGTCAGCTGCCCGCGGCTGCGCGTCGCCTGCCGAGGCGGACCCGCAGCCGGAGCCGGAGCCGGACGGTGTCCGGGTGCACCAGCCCGGCGAGCACCAGCAGGCAGACTCCCGCGATGAGCATGGCTGTAGGGGCGAAGGCCGGTGCCGGATCCTCAGGCATCAGCCACAGGGGCTGGTATCTCGCGGCGCCGGTGCAGTCCAGGCTCGCCTCGTCCGCTGACCGGCTGAGCACCAGCTGAGCGGTGAGGGGCGTGCCCTCGACGACGCGCGAGCCGAGAGCGCTCAGATCCGGCGGCTGCTGCACGGTCGACATGCCACGTCGGGGGATGCACCCGAGGCGCGCCGGCGACGGGCCGGCCCGCGGGTCGCGGGCATCGCCGAAGACCACCCAACGGGTCTGGAAGAAGAAGGTACGGGGCACCGGCGTGGGCCGGTCTGTCGCCAGCGCGGTGGCCGGCGGGAGAGGGAACGCACGGGTGACGACCCCGGCGCCCACGACCAGCAGCCCGAGAGCGGACAAGGTCAGGGCCACCAGCACGAGCAGGCGCCGCCGGCGCACGCCGTCGACCATGCGGCGAGCCGACCGGCTGCTGCGACGCGCGCGGACCACCCGCCGGAGCTCGCCCCGTTGCGCCATGAGCACGCGGGGCTGCGTATCGGCCAACACCCCTCCTGGGTCCCGGCCATCGTGCCACGGCGCGCAGCCGCGCCATGGTGATCTGGCAATGATCCGGTGGCCTCACCGGACCGCCTCACGGCCGCCTCATGTGACCGCCTCACCCGCCCGGCTTCAGGAGTGGACCGGCGAGATCGGGCAGCCTTTCCAAGTCGCTCTCCGGGCAGCGCCCCTTCGGGTACGTTAACGCGCAGGGGGCAAAGCAGTCTGGGACTGGTTTGTGTTAGGTCAAGTCTGCGTCAGTTCGAATCCGGGGGGATGGCGTGTCGCTTCACGTTGCCGTGGTCGGCTCACGAGCCGAGCAGTCGCTGCCACAGTCCGCTCTCTGGGGGACGTGGCAGGCGTACTCCGCCTCGGACGTCACGGGGTTGGCCACCACGCCCGACGTGCTGTCCGGCGGGACCGACCGGCTGCTGGTCCTGGTCACCCGACGGCTGGCCGGCCCGGCATCCGTCATGGCGAGCCTCGTCGCCGCGATGCGACCTGGCCTGCCGGTTCGGGTCGAGGCGCTCGACGCCAGCAGCACCGCGCTCAGCAGGGTCGTGGAGCTGGTGTCGTCCCTCCCCCTCAACGCCAACGGCGTGGTCGCGTCGGTCCAGCTCACCCTGGAGTCCTCGACGTGGGGAGCCTGGATGCAGTCGGTCGCCGGCCTGAACAGCCCCGCGCCGTCGGTGCTCCAGCACGTGCAGTCCTGGTCGCCCGGTAGCAACGGCTTCCTGGCCGTCGGCCATCCGGACCCTCGGGTCTCGCGGCTCCCGCTCCAGGGGCCGTCCGGGCCGTCCGGGCCGTCCGGGCCGTCCGGGCCGTCCGGGTCGTCCGGGTCGTTTGGCTCGGCCGGGCCGGGGGCCTCGGCTGCGGCGGGTGCCGCGGCAGCCGCGGCAGCGGCTCGGCGGCGCAAGGGCCCCGCAGGCCTGACCTGCGTGGCCGACGGCGAGCTCCCGGAGCTCGCCATCGCGGCGCTGTTTCTCCTCGGCGCAGACAGCCGACCGCTTCTGCGGGCGGCGCTCGAGGATCACAAGGCGGCGTGGGGCAGCAGGCGCTGCATCGAGTTCGCGATCACCCCAGCAGCTGCCAGGCACCCCGGAGCCGCGTCGCAGGTGTGCCCGGTGTGCGAGGAGCCGGTGTGGGGTCGTACCTGCCCCTTCTGCCGGGTTGCGCCGCACCAGGTCGGCGAGCCGATGAGGGAGTCGGCGGTCGCATGAACCCCCGTCAGCGCAGGGGCATCCTGTTCATGCTGATGGCCGCCGTCCTGGCCGTGGCGGTGTTCCTTGCCGTCGGCAACTACGTCGCCCAGATCGACAGCCAGGTCGGTAGCCGTGTCGCCGTGTTCCGCGTCGCCCGCCCGATCTCCGCGTACACCCCGCTGAGCGGAGCGAACCTGGAGGCCATCGAGGTCCCCAAGCGATGGGCCGCCCCGACGTCCGTCGGCAGCCTGCGGGAGATCGAGGGCCGGCGGGTCGGGTTCCCCCTGTCGGCCGGCACGGTCGTCACCTCGGACATGCTCATCCCGTCGACCGACCTGAGCCCCACCGAGCGCGAGATCGCGATCAACGTCAACAGCGTGACCGGCGTCGCCGGTCGGGTCCGGCCCGGTGACCGGGTCGACCTGTATGCGGTGTTCTCGGACGTACCGGGCCTCGTACCGCAGGTACGCGTGCTGGTGCGCGGCGTGCGCGTGGTCTCCATCGGGGGCCTGCTGACGGTGAGCTCGGACGACCCGTCCAAGGGGGCCGACGTCAAGAAGGTGCTGCCCGTGACCCTGGCCCTCGAACCGAAGGACTCGTTGAAGGTGACCTACGCGAACACCTTCGCAGCCGAGGTACGCCTGGTGGCGCTCCCGACCGACCGCGGGACCAACCGCAGCGCCGACGTGGATACGTTCGACGCGTCCAACCTCGGCGGCAAGGCCATCGCCAAGGCAGCCAGATGACCCGGGTGGTCATCGGGGCGGCCGACCAGGCGGTCGCATCGGACCTGCGCACGCGGCTCCTGGAGATCGACGGCACGGAGGTCACCTACCTGGCCGAGACGACGTCGGAGCTCACCGCGGCAGTGACCCGCGACAAGCCGGACGTGGTGCTGATCCACGACCTGCTGGGGCCGGAGTCCGCGGTCAGCACCATCCGGGAGCTCTCCTACCGGGCACCCGCGACGGCGATGCTGCTCGTCACCTCCGTCGCAGACGCCCAGGGCGCCCTCGCCGCCTTCGAGGCCGGTGTCAGGGGGGTGCTCACCTATCCGCTGGCCTATGAGGACGTCGCAGCGAAGGTGGGCGCAGCACGCGCATGGGCCGAGCGCATGGACGGACTGCTCTCCGGCCGCTCCGGGGACTCCGGCGGGGAGCTGGGTCGACGGGGTCGCATCACGGCATTCGCCGGCGCCAAGGGAGGTGTGGGCACCACGACCGTCGCCACCCACATGGCGGTCCACCTGAGCCGGGAGAGGCCGGGGACCCGTGTGTGCCTGGTGGACCTGGACATGCAGTCGGGCGACGTGTCCGGCGTCCTGGAGGCACGCCAACGCGTGTCGATCGCCGACGTCGCCCGCGTGGCCGAGGACCTGTCCGCCCGGACCGTGACCGACGCCCTGGTCCTGCACGACTCCGGGGTCTACCTTCTGCTGTCGCCCACGGACATCCAGGACACCGAGTTCGTCACGGCGGCCGCGGTCCGTGCGGTCCTGTCGCTGCTACGCCAGGAGTTCGACGTGATCCTGGTCGACGTGGGCTCGCACGTGACGCCCGCACAGGCCGCCGCCGTGGAGGTGGCGGACGAGGTCGTTGCGCTCGTGACACCGGACGTCCTGGCGATGCGGTCCTGGCGGCGGACCATCACGGCATGGGAGAGCCTCGGGGTCCGAGGCGAGGAGGAGGTGCACCTGCTGGTCAACCGGGCCTCTCGTGAGGACGTGCTCACCGCGGATGCCATCACGCGCCTGAACGCCGCGCAGGTCGTCTCGACCAGGCTCCCGGCGATGTTCCGGCGCCTGGAGAGCGCGGTCAACTCCCGTAACCCCGAGGACGTGAGGGAGGCGGTGTGGTGGACCGCCATCGACGCCATCGGGCGTGAGGTCGACGTGGCGAACGCCGTCGCCGCCCGTGCCGGGGGGTCGACGGGAACACACCGGGGCAGGCGTCGGCGCCGCGCCAGGCAGGCTGGCCAGATCGCGGTGGAGACCGCGGCGCTGGTCCCTGCGGTGGCACTGATCTGCCTGCTCGTGTGGCAGCTGGGGCTGACCGCCCTGGCGTTCGTCTGGAACGGCAACGCCGCCAATGCGGCGGCCCGAGCCCAGGCCGTCGGCCGTGATCCCGCACAGGCTGCCAGGGACGCGGTGCCGGGCTCCATGTCGGGCAGCGTGCACGTCAGCACGCTGTCCCAGGACACGCTGCGGGTGGCCACCGACATCCCCGTCCTGTGTCCCGGCTGTGCCTCCGTGGGACGCCAGATCGCCCAGACCGTGTACGTGGTGGTGGAGCCGTGAGGGCCGCCCTCCGCGGCGGCTCCCGGGGGACCGTCGCCATCGAGGTGGTGCTGCTCGTCCCCGTCCTGATCCTCGTGGCGACGTTCGTGCTGCAGCTCGGTGTGGCGGGGTGGACCGCCTCCCAGACAGAACGCGCCGCACGGCAGGCCGCCCGGGCACAGAGTCTCGGCGACGACCCCCGTGCGGCGGCCGTCCGCTCCCTTCCGGGGTCGTTGCAGGTGGCCTCGATGAGCTCCGGCGGCGACTCGGTCTCGTTGCGGGTCAACGTCCCTCGCGTGTCGGTGCTACCGCAGTTCAGCGTGGTCCGTGACGTGGCGATGCCGGTGACGGGGTGAGCCGCTACAGCGGCTTTGCCGGCATCAGCCCCCCGTCGGTCCAGGAAGGGGACGGCGCCCGCGAGAGCGCGGACGAGGTCCTGGTCCGGCGCCTCAAGCAGCTCCTGCTCGACGAGGTCGACCTGCACGAGCTCGGCCGCCTGAGCGAGTCACAGCGGCGGGTCCGGCTCGAACGCGTCCTGGCGCACCTCGTCTCGCGCGAGGGCATCATCCTGAGCACCCGCGAACGCACCAGCCTGGTCCGCCGCGTCGTCGACGAGGCGGTGGGACTCGGTGTCCTCGAGCCGATCCTGGCCGACCCCAGCGTCAGCGAGATCATGATCAACGGGCACGAGAACATCTACGTCGAACGGTTCGGACGGCTGGAGCGCATCTCCTCCGCCTTCACCAGTAACGAGCAGCTGCTGCAGACCATTGACCGGATCGTGTCGGCGGTGAACCGGCGGGTGGACGAGTCGAGCCCGATGGTCGACGCCCGGCTCCCGGCGGACAGCCGGATGCCGCGTGGCGCCCGGGTCAACGTCGTCCTGCCGCCGTTGGCGCTGAACGGTCCCACCATGACGATCCGGCTCTTCCCCAAGGCCTATGGCATGGACGAGCTGCTCGCCCGACGCTCTCTCGACCCGGCCACGGCAGAGCTGCTGGCAGCGGCCGTGCGCGCCCGGCTGAACGTCGTCGTCTCCGGCGGGACGGCGTCAGGGAAGACGACCATGCTCAATGCGCTCTCGGCGTTCATCCCTGGTCACGAGCGCATCGTGACCGTCGAGGACGCCGCGGAGCTGAGCCTCAACCAGGAGCACACCATCAGGCTGGAGACGCGGCCGGCCAACGTGGAGGGGCGCGGCCAGGTGTCGATCAGGGACCTGGTCCGCAACGCGCTGAGGATGAGGCCGGATCGCATCATCGTCGGGGAGTGCCGCGGCGGCGAGGCCCTGGACATGCTGCAGGCGATGAACACCGGCCACGACGGCTCGCTGACGACGGTGCACGCCAACAGCACCGACGACGCCCTCTCCCGGATGGAGACCCTGGCCTCCATGTCCGAGGTGGACATCCCCTTCCAGGCTCTGCGCGAGCAGGTGAACTCCTCGATCGACATCGTGGTGCAGCTGCTTCGCAGTCCGGACGGCTCCCGACGCGTCGTCGACGTGGCCTACCTCGCCTCCCGTCGCCGTGAGGACTTCGCCCTGTCACGGCTGACGCACTGGGACGGCAACGTCGTGCGCCCGGACGGCACCCGCGGCGACTTCGTCCGCCACGCCATGCCGCAGTCCCTCGTCCGGCGCCTCGGGCATGCCGGCGAGCCGGTGCCCGATGGGTTCGACGTCGAGGGCCCCCTGCACCCGGTGAGCGCGGGTGGCGGTGTGCCGTGGTCCTAGTCTTCCTGCTGGGCTGCGTTACCGCCACCGTCCTGGCCGTCCTCGGGTTGCGCAGCCTGGTCGAGCTCGCCACCGAACGCAGGAGGATCGCGGCAGCCGGCACCGGTGCCGACGAGGTCTCCGCGCTGCCGCTGCTCGAGCGGATGAACCGGTGGTTCCGGCGCACGTCACTGGGGCGGGCGGTCGAGCACCAGCTGGTGCTGGCTGGTGTGGACACCCGGCCCGTGGTCGTCGTCCTGATCGCAGCAGGCGGGGGTCTGCTGGTCGGCTACCTGCTGTGGGCGGCCCTCGCGCCGATCTTCGGCATCGCCGGCCTCTCGACCGGCGCGTTCGCGCTGGGCGGCTTCCTGCGGCGCGCCCGCGCTCACCGCCAGGAGGCGTTCATCGCGCAGATGCCCGAGCTCGCGCGTGTGCTGGCCAACGCGACCAACGCCGGGCTGTCCATCACCACCGCGGTGGGCATCGCGGGCGACGAGCTCGACGAGCCGGCGCGCGGCGAGATGCAGCGCGTATCCAGCACGATGCGCTTCGGCGCGGACCTGGAGAGCGCCCTGGGCGAGCTGGGTGAGCGGCTTCCGTCGCGCGAGGTGGCGGTGCTCGTGTCCACGCTCGTCGTCTGCTCGCGCAGCGGTGGCTCGCTCGTCACGTCCCTGCGGGACATCGCCGACACTCTCGAGGCCCGCAAGGAGACCCGTCGCGAGATCCGCACCACGCTGGCGCAGTCCCTGGCCACCGGCTACCTGGTCATCGCGCTCGGGTTCGGGATGCTGTTCCTGCTCAACACCCTCCAGCCGGGCACGGTGGAGGCGATGACCCGGAACATCGTGGGCCAGGTGGCCCTGGTCGCCTCCGGCTCGCTGTTCGTCGCCGGCTACCTCGTGATCCGCAGGATGACGAGGCTGGACCTGTGAACCCGCTGGTGGCGCTGCCCGGGCTCGCCATGGCCGGCGCGCTCCTGATGTTCATCTACGGCTACCGCCTGATCCGAGCGGACGTCGCGGAGGGGCTGAACCTGGAGGAGCTGGTCATCCTCCGGCCCGAGCAGCGCAGGGCCGCCCGCGGCGAAGGCCCGGTCGGACACCTGGCGACCGGCCTGGCGCTGCGGATGCGACGGCGCCTGCCGGCACGGGCGGGCCGCTGGCTCCAGCAGCAGGTCGACCTGGCCGGACGACCCGACGGCACCAGCGTCGACACCGTGATGCGCTCGGTCATGGTGTGGGCGCTCATGCTCAGCCCCGCCTTCGTCATCTTCGTCGCGAGCGCCAACCTCAAGGGCGCCGCACTGTGCCTGGTCGCTCCGCCCATCGTCCCCCTCTCGAGGCTCGCGCGGCTGCGTAGGCTGCGCCGCGAGGCCCTGGACAGCGACCTTCCAGACTTCCTCGACATCCTCGCCGTCACCGTCACCGCAGGAGTTGCCTTCCGCCCGGCGCTGGCCAGAGTCTCCGCCCGCTTCGGCGGCCCCGTGGCCATGGAGTTCCAGCTGGCGCTGGGCCAGCTCGAGAACGGGGCCTCGGTGCGCGGGGCGTTCGAGCATCTGCGCAGCCGTAGCGACTCCGAGGCGCTGGGCCAGTTCGTCACCGCGTTCCTGCAGTCCACCGAGCTCGGTGCCCCGTTGGCCGAGTCGCTGAACCAGATCGCCGTCGACATGCGGCGCGACCATGCGCAGCGGATGAGGCGCAAGGCTGCTCGGCTGGCACCACGGGTCACCCTGGTCACCTCCATCGTGCTCGTGCCGGGGACGCTGATCCTGCTGCTCGTCGGGCTGCTGGTAGGCAGCGGCGTCGACTTCGGTGCGCTGCTGGGGGGTCTGCGGTGACCGCCGTCGGTGGCGCAACGCCGTCCGGCGTCGGCCTCACCCGCGTCTCCGAGATCTCGGTCCTGATCCGCATCTCGTTCGTGATGCGTCTGGCGACGCTGCTGGCAAGCCTGCTGGGCTTCGTCGGCCGAGAGCTCACGCTGATGGTCGTCGGCTCGATCCTGTTCCTGGCGGCCACGAGCATGACGGCGCTCACGTCACCGGGAGCGGTCGAGCTGCTTCAGCGCCATCCCATCCTCGTCGTCCTCGACAGCCTGGTCGTGACCGGCCTGCTGCTGGCGCTGGGCGTCGACAACCCGCTCGTACTCTGCACGCTCAGCTCCTCGGTGATCATCGGGGTGATGCTGGGCCCGCTCACGGCCGCACTCAGCACCGTCGTGCTCGTCACCGGCTACCTGGCCGCCGCGACCGAGGACAGCGCCCGGGCGTCCTTCGTCACCCTGCTCGGTCTGCCCATCACCTACATCTGCGTCGCGGTGCTGGCTCAGGCGTTCCGCGTCGTCGGACAACGCAAGCGGCAGTCCGAGCGCGCGTTCGTCGACTCGGTCAGCAGCGTCTCGGCCGCTGAGGAGCGCTCCCGGCTCGCTCGCGAGCTCCACGACTCGACGGCAAAGACCCTGCAAGGGCTCTCGCTCGGCGCCCGTGCCCTGGCCATCTGGATCGAGAGGGATCCCGCCCGGGCGGTCGAGGAGGCCGAGGGCATCGCGGAATCCGCGGACGAGGCGATCTGCCAGCTGCGGCGGCTGCTCTCCACCCTTCGGCAGGACTGCTCCGAGCAGCCGTTCGCCGAGGCGGTGTCCGCGCTGGCACGCGACCTCGAGCAGATCCACGGCGTGCGGGTGCGAGCAGACCTGGCCGACGTGGCCGTGACCGACTCCGGCGTCCGGTACGAGCTGCTCGCCGCCGCCCGCGAGGCGGTCAGCAACGCGGCCACCCACTCGGGATGTGAGGTCGTGGCGTTGCGCCTACGGGGAGACGGGCAGGAGGTCGTGGTGGAGGTGGCCGACGACGGGTGCGGTTTCTGGACTGACGGCCTGTCCGAACGCGAGCGCGCCGGCCACTTCGGCGTCCGCGGGTACGTCGAGCGGATGACGGCCGTGGGAGGCACGGCCGATGTCGAGACGGCCCCCGGGAGAGGGACGCGTGTGACGCTCCGAGCTCCGGTCGCCGGGCTCCGGGAACGACAGCTCGAGGCACGGACATGACCGAGCCGTCGCGCCTGCAGGTCGCCGAGACCCCCGCCCAGCCGACCACAGTCCTGATCGTGGACGACAACGTCATCGTGCGCCGGGGTCTGCGCAGCCTGCTCGAGACCTCGCCCCTGGTCACGGTCGTCGGCGAGGCCAGCGACGGGGTGCAGGCGGAGTCGATGGTGCGGGCCCTGCGCCCGGAAGCGGTCCTGCTGGACGTGCGGATGCCCCGTCGTGACGGGGTCGAGACCGCTGCGGCCATCGCGGGGCTCTCGACGGTGATCATGCTCACCTTCACCGAGGAGCCGGACAGCATCAGGAACGCCGTGGCCGCCGGTGCCAGCGGCTACCTGATCCACGGCAGCTTCGACGCCGACTCGCTGGTCCAGACGGTCCGCTGCGCGGTGCTCGGGACTGGGGCGTTCTCGCGGCAGGCCGTGGAGGTGCTGCGAGGTGGCGCGGCCACCGAGGATCCCCGAGAGCTCGAGGCTCGCCGCCGGGCGAGGTTCGGCCTGAGCGAGCGGCAGGCCGAGATCATGGGCTTCATCTCCCGCGGGATGAGCAACGCAGACATCGCCAAGGCCTGCTACCTGTCCGACAAGACGGTGAAGAACCACATCAACGGCATCTTCGGCAAGCTCGTGGTAGCCAACCGCGGCCAGGCCATCGCGACGTGGCTCGGCACCGCAGCGGACCGATGAGACGCCGCTGGCTGCTGGGTCCGGATCTGGGTCCGGAGATGGGCCTGCGGGCCCGGGCCAGGTCGGTCGCCGCCCCATACGTTTGCGGTGTTGAAGGGGACGCCGCCCACACAGGGCCGGCGGACAGCACGCCAAGGCTGACGGCCCTATCGGGGGACCTACTCACGGAGGGAAACGACTCACATGACCAACGCAATGGCAGCACTGCAGACCCGGGTTCACCTGCTGCGCAACGAGAACGGCCAGGGCACGCTCGAGTACGTCGGCATGATCATCGTCGCGGCGATCCTGGTCTTCGCCGTGCTCCAGGCGGTCGGGGCGATCAACCTCGGCGCCGTCTTCTCGACCAACGTCCACAAGGTCATCGACGGCCACTGACCGGTCGGCCCGACCTCACCACGCCAGTGGCGGGCTTCCCGTTCGGGGAGCCCGCCACTGGTCGTCTCGCGGCCCGACTCGAAGGGGTGTCCATGCACGAGGTATGCAGCGGGCTGGCCGCACGCGTGCGGCGCACCAGGGCCGCGGGGCAGGCCGGGCAGGTGGTCACCGCCCTGGTCCTCTCTGTGATGGTGGGGCTCGTCGCGGTGGCGCTGTTCGGGGTCCTGGCGCTCTCCCGCGGGGTGGACGAGAAGAGCAAGGCACAGAGCGCGGCAGATGCGGCGGCCCTGGCCGGGGCGAAGTCGCTCAGCGACGACATCCCCGGTGTTCTCGGCCGGCTCGTCTCCCGCGGGGACCTGCATGACCTGCTCGGCTGCGGGCTGGGTCGGGCGGCGGCGGCGGGTTACGCCGCCCGCAACGCCGCCTCGCTCACCTCGTACTGCTACGACGCTCGCGATGACCGGGTCCACGTGGCGGTTCAGATGGACCGTCCCGTGAACACCCAGGTGGGGCCGGCGAAGGCGGAGGCCGAGGCGTCGGCCGGCATCGACGTCGGCGCCTGCACATGGCGCGACGACCCCCCTCCTCCGCCCCCCAAGCCAACGCCACCCACGCCAACGCCACCCACGCCACCCACGCCACCGCCACCGCCGCCACCGCCGCCGCCGCCGCCGCCGCCGCCGGACCTGGCTACCACCTTGAGCTGCGGCCGGTTGAGCGCCCGGTTCGAGATCGACGGCACGACCGGGCGCCTGCGGCTCGTCGGTGTGGACCTGGGCATGCTCCGACCACGTCTGGTGCGCTGACATGCCTGCCGCGAAAGGGCCCAACGTTAGGCTTCGTCCCATGTGGAGGGGGAGCGACGTCTGCGTCGCGGTGGGCGTCAGTGCTGCGCTGGCGTTGTCGACCACGGTGACGGCGGTCCCGGCGAGCGCGGCTGACGAGCGGGACGCCGGCACCGCCGTGACCAACGTGAAGGTGCTCGGACAGACGCTGGTCACCCAGGGGCAGCAGGGAGACAGCGAAGCGGCCGTGGCGTCCGTGCACGGGGTCCGCCGGGTCAAGGGCGGCACCGTCCTCTACTTCTCCATCGGCTATCCGAAGTACCTTCCCACCCGGCCCATCGGGGGGGCCGACCTGTGGCCGATCTGGTTCGCCTACGACCGGTACGGGCTCAAGGCGCAGCCGCGCGGGGTGTCGGTCATCGACCCCAAGGGTCGCAAGGTCTACGAGCCCCTGCTCGTGAGTGTCAACGGCGCGTGCCTGTGCAGCTGGGACCGCAACATCTCGACCCAGCTCGGTGACGTCTCGGTGCTCTACGTCGTGGTGCCGGAGCTGCCGCCGGACGTCACGACGGTGGACGTCCGGCTAGGTTTCGGCTCGATCGTGCCGGGCGTCCCGGTGGAGACCGGGGCGTTGACCCCTGCCAAGCCCGCCGACGACCGCACCGTGCTGCTCGGCCAGGACTGGCCTGCGGTCGACGTGGCCGCGGTCGCCCGGTCGTTCCACCCCGAGCGGGCGATCTACCCTCTGGTGACGCGCCAGGGCAGCACCGACGGTGCCATCCACCAGGCCTCGGGCTCCAGCGCGGTGACGCTCGACCTCTCCGCGGACGTGCTGTTCTCCGTCGACTCCGCGATGCTCGGCGCCCGAGGCAGGGCCGTGGTCGCCAAGGCCGCCCAGGCACTCAACGCCAAGGCGCGGACCGGCACCGTCCGGGTGGTCGGCTACACGGACAGCGACGGCTCCTACGCCCACAACGACACGCTGTCCCGCGACCGTGCCAAGTCGGTGGCCGCCGCCCTGAAGCCGTTGCTGGCGGGCAATGTGGCGCTCACGGTCGACGGGCGCGGCGAGACCGAACCGGTGGCCACGAACACCACGGCCGAGGGCAAGCGGCTCAACCGCAGAGTCGCGATCACCTCCGGCACGAAGGGCTGACGGCCATGACCCTGGGATCCGCGACGACGGCTCTGGCCGCCGCTCTCGCCGCCACCGTGCTGGCCTCGGGCTGCACGGGCGGCAGCCCCTCGTCTCCGAGGACGCTGTCCGGCGCCGTGCGCTCGGCCGACGCCGGGACCCCGTCGACCAGCCCGCCGAGCACGACGGCGCGGCCGCCGAGCACGGTGCGGTCCATGGCCGACGCTGTGCTGGCGTTCTCCGAGGCGAGCCCCATCGCGACGGTGAAGGGGATGGTGAGCGGGACGGTGCAGGGCTCGGCCAGGCGCTCGCCGGCCACCGTCCAGGTCGTGCGGCTGAGCGCTGCCCCCTCCTCGACGGTCCTGCTGATGCGGATGTCGACCCCGAAGCTGTTCCTGCCCAAGCCCGCCGTGTTCGCGGCAGCCGGGGCCCGTGAGGGTGGAACGGCCATCGACGGGGTGGCCCTCAGCGTGGGAGACAAGCGGTTCTACCCGGGCACGTACCGGTATGGGCTGGCGGTGCTGGCGCAGAACTGCACCTGCACCGAGGTGATCCGCAGCCTCGGGCCGAAGGGGGTCTGGCTCTCCGCCGAGTTCGAGGCGCTCCCGGCGGGGACCACCACCGCGAAGCTGTCCGTCCCCGGGTTCCCCACGGCGGACGTGCCCGTCACAGCGGCCGGCCCACGTGCCCTACCGGGCGGCTGAGACCGTGGTCGGCAGCCCCGCGGTCGCCAGCCACGCGGTCGGCAGCTCCGCGGTCGCCACCGGAGATCGTTGCTCCCCTGCGCCCGGACGGGAGCCGGCGTGAGACGCGGCAGGACGTTCGGACCAGGCGAAGCGGTGCTGCTCTGCAACGGGCTGCCCGTGGCACCTCTGGTGGTCGCCGACACGGCGTCCAGCCGGCGCCGAGGTCTGCTCGGCACCGACGGGGTCGAGGGGGCGCTATGGATCACCCGGTGCCCCTCGGTGCACATGGTCGGGATGCGCTATGCCATCGACGCGGCGGTGGTCGACCGCGAAGGGCGGGTGCTCGTGGTCCGCACCCTGCGGCCGTGGGTCGGCCTGACCGGTCCCCGATGGCGGGCCAACGCGACGGTGGAGGCAGCAGCGGGCGCGATGGCGACGTGGGGTGTCAGGACCGGCTCCGTACTCAGCCCCGACCGGCAGTGACGTCCCCGCTCCTGCTGGCCGCCGTCGGCGGCGTGGTGGGTACGGGTCTGTCCCGCTGGCTCTCCCTCCAGAGCTACCGGTACGAGGACGAGCGGCACCGCCGGTGCCGGACCACCTGGTGGTGGCTCGTCCCCGGCATGGTCCTCGCTCACTTCGCGCTGGGCCGGCGGCTGGCCGGGCAGCCGGTGGTCGTGGTGCTCACCTACGTCCTCGCTCTCGCCGTGCTCGCCACCCTGATGGCGATCGACATGGACGTGCACCGCCTGCCGGACCGGCTGACCGTGCCGGCCTACCCGGTGTTCGCGGTGCTCCTCGCGCTCTGCTCGTGGGCCAGTGGTGACTGGGGCGCCTACCGACGCGCCCTGGTCTGCGGGGCCGCCATGTTCGCCGTGTACTTCCTGCTGGCACTGGTCTCACCAGGTGGCGCAGGCCTGGGCTTCGGGGACGTCAAGCTCGCGGGAGTGCTGGGCATGCTGCTGGGGTGGTTCGCGTGGCCGCTGGCCGTCGTGGCCACCTTCGCAGCGTTCCTGATCGGTGGCCTCGTCGCGATGGTCCTGCTGCTGCTCCGGCGGGCGTCGCGCACCTCCAGCATCGCCTTGGCCGTCGATGATCGTCGGTGCGTTGCTCGTGCTGGTCACCGCACCGGCGTCGCTGGCGGCCGTGCTCTTCCCGTCCCGCGGATGACGGTTGACGGATGCGCTACGTCGGCGGCCGTGAGGGCGGCGGCGCGACGGCGCAGCGGTCGCCTCCAGCGGACTTGGCGGCGTACAGACCCGAGTCGGACTGCGTGAACAGCGCACTGACGTCTGATGCACCGCCGGCGAGCCTGGCCTGGGCCAGGCCCACGCTCACCGTGGCGCCGTGCGCGGCCAGCGACTCGCGCAGCCCCCGCAGCAGCCTGTCGCCGAGAGCCTGGAGCCGCTCGGCCGGCAAGGACGTGCCCACGACCAGCGCGAACTCGTCGCCGCCGAGACGCGCGGCGCGCTGGCCGACCCGCTGCTCGGCGGCGAGCCGGGCGGCTACCGCGCTGATGGCACGGTCTCCTGCGTCGTGGCCACGCGCGTCGTTGAGTCCCTTGAGGTCGTCGACGTCGACCACCGCGATGATGGCCCACGATCCCGGTGGGAGCGCCGCCTGCACCCAGGCGTCCAGCCCGCGTCGGTTGAGCAGCCCCGTCGCGGCGTCGCGGTCGGCAAGGTTGAGCGCGTCGACGTGCCGACCCTCCCAGACGTTGCGGGCCTGCCTGGCGACGGCGCCGGCCGCCACGACCACGAGCAGGGCGGCGCCCAGGTCCCACAGGCTCCCACCGGGCGGGCGGAGCAGGACCAGCGTGCCGAGCGCACAGACCCCGTGGACGGCGGCGACTGCCCGGCTTGCGCCCAGGGCCGCCCAGGCGGTCGTCGCCACGACCAGCGCGGTCTGCACGGTGCGGGCCTCGACGCCCGGCGCCGCCAGGGCCAGCAGCAGCGCGATAGCGTCGTCGACGAAGACCAGTGCGCTGGTGCTGCGCAGCCGCGCGAGCCCTCCCACCGCCGGCCCCGCGCCGCGGCCGCTCACGTCAGCGCGTAGACCGCTGCGGCGACCGCGCCGCAGGCCACGGACAGGGCGGCGCTGACGGCACCCCAGCGCCGGTGCCGGGCGACCAGGGCGACGACCGCGGCGACCAGGCCGATCCCTGCTGGCGTGCCGACGGCCTGGCCCTTGGCCGCCTCCGCGACCGCCGTCGGCGTCGCCTCGATGTGGAACCCGAGGTGGAGCGACAGGAGCACCAGCACGGCGTTGACCAGCAGCCCGACAGTGGCGAGGACGCCGGTCACGCGGTGGTTGGCCAAGGGGTCCCTCCAGAGGGGTCATCGGTGAGGTCGTGAGCGTATCCGCCGGCCACGGGTGGTCTGCGGCTCACGGGTAGCGCGGGTGCTCGAGCTGCTGCTGCAGAAGCTGGGCGATCGCGGCGTGGCCCCGGGCGTTGGGATGGAAGCTGCTCGGACTGGCGATCATCACGCCGGGGCCGCCGAAGTCGAGGTCGTTGATCCACGGGTCGTCGCTGCCGATGCCGTGGCCGCTGAACGCCTCGGTGGGGTCGACGAACTCCACTCCCGCCTGCCGCGCCGTCTCGCGGAGCATCGCGTTGAGGACGTCCGCCTTCTGGTTCATCCAGACCTGGTCCTCCTTGAACAGCAGGTTGCCGTAGCTGTCCTGCGGGTTGTCCGGGAACAGCCTGGGGTACCCGACGACGACGATCCTGGCGGCCGGCGCGTTCTCCTTGATCTTCGCGTAGTAGCCGAGCAGCGTCTTCTGCAGCGCATCCAGCCGTCCCTGGAAGCCCGGCTCGTACTTCTCCTGGCAGGTGGCCACCAGGGGCACACCCCGTGCCCCGTTCTCGATGCACGCGGTCAGGATGTCGGCAAAGCCCAGGTCGTTGCCGCCGACGGTCAACGTGACCAGCGAGACGTCGTCGCCCAGGGCGGCGAGCTGGGGGTCCTCGCCCGTCTGGTTGTGGTTCGGGTGGTCGAGGTCGGAGGTCACCGCCCCGGAGCAGGCGACGAACGTGTACCCGTGCGCGAAGTGGTTCGCTCCCGCGACCACCTTGGAGTAGGCGTGGTCGGAGCGGTGGCACCGGTTGTGGCTCTCCTCGTTGTCGTTGAACGGCCACAGGTCGTTGCGGTCGTCGAAGTCCGTGCCCTCCTGGTAGTCCCAGGCGCCCTCCCCGGAGGAGTAGCTGTCGCCCATCGCGACGTACCGCCCGCCGGTCGCCCGCTGCAGAGGCGTCGGACCCGCGGCGGCGGGGACCCCGCAGTTCTGTGACGAGGTGACCTTGCAGACGGCGCGCAGGTAGGCGCCCTGCAGCGCCGGGCCGGCCGGCGTCAGCAGCACCCCGAGCACGAGGACGACGACCAGCACGGTCATGCCGACGTACTCGAGGGTCGCCGCGCCAGTCTCGCCGGCGCGGCGGCCGCTCGTGTCCCCTCCCAGCCCCCCGGCAGCTCCCCCCCTGGCCATGTCAGGGCCCCTGCGGCAGCGCTTCGAGCGCCTTCGCCAGGACCGCCGGGTCCGGCTTGCCCTTGATCACGTAGGACATGAACAGCACAGCGGTGTTGCCCCTGTGCGTGAGCAGCAGGTCGCTGGTGATGGGCAGCCTGCCCTCGGTCGTCTGCCGCCACGAGACGCTCTCGCTGGTCGCGCCTTCGACGGTGAGCGGCTCGACGCGGAAGGTGGCGGTCCGGCTCTGCGGGTCGCTCCCCTTCGCCTCGTACCGCGTGCAGCCGGGGAGCGCCTTCTGCAGCGCGCGGATCACCCGTGCGGCCTGGTCGTCGGAGTAGGTGCGGATGTGCTGCTCGAGGAACGGGCCTACCGGGCCCTTGGCGAAGCGCAGGCTCGTCGCGGCGACCGGAGGCTTGGGCTCCAGGTCCACACCACAGACCGTCACGCGGTAGTCCAGGCCCTGCGAGTTGCTGTCCCGCCAGCGCGGCGGCAGCGACGTGGCAGCGATGGCGAAGTCGGTCGGTCGCCCGGTGCTCGCACTCGCTGCGGGCGCCGCCGGGACCGCCTTGCCCGACCCCGAGCCGCAGGCCGCGACGAGCACCGCCACGGCGCACTGGATGGCGACCAGTGCGACGGTCGGCCCCGGTGGGAGCCGCCGCGGGGACCTGGACTGGTGTCGATGCTGGTCGTGGGACGTCATGGGACCGAGCGTATGAAGCGGTAGGCACCCAGCGCATGGGCTCAGGGGACGCCTGCCACCGGTGATGCCTGGGACCCTGGGCCCAGCGCGCTCTTCGAGCGCCCGCGCTGCACCGCTGTCCTCGCCGGCAGTCAGACTGGGACCATGACAGCGCCAGCGCAGCCCCCGCTCGTCCTGGTCACCGGGGTGACCGGATACATCGGCGGCCGGCTCGTGCCGGTGCTGCTGAAGGCGGGCTACCGCGTGCGCGCCATGGCGCGACATCCCGAGCGGCTGCGCGACCGCGACTGGCTATCCGACGTCGAGGTCGTCGAAGCCGACGCCTCGGAGCCGGAGCAGCTGCGGCAGGCCCTGGACGGGGTCGACGTCGCCTACTACCTGATCCACGCGCTCGGCTCCGGTGACCGGTTCGAGGCCCGCGACCGGCACACCGCTCGCCAGTTCGGCGTGGCCGCCCGCGCCATGGGCGTCCGGCGGATCGTCTACCTCGGCGGCCTCTATCCCGACGACGAGCGGCTCTCGCCGCACCTGGAGTCCCGCAAGGAGGTCGGGGAGATCCTGCTCGCCAGCGGGGTCCCCACCACCGTCCTGCGAGCCGCGGTGATCATCGGCTCGGGGTCGGCCTCGTTCGAGATGCTGCGCTACCTCACCGAGCGGCTTCCGGTGATGATCACGCCCAAGTGGCTCAACAACCGGATCCAGCCGATCGCCGTGCGCGACGTGCTGCATTACCTGCTCGGGTCGGCGTCCATGCCGGCCGAGGTCAGCCGGGGCTTCGACATCGGCGGCCCGGACGTGCTCACCTACCGCGAGATGATGCAGGCCTATGCGCGGGCGGCCGGGCTCTCGCCGAGGCGGATCAGGACCGTGCCGCTGCTGACCCCGTCGCTGTCCAGCCACTGGGTCGGCCTGATCACCCCGGTCCCCTCCGACCTGGCCAAGCCGCTGGTGGGCAGCCTGATCCACGAGGTGGTCTGCAAGGAGAGCCAGATCGCGGCCTACGTGCCCGACCCGGTCGACGGCCTGACCGGGCTGGCCCGAGCGCTGGAGCTCGCGCTGGCGCGGGTCAAGAGCCTCGACGTGGCCACCTCATGGTCCTCGGCTTCGACGGCCGGCGCGCCGAGCGACCCGCTGCCCGGAGATCCGGACTGGGCGGGCGGCGCGCTGTTCCGGGACGAGCGCGAGACCGTGGTCCACGCCGACCGACAGCGGCTCTGGCGGGTGATCGAGGGCATCGGCGGTGACACCGGCTGGTACTCCTGGCGCCTCGGCTGGTGGGTGCGCGGCGCGGCGGACCGGGCGGTCGGCGGTCCGGGGCTGCGGCGTGGACGGCGCAACCCCGCGCGGCTGTCCGTCGGGGACCCGCTGGACTGGTGGCGGGTGGAGGAGATCGAGGACCAGCACCTGCTGCGGCTGCGCGCCGAGATGCGGCTGCCTGGGCTGGCCTGGCTCGAGCTGATCGCCGACACCGACGCCGACGGACGCACCATCTTCCGCCAGCGGGCGCTGTTCCACCCGCAGGGACTCGCCGGCTACCTGTACTGGGCCCTGGTGCTGCCGTTCCACGGCCTGGTCTTCGGCGCCATGCAGCGCAACATCGCGCGCACCGCGGAGTCGAGCGCCGCACCCGCCGACCCCGACACCGTCGGGACCTCGGCAGGCCCGCAGGTGCCTGCCGGTCGCTAGCGCTGGTGACCCGCCAAGCCGCCCCTTGAGCCGACGCGGCGAGCCGTGCCTCGACGGGTCGAAGAGGTCAGGGCGCCGAGCCGAGAGCGGCGTGCGCGAGCAGCCGGGCGCCGAGCCCGATGGCGGCCTCGTCGATCACCAGGTCACCTCGGTGCAGGTCGTATGTCGGGCCGCCGGGCGTGCGTGTCCCCAGCCTCGCCATGGCCCCGGGCACGTTCATGACGTACCAGGCGAAGTCCTCACCGCCCAGGGACTGCTTGGTGGGCACGACTGCGTCGGGGCCGATGGCCGCCTGGGCGGCCGCACGCAGGGCATGCACCGAGGCGGGGTCGTTGACCACCGGAGGCACGCCGCGCTCGTGCTCGACCTTGGCGTGCACGCCGTACGGAGCGACGATGGCCTGCACCAGGTCGTCGATGAGCGGACCGACCTCCCGCCACACCGCGGCGTCCAGGATCCGCAGCGTGCCGCTGACCGTGCCGGCGGACGGGATGACGTTCTGGGCGCCTCCGGCGTGGACGGTGCCCCATACCAGGGCCGCGCCGGCGCGCGGGTCGAGCCGGCGCGACAGGGCGGCGGGCACGTCGGTGATCACCTTGGCCAGCGCGTAGGTGAGATCCTCGGTCAGGTGCGGTCGTGAGGTGTGCCCGCCGCGGCCGCTGAGCGCCACCGTGACCGCGTCGGCGGCGGCGGTCAGCGCGCCGTCCTTGAGGCCGACCTGGCCGACGTCGACCGACGGGTCGCAGTGGATGCCGAAGATCCGGTCCACGTCGTCGAGGGCGCCTCGCTCGATCAGGCCCTGCGCTCCCCCGGGGATGACCTCCTCAGCGGGCTGGAAGATCAGCCGGATGCCGATGCGGCGACGCTCCAGCTCGGCCTGCTGACGGCGCAGCGCGATACCGGCACCGAGCACCGAGACCACGTGCACGTCGTGGCCGCAGGCGTGCGCCACCCCGTCGTAGACGGAGGCGAACTGGTGCCCGGTGGCTTCCATCAACGGCAGCGCGTCCAGGTCGGCACGCAGGGCCACGCGGTAGGCCGCGTCCGAGGCGCCCAGGTCCGCGATGACTCCCGAGCCGGGCAGCAGCCGCGCCTCGATCCCCGCCTGCTGCAGCTGCTCGGCGATGACCCGGGAGGTCCGGACCTCGCCATGCGCCAGCTCGGGGTGGGCGTGCAGGTCGCGTCGCACCTTGACCAGGGACCCGGTGATGGCGTCGAGCGAGCTACCCAGAGCGGTGGAGAGAGTCTCGACGTCCATGAGGTCCTACGCTACCGGCGACGTCAGGCCGGCCCGCGCCCCCGGGTGCGTGTCCCGGCGCAAGCCTGGGCCGTCCGTTACCACACCGTTAGCCGACGCGGCGGTACGCACCGGATCAGAACGTCTCCCGTGGCACGTACCGGCCCCACACCTCACGAAGCGCCGAGCTGACCTCCCCGCCGGTCGCCCTCAGGCGCAGCGCCTCCCTCATCGGCGGCAGCACGTTGTCCGTGCCCCCGGCCGCGGCCTGCAGTGCGTCCAGCGCGCGCGCCACCGCGTCGCCGTCCCGGTCCCGGCGCAGTGCCGCGAGCCGCTCGCCCTGCTCGGCCTCGATCGCCGGGTCGACCTGCAGCGGCTCGTAGGACTCCTTAGCCTCGAGCGCGAACCGGTTGAGCCCCACGACCGTCCGCTCCCCGGTGTCGATCTCCAGGGCGATCCGGTACGCCGACCGCTCGATCTCGCTTTTCTGGAAGCCCTGCTCGATCGCGGCCACCGCCCCGCCGCGGTCCTCGATTGCGTCCATCAGGCCCAGCACGGCGGCCTCCAGGTCGTCGGTCATCGACTCCATGACGTAGGAGCCGGCGAACGGGTCGACCGTCTTGGTCACGTCCGTCTCGTAGGCGAGCACCTGCTGGGTGCGCAGCGCCAGCCGAGCCGCCTTGGCGCTGGGCAGGGCGATGGCCTCGTCGTAGGAGTTCGTGTGCAGGCTCTGGGTGCCCCCGAGCACGGCGCCGAGCCCCTGCAGCGCCACCCTGACCAGGTTGACCTCCGGCTGCTGGGCGGTGAGCTGGACCCCGGCGGTCTGGGTGTGGAAGCGCAGCATCTGGCTCTTGGAGTTGCGGGCGCCGAACTCCTCGCGCATCACCCGAGCCCAGATCCGCCGTGCCGCCCGGAACTTGGCCACCTCCTCCAGCAGGGTCGTGCGCGCCACGAAGAAGAAGGACAGCCGCGGTCCGAAGTCGTCGACGTCCAGCCCCGCCGACAGGGCCGTGCGCACGTACTCCCGGGCGTTCGCGAGGGTGAACGCCACCTCCTGCGCCGGCGTCGCCCCTGCCTCGGCCATGTGGTAGCCGGAGATGGAGATGGTGTTCCACCGCGGGATCTCGCGATGGCAGTAGGCGAAGATGTCGCTGACCAGCCGCAGGGACTGCTTCGGCGGGTAGATGTAGGTGCCCCGGGCGATGTACTCCTTGAGGATGTCGTTCTGGATGGTCCCGGTGAGCCGGTCCCCCGAGACGCCCTGCTCCTGCGCGACCAGCTGGTAGAGCAGCAGCAGCGTCGACGCCGGCGCGTTGATGGTCATCGAGGTGCTCACCGTGTCCAGTGGCAGGCCGTGGAACAGCGTGCGCATGTCCTCCAGGCTGTCGATGGCCACACCGACCTTGCCGACCTCGCCGCTGGCGATGGGGTCGTCGGAGTCGTAGCCCATCTGGGTGGGCAGGTCGAACGCCACGCTCAGCCCGCCCGTGCCGCCCTCGACCAGCTGGTGGTAGCGCTCGTTGGACGCCTTGGCGGTGCCGAAGCCGGCGTACTGCCGCATCGTCCACGGCCGCCCCGTGTACATCGAGGGATGGACGCCGCGGGTGAACGGGTAGCTGCCCGGGCGGCCCAGCCGGGCCTGCTCGTCGAACCCGGCCAGCGCGCTGCCGTCGTACAGCGGGGCGAGCGGCAGCCCCGACTCGGTGTGGGCGTCGCTGGGTTCGGCCATGACCCGGAGCCTATTGCGGCCTACCGGGCCACACCTCGCGTCAAAGGCCCACCAGGTCAGGTCAGGTCGGAGCGCCCGGCCGCCCGCAGCAGGTCCACCAGCGACTTGACGTCCTGCGCACGCGACCGCGTGGTCACCAGGACCGCGTCCGGGGTGTCCACCACGACGACGTCCTCCAGCCCGAGCACGGCGACGGTGCGACCCGACCAGGGGACGACGACCCCAGTCGCGTCGCGGGCGAGCACGTCCGTGGCCGAACCGAGCACCCTGACCCCCTGCGGCCCGGCGGGGAGCAGGCCGGCCAGCGAGGCGAAGTCACCCACGTCGTCCCAGCTGAAGTCGCCGGGGATGACCGCGACCCGGCCGTCCCGGGCGGCCGGCTCGGCCACGGCATGGTCGATGGCGATCCTGGTCAACGATGGCCACAGCTCGGCGAGCCGGGAGGGGTCGGCGGCGATCGCTCTCAGGGTCTGGGCAAGGGAGGGCTGGTAGCTCGCCAGCAGGTCCAGGAGCAGCGACGCGGGGACGACGAACATGCCGGCGTTCCAGCGGTAGTCACCGCTTCGCAGGTATGCAGCCGCCGTCGCCTCGTCCGGCTTCTCGACGAAGGACAGCACCTCCCGGGCGCGAGGTGCGCCGTCGACCTGCAGCGGCTGCCCTGCCTGGACATAGCCGAAGCCGGTCGAGGGGGCGGTCGGCTCGATCCCGATGGTCACGACATAGCCGGCGCGGGCCACGGCGACCGCCTCGCGGACGCACGCGTGGAAGAGGTCCTGCTCGCCGACCACATGGTCGGCGGCGAAGGAGGCGACCACCGCACCTGGGTGGGAGCGCTCGAGCAGCGCCGCCGCGAGCCCGATCGCGGCCATCGAGTCCCGGGGCGAGGGCTCCACGAGCAGCGTCGACGCAGTGAGCCCGGGAATCTGGCGGGCCACCGCGTCGCGGTGCGCCTCGCCGGTGACCACCATGATGTTGGTCCCGCACAGCGGCTGGAGTCGGTCCCACGTCGCCTGCAGCATCGAGCGCCCGGCGCCGGTGAGCTCCAGCAGGAACTTCGGCGAGGACGCGCGGGACAGCGGCCAGAGCCGGGTGCCGGCACCGCCGGCGGGGATGACGCCCCACAGCCCGTCGATGCGCTGGTCGGCACTCTGGTCAGCCATGCGTGGACGGTATCCGACGGACCGTGCTGGAGTGAGTCGTTGCTCACATGCGGCCCTCCCCGTTGGGGGAGCGTCACTGGCCCTCATTAGAGTTGGCAGCACCGGGGACGCCGCCGTCTCGCCGCGCAAAGGCACGGCTGCCGATGCGTCCCTCGTCTCCTCGGGAACGGACGCACATGGCTTCGCGGACCACGCCGGTCTCCACGGCGTCACGGTCGACCACCGTCGGCCAGGCTCTCGGCACGCTGTACCGCGGCCGTGAGGGCATGTGGTCCTGGGTCGCCCAACGGATCAGCGGGGTGCTGATCTTCTTCTTCCTCTTCGCCCACGTGCTGGACACGGCGCTGGTCCGCGTCTCGCCGCAGGCATACAACTCGGTGATCGGCACCTACAAGAACCCCGTCGTCGGGCTTGGCGAGGCGGGGCTGGTGGCGGCGGTGATCTTCCACGCACTCAACGGCATCCGTATCATCCTGGTCGACTTCTGGTCCCGGGGCCCGCGGCTGCAGGCGAGGATGTTCTGGGCCGTGGTGGTGCTGTGGGTGCTGCTGTTCGCGCCGTTCGCCGTCCGCCACCTCTCCAACGTCCTGCACTGAGCGGAGTCCTGGATGACGTCCTCACTCACCCCCGCCTCCCCGGCAGCCGACTCCCGCGGCCCCGAGCTGACCGCGCTGAGCGCCAGGTCCCCCTACGCGCGCAGGGGTCGCAGCCGCGGCAACTTCGAGCTGTGGTCGTGGGCCTTCATGCGCGGCTCGGGCGTGCTGCTGCTGTTCCTGGTCTTCGGGCACCTGGTGGTCAACCTCGTGGTGGGACGGGGCATCGAGGCGGTCGACTTCGCGTTCGTCGGCCAGAAGTGGGCCAACCCGTTCTGGCAGGTGTGGGACCTGCTGATGCTCTGGCTGGCCGAGCTGCACGGCGTCAACGGCGTGCGGACGATCATCAACGACTACAGCGAGAAGGACTCGACCAGGCTGGTGCTCAAGACGCTGCTGTTCGCCGGCGCTGCGCTCACCATCGCCCTCGGAACGCTGGTGATCTTCACCTTCGACCCGTGTCCCACTGGTGCAGCCGCCAACCTGCTGCCCAGCTTCTGCTCCGCCAAGTAGCACGTAGGAGGCAGCGACCGTGCAGACGCACATCTACGACGTGGTCATCGTCGGGGCCGGCGGCGCCGGCATGCGCGCCGCGCTGGAGTCCTCGACCAGGGTCCGCACCGCCGTGCTCACCAAGCTCTACCCCACGCGCTCGCACACCGGCGCTGCGCAGGGCGGTATGTGCGCGGCGCTGGCCAACGTCGAGGAGGACAACTGGGAGTGGCACACCTTCGACACCGTCAAGGGCGGCGACTACCTGGTCGACCAGGACGCAGCGGAGGTCATGTGCCGGGAGGCTATCGACGCGGTCATCGACCTGGAGAAGATGGGCCTGCCGTTCAACCGCACCCCCGAGGGCCGGATCGACCAGCGGCGGTTCGGGGGACACACCCGCAACCACGGTGAGGCCGCGGTACGGCGCTCCTGCTACGCCGCCGACCGCACCGGTCACATGATCCTGCAGACCCTCTACCAGAACTGCGTCAAGCAGGGCGTCGAGTTCTTCAACGAGTTCTACGTGCTGGACGTGCTGCTCGTCCCGACACCCGGCTCGGACGACCCCGCCGAGCGGTCCGTCGCCGGCGTGGTCGCCTACGAGCTGGCCTCCGGTGAGATCCACCTGTTCCAGGCCAAGGCGGTGATCCTGGCCACCGGTGGCGCGGGCAAGGTGTTCAAGACCACCTCCAACGCACACACGCTGACCGGTGACGGCATGGCGGCGGCGTTCCGGCGCGGCATCCCGCTGGAGGACATGGAGTTCTTCCAGTTCCACCCGACCGGGCTCGCCGGCCTCGGCATCCTGCTCTCCGAGGCGGCCCGCGGCGAGGGCGGGATGCTGCGAAACGGCGACGGCGAGCGCTTCATGGAGCGCTACGCCCCCACGATCAAGGACCTGGCGCCCCGCGACATCGTCGCCCGGTCGATGGCCAACGAGGTGCGCGAGGGCCGGGGGGCCGGGCCCGACAAGGACTACGTCCTGCTCGACCTCACCCACCTGGAGCCGGCGCACATCGACGCCAAGCTGCCCGACATCACCGAGTTCGCCCGCACCTACCTCGGGGTGGAGCCCTACACCGAGCCGGTGCCGGTCTACCCGACGGCGCACTACGCGATGGGCGGCGTCCCGACCAACGTGCGGGCGGAGGTCCTGCGGGACAACACCCACGTCGTCCCCGGCCTGTACGCAGCCGGGGAGGTCGCCTGCGTCAGCGTGCACGGCTCCAACCGCCTCGGCACCAACTCGCTGCTCGACATCAACGTCTTCGGCCGCCGAGCCGGCATCGCGGCCGCCGCCTACGTCCAGGGCGCACCCTTCGTCGACCTGCCGCCGGGCGCCGAGCGGCACACGGTCTCGATGGTCGAGTCCATGCGTGCCCGCACCACCGGCGAGCGCGTGTCCGACCTGCGCAGGATGCTGCAGGAGACGATGGACCGCAACGTGCAGGTCTTCCGCACCGAAGGCTCGATGAAGGAGGCGCTGGGCGTCATCGACGAGCTCAAGGAGCGCTACGCCCACGTCGTGGTGCAGGACAAGGGCAGGCGCTACAACACCGACCTGCTCGAGGCCGTCGAGCTCGGCTTCCTGATCGAGCTCGCCGAGGTGATCACCCTCGGCGCGCTGGCCCGGCAGGAGTCGCGGGGCGGCCACTTCCGCGAGGACTACGAGCGCCGCGACGACGTCAACTTCATGCGGCACACCATGGCCTACCGCGCGCCGATGACCGACTCCGGCGCCGACGGGACCGGCTCGATCTTCGCTGACGAGGTCCGCATCGACTACAAGCCCGTGACCGTCACCCGTTACCAGCCGATGGAGCGCAAGTACTGATGAGGACCGTTGCGGACCGGACCGCGGCCGCCAACGACCGGGGCGCCCCGAGCTCGGTGGCGAGCTTCACCGCCACGCTGCGGATCCAGCGGTTCAACCCCGAGGTCGACAGCGAACCGCACTACGAGACCTACTCGGTGACCAGCCATGCCACGGACCGGGTGCTCGACGCGCTGCACCAGGTCAAGTGGGAGCAGGACGGCTCGCTGTCGTTCCGGCGCTCGTGCGCCCACGGGGTGTGCGGGTCGGACGCCATGCGGATCAACGGCAAGAACCGCCTGGCCTGCAAGACGCTGATCAAGGACGTCAACCCGGGCAAGCCGATCACTGTCGAGCCGATCAAGGGCCTCCCGCTGGAGAAGGACCTGATTGTCGACATGGAGCCGTTCTACCAGTCCTACCGCGAGGTGATGCCCTTCCTGATCACCACGGGCAACGAGCCGACTCGTGAGCGGCTGCAGAGCCAGGCCGACAAGGACCGCTTCGACGACACCACCAAGTGCATCCTGTGCGCCGCCTGCACCACCAGCTGCCCGGTGTTCTGGACCGACGGGCAGTACTTCGGCCCTGCGGCGATCGTCAACGCCCACCGGTTCATCTTCGACAGCCGCGACGAGGCCACCGAGCAGCGCCTGGAGATCCTCAACGACAAGGAGGGCGTATGGCGCTGCCGGACCACCTTCAACTGCACCGAGGCCTGCCCCCGCGGCATCCAGGTGACCAAGGCCATCCAGGAGGTCAAGCGGGCCCTGCTGACCCACCGGGTCTGACGGGGCCGCCGGACCCTCGCCTGGCGCTCGCCCGGCCGGCGACCAGGGTCGTTAGCCGGCGCTCGCACCGGCTACGGCGAGGCCCCTGGTCCGGGGCCGTCCGAACCGCAGGTAGAGCGACGGGACGACGAAGAGGTTGAGCATCGTCGACGTCATCAGCCCGCCGATGATCACGACCGCCAGCGGGTACTCGAGCTCGTGACCGGGCCGGTCCCCCAGGACCACGAGCGGGACGAGGGCGAGCCCGGTGGCCAGGGACGTCATCAGGATCGGTGACAGCCGCTCGCGCGCGCCGCGGATCACCAGCGCGACCCCGAAGGTCTCGCCCTCGTCGGCCTCCAGGCGCTGGCAGTGGTTGATCAGCAGGATGCCGTTGCGGGCGGCGATGCCGAAGACCGTGAAGAACCCGACCAGCGAGCCGAGGGAGATCACCCCACCGCCCAGGTAGGCAGCGATGACGCCGCCGATCAGCGCGATGGGCATGGTCAGGAAGACCAGGGCGGCCAGCCGCCAGCTGCGGAACGACGCCTGCAGCAGGAGCAGGATCGCCAGACCGGCCAGCAGGGCCGAGGTGAGCAGCCGGCTCTGTGCCGACTGACGCTCCTGGTAGACCCCGAGCACGTCGAAGTGGTAGCCCTGCGGGACACTCACCGATGCCAGCGCGGCGTGGACGGCCGTGTCGACCGACCCCAGGTCGGCGTCGGCGACATTGGCACTGACGTCGATGCGGCGCGAGTCGTTCTCGCGTTCGATGATGTTGGGGTTGGGGTTCAGGGTCACCCTCGCGAGGGTCCCGAGCCGGACATGGTCCCCGTCGGGGGTGTCGATCGGCAGGTTGCGGATGTCGGTCACGCTGTGCCGGGTGGCTGGCGTACTCCACACGACGACGTTGTACGCCTTCCCGTGCGCGAAGACGTTGCCGACCTCCTCGCTGGCCACGAGCGTCGCGGCGGACCGCCGCACCTGACCGGGCGTGAGGCCGTACCGCTGTGCCTTCTTCAGGTCGACGGTGACCTCCACCTGTGGCACGGACAGCACGAGGTCGACGTGCGCGTCGGTGATGCCGTTCACGTGCTTGACCAGGGCCTGGATCCGGTCGGCGAGCGTCCGGAGCGTATGGGGGTCCTCACCGTAGACGCGGACGACGATCGGGGCCTTGCCGCCGGTCAAGACTTCCTCGATGCGCTCGTCCAGATAGGTCTGGACCTCCCGGAAGAAGCCGGGATAGGACTGCGCCACCGCCTTGACCTTGGCCACGGTGCTGGCGTAGTCGACGGAGGGATCCAGACTGACCCAGTTCTCGCCGAGGTTGACGCCGGCGATCTCCTCGCCGAGCCGGGCCTGCCCGATGTGGGCGCCGAAGCTGCGAACCCCCGGTATGGCCCTGATCTGCTTGCTGATGGCCGTCGTGGTGCGCTCCATCACCGCCACGGACGTGCCGGGCGCGGAGACCCAGTGCATCAGCAGGTCGCGTTCCTTGAACGCGGGGAACAGGGACTGGCCCAGGTGGGGGACCACCAGGATGCCCATGACGGTGACGGCCGCCAGCACCCCGTAGGCGTTGCGCGGCCGTCCGATGATGCGGGCGAGCGCCCGGGCGTAGCCACGCTGCAGCCGGACGACCACCGGAGACACCCGTCGTTCGATGGGTGCGTTCCGCAGCATGATCAGCGCCAGAGCCGGTGTCACCGTCAGCGCCACTCCCATCGAGGCCATGATGGCGAGCGTGTAGGAGAGGGCGAGCGGCGCGAAGAAGGCGCCGGTCAGTCCCTGGAGGAGGAACACCGGCACCGCGGCCGCCACGATGATCAACGTCGCGTAGATGATCGGGCTGCGGACCTCGAGCGATGCCTCGAGGATCACCGAAGCCGTCGACCTGCGGGCCCCGACAACACCCTCGGTGTGCGCCAGGCGGTGCTGCCTGAGCCGGCGGACGATGTTCTCCACATCGATGATGGCGTCGTCGACCACCGCACCCAAGGCGATTGACGAGGCCGGCAAGCGTCATCGTGTTGACCGTGGCGCCCCGCGAGTAGAGCACCAGCATGGTCGCCACGAGGGACAGCGGGATCGTCACCATGCTGATCAGCGCGACGCGCCACTCGAACAGGAAGAGTCCCAGGATCACCACGACGAGCAGGAAGCCCAGCACCAGGGCCTGGGTCAGGTTGTCGATGGCCATCTCGATGAAGCTGGCCTGCCGGAAGATCGTCGTGTCGAAGTGGATCCCGGGGAGCCCGGGCTGCATGGACGCGATCACGTCGTCCACGCCCCTGGTCATCTGCAGTGTGTTGGCCCAGGGCAGCTTCTCGACCACCAGCAGGATGCCTGGCGAGTCGTTGATCACGGCGGAGCCGATCAGCGGCTGGTGGTCGTAGGAGACCGTCGCCACGTCGCCCAACGCGACCGGCGGACCTGGCCTGGTCCGGGGCACCGGCACCCTGGCCAGATCGGCCGGCGTGACGATGTTGAGGGTGTTCCGGACGCCGATCTGCTGGTTGGGCGTCACGATCGCCCCGCCTGTGCCGATCACGCTGCCGCTGGAGAACTTCAGCAGGCCTGAGTCCACCGCGCCGGATGTCGTGGTCATCACATCAGCCAAGGCGACGTGGAGCCTCTGCATCGCCTTGGGTTGGACGGCGACCGACAGCTGTTGGAACCGCTCGTTCCAGATCGACACGTTGGCCACTCCGGGCACCTGCAGCAGAGCCGCCCGGATGGTCCAGTAGGACATCATCGACATCTGCACCACCGAGTGCCGGCGGTCCGAGGACGTCATCCCGATCTGCATGGCGCGGCCGGTAGCCGAGACCGGAGCCAGCATGGACGGCAACCCGGCCCACGTCGGCAGGTTCGGGGTCACGGTGGCGAGGCGTTCCTGCACCTGTTGGCGCGCCTTGAGCAGGTCGGTGTCCTTGGTGAAGATCAGCTCGATGAACGAGAGCTGAGGCACCGACTTGGACCGCATGACGTCCAGTCCGTGCAGCCCGTTCATCGCCTGCTCCAGCGGCACCGTCACCAGCTGCTCCACATCGGAGGTGGACAGGCCCAGGCACCCGGTCTGGATGACCACGCGCGGCGGGGCGAACTCGGGGAACAGGTCCACCCGCATCGACGGCAGCACCGACGTCCCGCCGACCATCATCGCCACGGCTGCAGCGACCACCAGGAAGCGGAACCGCAGACTCGCCGCGATGACCGACCGCATCAGGGTCCGACGCCCGACGTCGCCCTCATTCACCGCTGATCTCGTACTCGGCCCCGAGCAGCTCCTCGGAGCCGGTCGTCACGACCCGCGAGCCCTCGCCGGGGCCCTTGGTGAGCAACGCCGCCTCCCCGTCGATGCGGTCGACCGTGACCGCGTGTCGCAGATACGTGCGTGGCGCCGATGTCACGAAGGCCCAGGTGGCTCCCTTCTCGTCATACACGATGGCGGAGTAGGGGACCACGAGTCGTCCGGGAGGGGACGACGTGTCGACCACCGTGCGGACGGGGGCGGTGACGATCCCGAGACGCCGGACGGCCAGTGGGGTCAAGGTGACGCTCTTGAGGTCGGGACCGACCGCCGTCAGCTGCACCGGCGGCTCCGCTTCGGGGGTCGAAGACGTCCCGCCCTTGCTGCAGGCGGCGAGCGCCAGCGTCGCGACGAGCAGCAGCGGCACGATCCAGCTGATTCGGCGCAACACGGTGTGCTCCTTCTGAGCGGTGGTGACGGGCGCTGGCTGAGGGTCTGCCGGCTCGGGTGCCGTTGGGGGGGTGTCGACCCGCCCTTGCTGTGCGCCGGCCGAGGCGACACCCCGGCCCGCCACGGCCAGGTAGAACCCCGGCAGGACGCCCGCGACGACCAGGACAACCGACACCAGCCCGGTGAGCACGGTGGCTGACAGCGGGCGCAGGATCTCCAGGCCCGCCTGGTCACCCCACAGCAGTCCCGGGACCAGCACGGCGGCCGTGCTCACAGCCGTGACCAAGACGGGCATCAGCCGCTCTGACGTCACCTCCTGGACCAGCTGACGCCGGTCACCGGTGGGCCGGGCGGATTCCCGCGCCCGGTAGGCCTGGACCAGCGTGAGCGCCTGCCGGACGGTGATCCCGACCAGGGCCACCAGGCCGGCCACGGCGCCGACCGCGGCGCCGCCCCCCGTCGCTGCGGCACCGTACAGGCCGCCTGCGCAGGCCAGCGGCAGCAGCACGAACACCATCCCGGCGAGCCGCCAGCTGCTCAGGGCCGCCTGCAGGAGCAGGAACGCCCCCAGCAGCGCGGCCACCGTCATGGCAGCCAGTGACCACGCGCTGCCGAACGGCGCGCCGGTGACCGGCAGCACCGTGGCGTGCGACTCGGCCGGCATGGGAAGCGCACCGACCGCGGTGGCCAGGTCCCCGGCGACGGAGCCGGTGTCACGTCCGCGCACCGACACCGTCACGTCCAGGCTGCGGGCGACGGCCTCGTGCCGGATCACCGACGGCTCGGAGCGGACCGTCACATCGGCCACGTCCCGCAGCCGAGCCTGGTGACCGCTGGGGGTGTCGATGAGGATGTTCTGCAGATCGGTGATGCTGTTGCGCGCGTCGACCGGACCTCTGACGACCACGTCGAAGACAGCCTGCTTCTCGTACAGGTTCCCCACGAGCAGCCCGGACATCATCGTGGTGACGGTGCGCCGCACGTCGCCCGGGGCCAGGCCGGCCTGCCGCGCGGCCTGCAGCTTCACGGAGACCTCTACAGCAGGCTGAGCGGGCGTCCGTTCGGGGGTGGCGCTCGCCACGCCGGGGACGGCGGTGGCCGCCGTCACGACGCGGTGGGCTGCCTTCTGCAGCTCGGCACCGTCCTTGCCGTAGATCCGCACGACCAGCGTGCCCTCGACCGAGGGAATGGCTGCGCTGAGCTGGTTGCCGGCGTAGGTGTGCAGGTCCGATCGCACGCCGGCGTAGCCGGTGACGACGGCAGAGACGGCGTCCCGGGTCCGGGCGATGTCCGCAGACGGCGCCAGCGTCACCCACACCTCGCTGGTGTTGACGTCGGCGCTCCGGTCCGAGGTCACCGCGCGGCCGACGTGGACGCCCACGTCTGAGACGCCGGGCAGCGCCCGCACCTCCGTGCTGACCGCGCCGGTGATCCGGTCCATCTCCAGCAGCGACGTGCCGGGCAGCGTCCGCAGGCTTACCAGGAGACTCGGGTCCTTCAGCTCCGGCAGGACCGGTCCCGCGGCCAGCTGCGGAGCCAGCGCCAGGACGCTGATCGCGAGCACCCCTGCGCCGAGCGCGGCGAAGCGCCGCCGCCGGAGGTTCTCGGCCAGTGCGCGGTCGAGCCGCTGCTGCACCCAGCTCGCAACGGGGCTCCGTGGCCGCTCGGCCGACCGGCCCGAGAGCAGCAGCGCCGTCAGCGTGGGAGTCAGGGTCAACGCGACGACGAGGGAGAGCGCCAGCGCAAGCGCGAACGCCGCGATCAGCGGTCGGGAGAAGGAGCTGACGAACGGGCTGAGGAACCACGCCGGCACGGTCAGCAGCACCAGGATGAGGCATGCGTAGGTCGCCGCACCGCGGACCTGCACGAAGGCCCCGGCGACCATGCCGTCGGCCGGCTCAGGGATATCCCCGGCGGCCGTCTTGCGGGTGCGCTGCCCGAGGGCGAACACGTCGGAGATCGCGGCATCGACCACCACACCGAGCGCTGCTGCGAAACCCACCAGGGTCATCGAGGTGAAGGTCACGCCACGCAGGTGCAGCACCACGGCGGCGCTGAGCAGGGAGACCGCGACCGACGTGACGACGACTGCCGGGATCCTCCACGAGTAGCTGAGCGCGGCGATCACGAGGGTCAACAGCACGAGCGCCAGCAGGCCGGCCAGACCGAGGTGATGCAGCGCGGCGTCGAGGTAGCTCGCCGGACGGTACAGGCGGGTGTCAACCTGGATGCCGTGCAGCCCAGGAGACAGCTGGGCCATCGCGGCTTCCACACCCTGGGTCACCTCTCGGGTGCTGGCGCCGGGGAACTTCTCGACGACCAGCACCATGCCGGGCTGGCCGGCCGTGATGGCGTCCCCGATCAGCGGCTGGTGGTCGACGGCGACCGTGGCAACGTCCCCCAGGTGCGCCGTGCCGGCGTGGTCACCGATGAGGGCGACCCGGGCCAGGTCCTGAGCGGTCGAGATGGGCAGGATGTGCTGTATCGCCAGGCGCTGGTTGGCGCTCTCGATGTACCCGCCGGTGCCCGGGGTGTTCGCCTCCAGGTAGCTCAGCGGAGAGACCCACAGGGCGTTTCCCGTCGTCGCGATGACGTCCGCGAGCGTGGCACCCCGCTGCTTGAGCCGGACCGAGTCGACCTGGACCTGGAGCTGCCTGTCGCGCTGCCCGTAGAGGATGACGTTGGCCACGCCGGGCACGCCCATCAGGCGCGACTTGATCGTCCAGCGGGCCCGGTAGGACAGGTCGACCAGGCCTCGCGTAGAGGAGTCGGCCGACCGCAGCCCGATCATGGCGACCCGGCTCATGGAGGCACGTGGCTGGACCATGATGGGCGGGGTTCCCACATTGGGCAGGGCCCTGATCTGGGTCATCCGCTCCTGCACCATCTGGCGGGCGCTGAGCGCATCGGTGCCCGCTTGGAAGACGACGTCGATCTGCGACAGCCCAGGGGCGGAGGTGGAGCTGATGTGGTCCACCCACGGGACGCCGTTGAGCAGGTCCTGCTCCAGAGGCACCGTCACCAGCGACTCGACCTCGGCCGCCGAGAGGCCCAGCGCCTCGGTCTGCACCTGGACGGCGGTGGGCGAGAACTCCGGGTAGACGTCAACCGATGCTGCCGTCAGTGCACCCGCCCCCAGGATCAGCACCGCTACGACCGAGGCGATGACCAGCCGACTCCATCTCAGGCTGGACGCGGCCACCCAAGCTGTCATGGCAGGCCATGCTTCCCCGCGCACGGGGCCGAGGATCTCCGGCGACCGGTGCGTGCGACTCGTCCCCATGGGGATGCTCTCCATGCGAGGGGCTCCGGCTACGGCGCCCGGTGTGGAAGCGCGTCGACGGACGCTCTTCAGGAAGAGCTCCTGTCAACTCCGCCTGATACCGGACTGTCCCATGTTCTGTTCAGAATCGTGTGATAACAGCCGAAGTGCGCTCGCCGCGCTACTCCCCCTCAGCCAGTTCCGCCCGGGGGGCCGCGGTGAAGTGGGCAACGGTGGATGACCACCGGACCGCCCGCTCGGGCCGGATCGGAGACGTGACGGCGATGAGGATCACGGGGTCCATTCGTGGTGGCGCGCAGGGAGGCCGCCGCTCCAGGAGCGACGGCCTCCCCCACGTGTGGCGGTCACGCCGGCTGTGCCGGCTACATCCCCGCGCGGGTCAGGAAGTTGTCCTGCTGCGGGATCGGGCTGCCGGTGCCCAGCAGCGGCACCGACGTGTAGTTGGCGTTGAAGTGCACGTAGGCCGAGCCCCGGCGCGCGTCGACCTCGAAGTAGTCGCCGATGAAGAAGGCACCGAGCAGCGGATCGGCCTCCGTCTCGTTCGAGAACGGCGTGAGGCGTGCCCGCTTGGTCACCGAGCCCTGGTTGTCGACCGTCGTCAGCTCCACGTCCTGGCGGTTGTGGAACACCGGGTCGTAGCGGCTGGTGTAGTAGGCGACCGCCACCTTGCCGTTCTGCGGGTCGGAGTCGATGGTCGGGAAGTAGTTCTCGCCGCTGCTGGAGACCTGGTGGATCGGGCTCCAGGAGGCGCCGCCGTCATCGGACCACCGCAGCTTGATCCGCGCGTTCTCGCAGACCGAGTCCAGGACGCGCGTCCCGCAGGCGTCCCACACCAGCCATACCCGGGGGCGCCCGCCCACCATCGACACGGTGTTCTTCGGGTACGTCGCGATCCGGAAGGTGTTGGCGTGCAGCACGCCCCCGAACGGGATGGCGTTGTCCTCGCGGTAGATCACCCGGGTGGGACCGAAGCTCGTGCTCCCCGCCGGGGCGACCCGCATCTTGAAGATGAAGCTCTGCGGCCGGCCGGTCAGCTCGCCCTTGATCTGTGCCCAGGTGATGTACGTCCGACCGTCGGGGCCGACCGTCACGTCACTGAACTGCACGTCCGCGTCGGAGCCGCTGATCGTGATCGGGGCGGTGCAGCTGCGCAGCGCGGCATCGCAGCGGACCGCGTGGATGCTCGCCGTGAAGCCGGCCGGGTTGTGGGCCGTCATGTCGAAGTCGGTGTAGGTGACCCAGACCACGTTGCCGGCGGAGCCGCTGCGGCCGACGTACATCCACTCCTTGTCGATGAAGTGCCCCGCACGGTTCCGCGCCACGAACCGGCGGTTCGGCCAGCAGTCGGGGGAGTCGCCGCCCTGGCAGCTGGCCAGCCGCTGCGGCGTCGTCCGGTAGACCGTCGCCCCGTTGGTGTTGGCCGGCACGTTCGAGAAGTCGAGGGCGACGGGGTAGTTCAGGCTGGCGGCGTAGAGGTCGCACGAAGGGGTGGCGACGTCGACGGGGTCGCCGCCCGAGGGGACCTGCGTGCTCCCGCTGCGCACCGTCGGCAGCAGGCCCTCGTTGCTCACGCTGCGGCCGCCGTTGCGGGAGAGATACCAGCCGGTGAAGTTGCCACTGGGGTTGACCAGCCCGCGGTAGTCGTTGGTCCCGCCGAGCACGACGTCGCCGCTGGGGCCTGCGCAGCTGCCGACGGACTCCTCGTTCTGCGGCAGCCCCAGGTCGTCCCTGTTGAAGCGAAGCAGGTCACCGGGACCCTGCGAGGTGGACGAGGTGGAGGAGCTGTGGGACTGCGTCGATCTCGCGGCGGCCAGAGCCGCTCGCGCAGCGTCCATGTGGCCTCGCTCACCGGACGCCTCGTCGGGGTGCGCCAGCAGGTAGCGCTGCACCACGGGCGAGGACACCCGGGTCAGGGCGGCAGCCGCCGGTGAGGGGGCGCTGCTCGCCCCGCTCGCCGGGACGGCTGCGAGCGCGATCACCACGGGTACCGGCGCGAGCCACGTGAGCCTGCGCGACCATCTGGGCCGTTGGTCCGACACGGTTGTTCTCCCTCTGTTGTCGAGTCGCCCGGCGCTGAGCCGGTCGCGGACCGCCAGCGTCGGGTTCCCCCGCCCCACCCGGAGCGAGGTCAGCAGACGCTAGCGCCGTTCGCACCAGTTCGTCTGCCGAACGCAGATCTCCGCAAATCGGCACGTGGGGCCGTGGGCGTCGCCGTAGCGCGCTTCCACGGCCCCGAGCGGCGTCGTCCGCTGCAACCGCGCCCAGCCGTCCGTGAGGCTGCTCACGACGCGGCGCCCCGTCGCAGCACCGGGACCGCGGCGAACGGGTAGGTGCGGATGGCGCGCCATACCTGGTCCGGGCCGTGCTCGTAGAGCCGGAACGAGGTGACCTCGAAGGACGCGCGGTAGGCACTCAGCTCGGTGCAGGCGCGATCCAGCGCCTCGTCGCTGAGGTGGTGGGCGACCGTGACATGCGGATGGTAGGCGAAGCTGAGTGGCCGCCGCAGCGGTCCGCTGCGGATGGCCCTCTGCAGGCGCTCGCACCCCTCCCCCCCGTCGACCACTCGCACGAACACCACCGGTGAGGTCGGCCGGAAGCTGCCGGTCCCCCGCAGCCGGACCCTGAACGGTCGCTGAGCCTCGGAGGTGCGCTCCAGGTGCGCCGAGACCTCGGCGAGGTCGCCCTGGTCGACCTCGGTCGGCGGCAGCAGCGTCACGTGCGTCGGGATCGCGAGGGCAGGGCCGTCACCGAAGGACGCCCTCCTGGCCTGCAGCTCGGAGCCGATCGGGTCGGGCACGGCAATCGAGACACCGATGGTCGGCACGAGCCCCGCCCTACCGGGACGGCGTCGACGCGGCGGGGGCCAGGAAGCCCATGCGTGCCATCACCTGTCCCAGCGTCGCACTCGCCACCTGGCGGGCCCGTTCGGCTCCGTCGGCGAGGATGCGGTCCAGCTCGGCCGGGTCGGCGAGCAGCTCCAGGGTCCGCTGCCGGAACGGAGTGGCGAGCTCCACCACGACGTCCACGACGTCCTTCTTCAGCTCGCCGTAGCCCTTGCCGGCGTAGTCCTGCTCCAGCTCGGGCACCGCGCGTGCGGTGAGGGCCGCCAGGATGCCGAGCAGGTTGGACACTCCCGGCTTGGCCGCCTCGTCGAAGCGGATGACGCGCTCGTTGTCCGTCACCGCCGAGCGGATCTTCCTGGCGAGCACCGCGGGGTCCTCGAGCAGGTCGACGACCCCGGCCTGGCTCGGCGAGGACTTGCTCATCTTGGCGCTCGGCTCCTGCAGGTCGTGGATCTTGGCGGTCGCCTTGACGATGTACGGCTCGGGCACGGTGAAGGTCTGCCCGAAGCGCGCGTTGAACCGCCCGGCGAGGTCGCGGGTGAGCTCCAGGTGCTGGCGCTGGTCCTCCCCGACGGGGACCTGGTCGGCGTTGTAGATCAGGATGTCGGCGGCCATCAGGACGGGGTAGGTGAACAGCCCCACGGTCGTCGCCTCGGACCCGTGCCGCCCCGACTTGTCCTTGAACTGCGTCATCCGGCTCGCCTCGCCGAACCCGGTGAGGCAGCCGAGCACCCATGCCAGCTGGGTGTGCTCAGGCACGTGGCTCTGCACGAAGACGGTGGACCGCTTGGGGTCGATGCCGGCGGCGAGGTACTGCGCGGCGGTGCGGCGGGTGCGCTCGCGCAGCTGCTCAGGGTCGACCTCGACGGTGATCGCGTGCAGGTCCACCACGGCGTAGAACGCGTCGTGCGTCTCCTGCATCTGCACCCACTGCAGCAGGGCTCCCAGGTAGTTGCCCAGGTGCAGCGAGTCATGGGTCGGCTGCATGCCCGAGAGAAGTCGAGGTGCGCCCAGCGACGGCGCAGCCGGCATGGATCGGGGTGTCGCGGGCATGGCGGCCATTGTGTCAGGTCGCCGTCAGGTCGCCTGCGTGGCCGGGTCGGCGCTGACGCCCGCGCCGTGTGCCAGAGTGTGACGCTGTGGGTGACTGGCCGGTGACGCTGTGAGCTCCCCGCGCGTGCGCCGGACCTCGACCCGGCTCGCCGACGGGAGGGAGCTGCTCTACTTCGACGACACCGAGCCGTACCTGTCGGGGGCGCAGAGCAGGGACGCCGTCGACGCCCGTCCGCTCGGACCGCGTGCCCCGGCCGGCACGATGCGGCTGGACCGGCTGACCGGTGACTGGGTCGCGATCGCCGGGCACCGGCAGACGCGCACCTTCCTGCCGCCCGCGAACGAGTGCCCCCTCTGTCCCGCCGGGGTCGGCACCGTGCCCTCGGAGATCCCCGACCGGACATACGACGTCGTGGTGTTCGAGAACCGCTTCCCGTCCTTCTCGACGCTCGCGACCCCGCCGCCGCCGCCCGATGACCCGATGCACACGGCGCGGCCGGCGTTCGGCCGCTGTGAGGTGGTCTGCTTCACCAGCGACCACGACGCCAGCTTCGCGTCCCTGACGCCGTCCCGGGTGCGGACCGTGATCGAGGCGTGGGTGCAGCGCACCGAAGCGCTGTCCGCGATCGACGGGGTCGAGGAGGTCTTCTGCTTCGAGAACCGCGGGCGCGAGATCGGCGTCACCCTCTCCCACCCGCACGGGCAGATCTACGCCTACCCCTACCTCACTCCGCGGACCCGCGTCGAGCTCGGCCGGGCGGCCGACCACCTCCAGGAGACCGGCCGGCTGCTGGGGGCCGACCTGCTCGCGGCGGAGGTCCGGTCCGGCGAGCGGATCGTGCTCTCGAACCAGCACTGGACGGCATACGTGCCCTATGCCGCGCGCTGGCCGGTGGAGGTGCACCTCGTCCCGAACCGGGACGTGCCGGACCTGCCGTCGCTGGACGGCGAGGAGCGCGACGCCCTGGCGACCACCTACCTGGACCTGCTGCGCCGGCTGGACCGTTACTTCCGCACCGATGCCGGCGAGCCGGTCACGCTGCCCTACATCGCGGGATGGCACCAGGCGCCGGTGCGGGAGGGCCGCCACGCCGCGCGCCTGTCGATGCGGGTCCTCTCGGTGCTGCGGGCGCCGGGCAAGCTGAAGTACCTCGCCGGCTCCGAGTCCGGCGTCGGCGCGTGGGTCAACGACGTCGCCCCGGAGCAGGTCGCCGCTCGGCTGCGGGAGGTGGCGTCGTGACCTCGTTCGCCGGACGGTTCGGAGCGCCGCCGGACGGCACCTGGTCCGCCCCCGGCCGGGTCAACCTGATCGGGGAGCACACGGACTACAACCAGGGCCTGTGCCTGCCGATCGCGCTGCCGCAGCGCACCACCGCGCAGGTACGCCGCCGCGACGACCGGACCCTTCGACTGTGGTCCGAGCAGGCCGACGCGATGGTCGAGGTGCCGCTGGACGAGGTGCGCCCCGGGCACCCGCAGGGCTGGGCGGCATACGTCGCAGGAGTGGTCTGGGCAGCCGAGCAGGCGGGCCACCAGGTCGGCGGCCTGGACATCGCCATCGACAGCCGCGTGCCGCTCGGCGCCGGGCTGTCCAGCTCTGCAGCACTGGAGTGCGCCGTCGCAGCGGCGGTGTCCGACCTGTTCGGCCTCCGGCTGCTGGACGGTGACCAGTCGCGTGCCGCGCTGGCGCGGATCTGCGTGCGCGCCGAGAACGAGATCGCCGAAGCGCCCACCGGCGGCATGGACCAGGCCGCCTCGCTGCGGTGCACCCCTGGGCACGCGCTGCTGCTCGACTGCCGCGACTTCGCCACCTCGCAGGTGCCGTTCGACCTCGCGCCATCGGGTCTGTCCCTGCTGGTGATGGACACCCGCGCCGAGCACGCCCTGGTCGACGGGCAGTATGCCGAGCGCCGCGACATCTGCGAGCGGGCGGCTGCGGAGCTGGGCGTCACCTCGTTGCGGGAGGTCGACGTCGCCGACCTGGACCCGGCGTTGGGCCGGATCGGGGACCCGGTGGTGCGCCGCAGGGCACGGCACGTCGTGACCGAGATCGAGCGCGTGCGCGAGATCGTCGAGCTCCTGCGGGAGGGGCGGGTCCGCGAGGTCGGACCGGTGATGAACACCTCGCACGCGTCCATGCGGGACGACTTCGAGATCTCCTGTGCCGAGCTGGACCTCGCCTGCGAGACGGCCCTGGCCAGCGGAGCGCTCGGCGCCCGGATGACCGGCGGCGGCTTCGGCGGGTCGGCCATAGCGCTGGTCCCGGCAGGAAGCGGGGACCAGGTGAGCGCCGCGGTCACCGCGGCGTTCGCGCGCGGTCGGTTCCGGGAGCCGTCCTGCTTCACCGCCCCGGCGAGCGGCCCCGCCCGCCGCGATGGCTGACGGCTACTCTGCACCCGTGTCAGACCAGAGCTCCTCCTCCCCCCCGCCAGAGGCCACCTTCACCTCCAAGCCGGAGAGCGCCGTTGACACTCCGGCGACCGCGCCGGCGCAGCCCACCACCGCGACCGTGCAGGCGGCGACCGCGCCCACGCCCGCGGCGGTTGTGCCCGCGCAGGCGGCTGCGCTGACGCCCGGGGCGCAGCCGTCTTCGGAGCCGAGCGGAGGTCCGGCTGCCGCCGGCCCGCCGCCCCCGCCGCCCCCGCCGCCGAAGGACGACCTGGTCAGCACGCGGCATACCGTGCAGGTCGGCGAGCGGACCCTGGACTACACCGCGACGACCGGCCGGGTCGTGCTGCGCGAGGAGGTCTACGAGGACGGTGTGTTCAAGGGGCACAAGCCCAAGGCGGAGGTGTTCCTCACGAGCTACGTCCTGGAGGGCGCCGACGCGCACACCCGGCCGGTGACGTTCGCCTTCAACGGCGGCCCGGGGTCCTCCTCGGTGTGGCTGCACCTCGGGGTGCTCGGCCCGCGGCGGGTGGTCATGGGCGACGTCGGCGACCTGCGCCGGCCACCGTACGACCTCGTGGACAACGCCGAGACGCTGCTCGCGGTGAGCGACCTGGTGTTCATCGACCCGGTCTCGACCGGCTACTCCCGTGCGGTGGAGGGCGGCAAGCCCGGCGACTACCACGGCTACACCGGCGACATCGACTCGGTCGGCGAGCTCATCCGGCTGTGGACCTCGCGCCACGACCGCTGGATGTCGCCGAAGCTGCTGGCCGGCGAGTCCTACGGGACGCTGCGCGCGGCGGCGCTGGCCGACCACCTACAGAGCCGCTACGGCATGTACCTCAACGGCGTCGTCCTCATCTCGAGCGTCCTGGATCTCGGGTCGATCGGGCTGCACGAACCCGACGACCGCGCCTACGTCAACTTCCTACCCACCTACGCCGCGGTGGCGCACTACCACGGCAAGAGCACCGCCGACAGCCTGGAGTCCGCCCTGGCGGAGGCGGAGTCGTATGCCGCCCGCGACTACCCGTGGGTGCTCTCGCGCGGCAACCGGCTCACGCAGGACGAGCGCCGGGACGCAGCGGAGACGATCTCCCGGCTCACCGGGCTGAGCGTGGACTACGTGCAGCGCGCCGACCTGCGGCTGGAGCACGTGCGGTTCTTCACCGAGCTGCTGCGGGACCGCGGGCTCAGCGTGGGCCGGCTGGACTGCCGCTTCACGGCGCCGGCCGCGACCGGGATCGCGGAGCAGTTCGACGCCGACCCCTCGCACGATGCCATCAGCGGGCCCTATGCCGCGGCGTGGGGCCACTACGTCCGCCACGACCTCGGCTACCAGAACGACCTGCCGTACGAGCAGATCAGCAGGCGGGTGGACCCGTGGTCGTTCAAGGAGTTCGAGGGCTCGGCCGTCGACGTCGCGCCGCGGTTGGCCCGCGCCATGCGAGCGAACCCGCACCTGCAGGTGCACATCGCCTACGGCTACTACGACGGCGCGACGCCGTACTACGCCGCGCAGGACGTGGTGGCCCACCTCGCGATCCCGGACGACCTGCAGGGCAACATCGAGCACGCGTTCTACGAGGCGGGGCACATGATGTACGTGCACCAGCCGTCGCGGGTGAAGCAGAGCAGCGACCTGGCCGACTTCGTGGTCAGGTCGTGCGCCGCATCCGGCTGACCCCTTCGCCTGCTTCTGCCAGGCGAAGCGAGGGGTAGGACGTCGAGGACGCCCTGCTGCTCAGGCCATCGCCGTCTGCAGGTTGGCGTCAATGGCGGCGAGGAAGTCCTCGGTGGTGAGGAAGGGCTCGTCAGGCCCGATCAGCAGGGCCAGGTCCTTCGTCATCTTGCCCTCCTCGACCGTCTCGACGCAGACCCGCTCCAGCGTCTCCGCGAACGCGGTGACCTCGGGGGTGTCGTCGAGCTTGCCGCGCTGCTTGAGCCCGCCGGTCCAGGCGAAGATCGACGCGATGGGGTTGGTCGACGTGGGCTTGCCCTGCTGGTGCTGGCGGAAGTGGCGAGTGACCGTCCCGTGTGCGGCCTCGGCCTCGACCGTCTTGCCGTCGGGTGTCATCAGCACCGACGTCATCAGCCCCAGCGAGCCGAAGCCCTGCGCAACGGTGTCGGACTGCACGTCACCGTCGTAGTTCTTGCACGCCCAGACGTAGCCGCCCTCCCACTTCAGCGCCGCGGCCACCATGTCGTCGATCAGCCGGTGCTCGTAGGTGATGCCGGCGTCGGCGAAGTCCTTGGCGAACTCCTCCTCGAACACCTCGGCGAAGATGTCCTTGAACCGCCCGTCGTACCGCTTGAGGATCGTGTTCTTCGTCGAGAGGTAGACGGGGTAGCCGCGGTCCAGCCCGTATCGCATCGAGGCGCGGGCGAAGTCGCGGATCGAGTCGTCCAGGTTGTACATCGCCATCGCCACCCCTCCTCCGGGGAAGTCGAAGACGTTGAGCTCGACCGGCTCGCCGCCGTCCTTCGGCGTGAAGGTCAGCGTCAAGGTCCCCTCGCCCGGCACGACGAGGTCAGTGGCGCGGTACTGGTCGCCGAACGCGTGTCGCCCGATGACAATGGGTTTGGTCCAGCCTGGCACCAGCCGCGGGATGTTCGAGATGACGATCGGCTCGCGGAAGATGACGCCGCCCAGGATGTTGCGGATCGTCCCGTTCGGGGAGCGCCACATCTGCTTCAGGCCGAACTCCTCTACTCGGGCCTCGTCCGGAGTGATCGTGGCGCACTTGACGCCGACCCCGTGCTCCTTGATCGCGTAGGCGGCATCGACGGTGACCTGGTCGTCCGTGGCGTCACGGCTCTCAATCGACAGGTCGTAGTAACGCAGGTCGATCTCGAGGTAGGGGTGGATCAGCCGGTCCTTGATGAACGCCCAGATGATCCTGGTCATCTCGTCCCCGTCGAGCTCGACGACCGGGTTGGTCACCGTGATCTTGGCCATCGTCCACGCTCCTCGCTAAGCCGGCGGTTGCGTCCGAGACACTACCGCGGCCCCCGCCATACCCGGTCCGGCTGTCCGCCTGGTCCTGCCCTCTGCGTGTCTGGCGTCGGCGCCGCCGGCTCACGCCCCCGCGGGACCGCGAAGTCCCAAAGACGACCGCGAAGTCCCAAAGACACAGGATGAAAAGCCTTCGCATCCTGTGTCTCTGGGATCTCGGGAAGCGGAGTGGGATCTCGGGGCGCCGACAGCCGAGATCGGCGGTGCGGCGGGTCCCGGCGAGCATGCGGCGCACGCGGCAAGGGGGTGCGTCCTCGCTCCCGGTCCTCGCCGGTGAGCCCGTTTGCTACCGTCGCTGCACCGCCGTCCCCTGCGCGAAGGACCACCCGCCGTGAGCACGAAGCCCGTCAAGGTCGCCGTCACCGGAGCAGCCGGACAGATCGGCTACAGCCTGCTGTTCCGTATTGCGAGTGGCGGGCTGCTCGGAGCAGACACCCCGGTGGAGCTGCGGCTGCTGGAGATCGCTCCCGCGCTGCCGTCGCTCGAAGGCGTCGTCATGGAGCTGGAGGACTGCGCCTTCCCGACGCTGGCCGCGGTGCAGATCGGCGACGACGCGACGAAGGTGTTCGACGGTGTCAACATCGCGCTGCTGGTAGGGGCCCGGCCGCGCACCAAGGGCATGGAGCGCGGCGACCTGCTCGAGGCCAACGGGGCTATCTTCACGGTGCAGGGCAAGGCGCTGGCCGACGTGGCTGCCGACGACGTCCGGGTGAGCGTGACCGGCAATCCGGCCAACACCAACGCCCTGATCGCGATGTCCAACGCGCCGGACATACCCAGGGAGCGCTTCTCCGCGCTGACCCGCCTGGACCACAACCGGGCGATCGCGCAGCTCGCGGCCAAGGTCGGCGCGCCGGTCACCGACATCCGGGCGATGACCATCTGGGGCAACCACTCGGCCACGCAGTACCCCGACCTGTTCCACGCGCTCGTACGCGGCCAGAGCGCTGCCGAGGTCGTGGCAGACCAGCGATGGGTCGAGCAGGACTTCATCCCCACCGTCCAGCAGCGCGGCGCCGCGATCATCGCCGCGCGCGGGGCGTCCTCGGCAGCCAGCGCGGCATCAGCGACCATCGACGCGGCGCGCGACTGGCTCCTCGGCAGCGCCGAGGACGACTGGGTCTCCATGGCGGTGGCCTCCGACGGCTCGTACGGCGTCCCCGAAGGACTGGTCTGCAGCTTCCCCGTGACGACCAGCGACGGCGACTGGCAGATCGTCCAGGGCCTGGAGATCGACCAGTTCTCGCGGGCGCGCATCGACGCCAGCACCGCGGAGCTGCAGGAGGAGCGTGACGCCGTCCGCGCGCTCGGGCTGATCTGACCTCCCGACTCCAGGAGCCGGCTCGGCGCGGACTCCAGGAGCCGGCTCAGCGCGGCTCAGCGCGGCTCAGCGCGGCGGCCTCAGGTCCAGAGCGGCCAGGATCACGGCCATGGCCACGGCGAGGCCGAAGAAGACGACGACGTCGTAGGTGCGCGAGCGCACCGCGAGCGACCCGACCCGGCGTGCGGGGAGCAGCAGGCGCAGGACACCCGCCCCGGCCAGCGTGAGCACCATGATCGCCCCCCCGCGCAGCACGTGGCCGGCGACCACCACCACCACGCCCGACACCATCCCCAGGGCTACCAGCCACCACAGTCCCAGGGCGGTGTTGACGATACCGACAGGCCGAGGCACGGCCGGTCAGGCCCGGTCAGGCGCGGTCATGGGCCGCTCTGCAGCGCGTCACGAGGCCGGTGCGCGCCAGGGCGCCCATCACGTGGAGCTGCGCTGCCGCGGCCGACGCGGGGCGTGCAGCTCGGCCGCCTCGACGACGTTGCGGAGCAGCATGGCGCGTGTCATCGGCCCGACCCCGCCGGGGTTCGGCGTGAGCCAGCCGGCGACCTGCGCCACATCGGGCGAGACGTCGCCGGCGACCACGTCCTTGCCGCTGGGTCCGCGCACCCGGCTGACGCCGACGTCCAGCACGGCGGCGCCGGGCTTGACCATGTCGGCGCTCACCATGCCTGGCACGCCCGCCGCAGCGACGACGATGTCGGCCCTTCGGACGTGGGCTGCCAGGTCGCGGGTGCCGGTATGGCAGGTGGTGACCGTGGCGTTCTCGCTACGCCGCGTCAACAGCAGCCCCAGCGGGCGACCGACCGTCAGCCCCCGCCCGATGACACAGACGTCGGCGCCGGCGACGGGGACGTCATACCGGCGCAGTAGCTCCAGGATGCCCGTAGGGGTGCACGGAAGCGGCGCGGCCCGGCCCAGGACCAGCCAGCCGAGGTTGACCGGGTGCAGGCCGTCGACGTCCTTGTCCGGGTCGACCCGGCTGAGGATGGCGAACTCGTCGAGGCCGGTCGGCTGCTGCACCAGGAAGGCCGTGCACGCCTGGTCGGCGTTGAGCTCGTCCACCACGGCCTCCACCTCGGCCTGCGAGGCGGTGGCCGGCAGGTCACGCGCGATGCTGGCGATGCCGATCTCGGCACAGTCCCGGTGCTTGGCGCGGACGTACCACTGGCTGGCCGGATCGGAGCCGACGAGCACCGTGCCCAGCCCGGGGACCACCCCGTCCTCGCGCAGAGCGTCGATGCGGTGTCTCAGCTCGGCCTTGATCGCCGCCAGTGTGGCCAAGCCGTCGAGCACGACCGCCGTCATGGCGTCACCGGCTTCCCCGGTTGGCCGCTCAGTCGTCGTCGCAGCCGCCACACGCCGGCCGCAGCGGCGCTGGCGCACAGCCCGGTCAGCAGCAGGCTCGCGAGGACCGTCAGGAACGAGAGGTCGAAGCCACGGCTGGCGCGGATCAGCATTCCCAGCACGACCAGCGCCAACGGCAGCGGCAGGCTGACCGTGAGCAGGAGCGGCAGCCACGGCTGGAACGGACGGGTGGTCCCGATGCCGGCGCCGATGCCGCCGGCGCACGCGACCACGACGACCAGCCAGAACAGGACGGCCGTCCCGCGCCAGTGGGCCGCGTTCTTGGTCGTCCCCGCCACGACGAGGCCGACGAAGCCAAGGACCAGCGAGCAGGCCCAGGCGCGGGAGAGGTTTGTCAGCACGCAGCCAAACTAGTGGACGGGCGCGCCGGGACGGCCACCCGCGCCGGCCGCGACGCCGCGCCGTGACAGCGCCGCCACCAGCGCCCCCCCGAAGGTGATCAGGACGCCCGTCACGAGCCGCCAGCCGACATCCGCGCGAGTCGCGGACGAGGCCAGGTCGAGGGCGAGTGCGGCTGCGAGCTGTCCGGTGAGGGTGGAGATCGCCAGGATGAGCACCCCGAGACCACGGACCGTCGCAGCAGCGATCCCCACAGCGCCGATGCCGCACAGCCCGCCGAACCAGGCCCACCACGGCGCTGCCGTGAGGGCCCACGCCGCCGACCCGCTGACGAGCACCGCATGCACCAGGGCGATCGCCCCGAGCATCACCACGCCCATCCCGAAGTTGACCCAGGTCGTCGACAGCGCATGTCCCGTGCGCAGGTTGACGTGGCCGTTGATCGCCGCCTGCACCGCAGCCGTGACACCGACGCCGGCGGCCAGCAGCACCGGGAGCAGCAGCACGGCGCTGTGACCATGCCGCGCCGTCGACGCCACTGAGGCACCGACCACGGCCAGCCCCGCAGCCAGCAGCCGGAGCCCGTTCACCGGCGCCGGACCGCTCGGACTGAGTCCGGCCCGGTCGACCGCCAGGCTGCTGGAAGTCTGCCCGGCGACGACGGCCACGGTGAACACCGCGACGCCGACCAGGGGCACGGCATAGGTCTGGACCGCCACGAGCATGGCCCCGAGCATGCCCCCGACGCACTGCCACCACCGGATCTCACCTCCCTGCACCGCCGACCAGAGGGTGCCGACGCCACGCCTGAGCCGCGGAACGAGGAGCAGCAGGACGCAGAGCACCAGGAAGCCCGACCCGAAGCTCCATACCGCAGCAGCCAGCGGGACGTGCCACAGGGTGCTCAGCTCTCCGTTCATACGCCCCTGGACGGAGATCAGGGCGCCGCCGGCGAGGGCCGCGGAGACGGCCGCGAGGAACGCGCCCCGTGCGGCCGGCTCAGTGTGCGAAATGCCTGACACCCGTGAAGTACAGGCTGGCGCCGGCAGCATCGGCTGCGGCCACCACGTCGGCGTCGCGGACGGAGCCGCCCGGCGCCACGACCGCACGGACCCCGGCGTCGAGCAGCACCTGCAGCCCGTCAGGGAAGGGGAAGTAGGCGTCAGAGGCGCCGACGGCGCCGCGGGACCGGTCCGGCCCGGCGCGGCTCACTGCCAGGCGCGAGGAGTCGACCCGGTTGACCTGGCCCATGCCGATGCCTACGGTGGCGCCGTCGCGGGCGAGCAGGACGGCGTTGGACTTCACTGCCCGTATCGCGCGCCACGCGAAGGCCAGCTCCGCGAGCGTCGCGTCGTCGACCGGCTTGCCGGCGACCAGCCGCCAGCGCGCCGGCGCGTCGCCACCGCCGTCCACCTCGGCGTCCAGCCGGTCGACGGTCTGCATCAGCATCCCGCCGCTGATCGGACGGAGCTCGACCGGGTCGGCGCTCTCGCGCAGACGGGCCGGCAGTCGCAGCAGGCGCACGTTCTTCTTGCGGCTCAGGATGCCCAGCGCGTCGGGCTCGAAGTCCGGGGCGAGCACCACCTCGGTGAAGACCGGCGCCACCTGCTCGGCCATCGCGGCGCTGACGGGACGGTTGGCGCAGATGACCCCCCCGAACGCCGACATGGGGTCGCAGGCGTGCGCGCGCCGGTGCGCCTCGGCGACGTCCGAGCCGACGGCGATACCGCAGGGGTTGTTGTGCTTGACGACCGCCACGCACGGCTCGACATGGTCATATGCCGCGCGCACCGCCGCGTCGCCGTCGACGTAGTTGTTGTAGGACATCTCCTTGCCGTGCAGCTGCTCCGCGGAGGCGATACCCGGCCGGCCGTGCGTGTACAGCGCGCCGCGCTGGTGCGGGTTCTCGCCGTAGCGCAGCACCGCCTCGCGGGTCCACGTGCCGCCGGCCCAGGCCGGGAAGCCGGTGCCGTCGGAGGTGTCGGTCAGCACGCTGCCCATCCAGGAGGCGACCGCCACGTCGTAGCTCGCCGTGTGCGCGAACGCGCGGGCGGCCATCTGCCGGCGGTCGTGGAGCGTGAACCCGCCCGCGCGTACCGCGTCGAGCACCGCCGGATACGCAGCGGGGTCGGTCACGACCGCCACGCTGGCGTGGTTCTTGGCCGCGGCGCGCACCATCGAGGGCCCTCCGATGTCGATCTGCTCCACGCTCTCCCGGGGCGAGGCGCCCGATGCGACCGTGTCGGTGAAGGGGTAGAGGTTGCTCACGACCAGGTCGAACGGCTCGATCCCGAGCTCCTCGAGCGCGCCGAGATGGTCGGGGTTGGCCGTGTCCGCGAGGATGCCGGCATGGATGCTCGGGTGCAGCGTCTTGACCCGCCCGTCGAGGCACTCGGGAAAGCCGGTCACCTCCTCCACCGTGGTCACCGGCACGCCCGCGGCAGCGATCCGCGCAGCCGTGGACCCGGTCGAGACCAGCATGACGCCGAGGTCGGCCAGCCCGACCGCGAGCTGCTCGAGCCCGGCCTTGTCGTAGACGGACACCAGTGCCCGGCGTACCGGACGCCGGTCACTCGTGCCGGCGGTGACGTCGGTCCCGTCGGCCGCGTCAGGGTGCTCGCTGCTGTCGCTGACGTCGGTGCTCACGGGATGCTGACCTTCCTGCCCTCGATGCTCCAGCCCTGGCGTGCCATCCTGCCGACGACGTCGGCGAGCAGCCGCCGCTCCTCGACCTTGATCCGCTCGTGCAGCGAGGCGACGTCGTCGCCCTCGTGCACGGGAACGGCGACCTGCTCGACGATGGGTCCGGCGTCCACCCCCTCGTCGACCACGAACACCGTGCACCCGGTGACCTTGACGCCGTAGGCGAGCGCGTCGCGTGGAGCGTGCATGCCGGGAAAGGCGGGCGACAGCGCCGGGTGGGTGTTGATCGTGCGGCCTCCGAACTCGCGCAGGAACGAGGGCCCGGTGAGCTTCAGGAAGCCGGCCAGCACGACGAGGGACGGCTGGTGGCCGGCGACCGTCTTGGTCAGCGCCTCGTCCCAGTCCAGCCGCGACGGGAAGTGCGGCACGGCACAGACGAAGGTCGGTATGCCGGCCTGTGTCGCCCGCGCCAGTGCCTCGATGCCGTGCCGGTCGGCTCCGACGGCGACGACGTCCGCGCCGTACAGGGGATCTGCGCAGGCGTCGATGAGCGACTGGAGCAGGGTGCCCGAGCCGGACGCCAGGACGACCACCCGGCACGGCGCGTCGGGCGCCGGCGATGCGACCACAACGGTGTGAGCCTCCGCGGCGGCCGGTGCCGACGCGGCCGGTGCCGGCCTGGCCGGGGCCGGGGCTGGCCTGGCCGGGGCCGGGCTGGGCGGGCTGGGCGGCCTGGCCGGGACCGGCACCGCGGGCACTGACCCGGCGTGGTCCTCGTTGGTCACGGTGAGAGACGATAACGGACCCGCCAGCAGCGCCGAGTCGCGTCTCGGCCGACGACCACCACCGAAAGCGACGCCCGTGCCTCCCCGCAGATCCTGGCTGCCGCCGATGCCGAAGCTGCCCGGCGGTGCCGGCGCGCCCGGCGGACAGGCCAGCGTCCACCCGGGGGTCCTGCACAGCCGGCGGTCCGCGGTGCTGCTGCTCCTTGGCTACCTCGCCGCACAGTCGCTGCTGCCCTGGAAGGCGCTGGCGCTCGTCCCGCTGGCCTGGGCCGCGGTGGAGTCCGGCCGCGCCATGCTCGCCTTCAGCCGCACCGGTGACGCGGCCCGGACCGGGGATGCCGGCTCCCGCCGCTCGGCGTGGCCCGAGCAGGCTGGTCGGCAGCGGGCGACGGCGGTCGCCGGGGTGCCGGGCCAGCGCTCGGCGATGGTGTGGACCGTCGTCGGCATGGTCATCATCGGGCTGATGATGACCTCGGTGATCGTCCCGTTCCTGTTCTACGACTCGATGAAGAGCTACCAGGACTGCATGCTGGGCGCCAACACCGGCGCTGCGAGCGCCAAATGCCAGAAGACCCTGCAGGGGGGGATCGAGCCCCTGCTCGGCCAAGCGTCGCAGTAGCAGTGGTCTGGACCGCAGGTCCTTCGTGCTCTCGCGGCCGCCGGCGGTAGCCCTCCGGAGCGCTAGCTCGGGCTCGAGTCGCCGACCCGCCGACGGGCGCGCCAGCCGACCGCGGCGCAGCCGAGGGCCGCTCCCAGGGCCACCTCCCCGAGCAGCGCGGCGCCGGTGAGCAGCGCCGGCGGCCCGACCGACGCGAGCCGGGCTGCACCGAGGGATCCGCTCGACAGCCAGCTCAGGGCAGTCGTCGCGGCGACGCACAGCAGCAGGGCCGCCCCGGTGACCTGCGCCCTGAACCGCCAGGAGGTGAGCGCGGACATCGAGCGCCCGCAGCGCCAGGCGATCAGCACGCCGACGCACGCTGGGCCCAGTGCCGCCGCGGCGGCCCAGCCGGGCATGGGCCCGCTGGGCGGCAGCGCCCCCAGCACCGGGATCACGGGGAGCATCCCGGGGTGCGCGGCCGACCAGGTGACCGAGGAGCCAGCGGCCAGCGAGAACCCGGGACCGGCCATCCAGGACAGGGCCCACAACGCCAGGTCGGGCAGCGCCGCCAGCTGCACCAGCCCGAGCAGGAGCTGACCCGTGAGCCCGCCACCGAGGGAAGAGCTGAGTGCGGCCACCGCGCTGAGATGCGCGAGCACCGAGGCCAGCACGAGCAGTCCTCCGATGCTCAGCAGACCGGCGACCCCCCAGATCGCCGGGGTCACGGCCCGGCCGAGGTAGGCGGGGACGTGCCGCCACCAGCGGTCGGCTCCCTGCGGAAACGGCAGCCGGGCATCGAAGACCCTGCTCGCGGCATACGCGAACCCGAGCGTGCTGCACCCGGTCGCACAGAGGAACGCGAGCACCGGGGACACCCGGACGCCCGCTGGCTGGGTGCCCAGCGACACGAGCACACCCAGCGCAGCGTACGAGGAGACGAACCCGGCCGCGCAGTCGTAGACGGCACGACGCTGTCGACCCCTGGACAGCCGGCGCGAAGCGGCGCCGACGGGGATCCGGAGCAGCACGTGCCGCGCACCCAGGACGACGACCGCCAGCTGGCCGGCGGTCACCAGCAGCGGAGTGAGCGAGACCGTGGCGGCGCCGGCGTGCAGGTCCACTCCGAGACCCAGCAGCCAGCCGCTCGCGGCGACGCCCAGTGCGCTGCCCCACCCCACGCTGCTGTCCGGGCTGGCCATCCAGGCCAGCAGGACGGGAAGGCACAGGGCGACCAGCGTGGCGCACGCCGCGAAGGCGCCGCCGGCGGCGCCACGCAGCCGCAGCGGCCATGGCACGAGCGCTTGGCCGAGGTCTTCGGCCGGCTGGGGTCTGGTGGCAGATGCGAGCACAGTCATGGCTTGCTCATGGTCCGTGGCCGGGCGTCAGCGGCCGAAGACGCCACGCCGTAAGGATGGGTATTGCGTGCCCTGGGTCAGCAGACAGGTCCTCGGTTGGGACTCAGGGGTGGGGCCGCTGTCCGGCGGTTACCCACCGTGGTCGCCCGGGCCGTATGATCCCAAACTGGGCCGAGCGGAAGGTTGGCGGTTCAAGAGCGCCTATAAGTAGTGCGTTAGCACTAGTCCATTGTAATGTGGTCAATCAAGCAGTACCGCAGGCTACTGAGGCCTGTAAGCAGCCTCGCACCCGCGGGGCTGGACGTTCCGGACGACGGCGCCGTCGCTTGACGGCGCGGCGCCGGCATACCAGAGAGGTGCGCGCATGGCCGGGTCCCGCTTCCTCCAGCTCTCCGACGTAGCGGAGATCCTTGACATCTCCGCCAGTCAGACCTACGCGCTGGTGCGCTCTGGCGAGCTACCAGCGATCAAGATCGGCGGCCGCGGCCAGTGGCGGGTGGAGGCCAGCCAGCTCGAGGCGTTCATCGAACGGATGTACGACGATACCCGCGTCTTCGTGGCAACCCACCCGTTCGGCCAGTCCGACACCCAGTCCGAGGACTGGGTCGGCGAGGGCGCGGAGGCGGGTTCCGGGCCGGGCGTCCTGTCCCGCATCGGCTGACCGGTCGGCGGCGCAGGCGCAGCATGGGCGGCCGCACCTCGGCGTTCGCGCCGTCGCCCCGTAGGTGAGCTCGGCGGCTCTCGCCGGCGTCGTGCTGGCCGCGGGCCTCGGCACCCGGCTGCGGCCGCTCACGGACCTGCGCCCCAAGGCGCTGTGCCCCGTCGGCGGGCTGCCACTGGTCGACCACGCCCTCCGGCGGCTCCAGCTCCATGCCGGGGTGGGACCGGCGAGCTGCGCGGTCAACGCCCACGCCCACGCCGGCGCCATGGTGGCTCACCTCGCCGGCCGCGCGCACCTGTCCGTCGAACGACCCGAGCCCCTCGGGACAGCCGGCGCGCTGGGACTGCTCCGGGAGTGGGTCGACGGCCGTGACGTGCTGCTCAGCAACGCCGACGCATGGCTTCCCGGCGGTCTGGCGCCGTTGGTCGACGGCTGGGACGGCGAACGGGTCCGCCTCCTGGTGAGAGACACCGGTCGGCCGTCGGACTTCGGCCACCGGCGTTACGTCGGGGCGTGCGTCCTGCCGTGGCGCGACGTGCGGGACCTGGAGCCGCGGCCCTCGGGTCTCTATGAGGTGATGTGGGGACCCGCGCAGCAGGAGGGGCGCCTCGACCTCGTGGACGCCCGCGGGGCAGCCATCGACTGCGGCACGCCGCACGACTACCTGGCTGCGAACCTCGACGCCTCCGGCGGGACCAGCGTCATCGGACGCGATGCCGTCGTGCTGGGGTCGGTCACCCGGTCGGTCGTCTGGGACGGCGCCTACGTGGGGCCGCAGGAGAGCCTGCTCGACGTCGTCCGCGCCGGTGACCGCGGCCGGCCGGTCACCGTGGACGCGCGCTGAGGGGTCCCCCCACGGTCCGCGGCACCGGCATCGGCCCCGCACCGGACGCCACCGCACCGGACGCCACGGCGGGACGCGTCGCCCCCGCCGGGCGGCGAGCGCTCAGCCGAGGGCCCCCGGGTCGGAGGGCACGTCCACCGCATGGGCCCGCAGCGCCACGATCGAGATGACGTCGAGGGCACGGGCGTGGGTGGAGGCCAGGACGACGGGCGCGGCGACGCCCGCCTCGTACGCCTGCAACCACCTCGCCGCGACGACACACCACCGGTCTCCGGGCCGCAGCCCCGGGAACGCGTACTCCGGCCGTGGCGTGGACAGGTCGTTGCCGACCGAGCGCTGGTGGGCCAGGAACTCGGTGGTGACGACCGCGCAGACGGTGTGGCTGCCAAGGTCCTCTGCCCCTGAGGTGCAGCACCCGTCGCGGTAGAAGCCGGTCAGGGGGTCGGTGCCGCACGGCTCGAGCGCGGTCCCCAGCACGTTACGGTCGCCGCCGGGCCGGCCCGTGTCAGCGTTCATCCGTCCACCCTTCCACGCCGCAGCTGCCTACCGCCGCCTATCCTGCGGCACATGGACGTCACCTGCCCGCACTGCGGCGCGACCTGGCCGAGCGACGATCCGCACCCCGCCTGTCCCATCTGCGCGGGGGTGGACCCGAACGAGGGCGGCAGCCCGGCCGGTCCCGAGGCGGGTGACGAGGTGCTGCGCGGCCCGGTCACCGGCGTCGTCATCGGCGCGGGGACCGGCCACTAGCCCGTCGAGCCACTAGCCCTTCGACATGATCTGACGCATCAGCTCCGCGGTTTCCGATGGGGTCCTGCCGACCCGCACGCCGGCCGCCTCGAGCGCGTCCTTCTTGGCCGCGGCGGTGCCCGAGGAGCCGGAGACGATCGCGCCGGCGTGCCCCATCGTCTTGCCCTCGGGGGCGGTGAAGCCCGCCACGTAGCCGACGACCGGCTTGCTCACGTGCTCAGCGATGTACGCCGCGGCCCGCTCCTCCGCGTCGCCCCCGATCTCACCGATCATCACGACGGCGTCGGTCTCCGGATCCGCCTCGAAGGCCTCGAGCGCGTCGATGTGCGTGGTCCCGATGACCGGGTCGCCGCCGATGCCGATGGCGGTGGAGAACCCGAAGTCCCGCAGCTCGTACATCATCTGGTAGGTGAGCGTGCCTGACTTGGAGACCAGGCCGATCCGCCCGGGACCGGAGATGTCCGCCGGGATGATGCCGGCGTTGCTGCTCCCGGGGGTGATCAGCCCCGGGCAGTTCGGCCCGACGAGCCGGGTCCTGCCGTGCCGGAGGGCATACGTGTAGAGCTCGGCGCTGTCCTTGACCGGCACGCCCTCGGTAATCACCACCGCGAGCGGGATGCCCGCGTCGATCGCCTCCATCACCGCACCCTTGGTGAACCGGGCCGGCACGAAGACCACCGTGACGTCCGCTCCCGTCCGGGTCATCGCCTCCCCTACCGATCCGAACACGGGCACCGCTGCCCCACCGTCGAACTCGACGCTCTGCCCGCCCTTGCCGGGCGTCACCCCACCCACGATCGCCGTGCCGGAGGCCAGCATCCGCTGCGTGTGCTTGCGGCCCTCGCTGCCGGTCATGCCCTGCACGACCACCCTCGAGCTCGCATCCAGGAAGATTGCCATCTGCTGGTTCCCGTCCTTCAGTTCGCTGCCGCGAGCTCGGCGGCCCTGCGCGCGGCTCCGTCCATGGTGTCCTCGAGAGTGACGAGCGGATGCGCGGCCTCGCGCAGGATCCGGCGTCCCGCCTCGACGTTGTTGCCGTCGAGGCGTACGACGAGCGGCTTGGTCGCCTGGTCCCCGAGGATCGACAGGGCGGTCACGATCCCGTTGGCCACCGCGTCGCAGGCGGTGATGCCGCCGAACACGTTGACGAACACGGACCTGACCTGCTCGTCGCCGAGGATGATCTCCAGCCCGTCGGCCATCACCTCGGCGGAGGCCCCGCCGCCGATGTCGAGGAAGTTGGCCGGCTTCGGGCGGCCGGGCAGGTCCTCGCCCGCGTAGGCGACGACGTCCAGGGTCGACATGACCAGGCCCGCGCCGTTGCCGATGATCCCCACCGAGCCATCGAGCTTGACGTAGTTCAGCCCCTTCGCCCTGGCCCTGGCCTCCAGCGGGTCAGCCGACGCCGCGTCCTCCAGGGCGGCGTGCGCGGCGTGGCGGAAGCCTGCGTTGTCGTCCAGCGTCACCTTGCCGTCCAGCGCGACGATCGTCCCCGCGCTGGTTTTGACCAGGGGGTTGACCTCGACCAGCGTCGCGTCCTCGCCGGTGTAGACCTCCCAGAGCAGCTGGACCGCCTTGGCGACCTGGTCGGCCACGTCGTCGTCGAACCCCGCCGCGGCGACGATCTCCGCGGCCTTGCCGGCGTCGATGCCGACCAGCGGGTCGACCGCGACCCGGGCCAGCGCGTCGGGGCGCTCGACGGCGAGCTGCTCGATCTCCATACCGCCCTGCGTGCTAGCCATCGCCAGATAGGTGCGGTTGGAGCGGTCGAGCAGGACCGAGACGTAGTACTCAGCGGCGATGGAAGCGCCCTGGGCCACCATGACCTGGTGCACCGTGTGGCCCTTGATGTCCATCCCCAGGATGGCTCCGGCGACCTCCGCCGCCTCGTCCGCGGACCGGGCCAGCCGGACGCCCCCGGCCTTGCCCCGCCCGCCGGTCTTCACCTGGGCCTTGACGACGACCGGGCCACCGCCGAGGCGCTCCGCGGCCGCCCTGGCCTGCTCAGGGGTCGAAGCGACCGCGCCGCCCAGCACGGGCACGCCATAGCTCTCGAACACGTCCCGCGCTTGGTACTCGAACAGGTCCACCCGCAGATCCACCCCGTCGTCGGCTCTCGATGTCGCGCCCCCGGTGCCGCGGCGGGCGCGAGGGCAGCCTAGCTGGACGATGCGCCGCGGCGGGACGGCACGTTGGCGCGGACCCAGGACACGATGTCGGTCGTCTTCGCCCCCGGCGTGAAGATCTTGGCGACGCCCAGACGGGTCAGCTCCGGGAGGTCGGCGTCGGGGATGATGCCTCCCCCGAACACGACGATGTCGTCCGCGTCCCGGGCGCGGAGCAGCTCCACCACCTTGGCGAACAGGGTCATGTGGGCGCCGGACAGGACCGACAGACCGATGAAGTCGGCGTCCTCCTGGATCGCCGCCTCGACGATCTGCTCGGGGGACTGGTGCAACCCGGTGTAGACGACCTCCATACCGGCGTCCCGCAGGGCACGGGAGACGACCTTGGCGCCACGGTCGTGGCCGTCGAGCCCGGGCTTGGCCATGACGACCCGGACCCTCCCCTGCCCCGTGTCCACCATGTGAGCATCCTAGCCAGCGCCACCACGGGGCTCAGGTCCAGCGCAGACCCGCCAGACCCGCTCCCGCCCAGAGCGGCCGGTACTTCCCCGACACACCAACTTCGCGCACCCTGACGTCACCTCGCGCAGGACCGGCAATACCGGAAGTGCCTCTGTCGTGCCCGAAGTCGCCTCAGGGGTCCGAAGGGCGGGCGCTCAGAGCTTCTCCAGGGGGGCGTAGCGCAGCAACAGCCGCTTGACCCCGGTGTCGCCGCCGAAGTCGACGTGCGCCATCGCCCGCTCGCCCTCCCCCTCGACCCGGATCACCGAGCCGAGTCCGAAGGAGTCGTGCGAGACCCGGTCACCGCTCCTGAGCGCGACGACCGGGCGGTTGCCGGGTGAGCGGACGCCGGGGCGTCCGGCCAGGTGAGCGACCGCGGGGGTGGAGGACGGCCGGGTGCCGGTCGACTCGCTGCGCTGCCACTGCACGAGGTCCTCCGGGATCTCGTCCAGGAACCGGGACGCCGGGTGGTACTGCGGCGCTCCCCACGCCGAGCGCACGACCGCGCGGGAGAGGTGCAGCCGCTCCTGGGCCCGGGTGATGCCGACGTAGGCGAGCCTCCGCTCCTCCTCCAGCTCCTTGGGGTCCGCCAGCGCTCGCATGTGCGGGAACGTGCCGTCCTCCAGCCCGGTCAGGAACACGACGGGGAACTCCAGGCCCTTGGCCGTGTGCAAGGTCATCAGGGTGACGACGCCGGCCCGCTCGGCCTCGGCTCGGTCGGCGTCGGACCGCTCGTTGTCGGGAATGTCGTCGGCGTCGGCCACCAGCGAGACCTGCTCGAGGAAGTCGGTCAGTGTCAGGTCCGGGTAGGTGTCGTCGAACTCGCGCCCCACGGCGACCAGCTCCGCCAGGTTCTCGACCCGCGTCTCGTCCTGCGGGTCGTGGCTGGCGCGCAGCTCAGCGAGGTAGCCGGTCTGCGCCAGCACCGCCTCGATCAGGTCGCCTACGCCGGCACCGCCTTCCGACAGCGTCGCCAACGCCTCCAGCAGCGAGGTGAAGGAGCGGATCGCCGTGACCGAGCGGGTGGCGATGCCCGGGGCGTCCTGCGGGCGTCCCAGGGCGGCCACGAAGGGGATCCGCTCCCGCTCCGCGAGCTGGGCGATACAGGCCTCGGCCCGGTCCCCGATACCGCGCTTGGGCACGTTGAGGATGCGCCGCAGGTTGACCGTGTCGGCCGGGTTGGCGAGCACCCGCAGGTAGGCGAGCGCGTCCTTGACCTCGCGCCGCTCGTAGAAGCGGGTCCCTCCGACGACCTTGTAGGGGAGCCCGACCCGGACGAGCACCTCCTCGACGGCCCGCGACTGGGCGTTGGTGCGGTAGAAGACCGCGACGTCGCCGGGCCGGACCCCGTGCGCGTCGGCGAGCGCGTCGATCTGGCGGGCGACGAAGGCAGCCTCGTCGTGCTCGGAGTCGGCAACGTAGCCGACGATCGGGGCGCCGTCGCCCTGGTCGGACCAGAGGTTCTTGGGCCGGCGGTCGGGGTTCTTGGCGATGACGCCGTTGGCGGCGCGCAGGATCGTCTGCGTCGAGCGGTAGTTCTGCTCCAGCAGGATCGTCGTGGCGTCGGGGTAGTCGTGCTCGAACTCCACGATGTTGCGGATCGAGGCGCCCCGGAAGGCGTAGATCGACTGGTCGGCGTCGCCCACGACGGCCAGCTCGGCGGGCGGGATGGCGCTGCTGGTGTCGGTGTCGCTGTCGTTGCCGGTGCCGGTGCCGGTGCCGCCCGGCGGCCCGACCAGCTCCTTGACCAGCTGGTACTGCGCGTGGTTGGTGTCCTGGTACTCGTCCACCAGCACGTGACGGAAGCGGCGGCGGTAGTGCTCGGCCACGTCGGGAAAGGCCTGCAGCACGTGGACGGTGGTCATGATCAGGTCGTCGAAGTCCAGCGCGTTGGCCTGGCGCAGCCGTCGCTGGTAGTGCCGGTAGGCCTCGGCGAGCACCCGCTCGTGATGCCGGCTCTCGTCCAGCCCGGCCGCGTAGGTCTCCTCGTCGACGAGCTCGTTCTTGAGGTTGCTCACCTGCGCCGTGAAGGACCGCGGTGGATAGCGCTTGGGGTCGAGGTCGAGGTCACGCAGCACCATCGACATCAGCCGCTGGCTGTCTGCCGCGTCATAGATCGAGAAGCTGGCCTTGAGCCCGACGTGGGCCGCCTCGCGGCGCAGGATCCGCACGCAGGCGGAGTGGAAGGTCGAGACCCAGATCGCCTTGGCCCGGCCGCCGACCAGCGTGGCGACGCGCTCGCGCATCTCCGCGGCCGCCTTGTTGGTGAAGGTGATGGCCAGGATCTCCCCAGGCTGCACCCCCCGGGCAGCGAGCAGGTAGGCGATCCGGTGGGTCAGCACCCGCGTCTTGCCCGAGCCGGCGCCCGCGACGATGAGCAGGGGGCCGCCCTGGTGCACCACGGCGGCGCGCTGCTGCGGGTTCAGCCCGGCCAGGAGCAGCTCGGGGTCCCGTGAGGGGCCGCGGCCGTGCTGGCCCGGCCGCGAGGCGCCCGCGGCTGCGGCAGCCGCCCACGTGGGGACCCCGCGAGCGTCCACCTCTCCACTCGACGTCGAGGCGCCCGGCGCCGCGGTCAGCTCCCCGCCCAGGGGCAGTGCGAGCCCGTCGAAGAGAGTGCTCATGTCGGGCACCAGCCTAGGCGTTGGGATACCCGTCGCTGCGGACGCCGACGGCGGCCGGGCGGCTCAGTTCCGGGTGTGGTCGTCGCCGTCCTCGTCGGTGAGGACCCCGACACCCTCGTCGGCCGGCTCGACGCCGCTGCCGGCGTCTGCCATGGCCGACCGCTCCTGTTCGGGGCTCATCCGGATCGCCCGCTCGGCGTGGCTGGCCGGTCTCTGGTCGGTCGGGTCGGTCGGGTCGGTCTGGTCGGTCTGGTCGGTCTGGTCAGTCGGGTCGGTCATCGGGCGCCTCCGGGCTGGTCCGCTGGGCGCCCAGCGTGGCACGTCCCCTCCGCGCCACGGAGCAGACCCCCGAGCAACCGAGCAGAGCCCCGTGCGACCGAGCAGAGGCCCGCGCCACCGAGCAGAGCGCCGCTGGTCTGCTCGCCTACGGGAAGGTCTGCTCGGTGCGTTGAGCCGGCCGGCCGCTGGGGCAGTCACCACCGGAGTCACACCGTCAGGGCGGACCCGGTGACGACGAGCAGGACGACGTCCACCAGGGCGACGAGGATCGACGCGGCGAACGGCAGGCGACTGGCCGGTCTGGTGGCGGCCGCCATACCTGCGGCCAGCAACACCGCGACGGCGACGGCCAGCCCGGCCCATCCCACGACTGTCGGCGGCCCGGCGGGCGCCAGCGCGACCACGACGGATCCGGAGGCGAGCAGCAGCGGCGCCACGATCCCGGTGCTCCGGCGACCGAGCCGGTGCGGCAGCCCGTTGACGCCGGTCGCCCGGTCGTCCTCGAGGTCCGGCAGGGCGTTGGTCAGGTGGGCACCTACGCCGAGCAGTGAACCCGTCGCCAGCAGCCACCAGGGCGCAGCGTGCGCTCCGGGCAGGGCCAGCACCGCCACGGCAGGCAGCGCCGCAAAGCTGACGGCGTAGGGCAGCCACGACCACGCAGTGGCCTTCAGTCCCACGTTGTAGGCCCACCCGCCCGTGACGACCACCGCGTGCGCCACGGCGGCGCGCACGCCGAGGGACAGCGACAGCGGCACGCAGAGCGCCAGCGCCACCCATGCCGCGCCGCGCACCGTCGCCGCCGAGACGGTCTGCGCCGCGACCGGCTTGTCCGTCCGGCCGACGGCCGCGTCGCGCGCGGCGTCCAGCCAGTCGTTCGACCAGCCGATGGAGAGCTGGCCGACCAGGACGACGAGGCTCACGCGTACCGCGACCGCGGCGTCGGCGCCCGCGGCCACGGTCAGCAGGACGGCCAGCATGGTGACGGCCAGCGTCGGGCCGGGGTGGCACGACAGCACCAGAGCCCGCGCCGCCGGCACGACGTCCCTCAGGCCCATCCCGCCAGCTTCAGCGTCGCAGCATCCAGGTGGCCCAGTAGCGCGGCGTACTGCTTCGCCGAGAGGTATGACGGGTTGCTGCCGGCCGGCATCCGCAGCACCTCGGCTGCCGAGAGCGCCGGCGAGCGCAGGAGCTCCTCGCGAGGCACGGGAGAGGGCAGCAGCCACAGCTCCACGTCGACGACCGGGCCACCGTTAATGCCCACCTCGCCACTCAGCGCGCCGATCGCGTGGACCCCGGGCTCCTGCCGACCGCTTCGCCACAGCAGGCACCGCTGGCCCGGCGCCATCAGGTCCAGCCGGTAGGAGGGACGCAGACAGCGCGGCACGACCCGCTGCGTCGGCGCCACCCATCCGGGCACCATCCGCTCGGCCGGCGTCGCGCTCTTGATCACCCAGCAGCCGATGTCGCCCGGCGTCAGCCGTGCTCGAGCGGGTCCGGCCACCGGCCCATTGTCGCCGGGTGCGCTGTGGCCGCACAGCGCAGGCCGGGGGGACGGCGTCGTCGGCCGTGGCGTGGCGTCGTCGAGGCGCCGCGTCGTCCGCGGAGGCGCCGCGTCGTTGCGGGAGCGCGGCGTCGAGGGGGGGCCCCGCATAGGCTCCCGTGGTGACCGCTTCCACCACCGCGACCGCGTCGCCCGCGCCTGCTGCCGGCACGGTCCGCGCAGCGCGACGAGACGACATACCGCAGATCCTCACCCTGGTACGCGAGCTCGCGGCCTATGAGCGCGAGCCGGATGCCGTGGAGGGGACGGCCGAGGGCTACGCGCAGGTGCTGTTCCCGGCTGACGGCGGCCCGACGGCATATGCCCACGTCGCCGAGGTCGACGGCCACGTCGTCGGTATCGCGGTGTGGTTCCTCACCTTCTCGACCTGGGAGGGGCGCAACGGGATCCACCTGGAGGACCTGTACGTCACCGAGGAGCACCGTGGCTCCGGGCTGGGCAAGGCGCTGCTGCGCTCGCTGGCGGAGATCTGCGTGGAGCGCGGCTACCGGCGCCTCGAGTGGTGGGTGCTGCGCTGGAACGAGCCGTCCATCGCGTTCTACGACGCGCTCGGTGCGGAGCCGATGGACGGGTGGGTCGACTACCGGCTGAGCGGGCGGCCCCTTGAAGCTTTGGCAGGCCGCCGATGAGCGCCAAGCCGGACCAGGCCATCGAGCGCGCCCTGGTCGTCGTGGCGCATCCCGACGACGCCGACTTCGGCGCCGCGGGGACCACCGCCGGCTGGGTCGACGCCGGTGTCGCCGTGACGCTGCTGGTGTGCACCCGCGGCGAGCAGGGCGGCTTCGACGACACCGAGCGTCACCGGATGCCGGTCATCCGCGAGCATGAGCAGCGCGCGGCCTCCGCCGAGGTCGGGGTCACGGACGTGCGCTTCCTCGACGGCTACTCAGACGGGTGGCTCGAGCCGACGTGGGACCTGCAGCGCGACATCGTCAGGGTGCTGCGGGACGTCCGGCCGCAGCGGGTCCTCACCCAGTCGCCGGAGCGGTGGTACGAGCGGCTCGGCGCCTCCCACCCCGATCACCTGGCCGCGGGCGAGGCCACCATCCGCGCGATCTACCCCGCGTCGGAGAACAGGTTCGCCTGGCCCGAGCTCCTCGACGAGGGACTCCGGCCATGGCACGTCGGCGAGCTCTGGATGGCTGCGCACCCGCAGATGGAGCACGGCGTGGACATCACCGACCGGTTCGACCGCAAGGTCGCCGCCCTGCGCGCCCACGCCTCACAGACGGCCCACCTCGGTGATGGCCTGGAGACCAGGATGCGCCAGTGGGGCGCCGCGACGGCCGAGGGGCTGGGTATGCCGTCCGGCCGCCTCGCGGAGGCGTTCCGGGTCATCGACCTCGGCTGAACCGGCCTAGAGCAGCAGGAGGCCACGCCCCGTGACCCCCAGCAGGGTCGCCCGCCAGATAGCGGTGAGCGGAAGCTCGGCCACGTCCGCGGGCGGCACCCATCGCGCCTGCGAGGTGGTGCCGCCGACATCGTGCACGACCACCTCCCCGGGCTGCGGGCAGCGCGCTGTGTAGATGACGCGCAGCGCGTGGAAGTCCTCCAGCACTCCCGACGGCGCCCGGCCGACCCAGTGGCTGCTCTGCACCAGGACCAGCGTGGTGCCGGCGACCCGCTGGCCGGTCTCCTCCCAGATCTCCCGCACCACGGCCTCGTCCGGTGACTCACCGGGGTCCAGCCCACCGCCTGGCAGGCCCCAGAGGCCCGGGGAGTTGGTCCGGTCCGAGAACTGCGTCAGCAGGATGCCGCGGTCACTGGTGACGACGGCGTACGCCGCGACCCGCTGGACCCGCCGCGGGACCTCGCCGGGCGCGGGCACCAGACCCTCGTCCCAGCGCGGTGCCACCGGCGGCGGTGCCTCCCCGTCGACCTCGGCCCCGCCCGCCGGAGCGGGAGCGACCGCGAAGGTGAAGGTGAGCGCCTGCCGGCCACCCGGCTCGCGTGCGACGCCGCGCACGGCGGTCGGCGTGAAGCCGGCCGCCGCCAGCACGTCGACCGGGTCCTCGCCGTGACGCAGGGAGCCGCGGACGACGGTCTGCCCGGCCGCGTCCACACCGACGACCTCGATCGGCTGCTGGGTGCGCGAGGGGCTCGGCGGCCTGGCCGCCGTCATCGCCCGACCGCCGTCATCGCCCGACCGCCGTCATCGCCCGACCGCAGGTGCATTCGCGCAGGCCCGGGCGTACTCCCCCTCGGCCCGCCGCACCACGAGATCCCAGGACTGCGCGGGTGGCTCGCTCCGGTTCACCGTGGCCATGGCCTCCCGCAGGCCGGCATCGGTCACCAGTCGGGTGAGGCAGCGCGCCATCTCCGCGTCATCGGCGGCCAGCAGCCCGTTGACCCCCTCGCGGACGAACTCGCCCACGCCGCTTCCGGTCCTGCCCACGACCGGCAGCCCCGCCGTGCGGGCCTCGAGCGCCGCGATACCGAACGACTCGAGCCGGGCCGGTGCGACGTAGACGTCGGAGGCGAGGTAGGCGCTGTGCAGCTCCGCCCGGCTCACCCGGCCGGGCAGCGACACCCACCCGGCCATGTCGTGCGCCGCGACGAACCGCTCCATCCGGCGCCGGCCGGGGCCGTCGCCGAGGACCAGCAGGCGCAGCCCGACCCGTTCGGGAAGGGCACGACGGACCGCCAGCATCGTCCGGAGCAGGGCCAGGGGGCGCTTGCGGGCGGCCAGCCGCATCGCCGACACCACCCGTACCGGAGCTGTCTCACCGTCCTCGCCGGGCTCGCCCGGCCCACCGGTCCACCGCGAGCGCGGCCCGCCGCCGACCGGCGCCCACTGGGCCACGTCGATGCCGTTGGGCAGCACGGTGACCGTCCCGGCGTCGCCCAGAATCCGCTGCAGCGGTGCCGCCGCGACCTGCGAGACGGCGTTCATCGCGACCCCGCGCTCCGCCCACCGCCGGACGTAGCCCGCCGCTGCGAAGGCCGGCTCCAGCCGGTCCAGCATGCAGTGCCAGGTCAGCACCGTGGGCAGCGCCAGGGCGAGCGCCACCCGGGTGCAGTCGACCGCGAACGGGCTGACCACGCCGGTATGCACGTGTGCGACGTCATACCGGCCGGCCGCGAGCCGGCGGCGCAGCTCCGGCGGGGCGAACGGGTTGACCGGCAGCTCGAACGGCAGCCTCAGGGCCAGCCGGTGGACCGGCACGCCGTCGACCTCGTCGACGCGGCCACCGCGCTCCCCGTGCGCTCCCGGCGTGGCGGTGAACACCGCCACCTCGTGCCCCCGCTGCCGCAGCCGCCCGGCCAGGTCGTGCACCTGCACCTCGATGCCCCCCAGCCGGGGCAGGTAGCAGTCGCTGAGCAGGGCGATCTTCACCTAACCACCCTCGCATGGGCCAGGATGGGGAGGCGATGCCTCACACGCTGCTCGCCTTCCATGCCCATCCCGACGACGAGGCGCTGCTGACCTCCGGGACGATGGCCCGCGCCGCAGCCGAGGGCCACCGCGTGGTCCTGGTCGTGGCCACGGACGGCGGCCTGGGGCTTGCTGCGGGGACGTTCGGCGGCGCCGGTCGGCTGGGTGGTCCGGGTGGCCTCGGGGGGCAGCGGCTGCGGGAGCTCGACGCCAGCGCCCGCGCACTGGGTGTCGCCAGGGTGGAGCACCTGGGCTACGCCGACAGCGGCCTCGGCGCGGAGGTGCTCCCGGACCCGCCGGGCCGTACCCGGTTCGTTCGGGCCGACCCGGTTGAGGCCGCGGACCGGCTGGCAGCGATCCTGCGCGAGGAGGACGTCGACGTCCTGCTCACCTACGACGCCAACGGGGGCTACGGGCACCGTGACCACGTCCGGGTGCACTCGGTAGGGGCGCTCGCCGCCCAGCAGGCGGGCACGCGCCGGGTGCTCGAGGCCACCGTCCCCCGCGACGCCATCTGCCGGGCGCTCGCCCTGGCGCGACGGGTCTACCGCTTCCCGCCGGAGTTCGACCCCACCTCGTTCGAGCGCGCCTACAGCCCGCGGTCGGCGATCACCCACCGTATCGCCGTGCGCCGGTATGCCGCCGCGAAGCGGGCCTCGATGCGCGCGCACGCCTCGCAGGCCTCGGCCGACGGCGGGGCCGACCGCACCCTGGCCGCGTTCCTGCGGATCCCGCGCCCGCTGTTCGACCTCGTCTTCGGGCGGGAGTGGTATGTCGACCCCGCCGAGGAGCCGGGCGGACCGGTGCACCGAGACGTCTTCGACGGACTGCCGTGAGCGCCGGTGAGCGCCGGAGCGCCGACGTGCAGGGGCAGCGAGTCCCCGGGCAGGGCGTGACGGGGCAGCCAACCGCGGGGCAGCCAACCGCGGGGCGGGGCGAGACCGGGCACGAGGTGACCCGGCCGCGGGTCTCCCGCAGCCGGTGGCGGCCCTCCCCCCGCCAGGTGCTGCAGAGCCTGGTGGGGCTGGCGGTCGCGGTGTCCGTGCTCGCCTGGGGGCTGCCGCACTTCGCCGGGACGACGTGGCACGAGGTGGGGCACGTCCTGCGCACCGTCGGGCCATGGACCGCGGTGGGCCTGTTCGTCCTGATGGTGGCGGCGCTGTGGTTCTACACGTTCACGCTGACCGGGTCGCTGCCCGGGCTGTCCCACTCCAAGGCGCTCATCCTCAACGTCTGCGGCTCCTGCGTCGGGAACCTGCTGCCCGGCGGCGGAGCGGCAGGCGTGGCGGCGACATACGCGCTGTGCCGGTCGTGGGGTTTCGGCCTGCGCGACATCTCGACCTCCATCGTGGTCACCGGCGTCTGGAACGTCCTGGCGCGACTGGCCCTGCCCGTCCTGGCCATCACCGCCCTGCTCCTGGGGGACGGGAGCCTGCCCAAGTCGGTCGCCCGCGGTGCCCTGGTCGGCGGCCTGGCCGGTGCTGTCCTGCTCGGCCTCTTCATCGCCGTCATCGTCTCGGGCCCGGTGGCCAAGGCTGTCGGCCACGGCCTCGACCGGGTGCTCCAGCCGCTGCTGCGCAGGTCCCGCTCGCGCCGGCAGGTCCGCCTCGACGACCTCATCCTCGACATGCGCGCCCGCATCGGCCGCGTCGTGCGCCGCGGGTGGCGCTCGCTGACCTTCGGGCTGGTCGGGATGTTCAGCGTGAACTTCGTGCTGTTCTGGTTCTGCCTGCACGCGGTCGGTGCGCGACCCTCCCCGTCGCACACCTTCGCCGCATACGCCCTGGGCCGGCTGCTGACCACGGTAGGGGTGACGCCCGGAGGCCTCGGCGTGACCGAGACCGGCACGGCGGCGGTCCTGGTCGGCTGGTCGGAGGCACCGGCCAGCGCGACCGCGGGTGTGGTCCTCTTCTCGATCTACACCCACCTGATGGAGATCCCGATCGGTGCACTGGGCTGGCTGGTCTGGGGAGTCTCGCGCAAGGACGCCGCTGCCCCGCCGGACGCCGAGCCGCCCGTGCCGTGATCGGGCTGTCCCGCCCGGTTCCGGCCGGCGCTCAGCGCAGGTGCGTGGCGAAGAAGGCCTCGATGCGCCGCCAGGCATCGGCGGCGGCAGCGGGCTCGGGGCCCACGCCGAGCACCCGCAGCAGGGGACGCAGCGGCCGGGGCCCGGTCTCGGCGTCGTTGAGGAAGCCGTGGCCGGCTGCGGGGTACTCCGTGACGTCATGGACGACACCGGCCCTGGTCAGCGCCTGTTCGAGCGTGGGTGCGGCGTTCTTCAGGCTGCGGTCACTCCCGCCGTAGCTGCCGACGACGGGGCACGCGCCGGCCACCGCGGCGTCGAGGTCTCGAGGCAGCTGGCCGTAGTTGACCGACGCGACGTCGAAGCCCGAGCCGGCGGTCAGCAGCGCGAAACCGCCACCCATGCAGAACCCGATCACGCCGATCTCGCCCGTGCAGTCGGAAGAGCGGAGCAACCAGGCCCTGGCGCTCTGGATGTCGCTGAACGCCCGTCCCCTACCGCTGCGGAGCGACCGCATGGTCGCGACCAGGCACCGCATGGCGCCGCCGGCGCTGAACAGGTCGACGGCCAGAGTCAGGTAGCCAGCAGCAGCGAGCCGCTCGGCGTGCCGGCGCATGACGTCGTCAAGGCCGAAGACCTCGTGGACCATGACCACCCCTGGCCAGGGACCGGGTCCGGGCGGTCTGGCCACCAGGCCGTGCAGAGGCTGGGACCCGCCGCGGCTGCGCGCGAGGTCGGTGAGGTCCACGCGCTCGAGGGTGGGGTCCGGGCCGGGCATCGGTCTCCTTGCGCGCTCGATGGCGTCAGCGTCGCTGGCGGCCCTGTCGCCGGCCGGCACAGCAACCATCATCTCCGCAGCGCGACGCTGCGACGTGCCCGGGGTGCTCTGCGGGAGCCTTCGGCGCGCGTACGAGGATGGACCGATGAGACCACGACGCATCGCACCCGGTCCTGGGCAGGAGTCGGTCTGGGACTACCCGCGCCCGCCGGCGCTGCTGACCTCGGCGCGCCGGGTCGTCGTGCGAGCGCCTGGCTCGGGCGATGTCCTCGCGGACAGCCGCGCCGCCCTGCGGGTGCTCGAGACCAGCCACCCGCCGACCTGGTACGTGCCCCCGGCCGAGGTTGCCGCGGGAGCGGTCCGCCGCTCCGCTGCACGCGCGACCGTCTGCGAGTTCAAGGGCGCGGCGACCTACTGGGACGTGGTCACCCCCGACGGCGTGCTGCAGGCGGCGGCATGGTCGTACGAGGACCCCGAGGCCGCCTTCGTCGACCTGGCCGGCTACCTGGCCTTCGCACCGTCCCGGCTGGCCTGCTCGGTCGACGGCGAGGCGGTCCGTCCCCAGGAGGGGGGGTTCTACGGCGGCTGGGTGACCGACGACGTCGTCGGCCCCTTCAAGGGCGGCCCTGGCACGTGGGGCTGGTAGCCGACGCTCACGTGGCCACGCCGGGATCGGTGAACGGCGTCGTGGTGGTCAGCTGCACGAACCCGAGGCGGCGCAGAACCGGCCGGCTGTCGGCGGAGGCGTCGACCTGCAGGTAGCGGAAGCCCGCTGCGGCGGCAAGTGCCGCCCGGTAGGCGACGAGCGAGCGGAACACGCCGCGGCCGCGCCACTCGGACAGGGTGCCGCCGCCCCACAGGCTGGCGAACTCGGTGCCGCCCGGCAGCTCCACCCGACCGGCCGCGACGGCCTGCCCTCGGGCGAGAGCCAGGACAGCGGCAACGGTGCCGGGACGCTGCACCAGGTCTGCGGCCAGGGCCGTCCCCAGTGCCGCGTGGTCGGCCCCGAACACCTGGTCATGCACCCGTACGAGCCGGGCCACGCCCTGCTCGTCGAGGACCGGCAGCAGCTCGACACCGGGCGGCGGGGTCGCGTCGAGCGCGAGGTCGGCGACCTCCGCGACCATCAGCGCCTCGACCGGTCCCGGCGTCAGCCCGGCCGCCACCAGCCGCCGGGGAAGGTCCACCGGACGGTCGTAGCCGTAGAGCTTCCACTCCCAGCGCCCTGACAGACCTCGGAACCGGCTGCCCTGCGCGGCGACCGCAGCGTCGACGGTGGCCTCGTCCAGGTCGCTCCAGGTGACTCCGCTCCACCCCCCGCCGGTCGCCACGACCCGGACCACGCCGCCCTCCCGCTCGACCCGCACCCCTGGACGGTCGGCGTCCGGCCGCTGCCGGACCTGCTCGTCGTACGCCCGGAGCACCGCCGCAGAGTCCACCGTCAGACCCCAGCACCGTCGCGGCGGCCTTCGCAACCGGGTTACGACAGCGCGGGGAAGCGAGCGGGTCGGCGGACGCGACCCGATCAGCTGCCGATGGCCCTGGCAAGCAGGGCGCGGCGGCTGTGCAGCGAGGTCTTGGCGAACACCGACTTGAGATGGTCCTGGACGGTGGCTTCGGAGAGGAACATCCGCCGCGCCAGCTCCGCAGTGTCCTCGCCGGTTGCCAGGTAAGGCGAGCAGCTCGCTCTCGCGCGCGCTGAGGCCGAACGCCCGGGCAAACAGGTCCAGGCGCTCGGAGGGCGATGCCTGCTCGATCGTGACGGCGATGTCCCGCCCCGTCGGTGACCCCCGACCGCTGATCCGAGCCGCCCGCAAGGTCAACCACAGTCCCCCGGAGAGGTGGACGCGCGCCGACGGCTCGTTGTCGTCCACGCCGGCCTCGACGGCGCAGAGCTGGGCGGCCACGTTGTAGGCGCTGGCCGGGACCGGCTCTCGTTCCGGGGACGGGGGAACCAGCACAGGAAGGTACGCCGCGGTCTCCGGCGTCTGGCTGCGCACCTGCAGCTCCGGCGACAGCAGCAGCACCACGGGACCGACTCGGCGCTGCCCGTGCACGGGCTGGCTGAAGGTCGCCGCCTGACAGCGGCGCAGGGCCGCCGTCAGCGGTCCGGACGACTCGGCCAGGAAGGCCGCCTCCGCAGGGCCGAAGGGCCGCTCGCCGAACCTCCACAGCTCCAGGAAGCCCCAGCAGCCGAACCGGTCGCGGTACACCACCGAGGCGACGTCGCGGACGCCATACTCCCCCAGCAGCTCCCGCCAGAGCAGGCTCCTGGACAGGTCCCCTCCTGTCTTCTCGTGCAACAGCGCGACAGGTGCGCCCAGCGTCGTCCAGCGGTTCACCGGCGTCGAGTACTTCAGCCGGATCAGGCGCGGAAGCTCAGGCAGCCAGGGGACGTCCGCGATCGGCGCGGTGCCGACCGACGTCCCGGGGTCGGTCAGCAGCCAGGCGTAGGCGTCGAAGCCCACCGTCCGCCGGAGCTCCTCGATCACCCCTAGGCGCAGCGTCCTGGCGTCCGGCGCCGAATGTCACATCCGCAGGACCACCGCACGAGACCGCGCGCGCTGGGCGGGGCCGGCCATAGTCGGACGGTACGCGCGTCCCCACCGGCTCGGGTGCAAGACCCCAGGTACCTGGGATGGGACATCTGCCGCCGGCTGCCTAACGTCGGCTGTGACGCCGATTCCGGTAACCGAGGAGCTGTGGACATGACGACACTGCACATCGAGCACGCGATCTCCGACTTCGACGTGTGGAGGACTGCGTTCGACCGCTTCGCAGACGTCCGCATCCAGTCCGGAGTTCGCGCCGCACGTATCCAGCAGCCGGTCGACGACGCCCGCTACGTCGTCATCGACCTCGACTTCGACGACGTCGACAACGCGAGCAGGTTCCTCGGATTCCTCCGGACGAGGGTCTGGGCCTCCGGCGCGAGCTCTCCGGCGCTGGTTGGCACGCCGCATACGAAGATCTTGCGACCGGCCCTGACCGGGGACGGCGCCGCCGAGGCCGCTCAGCGCAGCAGGCGCTCGACCTGACGGCCTCGCGCCTCGTCCGCCAGCGAGTCGTCGATCTCTGCCGGCTCGAACGACCGGCCGGTGGCGCGCTCGACCGCCAGCGCGATGAGCGCGTCGGCCAGAGCCGGGTTCGCCGGGAGGATCGGGCCGTGCAGGTAGGACCCGAACACGTTGCCGGTGACGGCGCCCTCGGTCCGGTCGCTGCCGTTGTTGCCGCTTCCGGCAAGGACGGTCCCGAGCGGCTGCTGGCCGGGACCGAGCACCGTCGAGCCGGAGTGGTTCTCATAGCCGACGACCCTGCCGTATGCGGTGTCGAGCACGACCGGGCCGATCATCCGCTTGGCGTTGCCCGTCGTGGTGACGTCGAGGACTCCCAGCCCTGGCAGCCGGGCACCGCTCACCGTGACGAAGGCGTTGCCGAACAGCTGGTACATGCCGCAGATCATCAGCATCGGCACCCCGTCGGCGGCCATCGCCCGGTAGGTGCCGGCGTTGTGCGCCAGGTCAGCCTCCACGCGGGCCTGCCCCGAGTCCTGACCGCCGCCACCAAGGAGCAGGTCCGCGTCCATCGGCAGGTCCTGACCGGGGTGGTGCCGGTGCACGACAGGCTCGTACCCGTGCCAGCGCACTCGCGAGGCCAGACAGCGGGTGTTGCCGAGGTCGCCGTAGATGCTCATCTCACGCGGGTAGACGTGGACGAGCCTGACCGTGCCCTTCGAGGGCTGGACGGCGCTCACGCCGACTCCTCCCCGATGGCCGCCAGAGCGAACCTGCGGGCCAGCCCGCGGCGCAGTGCCATCATCGCGGTGTAGGTGCAGAAGACCCGCGTGGGCTCGCCGGCATGTCCGGCCAGGAAGGACCCGAGGGCGCGGTCCAGGTCGGGTATGACCTCCGTGACCGCCACGTCGTCGTACCTCAGGCGCAGCGCCATGTCGAAGGCGCGGACCCCGCTGGTCACGGCCACCCCGCGCTCCCGCAGGCTCTCGAAGCTCACGTCGTAGAGCCACGACACGTCCCTGCCGTCGGCGTAGTCGTCGTTGATCGCGATCATCGTGGCGACGGGGGAGCCGCCGTACGTGCTGAGCGCGACGGTGAAGCCGGCCGGGTTCTTGACGAGTACCAGCTCCAGTGGCTGGCCGCCGGCGTCGATCACCTCACCACGCCCGAACGGCGGTCGCACCGCGGCCAGCGCCGCGGCCGCGCGGACCGGGTCGAACCGCTCGCGCAGCAGCCCACGCGCCATCGACGCCGCTGCGGTGGCGTTGATCATCGCTGCAAGACCGCGCTGCTGCAGCTCCAGCGGCCCCAGGACCTCGTCGCCGAAGCGGACCTCGAAGCGCCGGTCGTCGTGGGGCTGGAGCAGCCCGTCGTCAGCGGTCGGCGCGGGAGGGGTGAAGTCGCCCTCGAAGCGCACATCGGCCTCCTGCAGCTCCGGGAGGCGGTCCGCGATGGAGGCATGCACGCCGAAGTAGCTCACCTTCAGTCCCGCGGGCAGGCGCTCGGCGGCACGGGATACGAAGGTGTCGTCGATGTTGAGGACGACCGCGGTGGTGGTCCGCTCCCCCAGCCGGGCCAGCAGGTCTGCGGTGTGGTCGATCTCGGCGAAGCGGTCGAGCTGGTCGCGTGCGACGTTGAGCAGCAGGGCGTGCGTCGGCGCGATCGCGTCGGCGAACCGTAGGGCGTGGGCCTCGTCCAGCTCCAGGACCGCCACGTCGGCGTCGAGGCGCCCCGACAGGGGGACCTCGCTGAGCATCGAGGAGATGACGCCGCGGGTGAAGTTGCTCCCCGTCGGGTTGCTGAAGACACGCAGGCCGTGTGCGCGCAGCACCGCGGTGAGCATCTTGGTGGTGGTGGTCTTGCCGTTCGTGCCCGTGACCACCACGATTCCGCCGGGCAGGCCGCGCAGTGCGTGGGACAGGAACTGGGGGTCGATCCGCTCAACGACCAGCCCGGGCAGCGCCGACCCGCCTCCCCTCAGACGGGTGGCCGCCCTCGCCGCCTTCCCCGCCGCGACGGCAACGGAGGTCCGGAGCACACCCGCCAGCCTACCGAGGACGTCGGGGCCGCCGACGGCCGATCCCGCCGAAGTCCCAGCGATCCCGCCGAGCCCGCTGGCCCCGCCGGCTCCGCCGAGATCCCAGCCACCCCGCTGACGTCCCAGAGACACAGGACGAAGTTCGCCGACATCCTGTGTCTCTGGGACTTCGGGGACACCTTTGGGATCTCGGGGCGGGCTTCGGGCGATCGGCCAGACATCGGAGCCGAGCCGCACCGGGGGTATGGAGGTACCGGGGGGTGTCGGGGTGGCAACCGGTACTGACGCCGCCCGGGGGCGGCTCAGGGAATATCACCGGCGGCCACGGCATGACGCACGTGCGGTAGTTGAAAAAACAACAACCAAATGCGAAAGAGGACTCGACCATGGCCCTGTTCAGCCGCTCGAAGAGCACCCCGACCACCGAGGCCGCCGGCACGGCAGTGCTCGACCCGTCCACCGCGTTCGACGCGGGCACCGTCGCCGTCGACGACATCAACGGCGACTACACCCTGGACGTCACCCACAGCCGGATCGGGTTCTCCGCCCGCCACGCGATGGTGACCACCGTGCGCGGCCAGTTCCTCGACTTCGAGGGCAACGCCCACGTCGACACCGTCGACCCGGCGAAGGCCTCCGTGACGGTGCGGATCAAGACCGAGAGCATCTTCACCGGCCAGGCGCAGCGCGACCAGCACCTGCGCACGAGCGACTTCTTCGACGTGGAGACCTACCCCGAGATCGTCTTCGTCTCGACCGATGTCGAGCGCGTGGACGAGCAGACGTACTCGATTGCCGGTGACCTCACCATCAAGGACGTGACCCGGCCGGTCACCGTGGAGTTCACCCTCACCGGTTCGGCGCGCGACCCCTACGGCAACCTGCGTGTCGGCTTCGAGGGCGCGGCGAGCATCAACCGCAAGGACTGGGGACTGACCTACAACGCCGCCCTCGAGAGCGGTGGCGTGCTCGTCAGCGACCGGATCAAGCTCGAGTTCGACGTGTCGGCCATCGCGGCCTGACCGCGCGACCGGAGCGACGACGCGCCCACTGGCCGAGTCGCTCCGGTCACTCCCACTCGATGGTGCCCGGAGGCTTGCTCGTCAGGTCCAGGACCACCCGGTTGACCTGCGGCACCTCGTTGGTGATGCGGGTGGAGATCTTGGCGAGCACCTCGTACGGCACCCGCGTCCAGTCGGCGGTCATGGCGTCCTCGGAGGACACCGGGCGGAGCACGACCGGGTGACCGTAGCTGCGCCCGTCGCCCTGCACGCCCACGCTGCGGACATCGGCCAGCAGCACCACCGGACACTGCCAGATCGCCCGGTCGAGCGCGGCCGCCGACAGCTCCGACCGGGTGATCGCGTCTGCGGCCCGCAGGACGGACAGCCGCTCGGCGGTGACGGCCCCGACGATGCGGATCGCCAGGCCGGGGCCGGGGAACGGCTGCCGCCAGACGATCCCCTCCGGGACACCGAGCTCCAGCCCCACGGCCCGGACCTCGTCCTTGAACAGGGACCGCAGCGGCTCGACCAGCGCGAACCTCAGGTCGTCGGGCAGCCCACCGACGTTGTGGTGCGACTTGATGTTCGCCGCACCGGTGCCACCGCCGGACTCCACGACGTCGGGGTAGAGCGTGCCCTGCACCAGGAACTCGACCGGATGGCCTTCGGCGTCGGCGGACCCCACGACGTCACGGGCAGCCTGCTCGAACACGCGGATGAACTCGCGGCCGATGGCCTTGCGCTTCTGCTCCGGGTCGCTCAGCCCGGCGAGCGCGTCGAGGAACCGTTCGCGGGCGTCGACGACCACCAGGGAGACGCCGGTGGCGTCGACGAACTCACGCTCGACCTGCTCGGCCTCCCCCTCCCGCAGCAGCCCGTGGTCGACGAAGACGCAGGTGAGCTGGTCACCTACGGCCCGTTGCACCAGCGCGGCCGCGACGGAGGAGTCCACCCCGCCGGACAGCGCGCACAGCACCCGCGCGTCGCCCACCTGCTCCCGGATCCTGGTGACCAGCTCCTCCACGACGTTGGCCGCCGTCCAGTCCGGGGAGAGCCCAGCGCCGCGCCGCAGGAAGTTCTCGATCACCCGCTGCCCGAACGTCGAGTGCACCACCTCCGGGTGCCACTGCACGCCGTAGAGGTGCCGCTCGTCGTCCTCGAAGGCGGCCACCTCGACGCCTCCGGTGACCGCCGTGACGCGCGTACCTCGAGGCGCCTGGGCGACCGAGTCGCCGTGCGACATCCAGACCGACTGCTCCGGCGTCTGACCGTGGAACAGCGTCGAGCCGGGATCGCAGATCGACGCCAGGGTCGCGCCGTACTCCCCCAGGCCGGTGTTGGCGACGGTGCCCCCCATTGCCTGGGCCATGGCCTGGAAGCCGTAGCAGATGCCCAGGACCGGAACCCCGGCCTCCAGCAGCGCGGGGTCCAGTCCCGGGGCGTCGTCGGCGTAGACCGACGCCGGACCGCCGGACAGGACGACGGCCGCAGGGTGCCGCGCGAGGATCTGCTCGAGCGGCGTCGTGTGCGGGACGACCTCGCTGTAGACCGACGCCTCGCGCACCCGCCGGGCGATCAGCTGGGCATACTGCGCGCCGAAGTCGACGACGAGGACCGGTCTGGACTGGAGCTCCGTCACGGCGCCAGACTAACGGCCGGTCGTGCGGCGCCGGCTCGCGTCAGCTCCCCGCGAGCCGCCGCTCGACCTCGGCAGCCACCGAACGTTCGACGAAGAACGGCAGCAGCGGCACGACACCGGCCAGCATGATCCGGACCATCCGGCCCAGACCCCACCGGGCCCTGAAGCCGAGGTTGGCCACCGAGTAGACGTACACCATGAAGATCACGCCGTGGATCGGGCTCCACGTCTCCGAAGGCCGGGCGTTGTGGAAGCCGTAGTGGATGACCACCACGACCACCAGCACGAACAGTGCGATCCCGGCGATGGTGGCCATGACCTTGAAGAAGCCCAAGGCCCTGCGCACCGCCGCCTCGTCGAGCGCCGCGGCAGGACCTGGCTCAGACACGGACGGCCTCTCGGGGTTGCGGGCGGTGGGTGCCGCGCTCGGACTCCTCGCGGACCATCCTCACCCACATGTAGAGGGCGAACGCCGCGAAGATCCACCACTGGAAAGCGTATGCGGCGTTGCGCCAGGCGATGCCCGCCGGGGTGGCGACCGGCGGCGGCACCCGTACGACGGCCCTGCCGACGTCGCCCGGCCGGGGCCGCTCGTCCGAGGCGAGAAGGAAGCCGTTGTAGACCTCGCCGGGCCACCGGTTGACCAGCGCCGCGAGGTCGACCGACGCGACCTGCCCGGGCGGCAGCGCGGTCACGGTCGCGTCGCTGGACGGCGACTCGGACGGGGCGAGCGCACCGGTGACGTGGACCGTCGACGCGGGCGGTGTCCCGGCATCCCCTGCCGAGCGGACGAACCCGCGGACCACCGCCAGGCGGGCACCGCCTGAGGCGACGACGAGAGGGGTGACCACCCACATCCCACGGATGCCGTGCAGCACCCGCGGCGTCACCAGCACCTGGCCCCGCGCGTCGTACCGGCCTGTGGCGCTCACTCGGCGCCCCACCGCGTCGACCGGGAAGCCGGCATGCGGCTGCAGCACCGTGGGAACCGGCACGACCGGCTGGTGCGGCACCGCCGCGAGGGCCTGCGCGCGGCCCTTGTCACGGGCGACGCCCAGCTGCCACGCCCCCAGCGCCCCGAAGGTCACCATGACGGCCAGCACGGCAGCAAGCAGCCCCAGCCATCGGGGTTGCAGTGCGGTGCGGAGCACCAGTCCAGGCTAGGTCACCGGCCGGACGAGGATGCTGAGGACGCTGGTGAGGCGAGGGCCGCCGCAGGCTTGGCGTCGAAGAGCAGGATCGCGCCGCCGGCACAGGCGAGCCAGACGCGCTTGCGGGAGGGCTCGTAGACGACGTCCACGCCTGCTGAGGGGGTGCGCACCCGCTGGACCACCGCCAGGTCGGCGGTTGCCACCGTGGTCAGACCGGCCTTGCCGGACCCGGCGACATACAGCGCCGTGCCGTCAGTGGACAGCGCCAGAGCAAGCGGGCGGCTGCCCACCCGGACGGTTGCGGTGACCTTGCCCGTGCGCAGGTCGACCGCGGACACCGCTGCCGGACCGTCCTGCGCCACGAACAGTCGGGTGCCGTCGCGCGACAGCAGGAGCCGACCGGGTCCCTTGCCGGCCCGGACCAGGTCACTGACCGCGCGGGTGCGCAGGTTGACCTGCCGGAGCACGTCGGAGCCAGCCAGGGACAGGTATGCCGTGCGGCTGTCCGCCGACACCGCCAGCCCCTGGGCCGCTGCGCCGAGTGGGATGCGCGCCACCGGACGTCCGGAGCCGGCGTCGAGCACCGACAGGTCCTTGGAGCAGGAGCCGGTCGCGAGCACCTGCACGCCGTCGGGGGTGACCGCGACCTGCGCCGGATCGGCGCCGACCGGGAGCACCGCCCCGACGGACAGGTCCTGGGAGTCGACCCGGTAGAGGTAGCTGGTGCTCTTGCCGGCCGCCGCGTCCGCGCAGGAGCGCTTGGTCACGGCTGGGAACCCGTTGCCCGTCATCGAGGAGTTCGCGACGTAGGCGTGTGAGCCGTCGGGCGTGAACGCCGCCGCCTCGGGGGCACCGAGCGAGAGCCCCGGATGACCCTTGACCCCGAAGCGGCCGAGGTCGACGGTGTCGCTGACCGTCCCCGCCACGGTGCCGTCAGGGCCATAGGCGGTCACCGAGTGCCGGTCGTTGGACGCCTGGGCGAACACCCCGCCAGTGGGCGCCGCCGCGAGCGACGCGGCTGTCCGGGTCGCGCTGATCAGCGTGGCCTGCACCAGCCGGCTGCCCGCGGCACCGGCCCGAGGCTGTGGTGACCGGGCTGCTGACCCGGATGCGGTGGCCGAGGGTGGCGCCGCGGCGCCGGACCGGGTGCCTGCGGACGTGGGGAGCGGCGAGGCGGTGGCCGTAGGCGTCGCAGAGCCCGGTGCGGTGGCGGTGGGCGCCGGTGGCGTGGACGTCCCTCTGGCTGCGCTGCGAGGCGACGCGCCCGCCTGGCCGGCGCCGCTGAACACCCGGTTGACCAGGAGGAACAGCAGCAGCGCCAGGACCGCCGCCAGCGCCAACGCGACACGGCGTCGCCTGACGTACACGGCTTCGTGTCGGATGCTCATCGGCCCACCTCTGCTCGGCGCGGAACCTCTCCACCAATGCGTCCACCTGGTGTCGCCAACCGTATTCACGCTCCGCCGTCCTGCCGGGGAGGCGCGCCACAGCAGGGATGACAGCCGTTGGGCGCCGGTGCCACCGGTGACGGCAGACTTCTGCCGTGACCGACCTCCGCCTCCAGGTGCACGACGAGCGAGCGCACGACCCACGGGCCGCACCGGGAGCGCGGTGATGCGAGCTCTGCTGGTCGAGCGTTTCCAGCAGCCCGGGCGGGTGGTCGATGTGCCCGAGCCGCTGTGCCCGCCCCGCGGCGTGGTGATCCAGGTCGGCGCCACCGGACTGTGCCGCAGTGACTGGCACGGGTGGATGGGCCATGACACCGACGTCCGGCTCCCTCACGTCCCCGGCCACGAGCTCGCCGGGACCGTCGTCGCCGCGGGACCCGAGGTGCGCGCGAGCGCCGTAGGGGACCGGGTGACGCTGCCCTTCGTCTGCGCCTGCGGCCAGTGCGGGCCGTGCAGGGCCGGTGAGCAGCAGGTGTGCGACCGCCAGTTCCAGCCCGGCTTCACCCATTGGGGCTCGTTCGCGGACCGGGTCGCGATCGACCATGCCGACGTCAACCTGGTCGCGCTGCCCGACGACCTGGACTTCGTCACGGCGGCCAGCCTCGGCTGCCGGTTCAGCACCGCATACCGGGCGCTGACCGTGCACGGCCGCGTGCAGCCGGGCCAGTGGGTCGCCGTGCACGGATGCGGAGGAGTCGGGCTCTCGGCCGTCATGATCGCCGTCGCCCGCGGTGCGCAGGTCGTGGCCGTCGACATCTCCCCCGACGCGCTGGCCCTGGCCCGGTCGCTTGGGGCGACTGCGGTGGTGGACGCTGGCGAGGCGGACGTCGTGCAGGCGGTCCGCGACGCCACGGGCGGCGGAGCGCACGTGTCGCTCGACGCGCTCGGCAGCGTCGCGACATGCACCAGCTCGGTCAGCGTCCTGCGCAAGCGCGGTCGGCACATCCAGGTCGGGCTGATGCTCGCCGGGGACGCGGCGCCCCCCGTCCCCATGGACCGGGTCATCGCCGGGGAGCTGGAGATCTACGGCAGCCACGGCATGTCGGCACGGGACTACCCGGCGCTGCTGGACGACGTGGTGACCGGGCGGCTGAGGCCGGGCAAGCTGGTGACCCGCCAGATCCCGCTCGAGGAGTCGGCGCGAGCACTGGCCACCATGGACCGGGTCCCCCCGACCGGGATCACGGTCATCGTCCCCTGAGCTGCCGGTCACCCGTCGAGGACCGGCTCAGCTGTCCCAGGTGCGGCGGATGCTCGACGCGTCGGCTCCGCTGCCCCCGACGAACTCCATGGGGTCGCCGGAGCCGAGGGCGGCGTCGCCGTCACTGTCGAGGGCTCCGATGACCAGGGTGCGCCGGACCGCGGAGAAGGTCAGCACGTGGGCGAGCAGCCCGGCGTAGCTGAACGTCTGCGGCGGTACGCAGGTCGCGTCGACGAAGGTCTCGTCAGCACGCCCGTCGTCGAGGGCCTCGACGACCAGCCGGCGGAACCTCGGAGCAGCGGCCTCGAACCGTTCGTGCAGCCGCGGCAGCGCCGGCTTCGGCTCTGCGGGTGCCTCGGTCCTGCCGGCGAGGGCGGCGAGCCACATCTCCAGCTGGCCGACGAGCCGGGCGGCGAGGCGCCGGGCGGTCGGGTCGCTGTCGATCCCCTCGACGGAGAGCTCGATCGGGCGGTCGAGGAACTCCTCGCTGCGGTCCTGCAGGTGCTCGAGGATCTGTCCGGTCAGCTGCAGGTGGTGGTCGAGCATGCGGACGGCGACGTCCATGGTGACTCCCTTGGTGGCGGCCGGGAGCCGCAGGGCCCCCGGCGGATGGAAGTGAACCCCGCTTGCTGCGGGGATCTCGTGCCTGACGGCGGGTCGGCGGCGGTAGACCGACGGCGGCACCCCGAACGCCCGGCCGAAGGCCCGGGCGAACGCCTCGGGCGACCCGTAGCCCGCGTCCAGGGCGACGTCGATGACCGGGTCGGACGTGGCAGCCAGCCGGTGCGCGGCCCGCTCCAGCAGGAGCCGGCGGCGGAACGCGCCAGGCGCCTCACCCAGAGCGGCCGAGACCAGCCGGTCGAAGTGGAAGCGGGACAGGTACGCCCGCCGGGCCAGCTCGTCGCCGGTCAGCTCGACTTCGTCCAGGCTCTGCTGGACGAGGTCGAGAATGCCCCGCAACCGGTCCGTCGTCATCACGGTTCGATCCTCGCAAGGGCGTCACCGGTGGCGCCTGACCGCGGTTGCGCTGTTCGGGCGCGGTCTGGCTCCGCCGCTTACTGCGCCGCCTACGGCGCAGGTCTCCTGGCGCCCAGGGACAGGGGTGGTCCGACGATCTCGTAGCCACAGCGTCCGCCGGCTTGGACGTGAGTGCGGCTGGACACCAGCCCACTGGCGGGCGGTGGACCACCCGGACCGTCACCACCACCCTCCTGCGCTGAGCGGGGCGGGCAGGAAGGGTGTGGCCGGAAAACCGGTTGGCCGGCCGCCGGGGCGGACATACGGTGGAGCGTCATGCAGAGCCTGCCCCATGCCGATCCCGGCACGCCGGATCTGCGCAGCCCGACCCGTTTCCTGCTCTGGCTGGGCCGTGCCCAGTGGCGCACCTTGGCAGGCGGCGTGCTCGTGAGCATCGTCTGGATGGTGGCTCAGGCGGTGTTCCCGGCCGCGGTCGGCAAGGCCATCGACCTCGGCATCAGCGCCCGGGACACCGACGCGCTGCTGCGCTGGAGCGGGGTGCTGGTGCTCCTCGCCGCGGTAGGAGCGGGCGCGGGCACCGTGCGCCACTACACCTCCGTGCACGCCTGGCTCCAGGCCTCGTTCCGCTGCATCCAGCTGATCGGCTACCACGCGGCGGACACCGGCGAGGCGCTGCCCCGGTCGATGGCGACCGGAGAGGTCGTCTCCACCGTCGCCTCCGACGCCATCCGCGTGGGCAACCTGTACGAAGGGCTCATCCGGCTGGTCGGCGCGGTCGTCAGCTACGCCGTGGTAGGCGTGCTGCTGCTCGCCTACTCCCGGCCGATCGGCATGGTGGTCCTCTTCGGGGTGCCGCTCCTCGTCGGCTCACTGTCCGGGGTCCTGCGGCCGCTGCAGCGGCGGCAGGCGGCGCAGCGCGAGGAGGCGGGCAGGCTGACGACGCTCGGAGCCGACACGGTCGCCGGCCTGCGCGTACTGCGCGGGATCGGCGGCGAGCAGACCTTCCTGGGCCGCTACACGCGGCAGTCCCGGCAGGTCCAGCGGGCCGGTGTGGAGGTCGCCAGCCTCCAGGCCACGCTCGACTCTGCCCAGGTCCTGCTGCCGGGGGTCTTCGTCGTGCTGCTCACCTGGCTGGGCGCCCGCTTCGCCCTCTCCGGCACGGTCACTGCCGGGCAGCTGGTGGCCTTCTACGGCTACTCGGCGTTCATGCTGGTCCCGCTGCGCACCGCGACCGAGTTCGCCGACCGGGCAACCCGGGCCTACATCGCCGCCGGGCGGATCATCCGCGTCCTGTCGGTCCGGCCCGACGTGCACGACCCGGGCGGACCGGACCCGGGCGCAGGGGACGTCGAGGGTCGCGAGCCCGGGCCGGACGCCCGGCCCGGCATCGACGCCGTGCTCGTCGACCCCACCAGCGGGGTCAGGGTCGAGCCGGGCCGGCTGACGGCGGTCGTCTCGGCGCGGCCTGCGGAGTCCTCCGCGCTCGCCGACCGGCTGGGGAGGTTCGGCAGCGAACCCAGCGAGGTCCGGCTCGGCGGTGTCCCGCTGGACCGGCTGGGCCTGGACACCGTCCGCAGGCGCATCGTCGTCAGCGAGACCGACCCGCGGCTGTTCACCGGCTCGCTCCGCGACGAGCTCGACCCGCAGGGAACGCACGACGACCTGCAGCTGCTCGAGGCCCTGGACGTGGCGAGCGCGGGGGACGTCATGGAGGCGCTGCCGGACGGCCTGGACAGCGAGGTCGAGGAGCGCGGCCGGTCGTTCTCCGGCGGCCAGCGGCAGCGGCTGGCACTGACCCGCGCCCTGCTCACCGACGCGGACACCCTGGTCCTCGTCGAGCCGACCAGCGCGGTGGACGCGCACACCGAGTCCCGTATCGCGGCCCGGCTCGCCGCTGCGCGCGCCGGCCGGACGACCGTGCTGGTGAGCGCCAGCCCGCTGCTGCTCGACCGGGCCGACGTCGTGTACTACCTGGACGACGGCAGGGCCGCGGCCCGCGGGACCCACCGGGAGCTGATGGCCAGCTCGGCGGGATACCGGCGCACGGTCGTGCGGGGGGAGGACTGATGCTGCTCACCGTCGAGCCGAGCACCCGGACGCTGCCCGTCGCCGACATGGCCTCGGTCCGGCTCCACACCCGCTCCCTGATGCGGGAGCACCGCCGCTCCCTCGGCGTGGTCGTGGGACTGCACGCCGTTGCCGCCCTCGCCGGGCTCGCCGCGCCGCGCCTGGTGGGCATCCTGGTCGACGCCGTGACGCACGGCACGACCACCGCCCGGGTCGACCGGCTGGCCATCTGGCTGGCGGCGTCGGTGCTGGCCCAAACGGGGCTGACCTGGGCGGCGAGGCGGGCGTCGTTCGTCATGGGCGAGACGGTCTTCGGGCAGCTTCGCGAGCAGTTCATGACCCGGGTGATGGCCCTGCCGCTCTCGACCGTGGAGCGGGCAGGCACCGGCGACCTGGTCTCGCGAACCACCAACGACGTGGAGGCGCTGTCCTACGTCGTGCGCTTCGGCATCCCGGCGATCTTCGTCGCCACCGTGACCAGCGCGCTGACCGTGGCCGCAGCCGTGCTCACCAGTCCCCTCGTCGCGCTGCCCGTCGTGCTGGGCGTGCCGCTGCTGTGGAGCTCCACCCGGCGCTACCTGCGCCTGGCACCGGCCGGCTACCTGCGCGAGCGGGCGACGTACGCCGTCGCCAACGGCGTCGTCAGCGAGACCGTGGACGGCGCGCGCACGGTCGATGCGCTACGCCTCGGGCCCCGCCGTCGCCGGCGGGTCGACGAGGCCATCCGCAGCTGTTTCGACGCGGAGGTCTACACCCTGGGCCTGCGGGTCCGCTGGTTCCCCCAGGTCGAGTTCGCCTACCTCATGCCGGTGGCCGGGGCGCTGCTGTGGGGCGGCTGGCTGGCGCAGGGCGGCTATGCCTCGGTCGGCACCGTCACCGCCGTCGCGCTGTACATCCAGCAGCTGGTCGGCCCGCTGGACGACCTGCTCAGCTGGCTGGACGAGATCCAGGTCGGCGCGACCTCGCTGGCCCGCGTCATCGGTATCGGTGACGTGCCACCCGACCGCTCGGCGACCGGGCAGACGCCCTCCGACGCGAGGATCCACGCCAGCGACGTGCGGTACTCCTACCGCGTGGGCCGCGACGTCCTCAACGGGGTGTCCCTCTCCCTGCGTCCCGGCGAGCGGCTGGCCGTCGTCGGCCCCTCCGGAGCCGGCAAGTCGACCCTCGGCCGCCTGCTCGCCGGTGTCGACGCCCCCCGCGAGGGCTGGGTGGACGTGGGGGGCGTCCGGCTCGTGGACCTGGACCTCGACCGGCTCCGCGGCGAGGTGGCCCTGGTCACCCAGGAGCACCACGTCTTCGTCGGCACGCTCGCCGACAACCTGCTGCTGGCCGCCCCCAGTGCCGAGCGGGAGGTGCTGTGGTCGGCGCTGCGGGCCGTGGACGCCGCGGAGTGGGTCGTCGCGCTGCCGCACGGGCTGGACACCCTCATCGGCAGCGGCTCGCACCCGCTGACCGAGGCGCAGTCCCAGCAGCTCTCACTGGCCAGGCTGGTGCTCGCCGACCCGCACACGCTCGTCCTGGACGAGGCGACGTCGCTGCTCGACCCGCGCGCCGCCCGGCACCTGGAGCGCTCGCTCGCCGCGGTCGTCCAGGGCCGCACCGTGGTGGCGATCGCGCACCGCCTGCACACCGCCCACGACGCCGACCGGGTCGCCGTCGTCGAGGACGGCCGGATCACCGAGATCGGGACGCACCAGGAGCTGATGGCGGCAGACGCGGCCTACGCCGCACTATGGCGGTCCTGGCGAGACGAGCCGGAGCCCGCCCGGCCCTGACCCCAGCCGGCCCCCGCGCGGCGACCCGCAGCGCTGCCTGGCCTCCGGTGCTGGCAGAGTCGGGCCGTGCAGATCGTCGTCACCGGGGGCGGGGGGTTCATCGGCCGGCACGTCGCCCGAGAGATCGAGGGACGCGGACACCAGGTCCTCGTGCTCGACACCGCCGACAGCCTCGGTCGCGACGACGCCCAGCTCCTGCGGGTCGACGTCAGGGACCTCGACGCCGTGACCGCGGGGGTGGAGGGCGCCGACGCCGTCGTCCACCTGGCGGCCAAGGTCGGCCTCGGCGTGAGCCTGGCCGACATGGACGACTACGTCTGCACCAACGGCGTCGGCACGGCGGTGCTGCTCCGGGCGATGGCCTCGGCCGGTGTGGCGCACCTGGTCCAGGCCAGCTCCATGGTGGTGTACGGCGAGGGCCGCTACGACTGCCCCCGCCACGGCACCGTGCAGCCGTCGCCGCGGACCTCGGAGGCGCTGGCAGCAGGCCGGTTCGAGCCGAGCTGCGCCGCCTGCGGAGCGCAGCTGACGCCGGGTCTAGTGGGCGAGGACGCTGCGCTGGACCCGCGCAACACCTACGCCGCCACCAAGGTCCTGCAAGAGCACCTGGCGGCGGTCTGGGCCCGCGAGACCGGCTCGCGCGCCGTGTCGCTGCGGCTGCACAACGTCTACGGGGCGGGTATGCCGAAGGGCACCCCCTACGCCGGCGTGGCGGCCGTGTTCGCTGCAGCGTTGGAGCGAGGCGAGGCGCCACGCGTGTTCGAGGACGGCCGCCAGCGACGCGACTTCGTCCACGTGGCCGACATCGCCCGTGCCTTCGCGGTCGCCGTCGAGGCGGCGGACACCGGGTCTGTGCACCGGGCGTACAACGTCGGCTCCGGGGTCGTCCGCACCGTCGGTGACATGGCCACGGCCCTCGCTGCCACGCGCACCGGCTCGGGCCCAGTCGGGCCCGTGGTCACCGGCGAGTTCCGCCTGGGTGACGTCCGGCACATCACGGCGTCCAGCGCCCGGATCGCGACCGAGCTGGGCTTCCGGGCCGAGACCTCGCTCGAGGACGGCCTGCGCGGTCTGTCCTTCGGCTGAGCCGCCGGGGCCGCCGGGAGCGCCGGGAGCGCCGGGGCCCGTCGACAGACCGTCAGGACGCCGACGGGCTGGGCAGCTCGACCTCGAACCGGCACCCTCCCTCGATGTTGGCGACCGAGATGCTCCCCGAGTGGGACTCGACGACCCCCCGGGCGATGGCCAGCCCCAGGCCCGCGCCGGCGTCCCGGCTGCCGCGCTCGGGCTCACCTCGCCAGCCCACGTCGAACACCCGGCGCAGGTCCTCCGCGTCGATCCCGCCGCACCCGTCGGCGACCGCCCAACGGGCGCGCCCGTCCTCGCCCCGCCGCGCGGTGACCACCACCCGGCCGTGGGGACGGGTGTGGCGGACCGCGTTGCCGACCAGGTTCGACAGCGCGCGAGTCAGCTCGTCGGCGTTGCCCAGCACCGCCAGGTGGTCACGGTCGTCCGCGATGTCCGCCACCAGGTCGACCTGCCGCTGCCGCGCGTGCTCGCGAGCCTCACCTACCACGTCGTGCGCCAGCTCCACGAGGCTGACCAGGCCCCTCGTCTGCGGCTCCCTGCCGCCGGAGGTCAGCCGGGACAGCTCGAACAGGTCGCTGACCAGGCCGTTGATCCGGTCGACGGTCTGCCGCATCTGGCGCAGCGCGGCTGCCTCGTCCTCGACCATGTGGTCCTCCAGGCCCTCGGCGAGCGCCCGCAGGCCGGCGAGCGGCGTGCGCAGGTCGTGCGACATGAACGCCACCAGCTCACGCCGGCTGTGCTCGAGTGCGCGCTCACGGTCACGGGAGCCGCGCAGGCTCGCCCGGGTGGCCTCGAGCTCCTCGCCGAGATGGGTGATCTCCGCAGGCGCAGAGGACCAGCTGCTGCGGCGCCCGAGCACGTCGGGGGCGTCCCCGGCGTATGCGGTCGTCGCGAGGGACCGCAGCGCCCTGACCAGGTCGCGTGAACCGGATGAGACCCGCCGGCCCAGCACGTAGGAGACCGCGACCGCCAGCAGGGAAGCGAAGACCAGGGCCACCGTGACGATCCACGTGTCGCGTTCCGAGAGCACCATCTTGGTGACGTTGAGCCAGACCGACGCGGTCACGGCGGCTACCGGCACCAGGGATGCCACGATGATCGACCACTGCAGCGAGCGGCGCCTGATGACCTGCAGCAGCAGCGCGCCGAGCAGACCGACGGCCACGGAGGCCAGGGCCGTGAGCGCCAAGATCATCTGGACGCTGGTCACTCGCTCTCCCCCTCGAAGCGGTATCCCGTGCCCCGCACCGTGATCACCAGCTGCGGGTCGGACGGGTCCTTCTCGACCTTCTCCCTCAGCCGGCGGATGTGCACGGTGACCGTCGAGGTGTCACCGAACTCCCAGCCCCACACCCGGCGCATCAGCTGCTCCTTGGTGAACGCCTCACCGGGGTGCGCCACGAGGAACGCGAGGAGGTCGAACTCCCGGTGGGTCAAGGCCAGCGTGCGGCCCTTGAGCTGCGCCGTGTGCGCGGACAGGTCGACGACCAGGTCGCCGGTGCTCAGCGTCCGGGGCAGCACCGAGCTGGCGCCAAGCCGCTCCGCGCGACGGAGCAGGGCGTGCACACGCAGCACCGCCTCCCGGGCGCTGAAGGGCTTGACGACGTAGTCGTCCGCACCGACCTCCAGACCGAGGAGGCGGTCCTCCTCCTCACCACGGGCGGACAGGATGATGACCGCCGCCGCGTCGTCGTCCGCGCGGCGCCGTTGCAGCACCTCCAAGCCGGACATGCCCGGAAGCATGACGTCGAGGATGACGACGTCCGGGTGCCACTGGCTCCACTCGTGCAACGCGGCGAGCCCGTCGGCAGCCACCCGCACATCGAAGCCGCTCTTGCGCAGGTAGGCGGACAGCACCCCGGACACCGTCGCGTCGTCCTCGACCACCAGCACCTTTGCCACCACGAGACGAAGACTAAGGGCACGGCCCTTGCGGCGACGTGGCGGCTGCAGACGTTGGCCAGGCGTAAGCCTTTCGTCACACCTTGCCAGGCCCCGCCATACCTTCCGCGCCCTACGGTCGTGCGCATGGGATGGCCCTGCGTCGACGTCGTCCTGCCCTGCCTGGACGAGGCGGCCGCCCTGCCGTGGCTGCTGGCCCGCATGCCGTCCTGGGCACGGCCGCTGGTCGCCGACAACGGCTCCAGCGACGGGTCCCCCGCCATCGCGCGACGGCTCGGGGCCGACGTGGTCCACGTCGCTGTCCGCGGCTACGGGGCTGCCTGCCATGCGGGCCTGGAGGCGGCGCAGACCGACCTGGTCGCGTTCATGGACGCCGACGCGAGCCTCGACCCGGGCGAGCTGGTCCGGCTGCTTCACGCGTACAGCACGGCGGACGCGAAGGCGCCGGTCCTCGTCGTGGGGCGACGGGTGCCCTCGTCCAGGGGGTCCTGGCCGTGGCACCTTCGGATTGCCAACGCGGAGGTGGCCCGGCGGCTTCGGCGGCGCACGGGGGTGGAGCTGCGTGACGTCGGCCCCATGCGTCTGGCTCGACGAGAAGCGTTGCTGCAGCTGGGTATCCGTGACCGTCGCTCGGGCTATCCGCTGGAGACGGTGCTGCGCGCGGCTGAGCGCGGCTGGCAGGTGCAGTCGGTAGATGTCACGTACCGGCCGCGCGTGGGCCGTTCCAAGGTGACCGGAACCCCGGTGGGCGTCCTCAGAGCAGTGAAGGACATGAGCGCGGTGCTCTCGTGACCCACGCCTGGTCGCTGTCGCGCACCCGCGCTCAGGACGTCACCCAGGCTGTCATCGTCCTGGCCAAGAACCCCGTGGCCGGGCGGGTCAAGACGCGGCTCTCGCCCGAGTTCACCCCTGCTGAGGCGGCGGCCCTGGCGCACGCTGCCATCTGCGACACCTTCGCTGCGGTCGCTTCCAGCGGCGTGCCAGGCGTCGCCGTGTGGGACGGCGTGGTCCCGCCCTGGCTGCCGGACGGGACGACGGTGCTCCCGCAGCGTGGGGACGGCCTCGCCGAGCGCTTGACCAACGCCTTCGGCGACGTCATGTCCGGTGCCGCGGACCGGCCCACGCTGCTCGTCGGGATGGACACGCCTCAGCTGGTCGCCGCCGACCTGTGCTTCGACTGGTCGGGACACGACGCGGTGCTCGGCCTCAGCGCCGACGGCGGCTACTGGGCCATCGGGTTCCGGCACTTCGACGAGCGGGCGATCCGGGGCATACCGATGTCCACGTCCGTGACGGGTGCGCTGCAGCTGGCCCGCCTCCGCGCGCTGGGGATGCGGGTTCTGCTGATGCCGGCCAAGCGGGACGTCGACACAGCGGCCGACGCCGCCGCCGTAGCCGCCCTCGCCCCCGACACACGGTTCGCACGACTGCACGGCTGCCTCGTGGAGCACCAGTGCTCACCCATCACGCTGTTCGACATCGCGCTCTCCGGGGAGACTGTCACCGCAACCCGGGTGGGGGGCTCTGCTGCTCCCGGCAGGGCGGTGGCCCTCGCCGTGGCGCGGTGGCAGAAGATGGCGCCGGCCGACGAGCTGCTCGTATCGCGTTGTGAACCGCCCGTGCTCGACCTCGGCTGCGGTCCAGGGCGGTTCGTCGAGTCGCTGGCGTCGCGGGGCATCCCGGCTCTGGGTGTCGACATCTCCACCAGGGCCGTCGCACAGACGGCCGCACGTGGCGGACCGGTCCTGCTGCGTGCCGTCGAGGAGCGGCTGCCGGCCGAGGGACGCTGGGGCACAGTCCTGCTCGCCGACGGGAACATCGGGATCGGCGGTGACCCCCAGCGGCTCCTTGCCCGCTGTCACGAGCTCCTGCGCGACGGGGGTGTCGCGCTGGTCGAGGCCGACGACGACGACGACGTGGACGACCGGTTCATCCTGACGCTGCACTCGGCGGCAGGGCGGCGCTCGACGCCGGTGCCGTGGGCGCGGGCGGGCGCCAGCGCGCTGGTGCGCCTCGCTTCGGGCTTCGGCTTCGTCGCGGTGGAGGAGTGGCGGGTGGATCGCCGCGTCTTCCTCGCGCTGCGCCGGATGGGCTGAGCTGCTTCCAGGTCAGCTAGCGGGTCAGCGCAGTCCCGGAGCGATGGTGGCGTCGAACCGGGCCAGCACCTCCGCGTCGCCGCTGCGAGCCAGTGCGTCGAAGGCCGGCCGGTGCCAGAGCCAGCAGTCGAGGTCCGCCGCGCTGCCGGCGACCGTCGCAGCCACCTCGCCGCCGCCGTCCTTCCCGGCGACGGCGATGTCGTCCTCGTCGCACGCCGTGCCGTCCTTCGGGTCAACGCCGGTGAAGCGTCCCAGCATGACCAGCCAGGAGTCGCCGGTGTCCGTGGCCCTGATCCGCAGCGTCGCATCCGCCACCGGTGTGAAGGTGCCCCATTCCGGCTGCCCGCCGTACATGACGCGCAGCACCTCATCCACGCCGTCGGCACTCAGCCGCGCGTCCGTCGGCGAGCGGGACCGCGTCGTGAGCTCGGCGTCAACGCGGTGGATCAGCGCCTCGTGCGCCTGCCGGCGGCGGATGAAGCCCGCCGACTGATCCGCCGACCACGTCCAGACTGGTGTGTCCGCGGGCGTGCCGGCGAGCACCGCCTGCAGGTTCCGGCTGGCCCCGTCGTAGAAGGTTGCCAGGGCCGCCCGGCCTGCAGGGCGCTGAGGTTTGCGTGTCTCGGCCGCAGCGGGGTCCGTGAGCCGGTCGCCGACGATGGTGCCCCAGAACCACTGCACCTCACCGAGATGCCACAGCAGGTCCTCGGCATCCCATCCCGGGCAGGAGGGGACAGCCGCGTCGGACGGTGCACCTGAGAGCACCTGCGCGAAGCGGGCTGACTCGCTCGCCAGATGGCCCAGGTAGTCCAGGTCGCTGCTCACCCGTCCGACCGTACCCCTGGGCGGGCGGTCTGGGCGGGGGTGAAGCGCACCACCTTGCGGTCGCTGAGCGCCCGGAAGCCGATCTGCTGGTAGACCGAGTTGGACGTCGGGTTGGCAAGGTCGGTGAAGAGGACGACCTGCCGCGCGTCCTGGCGCAGGGCGGCCGCCGTGCACGCCGCCGTCACGCCCGCGCCGTACCCGCGCCGCCGCTGCTGCGGCGGGGTGTAGACCGGCCCGACGCGAGCCACCCCCGCAGCGGCAGGGCTCCGTCCGGCCAGGGACACCAGCGTTCCACCGGGGTCCTGCCACAGCCAGAGCATCCCTGCGGCGATCCGCGCGGACACCGCATCATGCACGTCGACGGCGTGGGTGTGCGCCTCGACCTGGAACGCCTCCACCCACCGCACTGCCAGCTCGAGGTCGTCGACACCGGCCCGTCGAGCGCGGCCGGGCGGCGCGGGATCGGGCGCGCGCACCTCGCTCAGGGTGTAGAGGCGCTGCCGCATCGCCGTCGTCGCCACGAGCGGTGTGCCCGCCGTCCAGACGGCGCTGAAGCGGTCGACGACCTCGTCCACGCCGTTGACCCCCGGCACCGGGGTCCCACGGTCGCGCAGCGCGGTGAGCAGCTCGCTGACTGCCTCGACGGGCACCACGGCGAGGAGCAGCTCGTACGGCGGCGTCAGGCTGACCGCGCCGGTCACCGCGACCGTGCCCGCGCCGCCTGCCACGGGCCGCTCATACCAACCGAAGACCATCGGCTTCTCCGACCAGCGTCGTCCGGCGCGGGCGGCCGCCACGACGGTCAGCGCGACGGTGTTGTCGGCCGGGCGGCCCGAGAGCAGGTCCCAGGCATGGTCGGCATAGGTCTCGACGTCGTCGGTGAGCTGCCAGGGCACCGGACCACTGTGGCTGGCACGGCCGGGTCCGTCGACCGAGTTACGGTCGCGCGGTCAGGCGCCCTGGTCGGGAGAGACGACGACCTCGACCCGCTGGAACTCCTTGAGGTCGGAGTAGCCGGTCGTGGCCATGGCCCGGCGCAGCGCCCCGACCAGGTTGGTGGTGCCGTCGGCGATCCGGCCTGGCCCGAACAGGATCTCCCGCAGCGAGCCGAGCGCGCCCACCTCGACCCGGTCGCCTCGGGGCAGCTCCTGGTGGTGCGCCTCCGGTCCCCAGTGGTAGCCGCGCCCCGGCGCCTCCGTGGCGCGGGCCAGTGCGGCACCCAGCATGACCGCGTCGGCGCCGCAAGCCACCGCCTTGATGATCTCGCCGCTGCGTCCGACACCGCCGTCGGCGATGACGTGCACGTAGCGTCCGCCGGACTCGTCCATGTAGTCGCGTCGAGCGGCCGCGACGTCGGCGATGGCCGAGGCCATCGGGACGTGGACTCCCAGCGCGAGCCGGGTGGTGTGCGCCGCTCCCCCGCCGAAGCCGACCAGCACACCGGCTGCGCCTGTGCGCATCAGGTGCAGGGCGGCGGTGTACGAGGCGGCGCCGCCCACGATCACCGGTACGTCCAGCTCGTAGATGAAGCGCTTGAGGTTCAGCGGCTCGGCCCTGCTGGACACGTGCTCGGCCGAGACGGTGGTGCCGCGGATGACGAACAGGTCGACGCCGGCGTCGACCACGCTCTTCCAGTGCTCCTGGGTCCGTTGCGGCGACAGGGCGCCGGCGACGGTGACACCGGCCTCACGGACCTGGGTCAGCCGCGCGGTGATCAGCTCGGGCTGGATCTCCTTCGCGTAGATCTGCTGCATCCGTGGCGTCGCGGTGACCGGGTCGAGCGCGGCGATCTCGGCGAGCAGCGGCGTCGGGTCCTCGTACCGGGTCCACAGGCCCTCCAGGTCGAGCACCGGCAGACCACCCAGCCGGCCGAGCGCGATGGCCGTCTCCGGCGACATCACCGAGTCCATCGGCGCGGCGATGACCGGCATCTCGAAGTGGTAGGCGTCGATCTGCCATGACACCGACACCTCCTCGGGGTCCCGGGTGCGCCGGGACGGCACCACGGCGATGTCGTCGAACGAGTACGCCCGGCGGCCGCGCTTGCCACGGCCGATGTCGATCTCAGTCACCGGGTCAGGTTAGCGGGGCGGCTCCCCGGCACGCGTCGCCAGGAAGCGGCACGGGCGGGTCGGGGTCGCCTGCGCTCAGCGACCGCTGTAGTTGGGTGCCTCGAGCGTCATCATGATGTCGTGCGGATGGCTCTCCTTCAGCCCGGCGGCCGTGATCCGCACGAACTGTCCCCGCTGCCTGAGCTCGGCGATGGTGGCGGCTCCGACGTAGAACATGGACTGGCGCAGGCCGCCGAGCAGCTGGTAGGCGACCGCGCCCAGCGGGCCGCGGTAGGGAACCTGGCCCTCGATCCCTTCTGGCACCACGGTCTCGTCGGCCGCGTCGGCCTGGAAGTAGCGGTCCTTGGAGTACGACGTGGCTTTGCCGCGGGACTGCATCGCGCCGAGCGACCCCATGCCCCGGTAGGTCTTGAACTGCTTGCCGTTGATGAAGACCAGCTCGCCCGGGCTCTCGGCGCACCCGGCCAGCAGCGATCCGAGCATCACCGTGTCCGCGCCGGCGACCAGGGCCTTGGCGATGTCCCCGGAGTACTGCAGCCCCCCGTCGCCGATGACCGGCACCCCCGCCGGCCGGCAGGCGAGCGACGCCTGGTAGATGGCGGTGATCTGCGGGACCCCGACCCCCGCGACCACCCGCGTGGTGCAGATCGAGCCCGGCCCCACCCCTACCTTGACGCCGTCGACGCCCGCGTCGACCAGCGCCTGAGCCCCGGCCCGGGTGGCGACGTTGCCGCCGATCACCTGGACGTGGCGGGTCGCGGGGTCGGACTTGAGCCGGCCGATCATGTCGAGCATCAGCCGCGCCTGGCCGTTGGCCACGTCGGGGACCAGGACGTCGACACCGGCGTCGACCAGTGCCGTGGCCCGCTCCCAGGCGTCACCCAGGAAGCCGATCGCGGCCGCCACGCGGAGCCGTCCCTGCTCGTCCTTGGTGGCGCGGGGGTACCTCTCGGTCTTGACGAAGTCCTTGACCGTGATCAGACCGGCAAGCCGGCCGCGCTCGTCCACGAGAGGGAGCTTCTCGACCTTGTGCTTGGCGAGCAGCGCCGCGGCGTCCTCGCTGCGGATGCCGACCGGCGCGGTCACCAGCGGCATCGAGGTCATCAGCTCGCGCACCGTCCGCGCGGGGTACTCCTCCCGCGGTACGAAGAGCAGGTCGCGGTTGGTGATGATGCCCAGCAGGGTGCGGTCCGCGGCCACGACCGGCAGCCCGGACACCCGGTAGCGTGCGCACAGCTCGTCCAGCTCGGCGATCGTGGCATCCGCGGAGACGGTCAGGGGTCGGGACACCATGCCCGACTCCGAGCGCTTGACGACATCGACCTGGTGTGCCTGGTCCTCGATGGACAGGTTGCGGTGCAGGACGCCGACACCGCCCTGGCGGGCCATGGCGATCGCCATCCGGGACTCGGTGACGGTGTCCATGGCCGCCGAGAGCAGGGGCACCGCCACCTCGATCTCTCGAGTCAGCCGCGACGTGGTGTCCGCCTGGGAAGGGATAACGTCGGTCTCGCCGGGCAGGAGCAGGACGTCGTCGAAGGTGAGGGCCAGAGCGGCGAAGGGGGACCTCACGTTGGGCTGCTCGGCGCTCATCCGCCGATCCTACCGACAACGCTGCTAAATGGGTTTCTCACGCGCACCCACCGTCGCTACGCCGCTTTGCCAAATCCGGGACACGCCGTTGCCCGCCTCTTGTTTGCCGATGGGACGCACGGGTAGCGTCCACCCTGCGCGGATCACGCCGGTCACCACCGGTTCGGCGATCCTCAGGCTCTACCCCAAGAGCCGGATGACGTAGCAGGTGCCAGCAGGAACTCTGGAGAGCGACCGACGCACAGGCCCGGCCACGCCGGGCCACATGAGGAGACACCAGATGGCCGAGATCTCCCGCTTACCGGGGCCCGTCGCCGACTTGTGGGACTGGCAGCTCGACGGGTCATGCCGCCGGGCGAACCCCGACGTTTTCTTCCATCCCGAGGGCGAGCGGGGTCCCGCCCGCCGCAACCGCGACAAGGAGGCCAAGGAAGTCTGCACCACATGCCCGGTCCTGACCCGCTGCCGGGAGCACGCCCTGCGGGTGCGCGAGCCGTATGGCGTGTGGGGCGGCATGACCGAGGACGAGCGCGAGGCGATATACGCCAGGCCCGGTTACTGGGTGGCCAGCTGACCCGGAGACCACGCGGCGCCGCAGGGCATGACGAAGGGCCGCAACCGAAGTCGGTTGCGGCCCTTCCTCACGTGCGGAGGAGCAGATCAGCCTGGCAGATCAGTGACCGTGGCCGTGGCCACCAGCTGCTGCGGGCTCCTCCTGCTCCTTCTTCTCCACGACGACCGCATCGGTCGTCAGGATCATCGAGGCGATGGACGCGGCGTTGCGCAGGGCCGACCGGGTCACCTTCACCGGGTCGATGACGCCGTCGACCAGCAGGTCGCCGTACTCGCCGGTAGCAGCGTTGAGCCCGCTGCCCGGCTTGAGCTCACGCACCCTAGACACCGCCACGTAGCCCTCGAACCCGGCGTTCTCGGCGATCCAGCGCAGCGGCTCGGCAACCGCCTTACGGACGATCGAGGCCCCGGTCGCCTCGTCGCCCTCGAGCGAGAGGCCGTCGATGGCAGAGGCGGCGTGGATCAGCGCCGAGCCGCCTCCGGCGACGATGCCCTCCTCGATGGCCGCCCGGGTCGCCGAGATGGCGTCCTCGATGCGGTGCTTCTTCTCCTTGAGCTCGACCTCGGTGTGCGCGCCGACCTTGATGACGCAGACACCGCCGGAGAGCTTGGCGAGCCGCTCCTGGAGCTTCTCGCGGTCCCAGTCGGAGTCGGTGCGCTCGATCTCGGACTTGATCTGGTTGACCCGGCCGACGACCGCGTCGTGGTCACCTGCACCGTCGACGATGGTGGTGTCGTCCTTGGTGACGACCACGCGACGGGTCTGGCCGAGGACCTCCAGACCCACCTGGTCGAGCTTGAGGCCGATCTCCTCGCTGACGACCTCGCCGCCGGTGAGCACGGCGATGTCGGCGAGCTGAGCCTTGCGGCGGTCGCCGAAGCCCGGGGCCTTGACGGCCACGGCGTTGAAGGTGCCGCGGATCTTGTTGACCACCAGGGTCGAAAGCGCCTCGCCGTCGATGTCCTCGGCGATGATCAGCAGTGGCTTGCCGGACTGGACGACCTTCTCCAGGATCGGGAGCAGGTCGGCGATCGCCGAGATCTTGCCCTGGTTGATCAGGACGTAGGCGTCCTCGAGCACGGCCTCCATACGCTCGGTGTCGGTGACGAAGTACGGCGAGATGTAGCCCTTGTCGAACTGCATGCCCTCGGTGAAGTCGAGCTCCATCGCCGTCGTCGAGGACTCCTCGACGGTGATGACGCCGTCCTTGCCGACCTTGTCGAATGCATCGGCGATGAGGTCACCGATCACGTTGTCCTGAGCGGACAGCGTTGCGACCTGGGCGATCTCGTCCTTACCCTCAACCTCACGGGCCATCTCGAGCAGGGTGTCGTTGACGACCTCGACCGCCTTGTCGATGCCACGCTTGAGCGCCGACGGCGCCGCTCCCGCGGCGACGTTGCGCAGACCTTCCTTGACCATCGCCTGGGCGAGCACCGTGGCAGTGGTGGTGCCGTCACCGGCGACGTCGTTGGTCTTGGTCGCGACCTCCTTGGCCAGCTGGGCTCCGAGGTTCTCGTACGCGTCGTCCAGCTCGACTTCGCGCGCGATGGTGACACCGTCGTTGGTGATCGTGGGCGCGCCCCACTTCTTGTCGATGACGACGTTGCGGCCCTTCGGCCCCAGGGTCACCTTGACGGCGTTGGCGAGCGCGTCTACCCCGCGCTCGAGGGACTTGCGTGCTGAGTCGTTGAACTCCAGCGTCTTGGCCATGTGCTTCCTTCACTGTTGCGATCACTGTGCGGGTGGCTCGGAACGGGCACGCGCCCCGGCGGGGCCCCCGGGCGGGAGCGTCGCCGGGGCGCGTGCCTGCGAGCAGGGTGCAAGAGAACTTGCGAGATCGTGCTGGACCGACGTCCCTACTTGGTGACGACGGCGAGAACGTCGCGGGCTGAGAGGATGAGGTACTCCTCGCCGGAGTACTTGACCTCGGTGCCGCCGTACTTGCTGTAGATGACCTTGTCACCCACGGCGACATCGAGCGGGACGCGGTTGCCCTTGTCGTCGATGCGGCCGGGACCGATCGCCAGGACTTCGCCCTCCTGGGGCTTCTCCTTGGCGGTGTCCGGGATGACCAGGCCGGAAGCCGTCGTCTGCTCAGCCTCTACGGACTTGACGACGATGCGGTCTTCGAGCGGCTTGATGGATACCGACACGTGCTGACCTCCCCTTCGGGAATGTCGAGGGTGGACGTGATGTCTTGGTGCGCCCAGCGGTGTGCACCGCCGTCGCGGGGGTCGGAGCACTGCTGGTCGCGGTTAGCACTCACCAACGGCGAGTGCTTACTCGAATCTAGGTCGTTGGTTAGCACTCGGTCAAGCCGAGTGCCAGACTTCGGCGGTGGACCTCGGCGACCTCTCCCGGCTCCTCTCCGGTGAGGGATGGGGTCTGCTGCAGTCGCTGCCCCCGTATGACGAGTCGAGCGCTCTGGCCCTCGGCTCACGCCTTCGTGCGGCCGGCTTCGACGCGGCGCTGGTCGCCGCGGCCCTGAGCCAGTCGCGGCTGCGCGCCAGAGCGGGCGAGAAGTTCGGCGAGTTCGCCGCTGGCATGCTCTTCACTCCCGACGGGCTGGAGCAGGCCACCCGGCTACCGGTCGCCGCCCGGCACGCGGAGCGGTTCCGCTCGGCCGGCGTGCGCGCGGTGCACGACCTGTGCTGCGGGATCGGCTCCGACGCCATGGCCCTGGCCGGCCTGGACCTGCGGGTGACGGCCATCGACGCCGACGAGGTCACCGCGGCCGTGGCCGGCGTCAACCTGCGGCACTGGCCCGGGGCGACGACGGGGGTGGGCCGGGCGCAGGATGCCCGGCTGCCCACGGGTGCGTGTGCCCGGCACGTCGGGGGTTGGCTGGATCCTGCGCGGCGGCTGCCGGGGGTCACGGACGCCAGCGGACGCACCCGTCGGGTGTTCTCGCTGTCGGCGATCTCACCGTCCTGGCAGCTGGTCCAGGACATCGCGGCGCAGCTGCCTGCGACGGGGGCCAAGCTCAGCCCCGCCTTCCCCCATCCGGCCGTACCGGCAGGTGCGGAGGCGCAGTGGACGTCATACGGAGGGGAGGTGGTGGAGTGCGCGCTGTGGTGGGGACCACTGGCGACCGCCCCGGGGCGCTCCGCGCTCGTGCTGGCTCCCGGAGCGGCGGATACGACGGTGCGCCAGTCCGACTCGGTCGCGGTCAGTCCCGTCGTGCAGGGTCTGGGAGATCTGCGGACCTGGCTCTACGAGCCGGACCGGGCCGTCCTGCGCGCGGGCCTGACGGGAGCGCTGGTGAGCAGGACGGGCGGGGCGGAGCTCGACCGGGGCGTCGGCTACGTGTCGTCCGACTCCATGGTGGACGTGCCCTACGCGCGGCGCTTCATGGTCAGCGAGGCGATGCCCTTCAACGTCAAGGCCGTGCGCGCATGGCTGCGCGACCACGACATCGGCAACGTCACGCTGAAGAAGCGGGGAGTCTCCCTCGACACCGACCTGCTGCGACGGCAGCTGCGGCTCACCGGGTCGCAGACACAGGTGCTGGTGCTGACCCGGGTCGCCGGGCAGCAGGTGTGCGTGATGCTGCGCCCGACGTAGCGGGACCGGTCGGGTCAGCAGCGGTCAGCCCTGGCGCAGATGCGGGTCCGGCTGGGCGCCGGCCGACCTGACCGCCTCCGCGCCGGCGGCCAGGGCGGCGGCCATCGCCGCCGCCCGGTCTGCCCCCGCTGCGAGGGCCGCCGCCAGCGCGCCACAGAACGCGTCGCCCGCCCCGGTGGTGTCCACGACGTCCTGCGCGGGCACCGGCGTGCCGGTCTCCTGGGCGCCGTCCCATGCGGCGCCGGCGGCGCCGAACGTGACCAGCAGCGATGTCGGCACGAGCTCGGAGTCCGCCAGCAGGGAGGCCTCGTGCTCGTTGACGATGACGGGATCTGCGGCGGCGATGACGTCGGGCGGGAGGGCCGCATACGGCGAGAGGTTGACGACGACCCGGGCACCCCTGGACGACGCCCTGCGCACCACGGAGACGACGGTCTCGGTCGGTATCTCCAGCTGGACGACCACCACGTCGCCGGGCATGAGGTCGTCCGGGAGGGCCTCCTGCTCACCGACGCGACCGTTGGCACCGGGGATGACCACGATCGCGTTCTCGCCGTCGTCGGCCACGCAGATGAGCGCGTGTCCGGTCGGCTCCCCCGCCTCGGTCCTGACCTGGGCGCAGTCGATCCCTCTGGCCGTGAGCCGGCTCAGGTAGGCGCGCCCGCCCGCGTCGTCGCCGACGCAGCCCGACATCAGCACCTCGGCGCCTGCCGCGCGAGCGGCGACGGCCTGGTTGGCTCCCTTGCCGCCGGCCAGGCGGTCCAGCCCACGACCCAGGATGGTCTCACCCGGGCGGACGAGCCGCCGCACCCGCGTGACGAGGTCGACGTTGATGGACCCGACGACCACGACCCTGCCCGCGCGCCGCCCGGAGGGCCCGCCGGGCATCAGCGCGGCCACCCTGGGCCACCGACGGTGTCCAGCCAGAGCCGCGCATACCGGGCACCGTCGACGCCGAGCGCCACGTCGACATCGCTCGACATGGGCCGCCCAGGGTCGTGCGTCGCCGATGGCAGGTCGGCGTCCCGCGGGCGCCGGTCGACGATCGTCCGGCCCCGGGACCGTGTGCCAGCCAGCTCGACACCGACCGGCAGCCGCTCGGTGGTCAGCCCAGCGGGGTCCGCCACCGCGCAGACCGCACCGGCGTCGCCGATCGTGGCCCGGTCCTGACCCATCCGACGACACTGGAACTCAACCAGCCGACCGGCCAGGTCAGCAGAGGGGTGCCCGACGTCCCGACCGTGTGCCATCAGAGCCTCGGCCTGGACCGAGCTCACCTGCACCTCGTAGAACACGTCGAGGCCGTACATCCGCACCGGCACAAGGGCGTCCGCGGCGGCCTCGAGCACGATGGCCGCGGCCTCCGGGTCGTGCCACACGTTGAACTCCGCCGACGCGGTCGCGTTGCCGGTGCAGGCAGCACCCCCCATGAAGACGATCTCGCGGAGGCCGGCGACGGCGTCGGGGTAGCTGCGCAGGAGCAGGGCGATGTTGGTCATCGGCGCCAGGGGCACCAGCGTGACCCGGGCGGCAGGGCCTGCCTGCGCCGCGTCCCGAAGCACGTCGCGCAGCAGCTCCGCGGCGAACCGCGGGTCCGGGGAGCGCGTCGACCTCGGCCAGTCCAGGTCGCCCATCCCGTCCTGCCCGTGCACGTGCCGGGCGTCCCGCGCCGGCTCGAGCAGCGGGCGCGCGGCGCCGGCGGCGACGGGGACATCCGGGCGTCCCGCCGCGTCGAGGACCGTCATCGTGTTGGCCACCACGTCGGGCAGGCTGGCATTGCCACCGACGCAGGTGACCGCCCGAAGGTCGAGACCTGGATGCGCTGCGGCCAGCAGGAGGGCGCAGGCGTCGTCGACGCCGGTGTCGACGTCGAGCACGACCGGGACCGGGGCGCTCACCGGGGCGCTCACCGGCCCGCTGCCTGGTCGAGGCGGCGGGCCAGGACCTGCGCGACATACCCGTTTGCGCGGCGCCTGGTGGCGCGCGGGGCGGTGAGCACGCGACCATCAAAGCGCATCAGCGACGTACGGTCAGGTCGCGCCTCCTCCGGCGATGTGGTCAGCGACGCGAGACCCGCTGGCCGCGGCCGTCGGCGTCGGGTTCATCCCCGGTCGCCCTCGGGAAGGGGAAGCTCGACAGCCGGCTCTGCCGCATACGGCGTGGTGACGGGGCTGTCGGGCACGGCGGTCGGCGCGGGAGCCGGTACATTCCGAGCGTGGACAGTGGCCGCAGCGCCGTGGCCGCGCCGGCGCCTGCGCCGGTCAGCGTCGTGGCTCCGCCGCTGCGGTCGGTCCTGATGAGCCAGGACTGGCGCGACCTTGCCTTCCTGCACTGGTTCGTCCCGGCCGAGCGAGTGGCCGGCCACCTGCCGCCCGGCACGCGGCCCGACCTGGTCCAGGATGGGGTGTATGCCGGGCTGACGCCGGTCGCGCTGGTCCCCTTCCGGATGGTCGGCGCGGGGGTCGGCCGTGGTCCTGCGATCCCCTACTTCGGCACGTTCTGGGAGACCAACGTCCGGCTGTACTCGGTGGACCGGCAGGGTCGGCGGGGGATCGTCTTCGCCAGCCTCGACGCCTCCCGCCTGGCCGTCGTCATCGCCGCGCGCGCCGGGCTGGGCCTGCCCTACCGCTGGGCCCGGATGCGCGGGTCCGAACGGTGCCGCGACGGCGCCCGTGAGCTCGCGTGGACCACCCGCACCCGCTGGCCCGGACCTGGGGGCGTCGCCAGCCGGATCGCTGTGCGGGTCGGCCGACCGGTGGAGCCGGACGCCCCCGACGCCGCGCTGACGGCGTTCCTCAGCGCTCGGTGGGGGCTGCACACCGCGCACCTCGGCCGCACCTGGTACGTCGTCAACGAGCACGCGACCTGGTCGCTGGCCCGGGCCGAGGTGCTGGCGCTCGACGACGGCCTGCTCGCCGCTGCCGGGTTCGGCGACCTGGCACGTCGGGCGCCTGACCACGTGCTGTTCGCCGAGGGCGTGCACGCGAGGTTCGGGACGGCCCAGCGGAGAGCACCGGACACCGACCGGCCACGGCACCGGGCTAGCTGCGCACCTCGGTGACCGGCAGCGAGGAGTCCGCACCGAAGTCCAGGGTGGAGGGCGTCCGCCCGCGCATCACCATCTGCGCCCCGAGCGCCGCAACCATCGCACCATTGTCGGTGCACAGGCCCGGCCGAGGGACCCGCAGCCGCACGCCTGCACGGTCACAGCGCTGCTGCGCCAGCGCCCGAAGCCGGCTGTTGGCGGCCACTCCCCCACCGATCAGCAGGTCCTCGACGCCGTGCTCGCGGCAGGCGAGCACCGCCTTGCGGGTCAGCACGTCGGTCACCGCCTCCTGGAAGCTGGCCGCCACGTCAGCCACCGGGACCGGCCGGCCGTCCCGCTCCCGCGCCTCGACCCAGCGGGCGACGGCCGTCTTCAGGCCCGAGAACGAGAAGTCGAACCGGTGTCGGTCCATGTCCCGGCCCGAGGTGAGCCCCCGCGGGAACTCGATCGACCCGGGATCCCCGTCCCTGGCGACCCGGTCCACATGGGGGCCGCCCGGGAACGGCAGCCCCAGCAGCCGCGCGACCTTGTCGAACGCCTCGCCGGCCGCATCGTCCATGGTGCTGCCGAGGGAGCGGATGTCGCTCGTGACGTCGGGGACCAGCAGCAGGCTCGAGTGACCGCCGGAGACGAGCAGGGCCACGGTCGGCTGCGGCAGCGAGCCGTGCTCGACGATGTCGACGGCGACGTGGGCTGCGAGGTGGTTGACGCCGTACAGGGGGGTGCCGAGGGCGACCGCGAGCGCCTTGGCCCCTGCCACCCCGACCATCAACGCGCCGGCCAGCCCGGGGCCCGACGTGACCGCGACGGCGTCGAGGTCCGCCAGCCGCACGCCCGCCTGCGTGCAGGCCCGCTGGAGCATGGGCACCATCGCCTCGAGATGGGCCCTGCTCGCCACCTCCGGCACCACGCCGCCGAACCGTGCGTGCTCCTCGACGCTGCTGGCCACGGCGTCCGCCAGCAGCCGGCCACCGCGGACGATGCCGACGCCGGTCTCGTCGCAGGACGTCTCGATGCCCAGGACCAGCGGCGCGTCGCTCATGCGGCTGAGCCGAGGGCGAGGCGCAGGACCAGGGCGTCCACGTCGCCGGGCTGGTAGTAGCGGCGCCGGGTCATCAGCAGGGAGAACCCTTTGCGCTCGTACAGTCGGCGCGCGGCACCGTTGTCCGCCCTGACCTCCAGCATCAGGTATGCCGCTCCGCTCGCCGCAGCGGCCTCGACGACAGCGTCGAGCAGCAACGAGCCGAGGCCGCGGCCCCGGGCAGAGGCCGCGACGGCCATGGTCATCACGTCGGCGACCTCGCCGCCGAGATCCAGCCCGGCGTAGCCCACCAGGCACCGGTCGGCCTCGGTGCCGTCCACGGCGACGACATACCACCGCCGCGGCCGGCCGGCCAGCTCCTGCCACCACGTCCGCTCCGACCAGGCGTCGGGACCGAAGATCTGCTGCTCCAGCCTGGCGAGGTGAGGGATGTCCTCCCAGCGCACCGCCCTGAGCTCCGTTCCGGCCGCTGCCGCCGCCGTCACGAGCCGACCGGCTTGCGTGCGGACGCGGGAGAGACGTCCGGCCGGCGCAGGTACATCGGGTCGGCGGCGAGCAGCGTCCCGCCGCGCCGGAGAGTAGACACCGCGAGCGAGGCAAGCGAGCCGGCGCTGGCGTCCAGCGGGGCGCCACCGGCACCGGCCGGGTCGAGCAGCCGCGGGTACAGCAGCGCGCCCCTGCCCACGACGCGAGCGCCGTCGAGCCGGGCTGCGACGGCCTCCGGCTTCTCGACCGAGGGATCGGTGAGCCGATGGACGCCGTCGGCAGAGACGGCATACCGGGCGCTGTAGACCTCCGCCCGGCGCGCGTCCGTCGCCACGAGCAGTGTCCCGGCACGGTTGCCCTCCTGCCATGCCTGGTGGGCGAGGACGTCGAGGGTGCACACGCCGCCGACCGGTATGCCTCGGGCGTAGCCGAACGTGCGTGCGCTCACCAGCCCGACCCGGAGCCCGGTGAACGGCCCGGGACCCACACCCACCGCCACCTGGGTCACCTCGTCCACCCTGCGACCGCTGTCCGCGAGCACCTGGACCATGCCGGCGGCGACCAGCTCGGTGTGCCGGCGCGCGTCGATGGTCGTGCTCTCCGCCAGCACCGCCTCCCCGTCGTGGAGGGCGACGGTCACGGCCGAGGTGGACGTGTCGATCGCCAGGAGGAGCACCGGGATCACCGCGTGGTCAGCGCATCGAGCTGCAGCGCCGCCACAGGGCAGGACCACCGCTCGCCGTGCGGCAGCAGCGTCGCACGGCGTGCTCCGTCCCCGGACAGGGTGACCTCCAGGTAGTCGTTGGCCAGCCCGCGCACCAGGGCGCGGCCCCACTCGACCACCGTGACCGAGTCCTCCAGCGTGGCGTCCAGGTCCAGGGCGTCGAGGGCAGCGGCGTCGAGGGCAGCGGCGTCGAGGGCAGCGGCGTCGAGGGCAGCGGCGTCGAGGGCAGCGCCGTCGAGGGCAGAGCCGTCGGGCGTCCGTTCCGCGCCGGACCCTCCGGGTGCGGCTACTGCCGTGAGCCGGTAGGCGTCCGCGTGCACCAGTGCCGGACCACCGACCAGCGACGGGTGCACCCGGGAGAGGACGAAGGTCGGCGAGGTGACCGGACCCCGGACCGAGAGCCCGTCGGCGATCCCCTGGGTCAGCGTGGTCTTGCCCGCGCCGAGCCCCCCTGTCAGGACCACGAGGTCGCCCGCGCGTAGGACCGCGCTGAGCCTGCGTCCCCACGCGCGGGTCGCTGCGGCGTCGGGGAGCAGGACCTCAGGAGACACCGAGCCTCCTGCCGAGTCGGGCGCCCCCGTCGGCTCGCTTGGTCATGTCCGTGACCTCCCGGCGCACGCGAGGAGACGTGACCCCGGGGTGCTCCGCGCCGCGCATGGCCCGCTGGAGCAGGCCGAGCAGCTGCTCGTTGACCAGGTCGGGGTGCTCGAGCATGACGATGTGGCCGGCGTGGTTGACCAGCACGTGCTCGGCGCCGGGGACGAGGCGGACGATCTCCTCACTGTGCTCGGGTGGGGTGAGCAGGTCCTGGACCCCGTTGAGCACCAACGTCTCCACGCCATGGAACTGGGCCAGCGCGGCGCGCTCGTCGTGCCGGTCGAACGCCGGCATGTAGCTCGACATGACCTCCAGGCTCGTCCCGAAGATCATGTCCGCCATGAGCTGGACGATGGACGCCGGCACCGGCGAGCCGAAGGAGTAGCGCTCGACGAGGAACGCCTCCACCTCCTTGCCGGCCCGCCGCGCGGAGGTCACCAGCGCCTGCCGGCCGGCAAGCTGACCGACCGCCTTCGGCCCGATGCTGTGCACCACGCGGCCCAGCACGTTGCCCAGTCCCCAGTGCACCGCGGACAGGCCGCCGGGGCTGGTCGCGATGAACCCAGCGCCGATGACGCGCCGGTGAACCAGCCCGTGGTCGTCCTTGGCGAGGGCCATCATGGTCATCCCGCCCATGGAGTGGCCGACCAGGACCAGCGGGCCGTCCGGGGTCGTGGCGGCGATCACCTCGCCGAGGTCGTGGCCGAGCCGGTCGATGTCGTAGTCGTCCGATGCCCCCACGCCGGAGAGCCCGTGCCCGCGGGCGTCCCAGACGACCACGCGGTACCCAGCGGCCTTGACCGCCCTGCGCTGGAAGACCCAGCACCTGCGGTTGAGCGTGTACCCGTGGGAGAAGACCACGGTGGGCACGGCCGCGCCGTCGGGCACCGCCTCGGGAAGCCCCTGCGGCAGGTCGATCTCGACGTGCAGCGGCACGCCGTCGTCGGTCACGACGACCATCTCCTGGTCGGCGACCTCGTCGTAGCCGGCCAGCCCGTCCGACGGGTCGACCCCCCGCTCCGACACCCGGGCCCGGGTGAGCCGGTCGGCCGCCAGACCCGCAGCCGTGGCGACTCCAGCTGCGGTCAGCCCCGCCGCCAAGCCGACCAGGGCGCGTCCGCTCACCCCTCTCACGGCCGGCCCCCGACGTAGACGCGAGGAACCCGGGCACCCACCCTGGTGACGATCTCGTAGGAGATCGTGCCCGTGGCCCGCGCCCAGTCCTCGGCGGTCGGCGCTCCGTCCTCGCCGGTGCCGAACAGAACCACCCGGTCACCTGCTCGGACCACCTGCGCGGGACCGACGTCCACGACGAACTGGTCCATGCAGACGCGGCCCGACACGGTGTGCCGCATGCCGCCTACCTGCACCGGGCCCACGTTGCTCGCGTCCCGCGGCACGCCGTCCGCGTAGCCGATGGGCACCAGCACGACGGTGGTGTCGCACGGGGTCGTGTACTGGTGCCCGTAGCTGACGCCCTGGCCCGCGGGCAGGGACTTGACCAGGGCGGCGTCGGCGCTGAGCGTCATCGCCGGGACCAGGCCGTAGTCGCCCGGGGTCCCGACCTCGGGCACCGGGGAGAGCCCGTAGACCGCCAGGCCGGGTCGGACCAGGTCGAAGAACGTCTCCGGGCTGGTGAGCGTGGCCGCCGAGTTCGCCAGGTGGCGCACCTCCGGGCGGCAGCCGGCGCGCTCGGCCAGGGCGACCGCCTCCACGAACCGCCGCTGCTGCTGGCGCACCGTCGGGTGGCCCGGTGCGTCGGCATAGGCCAGGTGCGACCACAGCCCGACCACCCGCAGCACGCCGTCGACCTCGAGCCGCCGGGCGTCGGCCACGAGGTCCGGCCAGTCGGGTCCGAAGGCGCCGCCCCTGCCGAGCCCGGTGTCCACCTTGAGGTGCACCCGCGCCGCACGCCCGGTCCGGCGCGCCGCATCGGCGATCTCCCCCAGCGCCCAGCTCGCGGACGCGGACAGGTCGATGTCACGTACGAGGGCCGAGGCGAAGTCGGTGCCCGGCACGTGCAGCCAGGACAGCAGGGGCGCGCCGACACCGGCGTCGCGCAGGGCCACTGCCTCGCTGAGCTGGGCGACCCCCAGCCAGCCCGCTCCGCCGTCCAGGGCCGCCAGGGCACACGGCAGCAGGCCATGGCCGTAGCCGTCAGCCTTGACGACGGCCATCGTCTGGGCGGCTCCGGCGCGCCGCACGAGCTCGGCCACGTTGGCGCTGACGGCATCCAGGTCCACCACCGCCCGGGAAGGGGCACCAGCGGGGTCCACGTCAGCGCCCGCCAGCGGCACGCCGCAGCAGCCGCGCCACTACCGCCGGTATGCCGTGTGCCACCTGGAGGGCGCGGATCGGACCGCCCGGGTTGGCGGCCGACGCGGAGCGCCCGTGCACCAGGGCGGCCACACTGCCGGCGTCCAGCGGCGAGAGCCCGGCGGCGAGGAGCGTGCCCGCCAGCCCGGCAAGCACGTCGCCGGCGCCCGCGGTGGCGAGCCAGGGCGGCGCGTCGGACTGCGAGCGGACCGGCAGGCCGGCGGAGGTAGGGGGCACGACCAGCGTGGTGAACCCCTTGAGCAGCACCGTCGCACCGGTGAGGTCGGCGAGGCGGCGAGCGTGCCGCAGCGGCTCGCCCTCCGCCTCCTCCCGCCGCACCGGGACGTCCAGGCGGGTGAGCAGTCGGGCCAGCTCACCGGCGTGGGGGGTCAGCAGGATCGGCGTGGACCGCCGGCCCTCCACGAGGTCCAGTCCTCCCGCGTCCACCACGCACGGCTCGCCCGAGTCCAGGGCGGACTGGGCGGCATCCCGCTGGAGCCGACCGGCGGGCGACCCGTCGTGGACGTCCAGGCCCGGACCCACCACCCACGCCTGCACCCGCCCGGCCCCGAACACCGCCTCGGGCACCGCCGCCCGGACCAGGTCGGTGGGCCGCTCCGGACCGACGTAGCGGACCATCCCGGCGCCCGCACACACCGCCGCGGTGACGGCGAGCAACGGCGCCCCGGTGTACTGCTCGCCTCCGGCCACCACGCCGACCACCCCGCGGGAGTACTTCTGGTCGGTGGGGCCGGGCACGGGCCACAACCTGGCCGCATCGGCGGCCGCCAGCCGCTGGACCCGCGGTGCGGCGGCGATGGTCAGGCCGATGTCGACGACCGTGAGCCGGCCGACGGTCGGCTGGGTGGGCGGCAGCAGGTGGACCGGCTTCGCCACGCCGAAGGTCACCGTCTCGTCGGCGAACACCGCTGCCTGCGAAGCGGTTTCGCCGCCCGGGTCGGCTCCGCTCGGCAGGTCGACCGCCACGACGTATGCGCTCTCGGGGATCGCCCGCACCAGCGACAGCACCGGTTCCTCGAGGCCGGGACGGCCACCGATCCCCAGGATGCCGTCCAGCACGACGTCCGCGCCGGTCAGCGCGCCCAGCGCCTCGTCGGCCGCAGGCTCCGGCGACTCCTCCCCCGAGCCGCCCGGCTCGCTCGCCCGCAGGACCCGGACCTCGGCCTCCTGGGCCGCGCGCAGACCGCCCGGGTGAGCGGATCCGGCGACCAGCAGCACCGTCACCGAGGCTCCGTGCCGGGCCAGGTGCGCCGAGGCGTAGAGCGCGTCGCCGCCGTTGTTTCCGGCGCCCACCAGCGTGACCACGCGTGCTCCGGGCCTGCCCCGAAGCCGTGACCGGACGACGTCGGCCAGACCTCGAGCGGCCCGCGCCATCAGCTCACCGTCCGGCAGGGTGGCCATCAACCCCTGTTCGGCCGCGCGGACCGTGTCGACGTCATACGCGTCGATCATCCCTGGCCCTCCGCGACCACGACCGCCGACGCGATGCCCGCGTCGTGCGACAGCGAGAGGTGCAGCGAGACCACGCCCAGCTGCGCGGCGCGGGCCGCGACGCTGCCGCTGATGTCGAAGTGCGGACGGCCGTGCTCGCCGCGGACCACCGTGGCGTCGGTCCAGGACAGCCCCACGGGAGCACCGAGCGCCTTGGCGAGCGCCTCCTTCGCCGCGAACCGGGCAGCCAGCGAGCTGAGCGCCAGGTCCTGCTCGAGCTCGGTGAACAGCCGCTGCAGCAGGGCCGGGGTCCGTCTCAGGGTCTGGCCGAACCTGGCCACGTCCACGACGTCGATGCCCAGCCCCAGTATCACCGCCGCATCACCGCCGCATCACCGCCGCATCATCGCCGCACCGGCTACTCGACCGTCACGGACTTGGCCAGGTTGCGCGGTTGGTCCACGTCCAGGCCCTTGGCGGCTGCCAGCTCGCAGGCGAACACCTGCAACGGCACGGTGGTCACCAGCGGCGCCAGCAGCGGCGGGGTCGCTGGCACGTAGATCACCTCGTCGGCGTACGGGAGCACGTCGGTGTCGCCCTGCTCGGCGATGACCAGCGTGCGGGCCCCGCGCGCGCGGATCTCCTGGATGTTGCTCACGACCTTGGCGTGCAGGCCGTGCTCGCTGCCGGGCGAGGGCACGATGACGAAGACGGGCTGGCCGGGCTCGATCAGCGCGATCGGCCCGTGCTTGAGCTCGCCCGCCGCGAATCCCTCGGCATGGATGTAGGCGAGCTCCTTGAGCTTCAGCGCGCCCTCGAGCGCCACCGGGAAGCCGACGTGGCGGCCGAGGAACAGCACCGAGCGCGTGTCCGCCATGAACCGGGCGATCTCCCGCACCCGGTCCAGGCCGTCCAGCACCGACTGGATCTTGGCCGGGATCTGGTGCAGGTCCTTCATCACCGCCTGCGCCTCGTCGGCGTAGGTGCCGCCGCGCAGCTGGGCCAGGTACAGCCCGAGCAGGTAGCAGGCGGTGATCTGGGCAAGGAACGCCTTGGTTGACGCCACCGCGATCTCCGGCCCGGCGTGGGTGTAGAGCACCGCGTCGGACTCGCGCGGGATGGTCGAGCCGTGGGTGTTGCAGATGGCGATGACCCGGGCCCCGAGGCTGCGCGCATGCTTGACCGCCATCAGCGTGTCCATGGTCTCCCCGGACTGCGAGATCGCCACCACGAGCGTGCGCGAGTCGATCACCGGGTCGCGGTAGCGGAACTCGTGCGCCAGCTCCACCTCGCACGGGATCCGGCACCAGTGCTCGATGGCGTACTTGGCGACCATCCCCGCATACGAGGCGGTGCCGCAGGCGATCATCACCACCTTGTCCACCGAGCGGAGCTCGTCCTCGCTGATCCTCAGCTCGTCCAGCATCAGCCGGCCCGCCTCGTCGGTCCGCCCGCGCAGGGTGTCGGCCACCGCCTGCGGCTGCTCGTTGATCTCCTTGGCCATGAAGTTGGGGAAACCGGCCTTCTCGGCCCGCGCGGCGTCCCAGTCGACGTGGAAGGCGTTGCCCCGCGCCGGTGTCCCGTCGAAGTCGACGATGCTCACCGACGTCGCGGTGATCGTGACGATCTGGTCCTGAGCCAGCTCGAGCGCCTCGCGGGTGTAGCCGATGAACGCGGCCACGTCGGAGCCGAGGAAGTTCTCGCCGTCGCCGAGGCCCACCACCAGCGGTGAGTTGCGCCGGGCCCCGACAACCACGCCGGGGGCGTCGGCGTGGACCGCGAGCAGGGTGAACGCGCCGTCCAGGTCGGCGACGACCTCGCGCATCGCGGTGGTCAGGTCGCCGGTCCTGTCGTATGCCCGCGCCAGCAGGTGCGCTGCGACCTCGGTGTCGGTCTCGCTGAGGAACTCGACCCCCTCGGCGAGCAGCCCGGCACGCAAGGAGTGGAAGTTCTCGATGATGCCGTTGTGGATCACGGCCAGCCTGCCGTCGGGCCCTCCGCGGTGCGGGTGGGCGTTGGCATCCGTGGGGCCGCCGTGCGTGGCCCATCGGGTGTGGCCCACGGCCGTCTCCGAGCCGGGCATCGAGGCGGCGTCGACGGCGTGTCGGAGGTTGGCCAGCTTGCCGGCCTTCTTCTGCACGGCGACGCCGCCGCCGGACACCAGGGCGACGCCCGCGGAGTCGTAGCCGCGGTACTCCAGCCGAGCCAGTCCCTCCATCACCACAGCCAGGGCCCGGCCGTCCCGCTCGGGGCCGACGTAGCCCACGATTCCGCACATGGGTGGCAGCCTAACGGCCGCAGCGGGCGCGCTCGCGGACCCGACGGGGAGCCGACCGGCGTCGCGCACATCGTCCTGGGTAGCCTTCGATGGCAGCCTGCCGGCCGCACGGCACCACCGGCTCGACACAGACGCCGCAGGAACCTCGCACAGATGGGCCACCGATGTCCCTCTCTCCTGACCCCCTCGTGTCCGAGCTGACCGACATGGTCGCCGACCCTGACTACCCCTGCCTCGGCGCCCGGTCGGTCTTCAACCGGGAGCGTGCGACGGTGCGCGCCTTCGACGAGCTCGGCACTCCGGCCGCGGCAGCGGCCCTGCGTCGGCAGCTGGCGCGCTTCGCCGAGCGCACCGACGTCGGCGCCGGCTTCGCCTCCTTCCTTGCCGTGTTCCGCGCTCCCGCCATCCGCGACGAGGCTCACTTCGAGGAGCTGCTCTGGCGCCAGCTCCAGCACCTGCACGACGGCGACAGCGTCAGCTGGGCGCCGGAGGTGAGCCACGACCCGGCCGACCCGTACTTCGCGTTCAGCGTCGGCGGTACCGCCTACTTCGTCGTCGGACTGCACCCCCGGGCCTCGCGGCTGGCCCGCAGGTCAGCGAGCCCGGTGCTCGTGTTCAACCTGCACCAGCAGTTCGAGAGCCTGCGCCGCAGCGACGCGTACCCGAGGATGCGCGACACCATCCGGAAGCGCGACCTGCGGCTGCAGGGCAGCCTCAACCCGATGGTCGCCGACCACGGCACCACCTCGGAGGCCCGCCAGTACGCCGGCCGCAGGGTAGGTGAGCGGTGGCGGGCACCGTTCGTCCCGTGAACCGGCTGCACCCGCAGACGGGCACCGGCTTCGAGCTGCTGGCCGGCCAGGAGCTGACCATCATCGACCCGAGCGGTGGCCAGGTCAGCGACCTCTACCTCGTCGGCGCGCTCGACCGGCGGGAGCGGCTGTCCAGCGGGCGCAGCATCGACTACGCCAACAAGGTCCTCTTCAGCACCGGCGACGTCCTCTACAGCAACCGGAGCCGACCCATGGCCACGATCGTGACGGACAGCTGCGGCAGGCACGACTTCCTGCTGACGCCCTGCAGCCAGGAGACGTTCGACATCCTGTATCCCCAGCTGGACGGCGCCTACCACCCCAGCTGCCTCGAGAACCTGGTCCGAGCGCTGAGCCCCTACGACGTGCAGCCCGATGACATCGGCACGACCTTCAACGTCTTCATGAACGTCTGGAGCGCCCCGGACGGCGAGCTGCACATCGACCCGCCCACCTCGGTGGCCGGGGACCGGTTGGTGATCCGCGCCGAGATGGACCTGCACGTCGGGCTGACGGCGTGCTCGGCCGAGAAGTCCAACGGCGGTGTCTGCAAGCCGATCGACTACGTGGTCACCGCGTCGGGCAGCCGCTGATGGGCCTCGGTGCGGCACGGGCGCTGACCATCGGCAGCGACACGGTCGTCCTGGTCGTCGGGGCCTCCAGCGGCATCGGCCGGGCCACCGCGCGGGCCCTCGCCGGCCGCGGCGCGAGCCTGGTGCTGGCCGCCCGCTCGCTGGAGAGCCTGACCGAGACCGAGCACGAGTGCCTGCAGCAGAGCAAGGGCAGCGGCGCGACCCTGGTCGTGCCGACCGACATCGGCGACGGCGCAGCGGTCGACGCGCTGTTCGAGGCGGCGGTCGCCCGCTTCGGCCGGGTGGACGCGGTGGTCAGCTCGGCCGCGACCGTCGCCTACGGACGCTTCGAGGACGTGCCGGCCGCGGTGTTCGACCAGGTGATGCGCACGAACCTGATCGGCACGGCCAACGTGGCACGCGCCTCGCTGCGCCAGTTCGCCGCCCAGGGCGGCGGCTCCCTGGTGCTGGTCGGGTCCCTGCTCGGCAAGATCGGGACGCCGTTCATGAGCAGCTACGTGACGAGCAAGTGGGCGGTCCACGGACTGGCTCGGGTGCTGCAGATCGAGGCCAGGGAGAGGCCGGGGACCCATGTCAGCCTCATCTCACCTGGCGGCGTGGACACGCCGGTGTACCACCAGGGCGCCAACTACGTGGGCCGGGAGGGCAGGCCGCCGCCGCCGGTCGACTCGCCGGAGAAGGTCGCCCGTGCCGTCGTGCGGGCGCTCGAGCGGCCCGCACGGGAGGTCTCCGTCGGCCTCGCCAACCCCCTCATCGTCATCGGGTCCCGGTTCCTTCCCGGGGTGTATGACGCGCTCGTCCTGCCGCTGATGAAGGTCGGCGGCCTCTCCCGCACACCGGTCCAACCGCACGAGGGCAATGTCTTCGCTCCGCTGGGCGACGGTGACGCCGTCCACGGCAAGTGGGGCAGGCACTGGCTCCGCGGCGTGGCGGCGGGGGTCCTGACGGGCGCCGGCGCTGCTGCCGACACCACGGTCGGCGCGCTGGCAGCCAGAGCTCGCCAGGCGCCCTAGCGCGACGCCTCAGCGAACCGGACCGGGACCTCAGCGAGCGCGGACCTCGCGGGCGCGGCGCCCGGCTGCTCCGGCAACGTCGAGCGACGCCTGTGTTCAGCGGGCGAGCAGCCGGCCCCACGTCGTCTCCAGCAGCTTGCGCCGCGCAGGTGCAGCCCGCCCGGCCCCGGCCAGAGCCGCCCTGGCGGCATTCCAGCCGCAGGCGCCGTGCACCCCGCCGCCCGGGTGCGCGGAGGCGCTGGCGAGGTACAGGCCGGGCAGCGGTGTCTCCGGCCGGCCGGTGCCGGGCGTCGGGCGCAGGAACAGCTGCTGGTGCAGCGCGGACGTGCCGCCGTTGACCGCCCCACCTCCCAGGTTTGCGTCCGCGTGCTCCAGGTCGCCCGGCGACTGCACGTAGCGGCCCACCACGCGGTCGGTGAACCCCGGCGCCACCGCGTCCAGTGCGCGCTCGATCCGCCCGACGTGCTCCAGCACCGCCGAGTCGGTCCACGTGAGTCCGTGCGGCACGTGCGTGTAGGCCCACGCCGACTCGGTACCGGCGGGTGAGCGCGTGGGGTCGGTCGTGGTCATCTGCCCGAACAGGCAGAACGGGCGCTGCGGCACGCGGCCCACCGACAGGTCCGCCGCATAGTCGACGAAGCCGTCCACGTCGACGCCGAGGTGGACGGTGCCCGCACCCCGCGCGCCCTCGGCGCGCCAGGGCACCGGCGCGTTCAGGGCCCAGTTGACCTTGATGGTGGCGTGGTCCCACTGGAACCGGTCCAGGTCGCGGCCCATGCGAGACGGGAGGTGCTCCAGGCCGACCAGGTCACGGTAGAGCGAGGGCGCGCTGACGTCGGCGAGCACCGCCCGCCGCGCCTGGACCAGGGTCCCGTCCGCCGTGCGCACCCCGACGGCCCGCCCTCCGCTGAGAACGACGTTGGTGACCCGGGCCGACGTGCGCACCTCACCTCCTGCCGAGACCACCCGTGACTCCAGCGCCCGGGCAAGGTTCTGGGCGCCCCCTTGCGGCACCGGGAAGCCGACGTCCTGGCCGAGCATGGCCAGCAGCCAGCCGAGGATGCCGCTACCGGCCGCGTCCGGCGGCACGTCGCTGTGCATCGCGTTGCCGGTGAGCAGCAGGGCCGCGCCGTCACCCTTGAACCGCTCCTTCGCCAGGCGGCGCACCGGCAGGAAGCCGAGCCGGACCATGTCCACGGCGCCGGACACGCCGAGCCTGCCGAGCAGGCGCATCGCGGAGGTGACCGGGGGGAACGGGGTGAACAGCGCATCCAGCAGCGGGTCGCGGATCACCTGCCAGCCTCGGAACATCTCGATCCACGCGTCCCCGTCCCCCGCCGCGAAGGCGTCGACGCTCGCCGCGGTGCGCTCGACATCGGTCGAGAGCACCGCGGCCCGGCCGTCCTCCAGGGCGTGCGCCAGCACGCTCTCCGCCCGCACCCAGGTCAGCCCGTGGCTGCCCAGGTCGAGGCCCTGGATGACCTTGGAGGCCGCCGCCAGCGGGTAGAAGGCGCTGAACAGGTCGCTGGAGAAGCCGGGGGCAGCGACCTCGGCGCTGCGGACAGCCCCGCCGGTCTCGTCGTTGGCCTCCAGAACGAGGACGTCCCACCCGGCGTCCACGAGCGCGTTGGCGGCCACCAGGCCGTTCGGACCGGCTCCGACCACCACTGCGTCGACGGTTCGTTCAGTCACTGGGCTCCTTGGTGTCGGGGCGTCGGGGTGTCGAGGCGGAGCCGGGCGATGGGCGCAGGCCCGGCGCGCACGTGTGTGGCCCACCATGACAGACCATCGGCGAGACGGTTGCGCGGGATGGCGCCGGCGTGGCCGCAAGCGTGCGGTCTCTGGCCCGGACCGGACCGGTATGCGGGCTCTCCGGCAGACTGGCGGACATGCCAGGCGTCCTGCATCCCACCACCGCTCCGCTCGCGTCACCGTACGTCGAGCTCGACCGAGCGGCGTGGGCGCGCCTGAGCGACACCCTTCCCCTCAGCCTGGGCGCCGCTGACCTGGCCCGGCTCCGAGGTGTTGGAGACCGGGTCGACCTGGACGAGGTGGCCCAGATCTACCTGCCTCTGTCACGACTGTTGAACCTGTACGTCGGCGAGGCCGGCAGGCTGCACCGGGTCACCCGCGACTTCCTCGGCGAGCCGCCGGAGCGGACCCCGTACGTCATCGGCATCGCCGGCTCGGTGGCCGTCGGCAAGTCCACGACGGCCCGAATCCTGCGCGAGCTGCTGGCCCGGTGGCCGGGCACGCCGCGGGTGCAGCTGGTCACCACGGACGGGTTTCTGTATCCCAATGCCGAGCTCGAGCGTCGGGGGCTGTTGCAGAACAAGGGCTTCCCGCAGTCCTACGACCGGCGGGCGCTGCTCCGCTTCGTCGCCTCGATCAAGGCCGGTAGCGACGAGGTGAGCGCGCCGGTCTACTCCCACCTCACCTACGACATCGTCCCGGGCGAGTCGGTGGTGGTCCAGCGGCCGGACGTCCTGATCGTCGAGGGGCTCAACGTGCTCCAGCCGCCCCCGGTCCTGGCGGACGGCCGCACCGCGCTGGCAGTCAGCGACTTCTTCGACTTCTCGCTGTACGTCGACGCGCGCACCGACGACATCCGCCGGTGGTACGTCGAGCGCTTCCTGCGGCTGCGCGAGACCGCCTTCGCTGACCCCTCCTCGTACTTCCACCGGTATGCGGCCCTGTCCGACGACGACGCCGCGGTCACCGCGCTGCGGATCTGGGCCTCCACCAACGAGCCGAACCTGGTCCAGAACGTCGTCCCCACGCGGGGCCGGGCCACGCTGGTGCTGACCAAGGGCGCCGACCACGGGGTGCGACGGGTGCGGCTGCGCAAGGTGTGACCCGGTGGACCGAGCGCGCGGCCGGCTGTGATCCCACCCACCGGCGCGGCGACCGATCCGAGAGGGGCGGCAGAATGACGGGATGGACCAGCGCATCGAACACGACTCCATGGGTGAGGTCAGCGTGCCCGCCTCCGCGCTCTGGGGGGCGCAGACAGCTCGGGCGGTCCAGAACTTCCCCATCTCCGGCCAGCCGATGCCGACCGCCGTGGTCCGCGCGCTGGCCCAGCTGAAGGCCTGCGCCGCGCGGGTCAACGCCCGGCTGGGCGTCCTGGACGGAGACGTCGCCGCAGCCGTTGAGGCAGCCGCCAACGAGGTCGCCGACGGCAGGCACGACGGCGAGTTCCCGATCGACGTGTTCCAGACCGGTTCGGGGACCTCGACGAACATGAACGTCAACGAGGTCCTCTCCCGCCTGGCCCACCTGTCCAGCGGGGTGGACGTCCACCCCAACGACCACGTCAACGCCGGCCAGTCCAGCAACGACACCTTTCCCAGCGCCATCCGGGTGGCGGCGGTCGTGGCGGTGAAGCAGCGGCTCACACCGGCGCTGGAGCACCTCGCGGCGGCACTGGAGCGCAAGGAGGCCGAGCTCGTCGACGTGGTCAAGGCCGGCCGGACTCATCTGATGGACGCCGTCCCCGTCACCCTCGGTCAGGAGTTCGGCGGCTACCGGCGCCAGGTCCAGCTCGGCCGGCTCCGGATACTGGAGGCGTGCCACGGGGCGGCAGAGCTGCCGCTGGGGGGGACGGCTGCGGGCACCGGCGTCAATGCCAGGCCCGGCTTCGCCGAGGCGGTCATCGCCGAGCTGAGCGAGGCGACCGGGGTGCAGTTCCGCGAGGCGGCGGACCACTTCGAAGCGCAGTCCTCCCAGGACGCCCTGGTGGCGCTCAGCGGGTCGCTCAAGGTGCTGGCGGTCAGCCTCACCAAGATCTGCAACGACCTGCGGTGGATGGGTTCCGGGCCGCGAGCCGGTCTCGGGGAGATCCACCTGCCGGACCTCCAGCCCGGATCGAGCATCATGCCCGGCAAGGTCAACCCGGTGCTGCCCGAGGCGACCCTGATGGTCTGCGCCCAGGTCGTCGGCAACGATGCGGCCATCACTCTCGCCGGGGCGAGCGGCAACTTCGAGCTCAACGTCATGCTGCCGGTCATCGCGAAGAACCTGCTGGAGGCGCTGACGTTGCTGGCGAACGCCTCCCGGCTGCTCGCCGACCGGTGCATCGACGGCATCGAGGCCGACGCCGGCCGCTGCCTGGAGCTCGCGCAGGGCTCGCCCGCGATCGTGACGCCGCTGAACCGGTACATCGGCTACGAGGCGGCGGCCGCCGTGGTCAAGCAGTCGCTCCAGCAGCGCACCTCGATCCGGGACGTCGTGCTCGAGCGCGGTCACGTCGAGCGCGGCGAGCTGACCGAGGCGCAGCTCGACACGGCGCTCGACGTGCTCGAGATGACCCGACCGCCGCGCTGAGGATCGACGCGACGACCGGTGCCCGACTCCGTCGTGGTCAGTACCAGTTGTGCGTGCGCGAGTGCCCCCACGCGCTGCACGGGGACCCGTAGCGGCTCTTGATGTAGCCAAGGCCCCAGCGGATCTGCGTCGCAGCGTTGTTGCGCCAGTCAGGACCTGCCGACGCCATCCTCGAGCCGGGCAGAGCCTGCGGTATCCCGTAGGCGCTGGAGGCGGGGTTGTCGGCGTGCACCTTCCAGCGGCTTTCCTTGTCCCACAGTGCGGTCAGGCAGCCGAACTGGCTGGAGGACCAGCCGAACTGACCGAGCATGGCCTGGGCGGTCGACTGCGGAGCGGTCGACTGCGGAGCGGCGGACGCCGGCGCCTTGGGCGGGAGCGCAACCCTGGCCTGGCTGCGGGCAGAGCGGGCGGCGGCGTCCCTGCGGCCCTGTGCCAGCGCGCCGGCGGCCTTCCTGGCCCGCACAGCCGCGGCCGCGGCCCGGGCACGCGCATCGACGGCGACGCCTATGGCCCCGCGCGGCGGCTGACCGCCCGGCCTCGTTGGCACTCTCGACGTGCTGCGCGTGCGTGGGCACGCCCCAGGTCATGAGCGCGTCCGGTGCCACGGAGAGGTCCACCTGGCCGGCGCGCGCGGACTGGCCGTCGAGGGAGTGCCCGGTGGCCGCGGTCGTCGCGATGACGGCGGCCCCGGCCACCGCCAGAAGGGGCCGGCGCAGCGTAGGCAGTGCCCTGTGGGCGCGGGGGCGGTGGTGACCGGCGTAGCCGCTCATCGGGTTCTCTCCAGGTGGTGGGCGCCGCTGCGCAAGGGCACAGGGACGGCTGTGGACATCAGGCCAGGGCTCAGCCAGGTGTGGCGGCAGGTCAGGTGAGGGCAGGCACGCCGCAGCCCGAGCGGGCCGGTCGTGGTAGGGGGTGCAACACCTCGGCGGACGCCGCTCGGCGTTACCGGTTCGTGATGCGGCCTACCGTGGCAGCGATGCCCTCAAGGTTCAAGTCGACGACCGCGCGACGGCGTGCGGCCGCAGCGCCGCGGTCACTCTCGGTGGCGGCTTCACCGTGGTCGCTCGATGTGCCGGTTGGCAAACAGGACAATTCGCCACAACACTGTCACGCACAGTGACGGACGGACTGTGAACCATCACACGTTCGGTATGTCCCTCGCAGCAGCGGCTAGAGCTGCAGATCCTCGAGCAGCTCGGTCACCAGAGCAGCGATCGGGCTGCGCTCGCTGCGGGTCAGGGTCACGTGGGCGAACAGCGGATGGCCCTTCAGCGTCTCGATCACCGCCGCGACCCCGTCGTGGCGACCGACCCGCAGGTTGTCGCGCTGCGCGACGTCGTGGGTGAGCACCACCTTCGAGTTCTGCCCGATGCGGGACAGCACGGTGAGCAGCACGTTGCGCTCCAGCGACTGCGCCTCGTCGACGACCACGAAGGCGTCGTGCAGCGAACGACCGCGGATGTGGGTCAGCGGCATGACCTCGAGCATCCCGCGGTGCAGCACCTCCTCCACGACCTCGGGCGACACCAGGGCGCCGAGGGTGTCGAAGACCGCCTGCGCCCACGGGCCCATCTTCTCGGCCTCGCTGCCGGGCAGGTAGCCCAGATCCTGGCCGCCCACGGCGTACAACGGGCGGAAGACGACCACCTTGCGGTGCTGGCGGCGCTCCATCACCGCCTCAAGGCCGGCGCACAGGGCGAGCGCGCTCTTGCCGGTCCCGGCGCGGCCGCCGAGGCTGACGATCCCGACGTCGGGATCCAGCAGCAGGTCGAGCGCGATGCGCTGCTCGGCGCTGCGGCCGTGCAGGCCGAACGCGTCGCGGTCGCCGCGCACCAGGCGCACCGCCTTGTCGGCACCGACCCGTCCCAGTCCGCTGCCGCGTGGTGAGAGCAGCACCAGGCCGGTATGGCAGGGCAGCTCGCGCCCCCGGTCGTGCTCGAGCCGGCCAGTCTCGTAGAGGGTGGCCATCTCCTCGGTGGTGATGTCGAGCTCGCCCATGCCGGTCCACCCGCTGTCGACGGCGAGCTCGGCGCGGTACTCCTCGGCGTCGAGACCCACGGCGGAGGCCTTGACCCGCATGGGCAGGTCCTTGCTGACGACGGTGACGTCGCAGCCCTCAGCGGCCAGGTTCTTGGCCACGGCCAGGATGCGCGTGTCGTTGTCGCCGAGCCGGAAGCCGGCGGGCAGGGCCGCCGTGTCGCTGTGGTTGAGCTCCACCCGAAGCGTCCCGCCGTCCTCGCCGACCGGCACCGGCGCGTCGAGGCGTCCCTGCTGGACCCGCAGGTCGTCGAGCAGCCGCAGGGCCTGCCTGGCGAAGTAGCCGAGCTCGGGGTGGTGGCGCTTGGCTTCCAGCTCGGTGACCACCACGACCGGTAGCACGACCTCGTGCTCGCGGAAGCGGGACATGGCCCGCGGGTCGGACAGCAGGACGGAGGTGTCCAGGACGTAGGTCTTGCGAGGCATCTGCGAGCTCTGCGACATCTCGGACTCCCTTGCGCACCTGTGCGTCGCCAGTGCGCTACTCGCGGTCGAGGTGCCGGGACCGGGCCCCTGAGCGAACAGGACGGGGCTGGTTCCAGCCCTTCGTCCGACGTGTTCGTCGCTTCAACCGAGGGCCTCCCGAACGCCCAGCGGGTGCGTGGCGTCAGTCGTGACGCTACACGGCCGACCCGGCCGAGCACGGCCATACGTCCGTGTCGTGCGCTTCCCCCGGACTCGACCGGACCGCCGGTCTCAGGCGCCGAACCGGCGCTCGCGTTCGGCGTACGCCCGGATGGCGCGCAGGAAGTCCACGTGGCGGAAGTCCGGCCAGTACGCCTCGCAGAAGTAGAACTCGCTGTGCGCGCTCTGCCACAGCAGGAAGCCGCCGAGCCGCTGCTCCCCGGAGGTGCGGATGACCAGGTCCGGATCGGGCTGGCCGCGGGTGTAGAGGTGCTCGGCGATGTGCTCCACGTCGAGGGCCTCGGCCAGCTCCTCGATCGAGGTCCCCTTCGCGGCGTGCTCGTGCAGCATCGCCCGCACCGCGTCGGCGATCTCGCGTCGTCCGCCGTAGCCGACGGCGATGTTGACCAGCAGCCCGTCCAGCGCCCGCGTCGCCTCGGCGGCCTCCTTGAGCCGTGTGGCAGTACTGGCAGGCAGCAGGTCCAGGGACCCCACGGGGTTCAGCCGCCACCGGCCGGACCGGGCCAGGGCGGAGACCGTGTCCTCGATGATGGACAGCAAGGGCTCGAGCTCGTCCGGCGGGCGGTTGAGGTTGTCCGTCGAAAGCAGCCACAAGGTGACCACCTCGACGCCGATGTCGTCGCACCAGCACAGCAGCGGGTCGATGTTGTCAGCCCCCGCCTGGTGGCCCGCAGCGGTGTTGGCGCCGTTCGCCCTGGCCCAGCGGCGGTTGCCGTCGAGCATCACGCCCACATGGCGCGGCATGCGGTCGGGGTCGAGACGGGCCCGGATCCGCCGCTCGTAGGCGGCGTACAGCACGTCACGCAGCCCCACGGAGCCTCCTCGGTTGCCGGCAGGTGCTCGCCCGACCCACCGTACCTCCGCCGGCCTGGCGTCAGGCCCGGCCCGGTTCCGTCGGCTGCGGCGCCCCAACCTACGCTAGCGTAGGTTAGCCTGAGGCCATGGTGAGGCAGCCGCCCGGCGAGGGCACACCAGCCCCCTTCGACCGGTCGCCCTGCCCCGCTGGCGCCCCCGACGGGCCACCGTCGCAGGTTGAGGCCGCGCTGGAGAGCGCGCTGGCGGTGGTCAAGCCCCGACTGCGTGGCTGGGTCCATGCCGGGACCTTCCCACTGGTCCTCGCCGGCTCGGCCGTCCTGGTCGCCCTGGCGCCTACGGTGCAGGGGCGGCTGGCATCGGTCGTCTTCGGCGCGACGGCCGCCCTGACGTTCGGGACCTCGGCGCTCTACCACCGCGGCACGTGGTCGCCGCGGTGGCAGCGCCTGCTCAAGCGGCTGGACCACGGCAACATCTTCCTGGTCATCGCGGGCACCTATACGCCGTTCGCGATCCTGCTGCTCGCCCCGGGCGACGCCCGACTCCTGTTGACGATCGTCTGGATCGGCGCCCTGGCCGGTGTGCTGTTCCGAGTGCTCTGGGTGGAGGCTCCTCGCTGGCTCTACACCCCGGCGTACGTGGCGCTGGGCTGGGTGGCCGTCTTCTACGCCCGGGCGATGTACGCGACCGGGGGCGCGACCCTGGTTGCCCTGCTCGCTGCAGGGGGCCTGCTCTACACGCTCGGCGCAGTGGTCTACGGGATCAGGCGGCCGAACCCGTCACCGCGGTGGTTCGGGTTCCACGAGGTCTTCCACGTCCTGACCGTGGTCGCCTTCATGGTGCACTACGCCGCCGTGTCCCTGGCCGTCTACCGGGGTCCCCTGCGCTGACGGCCCCGCCGCTGACCCGGCCCGCGCCGCAGCGGCTGCCTGCTGCTCCTCGCGGTAGCGCATCCGCCGCAGCCGGGCGTTCATGTTGCGCATCAGCAGCCACAGCACGAGGGCGAGGACGAAGAAGGCGAGGAAGCCGCCGAGCCCTGGGGTGACCTTGGTGCTGACGTTGTCCATCAGCGCTCGCCGCCCTCCTCCGGCTGAGCCGGGTCCGCCGGGTCCGCGGGGTCCGCCGGCCCGGTCGGGTCGGTGCCGTCGTAGGCGATGCCCAGCTCACCGGCCCGGGCCATCGTGTCCGCCTTGTCGGCGTCATCCAGCGTGCCCAGCCCGGCGAACAGGTCGTCCTCGGGCATGCTCACCGGCACGTAGGACAGGGCCAGCTCGAAGTCCTCGGTGGGCCAGACCCGCTGGCGCATCGCGAGCGGCACCTTGAACCACGAGCCGTCCGGGTCGACCTGTGTGGCGTGCGCCAGGAGGGCGCGGTCGCGCAGGGCGAAGTAGTCGGCACACGACACCCGCGTGGTCACGGTCCGGGGTGCACGGTCCTCCCAGGACTTCAGCCACTCGGCGTAGGGCGACTCCAGCCCCTCCGCCTCGAGCGCCTCGTGGTAGGCCAGCAGCAGGGCCTTGCTGTGGGACTGGTTGTAGTACAGCTTGAGCGGCTGCCACGGCTCGCCGGCATGGGGGAATGCCGTGGGGTCGCCTGCCGCCCCGAATGCCGCCATCGAGACGGTGTGGCACATCACGTGGTCGGGGTGGGGATAGCCGCCCCGCTCGTCGTAGGTGGTCAGCACGTGCGGGCGGAACTCGCGGATCACCCGCACCAGCGCCTCGGTGGTCACCTCGACCGGCTCGAGCCCGAAGCAGCCTGGCGGCAGCGGCGGCAGCGGGTCGCCCTCGGGCAGCCCGGAGTCGACGAACCCCAGCCAGGTGTGCCCGACGCCGAGGATGTGCTGCGCCGCGGCCATCTCTCGGCGGCGCACCTCGGGCATGTCGCGCAGGATCTCGGGGTCCTGCTGCAGCGCCGGGTTGAGGACGTCGCCGCGCTCCCCGCCGGTGCACGAGACGACCCGCACCTCGCACCCGTCGGCAACGTAGCGCGCCATGGTGGCCGCCCCCTTGCTCGACTCGTCGTCGGGGTGCGCGTGCACCGCCATCAGACGCAGTCCACGCCTCATGCCCTGTCCCAGCTGAGCACCGTGCACACACCCTCGCCCGTCGTACCGGAGAATCGACACGGTGATTCTCTCATCAGGTGCGGACACCTCCGGTGCGCCGGGCTGGAAGCGGCGGCGCATGCCGGCCGCACTCGCCTCCTCCTGGGCCCGCATCCCACCCCATACCAGGCGATGGTGGGTCGTCGGGACCCTGGGCTGTGCGCTGGGCGTGGCCTTCGCCGTGTGGTGGGGCGTGGCGGGCACGAGCACCGGGATCTCCTACCAGGACATCGGCTACCACGTGATCGACGACCGGACCGTCGACGTGACCTTCGAGGTCGTCCGCCCCCCGCGGACCCGGGTCACCTGCCTGCTCCAGGCGCTCGACGCCCGGTTCGGCTCGGTCGGCTCCGCGCAGGTCGCCGTTCCCGTCTCCTCGTCCTCCACCGTCCAGCGGACCGCGCGGCTGCGGACGACCACCCGCGCGGTGACCGGCTTCGTGAAGGCCTGTGCTGCGGGCTGAGCCGGCGTCCGGGAGTGCACCACCTCCCTCGAGCAGCGGTCGACGGGCTCAGAATGGGGGTAAACTTTCCCTCTTCACCTCGTGGGTCTGGTCCGCGCTGAACGATCGGTGCGACCGGACCCTCCGTCGACTGCGGCCTGTCGGCTGCGCGCCACCCGCGCGTCACGCGCCTGACTGCAGGTCCACCCAAGGAGCACCCCTTGACTGACACCGCTACCGGCCAGAGTGCCAGATCCAGCTACCTGACCACCGAGGCGTACAACCGTCTCAAGGCCGAGCTGGAGCAGATGACCGGTCCCGGTCGGCTGGAGCTGTCGAAGAAGATCGAGGCTGCTCGGGACGAGGGCGACCTCAAGGAGAACGGCGGCTACCACGCCGCCAAGGAGGAGCAGGGCAAGATGGAGGCCCGCATCCGCCAGCTCGCCCAGCTGCTCGACAACGCCCAGGTGGGTGGCATCCGCGCCGACGACGGGGTGGTGGGACCTGGCATGGTGGTCACGGTCGAGCTCGGCGGCGACGAGGTGAGGTTCCTGCTGGGCAACCGCGAGATCGCCGACGGCACCGACCTCGAGGTCTACAGCGAGAAGTCACCCCTCGGTGCCGCGATCCAGGGGCACCGGGCCGGGGAGACCGCGACGTACGCCGCGCCCAACGGCAGGTCCATCGACGTCAAGATCCTGCGCGCCGAGCCCTACGAGAGCTGAGCGCCGACACGGCCCGGCCCGGAACCACGGCACCGGGCCGACCCAGCTGTCCGGCTCAGGAGAACGTCAGCGGGTATCCCTTGCGCCGCAGCGTGGTCAGCACGGCCTCGCAGTGAGAGGGGCCCTTGGTCTCCAGCTGCAGCGCCACCTCCACCTCGTCGATGTGCAGCGTCGCCCCGGTGCGGACGTGCTCGATCTCGAGCACGTTGGCACCGGCCTCGGCGAGGTCGCGCAACAGGGCGGCAAGTGATCCCGGCTGGTCCGGGATGCGCAGCCGGAACTGCAGGTAGCGTCCTGCAGCCGCCATGCCGTGCCGGATGATCCGCAGCAGCAGCAGCGGGTCGATGTTGCCGCCCGACAGCACTGCGACCACCGGGCCGTCGTACGCCCCCGTTCGGACGTCCAGCAGCCGGGCCACCGACGCAGCGCCTGCCGGCTCCACCACCAGCTTGGCCCGCTCCAGCAGGAACAGCAGGGCTCGCGACAGCGCCTCCTCGCTGACCGTCTCGATGCCGTCGACCAGCTCACGCACGACGGCGTAGGGGACCTCACCTGGGCAGCCCACCGCGATGCCGTCGGCGATGGTGGACATCGCCTCGAGGGCGACCGGCTTGCCCGCAGCCAGGGACGGGGGGTAGGCAGCCGCCTGCTCCGCCTGCACCCCGATGACGCAGACATCCGGGCGGACTGCTTTGACCGCCGTCGCGATCCCGGCGAGCAGCCCGCCGCCGCCGGCGCTGACCAGGACGGTCCGCACGTCGGGACACTGCTCGAGGATCTCCAGGCCGGCCGTCCCCTGTCCGGCGACGACGTCGGTGTGGTCGAACGGGTGGATCAGGACCGCCCCCGTGGCCAGGGCAAACGCCCGAGCGTGCACGAGCGCCTCGTCGACGGAGGTCCCGACCAGCTCGACAGTGGCCCCGTAGCCACGGGTCGCGACCAGCTTGGGCGTGGCCGCTCCGAGGGGCATGAAGACCGTCGAGCGCAGGCCCAGCAGCTGCGCGGCGAGCGCCACGCCCTGGGCGTGGTTGCCTGCGCTGGCCGCGACGACCCCCCGGGCCTGCTCCTCGGTGGTGAGCCGGGCCATTCGCGTGTACGCCCCCCGGATCTTGAACGACCCGGCGCGCTGCAGGTTCTCGCACTTCAGGTACACGTCGGAGTCCACCCGCTCGGACAGCACCCTGCTGTGCTCCAACGGGGTGCACCGGACCACGCCCGCCAACAGCGCGCGGGCGGCGACGATGTCGTCGAGCGTGACGGGCTCGGGGGCCATGCTCCGAAGGCTAACCCGGCCGATCGGTCGGCGCGTGGAGTCAGGGTGCCTGCAGTGCCAGCCGGGCGACGCGCCCGGCGGCATCCGGATCGGTGGCCGAGAGCAGGCCGGCGGCGAACAGTACGCAGGCCGTGTCGACGCTGCGCACGGCGGCGAACGGCAGCCTCCAGCCACCCGCGACGTCCGCAGTGACGGCTCCGAGTGCGTCCTGGCCGGCCTGGCGCGTGAGGTGACGGAGCACCCCGCCGGAGCCGACGAGGTGGGCGACGTTCTGCAGTGGGCGCGGGGGCTGCCCGGGGCCGGAAGGGCGGGCATGCCTGCGTACCGCAACGACGGCGGCCAGCCTGGAGAGGGTCTGGTCCAGCCGCTGCTCCGCCCCGCCCGCGGGCAGGTGCGCGGGACGGCTCTCGACCCGCTCGGCGTAGCTCTGCAGCAGCGCCGGCTCCTCCGCCTTGCCCAGCAGGCCCTCACGGGACGCGGCCTGGACGATGCCGGTGGCGTTCCAGCGAACGCCGAGGTCGCCTTCGACCGTGCGGGCGTGCCAGAGGGGAGCCACGGCGTCCGTGGCGAGCCGGACGTCCTCGCCCTCGGGGTCGAGCACCGAGTAGACGTCCGTGGTTGCGCCGCCGACGTCCACCACGAGGACGTCCGACCCGGCGTGGGCAGCCAGCGCCTCGACGCCGGATAGCACCGCATCAGGTGTCGCGGCTCGGACCATCGTCGCGAATGCCGGCTCCCTGGACAGTCCCTTACCGCCGATCACGTGGCGCAGGAATGCTTCGCGTATGGCGGCGCGCGCACCCTCGGGTGCGGTCACGCCGATCTCGGGCAGCACGTTGGGGCTGACCACGACGCGACAGCCCGCCGTGGCCAGCTCGTCGCGGACCGCGTCGGCCGCGTCGGAGTTGCCGGCGACGACGACGGCAGCGGGGAGCGCTGCCCGGGCGATGACGGCGGCGTTGTGCAGCAGCACATCGGCGTTGCCGCCATCGGTCCCGCCGACCAGCAGCACGATGTCCGGCCGGCTGCCCCGCAGGGCGGCCGTGTCGGCCGGGGCCATCGGGCCGGCCCCCACGTGGACGACCCTGGCCCCCGCGCTCAGGCCGACGCGGTGACCGGCGGCTGCCGTCACGGCGTGCTCGTAGCCGATGACGGCCAGGCGCAGCCCGCCTCCGGCGCTGGAGCAGGCAAGCACCCGGCCCGGGTCCTCGACGCCGGCGTCGGCGAGCTGCCGCCGCAGCCGGTGATAGCCGTCCATCACGTCCGTCGCCGAGGTCGTGGGCACCGACCCGCCGGCCACGACCGACGCCGGGTCGGACCGCACCACCACGGCCTTGGTGAACGTCGACCCGAAGTCGACGCACAGGACGTTCACGAGGTGCAGCTCACCCGGTCACCCGGTCACCGGTCACCCGCTCCGGAGCCACCAGTGCATCCACGGCGCGGGGGTTCACGAGGCAGTTCGCTCGAGCGCCTGGTCGAGGTCCGCGATCAGGTCCTCGGCGTCCTCGATGCCGACCGAGAGCCGCACCAGGTCGTCCGGCACCTGCAGCGCCGTGCCCGCCACGCTGGCATGGGTCATCAGGCCCGGATGCTCGATCAGCGACTCCACCCCACCGAGGGACTCCGCGAGCGTCCAGGTGCGTACGGCCCCGCACAGGTCCACCGCGCGGCGCTTGCCGCCGAGCGGCTGGAAGGCCACCATCGCGCCGTACCGGCGCATCTGCCGCCGGGCCACCTCGTGGCCCGGGTGGTCGCCCAGCCCCGGGTAGTGCACCGCCGCGACCTGGCCGTGCCGGCTCAGGTGGGCGACCACCTGCTCGGCGTTGTCGCAGTGCCGCTCCATGCGCACGGCCAGCGTCCGCAGGCCACGTAGCACGAGCCAGGCGTCGAACGGTCCGGCAACCGCGCCGATGGCGTTCTGGCAGAAGGCGACCTGCTCGGCTGCATCGCCGTAGCCGAGCACGTCGACACGGGCGGCGGTGACAACCGCGCCGCCGACGACGTCGCTGTGGCCGCCGCAGAACTTGGTCGTGGAGTGGGTCACGATGTCCGCTCCGAGCGCCAGTGGCTGCTGCAGGTACGGCGACGCGAACGTGTTGTCAACCACGAGCAGTGCGCCCGCTCGGTGCGCGACCTCGCCGAGCGCCGCGATGTCGGCGATGCCCAGCAGCGGGTTGGTGGGCGTCTCGACCCACACCATCCTGGTCCGGCCGGGACGGACCGCGCGGCGTACCGCGTCGACGTCCGACAGGTCGGCCACCGTGTGGTCGAGCCCCCACGGACCGGCGACGCGGGCGAACTGCCGGAACGTGCCGCCGTAGGCGTCGGAGGGGACCACGACATGGTCTCCTGGTCTCAACAGCGATCGGAGCACGGCGTCCTGGGCCGCCAGCCCGGAGGCGAAGGCGAACCCGCGGCCGCCGCCCTCGAGGGCCGCCAGGCACTCCTCCAGCGCAGCGCGAGTCGGGTTGGCTGAGCGGCTGTACTCGTAGCCGGAGCGCAGGCCCCCGACGCCATCCTGCTTGTACGTCGAGGTCTGGTAGATCGGTGGTGCGACCGCCCCGGTCAGCGGGTCGGGCTGCTGCCCCGCGTGGATCGCCCGCGTGGAGAACCCGCCAGTTGCGCCGGGCAGCCGGCCTACCGTGGACGCCGGCTCCGGCCGCCCCTCCACCCCGTGCTCGCTCATCAGAGCACGCTATCCGAGCCGCTGGGCGGACGGCACTGGCGCTCACCCGGCCATCGCGCCTGCCGGCCGGCGGACCACGAAGGAGACCGGTTCAACCTGCCGCGGTAGCTCCACGCAGCCGCAGGACGCCCGCAGGACCAGCCTCGAGGCCACGATGTGCGGCTCGATGGCGGGGGGGTGCCCGGCGATCCGGTGGTGCAGCAGGTCGGCCGCCGTCTTGCCGAGCTCCCGCACCGGCTGGCGGACCCGTCGAGAGGGCGGGACGCAGGTACCGGGCCGCCAGCACGTCGTCCCAGCCGACGACCGCCATGTCCTGCGGCACAGCGACGCCACCGTCCTGGAGGCGGGACATGACCGAGATGGCCAGCTCGTCGTTGGCGCAGACCAGAGCGTCGACGCGCACCCGGCGCCGCAGGATCTCCTCGGCCACCTGGATGCCCGCCGCCTCGACCGGCGGGACGCGCAGCGGGGGCCGACGTACGGGCATGTCGGCCGCCGCGTGCGCAAGCCGGAAGCCCCGGTAGCGCTCGGCGACCTCCGGGGACCCGTCCGGGTCTCCCACGAAGACCAGGTGCGTGCGCTGATGCACGGCCAGCAGGTGCTCGGTCAGCTGCTGGGCGCATTCTGCGTTCGCGGTGCACACCGAGTCGCTGCCCGGCAGTGCCGAGCGGCCTACGAGCACCACGGGCAGCCTGGGGCTGAGCGACCTGACCACCGTGTCGGAGAGCGAGGCACCGACGACCAGCAGCCCGTCGACGGAGTCCACCAGCTCCCGCACGGCCGAGGTCACGTCGTGACGGCGCTCGGTCACCACCACGCCGATGCTCTGCCCGTGCTGGCTGGCCGAGTCGCCACAGCCCAGGATCAGCTCGGAGACGTAGGGGTTGCCGAGGACGGGGAGCACCACGCCGTAGGACTCGTGGTCTCGGTGCGACCGGCGGGTCCGGCGGTGGGCAGGCTCGTAGCCCAGCGCCTCCGCTGCGGCGAGGACGCGCGCACGAGCGGACTCCGATGTCGGGGTGGTGCCCTGGAGGACCCGTGACACCGTGGCGATGGACACGCCCGCCTCGTCGGCTACCTGGGCGATGGTGGTGCGGTCACTGCTCATCGTCACCTCCGACGATGACGGCACCGTCCACGTCCCGCCATGGTTCTAGGAGGCGTCCACCTCAAACCGTTCGCGGCTGATAATGCCCCTAGCACACCACGGACCCACCGGAAGGGGCCAGCGCCGGCGTCGCCGTGGGAGACTTGGCGCATGTTCAGCTCCTTCTCGCGCAAGCGCCATCTGCCCACGCCGGACGCGGCACTGCCCGGCCGCAGCAGCCCGCTGGCCGGTGTCCCGACCCGTCATGCCGTGCTTGATGCCCCCCTGGCGGGGCCGTGGCCGCAGGGCACCGACGTGCTCTACGTGGGCATGGGGTGCTTCTGGGGCGCCGAGCGCATCTTCTGGCGGCTGGACGGTGTGGTCAGCACAGCCGTCGGCTACATGGGGGGGCATACGCCCAACCCGACGTACGAGGAGGTGTGCAGCGGCCGCACCGGCCACACCGAGGCGGTCATGGTCGCGTACGACCGGTCCCTCATCGGCACCGACCAGGTCCTGGCGACGTTCTGGGAGAACCACGACCCGACCCAGGGCTTCCGGCAGGGCAACGACGTGGGCACGCAGTACCGCTCGGCGATCTACTGGACCACGCCGGAGCAGCAGGAGAGTGCCCAGCGCACGCGGACGGCCTTCCAGGAGGTCCTGCGCGGCAACGGCTTCGGCGACATCACCACCGAGGTGCGCGCCGCGGCGGACACCGGCGAGTTCTACTACGCCGAGGACTACCACCAGCAGTACCTGCACAAGGTGCCCGGCGGCTACTGCACGCACGGCCCCAACGGGATGACCTGCCCGGTCGGCGTCGGGCGGCTCGAAGCGTCGTGAGCGGGCGCGCGCCGCGCGAGCCCCGTGACTACCGGCGCATCGTCGACCTCGTCGGCGGGGCGGTCATCTCGGTGGTCGCTCTCCTGGTCGCCCTGGGAGCCCTGGTGGTCGCGCTGTTCTCGCACGAGGTGCTCACCGGTGCCTGCAGCCGGGCGACGGGTCCCACCTCGTGCAACGGCCCGCTGCTGACCGGCGGCTACGTGTTCACCGTCGTCGGCGTCGCCGCGGCGCTCGTCGCGGTGATCGGCCTGCAGCTCAGGGCGGTCCGTCGCGACGACGGCCTGTGGACGTGGCCGCTGCTGGGCATCGCGGTCATCTGTGCGGTGGTCCTGCTCGGGGTGCTGCTCATGCGCACCGCTCACCCGGCTTCGGTGGGCGCCCTCGGCCCTGGCACAGTGAGCCCATGACCGACAGCAACGACGAGCTGGACACCACCGGCGGGATCAGTGCCAGTGACACCAGCAACTACGACGCGGCCCCCGGCGACGTATCGGTGGAGCTGGACCAGCTCGAGAACGAGCGCTCGCTGCTGGACCGTCCGGGGGTGAGCGACCCCGCCGACGAGGGCTACTCACCGCCCGAGAAGTGGTCCCCGGCCGAGAAGTTCGGCAACACCGCTGAGGAGATGCACCGGGGCGAGACGCTCGACCAGCGGCTGGAGCAGGAGGTGCCTGACGTCGGCGAGCCCGTCGACCACGTCCAGGCGGCCCTCGAGGAGCCGGCGCCCGCCAGCAGCCACGAGACGCAGATCGTCGGGGACGACCCGGCGACGGACGACTTCGACGACCTGGACTCCAGCATCGACGACATGGCGCTCGGTGACGGCAACGTCGGCGACGGTGAGGTCGGCGACGTGCGTGCCGGGCGGCTGGTCGCCCCGGACGAGGGTCTCGGCGCGGACCTGGACAAGGACCTGGTCGGCTCGGACGTCGGCATCGACAGCGGCGCGGCCAGCGCCGAGGAAGCCGCCGTGCACATCGTTCCCGACGACACGGACCTCTGAGCGCCGCGGACCGGGCACGGCTCGCAGCCCAGCGGCCCCAGCTCAGCGCGCGAGAAACCCGAGCAGGTCGGCGCGGGTCAGCACCCCGACCGGCTTGCCCTCGCCGACCACCATCACCGCGTCGGCCTTCTCCAGCATCTGACGGGCCGCACCGATCGGCTCCCCCTCGCCGACCAGGGGCAGCGCCGGGCTCATGTGCCGCAGCACCGGGTCGGCAAGCTGCGCCGCGCCGACGAACAGCGCCTCCAGCAGGTCACGCTCGCTGACCGACCCGGCCACCTCCCCGACCACCACCGGCGGCTCGGCGTTGACCACCGGCATCTGGGAGACGGCGTACTCGCGCAGGATCGCGATCGCGTCGCGGACGGTCTCCGAGGGGTGTGTGTGCACCAGCGCCGGCAGCCGGCCGGACTTGGCCTGCAGGACCTGGCCGACCGTGCGCTCGCCGTCCTCGCCGAGGAAGCCGTAGGAGGACATCCACGAGTCGTTGAAGATCTTGGACAGGTATCCCCGGCCGCTGTCGGGAAGCAGCACCACGACCACGGCCTCGGCAGGGAGGTCCTGGGCGACACCGAGCGCGGCGACGACCGCCATACCGCACGAGCCGCCCACCAGCAGGCCCTCCTCGCGAGCCAGCCGGCGGGTCATCGTGAACGACTCCGCGTCGCTGACCGCGACCACCTCGTCCACGACCGTGGGGTCGTAGGCGCCCGGCCAGAAGTCCTCGCCCACCCCTTCCACCAGGTAGGGCCGACCCGAACCACCCGAGTAGACCGACCCCTCGGGGTCGGCTCCGATGACCCGCACCCGGGCGCCCCCACCACCGTCCCGGTCGCCCGAGACCTCCCGAAGGTAGCGACCCGCACCGCTGATGGTGCCCCCCGTGCCGACGCCGGTCACGAAGTGGGTGACCCGGCCGTCGGTGTCCTGCCAGATCTCGGGGCCGGTCGACTCGTAGTGCGAGCGGGGTCCCTCGGGGTTGGAGTACTGGTCCGGCTTCCAGGCTCCGTCGATCTCGCGGACCAGCCGGTCGCTGACCGAGTAGTAGGAGGACGGGTGGCCCGGCGGGACGGACGTCGGGCAGACGACCACCTGCGCGCCGTACGCCTTCAGCACGTTGCGCTTGTCCTCGCTGGTCTTGTCCGGGCACACGAACACGCAGGAGTAGCCGCGGCGCTGGGCGACGAGCGCGAGCCCCACACCGGTGTTGCCGGACGTCGGCTCGACGATCGTGCCGCCCGGCCGCAGCGCCCCCGAGGCCTCCGCGGCGTCGATCATCCGGACCGCGATCCGGTCCTTGACCGAACCTCCGGGGTTGACATACTCCAGCTTCGCCAGGACCGTCGCGGCGATGCCGTCGGTCACCCGGCTGAGTCGGACCAGGGGGGTGTTGCCCACCAGGTCGGAGACGTGCTCGGCGTACCTCACCCGCTCATCGTCTCATCTCAGCCTCGTGGTGACCTTTGGTCGCCGACGTCGGGCCCACGTCGGCGGCGTTCAGGCAGGGGACCGACGTGGAGGCGCCCAAGTGCCCATCCGCGCGTGGGCGCTCGTGATACCAAGGGGGTCGGGGGTCGACGGACGAGGTGAGGCGGGCAGGGCATGGGCAGGGCCAGGCGTGCGCGGCGGATCGCCGCTGCTGCGGTGTACGGCGGCGGCGGTCTGGGGGCGGGCATCGGCGTGCTCGGCATGGTGGGCTTCGCCGTGCTGCGGGTGGAGGCTGTGCTCGCCCGCAAGGTGGTCGGTCGCCGGTTCGAGGGCTCGCCCGACGACGACGGCCTGTACGGGCGTGGGCCCGGCGGCGAGGAACCGATCGAGTTCGTGCTGCTCGGGGACAGCACGGCAGCCGGCGTCGGGGCCGACACGGCTCGGCAGACCGTCGGCGCCCTGCTGGCGGACAGCGTCGCGACCCTCGCCGGACGACCGGTCCGGCTCACCAACGTCGCCGTCGTCGGGGCGATGTCGGCCGGTCTAGGCGCCCAGGTGGCGGCGGCACGGGCTCGCGTTCCGGCACCGGATGTCGTCCTGGTCATGATCGGCGCGAACGACGTCACTCACCGGATCACCACGGCCACCGCGGTGCGCCACCTCGACCAGGCGGTGCGCGACCTGCTCGCCACCGGGACCCACGTGGTCGTCGGCACCTGCCCGGACCTCGGCACGATCGAGCCGGTCGCCCAGCCACTGCGGCTGATGGCACGCAGATGGAGCCGCGACCTGGCCGCCGCGCAGACCGTGGCCGTGGTCGAGGCCGGTGGCCGCACCGTCTCGCTGGGCGACCTGATCGGCCCCGACTTCGCCGAGCGCCCGCGGGAGATGTTCAGCCACGACCGCTTCCATCCTTCGCCGGCGGGGTACGCCCGCGTCGCCGCCGCCCTGCTTCCGACCGTGTGCGCGGTGCTGGGCCTGCAGAGCGTCGACTCGGTCGACCGGCAGCCCGAGCGCCGGCGCGGTGAGCGCATCGGTCCGGTGGCCGTGGCAGCCGGCCAGGCTGTCCGGGACCCCGGCACGGAGGTCAGCGCGACCGCAGTGGCCGGCGAGCCGCGCGGCCCGCGGGGCCGCTGGGCGGTCCTGCTGCACCGCCGGCGGGACCCGTTCCCCACCAGCCTGGGTGCGCAGCAGGATTCGGGGGCTGCGGGGTCCCCAGCCGCAGGCGAGCTTGAAGCGACTGTCAGTGGCGCACCGGCCGGTGCACCGCCCACGTTCTGACAGGGACGCGGCATACCATCGGTCGAGCGGCGCACCCGCCGCGACGGCGGCTGGCGAGTGGTTCGGCGACGCGGTCGCCGCAGGCGCTGCGGCACCTTTCCTGCGCTCCTCGAGGAGGCTCCCATGGCCGAGGCCGTCGTCGTCGCCACCGCCCGCTCGCCGATCGGGCGGGCGTTCAAGGGCTCGTTGACCCAGGTCCGGCCGGACGACCTGGCCACCGCGGTGGTGAACGCGCTGCTGGCCAAGGTCCCTGAGCTGGACCCGATGCAGATCGACGACCTCTACCTCGGGTGCGCCGAGCCCTCAGGTGAGCAGGGCGCCAACCTCGCCCGTGTCGTCGCGGTGCTGGCCGGGCTCGACCACCTGCCTGCGGCGACGGTGAACCGGTTCTGCGCCTCCAGCGTGCAGACCACCCGGATGGCCTTCCACGCGATCCGGGCCGGCGAGGGCGAGGTGTTCATCAGCGGCGGCGTCGAATGCGTGTCCCGGTACGTCGACTTCGCAGGCGCCGGCGCCTCGCGGGCCAGGGAGAAGAACCCGGTCTTCGCCAAGGCGCAGACCCGGATGGAGCAGACCGCCGCGGAGGGCGGCACCTGGACCGATCCCCGTGAGCAGGGTCTGCTGCCCGACATCTACCTGTCGATGGGCCAGACCGCGGAGAACGTCGCCACCCTCCGCGGCATCTCCCGAGAGGCGCAGGACGAGTGGGGCGTGACCTCCCAGAACCGGGCGGAGAAGGCGATCGCCGACGGCTTCTTCGAGCGCGAGATCGTGCCGCTCACCACTCCCGACGGCACAGTGGTGAGCCGGGACGACGGGCCGCGGGCCGGGGTGACCCTGGAGGCGGTTGCCGGCCTCAAGCCGGTGTTCCGCGCGGACGGCACGGTGACCGCCGGGAACTGCTGTGCGCTGAACGACGGCGCAGCGGCGCTGGTGGTGATGAGCGACAGCAGGGCGCGGGAGCTCGGCCTCAGCCCGCTCGCGCGCATCGTGGCGACGGGCGTGAGCGCACTGTCACCCGAGATCATGGGGCTGGGGCCGGTGGAGGCCTCCCGGCAGGCGTTGAGACATGCCGGGATGTCGGTCGCCGACATGGACCTGGTCGAGATCAACGAGGCCTTCGCTGCGCAGGTGCTGCCCAGCGCCGAGGACCTCGGGGTGGACCTGGAGCGCCTGAACGTGCACGGCGGCGCGATCGCCCTCGGCCACCCGTTCGGGTGCACCGGTGCCCGCATCACGACGACCCTGCTCAACGGGTTGCAGACCCGGGACGGCCACCTGGGGCTGGAGACCATGTGCGTCGGCGGCGGACAGGGCATGGCCATCATCTACGAGCGGCTCAGCTGAGGGGTCGGCTCAGCCCAGCCGTCGGCTCAGCCCAGCGAGCGGCGCAACGCGGCGAGGTCGGCGGCCAGGCCGCCGTCGATGCCAGCCCCCACGGCGTCGTGGACCACGACGCCCAGCTGGTCCATCAACGTGGCCGGCCCGAGGTCCGGCACACGTGACGGGCGCCGACCCTGCTGCCGGGCGACCTGGTCCGCCAGGCGCTGGACGAGTGCGCGGATGCCGTCGGCGCACTCGGTGGCCCGGTCTACGGGCAGAACGCGCCAGCGCTCCTCCACACGACGCAGCTCGCCCGCCACCGAGGCGGCGGGCGAGACGGGCGGGGCGGCTGCGCGCGGACTGGGCCGGGCGTCGCGCACTAGTTGCGCATGCGGGCGAGCAGACGCAGCAGCTCCAGGTAGAGCCAGACCAGCGACACGATCACGCCGTGCGCCAACAGCCAGGAGTACTTCTCCGGCAGGCCGGCGGCCACCGCGCGGTCAATGGCGTCGAAGTCCGCCGCAAGCGAGACGGCAGCGAGGCCGACGCCGATGATCGAGACGATGATGCCGAACGGGCCGGAGCCACCGAAGCCCCAGCCCTGGCCGACGCCGACCGTGGCGGCCACGAAGTTGGCGATGGCGAAGAACATGTAGCCGATCAGTGCCATGCCGAATACGCGGCGGAACTTGTCGTTGACCTTGATCAGGCCGGTCCGGTAGGCGAGGAACATGCCCGCGAAGGTCGCCGTGGTGGCGACGACGGCGGTGGTGACCACCCCCGGCCACCGCTGCTCGAACACCGAGCTGATGGAGCCGACGAAGACGCCCTCGAGCATCGCGTAGCCCACGATCAGCGGCACGCTGATCGTCTTCTTGAACGCGATGGCGAAGCCGAGCGCCAGCGTGCCGACCATGCCACCCAGCCAGAGCGGCAGGGTCAGGCTGGGCGCGGCTGCCACCGCGAACCAGGACACCGCGCCGAAGACCAGCACGAGAGCGAACAGCGCCAGCGTCTTCATCACCACGTCGTCCGTGGTGACCAGGCCGCGTTGCGCCGGCCCCGCCGGCGGGCCGTTGTACAGGTCCTGCAGCTGCTGGGGGGTCAGGTCGTCCTGCACGCCGGAGGGATACGCTGGCTGCGCGGGCCGTTGCCCGAACGCGGCGTAGCCCCCCTGCGAGATCTGCCTGTCGATCCGGTCGAACACCGGGTTATTCGCCATCCTCAGCCCCTCCAGCACGTGTGGGCACGCACGCGCGTGCCGCTCCCTACAGTAAAGGCCCGGACGACCCGGAAAGTTCCCGGCGCATACCTCCAGGCCTCCGCACCGCACCCTGAATGCACAGGCAGGCCGGGCAGCCGGCCTCAGAGGCGCTCCGCCCGGCTGAGGACGGTTTGCACGATGACGACAACGGCGAGGAATGCGCCGTTGACGGCGTCGGAGGCGGATGAGCCGTACTGGGACAGGTGGACACCGATCAGGTTCTGGATCACCGCCAGCAGCAGCACCCCGGCGGCTGTGCCGGTGACCGAACCGGCGCCGCCGGTGAGCAGGGTGCCGCCGATGATCACGGCGGCAATGGCAGTGAGCTCGTAGCCGACGCCGATGTTCGTCACGCCCGACTGCAGCCGGGCGGCGTTCAGGGCGCCGGCCAGGCCGGCCAGTGTCGCCGACAGCACGTAGACCAGGGCCTTGTTGCGGCGCACCGGCAGGCCCATGAGCACGGCGGCGTTCTCGTTGCCGCCGATCGCGAAGAGCGACTGCCCGAAACGGGTCCGCTGCAGCGCGATCCCCCCGATGGCGAAGAGCGTGACCGCCGTCACGATCGGCCACCACGTCCCGGAGCCGAGGACGAGGAACCACGAGCCGGACGGGACCAGGTACGTCTGCGTCCCTTCATGGGTGATGGCCTGCAGCAGGCCCCGGGCGCCCAGCAGCCCCGCCAGGGTCACGATGAAGGGCGCCAGCCGACCGCGCGCGATCAGCAGCCCCTGCACCGCTCCCCACGCGGCGCAGACCGCGACCGGCAGCAGCAGCGCCACCAGGCCACCCCCGTGGCCCACTCCCCAGGCAGCGAGCACCCCCCCGAGCGCGAAGATCGAGCCCACGGACAGGTCGATGCCGCCGGAGATGATCACGAAGGTCATGCCCAGCGCCAGCAGCGAGGTGTAGGCGTTGCCGACCAGGACCGTTTTCAGGTTGTCCTGGCTCGCGAAGCCGGTCGAGAGCAGTGAGGCGGCGGCGAACACGATCACCAGGACGGCCTCACCGCCGTGTGCCCGGACGAGCCCGCTCACCCGCTCGGCCCGGGTCCCCTCCCCCGCACCTCCCGGAGCGACATCTCCGGCAGCCCCGTGGTCCGACAGCAGTGCCTGGCTCATCGGCCCCCCCGTCCGCGCGCGGCGTAGACGGCCGCGCAGATGATGCCCGCCTGGACCATCTGGGCGTAGGAGTTCGGGATGTTGTGCTGGACGAGAGTCGCGATGACCAGCTGCATCAGGACCGCTCCGGCGACTGTGCCCAGGATCTTCACGGTCCCCCCGGTCAGCGGCGTGCCGCCCACGACCACGGCGGTGATGGCGCTCAGCTCGTAGCTCAGACCGTAGTTGGCGGGGTCGGCCTCAGCGCCATGCCCGACGATCAGCACGCCGGCGAACGCGGCGAGCACGCCGCTGACGACATAGACCGTCAGGAGCACCCGGCGCACGGGAAGGCCGGCCAGCGCGCTGGCCGCGCGGTTGTCGCCGATCGCCACCAGCTGGCGCCCGAACCGCGTCGACCGGACGACGAACCAGGTCACGGCCACGATCACCATGGCGATCCAGGCCATCTTCGGAGCACCGAGCCACTGGTCCAGGCCGAGCCCGTCGATGGTCGGGTCGTTGACCGGCTTCGCGGACGCCCCGTTGATGATGACCGCCAGGCCGCGCACACCGATCATCATCGACAGCGTCGCGACGATCGGCTGGACCCGGGCGAAGGCGACCATCGAGCCGGACAGCACGCCGGACACGGCGCCCAGCGCCAGGGCGACCAGAATGGCCGCTGCGGCGCCGTAGCCCAGGTAGAGCGGGATGAGCGCCGCCGCAAGGGCGATGACCGCGCCCACCGACAGGTCGATGCCCTCCGTGCCGATGACCAGGGCCATCCCCAGCGCGACGAGCACCACCGGCGTCACCTGGAAGAGCTGGACGCGCAGGTTGCTCACGCTGAGGAACTGCTCCGACAACGCGGCGTCCACGACCACCAGGAGCGCGATGGCCGTGTACACGCCGTAGGCCTGCAGCCAGGCCACGAGCCGGCCGCTGTCGGGGCGGACCACAGCCACCGTCGCCTCAGCCATTGGGCTGGTCCTCGGCTCGTGGCCCTGCCGCGTCGGCCAGGGACCGCATCAGCGAGGTCTCGCTGACGTCGTCGCCGGTCAGCTGGGCCACGACATGGCCTTCCTTGAGCACCACCACGCGGTCCGAGCCCTCGATGAGCTCGTCCAGCTCGGAGGAGATAAGCAGGACGCCGAGCCCGTCGCGGGCCAGCTCGTCGATCACCGCCTGCACCTCGGCCTTGGCACCGACGTCGATGCCCCGCGTGGGCTCGTCCAGCAGCAGGACCTTGGGGTTGAGGCAGAGCCATCGGGCCAGCATGACCTTCTGCTGGTTGCCGCCCGAGAGCTCGGAGACCCGTTGCTCCGGGCTGGATGCCTTGATGTTGAGGCGCCGGATGAAGTAGTCGACGATCTCGCGCTGCTTGGCGACGTTCACCAGACCGGCGCGGGAGATGCGGGGCAGCGCCGCCAGGACGATGTTCTCCCGGACGCTGAGGTTGGGGACGATGCCGTCGACCTTGCGGTCCTCGGGCAGCATCACCAGGCCGGCCTTGATGGCCGCGGCGGTGGAGAGCCGGCGGATCGGCTTGCCGTCGACCTCCACGGTGCCCGCGTCCAGACCGAGAGCTCCCGCCATCGCGCGCGCCGTCTCGCTGCGGCCCGCCCCGAGCAGTCCCCCGAGCCCGACGACCTCACCGGGGCGGATGTCGATAGACACGTCGTCGATCTCGTGGCGGCGGCTGAGGTGGCTGGCCCGGAGCACCGGGGAACCCTCGGCCTCACGCTCGGCGCCGAACGCGGTCACCCCATCGCGGCGCACCTCGGCCATGTCGCGACCGAGCATCAGGGAGACCAGCCGCAGCCGGTCGACCTCGGCCATCGACGCGACATGGACCACCTGGCCGTCGCGCATCACCGTGACGCGGTCGCAGATCTGGTACAGCTCGTCGAGCCGGTGGCTGACGTACACGATCGCGATCCCCTGGTCCCGCAGCCGCCGGATGACCCCGAACAGCGTCTCCACTTCGCGCTGCTCCAGCGCCGACGTGGGCTCGTCCATGATCACCACCCGGGCCTCGACCTGCACCGCCCGCGCGATGGCGACCATCTGCTGCGCGCCGAGGCCGAGCGAGCGCAACGGCCGCGAGACGTTCACATCCACCCCGTAGTCCCGCAGGATGGAGCGTGCCTCACGCCGCATCCTCGCGGCGTCGACCAGCCCCAGCCGCCGCGGTTCGCGCCCGAGGAACAGGTTGCGCGCCACGCTCATCAGCGGCACCAGGTTGACCTCCTGGTAGATCGTCGAGATGCCGGCCTGCTGCGCTTCCAGCGGGCTGGTGAACCGCACACTGCGACCCTGGTAGCGCACGTCCCCCGTGTCGGGCTGGTACACGCCGGTGATCACCTTGATCAACGTCGACTTGCCCGCGCCGTTCTCACCAACCAGGGCGTGGACCTCCCCCGCACGAAGGCCGAACGACACCTCCCGAAGGGCCCGCACGCCAGGGAAGGACTTGGCGACCCTGTCGACCTCGATCAGGTTGCCGGAGGCACTGTCCGGCCGCGCGGACGGCTCGCCGCTGTCCAGGTCCACGTCGGATCCTTTCCGGCTGTGCTCTGCTTCGCTAGGTCCCGGCCGAGCCTGACGCGGCTGGTGGCCCGCCGCCGCGCCGGCCCGTGCGGCGCGTGCGATCCCTGCGGCGCGTGCCGCGCGTGGACTAGTACACGTCCCCGTTCTGCAGGGCCGACTTGGCGTTGCTGCTGGTGAAGTGGTGATCGGCGATGATCACCTTGGTCGCCGCTCCCGCGCCGTAGAAGTTCTTCAACGTCTTGAAGGCCAACGGCCCGAAGCGGGGGTTGGTCTCGATGACGGAGACGACCACGCCGTCGCGGACGTACTCGACGGCCTGGCGGATGCCGTCGATGCTGACGATCTTGATGTCCTTGCCCGGCTTCTTGCCGGCGGCCTTGATCGCCTGGATGGCGCCGAGCGCCATGCCGTCGTTCTCGGCGTACAGGCCGGTCAGCTTGGGGTTGCTCTGCAGGATCTGCTCGGTGACCTTCTGGCCGGTCGCCTGGTCGAAGTTCGCGGTCTGGGACGCCACGATCTTGATGCCGGGGAACTTGGCCTTCAGCTGGCTGTTGAAGCCGTCGGTCCGTGCCTGTGACACGTTGTTGCCCGGCGTCCCCTGCAGGACAGCCACGTTCCCCTTGCCGCCCAGCGCAGCCCCGAGGTCGTTGGCGGCGATCTTGGCCTGCCCCAGGAAGTCCGAGCCGATGAACCCGACGAAGTCGCTGCACGCCGTGCCCTGCACGGTGCGGTCGATCGTCAGCACCGGGATGTGCTTGGCCTTGGCCTGCGTCAGAGCGGGAGCCAGACCGTTGGAGTTCTCCGGCGCCACGATCAGGATCTTGGCTCCCTGGGCGATCATGTTCTGGATGTCGGTGTTCTGCTGCTGCACGTTGCCGTTGGCGTTGCGCTGGATCAGCTTGATCCCGAGCCGCTTCGCCTCTCCCGTGATGGAGCTGGTCTCCGTGGCACGGAACGGGTTGCTCGTCGCTTCGGACTGCGAGAAGCCGACGGTGGCCGCCGTGAGGTCCAGCTTGGGCGCGCCGTACTTCTTCGCCGTACACAGGTTGCCGGCCGCTCCGCTGGGGCTCTTGGTCACCTGCTGGCCCCCGCTGGACGTGGCTGAGGAGGCGGATGCGCCGGCCGACCCCGAGGTGGACGCACCGCCGCTGTCGCCGGTGGACGCGCTCTTCGCGCAGCCGGACAGCGCCAGCGCGCTCGCGGCCCCCAGGACGAGGACTGCGGTCCTGCCGCGCATACGGGTTGCAACCATGGTCGGGCCAACTCCTTCGAGACGGTATCCAGCGCGGCCAGTGGACGCGCGGGTGCTTCGTGGACGCGGCCCCGCTGGGCGCAGCTGACGTCGTACTGGTCACCTGGGGACCTGGAGGCCGCCTCATTGAACGGCTTTGGGCACCACCTGGTCAATGTGTTGCGACGGGCTGAGCCAAACTGTTACCCGCGAGGGCGAGCTGCCTGACGGACACGAGCCGGTCAGATGCCGCCACAGCTCGCGCCCCGTCGCCTTGCTCGCGCACTCTGACCGCAGCGCTCTCTGACCGCAGTCGCCGATCCCTGGGGAGTGTGCCCCCGACGGGTTTCGAACCCGCACTGGAGCGATTTTAAGTCGCCTGCCTCTGCCGTTGGGCTACGGGGGCAACGCCAGCCTAGAGGCAGGTGGAGTGGAGGCAGGCGGCTACACGCGGGTCCGACTAGAGGTAGGTCCGCCGCGGGTGTATCCCGTGTGCGCCCGCGACGCGGTCCAGGAACAGCAGCCCGTCGGTGTGGTCGATCTCGTGCTGCAGGGCCACTGCCTCGAACCCGTCCGTGGTCAGCTCGACCCACTCACCGGTGACGGGGAGCTGGCCGCGAACCACCAGGCGCCGTGCGCGGGCGACGTCGCCGGTGAAGTCGGGGACCGACATGCAGCCCTCCCGCCCGCGCTCACGCCGGGAGGCCGAGAGAACGGCCGCGTTGGCCAGCACGAACCGGCCGTGGCATGCCACGGTCCTGGGATGGCCGCTGACGTCGACGCTGAACAGCCGCGCCGCGATGCCCACCTGCTGCGCCGCCAGCCCGACACATCCGGGTGAGGCGCTCTGGGTGGCCAGCAGATCGGCGGCGAGGCACAGGACCTGGGGGTCGGTCGGGTCGACCTCGACGCCCGGTGTCGACAGGACCGCCGCCGGAGCCGTGACGACGGTAAGCGTGGAGCCCGGCGGCAGGTGGGGCATGCTCCAGCCGCGTGGGTTCACCGGGCCGACCGGATGGGCACCGGCAGGAGCACCGACATGACCGCCGGCAGGAGCGCGGGCAGGAGCACTGCGAAGCCACGGCAGGACCGCCGCGGCGTCACAGGAGCTCGGTCTCGACTGGGGCGAGGTGCACGTCGACGCCCAGCTGGGCGGAGACGCCTTGCAGGTCACGGTCCAGGGCGGCGACCTCGACACCGGCCGGCAGCTGAACCTCGGCGGTGAGCACGTAGAGACCGCCGCCCAGCCGGGTGCCGAGGTCGACGATGTTGCCGCCGTGGTCGGCGACCACCCGGGTCACCGCCGCGACGATGCCCGGCCGGTCCGCGCCGTGAACGCTCAGCACATGGGCCGCTCCGGAGCCGACGGAGGCACTCTCCTGCGCCAGCAGCCGGGCGTCGACCTGCAGCGAGCCGTCCTCGGTCAGCGGTGCGAGGACCTGCTGGACGGCGGCCTCGCCGGCGGTCGTGCGGACCAGCACCACCATCGCGAAACGACCCCGCAGCAGGGTCATCGTCGAGTCCTCGAGGTTGCCGTCGACCGCGGCGAGCGCGGCTGTCACGTCCGCCACGATGCCCGGACGGTCGTCGCCGAGGACGGTCACCGCGACCAGCTGGGTGCCCGGCGAGGCTGTGCGGTCGGGGTCGGTCACGGGCCGGCAGCCTGCCCGGTGCCCCCGGACCCCATGGTGCGTACGCCGCGGGAGGAGCTCTCCGCCGCCAGGAGGAACTCCCCACGGGGCATCTCCATCTCGCCCAGGCTGACGATCTCGCGCTTGAAGAACAGCGCGAGCGTCCAGTCGGACAGCACGCGGACCTTGCGGTTCAGGGTCGGCATCCGCGAGACGTGGTAGGTCCGGTGCATGAACCACGCCGGCCAGCCGCGCAGCTTGACGCCGTAGACCTGGGCGACCCCCTTGTACAGCCCGAGCGAGGCGACCGAGCCGGCGTAGGCGTGGCGGTAGTCCCTGACCTCACCACCGCGCAGCGAGGCGACGATGTTCTTGCCGAGCCGCCTGGCCTGGCGGACCGCGTGCTGGGCGCTGGGCGAGCAGAACGCGCCGGGCCGGGTCAGGTCCGGCACGGCGGCGTTGTCCCCTGCGCCCCACGCGTCCGCGACGCCACGCACCCGCAGGTTCGCCGCACAGCGCAGCCGGCCCTTGTCGTCGAGCGGGAGGTCGGTGTCGCTGAGGACGGGGCTGGCCTTGACGCCTGCGGTCCACACGAGGGTGTCGGCGTCGAAGCGCTGCCCGTCGGACAGCGCGACGTGGCCCTCGACGCAGGACTCGAGCCGGGTCTGGAGCAGCACCTCCATGCCACGCTGGCGCAGCTCGTCGACGGTGTAGCGACCCATGTCCTCCGCGACCTCCGGCAGGATCCGGTTGCTGGCCTCGACGAGCACGAAACGCAGCTCCGAGGAGTGCAGAGTGGGGTAGTAGCCCAGCGCGTACTGCGCCATGTCCTCGAGCTCGGCGAAGGCCTCGATGCCGGCATAGCCGCCGCCGATGAACACGAACGTCAGCGCGCAACGCCGTCGCGCAGCGTCCTTGGTGGAGGCCGCGACGTCGAGACAGCGCAGCACGTGGTTGCGCAGGTAGATGGCCTCCTCCACCGTCTTGAAGCCGATCCCGGTCTCGGCCAGGCCGGGGATGGGCAGCGTGCGGGCGATCGAGCCCAGGGCGACCACGACCACGTCGTAGGGGACCTCGAAGCCAGGTCCCTCCAGCGGCTGCACGGCGACGCACCTACGGGAGTGGTCCACGGCGGTGACATGCGCGTTGATGATCTCGGCGCCCTTGAGCACGCGTCGAAGGGGCACCACGACGTCCCTGGCGCTGAGGCTGCCGGCGCTGGCCTCAGGCAGGAACGGCTGGTAGGTCATGTACGACCGGGGATCGATGACCGTGACCTGCGCCTCGCCTCGACGCAGCCTCTTGAGCAGCGTCAAGCTGGTGTAGAGACCGACATACCCGCCGCCGAGGACCACGATCCGAGTCGTCACGCCAGCGACTGTAGTACGGGCCCCATCCGGTCCTGAGCGGCGCAGGAGGCTGGACCCGCGCTCACAGGCGCGCGATCACCGCATCCAGCATCGGCTCGGTGAGACGGCCGGTGAAGGTGTTCTGCTGGCTCACGTGGTAGCTGCCCCAGAGCGTGACGCGGCGCCCGGAGGTCGTCACCAGCGGCGCGCTCGCACCGTGTGCGAACGCCGGCCGCGGCCGGGTGCCGTCCCAGCCCAGGCGACGCGCGCTGCGCAGGGCGGCGTCCCAGCCGAAGGCCCCGAGCGCCAGGATCGACCTCAGCGCCGGCGCCGCGAGCTCCAGGTCGCGGTCCAGCCAGCGACCGCAGGTGTCGCGCTCCAGCGGTGTCGGCCGGTTGGCCGGCGGTGCGCAGTGGACCCCGGCGGTGATCCTGACGCCGGTCAGCGTCAGCCCGTCGCCGGCCGCCCAGCTCTCGCGCTGGCTTGCGTATCCTGCCCGGTGCAGCGCCGCGTAGATCCAGTCGCCGCTGCGGTCGCCGGTGAACATCCGCCCGGTCCGGTTGGTGCCGTTGGCGGCCGGCGCCAGGCCGACCACCAGGATGTGCGGCGCATCGTCACCGAACCCGGGACCCGGCCGTCCCCAGTACGGCTGGTCGGTGAAGGAGGCTCGCCTGCCGACCGTGGCGACGGCCTCGCGCCACTGGACCAGCCGGGGGCAGGCGCGGCAGACCGACACGCGGGCATCGACCTCGGCAAGGTCAGCGCAGGAGGCAGCGAGCAGTGCGACCTCCTCCGCGACGCGGGCCACGGGGGTACGCACGGTCGCGGGGTCCCCCGGCCACCCGGTGCCGGGCGGCACGGGGGAGGGGAACAGCCGGCCGGTCACCGGATGAGGCTGCTGAGTCTGGTCCACCCGTTCACCTCTCTCACTCGTGCCTCGGGGTCACCGTCGCCCCACGCCTACACCGACGTACCCCGTCCTTCCTGATGACACACCGCCCGCGGCTGTCAGGCGGCGGGACCTCGACCGCTCGGACCCGTCCGACCAGAGCGCCGCAGGTGTGGTGTTGACTGGCGGGCATGCCACTGGAGGGAACGTACGAGCCCAGCCCGGCGACGTGGGTCCGTGAGCATGTGGCCGAGTACGAAGGCTCCGGAGGCACACGCGGCACCACGATGCGCGGTATGCCGATCGTCGTGCTGACCTCTCGCGGCGCCAGGTCCGGCAAGCTTCGCAAGACCCCGCTGATGCGGGTCGAGCACGACGGCGTCTACGCCGTCGTCGCCTCGCTCGGGGGCGCTCCGCAGCATCCGGTCTGGTACCACAACCTCCTGGCTGACCCGCACGCCGAGCTGCAGGACGGCCCCCTCAGGCAGGACATGGTCGCCCGCGAGGTGACCGGCGCGGAGAAGGCGCTCTGGTGGGAGCGGTCGGTCGCCGCCTTCCCGGACTACGCCGACTACCAGAAGAAGACCGAACGGCAGATCCCGGTCCTGGTGCTGGAGCCGGTCCGCTCCTGAGGAGTGTGGCGCGGCGGTCAGCCACCCGCGGGCGGGTGCTGGTCCCACCATGGAAATCGTCGCTGGGGCGGGCTGAGGCTACGGAATACTCCGTCGCCATCCCGGGTTAGCCTTGGTATCTGGCGGACCCGCCAGTATCCAGCACGATATATGGAAGTGACAACAGTGGCTCAGCACGGCAGTACCGGATCCCAGCGCCCCTCCCTCCTTGAGCGCCTGGCGCTCGGGTGGCACGACGTCACCTACGCCCAGCACCTGCTCGCGGTCAAGAACCGCCCCTGGACCGTCGGCGCCTCCATCCACCATGTGCGGCGGATCGACAGCTGACCCACGGTTGGGCCCAGGACCGCCACGCGGCCACCCGGAGCACGCGGCCGGACCGGACGCCAGCGTCCGGTCCTGCCGCACGTCAGGGTGCTGTCCTGCCGGCTACGCGATGGACAGCGCGATGCCGTCCAGGATGTCGTGCTCGCTCGTGACGACCTCGGTGATGCCCGCGTCGCGCTCCAGTCGCTGGACGACGGCCCGCCAGACCAGCGCCCCGCCGCCGATCACGTCGACGCGACCGGGATGCATGTACGGCAGCGCCGCGCGTGCGGCGCGCGACATCTGGAGCAGGTCGGTGCACGCCTGCAGCACCTTGTCGGCTGGCAGCCGCGACAGGTGGATGGCGGCCGGGTCGTAGCTGTCCAGCCCGAGGGCGTGGGCCGTCAGGGTCGTGATCGAGCCGGCGACCCCGACCAGGGTCCGGACACCGGCGAAGTCCACCTCCCCTGCGGCCTCCTCGATGGCCGTCTCGACATCGGTGACCGCGCCCGCGACCTGCTGCTCCGTGGGCGGGTCACTGGTCAGGTGACGCTCCGTCATCCGCACCGAGCCCACGTCGACCGAGCGGGCCTGCTCCAGCGCAGAGGTGCCGCGCACCAGCTCCGTCGATCCCCCGCCGAGGTCGACGACGAGGTACGGACCGGCGATCCCCGCTGCGTCCAGCCCCGCGACAGCGCCCTGGAACGACAGCGAGGCCTCCTCGTCGCCGGAGATCACCTCCGGCGCGACACCGAACGCCGCGAACGCCTCCCGCACCCCGTCGACGAAGTCAGCGGCGTTCTGGGCGTCGCGTGAGGCCGAGGTGGCGACGAAGCGGACCCTGTCGACTTGCAGATCAGCGCACTGCGCGGCGTAGTCGCGAGCCGCCGCCAACGTGCGGGCCATCGCCTCGGGGGCGATCCGGCCGGTGCGGTCGACGCCGTGGCCCAGTCGGACGATCTCCATCCGGCGCACGACGTCGGTGAGCCGACCGGCAGTTCCCCCGCTGTCGAGGTCTGCCACGAGCAGCCGGATCGAGTTGGTGCCGCAGTCGATCCCGGCCACCCTGGTCATCCGCGACCTCCCTGCTGGTGCTGCGATGTGCCCGGCTCCTCCGGCCGGCTCGGCGGCACCGCCTGCTCGCGCCCCGCCTGGTCGGGCGCCGCCCGGTCCATGCTCACACAGGGCCCACCGCCCCACCACGGGGCAAGCAGCGCGAGCGCCTCGTCGCCGAGGGGGTTGACGCCGGGGCCGGCCGCCAGCGAGTGCGCGACCAGCGCATGCAGGCACTTCACCCGCGACGGCATCCCGCCCGCCGACACCTGGGCGATCTCGACAACCTCACCGATCTCCTCCCGGCGGCGCAGGTAGTCGCGGTGGGCCGCGGCATACCGGGCGGCAAGCTGCTCGTCTGCAGACAGCCGATCGCTGAGTCGCCTCATCAGCCCACTGCTCTCCAGCGTGCTGACCGCACCGGTCAGGCGGGGGCAGGTGGCGTAGAAGGTGGTGGGAAACGGCGTCCCGTCGGCCAGCCGCGGTGCGGTGCGCACCACGTCCGGGCTTCCGCAGGCACAGCGGTGCGCCACGCCCACCATGTCGCGGGGCCGCCGGCCGAGCTGCCGCTCGACGGCCGCCACGTCAGCGCGGTCGGGCCCCTCGACGCTCACTTCGCGACGTCGCCGCCCACACCGGCGGAGACGTAGGGATCGGGTGCGGCGACCGAGGCCCAGAGCCGGGCATACCACGCCCTTGTCGGGCCGGCCGTCGAGGCGAGCGGGGTCAGCGAGACCCCACCCGACGCACCGGCGGGAGGGGCGTCGAGCACGGTGTAGGGCTTCTCGCCCACCTTGACGAACGTCAGCCGCTCACGCGCCTGCTGCTCCACGTATGCCGGGTCGTTCCACTTGAGCTGCTCCTGCTGCAGCCCCGCAACGGCCCTGCGCTGTTGGACCAGCGCGGTGCGGACGGCATCGATCTGGCCCTGCTGGCCCAGGAAGGAGCGCACGGCCGGCACGAGCGTGATCGACAGGACGACGACGATCGTCGCCAGGACGGCCAGCCGAACGGTGCGCGCGGGGTGCGGCTCCGCCTCCTGCCGCCGGCCGCGGGACGACGCAGCCGGGCGGGTGGCTCCCCGGGAGGACCCGGCGCCGGGCCGGGTGGTCGAGGTGGCTGCGCGGCGGGCGGGACCGAGTCCCGAGCGGGCGGCGGCCGTTCCTCCCCGTGGGCGCTCCGCCCGGTTGACCCGCTCCGCCCGGTTGGCCCGGTTGGCCCCGTCGGCCCGTTCGGTCCCGTCGCCCATGGCGGCGTCAGGCCCGGTCGCCCGCTGTGTGGCCGAAGCGCGGGAACGCCGCGGCGCCGGCATACAACGCGGCGTCGTCGAGCTCCTCCTCGATGCGCAGCAGCTGGTTGTACTTGGCCACCCGCTCGGACCTGGCCGGCGCTCCGGTCTTGATCTGGCCGCAGTTGGTGGCGACGGCGAGGTCGGCGATGGTGGTGTCCTCGGTCTCGCCCGACCGGTGGCTCATCATGGTGCGGAACCCCGCCCGGTGGGCCAGGTCGACCGCGTCGAGCGTCTCGGTGAGCGTGCCGATCTGGTTGACCTTGACCAGCATCGCGTTGGCGCTTCTGGCGTCGATGCCGCGTTGCAGCCGCTCGGGGTTGGTGACGAACAGGTCGTCGCCGACGATCTGCACCCGGTCGCCCAGCTGGCTGGTCAGCTCGGCCCAGCCGGCCCAGTCGTCCTCGGCGAGCGGGTCCTCGAGGGAGACCAGCGGGTAGGAGTCCACCAGCGAGACGTAGTAGGCGGTCAGCTCGGCCGCCGTGCGCACCCGCCCCTCGAACCGGTAGGCCTCATCCTGGTAGAACTCGCTGGCCGCGACGTCGAGCGCCAGGCCGATGTCCGTGCCGATGGTGAAACCGGCCTTGCCGACCGCCTCGGCGATCAGGTCGAGGGCCTCCCGGTTGTCTGCCAGCGCCGGCGCGAAGCCGCCCTCGTCCCCCAGTCCGGTCGAGAGCCCGCGCTGCTTCAGCACCCCCTTGAGCGTGTGGTAGACCTCGGCCCCCCAGCGCAGCGCCTCCCGGAACGAGGCTGCGCCGATCGGGGCGATCATGAACTCCTGGATGTCCACACCGGTGTCGGCGTGCGCCCCGCCGTTGAGGATGTTCATCATCGGGACCGGCAGGACGTGGGCGTTGGGACCACCGACGTAGCGGAACAGCGGCAGCCGAGCGGAGTCGGCAGCGGCGCGGGCGACGGCGAGCGAGACGCCGAGGATCGCGTTGGCGCCCAGCGCGGACTTGTTGGCCGTACCGTCCAGGGCGATCATCTCGGAGTCGATGAGCCGCTGCTCGCTGGCGTCGTAGCCGAGCAGGCGCGGCGCGATGTCCTCGACGACGGCGTTGACGGCCTGCTCGACCCCCTTGCCGAGATAGCGTTTCGTGTCGCCGTCGCGGCGCTCCGCCGCCTCGAAGGCGCCGGTCGACGCCCCGGAGGGAACGGCCGCACGCGCAACCGCGCCGTCGTCAAGGCCCACCTCCACCTCGACCGTAGGGTTGCCGCGCGAGTCCAGGATCTCGCGGGCGTCGACCGAGTCGATGGTGGCCAAGACTCACTCCGGATGTGTGTGTGCGGCGCGTTCGAGCGGGTACGCCCGCGAGCCTACGGGCTCCGCCGGTCTCCGGGACGGAGCGACCCACGCAACGGGCGATCCGGCTAGCGCTGGAACGGAGGCGGCCCCAGGATCTCGATGCCGCCGTTGCGCCGTCCAGACTCCTCGATGCGTCCGAAGTCGACCGCAACTGCCGCCTGGTCACCCGTGACGGGCTCACTGGCGTCCCAGTAGAACGCCTGGCAACAGCCAGGCGTGTGCAGACAGAGCATCCGAGCCACCTCGGACACCACGAGAAACGCGTGCGGGACCCCCCGTGGTGCCACCGCCAGTCCACCCTCGACCACGTGGTGCTCTCGGCCGTCCATGTGGACCAGGATCTCCCCCTCCAGCAGGTACATCGTCTCGTCCGAGTCGGGATGGGTGTGCAACGGCGTCCTCTTGCCCTGCTCCATCCGGATCTCAAAGAGCATGAAAGCGCCACCCGTCTCCTCGGGCGTCGCCTTCCAGGTGTGCAGCCCCCCGCCGTAGAACCAGCGCTGCTGCCCCTCCTGCTGGCTACGGATGATCGGGGACGGTGTCGTGACGGTGCTGTCCATGTGCCTGCTCCATTCTTATGGGATAGCTGTACCATCAAGAGACTGGCGTATCATGAACGTTGTGTCAACACCCTACGAGCTCGGCGGACGGGCCGCCCAGAAGCGCCGGACCCGTGAGGCGCTGGTACTCGCGGCGCGGGACCTGGTCTCGCGTGGCGCGGTGCCCAGCGTGGAGGAGGCCGCAGCCGCTGCCTCGGTATCGCGGACGAGCGCCTACCGCTACTTCCCCAACCAGCGGGCGCTGCTCGCGGCAGCGCACCCGGAGACCGGTGCCCGCTCCCTGCTGGGAGCCCACCCTCCGGACGAGCCCACGGAGCGGCTGGATGCGGTCATCAGGGCCTTCACCGAGCTCATCGTCGAGACCGAGGCCCAGCAACGGACGATGCTGCGTCTCTCGCTCGAGCCGGACCCGACCACGCGGGTGGGGCTGCCCCTGCGGCAGGGACGGGCCATCGCCTGGATCGCCGAGGCGCTCGCTCCGCTCGAGGACCAGCTGAGCGAGGCGGGTCTGCACCAGCTCGTCCTGGCGATCCGCAGCGCTGTGGGGATCGAGGCCCTGGTCTGGCTGACCGACATCGGCACGCTCTCCCGTGCCGACGCCGTGGACCTCATGCGGTGGTCGGCTCAGGCCCTGCTGTACGCCGCCCTGTCGGCCCCCCCGCCCACGCCGACCGGCGGCCACTGAGGCGGCTCACCAGCCCCAGAACCCGCCGGAGAAGCTGGCGACTGGCCCGGTCGTGGCCTCAGCCGGAGGTGTCAGGGCCCGAGGCTGCGACCGCCTGCTCCACTACCCGCAGTGCTCGGCGCAGGGCGGCCTCCGGGTCCTCGCCCCCCGCTCCTGCCTCCCCGACCAGCGCAAGCAGGCGGGTGCCCACCGAGCCAGGGTCCTGCTGGAGCACGGCGCGGACCACCCCTGCGCTCGGCGTCCGCTCCAGCCGGGCGAGGACCTTCGCCGCCCGAGCGAGCGCCGGCAGCCCGGCCGGTATGCCGTCGAAGACCGAGCTGCGCTCCGGCTTCTCCGCCGCCTTGATCTGCTCCCAGCTGGCCTGCACCTCCCCGGCCGTCCCGGCCGAGCCGCCGGCGAACACGTGCGGGTGCCGGCGGACCAGCTTGGCGACGATGCCGGCCGCGACGTCGTCGATGTCGAACGAGTCTCGCGGGTCCTCCTGCCCGATCCTGGAGTGGAAGGCCACCTGGAGCAGCACGTCGCCGAGCTCCTCGACCAGGTGCGGCCGGTCGCCCGACTCGATCGCCTCGACCGCCTCGTGTGCCTCCTCCAGCAGGTAGCGTGCCAGCGACTCGTGCGTCTGCTGGGCGTCCCAGGGGCAGCCACCCGGGGAGCGGAGCCGGTCCATCACCGCCACCAGGTCCAGCAGCCTCGAGCCCGGCACGTCGTGCGAGCCGACCAGGACCTCGATGTCCACAGGGTCGGTGCGCCGGCTCACCTCCGCGGCGAGGGCGTCGGTCAGCCCCGGATCGCCGTCGTCCGAGCCGATGTAGACCACGTCGCCGGCCTCGCCCGACCCCGCACCGACCGTTCCCTGCGGCGGAGTGGAGGGGTCGGCACGGTCCAGGAGCAGGCGAGCCAGCGGCAACGGCTCGATGGCGCCGAGGTGGTGGACCGCGATACCGGAGTCAGCGATCGCGGCGCACGTCGGCTCGTCGGCATCGCCGGCCAGCACCGCGACCGCCCGCGCCAGTGTGGTCCAGGCGTCCCTTGAGAGCAGGCCGGGGGCGACCCTGGGCGAGCTGAGGAGCAGGACGAGGCGCGCCACGACAGCGGTGGGGACGGCCGGGCCCTAGGGACCGGTCGACCCTCCGGTGCCGCTCTGGGTCGGTGCCTCGCCCGCGTCTCGCTTGACCCAGTTGGGCAGCGGGGCGGCCAGCTGCACGGTCGCCGGGTTGAAGCTGCCGTAGCGGGGGCTGACCTTGATCCTCGCCTTCTTCAGCTGCGCAAGGACGCTTCGCTGCTCGGTGGGGGTCAGCGCGGACACGGCCAGCTGGCTGCGGACGAACTGCAGCGTCGCCGGGGAAGGGTTCGCGAGCTTGGCGATCGCCTGCTTGGCCTGCGAGTCGCTCACCCCATGGCCACCCGCGGTGGCCGCGTCGAGCACGTACGGCGCGATGATCAGCGAGACCACGGTGGTGCCGGTGGTGAGCTTGGACTGCAGGTCCGGCAGAGCGGTGTTCACCTCCGTGGTCGCGGTCTGCACGTCGTCGTCGCTGATCACCCGGTTGTCCACGATGGCAGCCGCCCCCGGCTCGTGCGGGGCGCAGGCCGACAGCGCACCGGTGGCGACGAGTGCGCCGGCGGTCACACCAGCCAGCCGGGTCAAGAGCCGCGGACGCCCGGCCGGCGTGGATGGGCCACCGCTCGCTGGAGCCTTCACGGACCCATCCTTCCTGTCGTCGCCACGGCGGTGACGGTCGCCGCACCGGCCGTGGCACCGGCCGCGACCCTTGCCGCGTCGGCCACATTGTCCAGCAGGACGGCATGGATCAGGTCACCGGCCCAGGCCAAGACTGCCGTGTCACGCAGCGGTCTGCCACCGACCCGAGCCGTCGTGGGACGGGGCACCAGGATCGTGTGCAGCGTCTCCTTGACCAGCGACCCGGGGTAGAGCCGCTGCAGCCGCAGCTGCGCGCTCTCCCGCAGGTCGACGGGGCCGAAGCGCACGTAGCTGCCCTGTGCGCTGATGTCGGCCAGCGCCGCCTTGCGGGCGTGGGTGCGCAGCCGGGCGACGGACAGCAGGTTGCGCACCGGCTCCGGCGGGGTGCCGTACCGGTCCTGCAGCTCCTCCTCGATCTCGACCAGGCCGGTCTCGTCCTCGACCGTGGCGAGCTTGCGGTAGGCCTCCAGGCGCAGCCGCTCGCCCGGCACGTACTCGTGCGGAAGGTGTGCGTCGACGGGCAGCTCGATCTTGACCTCCGCCGGCGCCTTGTCACCGTCGCCGCGGAAGTCGGCGACGGCCTCCCCTACGAGCCGCACGTAGAGGTCGAACCCGACGCCCGCGATGTGCCCCGACTGCTCGCCTCCCAGCAGGTTGCCGGCCCCGCGGATCTCCAGGTCCTTCATCGCGATCTGCATCCCGGCGCCGAGGTCGGTGTTGCTGGCGATCGTCTGCAGCCGGTCGTGCGCGGTCTCGGTGAGCGGCTTCTCCGGCGGGAAGAGGAAGTAGGAGTACGCGCGCTCGCGGCCACGGCCGACGCGGCCGCGCAGCTGGTGCAGCTGGGACAGGCCGAGCACGTCGGAGCGCTCGACGATGAGGGTGTTGGCGTTGGAGATGTCCAGGCCGGTCTCGACGATCGTGGTGCACACCAGCACGTCGAACCGCCTCTCCCAGAAGTCCACGACCACCTGCTCCAGCCGATGCTCGCTCATCTGCCCGTGGGCCACGGCGATCCTGGCCTCCGGCACCAGCTCCCGCACCCGCGCGGCGGTCTTCTCGATCGAGCTGACCTTGTTGTGGACCAGGAACACCTGTCCCTCGCGCAGCAGCTCTCGGCGCACCGCTGCGGTGACCTGCAGCTCGTCGTACGCCCCGACGAACGTCAGGACCGGGTGACGCTCCTCGGGCGGCGTGAGCAGCGTGGACATCTCACGGATGCCGGTCACGGCCATCTCCAGCGTGCGCGGTATCGGGGTCGCCGACATGGCCAGGACATCGACCGCCGTGCGCATCCGCTTGAGCAGCTCCTTGTGCTCGACTCCGAAGCGCTGCTCCTCGTCCACCACGACAAGACCGAGGTCCTTGAACCGCACGTCCGAACCCAGCAGGCGGTGCGTGCCGATGACCAGGTCGACACTGCCGTCGGCCATCATCGCCATGGTCCTTCTCGCATCGGCGTCCGAGACGAATCGAGACAGCGGGCGGACGGTCACCGGGAACGGGGCATACCGCTCGGCGAAGGTCTGCATGTGCTGCTGGACCAGCAGCGTCGTCGGCACCAGCACGGCGACCTGCTTGCCGTCCTGGATGGCCTTGAAGGCCGCCCGGACGGCGATCTCGGTCTTGCCGTAGCCGACGTCGCCGCAGATCAGCCGGTCCATCGGGACGGGCCGCTCCATGTCCGCCTTGACCTCGTCGATGCTGGAGAGCTGGTCAGGTGTCTCGACGTAGGCGAAGGCGTCCTCCAGCTCGCGCTGCCACGGGGTGTCGGGGCCGAAGGCGTAGCCCTGCGTCGCCATCCGGGCGCTGTAGAGCCGGATAAGCTCGCCGGCGATCTCCTTGACGTGCTTCTTGGCCCGTCCCTTGGTCTTGGCCCAGTCGCTGCCGCCCAACCGGTTCAGGGTGGGCGACTCGCCCCCGACGTAGCGGGTCACCTGGTCCAGCTGGTCGGTCGGGACGAACAGCTGGTCGCCGGGCTGGCCCCTCTTGGACGCGGCGTACTCGATCAGCAGGTACTCGCGAGTCGCTGCCCCTACGGTGCGCTGCACCATCTGGACGAACCGGCCCACCCCGTGCTGCTCGTGCACCACGAAGTCGCCCGGTCGCAGCTGCAAGGGGTCGACGACGTTCCGCCTCCGGGACGGCATCTTGCGCATGTCCTTGGTGGAGCCACGTCCGTCACCGCCCGTGCCGGTGCTGCCGGTGAGGTCCGTCTCGGTGAGCACGGCCAGCCGTGCCCCGGGCGCCACCATGCCGCGCTGGAGACAGCCAGTGGTGACGTAGGCGAACCCCGCGACGAACGCGCCCTGCTCGGTGCCGTCGGCCCTCCCGCCGCCGCCCTGTCCGCCGACATCGAGGGCGAGGTCGCCGGGGTCCACGTCGAGGGCGAGGTCGTCCACGAGGCGGAACGGCACCTCGTGCTCGCCGAGAACCTCCGCGACCCGCTTGGCGAGCCCGTGGCCCTCGGTGACGATCGCGACCCGCCAGCCGTCGCGGATCCAGCCGCGGACGTCTGCGACCGCGGTCTCGACGTCGCCGCGGTACGCCGCTGGTTCCGTGGCCGAGGTCAGCACCGCCTCACGGAAGGCGTCCCCCGCCCCTGTGGCAGCCAGCTCGTCGGCCTCGTCGCCGGCGGCGAACGGCGTGAGCGTCCACCACGGCACATCGACGTCCTCGGCGTGCTTGCGCACCTCGTCCAGGGTCCAGAACGACGCCGAGTCGAGCAGCCCCTGCAGGTCGACCGGGACCGCGTTGCCTGAGGCCGCGTTGGCCCAGCTGGCCTGCAGGAACTCGGTGTTCGTCGCGACCAGGTCGTGCGCTCGCCGCCGGATGCGCTCCGGGTCGCAGAGCACGACGTGCGTCGATGCGGGCAGCACGTCGAGCAGGGACTCCATCGAGTCCACCAGCGCGGGCGCCAGTGACTCCATCCCTTCCACGGCGATGCCCTCGGCCACCTTGCCGAGCAGGTCGGCCACGCCGGGGAGCCGGTCGGCGAGAGCTGCTGCGCGAGCCCGGACGGAGTCGGTCAGCAGCAGCTCCCGGCACGGGGGCGCCCACAGACCCTCGGCGGCGACCTCCAGGCTGCGCTGGTCGGCGACCTTGAACCAGCGGATCTCCTCGACCGTGTCGCCCCAGAACTCGATCCGCAGGGGATGCTCCTGCGTCGGCGGGAACACGTCCAGGATGCCGCCGCGTACGGCGAACTCCCCGCGCCGCTCGACCAGGTCGGTGCGGACGTAGGCGGCTGCGGCGAGCGCGGCGACGACGTCCTCGAGCGGACGCTCGTCCCCGGCGGCGAGGGAGACTGGCACGAGGTCGCCGAGGCCGGTCACGATGGGCTGGAGCAGCGCCCGCACCGGGGCGACGACGACCTGCACGGGCCCGTATGTGGTACCGGTCGCCGTCCCGCTCGGCACCGGGTGCGCGAGCCTGCGCAGCACGGCGAGCCGGCGCCCGACCGTGTCGCTGCGGGGGCTGAGCCGCTCGTGCGGCAGCGTCTCCCACGCCGGGAACTCGGCCACCTCGGCGGAGGGCAGGAAGCAACGCAGGGCCTCGGCCAGGTCCTCCGCCTCACGGCCCGTTGCGGTGACCGCCAGGACCGGGCGCCCGGCCCCGAGCAGCGAGCTCGGCTGCTCGCGGCGGTCGGGGCGGTCGAGGCGGCCCGGCTGGAGCGGCTCGGTGGTGCGGACCGGCTCGGCGATGGAGGCCAGCAGGAGCGGCCAGGCTCCGGAGGGTGCAGTGACGTCCAGCGCCGACCCGGGAACCCGGTGTGCCCGTGCCTGGTCCCGGACGTGGGCGAAGGCCGGCTCGGCGAGGGCGGCGGCGAGGATGCCGGTGAGGCTCATGGCTCCCTGGTAGGCAATCTGAGCGGACATGCGGGAAGCCCCGGACGGCTGCGAGCGGACATGCAGCTGGTGCCGATCCGCCGGGTACGCCCTTAGCCTAGGGCGCCGGTGGCAGCGCCGGTCATTCGCGCCCGGAGCGCAATCCCGATCGGTAAGGTAGGTGATGGGCCAGCTTCGTGGCCTCCCGACCGCCCAGCCGATGGGAGCAGCCGTGGCCGTGCCGACGCCCTGGTCGCTCGACCTGCCCGACGTCGCCCTGCGACCTGTGGCGCTCGCCGACGTCGAGCTCGCCCTGCTCGGCGTGCTTCCCCCCGGCCACGTCCTCGGTGAGGCCGTCTCCGCGCCCCGGGCGTCCAGCGCGTCCGGCGGCGCGTCCGGCCACGGCGGCGGGCCCCTGGTGCGTCTGCGCGTCCCGACCTCCGTCGGGTCCACGGTCCTGGATGCCGGTGGGGCGGTCGTCCGCGACGAGGAGTCGACACCTCTTGCCACGCTGACGGAGGTAGCCGTGGATCCCGCCGACGACACGGCCGAGGTGCTCCTCAGCGGAGTCCTGACCCGTCGGCGGAACCGGGAGAGCGGCGAGGGCGCCCAGTACGCGCTCTCCGCAGCGGACCTGGCTGCGCCGGCATCGGGCCAGCGCTGCCTGCTGGTACTCGCCCGCCCCGTCGTGGACGCCGACGCCCCGGCGCTCGCCGCGCTCGTGGGACCGACGGGCGACCTGGTCGTCGTGGTGCCGGCCGCAGGCGCCGACCACGACGTGCCAACCTCGGTGCTGCTGCAGGCCGCCCACGACCTGACCCAGGCCAGCAGCCTCGCCGGGCGGGTGCTCCTGCGCACCGCCCCGCTGGCCTGGCGCGACGCCGACAGCGACACGACCCTGGTGCGGCTGACCGCCGAGGCGCTCGGTGCCGTGCGCACGCTGTACCTGCGCCCGGACCGGGACGACCCCACCGACGCGGGCGCGCAGTGGGGCCAGGTCCGCGCAGCGCTGGAGCGCGGCGCGGAGGAACCGCTGACCGGCGTCAGCGACCGCGCCGAGGCTGCGCTGCGACGCTGGAAGCCACCGCGAGCCCGCCGCGGGCTGGTGGTGATGTTCACCGGCTTCTCCGGCTCGGGCAAGTCGACGCTGGCCCGGGACATGAGCGCCCGGGTGCTGGAGCAGACCACGCGCACGCTCAGCCTGCTGGACGGGGACGTGGTGCGGACCATGCTGTCGTCCGGCCTCGGCTTCGACCGCGCCTCTCGCATCCTCAACGTCCGGCGAATCGGCTACGTCGGAGCGGAGATCGCCCGGCACGGGGCGATGGCCGTGTGTGCGCCGATCGCCCCCTACGCCAGCACCCGCGCCGAGGTGCGGGCCATGGTCGAGCAGGTCGGCGGCGACTTCGTCCTGGTCCACGTGAGCACGCCGCTGGAGGAGTGCGAGCGCCGGGACCTCAAGGGCCTGTACGCCAAGGCCCGCGCAGGTCTGATCCCGGAGTTCACCGGCATCTCCGACCCCTACGACGTTCCGCTGGACGCCGACGTCAGCGTCGACACGTCCACCATGAGCAGGGCCGCGGCGCTCGCCGCGGTCTACGACCACCTCGTCAGCGGTGGCTGGCTGACCAAGGAGACTGCATGAGCATCGACCCGCTGTTGGTCCTCGCGACGTTCGGCATCGGCATCGTCGTCGGGCTGACCGGCATGGGCGGTGGGGCGCTGATGACCCCCGTGCTCGTGCTGCTGTTCAACATCCCGCCGCTCACCGCGGTGTCGAGCGACCTGGTCGCCGCGGCGGTGATGAAGCCGGTGGGCTCGCTGGTGCACCTGCGCCGGGGGACGGTGCACCTCGGCCTGGTCAAGTGGCTGTGTGTCGGATCGGTGCCGGCCGCGTTCGGCGGAGTGCTGGTGGCCCGGTCCTTCGGCCACGGGGAGCGGGTGCAGCACGCCATCCAGACGGCCCTTGGTGTCGCGCTGCTGGTCGCCGCGACCGGCCTGACCATCCGCGCCTACCTGAGACTGATCGAACGCGCACGCAAGCGGGACGGCCGCGCGGCGCCCCTGCCGCAGGACCGCCCGCGCATCCAGATGCGCATCGCCCCCACCATCGCCGTGGGCGCCGTGGGCGGCCTCGTGGTCGGGATGACCTCCGTGGGCTCCGGGTCGCTGATCATCATCGCGCTGATGGCGCTCTACCCGAGACTCCGGGCCAGCGAGCTCGTCGGTACCGACCTCGTGCAGGCGGTCCCGCTCGTCGCCTCGGCCGCGATCGGGCACCTGCTGTTCGGCGACTTCAAGCTGGCGCTGACCGCCTCGCTCCTGGTCGGCTGCGTGCCCGGGGTGTGGGTGGGCGCCCGCCTGTCCTCCCGGGCGCCGGGGGGGCTGGTACGGCGGGCACTGGCGTTCGTACTGCTGGCCTCCGCGCTCAAGCTGCTCGGTGTCACCACGCCCATCACAGGCGTGACGCTGCTTCTGGTCGCCTGCGTCGCACCCGTCCTGTGGATGCTGGTACGCCGCCAGCACGGGTTCCCGGCCCTCGCCCGGCGGCAGCGGCAGCACGTGGTCGCCTAGTCCTGCACTAGCCGGGACTAGCCGGGACTAGCCGAGGAAACGCGAAGCGATCATCGAGCGGGGTCGCTGCCCTCGACTCGGAAAGGCGGAGTGGGTGTGCTTGCGTCCGGGTGCCCAGCCCGGTCGGGGCGGCAGCGGATGCAGGAGGTGGCAACGTACTCGACGATGCTCTCGCCACGATCGACCTTGCTCAGCCCACGCTCAGCCCAGGTCTTCACTGGACAGGTCTTCGGCCTGGTCGAGGTCGCCGACCAGCTCGCATGGGGCGCGCATCCGCCACGCGTCGGTCGCCAGCTCCGCCAGGCGCTCGAGGTCCACCTCCGCCAGCCGCACCATCACCAGCGGCCAGCCGTCGTAGCCGGGGGTAGTGAAGAAGACCACGGGCTCGCCGAGCAGGAGCGCCTGCTTCTCGGCCTCGTCACCTACGAACAGAACAGCGATGTCGGTCCGGATCAGCCGCGGCTTGCCCGGTCTGCGCTCGGGGTAGGACCACACGAAACCCTTGTCCCCCACCCGGAAGTCGAAGCCGGCGCTTCGGATCTCGGTCACATGAGGAAGACCAAGCGCCAGACGGCGCACGTCGTCCGCATCAGCCACCGAGCCTCCTCCGGGATCGCCAAGGCCTACGGACAGCCTAGGCGTCGGTACGGTTCGATCCTGATACGAAACAAGAGGAGACGACTGAACCCACGGCGGCTCACGGAGGCGCACGTCGCTGTCTACAAGCAGAGCCGCCGCGACGGTTGCCCGACCACTCCGGCGCGTGGGTCGATGACGGTCCCGCTGCTCGTTGTCGGTGCTGTCAGGGTGTGATGGCTGCGGCGAGACGGGCGCAGCGGGCCGGGTCGTGGGTGAGCCCGTTGGCCAGTCCCCACAGCCAGTAGTCGACGGTGCGGAACAGCACCCAGTGCCGGGCGCGGTCGGGGTCCAGTCCGGCGCAGTCCACCGCCGCCTGGAGATGGTGGCCTATGTCGGCGTCGTCGCTCATCTCGTCGAGCCGTGACCACAGCACCCGGGCCAGGTCGTACTCGATGTCCCCACGCAGCAGCCGCGGATCGACGCAGGTCCACTGGTTGTCCGCGCCGCGCAGGACCTGCCGGAAGTGCAGGTCCCCGTTCACCGCCAGGTCCGTGCCCGGGCGGGACAGGACCTTGGCTGAGATCATGGCCGCGCTCAGCACAGACGCGGGGATCGGGCGCCCGAGGCGGGTCCAGTCGTTCTCGAGCTCGCCGGACCGGTGCTGTACCAACCCCGCGGTGGTCACCGCCTGCCGTGGCGGCGGTACGGCGAGTCGGCGCATCATCTGGGCCAGCACCGCGACCGCCTCGCTCAATGGCAGATGCTGCGCGGACCGGTCGGGACCGAGCCGTTCCAGCAGCATGGCCCCGGTGGGCAGGTCCACGTCGAGCAGGTGGACGGTTCCGCGGCCGTTCCAGAACCGCAGGGCGGCGACCTCCGCGGCGAAGTCGGGCCCGGGTGGGGTCAACCGCAGCACCAGCAGCTGCCCATCCCGTCGGGCTGGTATGACCAGCGCGTTGGACCCGTGCCGCACCGGCTCCTCCAACACCAGACCCCACGCCGCGGCCTGCGCCCGGGCCAGTCCCGGCAGCGCGTCCAGCCACGCCGCCTGGTTGCCGTGCCACCACCGCGGCATGTCCCGGAAGCTGCACGGCACCGTGACCACAACCGATGCTGACCCGCTCCACCGTCGGCTGTCCACACCGTTGACGGCCGAGCACGTGCGAGGTCCTGGAGGTGATGCTCCCGCTCCTCGGCCGGCGTGGAGGTCCTGCGTGTGGCAAGCCGGGTGCGCGAAGACCCGAGCGGGCGCCCGTCAGCGAGCCGGGCTGAGCACCACGGACCAGGAGTTGCCCCTGCTTGCGACGCTGTCCGCCGTCGCGGTCACGCCTCCCTGCGCCCCCGCGGACACCGGCGCGGCGGCGTCGGCGAGCAGCGAGGACACCGCAGGCACGTCGCTGGCGCTGCCGAAGGTCGAGGTCCGGCTCGCGACGCCGGCCGCCGCCGTCCACGTCGTGGTCGCCGTGGCCGACTTGTCCGCCCAGTACGACACCACCCAGCTGCCGTCCGTCGCCACGGTGGTCCCCGGCGTCGTGTGGGTGGCCGTGTTGGCGTCGCCGGCGTAGCCGACGGCCGAGACAGCGCCGTCGGCGCCGGAGTATGCAGCCAGCGTGAGGGTCACCTTGGCCCGGGCGCTGAGCGGCACGCTCACCGACGACCCGGAGTCCCCAGGGCCGGCCGTCTTGCTGAACAGCACAGTCGCCAGGCCACCGGTGCCGTTGCTCTGTGCGTCGACTGCCGTCCACCCGGTCGGCGTGGACACCGTGACCGCCGTGGAGCCGACCGTGGCATACAGCAGCAGCGTGTCGCCGGCGCGCACCGGGGTCGGCACCTGTACCGCCGGGACCTGGAGCTGGGCGTTGACGCTGGTCGACGCGCGGTAGCCGACGGCCGCGGGCGCGGACGGGTCGGCCAGCAGGAACAGGGCCCGGCCGGCCCAGCTGGAGGAGCTGTCCACCACGGTCGAGGAGCCGGTCGCCGAGGTGCCGCTCCAGGCCACCGAGCGCAGCACGCCGTCCGACCTGGTCGCGTAGTACAGCGTCGACCCGGAGAGGAACGCCCCCGCGACGCCGCTCCAGTCACGACCGTCGCTGACGGTGAGCTCCTCGGACCCGACGACCCCGGAGTCCGGCGTGAAGTAGCGCGAGTACATCGCGGTCCTGCCGGCGAGGGTGTAGTAGATCCGGCCGCCGGAGTAGAACATGGCGGTGACGTTCTCCATCTCGGCCGTGTAGAAGGTCGGCAGCACGCCGCGGTAGTACTGCGTCGTCGAGGTGGACCCGGTGACGACCGTGCTCCATACCGGGTCGTTGTAGGGGTCGACGACCTGGTCCGGCCCGAACGTCGTGCCGGTGATGATCCGCTGGTGCAGGAACCCGTCGCTCCACCCGTAGAACAGGGTGCTGCCGAGCACGAACGCGCCGCGCGCGCGGTGCCAGTCCGCACCCCAGGTGGCCGTGCTGGATGCTCCGATGGCGCTGCCGTCGTCGTGCCGGGAGGTCAGCAGGTCAGCCGAGGCGTCCGGGGTGGTCGTGGGGCTCGCGGCGTTCTGGACGATCTCGACCGCGTCGACGAAGGGATAGCCGCTGGCGGAGGTCAGGTCGACGTCGACCATGCCGTCGCTGGTGACCGGGAACGACTTCATCGTCCCCTTCCTGGTCGCACCGGCCGTGGCGACCACGTCGAAGCTGCTCAGCCTGGTCGTCCCGTCGACAGCAATGTTGAAGGTGCGGCTCCCAGCCGTGGCCGTGCTGGTGTTCTGGTTGGCGAAGTACAGCCGCACGGTCGCCGCCGTGCCGGCTGGCATCGGGAAGCCGTAGTGGATGCTCGTCCCGGTGCTCGTGCCGGCGACCTCGTCGCTGAACAGCGCGGTCGGGGTCTTCAGCGGCACGGTGGTGTCGTAGCCGGACACCGCCGTCGTGTACGCCGAGACGGTGCCGCCGCGCCGGAACGGCGTCCCCTGGGTGACGGTGGTCGTGCTGTCGGCGAGCCACGCGGGCCCGGTGTCGGTCGATGCCACCTGCGGTCCGCCGGAGTTGACCCGGTAGACGGGCGAGCCGCCGGCGGCGATGGTGGGCGCCGCGGTCCGGACGATCTCGATGCCGGAGACCATCGGGTTGTTGACCTCGTGGGTGAAGTCGAGGTCGACCTCGCCGTCACTGGTCACGGTGGTCGAGCGCATGGTCCCGGTCCGGAGACCGGCGCTCCCCGCCACGTCCATGGCGCTGAGCCAGGCGTGGCCGTCGACGGAGACGTCGAACGTGCGCGACCCCGCAGCCGCGAGAGTGCTGTTGGACTCGTCGAAGTAGAGCCGGACTTGGACGGTCGTGCCCACCGGGACCGGGAACGCCCAGTGCATCTCGCTGCCGTCCCCCTTGACCCCTGGGTCGTGGCGCTGGGTCGCGAAGAGCGCGTTCGGCGTGTCCACCGGCACCGTGGCATCGACCTTGGAGTACGAGGCGCCGTCGACCGTGCTGCCGGCCGAGCGGTACGCCGACGGGTCGCTGGTGTCCGCCGCCCAGCCGATGCCGCCGTCGTCGGCGGTCAGCGCCGGACCCCCGACGTTGACCCGGTGCAGGACGTTGGGTGCGGTGTTGCCAAACCCACCCGCGCGGTAGACGGTGCCGGGCAGCGAGGCGGTGGTCGTGTCCGGCGCCGCGGCACCCCCGGCGAGGGGGAAGAAGGCGATCTTGCGCCTGAGGTACTTGCGGTTGCCGATGTAGTCCGTGTCGCTGCCGACGTAGAGACCCTGGTCGGTGGCCATCAGGGCGTAGGCGCCCGCGCCACGCGGGTTCCGGCCCGGGTTCCAGGAGAACGGCAGGCCGTTGACGGGAGCGAGCGCGACGATGCCCGGTCGGGGAACGGCGCCCTGTCCGGGAGTGTCCGAGCCCGAGCAGTTGTTGACCCAGCGCGCATGGCCGCCGGCGTACACCGCGGTGCCGGTCACGGCCACGGACCAGAAGCTGTCGTTGCCGGTGTAGTCGGTCCACGTCGGTGCGACGTTGCTGCCGCTCCTGACGGAGTCGAATCGCACCGCGGAGTCGCACTTGCCGCGGCTGCCGTCGGTGTTGAGCGGCAGGGTGCCCCCGCCGCCGCTGGACACCACGACGAAGTAGCTGCCGTCCGGTGAGTACTGCACGTCGCGGACCGAGCTGTCGAACAGCTTGCTGCACCGCGCCGTGAACGACGCCGTGGCCCACGAGGTGTCCAGCACCGCGCTGGTGGCGCCGAGGACGAGCCTGGCAGCCTGGTCGCGCGCCACGCCGTCGACCGAGGTGAAGTTGCCGATGATGACCATGGCCGCGCCTGCCGGGTCGACATCGAGGGCCTTCACACCCACTGGGCCCTTGGCATAGCCGTTGGTCGAGGTCCACGCGTGGTGACCCGCGACCTGGCTGGTGACGTATGACGTGACAGCCCCGGCCACCGGGTCGAGGCTGACCAGACCGGCGTGCGCGGGAACCGTGTCGATGCTGCCGTAGCCGGCCTTGGTGAAGGTGCCACCGACGAAGAGCCGTCCCGCGGCGTAGGCCATCGTGGTCACGCTGCCGTCCATCACCGGCGAGGTCCAGCCAGCCGTGACCGCACCCGTGGCGACGTCGAGCCGGACGACCCTGTTGGCCCGGCCGCCGACGGTGGTGAAGGTCCCCCCGGCGTAGACCGTCCCATCGGGGCCGGCCTCGAGCGTGTCCACCTCGCCGTCGAGAACCGGTGCGAAGCTGGTGCTGATCGCCCCGGTGCTCTGGTCGAACGCGAAGATGCCGCTGCGCGCCACGGTGGCGCTGCTGCCGTGCGGCGCCACCGACGTGAAGGAACCGCCGACGACGACCGTGGTGCCGACCTTGGCCAGCGCGTAGACGACACCGTCCTGGATGTCAGGGGTGAGGGCGCTCGGCACCGTGTTGACCAGCGTGGACTGGGAGGCCTGCACGGCGGAGGCGCTACCAGGCGCGGCAAGACCGCTGACGATCAGGGTAAGGGCAGCCACCCGGAGAAACGTGAGGGATCTCGATGAACGGCGTGGCGGGCGCAAGGGCATCGGTCCTACGGGGGTGCGCGTCCGCGGGGCGCTGGTGGCGGAAAGGCGCCAACTTCCTGGCCCCCACCATGTACTTTACGTATGGCGTTCCTTGTCCTGGACGGGAATGCCAGAAGTCGGCCTGTCTCACACACAGTCGAGCCTTGGGAGCCGTCGTGCACCTGCGAGTCTTGCGATGACGGACCGAGTCAGAGCGCCGATTCTGGTGACGGGCGTGCCGCGCTCAGGAACCACCTGGCTGGCCCGTCTGTTGTCATGCGCTGGCCACACGGCACTGGCGGGTCGAGAGCCGATGAACCCCCGCGGTCACCAGTTTGCCCTCGGCCACACCCTTACCGGGTGGTCGCGGGTGACGACGTTCACCCCGAAGCAGGAGCGCACCCTGCGGCTGGCCTACCGCGGCCTGACCCCGTGGGTCTATAGCCGGTATGGGCACCGCCAATGGGCGGCACCGTGGCCGACAACCCGGCTCGTGGTGAAGGACCCGTTCGCCATGCTCTCGGTGCCAGCCGTGGTTCGGGTCACCGGTGCGCGCCCGGTGCTGGTCTATCGCCACCCGGGAGCGGTTCTCTCCAGCTACCGCCGCATGGGTTGGACCCCGGACCTCGACGAGATCGCGCCGCTGGTCCCAGTGGCCAGTGACTCGGCGACGTCTGAACCGGCCACGTCGGCCACGGTGACGTCTGAACCTGGTGGGCCTACGGACGGACGCGCCTCGGCTGCCGAGATGGCCCGATTCTGGGCTGCCCTCAACGCGTCAGCGCTCAGCGACCTGAGCGGCATCGCCGGCGCGGTCGTCGTCTCCCATGAGGATGTCACCCTGGGGGGCAGCGCTGCCGCCGAGAAGCTGTTTGACCTGTGCGGCCTGCCCTGGAGCGCCGCCACGAGACGCGCCACTGAGCACCTGAGCTCGTCAGCGGAGGCGCCGGCGAGGGCGCCAGGAGCTGCCGGGCTGCACGACTTCGCCAGGGCCCCCGAGCAGGTGGCGTCGTCGTGGCGCGCAACCATCAGTCAGCAGGAGCTGGACATTCTGGAACGGGTCGCTGGTCACACACTCGGGGATCTGGCTGCCGCTCGGGCCGATCTCAGCTGAACAACGCTCAGCGAGGCAGCACACCAGGAAGGCCCCTCCACCGGCGACCGGTGGAGGGGCCTTTGCTGTTTCGCTGGGCTCAGCCGGCCTGCACGGCCTGGCGAAAGGCCGTCGTTGCGGCCGTGGAGTGTCGAAGCCGCCAGTCACCGCGACGGCCGATTGAGTCCCAGTACTCCACGGCGACCGCGTTGTGCGCCTCGGCGTAGCTGACCGCATCCTTGATGGCCCGGGCCTTGTGAGTGGCGTCGGTCGAGTCCTCGAGGAACCCGAGCTCAGAGACGCTCCACCGGGCCCCCACTGACTTCGCGAAGTTGATCACTGGGTCGAACAGCTGTGCCGACGTCCTCCAGTTGACGCCGTTGGTGTATCCCTTCAGCGTGTTGGGACCCTGCGGGTCGCTGTACACATCCTCAGAGATGATGTCCGCATAGTTCTTCCCTTGAGCATCCCGACCCGGCCACCAGTCAGAGGGGTTGCGCCCGGAGTTGGACCGGAACGTGTAGCCCATCAAGATGACCTCGACGCGGCGGGCGCCGCCGTCGGCGCGGTTCTGTGCGTGGACGATGTTCGCCACGGTTCGCGTCGCCGCCCGGAAGCTGCTCGCGCTGTAGGTCACCTCCGGCTCGTGGTCAAAGCTGATGATCAGGTTCTTGGGGGTAGTGGCCACGAAGGCCTTGATCTGGGAGCTTGCGCCGGCTACCTGCGACGGCGACATGTCGAAGGAGTAGTCCACGAGCCCAGGACGGCTCGCGTAACCGGTCTGGCTCCAGCTCGACTTGAACCCTGGCGAGTATGCGCGGTAGATCTCCAGCTTGCCGATGTTGGCGTTGAACCACGCCTGGTCGTTGCTCCACCCGCCAACCATGGTGGGGGAGGATGCCCAGGCGTTCGGGGACGCGGCGACGCCCAACGGCAGTAGCAGAGCGGTGGTGAGGCAGGTCAGGGCAGCGTGCTTGCGCCTGGGTCCAGGCACGGATACCGGGCGTCGAGGCCGGATCGCGGCAGCCCAGGAGAGCCGAAAGGGAGAAACCATGTGAGGACCTTTCCTCACGCCTACGGGGTCAGCTGTCGGGTTCGGACGAAAAGGTCGATGTCCGGCCACTACGCGTGGCTTCACCCCTAGGACGGCCTGCACGACCGTCCGCCAACGTTGGGTCCCCCACCCTTGTCCTGACGGGTCTCTGTGCAAGCCAGACGGGACAAGGCTCGGCGGCTGTCCGGCTCGGCGATCTCCGGTGAGCGTCGCGCAGGCAACCTATGCCAGTGCACGAAATAGTGCAAATCACTCTAAAAGCACCAGGCGGCTAGTCGCTGGCCATCGTCCCTCACGCCCAGGCGTGGCCCCTGCGCGCCGGCGTCGCTCGCCGGTCACCGCAGTGGGACGCTCCAGTTCGCCCTGAACTGCAGATCGTCCAGACGGTAACCGAAAGTCTCGACCGCGGCTCCGAAGCGGGACTCCACCCGTCGTCGGCTGCGGCGCTGGCGCACGCCGCCTTCCCGCATTGCCTCCCACGCCGCCTCGTAGTCACCGCTGCGAGGCTGCAGCCCTTGGTCTGGAATGGAGGTCTTCAGATCGAGCAGCCGCTGCACTCCTTGGAGCGTCTGGCGGGGCTGCGTGACCAGATCCTCGTACCGCAGGATATGGATGCGCTGCAGCAGCGGCAAGTCGTTGAGCAGGAGCGAATGTGCATACAGCCAGTGCTCGACCATGGCCTCCAATGAGGCGTGGTTCAGCCAGCGTCGGGAAGCCGCCTTGCGCCACTTGCGGGTGGACAGCGCTACAACGACTGGGTGACGGACAACCACGACAAGGGCCGAGCCGGGGAACAGCGCCTGTAAGAAGCGGCTCATCACCAGGTTCGGCGGCGACTTCTCGACCAACAGGCGGCACCGTAGGTCCCAGTAAGGCTCCCATGCCGCCCACAGCCGCTCGCAGTTCTGCGCCGTTACCAGTGGCGAGCGCTCGGTCAGGTGGGCCCCCGGCTGGAGCGCGAACCTACCAGCGCCCCCAAAAGCCCGGGCGCGCTGGTACACCTGCTGCAGGTGCTGCCCCTCGTCCTCCTTGACCCCCGTGCCGACCAGGCCGCTGATATCAGGGTGTCGGGCGAGCGCCCGGGCTAAAGGAGTGGTGCCACTTCTGTGCAACCCAGCGACGAAGACCAGCCGGCGGGGGTCTCGGTCCGGCACCCCCGCGGGTCCCACAGTGCAGTCGTGAACCGGGTCCAGTGGACCATCACCGGTCACTGTGTCCCACTGCGGTGACGTGCCGACCTGCCGCCCGTATCGGTATATACCGCAGGAGGCCCCACAGCCCGGCAGAGAGCGCCGCCACCAACAGGGCTAGGCCAATTCCCACCAGCGGGAGCTGACTGTCCGATGCCGCGGCAGCAGGCGCGACTGCGGATGCATCCGGCTGAGCAGCCGCAGAGGGAGCACCAGCCCCGGCGAAGGACGCTGACGGACCGTCCAAACCGGTGAACGCCAGTGGCTGGGTCTTCAAGTCGGAGATCTTTCTGCCTTGCGTGGTATCGGTCCCGTTGCTGCGAACCTCGCGGCCCGATGAGTTGACGCCCACGGCATACGCGAAGTTCTCGCCGACGCCGCTCTTGGCCAGGTAGGCGGTCACGTACTGGCGCGCGGACAGGCACTGCATCGATGTGCCAGGGTCCAGGACGGTCCCGGGACACGTCACCGCGAGCCCCAGGTGGCTGAGCTTCTGGTCCACGATCACGATGGCGGAGACGGTCCGAGCGCCGGTATTGGTCACCTTGAAGCCGTAGACGAGGCTGTCCGTCGCGTCAAGGTAGCCGTTGCTGTTCCGGTCCGCGACGGAGGCGACGTACTGATCGAGGTTGAGCCTGGACACCGGGTGCGGCTTCACGGTGGAGGGAGCCGGAGCCGGAGCCGAAGTGGGCAACGGACCCATCAGGTCCTGTCGGGTCGACGCCGCCCGGCTGTTGACGCTGGCCCCTGTGGAAGAGAGGCCATGTGCCGTCGAGTAGTTGATGACGTATCCAGCCGTCGACTGAAACGCCGTCACGGTGAGCCAGCCCGAAGAGCACGTCATCGCGTTGTCCGGCAGCAGCACGCTCGAGGGGCACGACAAGCCGACGTGGTTCCGCGTCAGGAGAGTGTCCACGACAGAGATGCCGCTGACGGTGAGCGACCCGGTGTTCGTGACGGTGAACGAGTAGGCGATGAGGTCACCCTTGTCCAACCGGCTGTCGCCGTTGAGGTCCGAGGTCCCCGACACGCTCTGCGAAATCTCGAGCCGCGCGAATCCCGGGTACATCGCGGCGGCGGAGGAGCCCTGTAGCCCCGAGGATCTGGCGGCCGGATGCCAGCGCGAGGAGCCGTCGTAGGTCTTGGACGAGGTCGGCGAGAACCCCGTGAACCCCTGCGAGGTGCTGGTTGAGCTGGACGACGAGGTGTTCGAGGACGTGGAGCTGTCGCTCGACGTGGGCGAGGAGGTGCTCGAGGACGTGGAGCTGTCGCTCGACGTGGGCGAGGAGGTGCTCGACGTGGGCGAGGAGGTGCTCGAGGACGTGGAGCTGTCGCTCGACGTGGGCGAGGAGGTGCTCGACGTGGGCGAGGAGGTGCT